>Ga0335074_10000013_pt1 | contig 459916 bp, 404 predicted proteins | sample Lox_Sample_23_FD_206715 | JGI IMG/M metagenome (GOLD analysis project Ga0335074, IMG submission 206715) | Soil microbial communities from Loxahatchee National Wildlife Refuge, Florida, United States - Lox_Sample_2.3 | ecosystem: Environmental > Terrestrial > Soil > Wetlands | place: USA... | reverse complement strand
CGCCCTCGAGCTCCCACCCTGGCTCCATCAGTACAACTGGCACCGTCCGCATGCTAGTCTGAATCACGCTCCACCCATCAGCCGTTCCGGTCTCGACCGGAACAACCTGTTGACACACCACACATAGATCCTTCGCTGCGCTCAGGATGACAGTGCAACATGACAGTGCAACTCAGAACCTAATGCGCCGCGGTCGGAAGACTCGGCTGACTCTGCGCTGTCAGCGCCGCCTCCCGCGCCCGCTGCCGCAGCTGCAAATGCCGCTGGCGAAAGTGCGCCCTTGCCCGCTCGCCCCAGGCGCGCACGAACCAATAATTCAGCCCCGCGCCAAGTGCCGAACTCACCAGCGGGATCATCCGTCCCGCCCACTTCTCCACCACGTCCGCGCCGGCCTGTGCGGCAATTCGTTGGATGACGCGCGGCACGAATTTGTTCACCACTTCTTTTTCCAGCAACTCGCGGCTGATGTCCACCCCCGCCGCGCTGGCCGCCGCAACCCAGAGTTCGGCAATCTCGTCGTCAGTATTGAATTCAAATCCGTAAATCAGGCTCAGCTTCTGAATCGTCCGCATCGTGATCGCCGACAGAATCCCCAGGTCGGGCACAATCGTCATCAGCCCGCCCAGCCCCAATCCCGCTCCTTCAAGCGCCGCGACTTTCATCCCGCTCCGGATAATCGACTCCGCCACCGCGTCCAGTTCCCCGATCTCCAGCGAGAACACGCCGTGATAGCCGCTGATCGGCACCCGGTACGCCGCCCGCAGCTGCCAAAGAAATTTCGCCGGATCGACGCGCACCGTCGCATAGGCGCGCGTGAACCCATTCACCAGCGCCGTCTCCACCCGCCGCCGCAACCACGACTTGCCCTCCACGGCCATACTTTCCACCTTATCGCAGAGAGACCGAGAAATCCATTCGGGGAAACTCCAAAGTTTTCTCGCTTCTCGCCACTGGGTGTTCGGTACTAGGTATCGTCTTTCCGTGCTAGCATCATCCTGACCGCATGCCCACCGGAAAACTTCAAATCATCCCGCTCGGCGGCCTCGGCGAATTTGGCATGAACTGCATGGCCGTTCGCTGGGGCGACGACATCATCGTCATCGACGCCGGACTCATGTTCCCCGAAGCCGAACTGCTCGGCGTCGACATCGTCGTCCCCGACATTTCTTATCTCATCGAAAATCGCCAGCGCGTGCGCGGCATCATCCTCACCCACGGCCACGAAGACCACATCGGCGCCCTGCCCTGGATCCTTTCCGAGCTCAACGTCCCCGTATACGGCACCGAATTCACGCTCGCCTACGTCGAAGACAAACTCGACGAGCATGGCCTGCTCGACGATGCCACCCTCCGCGAGATGCGTCCCAACGAGCGCTTCAAGCTCGGGGCGTTCACGATCCATCCCATTCAGGTCACGCACAGCCTCGTGGATTGCGTCGCGCTCGCCATTCATTCTCCGCTCGGCGTCGTCATTCATACCGGCGATTTCAAAGTCGATCCCACGCCCACTGACAACCGCCTGTTCGATCTTCACACTTTCGCCGAATACGGGAAACAAGGTGTGCTCGCGCTGTTTCAGGATTCCACCAACGTCGAGCGCAAGGGGTACACGCCCAGCGAGCGCGCAGTCAGAAGAAAATTCGATGAAGTTTTCGCCCACACTAAACGCCGTCTCTTCATCTCTTGCTTCTCGTCGTCGATTCACCGCATCAATCTCGCCGTCGAGCTCGCGCACGAGCACGGACGTAAAGTCGCCTTCATCGGCCGCTCCATGAACAATTCCGCCGAGATCGCCGAAGACCTTGGCTACATCGAAGTGCCGGAAGGCCTGGTCATCAATCCCGGCGAGATGAAAAATTTCCCGCCGGAAAAAGTCTGCGTGCTGATCAGCGGCACGCAGGGCGAGCCCATGTCCGCGCTCTCCCGCGCCGCCGTCGACAACCACAAGCACGCGAAGATCGAAAAAGGCGACACGGTGATGCTATCCAGCCGCATCATCCCCGGCAACGAAAAGACGATCTACCGCATGATCGACCACCTCTTCCGCCGCGAAGCGCACGTCATCTACGAAGACGGAACTTCGCCGCCCGTCCACGTCAGCGGCCACGCCAGCCAGGAAGAGCTCAAGCTGATCATCAATCTGGTCAAGCCGCGCTACTTCGTTCCTGTGCACGGGGAGTACCGCCAACTGAAGCTGCACGCCGAAATGGCCGGAGCCATGCATGGTTCCGTCGGCAAAGCCATGCTGATCGAGAGCGGAGACGTGCTCGAATTCGACGAACTCGGCGCGCGCAAGACCACCCGCATCAAAGTCGGCCGCGTCTGCATCGATTCCGGCAATCGCACCGACGTGGTTGAGGATTTAATTATTAAAGACCGCCGTCACTTGAGCGAAGACGGCATCGTGCTGCCCATCATCGCCATCAACAAATTGTCGGGCGAAGTCGAGACCACCCCCGAAATCGTGACCCGCGGCTTCAACATCGGCGAAGACGGATTCATGGAAGGCGCGAAACGCATCGTCGAAGACACGCTCGTGCATTCCAGTGAAGAAGAGAAAGCCGACTACGGCGTCATCAAAGAAAAAATCCGCGCCGACCTGAAGCGCTACATCTCCAAGCAATCGCAACGACGCCCGCTGATTATGCCCGTGATCTTGGAGATTTAACCCATTCGCTGAGATCGCCTGCCGGCACTCATAGATTGAATTCATTCCCGCAACATGCGATACTTCTGGCCAGTTTTGCGGTGAGGTGGCCTCATGAAACTCTACGCCTTGCTGGCTGGATCCCTCCTCCTTGTTTGCCCTCTTTTCGCACAGGAATCTGACGATCTCGTGCGCGGTCCTGATCGTGGCACAGAGTACTTCGTCAACGGCGTCATAGTCCTTCCTGTCGCGGGTAGGCCGTTTTCGGCCCGCAGTACAACGGAGTGGACTCGCACCCTGGAAGATGGAACTGTCGTGACAACCCATCTGCTTACGGTGGTCGCCCGTGACAGCCAGGGCCGCATCTATCGCCAACGCCACACGTTCGTCCCCCTTAATTCGGACGAGCAATCCCCACTGCAAGCAATTCGCATCTTTGATCCCGTCACCCGCACGGAAACCTTCTGCCGTGTTGCCACCCATCGCTGCGATGTCAGGGGATATCACGCACGGACTTCATTTACACCCATGCCGCCGGGCTCGTTCGACAACGGCAAACGCTCCCTCACCCGCGAAAGCATCGGCAATGATGTGATCGACGGCATCAACGTCGTTGGCACGCGGGAGACCCTTACCATTACCGCAGGCGTCGTCGGCAACAGTCAGCCGATCGTGGTTACGCGGGAGTTCTGGTACTCGCCAGATCTGCAAATAAACCTGACGATCAACCGCAAAGACCCACGCGAGGGCACGCAGACCGTTCGCCTCAGCGACGTTTCACGCGCGGAACCCGACCCGGCATTGTTCAATGTGCCAACTGGTTTTGTCGTGCAGAACACTGCCCCGGCAAAACCTGAGAACTAATTCAGTTCGAGTTTTCAAGCCAAAGGCCTAGGATTCGCCATCAATCTAAGGATCCGTATCCGTCCACCGCTATTACCATTCCAGCAAGGAATTCCTACGAACGCGCCATGCGTTATCCTTACGAGTCGAAAACTCAAAGCCAATGATCACGCTCTCCGATCTTCACTCCGCCCAATCGCGCCTGCAAGGCATCACCGTCCGCACATCCATGATCGAATTACCACGGAACATGTGGGGACAGCCGCCCTCGGCTGTCCGGTCGGGCGAAGCCCGGCTGCTGCTCAAACCCGAAAACCAGCAGCCCATCGGCGCCTTCAAACTACGCGGAGCCTACAACAAAATCGCGTCACTTTCCGACGACGAACGCAACAAGGGCGTCATCACCTACTCCAGCGGCAACCACGCCCAAGGCGTCGCCTACGCCGCCCGCGCGCTCAAAACGAAAGCCGTGATCGTCATGCCCAACAACGCGCCCGCGATCAAGCGCGAAGCCACAGCCAAACACGGCGCTGAAATCGTCCTTGTAGGTCCCGGCAGTACCGAACGCCAACTCAAAGCCGAAGAACTCGCCACACAGCACGGCTACATCATCGTTCCTCCCTACAACGACGAAAAAATTATCGCCGGCCAGGGCACCATCGGCCTCGAAATCCTCGAAGATCTCCCGGACGTCGAAACCATTCTCAGCCCTGTAGGCGGCGGAGGCCTCATCAGCGGTGTCGCCGCCGCTGTCAAACTTAGTAACCCCAAAATCAAAGTCATAGGCGTCGAACCCGAACTCGCCGCCGACGCCCAGGCCAGCCTGCGCGCAGGAAAGATCGTCCAGTTCCCGGCCGAGCAAGTCTCCCGCACTCTCGCCGACGGACTTCGCACCCAAAGCATCGGCCCCATCAACTTTGAACACATGCGCCGTTACGTCGACGAAATCATCACCGTCACCGAAGACGAAATCCGCGCGGCCATGAAAGTCCTCGCCGCCAATCCACAAACCACCGCCGAACCCAGTGGCGCCGTCGCCACCGCCGGATTCCTCTTCCACCGCGACCAACTGCCTGAAACGAAGGTCAACGTGGCCATCATCAGCGGCGGCAACATCGAACCGACCATGTTGGAAGAGTTGCGCAGGAGCTAGGACGTTGCAAGCGAGCCCCTGACGGCTAATAATCATAGACATCATGACTCGACTGATTTTCCTCGTCGTTGCGGCGTCTGCCTTGACCTCGCTCGCATCCGCCCAAACTCAGCGCGGCACTCTGGTCCACGAAGAAACCATCCGCGTCTCTCCCAGCGACGACAGCGCGCGGCTGGGCGAAGCCGAACGCGGCCACGAACTCATCGTTCTCGAAGGCAGCCGCGACTGGACCAATGTCGAAGCCATTCTCCGCGAGCCTAAAAAAGACGCCGATGATTACGACCCGGCTGCCGAAGGCAAAACCATTACCGGATGGGTTCCCAACAAAGCTCTCGTCACCATGTCCACTCCCAACGGAGACAAAATCATTTTCGGCGAGGCGGTCGCCTCCGAAGACCAGGCCAGCAGCCGCCGCGGACGCCGGGACGCCGCTCAGGACGCCATGCGTCTCTACTATCGCGTCTACGACTTGTTCCCCAATTCCCCGCTCGCCGGCGAGGGCCTTTACCGCGCCGCCGATATCCGCTGGCAGATCGAGCGTGCCGACGTGATGACCCGTCCTTCCGCCCGCGAACGCGAAGCCTACATGCGCGGCCAGATCGACGAAGACTGGATGAAGCTGGTCATGAAGAAATTTCCCGGCAGTAAGTGGGCGGATCTCGCCGCCTTCCGCCTCATCGAAAACAAATTGTGCGGCGACTGGCAGGGCGCCTCGAAGTGTCCCGAAAAAGAAGCGGACATGTACGAGAAGTACGTGAAAGAACATGAAAACTCGCCCGCCGCGGCTGAGGCCTTGTACGACGCAGCCTGGCGTTACTCCGCCCTGATCGAAATTTACAAGACCGAAGCCAACTCGAAAAAGTCCGAGGAATCCAAAAACCGCGCCCTCGAACTCGCGCAGAGAATCGTTAGTCAATACGGTCAAACTGATTGGGGATTGCGCGCGCAAGACCTTCTCTTCTACATTCAGCAGGGCGTTCCTACCTGGGGTAACGAGAACCAGTAGCGTTCAGATGTTCCGCCCGTAATCTTCCCCAAAACGCCCTTGCCCTGAGATACTGTTCACTCTTCCTCGGAGGACGATTGCACGACTATCTGCTCTCACTGATCTTAGGCATCGTGGAAGGCCTTACGGAGTTTCTCCCCGTCAGTTCGACCGCGCACTTGCGTCTGTCGGAGGTTTTGCTGCATATCAGCCTGTCGGATGGTTATTGGAAGATGTATTCGATCGTCATTCAGCTAGGCGCGATTCTGTGTCTGCCGGTCTATTTCTGGAGTCGCATCACGAAGTTCCTTTCCACCTTCCCCAACGGCGAAAGCGGAAACCGCACGGCCCTGACGCACCCACTCGGCCTGACCACGGTCGCGTTCGTCGTCACGGCCATCCCTGCCTTCCTGCTGACCAAGGTCATCGGCAAGCACCTCGAAAACATCATGATCATCGGCTGGTCGCTTTTGATCGGCGGAATCATCATGTGGATCGTGGACGCCGTGCACGCCAAGGCCGAAGCCGCGGGCCCGAGCGTGAGCAGCCGCATTCACACCTGGAAGATGGAAGATATGAGCCTGGGACAAGCGATTTGGATCGGCTTCTGCCAGATCTTCTCCGCTGTCTTTCCCGGAACTTCGCGCTCCATGTCGACCATCGCCGCAGGCCAGATCGCAGGAATGTCGCGGGCTTCGGCTCTTGAGTTCTCATTCTTCGTCTCCATACCGACCATGGCCGCGGCTACGCTTTACACTCTCTACAAATCGCTGCTCGGAAAAGGCGAGAACCCCATCGGCGTCTCGCAGATCGACGCGCACGGTTGGATCGTGCTCGCCATCGGCTTTGTGGTCTCGTTTATCGTCGCGTATGGGTCGGTCGCGTGGTTCATGGCCTACGTACGCAAGCGCGGGTTCGCCCCATTTGCCGTCTATCGCATCATCGTGGGAGCGCTGGTGCTGGCGTTCGCGGCAAAACTGGTGTAGAGATCTTGCTCGCAACCTCCCTGCGCCCGGGAAACCAGCTAAACACTACGGCAAAATTCCCCGATTGTCGGAACCCCGTCTTCTTGGCATAATGTAAGGGCTCTGGCCGATTGCGGCACTGGCGAGCTGTCGTGTCTCCAGTGATGAATCTGGCCTTCATGGACTATTTCGCTACGATTTTTGCGCCCACCGGCAACCGCCGGCTCAATGAGCTGGTAGGATTCCTGATGTGCGTCTCCGCGCTCCTCCTTTTTCTCGCGCTTGCATCGTATTCTCCTCTCGATCCTTCGTGGAACAGCGCCTCGGTTTTGACCGGCTCGCACGCCGCCCGCAACTGGATCGGCGTGGTCGGAGCCTACGCGGCTGATGCCCTGCTACAGTTCTTCGGCGTCGGCGCATTTCTGCTGGTGATCTTTCCGACGATGCTCGGCGCGCGCTGGTTTCGTTCGGTGAAGGTGCAGTCGCCCATCGCCAAGACTTTGGGCGGAATCTGGCTGATGATGTTCGTTCCCGCCATGCTGGCTCTGCTGCCGGGGAATTTCCGCTGGATGCACGTCATCCCCATCGAAGGTCTGCTGGGACGCGTGGTTGGCGACTTCCTGATTCATTACCTGAATCTGGTCGGCGCCTACATCGTCTGCGGCAGCATTCTCGCGGTCGCGCTGTATCTTTCGACCGCGTTCTCATTCTCCTCGATTCAGCTATGGGCGCCAACGCGCTTCGCCTTCGTCACCGCGCTGTGGAACCGCTACAGAGACTGGCAGGAAGAACGCGCCAAGAAACGCCAGCAGAAAGAACTGGAACAGCGGCGCATCTCGAAGCCGGTGGTGAAGACGCAGCTGATTCAATCGCGCCCACCCGCGGATCATTCCGCGCCCTCGCCGGATCCGCGCCGCACCGGCATCGAGCGCATGCTCGCCGAAGAATCGCCCGCCGCGAAGCCTGCAACCGGAGGAATTCTCGCCGAATCTCTCGCTCCGGATACGACTGCAGAATCTGCGGCCGATCCCGAAGTCACCGACCGCGCCGATAGCGGCCACAAAGCCAAAACGACCATGCCGCGCATCGCCGCCGGCGGCTACAAGTTGCCATCGAGCAGCCTGCTGCAGCGTCCCGACGAGCAGCAAGCCGTCGATGCCGACGAACTCAAGCTACTCGCGCAAGTGCTCACTGAAAAGTATGCCGAGTTCGAAGTTCACGGACAAGTCACGCAGATCAATCCCGGTCCGGTTGTGACCACGTTCGAGTTCAAGCCGGAAGCTGGCATCAAATACAGCCGCATCACCAATCTTGTCGATGATCTCTGCCTCGCGCTCAAAGCCGAGAGCATCCTCATCGAGCGCATGGCCGGAAAGAGCACGGTTGGCATTCAGGTGCCGAACCGGCAGCGCGAAATCATCTGGCTGCGCGAGAATATCGAATCGCAGGAGTTCATGGGATCGAAGTCGAAGATGACGATCGCCATGGGCAAAGACATTAACGGCCGCATCGTCACCGCCGATCTCGCCGGCATGCCGCACCTGCTCATTGCCGGCTCAACTGGCGCGGGCAAGAGCGTGGCCATCAACGCCATGATCATGTCGATCCTGTACAAGGCGACGCCCGAGCAGGTGCGATTGATTCTGGTCGACCCGAAGCGGCTGGAACTGGGCAATTACGAAGGCGTTCCGCACCTCTACACGCCCATCATCACCGAACCGAAACTCGCGGCCAACGCCCTGCGCAATGCGGTGCGCGAGATGGAGCGGCGGCTCAAGCTGCTGGCCGCCAAAGGTGTCCGCAACATCGATCAGTACAACAAGTTGTTCGACCAGAGCGGCACGCCGAGTTTGTTCGACGAAGAATCCTCGGAAGAAGAGAAGCCGATCCCCTACATCGTCATCATCATCGACGAGCTGGCTGATCTGATGATGCTCGATTCGAGTAACGTGGAAGAGTCGATCACGCGACTGGCGCAGATGGCGCGCGCCGTCGGCATTCACCTGGTTCTGGCGACTCAACGACCTTCGGTCGACGTGATCACCGGGCTCATCAAGGCCAATTTCCCTGCCCGCGTTTCGTTCCGCGTGGCCACCAAAGTCGACTCCCGCACCATTCTCGACGCCAACGGCGCCGAAGCGCTGCTTGGCAAGGGCGACATGCTTTATCTGCCTTCCGGTTCGGCGCGCGTGCATCGCCTGCACGCTCCCTTTGTCACTGAGAAGGAAATTGCTGCCGTGGTAGAGTTCTGGAAGGCGCAAGGTGTCGCGGAATATCAGCAGCGCTTCCTGGAAGCGCCGAAGGACGAGCGTGAGCCCGCGATTGGCACCAACGATGGCGGTTCCGCCGAGAATGGCGAAGCCGAAGACGATCCCATGTACGGAGATGCCGTCAAGCTAGTGGTCGAGTTCGGCAAAGCCTCGACTTCCCTGCTGCAGCGCCGTTTGCGCGTTGGCTACGGCCGCGCCGCGCATCTCATCGATCTGATGGAGCAGGATGGAATCGTGGGCGCAGCGGACGGTCCCAAGCCGCGCGAAGTGCTCAAACGTCCCGATTGGATTTCAGAAATCGAAGAGTCGACGCGGTAGCCTGCTTCAATCTTCGACTGATTACAGCGCCATCCAATTCGTGAAGCGTTCTTTCAGACTGCGGACCCAGCCCGGAACCCAGCTCTTGTAACGCAACAGCACCGAGGCGTTCACGCTTTTCGCGGTCTTTGGTGAAAGCTTGTTGCTGAAGACCAGATAATAGATTCCTGCGCCTGCCGGAAGTTCAGCCTGCAGCGTGCCTTGCGATACCTTCCCACTCTCATAGACCGAACTGGTCGCATATCCGTTTTGCCACACCGTGAAAGCCGGCTCGCTCAGGACGTAGACTTCAAGGTCGTTGTCGACCTCGGAGTTGTTGCCTTTGTCTTTGTTGTTGCGATTGGCATTGTGGCTGTCGCTCGAAGCCGAGAACTGGCCGACAATCGACACGTGCAAGGAACCCTCAGGCAAGGCGAACTTGTAATAACGGAAACTGTGCGCGGCAACAACAAAAGGAGCCTCGGTTTCCAGGATGGTCTGGTCGTGCTTCCATCCGGCGAGTTCCTGCGCCCCTTGCGCGAAAGGATTGTCGCTGGTCGCGGCCCACACGATCGCGATGAGAACCAGACCGAGCAGCACCCAGAGAACCACGCGGCGTTTCTGCCTGGGCCGCGGCAGCATGGATTGAGGCGATTCCACAACCGCGCCACTTGCAATCGCGGCACGCTTTGGCGGAGCGCTGACCGGCTTGCCGCACTTCAGGCAGAACTGCGCTTCTTCGGGCAGGCTCGCGCCGCACTTGCTGCACGCCAGATTGGCCGTCGCAACATCGGTTGCAGGTTTGTTGGTCTCGGTACTCTTCATCTCGGAACCCAGCGGCTCTCCGCGCTTCCGGGCCGCGAATCCTGAGGGAATCTTTCCAATCCGCGCAGCGCCTGACACGTCGGATTCGGCCAGAAGCGTGAGCGATTTTAGCATAGGTTTTCGCCGCAAATTGGAGTTTTGCCGATGGCGGAGAAGCTCGAGCAGCTAGGGCGTTAGCTGCGCCGCGCTGCCGTCCAGCCCTAACTCTTTCGCAACGGGCTTCATGGCTTCGATGCAGAAGGCGATGTGCTCGTCGAGATCGACGCCGAGGGCGGCTGCGCCCTGGACGATGTCGTCGCGGTTGACTTTGCGGGCGAAGGCTTTGTCTTTCATTCTTTTTCGGACGGACTTGGCGTCAACTTCGGCCAGCGACTTGCCGGGCTTGATCAGCGCGACCGCGGTGATGAATCCGGCGAGTTCGTCGCAGGCGAACAGCGCCTTCTCCATCGGAGTATCGCGGGTGACGCCGGTGTATTCGGCGTGCGACATGATGGCGCGCGTGATGACTTCAGGATAGCCGCGCTCTTTCAGAATCGCATTGCCTCTGTAGGGATGATCTTCCAGCCTCGGCCAGCGGTCGTAGTCGAAGTCGTGGATCAGACCGACAATGCCCCACAGTTCTTCGTCGCCTTTTGAAACATCCGGCGCACCGTTGCCAAATTTGCGAGCGCACGCGCGCATGCAGGCTTCAACGGCCAGCGCGTGCTTGCGCAGGCTTTCAGATTGGGTGAACTCGGTTAGGAGTTGCAAGGCGGCTTCTCGGCTTATGCTTTCATTCATCGTTACGAATGCTCCTGAAATTCAAATAGGGCGTTATTTTACTTGAAGCTCGAGGATGTTGGACGAAACCGGAAATCCTGCATCGTCGTACGGGTTTTTGTCACTGCCACGTTCAAAGACCCTGTGTGTCGTCACATACACTCGATATCTTCCCGGCTTGTTCGGAAGATGAAGGGTCTGCCACTGCGGGTTGGCCAAGCCCTCCGGGTTGAAACGTGTCGGGGTGCCTGACAATTTGTAGGGAATGCGAACAGGTTCCTGATCCAACCAGATCTGACGCGAGTCGCAACATATGATGCTGGTCAACGGCTGTCGGGGTTCGTTCCAGACGGTCTTGCCGTCGGTAATGTGGACCATGTCGGAGCTGGAGGGATTACTCGCTACATTCCATCCCTCCAGTACCTCAATGCGCCAGGCGCCCGGCCACTTTGATGTGTAAGACTCTTCGAATTCGACCGCCTCCGACACAGCAAATTGGTTCCTCCCTCCTCTAGTGCGAATCTCCAACTCGATCCCGGGAGGATTCTGAAGGACTGCCTCTTTATGCTGCTGGTCAAACTCTGAGCGCGAACAGGCGGCAACGAGGATCGTTAGGAGGATAACTGTGAAGTGCGACCGCAGCCGACACTCTTTGACAGGCCAGAAGAATCCCACAGCATCCATTAGACACCGCTGTCCAGTGTGCCGCTCCCCTCTTCGGTAATGATTTAAGCCTTACAAACGTTGAGTGGGAGAGTGATCGCCGTCAACTGGCGACAGTACTGAGAGCCACCTCCTCCGAATATAGTTAGTAAACACCACGCGAAGTTGCGATCACTCCCGGTTTTACCCGTTCCCTCGGGCTTTCTTGCCGGATGTTGCTGTTTTCTTTTGGTGTAATGGGAGCACTGCCTTATTTTTTGTGCATTTTTCTGTTGACTTCCACAGGGCCAATGCCTCAGATTGGCTTGCAGTTGGAACCTCTCCCCCAAGAGTTCTAGCTGGAGTAGCCCGCTCTGGCACTCCCACAACCCGATGGCCACGACTCTTGCCCCGGTAGACTCTAGGGAAGTCGTACGTTGCGATCACTGCCTGTTGGTTCAATTCCGCACCACCCATAATAACTGTCGCCGCTGCCACGCGTCGCTTGACGAGGAGCCGGAGCCGGAACCGATCCCGGTAGTCATGCCCGTCATGATGCCGCCGCCGGGCAACGGGCGAGGGCATCTCAACCTGGCCACGTCGATCCGCTCGCTGCGTTTGCGGAATGGTTTGAGCCAGCGGCAACTCGCGGGACGCATGTCGGTGCCGCGCACCTACGTTTCTAAAATCGAGAACGAGAAGGCCACGCCTACGCTGTCGTCCCTGGAACGGCTGGCGCGCGCACTGGAGGTTACTGTGCCCGATCTGCTCAGCGGCGGCGAACGCACGCGCCAGGAAGAAGTCAACGAGTTGATGAAAGATCAGTTCATCGCCGAGTTGCTGCCGTTTGTTTCGCAGCTGAATGGGATGCAGATGTCGAGCATTCTGACCCAGGTGCGGGATTTGACGGTGCGGCCAAGACGGAGCGCGTAGAGTTTCGGGAATGACTTCGGACCGGGCGAAGCCCGGTCGGACAGCCGAGGGCGGCTGTTCCTACATAAAATTTTTATCCGGGCAACCAGCCAACTCACTCGCCGGGACCATCCTCTGGTCCCGGCTTTTTTGCTTGTGTGGGGCGGACGCCCTCGTCCGCCCAGGGCAGTGGCACGACTCCACAGAAGCGCCTGGCGGCGCTTCCCTCGGACGAGAGCGTCCGGGGCCCCACAACCGGCGCCATGAATCCGGGGAACATCGACCGTCATCTATCCTGCATGAGTTTCGATTCCAGGGAAATTGCTTTTTCTGCTTTGCAGGATCCTTCGAATGCAGCCGGTTGGAACGGTGGATCGAGCCGCGACGCGCATGTTCCTGCTGACGATTCTTTGCTGGACGCTTATTCGCGCGCTGTGACGGGCGCGGCGGAGCGGGTGAGCCCGTCGGTGGTGAATATTGAAGTGCATCAGGCCGCGCCCGGTGGAAGCTCTCGGCGGACGCGCTCCGGCGAGCCGCAGGAACGCCGCGGCGGAGGCTCGGGATTTGTTTTCACGCCCGATGGCCTGATTATCACCAACAGCCACGTCGTGCACGACGCGGCGCGGATTGCAGTCGCGCTGGCCGATGGGCGGCGCATGCCGGCGTCGTTGATCGGCGAGGATCCGGCGAGCGACCTGGCGGTGATTCGCGTGGACGAACCGCATTTCGATGAACCAGGATTGACCGCGGCCACGCTGGGAGATTCGCAGAAGCTGCGCGTTGGGCAGGTTGTAATTGCCATCGGCGCGCCGTATGGATTTCAGTCGACGGTGACGGCCGGCGTGGTGAGCGCGCTGGGGCGCTCGCTGCGGTCCTATTCCGGGCGGCTGATTGATGATGTGATTCAGACGGACGCGGCGCTCAATCCCGGCAACTCGGGCGGCCCGCTGGTCGATTCCGCGGGCCGGGTGGTTGGAGTGAATACGGCGACGATTCTGCCGGCACAGGGAATTTGTTTTGCCATCGGCATCAACACGGCAAAGTTTGTGGCCAGCCGTCTGCTGCGCGACGGCCGCATCCGGCGCAGCTATATCGGCGTGTCGGCGCAGACTGTGCCAGTGCACCGGCGCGTGGTGCGGTTCTACGATCTGCCGCATGAGATGGGCGCGCTGGTGCTCTCGGTCGAAGACGGCAGTCCGGCGAAGCGTGCGGGCTTGCGCGAAGGCGACATCATCGTGGCGCTGGAGGGCCAGCCGGTTGCAGGCGTGGATGATCTGCATAGACTGCTGACCGAAGTGCGGTTGGGAGCAACCTGCTCGCTGACCGCCCTGCGCTGGACGGAGAAATTAGAGATGAAGATCGCACCGGAGGAAGCGAAGTAGCTTCTAATGTGGCGCGGGCGCCCTCGCCCGCGAAAGGCCGGGAACCAACAGGAGCATGCCTTTCGGAATGCCAAAAATCCTAGGCTTTGGCGCTGGGCTGAACTATACTCTGAGTAGTTATGGCAAAAGCTGCACCCAAGGCGAAGTCTGCTATGGACGAGCTAGTTGACTCCTTTTCCGATCTCGTTGAGGACGCGCGGGAGCGAATGTCTCCGGAAGAATTCCGGCAGGCGGAGAAAGAATTCGACGAGATCATCAACAAGGCTAAAGCCCGCGCTTCTCGCGGCGGGCGGCGTGAAACCGCATAATCCAGGCCTTTAGCTCTTCTTTCCCGACGTCTGGCTTAAATTTCTTCGCCGCCGCTACGAACTCCTCCTCAGTTCCGTATTCCACCGCAAAGGCCAGTTTTTCCGCAAGCTCTCTCTTTCGGCGCAGGATTTCCGCGTCCGTGCGGTCCTCCTTCGGTGGTTTCCAACGACCCGCCATTTCTCGCTCCTAGCCTCCGACCGTTCGTTTCGCTCCCCAGCGCTCTGGTCCCAGATGCTCGATCGGCAGGGTAGCCTCGAACATTCTCTCTTTATCATTCCAAGTCGCCGGTATCACTTCCCTCTTGCGCGCCTTCCAACCGATGTATTTGAGAAACGATGTTGCTCGGAGGCTGCCTGAATAGCTCGCAGGAGCAACAGACACCGCGTGAGCATTCTTGTCTCCCTTCTGTGTTGCTTTCAGCGCTATCCGGTGGTTTGGTGCATCCCAAAGCAAAACGACCCACTTTATCCCCGAGTCCAGGCAGATGCGAGTTGCGGCCGCATTAATCGCAATTCGACCGTCTGGGACTATCGAGAGAGTCGGTGTGTCGATTCTCGCTGCGGTCCTCTTGAAGACTTCATAGGCCATGTGAAAGCCACTTCACTGGACATATGGTACTCCTATGAGGACATTTTAAAAAGCTTATATTTAGCCACGTTCCCGTACACCATAGGCGGGCACTGGATCGTCATTGCACGCACCTTCTCCCCTGTGGTAGCCTCATACCGTGACCACTTTGCAGGACAAAGTAGACAAGATACCCGCTGGCCTCGACCGCAAGGAGGCCGAAGTCTACCGCCATCTCGATCCGGCGCGGCTGCCGAAACATATCGCCATCATCATGGACGGCAACGGGCGCTGGGCCAAGCGGCGGCACATGCCGCGCGTGGCTGGCCATCGAGCTGGGGTCGCAGCCGTGCGTTCGACGGTCGAGACCGCAGCTCGCATTCACATTCCGGCGCTCACGCTCTACGCGTTTTCTGAGGAGAACTGGAAGCGTCCGGCAAGCGAAGTCGGATTCCTGATGGGCCTTCTGGGCCGCTACCTGAAAGCCGAAGTGCCGACGCTGAATGAGAACAACATCCGCCTCGAATATATTGGCCGACAGCACGAGCTGCCCGAGGATGTGCAGGAGCGGATGGAGTGGGCACGGGCCGCGACCGCGACCAACTCTGGCATGGTGTTGACGCTGGCGCTCAACTACAGCGCGCGCAGCGAACTGGTGGATGCGTTTCGCGCGATGGTGAGGGCGGCTTCGCAAAATGGCGGAATCGATCATCTGCAGATCGATGAGGGCACGGTGAGCCGGCACTTATACACGCGGCATCTTCCCGACCCGGACCTGGTGGTGCGCACTTCGGGCGAGATGCGGCTGAGCAACTTTCTGCTGTGGCAGCTGGCCTATGCCGAGATCTATGTGACCTCGACATTATGGCCGGATTTTCGCGGCGTGCATTTGCTCGAAGGCATCGCGGAATTTCAGAAACGCGAGCGGCGCTATGGCGGTCTGAATCACGGCGAGTCGCACGGCAACGGGCATGGGTGACAAGCCTTACGGCAGGTCTGTAACTGGCAGCGACAGCAGGTTCCTCGCCGCGCCTTCCGCCGGGCTCGGAATGACAAGCGTGTGTAGAATAGATTTCGCGTACAAAATAGACTTCGCGTCTGGCGCGCGAGTTCATTTCACGGCGTAATCACTTCCCTTGCTAAAACGCATCGCGACCGCGGTGGTGCTCATCCCGATTGTGCTGGCGCTCATTCTGCGGGCGCCTCTACCGGTGCTCTCCATCTTCACCGCGGTGCTGGCCTTGCTCGCCATTCACGAGTTTTTCAAGCTGACGGAGTTTTACGGCGTGCAGCCGATGCGCATGCCGACCTACATTTTCGTTGGGCTGTTTTTTTTGCTTCTTGCTTTCGACGTGGGTAACGAGAAGCCGCTCTTATCTACCGCGGTCTTTGTTTATTGTGTAGGATTCGCGGCTGCGATTGCGCCCTTCCTGGCACTGACCGTCGCCATGCGGCGCAACGACTTGCGTGGGGGATATCCCGCGGCAGCGGCGGCGGCCTTTGCGTTTACCTACATTGCGCTGCCCATGGGGATGCTGGTGCAGCTTCGCCAGCAGTGGGCGGGCGCGTTCTATCTGCTGTATTTGTTGCTGGTGGTTTGGGCGGGAGACGTATTCGCCTATTTCGTCGGCAAATCGATCGGCCGGCATTTGATGGCGCCGCGCATCAGTCCGAAAAAAACCTGGGAGGGCGCGGCCGCCTCGCTCGCAGCCAGCGTCGGCGTGGGATGGCTGATCTTTCATTATTCCCTGGCCATCAGTTCCGCCCTGCTACGCTGGGGATTGATCGAGCGCCGCGACGGCTTGTTCGGGCTGGAGCAGCCGGCGATCGGGCCGGTGATCTTGCTGACGATCGTTCTGAATATCGCGGCACAGCTCGGCGATCTGGTCGAGTCGCTGATCAAGCGCGGCGCGGGCGTGAAGGATTCGGGTACGATCCTTCCCGGCCACGGCGGCATGCTCGACCGCGTGGACGCGCTGCTGTTTGCCGCTCCGGTGCTGTGGTTTTATGCGGCCTGGCGCGTGATGCAATGAACCGCCTTGCGGCGCCGGCGAGAACCGGCGAGGGAATCCGATTCAGTACCTGTACTTTTGGTTTGTACTCAAACTCTGCAAGTAAAATACAATAAAACGATCTAGAACGAGAGGGCTTGAATGTGCATCTAAACCAGGATGCGCACAATCCTTAAGAGTTCTCTCATTTCCGAGGGGTTATGAAACTGTTCAAGCTTTGCCTGGTTTCCGTTCTGCTGGTGAGCATGGCATATGCCATGCCCCTGAATTCCTCCGCCCGCGCCTGCATTCCTGCCGAAACCGTGCAGGTCATTTCGGTAGACTACCGCGCTCTCAAGGACTCGCCCACGGCGATGGCCCTGAAGCAGCAGTTGATGCCCGACAACATCAAGCAGTTTGAGGAAGCTCTCAAGGGTATCGGCATCGATCCTGAGAAAGATGTAGACACACTGACCTTCGCCTCGTTTCACTCCGGCAAGCAAGGCATCAAGGGCGTGGGCATCGCCGCCGGCCCGTTTGACATGAAGACCGTGCTCAAGAAGATGAAACTGCAGAAGTTCGTGCCGAAGAAATATGGCACGACCAACGTCTATCCCATGGATGGCGGTTTCATCATGAGCTTTCTCGATGACAGCACGCTGCTGTTCGGCGAGGCCACGGGGGTTCACGCGGCGCTTGACGTTCGCGACGGAAATATTCTCAGTCTCGATACCAACGGCGACCTGGCCGACATGATGTCCAATGTAGACTCGGCTCCGGTTTGGAGTATCCTCGACCAGGAAGGCACGCAGAACATGCTGCGCTCCGCGCTGGGCGAAGCGGCCAAGATCGCCGACTTCGAAAAGCTGAAGAAAAATCTGGTGGGTTCGCGCTATACCATGAACTTCACCAGCGGCGTGAACTTCGACGCCACCGTGGTCACTTCCGACTCGGTGACGGCCGGGATGCTGTCGTCAGTGTTCAAGGGGTACCTGCTCTACAAGAAAAATACTGCCGTGGCCGGTGAGAAGGTCGCGATGGAAAATACCTCCGCCGACTCCGACGGCAACAACGTAACCATTCACTTCAAATCCAATGACCAGCAATTCCAGGCGCTGATGCATACGGATCTGTTCAACGCGCTCTCACGCTGACCGAACCTTGTCTTGAAACAAAGAGGCCGATTCGCTCTGGAATCGGCCTTTCTCTTTCAAGTCCTGGTTGCAGAGCCCTACTTCTTCTTGCGCTTTTCTCGCGCCCATCCATCTTTTGTAGTCTGCCGTGCCCGCCCGATCGCCAGGGCGTCCTCGGGAACATCGTCAGTAATGCAGGAAGCCGCGCCCACGTACGCGCCTTTGCCCACGCGCACGGGCGCGACCAGCGTGGTGTCGCTGCCGATGAAGGCTTCATCGTCGATCACGGTTTTGTTCTTGTGGACGCCGTCGTAGTTGCAAGTAATCGTGCCCGCGCCGATGTTAACTCCCGCGCCAATCTCCGCGTCTCCCAGATAAGTCAGGTGATTCGCCTTCGACCCCTTGCCCAGCCGGATTTTCTTGGTCTCGACAAAATTTCCCACGTGCGCGCCTTCGCCAATCTCGCTCCCCGGCCGCAGGTGGGAGTACGGACCGATCACCGCCCCCGCACGGATGCGAGCATCTTCCATGACGCAACCTGGACGAACGACGACTCCATCTCCGATCTCGGAATCGCGAATCACGCAATAGGAGCGCACCCGGCAGGCGGTTCCAATGCTCGTGGCGCCTAGAAGCTGCACGTACGGCTCGATCACCGTGTCGGCTGCGATCACTACGTCGGAGTCAATCACGCACGTCGCCGGATAAAAGATGGTCACGCCATCCGCCATCAGTTGGCGGCACTTCGCCATGCGCATACAGTGATCGATCTCCGCCAACTCCGCGCGAGTATTGCCACCGAGCACCTCGCGGGCGTCCCCTGTCTTGCAGGCCACCACGCGCCGCTTGGCCTTGCGCAACACCGCGGCCATATCGGTCAAGTAATATTCGCCGTGCGCGTTCGCGGTTGAAAGCTTCTCGATGTTCGCGTAGAGATCCTTCACATCAAATACATAAAACCCGGAATTGATCTCGCGAATCTTCTTCTGCGTAGCGGTTGCCGATTTTTCTTCGACGATGGCCTGCACTTCCGCTTGAGCTCGCGCACTGCCCGCGCTCTTTCGAATCACCCGGCCATATCCCGTCGGATTCTCCAGCTCCGCGCTCAACAGGGTCATTGACGCCCGCTCTTCCAGATGGAAGTTCCGCAGGCGCCCGATCGTCTCGGGAGTAATCATCGGCGCGTCGCCCGACAGCACAATGACGTGGTCGTATCCGGCCAGCGCATCCCGCGCCACCATAAGCGCGTGCCCAGTCCCGCGCTGCTCGGCCTGCAGCACAAAGTTGACGCCGGTATTCTGCATGGCCGCGCGCACACGGTCGGCTTCATGCCCGACGATCGCGTACACGTCTTTCGCGGGAGCGATGCGCACGGCCGCACGGATTACATGCTCCAGCAGCGGTCTGCCTCCGACTTCATGCAAGACCTTCGGAAGTTGCGATTTGAGCCGCGTGCCCTTGCCCGCGGCCATAATGGCAACCGCGACCCGCAGCTGTGAGGAGAAACTCTCAGGCGAGGCGGGAGCGTGAGGCGACGTTGCGGTTGAGCTGGAACTGCCTTTCGATTTCTTCATTCGCCCCAATATACCGCGCTGCTGGCGCAATGGCTATTTGGCCGCAAATACCCTAGAATCTTGCCCGTTGGAAAGCCGTGTCGAAACTCACCCTGGCCGCTGGAGAGAATAGACTATGCCCAAATACGTTATCGAACGCGACATCCCCAACGTGGGCAGCGTAACGCCGGAACAGGTCATCGCCATCTCGCAGAAATCGTGCAGCGTGCTGAACAATCTGGGACCCCAGATCCAGTGGCTGCACAGCTACGTCACGCAGGACAAGATCTACTGCGTCTACATCGCGCCCAACGAGGAAATGGTGCGCGAACATGCGAAGCAGGGCGGGTTTCCAGCGAATCGCGTCTCCCAAGTCAAACTCGTGATAGACCCGACTTCCGCCGAGGGCTAGCCGCTACAGTCCCAACCCGCCATCCACCGCCAGAATCTGGCCAGTAATAAACTGCGGCGCGGTAGCGAAGAACAATACCGCCGCGGCGATCTCGTCTCCGCGCCCATTGCGCCGCATCGGCGTCTGGGTCGCCATCTTCCGCATGAAGGCCGCAGCCGACTTCTCGCCCAGGTCGATCATCCCCGGAGCCACGGCATTGACCGCGATCTCCGGCGCCAGCGCCTTCGCCATGACTTTGGTCAGCATGTGCAGCGCGGCTTTCGACGAACAGTAGTGCGCGTGCGTCGCCCAGGGCCGCAGGCCGCCGAGCGAACCCATGTTGATAATCTTGGCCTCCACCTTCTCGCCCTTGCCGCGCTTCCGCCGCATCCATTTCAGGGCCTCGCGCGATACCAGAAACGGCCCGCGCGTGTTCGAGGCGAAAATCGCATCCCATTGCCGCACCGTCAACTTTTCAAACTCCGCCGTTTCATAATTCGCGGCATTGTTCACCAGAATGTCGATGCGCCCTAGCTCGCGTCCGGCATCCTTCATCATGGCGCGCACGCTGGCCTCATCGGTCACGTCGCAGCGCAGGGCAAACGCACGCACGCCAAGGCCCGCCAAATCTATAACCGTTTCCCGCGCCTCGCTCGACGAGTGCATAAACGTAATGGCCACATCCGCGCCCGCCCGCGCCAGGGCCAGCGCCGAGGCTCGTCCCAGACGTCGCGCGGCACCCGTAACGAGCGCGGTCTTACCGCGAAGAAGTTTTGGCTGGGGTTCTTGCGGAGAATCTGGCAGGCGATCTGGCATGCAGCGATTCTACCGCCACCTGCCGAAAGAGCGCACACAACTACGCCTAGTCTGCGTCTGCACGCGTCCGGCGAGGAATGCTATCACGCTTTCAGAAGCTTGCTTACCACTTTGGCCAGTCTCCCAGCCTCGTTTGCTTTCAGGACCACGGCATCGGCCTGATCGGTTGCTCCCCGCGCCAGAATTTTTTGGTCGGTGACGATCAGGACGATGGGCACATCCGGACGCTGGCGCTTCAGCTCGCCCGCGATCAATGCCGCCTCCGAGCCATCATCGTTCATATCGAGGACTACGGCATCCACCGCTTCCTCGCCAAAGCGGAAAATTCCGTCGCGGCCACTGCCGGAGCTGATCACGTTCCAGCCATGCTCCTTAAGCAGTGCACAGCGGAAGCTCAGTTCGATGGCGCCGCTTCCGATACAGAGAACGACCTTTTGGGCTCGCATGGTCGCACCCGCTCTCCGTCGCCCAACCACTGGGTTTGTCCCTTGGTGGTCATGCGGGCTGTTGGGATTATCCACGCGGCCTGGTGAATAATGCTGTGACCGCAATCACATCGTTTGTTAAATGGTGCGATGGTCGGACCATTCTTCCCGAAACGGATTCAAAATTCAGGTACTTTGCTGGTGGAAAACCGTCCTGACTCCGCGCTAGAATCCACTTCGCATGCCTGACTCTCGCAAGGTTGTGATTTACTCCCGCAAAGGTTGTCATCTCTGTGAGGTTGTGAAAGAGAGCCTGTCCAAGCTCTCGCGCCGAGGCGGGTTTACCTGGCGCGAAGTCGATGTCGACGCCGATGCTGAGCTCCGCCGCCAATTCAATGACGAGGTCCCTGTGGTCTTCATCGATGGCCGCAAGGCGTTCAAATACCGCATGGACGAGCAGGAATTCCTGCGAAAATTGGCCAGCTAGCTCGAACCGTTGAAAAGGGCCGTCTTTCCAGTACAATCGCCTGCGGCATGCTGCGGACTCAACTCTTCGCCAACCCTGACCAAGTTTTTCTTCACGATCTGGTTCTGGATTCCTGTCGCCGCCATCCTCGGAAAATAGCGCTGGTCGACGCCTCCAGTGGCCGCCGCGTGACTTATGCCGAATACGGCGACACCGTCGAATCTCTCACCCGCGGCTTGATTGCTGCCGGCGTCAAACCCGGCGAAGTAGTCGCGATCTTCCTCGCCAACTCCTGGGAGTTCTGCAGCGCCTACCATGCGGTCACGCTCGCCGGAGCGATTCCCACTCTTCTGAATCCTACCTACCGGGAACGCGAGGTACGCTACCAACTGGAAAACTCCGCCGCGGTCATCCTTATCACCGACGGAGCAAATCTTGAAGGCATCAACCTCGCCGGATTGCCCAATCTCCGCCGCGTTTACGCGACCCGCCAAACCGCAGCGGGCGCGGAGCCATTCTCCAACCTGCTCAAGCCCGTGACGGCCGCGTATCCCAAGCCGGATCAACCCTCCGAGCAAACTCTCGCGGCGCTTCCCTACTCCAGCGGCACCACCGGCCTGCCCAAGGGGGTGATGCTCTCGCACTACAATCTCGTGGCCAACGTGTATCAGCTTCTCGGCCCGCACGCGACGTGTCTGAACCGCGAAGACACCATCCTCTGCTGCCTGCCGCTCTACCACATCTACGGCCTCAACGTGATGCTCAACCCGGCGCTGATTCTGGGCGCGACACTGGTGGTCATGCCGCGCTTTCAGGTACAGCAACTCACCCAACTGATGGTCGACGAAGCGGTCACCATGATGCCGCTGGTTCCGCCCGCCATCAACGCGCTCTGCCAGGCCGCCGAGGCCGGCCAGTTCCCGCGCGACCACAAAGTCCGCTGGGTCAAGTCTGGAGCCGCCCCGCTCGCTCCTGACCTTCCCCGCCGCTTCACCGCGCTCACCAACATCCTCGTCTGCCAGGGATATGGCATGACCGAAGCTTCCCCGGTCACCCACGTCGGTTATCTCGAACCCGAGCTCTACCACCCCGATTCCATTGGCCATCCGCTCGCCGAAACCGATTGCCGGGTCTTGGCCCAGCCCGACATCGATCCCTGCGACACGCCCGACGAACTCACCGAGACTCCCAGCGGACTTCCGGGCGAGTTGGTGATGCGCGGACCGCAATTCATGCTGGGATACTGGCGCGAGCCGCAGGCCACCACCGCCGTGCTCCGCGACGGCTGGTATTGGTCGGGCGACATCGTCACCCGCGACCGCGAAGGTTTCTATCGCGTCGTCGACCGCCGCAAGGAGATGATTAAGTACAAAGGCTTCCCGGTGGCGCCCGCTGAAGTCGAAGCCGTTCTGCTCGAACATCCAGCGGTGAAAGAATGCGGAGTCGTCGGCCGTCCCGACGCCGCGGCCGGAGAAATCCCCGTCGCCTTCGTCGCCCTGCGCGACGGATTCCTCGACAGCACCAAACTCGGAGAAGAACTCTGCGCCTTCGTCGCCGATCGCCTCACCCACTACAAACAGCCGCGCGAAGTTCATTTCATCGACAGCGTTCCCAAGACCGCCTCCGGCAAAATTCTGCGCCGCGAATTGCGAAAGTCCATCGGCTGAAATCACTCAATTTACGGAATCCGAACAGAAGTGCACGATGCACTTGTGTGCCCTTGACCCAAGCCCCTTCTCCACATAGATTGGCTCGCAATGTCGAGTTCTTTCCTCATTCGAGGAGAGAAAATCTTTTGGGGCTCCCACTCCACCCATAACGCTGCTCTGTCCGCAGTGGGGCGCGGGACCGGCCTTCGACCGGCTCGCAGCTCGGACCGAACAGCAGTCTGACTCCGCGCCCGCCTTCGCAAACATGCGGCACAAATCGACGCATACGTGTGCCCATCCCTGCTTGGAGGAAAACAATGAATTGCCGTAAGCTCTCCCCACTCGCTGTTGGTCTTTCTGCAGTTCTGCTCATCTGCCTGCCGCTGGCAGCGCAAAACGATCCTGGACCGCGTCCCGGCCCGGCCGGTGCGGGCGGTTTCTATCCGCTCCTGAATGCCAATGAACAGGCATTCTTTGCCCAAGCCCAGCAACGCTTTCAAGAGATCGATTCCGTTTCCGGCAACATCGCCGGCGAAACCGGATCGGGCCTCGGCCCAACCTTCAACGGCAACAGTTGTGCGCAATGCCACTCGCAACCTGCCATTGGAGGCAGCAGCCCCGGCCTGACCAGCCCGCAAAACGCCGTTCCCAATCCGCAGGTCGCCCTCGCCACGTTGGATGGCGCGAGCAACACGATTCCCTCATTCATCACCACCACCGGCCCCGTTTTGGAAGCCCGATTCGTAAAGACTTCCAGTGGCACTCCCGACGGCGGGGTGCACGACCTTTACACCGTCACTGGCCGTTCCGACGCCTCGGGCTGCACCCTGGCACAACCGGACTTTGCCACGGAACTCTCCAGCAACAATGTGATCCTCCGCATGCCCACGCCGCTATTTGGCCTGGGACTGGTCGAAGCCACTCCCGATGTCAACCTGCAGGCCAATCTCGCTGCGACCGCATCGCAGCGCGCCGCGCTGAAGATCGCCGGCGTCTTCAACACCAGCGCCAACGACGGCACCATCACGCGCTTTGGCTGGAAGGCTCAGAACAAGTCGGTGCTGATGTTTGCCGGAGAAGCCTATAACGTGGAAATCGGCGTCTCCAACGAGCTGTTTCCCAACGAGCGCGACATCGTCCCCGGTTGCGTGTTCAACGGATCGCCCGAAGACGCAACCAACATTCTGAATCAGAATGCCAGCAGCCAGAATTTCGGCACCACCATCGGAACCGCGTCGGAGATGTCAGCCGACATCATCAACTTCGCCGTCTTCAGCCGCCTGTCGGCGCCGCCCACTCCAGCGACTCCAACCACCTCAACCATGAACGGCTCCGCTCTGTTCGTTTCGATCGGATGCTCGCTCTGTCACTCGCCCGCGCTCACCACGGGACAGTCGCCATACACAGGCATGTCCAACGTGACCTACAACCCATACTCCGACTTCGCCTTGCACAACATGGGAAGTGGCTTGGCGGATGGCATCACGCAGGGAGGCGCCGGGCCTAAGATGTTCCGCACCGCTCCTCTGTGGGGGCTGGGCCAGAGGCTCTTCTTTATGCATGATGGCCGCACCAGCGATCTGATCCAGGCCATCGACGCGCATAACAGCACCGGATCGGAGGCCGTCATGGTGATCAAAAAGTACACCTCTCTGACCTCATCGCAGAAACAGGATCTTCTGAATTTCCTGCGCTCGCTCTAACTGTAAAGGGGTCGCAAATGTCCGCCATTGGAGCGGATACCAGGAGGGTGCCCCATTTTTCGCGCGTTCTTTGCGCGAGAAGTGGGGATTTTCGCTGCTGTCTTCCTAAGTCCCAGGGCGCAGGCCCGGCCGTGCCTGAACTATCCCGGCGCTAAAAAGATCGCACAACCGAAGCTGAGGGCAGTTATTGCTTGTCCGCAAGCTTCTTGCTCGCCAGAAATTTCCACATAACTTCATCGGCGTTCAGGTCTTGACTGGTCTTGCCAATGGCATTCTCGGCCTCATATTGCTCGCCGCCAGGCCACGTATTGCCAGCACCCTTCACGCTGTAGAGCACAACCTCGGAGTTCTGCAGGCAGCCGTTATAGGTATCGACTTTCGTCTCCATGCCGCCTTTCTCGTGCGCCTCCAGCTTGCTTTTCTCCGGCTTCTCGGCGCAGTGGTCAAACTTTGACCAAGCCTTGGCGCTGTCTTCCACCGAGAGAACCGCCAGGTCCAGATTGTGCTCGGTGCCTCCGCCATAAGGAACCACCGGGTCTGACGTGCCATCGATCATCACCATCGGCACCGGACGCGTAGGCAGGCAGATCATCGTCTTCGGCATCGACGCGCCCACGGCGGCCACAGCCGCAAGGCGATCGCTCAGCGCGCATCCCAGGCGCAGACTCATGAAGCCGCCTTCCGACAAACCCGCGGCATAGATTCGCGAAGAATCCACGGAATACTTGGTTCCAAGATCGTCCAGCATCTGGTTGAAGAAGCCGATATCGTCGGTTTCCGGCTGTCTATTCTCATCGCTGGGCTGGTGGCTCGGCCCTTGCTGTCCACCACCCGGATACCCACCTCCACCGCCAGGATAACCACCCCCGCCACCGGGATAACCGCCTCCGCCGCCAGGATACCCACCTCCACCGTACCCGCCACGCCGTCTTCCATATCCCGGCCCCATCGGCTGCTGCCGCACCTGTGGCCGCACACCAACATTCCAGCGCCCGTGCAGCGCCAGCGGATATACCGCAATAATGCCGTCCTTGTCCGCCAGTTCATCGAACTGCGTGAGCCGCTCCATGTCGTCGGCATCCTGCCCCATGCCATGCAGCAGGATCATCACGGGATAATGCTGCTTGGCATCGTAGCCGCGCGGCAGGCGCACCATGAACGTCCTGTCTACGTCGTCCACCGTGACTTTCTCTTTGGTTTCCTGCGCCCAGAGCGCCTGAGCGGCCAACAACACCACAACCCCTGCCGCCGTAACCGACGCAGCTCGCCCTGGACCACACAATTTCCCAGATTTCATCTCTGTCTCCCGAAAAGCCGACCCGGAAGACCCCAAGCGGGCACTGACCACTTGGAAGCATATGCCATCGCTGGAGTTGGCTACAAGGGAACTTTCCCGCATTCGCCCGCGTACCTCGATCAGAAGTTGAAATCAGTCCCGGCAAGCGCGAAGCGCGCCGGCAAGGAGGATCACCATGGATCAGATCACCGGTCTCGCAGCGGTCGTAATGATTTTCGGAATGCCCACGGCAGGGTTTGCGCTTTACACCTTTTACCGCGTGCGCAAGCTGCGCACCGAAGAGCGCCTGGCGGCGATTCAGCGCGGCGTCGACGTTCCCATGCAGCCCGAACTCTCCGAGTCCGCCCGCTCCCGCCGCTATGGGATCCTCTCCATCGCGGCTTCGGTCGGCTACATGGTGGCTTTCAGCATCGTTGCCAGATACGAGCCCGACGCCCTGATCGCCGCCGCCTTCGGCGCCATCCCCTTCGCGCTGGGCCTCGGCTTCCTGCTCGACTCCTCCCTGATCCGCCGCGACGCCCGCGCCGCGTAAGGGAAGGCAAACCGCAGGATGAAAATGGGGATCCACCGATCGAGGGTGCCCCATTCTAACGTCGCGCTCTTCGCGACGTTAGAGTGGGGGTTTTGATCTGTCAGGGTCAGAAATCTTTCGATCAACGGAGGCGTGTCCGGGTGCCCCACTTCTGGCTGGTTTTGCCAGAGGTGGGGATGGTTCCCTCACTCCCCCGTCAAAAACTTAAACTGCGCTTCATTCAGCGGCACCACACTCAACCGTCCCTGCCGCACCAGCGGCGACTCCGAAAACAAATCGTTAGCCTTGGCCTCGGCCAGCGTCACCGGCTTCGCACTGGCCTTTCCAACTTTAATCTTGACCTGCGGATTCTTCACATCCGACACGTCCACCGAAACCACCGTCGCTGTCCCCACCGCGCTCTTCTCGTCTCCAGTGTGGTAAATCACCAGCCGCTCGCCCGGCTTCATCGCCCGCAAATTCTTTAGCGCCACCGGATTCGACACTCCATCCCAAATGGTCGTCTTCTCCCGCTGCAAATCCGCAAACGAATAGGTCGACGGCTCGGTTTTCAATAGATAGTCCATGCGTCCTCTAGTTCGGTTTCTGATTGTTTTGATTCGGCGGCGGCGCATCCTGCTTCGGCGGCGCGCTCGAATCCTTCGGATTGTCATACACCGAGAACTGCCCCTGCGGCCGCTTCAGCTTGATCGCGATCTCCATCTTTGGCTTGTCGATGTCGAAATCTTCGCCGTAGGTCTGAAATCCCTGCGCCAGAACCTGCACCCGCAATTTTCCGTAGGGGATGCCGTCGAAACTGGTCTTGCCATCCAGATCGGTCTTCAACTCCGCGCCACCCTGCTCCTGTCTTCCCTTCGCGTTCACTGGATGCATGATGACCGCCGCGTTGCGCACCGGTTTTCCGTTATCGTCCTTCGTCACGACAAAGGTCAGCCATGACGTGGGCCCGTCGTCCTTGTCTCGCTGTCCCATCGCCAGACCGGCCATGGCGAGGACCGCCACCACTCCCGCGATCAGAATCCTCTTCATGTGCATACGTGCCATTTTATGCAGCTCCGCCATCCCTGTCACGTCCACCAGATCTCCGCAGGGCAAGTCCTCGTCCTCTACAATGACTGTGGTGAAGACCTGGGACGTAATCATCATCGGCGGCGGCATCATCGGCCTCTCGCTTTCGATCGTTCTGCGCAAGCGTGGAGCAAGAATCCTCATCGTCGAGCGCGGCGAGCCCGGACGGGAAGCTTCCCACGCCGCCGGCGGCATGTTGGTCGATTGCCAGATGGAAACACCCGCTGCTCTGCAGCCGCTCGCCACCGCCAGCGCACGCATGTATCCCGAATTCGCGCATGAACTGGAAGTCGAATCGGGGATGAAAGTCGACCTGCGTGACAACGGGACTATCGTCGTTCCCCCATCCGAGCATGTCCGTAACAGTCCTGTATCTTCTCCGCCCGGCCAGCTGCCAGCGCCTCTCGCCGAGTTGGAGCCAGAGCTGGCAGATCGCGAGCGAACCGCTTTTTACCTCAAAGAACGCAGCGTCGATCCGCGCGCGCTAACCGCCGCCGCACTGAAGACCGCGAAGAATCGCGCCGTGGACTTTTCTTCGGGCGATCCAGTCACGGCCGTGAACATCTCCGACAGCCATGTCACCGGCGTGACCACCACCAAGACTTCCTTCCTGGCGGAGAAAGTAGTCAACTGCGCCGGAGCCTGGTCCGGCCAAATATCGTCGAACACCATCGGCCCGCGCCCCTTCCCCACTCGCCCCGTCAAAGGCCAAATGCTCTGCCTGGCCATGCCCTCGCGCGAACTGGTGAAGCACGTAATCCGCACGCACAACGTTTATCTCATCCCGCGCAGCGACGGACGCCTCCTCGTTGGCGCCACCGTCGAGGAAGCCGGATTCGACAAGCGCACCGATCCCACCACCATTCAACGCCTCCATCGTGCTGCCCTGACGCTGGTCCCGAAACTCGCCGACGCCAGGATTCTCGAAGACTGGGCCGGCCTCCGCCCCGGCACGCCCGACAACCTGCCCATCCTCGGCCCCACCGAAACCCCCGGCTACTACGTAGCCACCGGCCATTTCCGCGACGGAATTCTGCTGGCACCCGTCACAGCCCAAGTCATGGCAAATGTGATCACGGGCTGCGCAGCAGGTTACGACTTGAAAGCCTTCGATCCGCATCGCTTTGCAAGAGCCGCCTGAGGCGCTGCCGGGGCTGCAACAGACGTTACCGATGTCACGATTCGAGGGTCATGTTGTTTTGCTAGACTGCGCTCATGCAGCGAAGCGCAGGCTTTCTAACCGCGATGTTGGCCGCGGTTCTGGTGACTGTGCCCTGCCGCGGGCAAAGCTCCCCGCCCGCGACTAATTCCCAGGCTGACAAGTCAGGCGATCCCGCTGAAGAAGAGGCCTGCAAGCTGCTGCCGTACGTCGGTACGATTCCGCTCACCAAACTGCCGAACTATTTCCCCGACGAGCCGGATCTGCGCGGCGGAATGATTTGCCAGTACAGAATCAGCGCCGAGCTTCCACTCTTCTCATTTCACTTCATTGGAAAACCGGATAACAGCCTCGGAGACATCGAAGTCACAGAGGAGCCCAGCACGACGATCCTGCAAACGATCGAAAACTCCACTGACTGGAGCGCAGTGGTCCCTCAACTCGTAACCAATGTGCTGAGCACGGTTGATGCGAACTTCGACGGCTACGAAGACCTGCAGATCTTGAGTCAATGTGGAGGCACGGGAAACTGCACCTACGACTTTTATCTTTATGACCGGGTTACGGGCCAGTTCATTCGCAACGAATTCCTGAGCAGCAATCTTTGCAGCCCCGAATTTTACGACGACACAAAACAGATTACGACCCACTCCCATGGCAGTGCGTCGGACTGGCAGAACGATACGTATCAGTACGCTGACGGCCGTTACACCTTGATCCGTCAAGAAATCTCGTCCCGCGACGACAAGACTGAAAATGTGACCGTGAGCACGTACGAACTCCGAAACGGAAAGATGGAGCTAGTCAATTCTGAAACCGAGCACCAGTAGCCCCCGGACCTAACCTGCCTGGACTCGGTCCTCTGTCGTGAGATTTTACCCTCATCGCGCTATACTGTTTGGTTTCCGCCATACGTCAAATCTGCAATCAAGATCGTCCATCACAGAAAGGACGCCCCCATGGCTTCTCCCGCCGTCGACTTTGCCCGCAATAATCAGCAGCGATTTCTCAACGAACTCAAAGATCTGCTCCGCATCCCCAGCGTCAGCACGCTCGAAGAACACAAGCCCGACATTCAAAGAGCCGCCGACTACGTGGCCAGCGAACTGCGCCGCATTGGCATGGAAAATGTCGAGATCATCCCCACCCAGGGCCATCCCCTCATCTACGCCGACTGGCTGCACGCTTCCGGCAAGCCCACGGTCCTCTGCTACGCTCACTACGACGTCCAGCCCGCCGAGCCCCTCGACGAGTGGATCAGTCCCGCCTTCGAGCCCACCGAGCGCAACAACAATCTCTACGCTCGCGGCGCGGTCGACGACAAAGGCCAGCTCTGGATGGAAGTCAAAGCCCTCGAAGCCCTCATGCAGACCGGCGGCGGCAAGCTGCCCATCAATGTGAAAGTGATTTTTGAAGGCGAAGAAGAAGTGGGTGGCGAGTCCATCTCCGAATACCTGCGCAAACAGAAAGCCAGGCTGAAAGCCGATTTCGCTCTCGTCTGCGATACCGAACTCTTCGCGCCCGATCTTCCCACACTCTGCGTCGGCCTGCGCGGCCTCGTCTATACCGAAATCGAAGCCTACGGCGCCAAGACCGACCTGCATTCCGGCATGTATGGCGGCGCGGCGCCCAATCCTTTCTTCGCCCTCATCGAAATCATCAGCAAGATGAAAGACGCGAAAGGCAAAATCCTGATCCCCGGCTTCTACAAGGGCGTGAAGGCCCCGACCAAAGCCGAACTCAAAGCTTGGAAGCGCCTGCCTTTTAACGAAGAGCACTACCGCAAAACCGAAGTTGGATCGAAAGTGCTGACCGGCGAGCCCGGCTACTCCGTTCTCTACCGCACCTGGGCGCGCCCCACGTTAGAAGTCCACGGCATGCCCGGGGGTTTCATTGCCGCCGGAGCGAAAACGGTCATCCCTGCGAAAGCGCAGGCCAAAGTTTCCATGCGCCTCGTGCCCAATCAAGATCCCGAAGACATTTTCAAGAAGTACTCGGCCTTCGTGAAGAAGCACACTCCCAAAGGCATCGAAACCAAAATCAAAGTTTTCAGCAAAGGCCCAGCCTGCGTGGTCAGCACCGACAACAAGTACATCGAAGCCGGAACCGAAGCCCTGCATGACACCTTCAAGAAAGAGACAGTCTTTATCCGCAGCGGCGGGTCGATCCCGATCGTTACCGACTTTCAGGACGTGCTGAAGATTCCCAGCGTCATGATGGGCTTCGGCCTGCCCGACGACAACCTCCATGCCCCCAACGAAAAGTTCCACATTCCCAACTTCTATCGCGGAATCGAAACCATCTGCCGCTTCTTCGAAAAACTCGGCAGATAAACCCCGCCCTGCCATCCTGAGGGGAGCGCGGCCGCACGAACGTCAGGCTTACAAACACTAAATTGTGCCCCGGAATGAAAGAGCGCCAGACAGAGCGCTCTTTTTTTCGTTCGTCTTTTCCGGCTTTTTAAAGCACCTACTGCGGAATCATTCCGACCGTCCTCAGCCGAGTCCCGGTCCGCTGGCCTTTGCGTGCCGTCGGCCATTACCTCCGTAACGTTTTAGGGCTTACCGTTTCCCTTTACCCTTGAGCTTCGTACTTGCGTTTCCAGAGGAGTTTGCCATCTCTGCCACCAACATGTCGCAATCGGCGCGGGCGGCTTCGGCACGCGCATTTGTTCATAGCCTGAACATCCTCATCAAATATGCCCGGATGTACGGCTATGACCATAAGCGCACCGAAGCCCAGTTTGAAACCACGTGGAACGAGTTACAGCAGGGCCTGCCATCGACGGGAGACAGCGGCTTTCTGCTCGGCGTCTCCGACAACAAGCTTCTGCTCGATGGCATTCCGCTTGAAGCCGGCAATGCCGAGCGCAGCTTCGCGACCCTTTTAAACACCGCCGGACTAGCCAGTCTGCACTTCTCAAAAGACGTCACCATTGAAGATTTCACCCGGCTGGTGCGGGCGTTTACCGTCGCCGGATCGAAGGCCACCGACGTCGCCAAGCACATTAAAGATGCCCTGGGCGGAGGCAAGGTCGGCAGCACGATCAAGATCAATGAAGTGAAATTTGTCGCGGCCGATCCGCTGACCGGCGATGTGAGCATCGCGGCGCAGATCGCGGCGCAGACCCTCGGTCCGGAATTCAAGCAGTGGCTGAACGATCCCCAGAAGCTGTTGCAGTTGATTGCGGCGGCGGAGGGCGCAACTTCGGGCGGTGCAGGACAAAGCGCGGGCGACGGCACTCCCATGGTGCCTCTAGGCAGCGCACCCAACATCCCGCAAGGAAAAGGAAGATGGGTTCCAGACGGCACCCCCGTCTCCACGCCAGGCGGCACCGCCGCTGGCGCAGCGCCCGCGTGGACCGGTGGCATGGTTCCGTTGCAGGAGCAGGAAGTAATTCAGGCCATCCGGCTGCTGACGCGCTTTGGGCAAGTGCAGCAGGACCCGAACGTCAAAGAAGAAGACATTCAGAAGGAACTCGTTGAGACCGATCCCAATACGCGCTTGAATCTGCAGCAGTTGCTGGGCAGCCTGGCGGCGAAAGCCTCGGCGGAAGAAGAAGACACGCCCCTGCTCATGAAGGCCGCGGAGCACATGGCGATCCGCTTCGCCCTGGAGCGCTATCAGAAGGGGGAAATCAAGGTCAACGCCGTGCACCAGATGATGGAGCACATGAGCCGGCAGATGGACTCGTTGCGCTCCATCCTGAAAATGCAGGAAGAAAAGATGAGCAAGGCCGGGATTCTGGTCGAGTCTCATGCCGACATCCTGGACAGAATGTTTTGGGCGGAAGTGCCGGAGGCGGGCAAGAAAAGTGTGCTGCTCTCGCATGAAGCGCCTTGCGTGCCTCCCCGCAACGTGCGCCAGTTCGTTGAAGTGCTGCTCGACCGCGAGGACAAAGACACCGCGGGCGAGATTCTGAACAACTATTCCAGCTGCCTGAGTGCCAAAGATGTAGACCCGCGGCGCAAGACCGCAATCGGACTGAGCCAGCTGGCCGACTTATACGCACGGCTGGGCGGTGAGCCGATGGGACGGGCCATCCGCAAGTTGAGCGAACAATTGATCGTCGACAAGGATCCGGAACTTCAGAGCCTGCTCAGCGCCGCCTTCGTGCGCCTGAGCCAGGAGGCGAGCGCGGCCAAGAATTATGCGGCGGTCAACGAAGTCTGCGCCGGCATGGAATTGGTCAGCGTCGAACGGCCAGTGCTGATGAGCGATCTGCGTCCCCGCGTGGGCGTGGAGAACCGCTTGCCGGAGTTTATCGAAGAAGCGTTGCATCAGGAGCCGATCGCAAAAGATCTGGCCGCACTGCTGCGGCGCACCAGCCAAGCCGGTGCCGAGCATCTGGCCGACCGATTCTTTCGCTGCATGCGACGCGATGAGTGCGACCGCATGATCGAACTGGTGCGGGAGTTGGGCTCTCCGGTACTGGTGCAGTTGCGCGAGATTCTGCGCACGGGACAGCCGCGTCAGGCCTCGGGCGCGGTGGGATTGATCAGCCGCCTCGACGTGGGAACGCTGCTGGAATTGCTGCCGGTCCGCTTGCCGGAGTGGAATCGCTTTTATCACGACGTCGCGGTGCGGCAGATTGCCTACGGCGCCGCGCCGGATCGTGGTCGAACCCTGCTCGAACTCGCCGAGGTTTTGGATCCGGTCGTTTTGCCCGAGGCGGTAGACGAAATTGGCATGAGCGGCGATGCCACCGCAGTGCCCCCGCTGATTGCGATGGCCAAGCCCGGAGACGCTGCCTCGCGCTCTCCCTTTGTCCAGTTGAAGGCGCTGGAGTCGCTCGGCCGGCTGAAAGATCCGGAGGCTGTAGCCATACTGCGCGAGATTCTGGAAGCGAAAAAAACCTTTGGCTGGGTCTATCACCGCGAGTTGCGGATTGCGGCGGCGCAGGCGCTGTCGAAGACCGATCCACGCTACAGTTCGCAGGTCATGTCCGACAGCGGCATCGAGCCCGCCGAACTGGCAATTGCGCCGCTCGATACGGCTCCAGCCTGCCCGTGGGTACGCCAACGCCGCTATGAGCGCCTGGTGCTGGCCAAGACCGTCGTCGGGACGATTGGAAGCTCGTGGGGCAGGTCGAAGATTCAGATTCGCGAATTGAGCCTGGGCGGCGGCATGGGCACCAAAGAAGACAGTCTGCGCATCGGCAGCGAAGCGGAAATTGAGATCTCGGTCGGTATGCGGGCAAAGATTCGCGCCCATGTGCTGCTGCGCCGGGCGCGCGTGAATGAAGTCGGATTCGAGATCGTCAACACCGACCTCGACAGCCGCTACCGCCTGCGGCGCCTGCTGGTGGAAGCGCTGAATGCGACGCCACAGAATAAAGGGCAGGAGTGGAGTGGCGAACGGAAAGTATAGCCAGAGCAGCTCTTAGCTCCTGGCCGTGAGATTCAAACACAAGAAAGCCTCTGCTCGCGCAGAGGCTTCAATTTTTAGCGCCGGCGTCCGGCCGGCCTCTCGATAGCGCGCTGATCGCTCTTTCTACTTCACCTTCAGGAAGATGATCGCCAACGTGTACAACGCCAGCGACTCGATCAGCACCAGTCCAAGAATCAGCGCGAACTGGATTCCAGGACGGGCCGCGGGATTGCGGGCCAGCGACTCCGTGGCCGACGCGACGGCTTTGCCCTGGGCAAGGCCGCAGACCGCGGAAGCGATCGCCATGGAGAATCCGGCGGTAATCGCGACCCAACTGGCATCGCTCATTCCGCCGCCCTGCGCGAAAGCAGGGACGGCAAAGCATAGGGCCGACAGGGTCATGAACACGTGACTTAGTTTACGCATGGTGTTGCTCCTTGTATGAAATTGCCGCCAGTGGGTGGTTGACGCCATACCGTGCAGGCGCCCTCACGCTGAACGACAGTGGCCAGTGGCCAGTTGTCAGCGGTCAGTGCCTGAAACTGACCGCTGGCAACTAATCGCTTCCGCTATCGCCCCTCTAATCACTGATCACTAACCACTGGTCACTGACCACTGATCACTGGCCACTGACTTTAATGCTCTTCAGCAACCGCGCCAGAAACATAAATGATCGACAGCAGCATGAACACGTACGCCTGCAGAACTCCGACCACAATGTGCAGGCCCATAAAAAGAATCGGAACGCCGATCGGAATCATGGAAAAGAAAACCAGCGTGATCAGGTCGCCGGCAAAAATGTTTGCCCAGAGACGAACCGTCAGCGAGAGCAGCCGTGCAAAGTGGCTGACTAATTCGATGGGCAGCATCAGCGCCGCCAGTCCGATGCGCGCCACCAGCGGCATGCCTTCCATCGGCGGTCCGAAAAAATGCAGCAGATATTTCGGCCCGGCATGTTTGAAGCCCTGGACGTTGTAGTGCAGAAACACACAGATCGCGCAGCCCAGCGGCACCACCGTAACCCCCGTGGGCGACTCCAGACTTGGGATGAGACCGATGAGATTGCACACCAGTATGAAGATGAAGATGATGGCGAAGAACGCGGTGTAGGCTTCGCTGTGCTGCCCGATGATCTCGTGGCTCTGGCCCAGGACAAATCCTTCGAGGCCTTCGAAGGTATGCTGCAGCCCTCCCGGCGACTCGACCGAGAGCCGGGTGCGCAGCAGAAGGAAAATCGCCAGCAGGAAGAAAAAGACCAGCAACTCCATCGCGAAGGAATTCGTGATCGGCGCATCCGCGTATTTTGGATGGATGCCGAGCATTCGCAGAAACGCGGTGACCTGGGTGCCGAGCAGGCCGTTGAGAAATTTCGTGAACAAAAGTTGTTCGGGCATTGATCAGCTTCCAGTTGCCACACCCTGGCACTTTAGATCCGGCCAGTTACCGCGACGTACGCTTCATAGACCGCTTCGCAGGCAATCCCTCCGACGGGCAGAAACAGGCCCGCAAACAGACCTCGAAGGCTCGCGGGAAAACTGGTTAATATACCATACGCGGCCACCCCCAACAACAGGTAGCGCAGCAGGAAGCGGGCGACGATTCCCTTCCCCGACTGCGCCTTGCCGCTGTTGGTAACCCGGTCCGCGAGCCCTGCCACGCCGCTCTTCAGCCACTGGAAATTGAGATAAGCAATCGCGCACCCAAGAAGAAATCCCAGCGCGGACCAGCGCCCGAATTTCCACCAGGCCCCGGCCGAGAGCGCCATCGCCAGCACAAGCATGCAGTTGCGGATTCGTGTAAGGGCGCCGGAATAGAAGAGATCGTCATGCCGTCCCGCGGAGTCAATCTGGGGATTGTCGAGCATCGGCAGTTCATTTCGTGTCGCGCGCAACCGTGCGAATCAGTTCGATCAGTCCGGCGGCGGTCCCGAGCAGCAGCCCGACAACATTGATCCAGGAGGTATGCAGCCAGCGGTCGAGCAGTGAACCGAGAAGCCATCCCGCCACCGTCCCCGCCGGCAGCATGAAGGCAAGTTGGCTGTAGCGGCCGACTTCCACCCACGGACTTTTCTTCTTCTCGGGAGGCGGATCGGAGGCGGAAGACATGTTTGTGCGCGCGACTCAGTTCAGGGAAGCGCTCAGTGAATCAATTTTGCGACCGTTGGGGTTTGCACAATGCCCAGCGCCCAGTTCACCATCTCGATGAAGCGGTTGGGCAGGATGCCGATGAAAAGCGTGGCAAATCCGGTGAGGCCAAGCGCGGCGCGCATGGCATAGCTCACCGGCAGCGTCTCTTCGCCTTTTTCCGGCTGGCGCATGAACATGGCGTTGGCGATCTTTAGATAGTAGTAAAGGCCGAACACGGAATAGAGTACGCCGAGTGCGGCCAGCGCATAGTGGCCGCTCTCAATCAGGCTGAGAAAGATAAAGTATTTGCCCCAGAATCCGGCCAGCGGCGGAATTCCCGCCAGCGACAGCATGAACACCAGCATCAGCACCGCTTCCACCGGCGCGCGCGAGTACAGCCCGTTAAGGTCGTCGAGTTCGTCGCCGATTACTTTCTTGTGGCGCAGTGAAGTGATCACCCCGAAGGCGCCCAGATTCATGAACGTATAAACGAGAAGATAGATCAGGATGCCTTTCACGCCGTCGGTGTTGACTTGCACGGCAACCAGGCCGAGCAGCATATAGCCGACATGAGCAATCGATGAGTAGGCAAGCAGGCGCTTGGTGTTCGTTTGTGTAAGCGCCGCCAGATTCGCGCCGGTCATGGTGGCGATGGAGACAAAAACCACCACCGGCAGCCACGTCGTGCGCATGGGATAGAGTCCCCAGAGCAGGATGCGCAGCAGCATGGCCCATCCCGCCGCCTTGACGGCTACCGACATAAATCCAGTAATGCTGGTCGGCGCGCCTTCATAAGCGTCGGGAGCCCACTGATGGAAGGGGATTGCTGCAATCTTAAAGAAGAGACCGGTGATGGTCGTCAACAAGGCGATGATCGCAACCGGCTTGTACGGCCCGGCAAGAACCGGCCCCGCGAGCGCTCTATAGATGTCCCCCAGATTTGTGCTGCCGGCCAGGCCATAGAATAACGAAAGGCCGTAGGCGAAAATGCCGGACGAAAATGCTCCCAGCAGCAGATACTTCAGCGCGGCTTCGTTGGATCGTTGATCACGCCGCAGGAATCCAACCAGCACGTAAGTAGAAATGGCCATCAACTCGAGGCCAATGAAGATGAGAACCACGTCGTATCCGGCGGCCATGCACATCATGCCCACCACCGACAGCAGCATCAGCGCGTAGTATTCGCCGTGGTTCTCGTGTTCGATCTCGAGATAGCGCGCCGACATCAGGATAGCTACGGCGGTCGCCGCCAGGAACAAATACCAGAAATAAATGGCGAAACGGTCCACCAGCATTGTACCCAGCATGGCAGAGTGGCGAGTGAGCCCGTACGTATTCAGAAAGGTGAGAATTCCTGGCCTGAAAGGATTCCATATAGCGGCCGCGGAGAACAGCACGCCGATGAACGCGAGAATCGCATTCATCCATTTCTGCTCCCGCGGCAGCATCAGATCAATGAGCAGAATGCCGAGCGCGAACAGCGTGAGCAGGGTAATGGGCAGAGCCAGCAGGTAATCTGCCGACGTGAATTGCTGAACGAGGCCCACTATTTCTTCCCTTTCTTCATCTTCGTTTTCGCGGCCCCCGTTTTCGCGGCTGGCATATTCATCGCAGGCATTTCCGCAGCTGCGGGCGCAACTTCGGCGGCAGGCTGCGCGGAGGCATTGACGGCCGCGCCGGCTTGCGGATAATCCGGTCGAACCATGGCAATCGTGTGGTTCACCGGCTGCTCCAGAATCTCCAGGAACGGCTTGGGATAGAGTCCGATCCAGAACGCCATGATGAGCAGCGGAACGAAGGTCGCGACTTCCCGCGGCGTCAGGTCGTGCAGCTTTTCGTTCTTCGGATTCGTCACCGTGCCGAAGAAAACCCGCTGGTAGAGCCAGAGCAAATAAGCGGCTGCCAGCACCACTCCAGGCACAGCCCACGCCGCCCACTGCCACTTCGCCATAAACGTGCCCAGCATGATGTAGTACTCGCCGACGAATCCGTTGAGCAGCGGCAGTCCCATCGAAGACAGGAACATGATCAAAGTGATCGTGGCATAAACCGGCATGACATTCGAAATGCCGCCGTATTCCGAGATCTCCCGGGTGTGCCTGCGTTCATAGAGGATGCCGACAATCAAAAACAGCGCGCCCGTCGAGATTCCGTGATTGATCTGCTGCAGCACGGATCCGCTCAGGCCGAGCGGCGTCAGCGCAAAAATTCCCAGCGTGCAGAAGCCGAGGTGGCTGACGGAGGAGTAGGCCACCAGCTTCTTCATATCCTTCTGCATCAGCGAAACCAGCGCTCCGTACAGGATTCCGATGATCGAGAGAGCAATCATCCAGCTCCGCACTTTCGTGTGCATCAGCACATCGGGAAAGAACGGCAGCGAGAAGCGGATGAAACCGTAAGTTCCCATCTTCAGCAAAACACCGGCCAGGATGACCGAACCCGCCGTGGGCGCCTCCACGTGTGCGTCGGGCAGCCAGGTATGGAAGGGGAACATCGGCACTTTGATCGCAAAGGCGAAGAAGAAACTCAGGAACAGCAGCGTAGCAATGCGCGGTCCGTAGTCGGCATAAATGTGCGGCGCGGTATCGTATAGCGCTGGCAGGCCGAACGTATAGACGCCGGTCGTCGCGTGATGGTGGAAGTAGAGAAACAGAATGCCGAGCAGCATCAGCACCGAGCCGGCCAGCGTATACAGGAAGAACTTGATCGCGGCGTAAAGCTTGCGCGGCCCGCCCCAGATGCCGATCAGCAAATACATCGGCACCAGCATCGCTTCCCAGAAAACAAAGAAGAGGAAGAAATCCAGCGCCATGAAGACCCCGAGCATCCCGGTCTGCAGCACCAGAAACCAGATGTAATATTCCTTCACCCGATTCTCAATCGCCGTCCACGACGAGAGGATTGAGATCCAGCCCAGCAGCGTGGTCAGCATGATCAGCAGAAACGAAATGCCGTCGATGCCGAGCACATAACCTGCGCCGATCGAGGGAATCCAGTTGTTGGCCGTGCCTTCGATGAACTTGAAGCCGGGCTCGAAGCGCTGCTCCCAAAACCAGGGCACCAGCGGCAGCGAGATCAGAAATCCGCCGAGCGCAAAGATGTTCGCGATCCACCGAATCGCGTCCTTGTTTTCTTTAGGGACAAACAAGAGGAGCAGCGCGCCCACCAGCGGCGTGAAGAGGATGATGGATAGGATGTGGTTTTGCATGAAAGCTCTTAGCCTTTAGCTCTTAGCCTTTAGCTCAAAACTCTTCGCCCCTGGGTTCTGGCTAAAAGCTAAGAGCTAACAGCTAAGAGCTGCTCTTCAGTGATACACATAATAAAAAACAAATCCCACCAAACCCGCGGTCATCACCAGCGCATACCACTGCACCAGTCCCCACTCCATCAGGCGCGCGGGATAACTCAACATGCGCGCCAGAATCGCCGGTCCGTTCACCCCGATTCCGTCGATGATCCACTTATCCCACCAACTCGAAATCGTGGCCGTGACTCGCGTGATCCATCCCGCAGCATTCACCGCGCCGTCGACAACATTGGCGTCAAACCACGCACTCGCCTCGCCCAGACCCATCACGCCGAGACGTACCCCACCAAGTTTTCTGCGGCCGGTAAAAGCGTAGTCATAGCCCTCATCGACGTAATACTTATTCAGCAGCGTCGTGTAGACCGCCGGCGCGGCTGCCGCGATGGGCTCGACGTACCCCTTGTCCGCGTGGCGGTAGCTTCTCCACGCCATGACCCACCCCGCACCGGCCGCGGCCAGCGAGAGCGCCATCAACAGCCATTCCGTCCCGGTATTGCGTTCCTCTTCCTTTTCACCCGCCGCCAGTTGAGCCGCCTTGCCTTCTTCCGTAAGCGCGCTGGCCTCGCCCGCGAACACCGGTTCGAGGAACTTGGTGAAGTGGTCGGAACCGCCCAGACTCTGCGGCCATCCCAGCCATCCTGCACCGCACGCGCAGAGCGCGAGCACAACCAGCGGCACAGTCATGGATTTCGGCGACTCGTGAACGTGATGCTCCACCTCATGGCTCATCCGTGGATGCCCGTGGAACGTCAGGTACATCAACCGGAACATGTAGAACGCGGTCATCAGCGCGGTGACGTAGCCAATGACCCACAGGATTCGAAACGCATCGCCTTCATGCGACCAGGTTTCCCAAAGAATCGCGTCCTTGGAGAAAAATCCAGCGAAAGGAAAGATGCCGGCAATCGCAAAGGTCGCAATGAACATCGTCCAGTGCGTAACCGGGATTCGGTGATGCAAGTCGCCCATGTTACGCATGTCCTGCTCGCCAGACATGGAATGAATCACCGAACCTGCGCCCAGGAAGAGCAGCGCCTTAAAGAAAGCGTGAGTGAACACGTGAAAAACGCCGGCAGCAAAAGCTCCAACGCCGAGCGCGAGAAACATGTAGCCGAGTTGCGAGACGGTCGAGTAGGCGAGCACGCGCTTGATGTCGTTCTGCACCAGCCCGATCGATGCGGCAAAAATGGCGGTGAGCGCGCCGACAATCGCAACCGTCTTCATCGAAGCAGGCGCCAGAACAAACAGCGCATTCGACCGCGCCACCATGTAAACGCCCGCTGTGACCATGGTGGCGGCGTGGATTAGAGCCGAAACCGGCGTCGGGCCTTCCATCGCGTCCGGCAACCAGACATAGAGCGGAAGTTGCGCGGACTTGCCGCAGGCTCCCACAAAAAGCAGAAGCGTCGCCGCCGTGATGTAAGGGTTCCCGAGTAATCCCGCCGCGTTTGTCCGGGCAAAGTGCGTGACGTCAATAAACCGCAGCGACCCGCAAATCCAGGCCACAAAAAACATGCCGAGAATAAATCCGGCGTCGCCAATGCGGTTCACGATGAAGGCTTTGTTGCCCGCATCCGTTGCCGATTTGCGCTGAAAATAAAACCCGATCAGCAGATACGAGCACAGCCCAACGCCCTCCCAGCCAACAAACATGAGCACATAATTATTGGCCAGAATCAGCGTCAGCATCGCGAACATGAACAGGTTCAGGTATCCAAAAAATCGGTAGTACCCGCCTTCATGCGCCATGTAGCCAGTCGAATAAATGTGGATCAGCATCCCGACGCCGGTCACGAACAGCAGCCAGATGCTGGAGAGCGGGTCGAGCAGAAATCCCGCGTCCGCCCTGAAGTTGGCCTGAACCCCATCCTTCGTAAAGTAGTTGAAATGGCCGGTGTCCGTGCCGAGCCAGGTGTAGACGATCTTTTCGTACGGCTGGTGATTATGGGCGTCGGCCCAGCTCGTGTACTGCACGACTGCGAAGCAGGAGAAAAGAAACGCCAGCACAACCACCCCAACGCAGACCGCACTCACCGTTTTCTTCTGCAGCTTGCGCCCGAAGAAAAACATGATCGCCGCGCCAAACGCGGGCAGCAACGGGATGAGATAAATGTGGTCTAGCCAGAACATGTCGTCTTTTTCTTTCTCATCCTGTTCTATGTCATCCTGAGCGAAGCGAAGGATCTATGCCCTCTTCGCCACCGGCAAAATGCCTAAGTTCTTCGCAGCGCTCCGAATGACAAGCCGTTCCTAGGTACTGGGCACTCGGTACTGCCGTTTCACCACTTCAACAAATTCACTTCGTCGACGTTCACCGTCTCCTTATTGCGGAAGAAGGCGATCAAAATTCCGAGCCCGACTGCCGCCTCAGCCGCGGCATCGGTGATTACAAAAATCGCAAACACCTGGCCATGCAGGGCCGTCGCACCGCCACCCAGCCGCGCCGGCATTCCCTGCCAATACCGCGAGAAAGCGACCAGGTTCAGGTTCACGGCGTTCAGGATCAACTCAATCGACATCAGCACGATGACCACATTGCGCCGCGTCAACACTCCGATCACGCCGAGCAGAAACAGAGCGGCGCCCAGGACCAGATAGTGCAGCGTCGAGATGTGAAGCATGGATTCCATATTTAGTTGTGAGCTGCGAGCGGTGAGCAATGAGCCATGAGCGACGAGCGGTGAGCAATCCGGCACCGATTCATTACGGAAGGCTCATTGCTCATGGCTCATTGCTCATTGCTTCCTCATATCCTTTTCTTCGCCATCACCACCGCTCCGATGATCGCCACCAGCAGCAACAGCGAAGCGATCTCGAACGAGAACATGTACGCACCCTTATGCCAGTCATAGAGCAGCGAAGCCACATCCTGCGTGTTCTGCCCTTCCGCGTAACTTACCGGGCCTTGCGGGAGCGGGAACAGGGACTTCCCTTTCGTATAGACCGTGATGAACAGTCCGCCCAGCGCGCCCGCCGCCACAATGCCGACCAGCCACTGCTTGTTGAACTGGCGTTCCTTCGCGGTGCGTTCAATCGAAATCAACATGATCACGAACAGGAACAGCACCATGATTCCGCCCGCATAAAGCAGAATCTGCACTGCCGCAACGAACGGAGCATAGAGCATCAGGTAGAGTCCGGCTTGCGCCAGCAGCGTCGTGATCAGCGCCAGCGCGGAGTGGACCGCGTTCTTGCGCGTGATGACAAGAATGCCTCCAATGATCATCGTCGCCGAGAGCAGATAAAAGAAAAACGGCGTCGCCACCGGAGGATTCGTTGCAATCGGATTCATCGGCGGACGACCTCCTGCAGCGTGCTCCACAATTCGCTGCGCATGCCGACTGCGGCAGTCAAGACCAACAGTCCGATTCCTGTCGGCAGCAGCACTTTCCATCCCACTTTCATGAGCTGGTCAAAGCGATAACGCGGGAACGTGCCACGATACCAGATATACAGGTACATGAACCCGGCAACTTTGGCCGAAAACCAGAAAATGTCGCTCACGCGCTCCCGCACCGGAGCAATAAAGAGGATGATCCCGATCAGCCCCAGCACCGCGCCGAATCCGGCGAGGCCCAAGGTCTGAATGCGGAACAGCGGATGCTTGGGCATGCGGCGCACATTGAAGAACGTAATGCCGCCGAGAGCGAGAAATGTGATTCCAGGAAAAAACGAGAAGATTTGATCCCAGAGCGCGCCGCCCAAAGCATTCGGAAAGGGCCGCAGCCACCCGCCGAGCCACAGCGTAACCGCGATCGACGAGACGGCAATCATCGCCGAATATTCCGCCAGAAAAAACAAAGACCAGCGGAAGCCGCTGTATTCGGTGTGGAATCCGGCGGTCAATTCCGATTCGGCCTCTGGCAGATCGAACGGTGCGCGATTGGTCTCGGCAATCATGGCGATGGCGAAGATACCGAATCCGATCAGGCCGAGCGGGAAAAATTTAAAAATGAACCATTCGTGCCCTGCCTGCTGCGCCTGCACGATGCCGATCATGCTCAGCGTGCCGACTCCCTGCGCGTTCAGGCTGGTCATCAGAATCACCGACACCACCGCCAGCCCCATCGCCACTTCGTACGAAACCATCTGCGCGCTCGAGCGCAGCGCGCCAATCAGCGGATAGTGCGAGTTCGAAGCCCACCCGGCAGTCACAATTCCAAGCACGCTGAGCGACGACACGCCGAGCATGAACAGAATCCCGATGTTCATGTCGGTAATCGCGTGCGTCGGACCGAACGGCACGACCACAAAAACCGTGAACGCAGCCAGCACTACGATGAACGGCGCGATCCAGAAGACCAACTTGTCGGCTTCAGCCGGAATAATGTCTTCCTTCAGCAGAAGCTTGATCGCATCGGCAATGGGCTGCAGCAAGCCGTGCGGTCCCACGCGCATTGGCCCGAGCCGCACCTGCATGTGCGCCAGAATTTTGCGCTCCAGCCAGTTCATCGCGATCACAGCAACCGAAAGACCGCCAAACACCAGCAGGATGTAAACCGTGGCCCAGAAAATATTCCCCGCCGCGCCCGGTGTTTGAGTCTCGTTATGTAGATAGGAGACGATATAGTCGATGAGCGCGTGCATTTACCGGTCCACCTCGCCGAGAACAATATCCAGCGTACCGATCACCGCGATCACGTCGGCGACCAGTTGTCCGCGGCACATCACGTCGAGCGCCTGCAAATTCACGAACGACGGCGGGCGCACCCGCACCCGATAAGGCTGCGTCGATCCGTCGCTGACGATGAAATATCCCAACTCCCCCTTCGGCGCTTCGATGGAGTGATACACCTCGCCCACCGGCGGCTTCATCACCTTGGGCACTTTCGCCATGATCGGACCTTCCGGAATGCCTTCGACCGCCTGCTCGATAATCCGCAGCGACTGCCGGAACTCGGCCATGCGCACCATGTACCGGTCATACGTATCGCCGTTCAGCCCGACAGGAATATCGAAATCGAAATTCTTGTAATTCGCGTAGGGCTGCGCTTTGCGCAGATCCCACTTCACGCCGCTGGCGCGAAGCACTGGCCCGGTCACGCCCAGAGCAATGCAGTCTTTCCCGGAGATGACGCCGACGCCCTTCGTCCGTTCGAGCCAGATGCGATTGGTCGTAAGCAGTTCCTCATACTCGTCAATCTTCGGCTTCACGAACGAGACGAAATTCTTGACGTCCTTTTCGAATCCGTCGTAAGCCTCATATTGCAGGCCGCCAATCCGAAACGCATGCGTCGTCAACCGCGCGCCGCAATACTTCTCGAAAATCTTCAGAATCTCTTCCCGGTCGCGAAACGTATAGAACAGCGGCGTGATCGCTCCGATATCGAGCGCGTGTGTCCCCAGCCAAAGCTGATGGCTGGCCATGCGGTTCAGCTCAGTAAGGATCACGCGGATGTACTGCGCCCGCGGCGGCGCTTCCACGTTGAGAAGTTTTTCCACCGCCTCGCAATATCCCAGCCCGTTCGAGACCGCGGCCACATAGTCCATCCGGTCAACATAAGGATTGAACATCGTGTAAGTGCGGTTCTCGGCAATTTTTTCGACGCCGCGATGCAGGTACCCGATGACACACTCGAGTCCCAGAACTTTTTCGCCGTCGAGCCGCAAAATCACCCGCAGCACGCCATGCGTCGCCGGATGCTGCGGCCCCATATTGATGACCAGCTCGTTCGCATCCAGAAACGTCTTGTCCGGCGTTTCCAGATCGAGCGGCGAGAGTGTATTCGGATCGGTCATTGCTTCGGTCGTCGGTCGTCAGTAGCTGGTCTCATCAGTCGTGAGCTCAAGAGCATTGTCATCAGTCGCGGGGCTCAGCAGCATTGTCATCCTGAGCTGGGCTTTTCCCGCGAAGGATCTATGCACTCCTCGACAGCATGACCGCCCTCGACAAATGCCCAGCTCCTTCGCTCGGAATGACAACATCCCCCCGCACCCCCCCAGCGCCGGAACCCGTTGCCCCAACGGCGCAGCCCTGGGTACAACCTGAGAAATGAACGAGTCCCCTGGGGACGACACAATTCTCATTGCCCGCTCTCAATCCCCAGGTTAATCTGCACCCACTCGTTATCCTGCTGCAAAATCCCGTAATCCTTGCGCAGCGGATGCCCCTTCCAGCCATCCGGCAGCAAAATCCGCTTCAGATCCGGATGTCCCTCGAACTTGATCCCAAACATGTCAAACACTTCCCGCTCCAGCCAGTTCGCGGTCGCCCAGATGGAAACGGAACTGGCAATGCTCTCGCCCTCGGCAATCTGCGTTTTCACCCGCATCCGCTCGTTGCGCGGAAACGAATACAACACCCAGATCACATCGAACTGCTTCTCGCGCTTGGGATAATGCACCGCCGTTACATCGACGCAATAATCGAATTGTTCCCGGTCGCGCAGAATCTGCAAAATCTCCGGAATCAGCGAGTGGTCCACTTCCAGATAATTCTGGCCAAGATAGGTGAGCGGCGTAATGCCCGATCCATATTCACGCTTGAACTTCGCAACCATCGGCGAGTCCCAGGGCGTCGGCACCGGCGCCGCAGGCTTTGCCGGCGCTCCAGCCGGCTTTGCGGGCGCCGTCGAGGTTGTCGGTTTGGCGTCAGGCGCGGGTTTTGTAGCAGCGGGTTTCTCCGATGCTGCGCCAGGTTTTTCGGGAGGCGTCTTACTCGTTTCCGACTGAACCGGTCCGGAGGGTGCGGCTTTTACTCCACCCGCCTCTGCGGGCTGGCCCGCCGTCGGCTTCGGTTCATTTTCCGGCGACGGTGGCGCGGGGGATTTGGTTTCGTCCGGCATATCGCGAAGGCACAAACCTCCGGCGGAATCTGCTCTCGGGAAGAACGTTAACTTTTATCAGCTTGAAGGGATGGTGTCAACGACGCCCGACACCGCAAATTAGAAAAATCTTGCGGCGGCGCTCTTCTCACACGCGCGCTTGCGCCTGATAGCTTTCAATCAGATCGCGGATGCGTTGCGCATCCTTTTTCCGGTGCCCGTGGCTGGTGAGCGGATCCGACCCTCCCGTGGATTCGATCACAATCTCAGACCAGAATACCCCGGTAGAAATATGCACCGACGCGATCTTCGACATCGCAATGCTCTCTTCGTTCGACCCGAACAGGCGCGACTTCACCCGCGTGACGCGTTGCGGGTTGATGACGAGTTTCGTGGGGAAAAAGAAGTTGCCTTGCGTCCAGCGGCTGGCCGTGAAGGTTTCTGCCGAGGGTGAACCTGTCGGATTGGCAGCCGTCGCAGTCATGCCTGCAGATCAGTAGCGCCGGCGTCCCGCCGGCTGTCGCCTGGGCGTCTCGCCCACGCCGCTGTCAGCGCAGCGCCCGCCGAAAGTTTCTTCTGCATCCGCATGCACCCTACACCCACTCCAGCGCGCCTTTTTTCCAGACCCAGATGTAGCCCACCACCAGGATCACCAGAAAGATCAGCATCTCCGCCACGCCAAACAAGCCGAAAGCCTTGAACTTCACCGCCCACGGAAAAAGAAAGATCGTCTCCACATCAAACACCACGAACAGAATGGCGATGATGTAATAGCGAACCGTATACCGCCCGCGCGCATTGTCGATCGGGTCAATGCCGCACTCATACGGCATGAGCTTCGTCTTGCTCGGATTTTCCGGACGCACCAGTTTGGCCAGCAGCAGCGTGATCGGCAATAAGCTGCCGACAATGGCAATAAATATAAAAATGGGAACGTAATTTTGCGGCATAGGCCTTGACTCAGCAGCTCATCCTAGCGCGGAAGCGAGCCTCATTCAAGTCAAGTGATCTGGGTCTGGGCTAAGACCCAGTCAGGGTGCCCCACTTCTGGCCGGCGTTGCCAGAAGTGGGGATTTCCCTCAGCTACCCGCGCCCGCCCGCGCCTCAGGGCTTTTCCCAATGCGTCGTATTAAACTGCTGCGGATCAAAAACCGCCGGCGTCAGCTTCACGTTTCCCTTGATGTCGGTATATTCCTCCGAAAAAACTTCCTTCCCTTCGGAATGAACTTCAACCCGCGCCGCCACCCACGCACCTTCCAGTGGCTGATAATTCGTAAAACGAATGTCATTAACTTTCGTGGGATCCTGCCGCGCCGGCTCAATGACCCGCACGAACAACAAGGTATCCTTCGCGACCCAGAACTGCTTCGACTTCAAATCTCCCTTCTCGGCCCCCACCACATACGCCGGATGCCCCTCCCAACTATCTTCGTGCAGCTTCGACAAATCGTAGCCCTCGCCCTTCACCACTTTGATTGTCGTCTCAGGATCCTGCCGGTACACATCGAATCCCAGCACCAGCAATATGTTCACCAGCGGACGCGTCCCCGCAATCTTTCCGTCCTTGAAAATCGTGACCGTTCCATCCACCAGCAGGTACCCGTTGTTCTGGCTCGGCTCGCCAATATCGATCCGCAGTTTGCCCGGAACCATCGCCGCTTCATACCAGGTCTCGGCCGTGCTGGTCCCGTCCGGCTTATAAGTCGTGCTCTTCTGCGTGAAGGTCAGCGTCTGGTACCACGATTTCTGGTAGCGATCGTGCATCGCCCGCAGCAGCCCTTCGCCGTCGCGAATCTCCTGCGCTTCAGCAAGGGTGACCGTCAATAATGCAGCAATGATCAACGCAAGAATGATCAGTAATCGTTTCATTGAGCCTCCGGGATGATTGGCAGGAATCGTATCGCAATCGCTCGAACTTGGGCAGTGCCCGGCGTCATCCCGCGTTAGACGGGCGAACCGCAAAAAAGGCACCCGCTCACCAGCGCTTGTCCGGAAAAAGAAAAACCTTGCGCGCCAGATCGGATTGCAGTGTCGCCTCCTGATAGTAACCAGCCAGGATTCCATTTTTCCAAATCAAAAGATCCGCATTCCCCCGCGCAAACCCCTCCCAGTCCGCCGCCGCACCGCGCGCCATCCGCTCACGAATCAGGAAGAAGTAAGCGTAGGTGATAGTTTCATGGTAGAGCTGCGGTTTCCCACGGGCTGACGCAAAGCGTTTCAACCCATTTGCGAATTTCTCCAGCGCTTGCAGCACCGGATACCGGGAAAGGTAGGCAAAGGCAAGCTGGACGTGGTCGGCATGATGGAAGCAATCGTTCGGAAGAGTTTGCCTCTCGAAATCGCGGATGAGTTCCTCGTTCGTCATTTTGCTGGGGACGTTGCCCGACTCAGCATTTCGCGGAAGCGGCGCTTTGCATGGAGCCAGTGACCTGCTTCGATTCGCGCTTATGATTTCCCGATCGCAATGGCAAAGGCAGCCGCGGTGTAAATCACCAGATAGCCGACCCCATAAATGCCGTGCAGCAGATGAATCACGATCGCCAGCGTGAAGATTCCAACCAGGACCCACGCCCCGCGAATGGCCGTAGGCGGGATCAGCAGCAAAATGCAGCCAATAATTTCCCCCCATCCCACGATCATGCGAATCATCCCCGGCAGGTGGGTGCGCGCGAAATCGTGCGCCGCTCCCAACATCACGAACTGCACCGCCTCGGCAAGAATCATAATGCCCAGCACCCACTGCAAAACCGTTAACCCAAGTTTGGTTTGTGTTGTGCTCATTTTTTCCTCGTTCTTTTCTCCCCTCGTGTCTCTACTTTTAGTGGCGGTGCAGCTTGACTTCTTCTGAGAAGAAATGCGTGATGTCATCCCGAGGCCCCGCGTTTTTTCCAGCGGCGCGAGGGATCTCCCTCGGCACAGAATTGGCCTCGTGCAAACTGCATCACTGCCTTATTTCCCTGCCGCTCGCTTGCTCCGCGCCCTCTTGATTTCCTTCAACCGGTGGCTGGCGCTCGAATCCAGATCGAGTGCGTAAAACTTCTTCAATTCGCGGATCCGTTCCAGCGATGCCGGACTGAACGGCGTTTTTCCGTCGAAAGCATGCAGCACAATCCCTTCCAGCACGTCGCCCAGCGTCATGTCGTGATACTCGGCGAACGCCTTCAGCACCTTGAGAATGCGCTTCTCAATCCGCACCCCGGTCTGCACCCGCTCCACTTCGAGTTTGGAATCGTCCACCACTTGAATCCCTCTCCGTGTACCAATGTACCACGGTACATATAAAGAGACAAGGCAATTTGAGGATGCCTCGCCCCAAGTTCGGCTTCCCTTTTCGATTGTCAAAAAAGGCCACGACTTTAAACAGCGCCATGGAAGAGCCGCCCTTAAGGGCCGCGTCAAGCGCCTAAAATGAACCGGGGCTTTAGCCCCTGTGGTCGCCAGGGAGCCAGGGAGCCAACGTTTTCCACAGGCCAATCGAAATCCATGTGACGAACAACCTTTACTGAGAATTCAAAACTCGGAACAATTCGACCATGCGCGCAATCTGCACATGCCCGCCCCGGTACCCGACCCCGACCGTACCGCCGGCTCCTGCCCTGAGCAAAGTCGAGGTGTCGCGCGGGCGTCAGGCCCTCGTGGCCAGCAGTGGCGCCAACCCGAACAGCACCCGTAACTCCTTATTCCCCAAGATTTTGCCCGCAACCCCTTCCGAATCAATATTTTGCCGCGAATCAGGTCGATACCCCCACCTTAACTCCAACCCCATCAAGACCTTAGCGCGAAGCCGCAAAAAAAATCGCGCCCTCAATCTCCAACTCGCCTGCCCTTCAGCCAACCCAGCGAACCCCTCCAACGCATTCGTTATAATCTCCCTTCCATCGCTCCGAACCAAAAGGACTCCATTGGCACTCGACGAGAAAATCTACGAACAGCGCCGCGAAAAACTCAAACAGATTGAGGCTCTCGGCCAGCCCACCTACCGCACCAGGTATGAGTTCACTCACACGATTCCGCAAATCTGGTCGCAATATGACAAACCCGCCGAGCAACTGGAAAATCCGCGCGTCAACGTCCGCGTTGCCGGACGCATCATGGCCATCCGCCTCATGGGCAAGGCCGGCTTCGTGCACCTGCAGCAGGACGGGCAAAAGCTCCAGATTTACGTGAAGAAAGACGCAGTCGGCGACCAGGGATTCGAGCTCTACAAGCTGCTCGATCTCGGCGACCACATCGGGGTCAGCGGATATCTGTTTCGCACCCGCACCGGCGAATTGTCCGTACACGTCGAAGAGATCACCTTCCTAAGTAAAGACCTGCTGCCGCTGCCCGAAAAATGGCATGGCCTCACCGACGTCGAGTTGCGTTACCGCCAGCGCTACGTCGACCTGGTCATGAATCCCGAAGTCCGCGAAGTTTTTCTCAAACGCAGCAAACTCATTCAGTCCGTGCGCCGCACTCTCGATGCGCACGGGTTCGTCGAAGTCGAAACCCCGATGATGCAGCCCATCGCCGGCGGCGCCGTCGCGCGCCCCTTCGTCACCCATCACAACACGCTCGACATGGATCTCTACCTGCGCATCGCCCCCGAACTTTATTTGAAGAGGCTCCTGGTCGGCGGCTTCGATCGCGTCTACGAAATCAACCGCAACTTCCGCAACGAAGGCCTGGGATGGCGCTGGAATCCCGAGTTCACCATGATGGAGGCCTATCAGGCCTACACCGACTATCAGGGCATCATGAATGTTACGCAGGAAGTTATTACCGAAGCGGCTATTTCCGTAAACGGTAACACCAGATCGAAATGGACAATCACGGAAGATGGAAAGGAAACCGTCCACGAACTCGACTGGGCGAACTGGCAGCGACTCACCATGCGCGAGGCCATCATCAAGTTCTGGCCGGAAGCGGCTGGAGCGAAGCCTGAGATGAGCGACTTCTCTTGCGCGGAGGGCGTGAAGAAACTGGTGGATCGCTTCAACGCAGCTCACGCGCACACGGCTTACGATGCGAACGCACCGGCGGGAAAGAACATCGCCGCACTGTTTGAAGCATCGGCCGAGGAGCACCTGACTCAACCCACAATCATCTACGAGTTCCCTACCGCGGTCTCTCCTCTCTCCAAGCAGAAGCCGGATGAGCCCGACTGGACCGAGCGTTTCGAAATCTACGCTGGGCAAATGGAAATCTCCAACGGCTTCAGCGAACTCAACGATCCCGAAGATCAGCGGCGCAGATTCGAAGCTCAGCTCAAAGAACGCGAGCGCGGCGACGACGAGGCCCATCAGATGGACGAAGACTACATCCGCGCATTGTCGTACGGAATGCCGCCGGCCGGAGGCGTCGGCGTGGGCATCGACCGCCTCTGCATGTTGCTCACCGACTCGCACACCATCCGTGACGTGATCCTGTTCCCCTTGCTCCGTCCCGACAAGAATTCAGCCGCAGACGACACGGAGACCGCGCCGGAAGGTGTGTAGTATGGTTACGCCTCGGATATTACCCCCGCAGGTATCTAGCAATGCACTATCAGTAGTACATCGGCGCTTTTTATACTTGATTCATTCAGTTTGGGCTCAGTTGTGGCAGCGCTGCCGTAGTGTCCAGAGACCTTGCAGGACACTGGGTCGGTGGCGCTTTGCTTTTCCGCTTGGCATCACCCACCGAAGGGATCATGAAAGCGTTAGCACCGCCGGCCCGGAAAAGGAGAGTAGCCAAAGCCGGGCCGACGGCGGTTCTGAAGGGAAGGCGCCCCTCAGAAAGTCAAGTCATGTGGTTCCGTATTCCCATTCCGAACCACGATTCGCGCTCATGTTCTTACGGCAGGTAATAGCGGAACGACGTGAAGACCATGTTGTCGATTCCATGTGGCTCATAACCCGGAGTGCCGGCCGGCAGCCCGCCGTCTCCCGACCAGGCTCCGCGGGTCACGTAGGAATACTGCGTACCGAACTGAAACCTGCCTCTGGGTCCGTTATAGAAGCGATACCAGAAGCCGCCGGTGCCCTCCACCACTGCACGAGAGTCGGCGGTGCAATTGGCCAGCCCGCCCGGATCGAAACCGGCACTGCCGTCGGCGGTGCTGGGAAGCGTCTCGGTGTAGCAACCGGTGTTGTTGAAGCCTGGCGCACCGTAGCCCACCGACTTGCCCGAAATCGGATCGTAATCCGCCGTGCGGCTGGCGTATTCGGCTCCGGTATAAGCGAAGAGGGTGAGCTTCTTGTCGCTCCATTCAAGCGTGCTCAGCCCCATCAGGTTCTTGATCAGGTGAAGTTGGCCGTCAGCATAAACCGAGGTATCGGAAAGTCCTGCCGGGCCATAGCGCCCAACGCCGCTGCCCCCGAAGCCTTTCAACCCAAACACGAAGTGCCCGGGAATCTTCCAGCGTGCGCTGGCGCCGAAGCCGCCTCCAGCTTTGGACGCATTGTAGGCTCCCACGCTCGAGGTCACGCCGAGGCCAAGTCCACCGCAGCTGGCAGTGGCCGCAACTTCAGCGCAGGGGAAGACGCGATCCTGGAAGCGGTCGAAGAGTCCGAACGCTTCGTAGTGCCCGAAGCCCGGATCAAAGGCGATCTTGGCGATGAGGTCGGGAGAAGGATTGAAGGAGTAGTTGGCGGTGGTGTTGTAGCTGTTGCTGGCGCCAGCCTCGCCAAGCAGGTAGTTGCCGGCGTTGCCATGACTGGTGAGCGTGGCCTGCGGAGCCTCCATGGCAAACGCGAATGAAACCTTGCTGAAACTCTTGGTCAAGCGGAGGCCGTACTGGCGAGCGAAGACGAAGCCCACGTTATACGAAGGGTCGATGGTCTTCGGCCGAGCATCGTTGGTTCGGCCGAGATCGTCGTCCGGAGAGATTCCCGTGCCGTTCTCGGTGACCAGGCTCCACGCCTGCCCGCCCAGAAAGCTCCAGCCATTATTGAACTTGGCCTGGCCCCAGGCTTGCCGGAGGCGCAGCGTGTAGCTGTTGGTCTGGTTTGAAGTGGAAGTCACGCCGGCCGAGAGGAAGTCGGCGGAAACGTAGCTGGAAAGAGTCACGTTCTTCAGGCGGCCATCGACGAAGGCGGTGATCTTGGACTGGCGCGCGGATCCGAAGAACTCCGGGATCTGGCTCTGGGAGGCGCCGGGCATGGTCAGGGAGTTGAAGGGGGTGGGCAGGTCCGCGCCGAGTCCTCGCGAACGGCGCACGAATGCCGCTTCCGCGTATCCGCCAGGAGTGATGTTGATGCCCCTGAAGTGCAAGGTGACGGGGCCTTCCATCTGCTTGTTGAACGTCTGGGCCGCGTCTGGAGCAGTGGCCTGTGCTGCAGTCTCCTGCTCGACCGGGGCGTTGCCCAAGACTGCAATCGGTTGCGACGGCGTGGCCTTGGCTGGTGCCGCATCGGCCTTGACTGGCGCGGCGTCAGCCTTGGCGGCCGCGTCCTCCGCAGCTTGCTGAGCCTGTTGCCAGGCTTGCTGCCGCTGCAGTTGCTGCGTGAGTTGCTGAATCTGCAGTTGCTGCGCGGCCAACGCGTCTTTCAATGCCTGGACATCGGCGGCTGTGATCACCGGCGGAGGAGCCGGGGATGTGGCGGCGGAACTTGGTTTTGCCGGAGCATCGCCGTTGGATGCTACTTGCGTCTGAGCCCATGCGCCTGCGGCCACGGCCGCCAGCATAAGGGTTGTGAAGAACAAGCGCTTCGTTGCTTTCATGGAAGTACAGTCCTCTCCTTTTGGTTTGTGTTCATGTACTGCGAATACGTTGGGGATACAGCCATGACCGCAGCGGCCGGCTGTGTGGGCTCATCTCAATCTCGAAACCAGACTTTTACAATTATGACTATGTATCTACTATGAATTACGAAAGCTCTCTGGGCTCCACCCGTCTAACATCCTGCCAATCTTTCAAAGGAGGCCGATCCCGGCCTCATTCCTCTTGCTCGCAGGTGAGCGGTTCTGGCTGCAATGCCGAGCAGGCCGGTATGGTTATATCCCTTACTCCATCATGTCAAGTTATATACTAGACTTTATGGACATCGAGGACATTGCAAGTGGGGTTCCATCCGCTGAGCCGAGCCGCAGGAGCGATCGGCCTTTACGGTGAATGACTTGCGCGGGACGCACATTTTGCCGGAGCAAGCGCATGTGCATCGGATTTCACTTTGGAGGCATGGGAGGGGTATCAACTGGAGCTTCGGCAGGTCCGGTCTTGCAGTTTCTTGCATACCGCGCAGCCCGCTTGGTCACCGGCAGAAGTCCGGGAGGGGTCAGGCAGCGCAGCGCATTACAATTACGCTTACGTTGTCGGGAGCGCCACGATCAAGCGCCATGTTGATGAGGGTGCGGCAAGCTTCGGCCGGAGAGTTCGCCGGGAGTACGCCGGCGACCTCGCTTTCACTCACCAGACTCCAGAGCCCGTCGGTGCAGAGCATCAGATGGTCGCCATCGTTCAGAGCCAGCGGAACGGCGGGAAAGTCGGGGTCGACTTCCCTTCCCGACCCTAATGCCGCCGTGAGAATGTGGCGCTGGGGATGAGATTCGGCGTCTTCGGAGCGAACAATTCCGCTCTCGACCAGCCTGCCTACGTAAGAATGGTCACGCGTGAGGCGAGCCAGGGTGGCGCCGCGGACCAGGTAAAGGCGGCTGTCGCCGATGTGGGCAAAGTACAGCCTGGAACCCACGATGGACAGAGCAGTGCATGTGGTTCCCATGCCTTGAAATTGAGGATGGTCGAGGGCGTAGCGCTGAATATTGCTATGGGCGGCCGCGAAGGCGGCAACCAAAGCTTTCTGCGGATCGCCTTCAAATCCGCTATCGTAAATGTGGCGCACCGTTTCGACCGCCAGATGGCTGGCTTCCTGTCCACCTTCGTAGCCACCCATGCCGTCGGCAATGACCGCGAGGCGGCCTTTTCGGGAAAACTCCTCGTCGGAGTCCGGCTCCCAATAGAGATAGGAATCTTCATTATTCGCGCGCTGGCGGCCAACGTCGGTCAGGCTCGCCATCTCTATGCCGGGTTTCGTCTTCGAACAGTCAACTGTCATAAAAGAACGGCGCGCTATTCCCTCTCGATTTTGCGGAGATCGAAATTCATTGGAATCCCGTTCATTATAAGGGAAGGTTAAACCTTCGCGTGTCTGCGTCGGCCAAGAATTGAATTGAGCAGCCTACCACTCCGGAGGCGCAGCACAGCATCGAATTCGTTCTTGTCCGGAAAAGGAAAGCCCCAGGGGCGGCAGTGATCAAATGCGCGAATCACGAAGGGGAAATAGCGAAAGATGAGCGAATGCCTGGGGATAGCTGGATTCATGAAGGTGGAGGGTTAGTGCCGTCGACAGCCGGAGTTCCTTGACCGGCGCGGGTTTGGGCGGAGAGCGCCGGGGACCGCTGAGCGCTCGTGCCCTCTCGCAGAGCGGAACGCGCCCCCGGATTCTCTCTTTCTTACGAAGCAGCAGAAGAGCTACAATGTCGGCTCGGCAGGGCCTTCGGCTTCCCCCCCGACGCACGGTCATTAAAGCTCCCAGAACTGTGCCCGCCTGCCGGTTCGGAAGTCATTAGCCAGACTTATTTTTTTCTGATTATTTCTGAATTGACGGGTCAGGGATGGAATTCAGCGCTGGAAAGGCCTACAGATTCGGGACTTACCACCTGATTCCCGCCCGACGGGAACTGCGCGAAGGCGATCTGCGCCTGGAAATTCCTCCCAGGGTATTCGACACACTTCTCGCCCTCGTGGCGCAACAGGGAGAGTTGGTTGAAAAAGACGCTCTGATGCGGACCGTTTGGCCCGATACGGTTGTGGAAGAAAATAACCTCAACCAGACCATTCACCTGCTGCGCAAGGTTTTGCATGACGGCGAAAACGGAACCCGCTACATCGAGACGGTACCGCGGCGCGGCTACCGCTTCGTGGCCGCCCTCCATCTGATCGACAGCAACGAGCGCGAGCGAATGGATGCGGCGGTTTCAGCCTCCCCCGCCGCAGTTGTGACTCCGGCGATCGAGGAACCTGCGGCGAAGCTGGCGCTTCTGAACAGGCGCAGGCTGGCCATGGCTCTCTGCCTCCTGCTCGTCTTTATGATCTGCGGTGTGCTGGTGGTGCGGCAGTACAGGCCAGACCTGTTCGGTGACACGGAACCGATTCGATCCATCGCGGTGCTGCCTCTGGCGAATCTTTCCAACGATCGCGACCAGGAATATTTTGCCGACGGCATGACCGACGAACTGATTACCGATCTGGCTCAGGTTTCGGAATTGAAAGTCGTATCCAAGACTTCCATCATGCAGTACAAGGGCACGCGCAAACCTTTGCCGCAGATCGGACGCGAACTGGGCGTGGACGCGGTGGTGGAGGGTTCGGTACTGCGTTCGGGAGAACGCGTGCGCATCACGGCGCAGTTGATTCGCACCGCCACCGATCGCCATCTGTGGGCTAACGTCTATGAAGGCAATCTGCAGGATGTGCTGCAGTTGCAGTCGCAGGTCGCGGAGGCGATCACCGGCGAGGTGAAACTGATTCTGACGGCGCAGGAACGGACAAGATTTCACTCTCCAGCTCGGCTTGATCCCGAGGCGTTCGATCTTTATCTCCGGGGCCGTTATTTTGCGAATCAGAGAAGCGAGCCGGCGTTCCACACGGCGATTGATTATTACGATCAGGCCGTGGCCAAGGATCCGGCTTTCGGGCTGGCCTATGCCGGCTTGGCCGATTGCTACACCCTGCTGTCGATCTGGGGTGAAGGGACACGCTGGCTGCCGGATGCGGAGGCGAACGCGGGCAAGGCGCTGGCTCTGGACGACGACTTGCCGGAGGCGCACACCTCGCTGGCGGCGGTGAAAGTTCTTGAGTGGGATTGGCCGGTAGCGGAAAAAGAATTTCAGCGATCGCTCGCACTCAATCCGAATGACGCGCAGACTCACCAGTGGTATGGCAATCTTTTTCTTGGGCCGAGAGGACGTCACCAGGAAGCGATTGCCGAACTGAAGCGGGCGCAGAGTCTCGACCCGCTCTCGCCGATCATCAATTCCGACCTGGGCTACGCGTATTACCTCGCTGGCCAGTACGAAGAGGCGTACCGGCAATACCAGAAAGTGCTGGCGAGCGATCCGTCGTTCCTTCTGGCTCGGTACTATCTGGCGCAGTATTACCAGGTGCGCGGCATGTATGACGAGGAAGTAGCGGAGCTGGCAGAGGACTTCGAGTTGTCAGGCCGACCGAAGGCAGCGACAGAGATTAAACAGCTCGCCGGGACGGCGAATCGGCAGAAATTGTTCGAGGCGATGGCGCGAACGCGCGGAACATTGGAGAATGACTCCACAACGGCGGCGGCATCAGGTTCCATCGTGTGGTACATCGCTCTGAAGAAGCCGGGTAAGGCTCTGGACGCGCTGGAGCAATCCTACGAGTCACACGAGCCCGGCTTGATTTATGTGGCGGTTGACCCGGAATTCAACAGCCTGCACTCGAATCCGAGATTTCAGGATCTGATTCGGCGCATTGGATTGCAGTAGAGAAGACTGGCAATCTACGGGGTATCCGCCGTCTGGCAGTTGTTGCCAAAGGTGAACGAGTGCAGGGTGAGCCCTGGGCCTTCCGGTTCGAGCGACACCAGATGGCCGCTGAAAGTTGGGGTGCGCAGCAGGTAGTACATGCGCGCATCGGTGACGTCGAGGTAGGCGCCCTTGGCGTCGAACTTCACATCGGCGCCGGCGCTGTCTTTGGACAGCGGCCCGCCGTCTTCGACGAGATCGACGCGTATCTGTTTCCCTTTGGCCAGGCTGAGCACGGCATAGAGTTCTTTGGCGTGGTAACGCAGTTCGGCGCCGGTGTCTCGGCCTTCGGAAATCGCGCCGTCTTTCTCGATGCGCCAGCGGCCGACCAGCATGACGCTGCCGTCGGGCGGCGAATGCGGAGGCACGAAGTCGGCGACATCGCCGGTTTGATGGCCTGCCATGTCGTCGACAGCGCTGCGGCCGTAGATTTCGCCGACAAACATCTCCTGCGTGGTGACGCCGCACTGCGGGGTGAACTCGTCTTCGTCGGGATCGAGATCGATCTTCATGACCTCGGGATGGTCTACGGCCAACAATTCGCGCAGCTTCGCTTCCATCACGCGGTTGTTGCCCTCGCCGAAGACTTTCATGACGACATTGCCTTTTTGATCGATGAGAAAGCGGTCGGGCCAACCCTCGGCGGAATAGGCCTTCCAGGTTGAACCCTCCTGATCGGCAACCACGGGCCAGGGCAGGCGGAAGCGCTGCGCCGCGGCGCGGACGTTATTCACATCGAATCCGATGTTGAATTCGCCGTAGTGCACGCCGACTACATCGAAGCCGTAGGCATGATATTTGCCGTACCAGCGCTTGACCACGCCGAAATCGCGGATGCAGTTGATGCAGGTGTATTCCCAGAAGTCGATGAGGACAACTTTGCCCTTATAGTCGGCGATGTGGTGTGGAGCGGGCGCGCCCTGATCGAGCCAGACATCGCCCGCGCCGAAGTCGGGCGCTCGATGGACGGTCTGATCGACCTCTTGCGCATCGGCTTCTTGCCGAAGGGCTGAAAAGAAGATGCAGGGCGACGACAGGATCAGGAGCGCAAGAATCAGTCGTCGCCTCTGCATAGTTGGGTGAGCGTCAGAAGGTCAATTTTAGCGTCAATTGGATCAGCCGGGGCGAGGAGTCTCCACCCAGGAACGATCCTAAGATGCTGGTCGGTGTATTCACCGTATCCAGGACACTTCCGAAGTTTCCGTTGTTGATGTCGTTCACCGGACTCTCGAAGTTCGGATGGTTGAACAGGTTGAAGAACTGAGCTCCCAACCCGAGCTTCGCCGTCTCCCAGCGTGGTATTTGAGTGTACTTCATGATCGTCATGTCGGTATCGAAGTACCTGGGACCGAAGAACTGGTTGCGCTGCTGATTTTCGGTTCCTGAGTTCAACTGAGCCTGTCCGACGAACTGTGAGCCGCCTAGCGCCTGCGCCGCAGCTATATCCGGAAACGCCGCTGAGGAGAGGCACGGCCCGGAAGTGACACTGCTGGGACTGTTGCAGGCTGGGGTTGAGGTTCCAGAGAAATTGGCGAAGGCCGCGGATCCGTAGCCAAAGCTGCTCAGGATACCGGAGGTACCACTGTTCACAACGGTATAGGGAAGGCCACTGCGGGCAAAGAGCGTCCCGGAAAGTTGCCAGCCCTTCAGGAGCGCTGTGGGCCCCTTGGGCAATTCGTAGACGTAATTCGCACTGACGTATTGCCGCGTGTCGTAGTCGGCATTGCCGTAGCTGTATTCGTGGAGGTTGTTATCGTTGATGGGGTTGGCTAAGCTGCCCACCCGGCCGATGGCAACATTGCCGGTGATGAACGGGTTGAAGCCGCCGTTGGAAACTTCATCCAGCGCGTGGCTGTAGGTGTAATTGACCTGCATCTGCAGTCCGTGGCTGAAACGGTGCTGCGCCGTTAAGGACAGGCCGTTGTAATTGGAAACTGCCGCAGTTTCGATTTGTTGCACGGTTGAGAAGCGCTGATCGGGCTGGGTTGCGGGCAAGCCGATGAAGCCATTCGGGCAAGAGGAGACGGGGCAGTAGGCGTTCACGTTGTTGAGGATTGCGGTTTCGTGAAAGCCATGATTGCCCACGTAGTTGAGGATGATCGAGGTATTGCTTCCAATCGCCTTCTGTACCTCGAAGTTCCACTCCCAGTACTCTGGCGCCTTGATCGCCCCTACGTTATTGAATTCGGGGGTGGCAAAAACTCCACCCTGCGCGGTCGCGTAAGCTTGAATCTGGGCCAGGGTTTGCCCACTGGTGAACCCGTTTGTAAGGGCAGCGTTAGACACAGCGGCAGTGGTGAATATATTGCTGCCATTGGCCACCTGCTGAGGTGATGTGTTGCCGAAAATCACAGCCGGGAAGGAGTTAAACACTGGGGTATTCTCCGAGATGTCGTCTGCGATTTCCCCGGGGAATGTATCCATGAACAGCCCAATGCCGCCGCGGAAGACGGTGTTTTTCAAGGCTGTCGGCGACCAGGTGAATCCAAACCGCGGCTGCCACGCGATGGTCGTGAACGAAGGCATGGCCTGGCCGAGGCCAGTCTGGATGGTCTGATTGTAAGGCGTGTTCACATCGTGGCTGATACTGTCGAAGTTCCCCGCCAACCGGGCGAAGCAGTTCGTCGCGCAGCTGGGGATGGAGTTGTGATCCGCGCGTAAGGCTAAGGTAAGTTTCAGGTTATTCTTCACTCTCCACTCATCCTGCGCATACCAGCCCAACTGATAGAGCTTGATGTTTTGCTCGAGCGCTGTGGGGTAGACCTGGGCAGCCAGCAGCGACACGCCGTCGTAAAAATTCGTCAGGCTGAGCGGAAGAGCCAGACCGCTGGTTTCCGAGCCGTAGTCGTGATCGCTGACGAGGTTCCTGTGGAAGTAGAGTCCAACTTTCAGAGTATGGTTGCTCGTGAGGCTGTAGGAGAAGTCGTCAACCAACTGATAGCCGGTAACGTTGCGTCCTGCCGGCCAATCGACGTCCTCGCCACCCAGTCCGGTAAGGGCTCCGTCGTTGTCAATCAAGGTAGTCGGGAAGGCGGCCAGGGAGGCTGCGAGATTGGCAGTGGTGAAGATGGCGCTGTAGTACTGATCGGAAACGATCATGTTGTTGACCGCTTTCGCACCAAACGCGCGGTTCCAGCTCACCTGGCCTTGATATTCAGGCTGGTTGCTGACTGCATTAAAGATTGGGTTGATCTGGTCGGTGTAGGTTGCCTGAAGGCCCTTGTCTTCCTGCAAGCGCACAAACACCTTGTCGTTATTAGTGACGTTGAAATCAAATCGGCCCGAAGTCAGGAACTCGTGCGTGAAGTTGGAAGCCGTTCCGCGGTAGGAATCGGCGCAAGGGTTCTCGCCGGCGCCGAATGCAGCCCCAGTTACAGGATCAGTGAAGGTCTGGCCCACGCAACCGCTGATATCCGTAGCGTTGGGTACCCCTTTTACGGCGCGGGAGATGCCGGGCGCGCCATTGTAGAGGTTAAACATCGTCTGGTAGAAAGGCACGGACTGGCTGAGGCCACTGCCAGGAACATTAACGTTGAAGGGCTGGCTCAAGTTGTCGAGGACGGCAGTCTGAAATAGTGGGTCGGGAACTTGCACCTGCTGGCTCGTAGGCAGGATCACCCGAAGTCCTTCATAGTTCCAGAAGAAGAACGCTTTGTTCTTGATGATCGGTCCGCCGAATGACGCGGCGTATTGATTGGCATTCACAAAGGGTCGGGGAGAGTCGTTGCCAACGTTGAAGAAGTTGTTGGCATTCATCGCGCTGCCATCCCAATAGTAGTTGGCGTTGCCGTGCCAATTGTTCGACCCTGACTTGGTGACGTAATTCACGTTCGCGCCGGCAAATCCGCCATACTGGCCGGAGTAGCCATTGGTGACCACCGTCGCTTCCTGCACTTCGTTGTTGCCCAACGTCAGGTTGGTGGCGCCCGAATTATTAACGTTCAGAAATGGATCGTTGTCGTACATTCCGTTCAAGGTGAACAAATTGGAACTGGCCGACACGCCAAAGCTGGAAAAGTTTCCATAGCCCATGCCGGTATTCATCACTGAGCCAGGGGCCGTCTGGGCGACGAAGGTCAAGTCGTTGCCGGGGTTGGGCACTTCCGAAATTTCGCGTGCGTTGAAGGTGGTGGAGATTTCTGAGCTTTCAGTTTGCAACAGCGGCGCTTCGCCCGAAACCTCAACAGTCGTGCCGGTTGCGCCGATTTCCAGCTTGGCATTGAAAATCGCACTCTGCCCCAGGCTGACGGTCGTAGTTGCGGACAAAGTCTTAAAGCTGGGCGCGGCGATGGTGATGGTGTATGTGCCCGGCTCGAGCAGAGGAAATTGGTAGAAGCCCTGCGCGTTGGTGTTGGTGGTTTGGGTAAAGCCCTTCTCCACGCTCTTCAGGTTGATCGCAATATTCGGCAGAACCGCGCCGCTGGTATCGGTCACGGTCCCGCTGATGGCGCCGTTGGTCGTGCTCTGCGCCAGCAGCGTAATAGGAAACAACAGGGTGAAAGCCGCGACCAGAGCCAGAATCCGGGTTGACAGGTGAAATCGCATTGCAACTCCTCCGCTGATTGAAATTGCTTCCGGCCTCGCCCCCTTGAGCAGGACTCCACACTAGCCGGGTCACCGCACGCCTCGCGGCGCACGCGACAAGCGAAGGAGCATTCGGCTCGCCATTGCCTTGGTCGGCTCAACACCAAGTCACAGATGTGAGGAAATCGAATGTGAACCTACAACTGCGGAAAACAGGCAAACGACTTTGTGATTCGTGTTTCGGAGTTGCGAAACATCAGTGTGGGTTGATTGGGGATCAACCTCTACCAGAAAGAGAAAAACGAGAGTTGCGAGATACTGAAAAGCGGATCAAGAAGCGCCGCGCTCAACAAATCAATGCAACATTTGATTCACGTCGCTCCAGAAAAAAACAAACGTCGAGAGATCTCTCTCGCCTCGTGTAAAACGAAATTCTTGGCCTGTGATCAAGCGAAGCGAAATCAACGACGCGTAGGCTCACAGCGGCAACATGCTCACTCGCCCCACTGCTTCCGACCACGGGAGAGTGGCTGCGAAGGACTGTCTCCGCTGTCACTGTGCAACTAACATGTGAGCGTTTGAAGCGCGACCGAACTACCTCTGGCGGCGAGAAGTGGCGAGAATGTGAACGCTCTCGAGGATGGCCGTTTGGCCAGTCCGGATCTGGCACTTTCGATTGCGGAACCATACAGAACGCCTGTTTCCGCTTGCGGAAAGTCGGGCTACCATAGTGCACTGGTCGACGGCACGAATTGGAGAAGCCTATGCAACCAAACTATTGCAAATTTCTGGCCATCACGGTGTTGATGAACCTGGCCGCATATGGACAATCGGTTTCGGAGCAGTCGCCTTCCCAGCAGCCGTCTGCTCAACCATCTTCTGCGCCGTCGATTTCCAGGCCGGCGCCCTCCCCACAATCGTATGCAGCAAAATCGCTGGGCGAGATCGCGCGCGAGAATCGCGAGAAACAGGCCGCCCAGCAGGCATCTGGAATCAAGCCTCGGGTAATCACGAACAAAGATGTTCCGGCGGACCCGGAGACTCCGGCCGAACGCGCGGCGCAAGCCGCCGAGTCTCGTCTGGCTGGTAACGTGCCCAACGGCATGGCCAACAATCAGGGCCCCGATGATCGCTCCGCGGAACAACGCATGGCCCAGGAACGGGCGGGTGAACAGTGGAAGAGGCAGATCGAGGAGCAACAATATCGGATTGCGAATCTGCAGGCTCGCATCGACCGGATCAATGCGTCGATTCGTGCGGTCGGCGGGACCGTGCAGTACGACCAACCGTATAGCCGGTATGAGGCGATAGCTCAGGAGCGCATCGCGCAGATGCAGGAGCAACTCGACGAGCAAAGGAGAAGGCTGGAGTGGATGCAGGAATCCGCCCGCCGCGCTGGAATGCACACCTCGGTATACGATCCGTAGACTGTCGCACGCAGAAAGCCATATCCTCCCACGGGACAACTGCACGGCGACCTGTGGCCCAGTGACTTTGAAAAGTGCTGGTGCCGGGAGGGGGAATCGAACCCCCACAGTCCTTTCGGACCTGCGGATTTTAAGCCCCGCGCGCCGCGCGCTCTAGCCGTTCGCTTTCTATAGTTTACAGGTATTTAGCTCACATTTCGGACGAAGCAAGTATTACCGAGACACGCCGAGATATACCCCGCTAGCCCTAACGCAGCCCTAATTTTTTGAGGGGCGCTTTGTTTCAGGTCAATGTTGATCACATGAAACCCTTACTTGAACAATTGAAACAACCAGTGGCGGCCCTCCCAAAGTGCAGCAGCCAAGAGAGCTACGAGGAGGTGAATAAGCCAGTACAGAGCGCCGTGAGACGCCAGATATTTCCCATAAAACGTTTGGGCTACTGACGTGGACTGCTTTCCTACTGATCCGAAGATTAGGGTGTGCCCGGAACCATCGACGTGGATATTTGGCGGACTATCCGGCTGGTGTGGTTGCATATCAGACATGTTGCTCACCCTTGACTACAAAAAGACCGGGGCGAAGAACTGACCGCTCAATCGACCACACGATGTTGGTTACAAACTGGCCAGCGCGCGATTCTACGAACGAACGGGTCACACTCGCTTGGTCCTTAGTAAGGGTTGTGGCATCTTCCTCGCGAAATACGAATTGATATACTTGCTTGGTTTCCCCCGTCTGTAGATCGAACAATATATTTGCGCCAATCCAAAAAACGTTTGTCATTTGGCGTGAATTCTACCACGCAAGAGCTTCAAGCAATCGTACAACCTAACCAACAAGGAGCAAGGCAACAATTCCGCTCGGAGTAACTCGCCCAGCGCAGCGGCTCTCGTGCCGATTTACGCGCCTAAAAGCGCGCCCCGGACCCTTTCGCGGGGCGCGCCTAAAATCGCCCGAAAGCCGCGCCGGTAGCGGGGTTTGGCCGGGAGCGCGCCGCGCCGGACCCCTATACCTATAAAACGGGGCGCGGTTGGGGGGAAACATCCCCACTACCGTTCCCCCCTCCGCACGTGAACGTGCGTGCGGGAGGGGAAGGCGGAACAGTAGTGTAGTGCGCCGAACGCGCCTAAAGCGCGCCGGGGCGCGCCGCCGGGGCGCGGTGTTTTTACGTATTAGCTTTGTCCTGCGGAGCGGGCCGCGTTTAATTAAACGTAGGGGGCCGATCTTGCAGCTTATTAGTGCAGACGATGTCGAAGCAATCCGGGCTGACTTGAACGCTAAGTTAGCTCGGAACGAAATCGACATGACTTACTATCGCCGGATACTGTTCGCCGCCGTCCGCGAATGGAAGCGGCAACAGAAATTGCGGCGCAAAATGATCCGGCTCTTGACGGGACCTCGGAAGAGGCAAACGGCATGAAGGCATCCCGCGCGCGCCGCGCTTCGCGCTTAGGGGGCCTTACCCCTGCCGTTTATCGGTGCAGTGCGAAGAATGCGAGCGGTGATCCCTGCAAAGCAGCTCCGCTCAAAGGTACGCGCCTCTGTCCACTCCACACCAAAAATCGCGCATCGCTTCTGGGTCAGCGTGGCGGAAGGCCGCGTGTGCAGTTCGACGTTTCGCGGCTTACGAAGTTTAAGCCGCCCGAGAACGCAACCGACATGCGCAAGATGTTGGCCGCGATGGTGATCGAGATGCGCGAGGGCCGCATTGACCTAGAGCTGGCGACGAAGACGGCCTATGTGGCAGGCATCTTTTTGAAATCGAGTGAGCAGGAAGACATGGTCTACGTCAAGGCGGAGCTGGCAGAGCTGAAGAGCCGGTTGGACGCGCGCGCTGCGGCGCAGGGAGGTAGACGCTGATGGCATACGAACATTTGCGAAAGGAAATTGCCAAACTCGGCGAAAGCGTGCCGGGCGGATATGAGACTTACAACTCGGACGGCCAGCCCGTGATTCAGAGTGCGATGGATGGGCTGGACTGGTACATGTGGGCCACGACGGTGTTGCGCGAAGGCAAGCCCGCCGAAAAAGAAAAACTTCGCGCGCAACTGGCAGCCAGCACGGGCGCCGATAGCGGCGGCGGCTGCGTTTACCAACTGGTAGCGGCGTGCGATTACGAAGCCATCGAAGCCGCGCCGGGCGGCCCTAATTCAGCCCCCGGCCCCACGGAAACCCGCGCGTAGTGCGGAGAATGACGGACGCCCCGGATTCAATAACCGGAGCGCTAGCAGAGGGAAAAACGATGAGCCGAGAACTTTACGACAAGCACGAAGCCGCGCGGGAAGGCGTCGCGGGCCAGTCGCTAGACGACTACAACGCCCAACAGACGCGCGCGGCCCGCAAAGCGGGAGCCGTGACGGACGGGCTCGACGAACTCAAGAAGAGCGTGGATTCGTTTTTGCGCGGCGCTGTCGAAGCGAAGCCTTGCGCAGTGGACGCAGAATATCGGCAGCGGATGCACCGCGCGCTCGACCACATTCTGCAGTGGCACCGTGACCGCTCGGGCGATAGCCAATTTCTGCGCCGTGTCGGGATTGCTGCGGACGCCGACAAACCGGAAACTGAGGATCAAATTGTGCGCCGCCGCCGCCGCGAGTGGCGGAGCGGGCGGTTGAATTCGTGAAAGGGAGGCGCGCATGAGTCAACGCCTTTGCGAAATCAAAGAAGAGATGCTCCCGGCGACCATCGAAATCGTCAAGCGCGGTGGTAGCGCGTGGGCGCGGCTGGCCGTGGATGAGCTTCGCTGTCCGCACGCGGGCGGCTGCGACCGGTCGGCACGGCGGTGCGATGGAATGACGCCCGAAAATCGCCAACGGATTGAAGAGATTAAAACCGTGCTCTGGAGGCACGGATTCGTGAGAGTGGAGGAACTATACCGATGAGCAATGAAGTATCTGCCACACAGTCAATCGCCGCGGAGCACATGCGCACGCACGTGCCGGACCAATGGAAAGGCACTGACGAGAAACCCAACACGCCCTACCGTCCAAACGGCTGGGACAAACCTTTCGAGGAAAGTGTTTTCAACAAGGAGCAAAAATGAGCGACGAAAGATGGAGGATTGCCCAGGGCCACATGAGCGGGCACTTCGCGCGCAGCGAAGACCCTGCCGATTCCTTGCGCAAGGCGGCAGGCGAAGCGGCGGGCTACCCGATGGGCGTGGATTTGTTCGATGCGCGCCGCCACATCGACACTCACGGCGGACCAAACGCCATATTGCGCGCCGCAGCGGAGCGAGCCGACGCGCAGATGCGCCAATCCGCAGCCGATTGCGGCACGCTGACTCAGCAAGCCGCGATTCTCAAGGACAAACTTCGAGGAGGTGGAAAATGATGGATCGTCCGCTTATCGAACGCCTCTACGACCGCACCCACCCGCAGCCGCCGTTCGATCTCGGCTACACGCGGCCATTTTGGACGCCAGAGTCGGAGCCGCAACAAGCTACGGAGCCGAAGTTGGCGGAAACGGAACCGCTCCCGCCGGTGATTGAACCTCCGCAGCGCGATCTCCGCAAGGAAACGCTGGAGTTGTGCGCGCCCGTCCTCGCTTACCTGCAGGAGTTCACGGTCGTGCAGCCACTTGATCTTGCCGAGCTTGCTTTCACGAATCCGTTGGCGACGACCGAGCTACAGCCGCCAACTCCCAGCGCCGAGCAGAAAGAATTCGAGACGCGGAAAGCCGCGCTCGAAGCCGACTTGCGAGGTTTTGCGGATCGGCTCGCCGCATTCCTGACCGCGCATCGAGACTGGCGCGTGGTGTCGCTGAAGAAAGAGTACGAAGCGGCGTGGCGCGCGGCGCGCGCCCAGCACGCGGTGGTCGCTGGGATCGAAGCGGAAGCTAGCCAAGCCCTGGGCCAGAAGCGGGGTTTGATTACGGCGCGGAGCGCGTCCCGAGTGGCGTTCGAGGCCCACGATGCCAAGAAGCCTCGCCCGGATTCGTTTCCCTCGCGGCGCGATCTCGAAGTTTGGCAGGCCGAGAATACGCGGCTCCGGGCCGCGTGGGAGAAAGACAACGCGGCTGTCGAAGAAGAGAGCACGCGGCAGCGGGACTTAGCCCGGCAGCTCGCAAGGGAAGGCACTACATTGTCCCGCTTGCGTGCGAGGGAACGGAAACTGCGCGCTCAACTCGGCGGCGAAGACTTGAGCGGGATGGGTTTAACACAGCCGTCGGAGCTTTGAAATTGGGAGGAAAAGTGGACGACCATCGGATTACGAAACTGGTAGAGCAGTTGACGGCGGCGCGCGAGCAGTTCGAGGCGGCAGCGGCAAGGTTGGACGCGGCAGTCGCGCGGATCGAAAAGTTGTTCGAGGAAAGCCCTCTGCTCAAATTGCTCAGCGCTCAGGTTGAATTGACGAATGACGCCGGATTTCCGAGCAGAACGAGCAGCTGACGATGCTGGCGCGCGGATCGCGCTGAGAGATGCGGCACCAGCAACGCGGTTTTTCTCCCCTCGCCGGGTTGAACGGCTCGGCGAGGTCCTCTTTTCAAATCGCGTTGCCGGGCAGAGCCGGGCACGAAGCGCGGCGGGCGGAAGTAAGCAGCGGCTTCCGCCCGCCGCGCCCGGAGGAAAGAGAATTGCGTGATTTGACTTTGACGGTGGGCGACAACGCGCGGCACCTGACGGTCAGCCAGTGTTACGAAAATCTGGAGCGGATTGACGAACTGATCGCCAAGAACGGCGAGAAGCCACGTTACTTGGAATCGCGGCAGTTTTTCGAGCGGCAGTTGGCGCGCTGCCTGAAACGAAGGGACGCCGAGCATCCGAACTACGGGGAATGACGACCCGCGACTATCTGGCGCTGTTCTTGTTCCTGCTTTTGCTGCTTGTCATTTTCCGTGCGGCCTAGCTTCGCTCGCCAATAAATCGCTTCAGCGCCAACTTTATATCGTCGAGTTCCCGATTCGCGAGCGCAGGATCGACGCGTGCTGCCGCGTGTAGCAAACACTCATCAGCCAATCCTGGAGCAAGCGCCTCAACTTCGTATAGGCGCAAGACTAATTTGAGGCGGGCAACTTCAGGCTTATCTTCAAGGCTGCCATCTTCCTGCATTTCACGAATTCGTCTATCTATGTCGTCCAGGGCTTCGGCTGGCGTACGTGGAATTCGTTTTGGCGGGTACTCTGGTTCCATGATGCGCCGAAGAGTACCACAGAAAGCCCGGAGCCGGGCGTTTAGAAAACGTACCCGCCGCCTCCGCCGTAGATCGTGGCGCGCCGCTCTTTAGGGCTTTGTTTAGGCTCTACGCCCGCCGTTCTCGTACCCTAGGGCCTAGCTGGGCTTTGAGACAATGGAAAGACCACCCCGCCGGTTTTATAATCCGGGGCGTCGCTGAAAAGCCGCGTCCCGCGCGGGCTTTGCGATAGCTAAGGGCTGAGCTAGGGCCGCCGTCGGCGGCTTTTTTAGGTTTACGGGGCCTCGCGGCGCGGTATAATTAAGGGGTACCTATACCTACTCGCCTGAGCTGTCGAGGCTCAGGAGACGTGGAAAGTAAGGCGGTTCCGAGCCGGACTAGGACGGCGCTCCACGGATCGCCCGAAGACGCCACGTATCCCACTTAAGGGAAATCCAGAACAAGGGTTTCGTCCCTATGTGTGCGATGCGTGCTTCCGAAGTAAGAGCCTATCTTGAGAACCTAAAAGCCCAGTCAACCGGATCGAACACTCCTCTGTACCGCTGCCAAAATTCCAATTTTGGCTCATACCTCATAGCCGCCAACGAACTCCAGTATGCGGGCGCGCAGTTAGCCTCGAATGGCCGAGACGTGGATCTTCTCTTCTACGACTCGGACGCGCGAGGACCGGACTTACTGCGCCGCTTCAATGCCGGAGCCGTACAGCCCGTGAATGCGCGGGTTTTGTACGAAGTACGCGGCTATCTGCTGTCCGAGGTAAAGCGCGTACAGGGGGGAGCCGATGCGAGAAAATAAGCTCCCCGATCAACTTCAATTTGTAGGCCGACTGCGCGCCGCCGAGCTGTTGGATTGCTCGGTTCAGCTCATCGACAAATTCATCCGATTGAAAAAATTGCGTGCCTTTCACGTGGGGCGCAAGGTCGTCGTCCGCTGGGCCGACTGCCTGCGGCTCGTGGAGGAGGGCGAAATCCAGTGAAGAACCTTCGCCTAACTACCGCCGAGCTTGTTAAAGCTGCCGCTCGCAAATTTCTCGGTGAGCGTGGATTGGACTTCAAAAGCGTTTATACGCCTGTAACTGCCGCCGACCTCAAGAATCTAAATTTGTCGGAGAAGCGCTGCGCAGGCTTGATAATTCACTACTACGATGTGAAAGGCCAGAAGACGGATTTCTATCGCTTCCGCGCCTTGGAAGACCCGCCACAAAGTGAGTGGAGTAAGTTGGTTGGTCGGAAACGGGACGAAGTTAGATACATACAACCCACCGGGACCGAGCCGCAGGCTTATTTCCCAAAAGCCTTCAACTTCAACCACTATTTCTCTCTTCCCGTGCGGGACCGCCCCCCGCTCGTGATTACGGAAGGCGAGTTCAAGGCTGATGCCGCCGCCAAGCGCGGCATTCCCTGCATCGGTCTGGGAGGGGTTTGGAACTACCGGGTAACGACGCAAGACGGGCGCGTAGAGCTGCTGCCCGATCTAGCGCGGCTGCCTTGGCAGGGAATGAAAGTTGTCTTTTGCTACGACTCGGATGCGGCCACGAACATTGACGTACAACGGGCCAAGGACGACGCCAGCGAACGATTGGAGGCGCTAGGGGCCAACATCTACGAGAAACCGCTTCCGCAATTGAAGCGCGACAGCAAAACCGGGCTGGACGATTTTCTAGTAACCAACGGAAAATCGGCTTGGGAGGCTTTGCCGGAGGAACGCTGGTACGGCCCCGGCGTGCCGCGATTGCAGGCGCGGCCCAAAGACGATTTTCTCAAGCACAAGTTCGCCGAGCGCGAGGAAATTCTAAAAAGTCCGGCGGCCTGTCTGCTGCGCCATCCCAGCATCGTGCAGATTCACGCCTATCGGGGCGTGGGCAAGACGAACGTTGCGCTCTTGTTTGCGGGGGCGCTGTCGCGCAAAGGCGGGGAATTTTTCCGCTGGAGCGCGGTTCGCGCATTGCGCGTCCTGTATGTCGAGGGCGAGCAGCCGGGGGCCGACGTGCAACGACAGGTGCGGCTACAGGCCATCGCCGCCGCGTCCGACAATCTGCACGTGATGACTCTGGAGGATCAGCCCACGTGCTGTTTTCCGAAGATCGTAACCCCCGAGGGCCAGAAGGCGCTGGAGCGCTATATCGAGGAACACCAAATCGAGGTGCTTTTTCTGGACTCGCTTTCCACGCTGGCCAATATTGCGATGAACGAGGAGGAGAACCAGTTGTCGCTGGGCGACTGGTTCGTGCGGCTGCGGACCGGGCTGCGCGTCACCGTGGTTTATCTTCAACACGACGGCAAGTCCGGCCAGCAGCGCGGCCACAGCAAACACGAAGACTGGATTGATCTCTCGATCCATTTGACCTGGGCCGGGGACTATCAAGGGGCCGAGGGCTTGCGCGCCCACTTCCACATTGACAAGGCGCGCCAACCCGTCGTTGACGGGCAGGATATGCGAATCGAATTCGGCCCGTCGCTCGAAAATCCACGCACAAGTAAATGGGACTGGAAACAGGTTTCTAAAAAGGAGGAAAAAGACGCCGATGTGCTGAATGCTGGGGCGCTCCTTCTTTTCCACGAACCGGGCATGAGCGAACGAGCTTTTGTCGCCGAGTTGCGCAAGCGGAGATTCACCGGGTCCAACGAAAAGCTGCGTGCAATCTTCGAGGGGGCGAAGAAGTTGCGCGCGAAAGCCGATACCGGCGTCGCCGGGGAGAAGGCCGCCGCCAGCCCTAATCCAGCCCTCGCGCCCGCGAAAAGCCGCGCCGGGGGCGGAGCTCCGAAGCCGCCGCGGGCTACTAAACCGAAGCGTTCTTAGTCCTTTACTTCAGCTCACCGGGTAAGCTATTATAGAGCTAACCGGGTAAGCTTAAAGCCGGTAAACGGAAAGGAGCTTATGGACAAGAAAGAAATTCTTCGAGAGGCACTGAGCGAGATCGGGCGCAAGGGCGGAAAGGCTAGCGCCAAGAGCCTCAGCGCCGCCGAGCGCACCGCGCGCGCACGCAAAGCGGGCAAGGCACGACAGGCGAAGGCGAGAGCTAAAACGAGAGGAGGCACACGATGACCGTTCGCAGAGACATCGGCACGGGTACCTTATTCCAGCACAAAGGCTGCAAGCGCTGGGTGATTCAATACTACCGGGATGGCCGCCGCATCCGCGAGGCCACGGGTTTAACCAGCAAGCGCAAGGCGCAGGACTTGCTGACCGAGCGGCTAGGCGCTGTAAGCCGGGGCGAGTGGACCGCGCCGCGTAAGCCCGCGCGCGTGGAGGAGCTATACCGAGCCTTAGAGGACTACACGAAGGTAAACCGTCCTCGCGGCATGCGCGAGTTGAGCTGGCGGTGGGGCGTGAAAGACCCGAAACACCCCGACCGCTGGAGCGGGCACCTGGCTCCCGCGTTCGCCCACGTCCTCGCTTCCAACGTAACCAGCGAGAGCCTCACCAGCTACGCGCGCACACGGCAGGAGGAAGGCGCGGCCAACGCGACTATTAACCGCGAATTCGCCACGCTGCGCCGAATGTTCAACCTCGCCCGGCGATCTTCGCCGCCGCGCGTGCGTGACGTTCCCCACTTCCCCATGCTCCGCGAGGACAACGTGCGCCGGGGCTTCGTGGAGGATGCGGACTTCGACCGGCTGGCCGCGAAAGCCGACGAGCCGTGGCTGCGCACGTTCCTCGAACTGGCGTTCACCTACGGTTGGCGGCGCGGCGAACTCTTGGGACTCCGCGTGCGTCAACTCAACTTCGCGTCCCGCACGATCCGGCTGGACGCCGGGACCACGAAGAACGGCGAGGGCCGCGAAGTGACGATGACGGCGCGCGTGTTCGCATTGCTGCGCGCTGCCACCGAAGGCAAAGGCCAGGACGATTCTGTACTGACGCGAGAAAACGAGAAGGGAGAGCCGATTCCCGTCCGCGATATTCGCAACGCTGGGCAAAACCTTTGCGAGCGCGCGGGACTGGGCCGCTTCGTTTGTCGCGCGTGCGGCCAGCACGTACCGGGCGGAGGGAAATGTGAGAACAAACTCCCCGACGGAGAACCCTGCGGCAAGGGGCGTCCCGCGTATCGAGGCCTGATACCGCACGACATGCGGCGCTCGGCGGCGAAGGCGCTGCGCGCGGCGGGCGTACCGGAGTCCGTCATCATGGCGACGGGCGGATGGCGCACGCCGTCGATGCTACGGCGCTACGCAATCGTCAGTAGCGCGGACCAGCGCGCCGCCGTCGAAATGCTGGAACGGGCGCGGGCGGAAAAGGCCGCTAGCCCTAATCCAGCCCTAATTCCCGCTGAAAGCTCCCAGCCGGAAGCGGAGAGCGCGAAGGCCAAGGTGCAGTGAAGTGAGTGGAACGGCTAGAGTTAAGTGGTGCCGGGAGGGGGAATCGAACCCCCACAGTCCTTTCGGACCTGCGGATTTTAAGTCCGCTGCGTCTGCCAATTTCGTATTGAAAACACTGGACATAAATGGTATTTGAAGGTGAGACTGTGTAAGCCACTGTGTAATTTCCCTGATTTTTCCCACATGCGTTTTTAGGAGAGATTGGCGCTGTGAACGATGTTCGCCAGCGGAAGGGGATGTTGCTCTTCCCTCTGAGCACAACTCTTGCTGGGCCGAAATGATGACGCCTTGAAGCATGGTGAAAAGGCCATTCGGGAAATCGAGTGGTGTTGGCTTGAGCGGCGTTGTATTCTTTTATGTCCTTCCCCCGGCAGTCGAATGTAGATTCAGTACAAGTTCATAGAACTATTCCGTCCTCAAAGGAGGCTAGATGGCCTATTCTGCGGAAATTAGTCGCAGCAATCCGTCGTGTTTTCTCTTCTTGATAGACCAATCAGGTTCGATGGGTGACAACTTCCCAAATGAAGTCGCAAAGAAAAAAGCTGATGGAGTAGCAGACGCCATAAACAAGCTTCTGCAGAATCTGGTGATTCGCTGTGCTAAGGAAGAAGGCGTCAGAGATTACTTCCACGTCGGCGTAATTGGCTACGGCACAAATGTGGGTCCTGGGTTTGGAGGTTCTCTCGCTGGGAAGGAACTTGCACCTATAAGCGAAATTGCAAACTCTCCAGGACGGATTGAAGAGCGAGCGAAGAAAGTTGATGACGGCGCTGGTGGCTTGGTGGACCAGAAAGTTAAATTCCCAATCTGGTTCGAGCCCACATTTAGTGGTGGCACTCCGATGTGTCAAGCGCTGAACAATGCCAAAGGCATTCTGCAAAGATGGCTAGCTCAGCATCCAAACTGTTTTCCGCCTGCGGTGATCCACATCACGGATGGCGAGTCAACGGATGGCGACCCAAGCGGGGCGATGAACGAATTGAAATCGCTCGCATCAAATGACGGCAACGTTTTGCTCTTCAATCTGCACATTTCCAGTAATCCGAACGCTCAGTCGACGGCATTTCCTGATTCGTCTGCAAACCTGCCGGACCAGTATTCGAAACTGCTTTTTGATGGCGCGAGTGTGCTGACACCCTTTATGCGAAATGTGGCTGGCGAGCATGGGTTCAGCTTGTCAGATGGAGCACGGTGCTTCGTTTTGAATGCTGACTTAGTCCTGGTGATTCAAGCTCTCGATATTGGCACTCGGCCAAGCAACTTGCGATGACACATGTTCTTTCTTTCCGATGTGCTTTGGGCCCAGAAGGCGGGGAACTCAGAAGAGGAATACGAGGACGCGTTCTGGCCCAAAGGACGGGTAATCGGCGAGCGCCGGACTCAGGTGTCCGTCGCAGTAGCGGATGGGGCTACGGAATCGTCGTTCTCTGGAGTGTGGGCGAGGCAATTAGCGCACGCGTATTGTCGAGGCATATTGAGCTCCAGCAATCTGCAAGATTCTCTATCAAAGAAACAGCAGGCCTGGGCCCGATTTGTCGGGCGGAAACCGCTTCCTTGGTATGCAGAAGAAAAAGTCAGGAAGGGAGCGTTCTCCACAGTCTTGGGACTAACTCTCGAAGACCAAGACAAAAATGGCGGGGCCGGCGTGTGGAAGGCGCTTGCGGTCGGTGACAGCTGTTTAGTCCAAATTCGAAACGAAACGCTGCTCTCCAGCTTCCCCCTCTCTAGCGCAGCTGACTTTACAAACAGTCCGTTCTTACTCGGAAGCAGTCGGGAGGCAAACACCGGCATCGACTCCGAAGTGAGGAGCATAACCGGAGAGTGGCAATCAGGTGACAAATTTTACTTAATGACCGATGCGATTGCGGCTTGGTTCTTTCGAGAGGTAGAGAAAAGTCAAGCACCGTGGCTGGCACTAAGAGATTTAGAAACCGATGAACTTCCGTTTCAGCCTTGGGTCGATGAACTTCGTAGCACACACCAGATGCGGAATGATGATGTAACGCTCTATCGAATTGAAGTTGACTGAATGCGACTATTACAATGCCGTGGCCTCGCCTAGACGAATATAACCAGGCTATCCAAAATCCCAGGATATGCTTCGAGGACCCTGAGCTTCGAACTGGCACTGCGGAAATAGACAAATTAGGGCTGCCCCGCCCTAGGAGTGGGAATTTCGCAACCGTTTATAGGTTGGATTGTGCCGCGAAAAAGTGGGCGGTGAAGTGCTTTAGTCGCCAGACACGAGACCAGGAAGAACGCTATTCAGCTATAAACTCTTATCTAGGCCAAGCTTCTCTTCCTTACACCGTCGGATTTTCATATTTGTTAAGAGGAATTCGCGTAAGTGGTCAGTGGTATCCGGCCCTCAAAATGGAGTGGGCCGATGGCGTTCCACTCAACACATGGGTTGAAAACAATCTGCGCAATCCAGCAGCGCTGATTGGCTTCTTAAAGTCATTCATCCAAATGTTATCTTCGCTGCAGCGAGCCTCAATCGCGCATGGCGACCTGCAACACGGAAATATTCTTGTTGTGAATTCATCTCCAAAGTTGGTTGACTACGATGGAATGTACGTGCCATCCCTCAACGGTAAGACTAGCTCTGAGGTCGGCCAGCCAAATTATCAGAACCCCAGGCGAACTGCGCACGATTTTGGGCCTTATCTCGATAACTTTTCTGGATGGGTGATCGCAGTTTCACTACTCGCACTGAGTACTGACCCGAAACTTTGGCAAACTTTCAAAGGTGGAGAGGATTGTCTACTGTTCCGCAGAACGGATTTCGAACATCCCGAGCGTTCCGGTCTGCTAAAGGCGCTCGACGCTGAGGGGAGCCCGGAACTTCGGCAGATGGTCACGTTGTTCAAAACCATATTGGCATGTTCTCCCCAGAGCGTACCCGCGCTGGATGGAACATTCTCGTTCGTTTCTGCTGGCTCATCCACTCCGCAGCAGGTCCCAGATTGGGTGCAGTCGCACCTTCCACCCCCAAAGCCGATTGCATCAACACAATCGGGCGATATTGGCTGGTTGATAGACGCAACAAGTCCTGCCGGACCGCCGGTTTCGTTTGCTAACGACATTGGAAACGTGCGCCTGCTCGCGTACTTCTCGCTCGTCATCACAGCTATCGTGATGGTCCTTTGGCTGCGTGGTTTCGTGCCGCTGTGGTCAGGTGGCCTAGCTCCGGCGGTACTTGGCGTCAATTTGCTCGTCTTCCGAAAAAAGTATAGCGGTGACTCATCTGTCCAAGAACTGTACGCAGTTCGTGGGCAGCGTGCTGAGCTCAAAGAACGAATTCACGCGATGGAAGACAGACTCAAAGATGCTGACCGTGACAAAGACCGCATCAATCGCCAGTTGGAAGACTTCAAGGCTGCTCTTGCTAAAGAAGACCGTGAATTGCAAAAGGCACAGCAAAGTATGGTGAATGCTAACGACTCAAAACTGCAAGCAGCTATTTCTGTTTCGTTGAAGGACAGACAGAAGCTGGACTCACAAGAAGCCACTGAATTGGGCGCGCTCCAAAAGGGGCTCGGCAAAACAGTTGCAGGTCTGAGTCAATCGCTAGCTTTACTCGGTCAAACAGAGCAGAATGAATTAGCAAGCATGCTACAAGCGGTACAGACGACGTTCTTACAAATCGCTCTCAAAAAAGCTTGGATTAGAACCGCAACTCTTCCTGGGATTGGCCCCGCGTACCGGTCCCGTTTGCAGGCCGCGGGGATACTGACCGCCGCAGACATCGACTATCGCATACATAACGTCAAGGGCATCGGGTCACAACGTGCACAGACATTAGAGGGCTGGAGACGTTACGTCGAGACAAATGCTCGAAGTCAGATGCCGCGGAGTCTGTCGGCGCAAGACCAGAACAACATTGCTGCAAAATACGCTGCCCAGAAATCGTCATTGCAAGCGCAGTTGCACCAACAGCAAGCAAGCTTGCACGCTCAAGAAACTGCCATCAAAACGAAGTACACAGGACTGAAGACGCCTGTGGATGCGGTGCTAGCATCAGAACGCCAAAAGCACCAGATTGAACTCGCCCGAATCAATGCGGAATTCAAGCAGAAAAGAGATGCGTTGGCGGATAAGGCCAAAGAGCTAGAGCAAAGCGCGGTTCGTGAAGTTGTAAAGGTCGATGAGCGACAGAACTCAGTCCGAAAAGATATGTTTGTTCTTCAGTGGCGAGTTGGAAAGGTGGACCGAGAGCTTGCACGGTTCTCTCGCGTGTCCTTTGGGTCCTACATAAAGCGAGTCGTATTGTTCGCGTAAGGAGTCGACTTATGGGATGGAGATTCAAGAAACCGATAAATATCGCCGGTGGTTTTCGGCTTAATCTTTCTAAGCGAGGGCTCGGGATGAGCTGGGGATTCCCGATGTTTCGGACCGGCATCTCAAGCGACGGCCGCAGGTATATTTGGATAACGATACCGCGTACCGGACTCTCGTGGGTTAAGTACTTCGGGAGAAAGCCTCAGCCCGCAGGTCAATCGCAGACATCCAGTTTACCGTCGTCAACGCCGTCTGGCAGCGGACAACTTCCCAACCAGGTTGGGCCTGGGACTGGCGGTCCTCCAACGCCGGCACCTCGGACGCTCCCACCATCGCAGCCTAGCCAAGCTCCGGCCGCCCAATCTGCTGCGACACCATGGTGGAGGCAGAAGAACATCTGAGCAAATTCTTGCACGGTAACTCAGCCATCAACCCCAACTGCTCTAGTCCTCTGAACGCAAGCAGGCGTTACAAAAAGCTGTTTTAAGGCGCGAGTCGCCGCTATCTCGAATCATGCGAGTCCAATCCCTAGACTATGGCATTGTTGCTCTTCGGAGGGCCGGGCCCCTCGCACGGAAACTGACTCAGTCTTCGCTGCACTCGGCTCGTGCTGGACCTCTGTTGCCGTACGCTGTGAACTTTCGCGATTGAGGCTACGGGAAAGAGTGCTGGCATTGTTCGTGTAGATTTGAGCGTTGTGCTGGGCTCTGGAAACAGATACGTATGCGAAGCGGTTGTTAACCAAAAGTGCACTTTTGTCGGTATCCACGTGGATTAGCACTCGCTCCGCAGTCTGCCCCTGGCTGCTGTGGCTGGTCACTGCGTATCCATGATCAAGATGCGGATGCTCGCTGATATTGAATCGAACCTCACGGCCTGAGTCCATCCGGATTCTAAAGTCGCCACGAGAGTTCAGTTGTTCGACAGTTCCGAGATCACGGTTAGCAATTTGCAGTTCTCGTGATGGCGCAGTGAACTGAACGCGGTCGCCCTTCGAGAATTCGCGGTCGGCTTCTCGGTGTACAGACACACCCGACAGGCGTCGCGGATCGTAGGTGTGGACGCTCCCGTCCTCACGTTCAATCGTTAGGCGATTTTCTTTCGGATCGACCGCAGTGACCCGCGCATAATCACCTGGCGCGATGCCCTCAGTTTTGCTCCCACGTGAGTAGCGAAGCACGTCCCCAGCTTCGTACTGTCCGGCCCATTGTCGGTCTGCTCCTGTTAGCTCCTGGCGCGATTCCAGAACCCGGAGCTTGTGTTCATCTTTGCTCACGTCGCCACGATTTTGCATTTCGCGATGGATGAGCGAATTCAATTCGCGTCTGGATTCATTGTCGGGCGAGATAACCAGCGTTCCCTGTGGATTGCGTGAATACTCACGGGCCATCGTACTGAGCCGTTCCTGGGCATTAACGATCTCGTACACGCGGCCCTGCTGGTCGAGACTCGCGATTCCTCCGAAAACATCTCCGCGGGCGAGCTGCTCAACAGCCTCCTTAAGAGTCGGGTCCTTCTGGCGCACAACCTCACCCAACCTGGCCGTCTGCATGCCCGCTTCTTGTAGCTGCTTATATGGTCTGCCCGCTTCCACTGCCTCATGTTGGCGTGTATCGCCAACCAAAAGCACTCGGTCCGGTGTCTGGAGGCGATGGAAGAATTCATTCATTTGCTTCGTGCTTGTAAGACTCGATTCATCGATAATGAAAATCCGTTTCTGCCTGTCATCGGGCGTTTCGTTCCGGACGAGGTGGCGTTGTAACGTGTGCGACTCAATTCCCGATTCCGCCAATTTGTGCGCGGCGCGCGAAGTGGGAGCGAGTCCGATCACTTGGTAGCTTTCTCGTTCCGCAGCTTCGCGGATTGCACTCAACGAAGTAGTCTTGCCAGCACCCGCTACCCCTTCAAGGCCCACGATCTTGTCCCGAGTGGCCAGGGTCTGCTCTACGGCTGCTCGTTGGCTGGCGCTCAAGTGACTGTGATTCTGCTGGACGGCCTGCCATGTTTCGGGATTCACAAGAACACCATGTTGGCCTTGGCCCTTTCGCATTTCACTCACATTGTCGCGTTCGTACTGGATCATCTTTTCAGTGGTAAACGCGCGAGCCGGCGATCTACTTTCCACTTCAATCAGGTGACCTGACTCTATGCGCTTTTCAAATCTCTCGCGGACCTCCGCGAAGCTGCCGTCGCCCATGGAACGCTTCAGTGCATCGCGCATCAGCTCACGCTCGTCAGTCACAGCGTTTCTTTCGAGATTCCTATCCTGGGCGTACGTCAGCGCCGATTCGAGATGCTGGCGGTTTGGAACACCTCTTTCGACTTGATGGGGATGGGCTCCGCGGATCACCTGCTCCGGCTGACCTCCAAATCGCTCGGCCATTTCCCTATGCATCCTCTGCATTTCCGAGTGCGTGATGACCGGCAACTTGTCGTCGCGAGTCTGGTGCGCTGCTATCTGCGCAGCACCAGCGCCTTTCACGCCTTGCTGTTCGAGGTAGGCCTGAATTTGCTGACTTCTGGGGCTGGAAGCATCAAGGTACTCACGTGTGTAGCCGGCCATTTCCGGCTGGCCACTCTTGCCCCGTTCAATCTCGTAGCCCTGACCTTTGAGCCTGAGCGCCAGCTCTGAACGGTATATCGCGGTCGCATACTGTTGAGATCGGTAGAGTTCATGCGGTTGCAACGCTCGCGCTTCGCCATTCTTTGCTTCCGTGAGATTGAAGAGCACAACGTGAGTATGCAATTGCGGTGCTGCGTATCCATTCACAGGGCGTGCGCTGTCGTGCTCGAAGCTCGTCGCGATCCATTTGCCAGTCGTTTCGGGCAGACGATTGCCACCCATGCGCGCTTGGACGAACCGCTCCAATTCGTTCAATGCAACTTTGACGCTGTCCCTATGGGCTTGCCGAACAGCTTCGTCTCCACCCACGAGAGCGGTCAAAGACACGCTCTTGGGAGCCGAGAACGTGGCGTCCCAAGCGGCACGGTGCTCCATCGTGCTCACGGTCTCACCTCGTGCATTCACGTATTCGCGCGCGGTTTGATGCCGTACGAGTTGTTCGCCGGTTAGAGGATGCTGCCCATTGGCGAGACGCTGAAAGTGCTCCTCCTGCACCTCGCCTCGAAGGCCCCATTCCACTGCGAGTTTGCCGTTCCATTCGCCGCGTATGCGCTCACCCTCGGAGTAGTAGTTCTCCTGGGCGTTGGCGAACTCTTCCTTGTGATACGTCTGGGCCTGGCCGGCGCTCAGCGGTTTGGAAATGGTGAGCATAATTTACTCACTCGAAGTACGGTTCCTGGCCGGCAGCAATCCCCTTCGGGCTTTCTTCCAATCCATTCGGACTGGCGGCCGGAACTACAGTTGGCTCAGATGACCTCTTTCCGATTTCGATCACCCGAGGTGAGCTTGTTCTGGGGATGAATCCCTGTTGAGACTTCAGCGGCGCTGTGTAGGGAAAACTAAACGGCACGACCAAATTGTCGACTTTGAGAAACGCATGAAGACGTTCGAGACCACTGATTTCGGACGGCAGCACGAGCGGCTCCGTTCGTCTCTCAGTGTGATAGCTCGTGGATTTGGTGAGTTTAAGCGGATGAGTGTTCACCGTCTCCTTCACGCGTTCCATCTCGACTTCCCCAATCGTGTCCGAGATCCATTTCGCAGCACGGGGCTCGCTCGTATGCAAGAAGATCTTGGTGGCCGGCTGCGACAGCATCGATTCGGATTCATGACCGTAGCGCACTTCAAGTTGGCTACGGCCTTGGAAACCGATCACAACGGGATTTCCTGATTTACGGTTTTCGGTCAGGGCAGTGTGCAATTGTGGCAATCGCTGTAGGCTCGCAAGCTCATCGAGCACAAACCATGCGTGACGCACAGCAGGATCGCCCTGGTTCATCAAGCGAAGTACTAGCGTGTCGAGCCAAAGGCTGGTGAGCGGCAATAAACGCTCGCGAAATCTCGGAGTGGAAGTTAAGAACAGCCAACCGGTCTTTTTTCGCGCCCATTCCTCAGTAGTCCAGCGTTGCTTCGCGTCGCTCTCTCGCGGTAGGAGTTTCAGACTCCCCGCAACCATGTTGAGCGCACCAAGAACACCTCCACGCTGTGGACCGGCTCCGCGATACACAAATGCTTCCAACTCGGTGCCCCTTACGTGCCGGTCCAACTCCTCTTCATGACTCATCCACCGGACCAGTTCGTCAGGTGTTGGCTTCAACGTAAGCAAGTGGGCGAAAATCTTTCGTGGCCCCTCGACGAAGAACGTATTCTCGTGTGGCTTCTCTGGGAAGAGTGACGTTGCCAGCGTGAGAGCTTCAGCATCGTGGAGCACTTCATCCGAAGGCGACCAGTACGGACACCTTGCATCGAGAGGATTAAGAATGATGTCGCCGCGATCTGCATTGAAGAACTGAGGTGTGTACTCGAGCGCTGGATCGTACACGATTGCCGTCTCTCCACGCTCCGCAATCTGGGTGAGGATGCGTCTCTGCAAAACACTCTTTCCGGCACCCGTGTCACCCATGATCATGATGTGACTACTCTCCAGGGCACGTGGGATAGATAGCGACTTCTTCTCAGTAGTCAGGAAGTTGATGCCGTCCGCGGCACCGCGACGATTGAATTCTTTAACCGTGACCATTTCTGGTCCTTTTAGCCTTGTTCCTTCATCTTTGTGGCGGCGCCGATAGACACGGCCCCGGAGGATGACGAACAGTAGACCTACTACGAAGAACCCTAGCGCACCGACCGAACTTGGGCGTAGTAAATCATTGGTCGATTGGCCAGCGAAAATCTGTTCATGGAGAATCTGCTCCATCTGAGCACTGCTGTAGTGAACTGTTTCAAGATTCAGCTGAACGGCACCTTGTTGCCGTGCCTGTTGGGACAGCTCAAACGGGAATAAATTATGCCGTCCTCGGAAGTCGGGAACCACGTCGCTGTTGCTGGCAACACTGTGGTGCCCTGCCCGGTCAGTTTTCGTTAGCAACCAGTAGTTTCCGCGTTGGGTTGGGAAATTATGCGTCAACGAATACTCATTGAAGTACCACCGTTGCAGGGGAGTCCAGATTTGATACTCCTGATACGTGAAGACTGCAATTCCCACCACGCCAGACATCAGTGCCACCCCGACGCTCAATAGTGGCCATCGAATTCCCCCGTAACCGGCGCGATGCGTTCTTGTCACGTCTCACCCCACTCCAAACCGAACCCACTTCCCCTAGCTTTGTTTCGGATGTGTTGTCTGTTCCAGGCGCTCGCGCGCCTTTTTGAACTTGTCCGAATCTGCCCGGTTGATCAGTTTCTGCATTTCCTCGGTCGTCAACCGTTCCCCATTCGCTTGCTTGAAAAGGACGTTTAGGAGGATGGCCCGGAGGGCAACGACCTCAGCCATGACCGCTTCGGCTCCGGCCTCTCCTCGGCTCCCGTTCCCCGGCTGGCCGTTCGCGCTGCCTAGCATCACCTCGCGGCACCATTCCCCTAATGTCTTCGAGGCCTTCTGGGCGACTTGCTCCAGCCGGGCGAATTCCTCTTCGGTAACCTTTGTTCCTATGGACTTGGTGCGCAGATTCGCCTTGACCATGAACTCGCCTTCCTAAACGTCACCACGACGCAATCGCTGTCTTTTCAAATAGTTCGCGTACGGTAACCGAAAGTTAGCCTGCAGCTCCCATTCTGGGGTGACGTGTCATTCTTCAGCCGCTGCGAAGCAGCGTCTTTCGAACCTAACCTGGACCCCGATCTGTTTGGAACCCAAGCAGCCAAGACTCAGGCGCCTTCGGAAGCCTGAACCTGGCTATCCATGAACCGGCGAAGCTCATCTAGAACCCCTGGGGGCGGTGCCACCTTATAGTCCTCACTGCCGGGGCTAATCAGCATTCCATCGACAAATACGTTATGGGCGTCACCCTCGTCGGGCTCCATGAGTGCAAAGAGGATCACTGCCTGGTCGCGTTCACAGAGGTATGCCAGGCGATCTAGCCTATCCAAGACCAGGCAGTGGCAGGTCGGCAGTTTAGCTCCCCCTCTCATGATCTGTTCAAGCGGGGGCCGTTCAATTCCGGAGGGGAACTTCCCATACAGGGTGGGATATCGCCTTTCGGGCAGGTGCGGGGCAACCGCTGGGTGGCGAAGGAACCAAGACCATAGGCTGCCGTCCGAAGGCAAATCGTCGCCGCCATCGCTGTACCCAAATTGAGGGCAACCGGCTGTGTACCCGAACTGTACGAACCGTAGATTTCCCCTATATCCAAACGCAGCTTCGAACGAGTCGGATACGGGAAACGGGAGTGGGATAGCGCCGACAACCGTTGGCGAAATGTCTTTCCCAGGAACCTGCCACCCCAGTTTTTGGACGGCGCGCCTCGCCTCGTTCACAAGATGCCTATGGATTTTCGACGCTGCCAACCGGGTCCGATGTATTCCGCCCACAGATTTCATTGCGCCATCCTCTGCCGGCAGGGCCGTTGAGTTGTCGATTGCACATCGGCAAAGACCTCCCTGAGCTCGTCGGGTTTCCCGGCCCGTACGTAGGCATCGTAGGCGTCATTCATGCTGGACAGGGCTTCCTCCTCCTTGCCTGCCGATTTCAGTGCGAAGCTGTACAAAAGCCAAAGCCTGGGGTCAGATCTATCGGATTCGAGGGCCTGGGCGCAGCACTCCAGCTCCTTCTCGTACATGGCAAGCATGTGGTAGGCCAATGACATTCCTGTCCAGACCCTGATGTTCTTGCCGTTGTTGTCAGGGTCGAGTTGTAGCGCGCGATCGAATGCCTGCACTGCGGAGCGCACTCGCGCTCGATTCATTTCCTCTGGGTCATTGGCTCGGTGAAGGGCCGCGCGCCGAAGTGCGAAACCCAAGTTGACCCACGCTCCAGCACTCAGAGGACTGGTCCGATGTTGCAGTAGTGTGAGGGCCAGGACCTCAGGAGCCGAGGCGGAGAGATTCGTCGGAACAACCGCTCCGTCTTCGCACATTCCTCCCATGAATCGCCCGGCGAACATGGTCATCCTTTCGCTGGCTCGGGCCTTGGAGTGTCCATCCGCATACCACTGGAGCACTTCCTTGATCTCGCCGGGCATATGCTGGAGAAATTGGTTTTCAACGTCTGTCGCGGTCGTCACGTATCCTCCGCAAATCAAGCCGGCGTTTGGCGGCCCTCAATCTGGACCAATTCAGGCTTCGCATTTTTCCCTGCACCCAAATCGACCTCTTTGCCTTTGGCGTAGATGGGCTGCCGGCCATTCATCCGGTTCCATTCGGGCAGGCTTGCCGTCTGGTGCAAGTGCTCCACGATCTTTCGCCAACGTCCTCCGTTGTATGCACAGAACGTGATTTCTCCTTCTTGGGTTGCCACGGGCGTCTTAGAATCGGACATCGTTGAAAGGTCGTAGTTGTAGAGATCCTGGAAGCTCATCGGGGTAATCATCACGAGTTTCCAAGAACCTACGTGGGAATAGGCTCGCTCCGACCAGCTTTGACCGCTGCCGGCAACTCGATAAAAACAGTCCGAGAGCAATCTGCGAAGCTGGTCAAGTCCAAAATCAGCGGGAGCCTTCGTCCGATTAAAGTTGCGCACGGCTGAGAGCGCAACCATAGCTTTAGTGATCGCGGGTCCTCTCCCGAGGTCTGTGATCTCCACAATGTCACGCAGGAACCGCTCCACGCCGAAGAACTTTGCCACAGGGACAATTTCTCGCGTGTGGGAGTTGATAAGTATCGGGGAGAACATTCCTTGATTGGGATGGATATCGCAAAACAGACTCCCTAATGCCGCCTCAGGGTGAAGCACATCGCAGAAATTGGCGAAGACCGCGTAGGCAGAGACGGGAAACCGGTCGCGCATCGGTTCCCACCCAAACGAAGTTTGAGCTTGCAAGTCGTAGGCGATTTGTGAAACCGGATACCGCCTTGCGTAACGCTCGTCAGCGGAAATGTCCTCATCTCGACCGCAAAACATGATCGGTTGAAAGATAATTCCGTGGATCTTTTCGACATGATCTGCAACAAACCGGATGATGTCGCCAACGCCGTCGTTGTTCAGTCCGTTCTCGACAGTCACCTGCAGCGTGGTTTTCATTCCCGCGGCGGCGATATTGTCGAGGGCGCGTCGCTTCACCTCCATGTAGTTGCCGATCCCGCGATGACCGTTCTTTTCTTCGGTAACGCCATCGAATTGGAGATATACGGCATGGAGTCCAGCCGCCTTTGCCTTGACCGCAAAATCCTTCTCTTGGGCAAAGCGAATTCCATTGGTGGCGACGTGTAGGCGATAGAAGCCCTTGCTCTTCGCATGCCGGACTGCGTCCAGGAATATCGGCGAGAGTGTTGCTTCTCCGCCAGAGAACAGAACGTTAATCTCTCGTTGAGGTTTGAAGGACATTGCTCTTTCGAACACAGCCGTCACGTCCTGCATATCCAATTCGTGGACGTAGCTGGCGGCGTTGGCGTCCATGTAGCATGGCGAACAGAACATGTTGCAGCGGTTGGTGAGGTCGACAATCAAATAGGTGCCGCGCCCAGTCTTGATGCTGTTTGCGCCATGATTGTGAACCATTTCGTCGCCGGCACAATTGAAGTCTTTGCCAAACCCGAGGTTCTCTATTCGTTTGTAGAACTCCGGATGATTCGAAAGCACGTCCTCAAACGGACCATGCTTCTCGCAGGCTTTGCGCATAAGGATGCGACCTGCTTCCTCCACGATCTCCGCCTCGATGATTCCAGGCCTTTCCCGGAAGTCCGGGACGCCAGTCTCACCCCTAATTACACTGTCTCCAGCTTCTCGATTGCACTCGGGGCAGAGTGACAGGGTTCGCCGTGGAACGCCGGTCGCCATTGGAATCCGCTCCCAGCTTCTGGGAAGACGGCTCGGCGCCCAAGACGGCTGCGGAAGTTTGCCATGCGGCAAGATCGAAATGGCCTTTCTAGCAAAGGACCATGCGGCATTCGATAACGATTTGCTGGCTGGCTGGACAGACATAGGACGGAACCTCCTGTGGGGATTCGCTCAAAGGCGGGACTTCAGAAAAATGCGACAGCATGGGGGAACCCTGCAGAGAAGTGGTTGCCCTATTCTACATTGGAGTCAACCCGCGCTAAAGGAATTTGTTGCTTCGCCACTGTATTTGGCTTCATCCAGGAGCATCATGCCGCTACCTCGGGGCTTTTGCCTTTTTGAGGTTTCACATCCGCCAGAAGCGTGCGAAGTTCGCCCAGAATGTCAGAATGATGCTTATCGAGGTGCTTCTCAACCCGAGAGTTCGAGAGCAAACGCTCAACATAGCCACACGCTATGGAGAGCGTGAGCATATCTGTTCCGTAGGCTTCCTCCACAGCTTTGAGTTCGCGAATCAATAGGTCGGTTTCCTGCTCAAGCATCGCCTGAGCCGCTCGCGAGGTCGCTTCAATCGTTGGTTTGCGCTTTGAGGGCACTTCCACAAGCATTTCAGAACGAGTCACTTCGAGTAGTGCTCTTGCAAAGCGGACCGTATGAGTACCGGTGGCACGCATGTGTTCAGCGGCTTCGATCTGCCGAATCGGCTTCATTTTCTTAAGGTAAGCAAAGACGGCAGGAGACACGTCGCGATTTCGTAAGATTTCAACTGCCTCCTTGCAAATCCCGTCGAGCATGTTTCGACGCTGTCTGATGGCCGAAACGCTAACATTCAACACTTGAGCTAATCGCTCTTCGGTTACACCGTGGGAAAGCGCTTTCTGCATCATGAAGTACTCGGCAACAGGCGGAGCATGGTTGACCTTCTTGTTATACGTGTATGCCTCGTCGTCCATAGCAAAGATTGTGCGTACCTCTGTCACACCGCGCTGCTTGAGAATGTCCAAACGAGCGTGGCCGTCGAGCAACAGGTAATCTCTCGGTCCGCGCGGATACACAACGAGAGGTTCAATTAGACCAACATGTTCCAGGGAAGCGCTGATTCGCTTGTAGGTTGTGCTCTTTCGAAATTCAAGAGACAACTCCTTCTGGGGAACAATAGTTTCAATCGGAAGCACAACAACTTGCTGGTTGAATGCAGGTTTCACCTTTGAGTTTGCCACGTGTTAGCTCCTTTTATGTGAGGCGAGCCGCGAGCTGTTCAGGCATATCGACCAGATTCTCAGCTCGCAAAAGTGTAGTGAAGTGTTCGTCCTGCATAAGGCGACGTATAGCGCTGGTGAGCAGCAGAAGCCGTTCCTTGGTGAGGTTTGCTTTCTGAACAAGGTGGCGCTGTTCTCGCATTCGGTCCTTGTATTCGCGTACAAGCGCGTCGCCTGTGAGTTTGCGGCGAGTCTGGGCCAGCTTGCCCGCACGTTGCAGCTTTGCAATTCGCTGAGAAATTACGCGCCTGGCACTCTTCAGCTTGTCTCCTCTGAGGTCACCGTTCTCATAAGCCTCAGCCAAGGCCTGTTGCACTTCGTGGTCATTGCCCGTCGCAATCTGGACTGCGACGCTGATCGGCAAACGCCCAGCTTCAACCGCTTGCGCCAGCCCTTCCTCCCCCTTTTCCAATAGATGGATGATGCCGTTAATGTAAGTACGATCGAGGCCGAGTTTTTGAGCAATTTCCTCGACCCTATACTGACGCTCTCGAAGGCTCCGCACCTCCCTCAGTAGGTCGCGATTCGATGGTCCCCGCCTGGCAAAATTCTCGACAAGGCTCATCACCATCTGTTCTTCCCGAGGAGCATCGGTCACGACTGCCGGGATTGTAGCTTCACCCAGAGCATGGCAGGCCTCCATTCGTCCTTGCCCGCAGACCAGATCGTACCTCGTGCCATCAGGCTCAAGCTCGCGCCGAGATACTGTGATTGGCCGCTTGAGGCCGACCGCAGCAATGCTCGCGACGATCTCTTGAAATCTTCCTTTGCTCCGAGTGCGTGGGTTCGTTACTCGAATTTCAGAAATAGGGATATTTTCAATATCAGTCTTGTTCACGGTATCTCCTCAATTGAGGTGCGGCGTGCCATGCTCAAAAAGAAATCCAGATTGTCAAAGCGATAGGAATCCAACCTGATGCCATTTTCTCCAGCGAGTCTGAGCTGGGCGGTCAACGTCTCGATCTTCGGGAAGATGTAGTAGTCAAGAATGTTCTCGTTCGTTGGCGTGAGGCGGGCAGCAATGGTGATGTCGGGATCGAGAGTGTTTTCAAGCCTAATGAGCCAGCGATGTCTCCCGGTTAAGGTTTCGCGGCAGCGGGAGATCACGACAGAAGCCGTGAATTCTTGATTAACCTCTACCAGACCATTCTTCCCCTCGCAAAGACCGGCACCTTGGTTCTTCAACTCCTCCATAATTCGGGAACACTGATCTTTGTGATATTCGCGCATTGCACGGTTGATCTCTATGTATCTGAGGTCTCGCAGCGGTGTGTAGCCGATCATGGCATATGCTCGCGCCAAGCCCCCGAACCGTCGTTGGTAGACCGCACTAGATGGCATGTCCTCCGCTTCATCAATTGTGACGCCTGACACCTCGCCAATTCGGGCGAGAAGACTCCGTAGGCGTTCGAGCAATTGCTCATCCGTCAGGTGTGTGTGCCGGCTCTCGATGATCGCAAGCGCTTGCTTGAACTGTTCAACCGGAACGACGGGCGTAAAAGCGTCATCGCACCTGATCCACATCTCGGGTGGGTTGACGACTCGTTTCCGTTTGAGTTTGAACGATCTGCGGTTATAGACGTTAGCGCCACCGTACTTGGGATTCGTAAGGATCTGGTGTACTGTCCCGCGCGTCCACGGACGCCCTAGATCCGTTACCAGACCGCGTCCATTAAGCCACGCAGCGATTTCCCTCTCTGTTGAAGGCCCTTGCGTGAAACGATCATAGATTTGCCGCACAACCTGAAGTTCAGCTTCCGGCCCTGGAACTAGGATGACGCGATCAGTTTGAATGCTCTTATGGACGCCTCGGGCTAAGATCTCCTTGGGATTTCTGTCCCGATCCACTAATTGCCTGCGCAGCCCGTATCCGGCTGGTCCACCCTGACGGAATCCATGTTCAATTAACCTGCACTGTCCGGCAAACACCTTCACAGAGAGTTCGCGGCTGTATTCACCAGCCATCGTTCGCTTTATGGTCTTGAGCAAGGTCGATGACAGGCTTCCGTCATTCTCGAACTGCTCAGCGCAATAGTGGACGCGAACGTTGGCTCGTTTACAGATGTACTCGTAATAGGCACTTTCATCCACATCCTGGAATCGCCCCCATCGACTCACGTCGTATACCAGGACATCGGTGTAATCGGCGCGTCCGGTCTCGACATCGCGAATCAGATCGCGCAACCCGTTCCTGCCCTCAATATTCAGACCGCTCCTCGCTTCATCCGAGTATGTGCGCACTATCTGCATTTTGCGGCCGTCCGCATAACGGCCCATTGTGTCCATCTGGTTTTCTGTGGAATATTGCTGGTGTTCCGTGGACATCCTGACGTACTGGGCTGCTCGGGCAGGTCCCGCAATCTTCTCAGAAGCGCTTTCTCTGACGGACCTCATTTCGTCCCTACTTCCGAAAACTCGTTAAGAGCTGATTACCTGAGGTTGCGCTCGTACCGATCTAGATAAATATTTGCGACGTGGAGCTTCCGCCTTTCCGCGTAGCAGCGAATGGCGGATTTCTGCTTGGTTGAATGCGGATGGTTTTCGGCTAAGATACGGACGTATCCTGCCACGCGAACGGGTTCCGTTCTCTTCTTGGGAATGCGTACTCGGTCGGTCCCCATCTCGTGCTACCGATTCTTCCTAGAAGCTGTTTACATCATGTGTTTTGACGGCGTGAACATTGCGTCTTGCTCGAAATGGCCGTTCACTCGGATTCGTTCTCGCATGGCGCTTGCTCGCTGAAGGGAAAGTCTTGCGGATACTTCTCGAACCACTGAGGAGAACCTGCAATGTAATCAGCATCATAAAGAAAACTTCTGTTTGCCCTTGTTAAATTCTTGTGACAGAGGGAAACCCTTTGCTTGCGGGTTTTTGCCGCAAAGATGTCTCAACCGGGGAAGACTTTTCCACAGAACTTATTCCTGTCACATAGCAGCGAGCGTGTGCCGTATTCTTGAGGGATGGCTGCAACCGAAAGGTAGGTTTCTCTCATCGCCGCTGTCGTAGACGAGCGGCTGAAGAATGAATTAAGCCGCGCAGGTCTCCAAGACCTGCGCGGCGGCGGACTTCTGATTGAGGTAGTCGGCAGCCCGTTGCGCGTGAGCGGATGCAGCAAAAATAGCGCGATTGTCTTTCTTGAGGACTTCCAGCCACGTCGCGATATAGGCGGCGTTTTCTTCGCACGGCTCCTCGTGAAGTTCGAGATCGGCGCACAGGAAAGCAGATCCCAGTTCAGCAACGAGTTCTTCGCGGCTGTAACCTTCATCGCCCCAGCTCTTGCGGCCGAAGTCACGGTTAAGGCGCTGCGGGTGTTTTGTCCAGTGGATCAATTCGTGGGCGAGAGTGGCGTAGTAGCTCTCGGCGTCCCGGAACGCTTCGAACGGTGGCATCTGTACATAATCTAGCTCCTGGCCGTAGTAGGCACGATTCCCGCCGTGTTTGATCGTGGCGCCCAGACTGCCGAAATACTTCTCCGCATGGTCTATGCGCGCCACAGGATCGTGCGTCGGAACAGCCTTAGCGTAGTAGATTTCGGGCAACCCTTCGATCTGCTCCACGTTGAAAACCGTGTAGCCCTTCATGTAAGGGATTTCGCGCTCGACATCCTCGCCAGTCTGGTCGTCATGCTCGGTCCGCGTGATGGCGTTGGCGTAGACCACAAGTGAGCCTTTCTCGCCTTTGCGGACATGCGCGTTCAACTCGCCGGCCTGGCGGTAAGTCATCCAGATCGGCGCGGCCAAGTTCTGACTGAGAGCAGACATCCAGAGGGACAGGACGTTGATTCCAGAGTAGGGCTGGCCGTTAAAACGCAAAGGACGGGTAATCCGGCCGGCGGCATGCTCAGCATTCCATGGACGAGTCCACGGGCGGACGCCTTTTTCCAGATACTCCACGATCTGTGCGGTGATGCGGCTGTATACGTCTTTTCTTTCGGTAGTGTCTTGCATTGTCTTGTTCTCCTTCAAAACAAATTTTTTCTTCGCGAAAACCCGCGACGGTTTTGAAGGCGTTCAGCGGCGCGGACCTGTCAAGGGCGCGGGTTGTTCGCGTTCATCGGAGACCCTTGACAGGGAGCACCGCTGGAATAACGCCGGTTTGAAAAGGCGCGGGTTGAGTGGAGAAAAACTGGAAGAGAGAAAGACTTCGGCCAAGAACACCGAGTGGTGTGCGGTTTAGTTGCCTATGAGAGAAAGAAACATCAAGAAATGAGGGACTTGAATGGATTCCTCAGTAACGGTGGCTCCGTCGAAGCGCCTCAGGATAAGGTGAATCATGCCGATCCGCGAACGTCGAAGCTGGATGACCGGCGCAAGGATTTGGCGAACCTGAGCAAGATTCAGAGGCGGATTGCGTTTGAGTAATAAAATTGGGAGTGGCGAGAGGACCTGGCAAACATAATGGGACCAAAGAAGAAAGCTTCCAAACGCGAATACGATGCAGCACTCTCCTTCGCGGGCGAAGATCGAAAATACGTTGAGCAGGTAGCAGCCCATTTGTCCAATGCGGGCATCAAGGTCTTTTACGACAAGTTTGAGGAAGCCGAGCTTTGGGGGAAGGACCTCTTCAGGCACTTGAGCGATGTATATGGCAAAAAAGCATTGGTTACCGTCATATTTGCATCGAAGCACTACAAGAAGAAATTGTGGACAAACCGGGAATTGCAGAGTGCGCAGGCGACGGCGTTCGAGAGCAACCAGGAATACATACTGCCGGCACTTTTCGATAAAGCAGTTACCATCCCAGGCGTTCTGAAGACAATCGGCTGGATCTCGCTATGGGACCGAACCCCGGAACAGGTGGCGGATCTGATAATCAAGAAGCTGCAGGGCTTCGGTGTCGAAGCGTCCGCGCGATTTTCATATGCGGATGACGCTAGGGCGGATGTCGATTTCCCCAGACCCAAAGGCAACCCGATTACACAAATCATCAATGATATGAGGTCGCAAAACTGGCATAAGCAGGCACCGGCAGTCAGTTCCGCACTCAGCCTGGACTTCTCGACCTTGGACAGAAATCAGATCTTTGTCCTGGGAAGAAACATCTATCAATGCGCGCAAGGCGGCGAGCACACGGCCGAAGCTGTCATGATAAGCCTACGAGACAAACTAGCTAAGATACCCTCGGATTCCGCCACGCACCTATTGAATGGGATGTTCTTCGAGGCCTACTTTGACCTCGAAGGGAAGTTCAGAGGGCACAAACTAAAGCGCAGATACCTGGGACGATTGCTTGAACTGCAAAAAGTAAAGAAATTCGCGCCATCTATAGCGTTTATTCGTCAAGAACTCGAACCATACAAAGCTCAACTCCCGTTCCTTCCTTCTTCGCCGCCTGAGGTCGTGACAATCGATTTGGTGATCAGTAAATCAGACCCCTTGCTCGTCAAAAGCTTCCGTTTGCGAGGACACAATCTGATGGTTGATGTAGATGACGCTGATGACGAGTTTCTCGGGCAGCTAACGATTGCGCCAAAAAAATTCACGCTAGAACAGCTGAAAGGTCGGCTCCACGAAAAATGGAACATCCCCCTGGATCAGATCGAGTTTAGTTCCGGCAATTCACCCGATCCTCGGGCAGAGTATCGGTTTCCGGAACATCACGTGATTATCTGGCCGGAAGAAGGATTGCCGGAGTAGAGGGAGCATCTCATCAGATGATTGAGAGCTAGCGCAATCGCCCGGCATGCCATTCCGCTTCAGCCCAAGCCCATGCGATAGTTCGGTTCGGGAATTCCTTTACGACCTGATCCGGCACGTTTGGGGGCATGGGCCGCACGATCTCGACCAAGCCCGTAATCGGATTGTCGTGGATATAGTGATTGATAGGGATTCCACCGATTGCCATCGTCGATGAAGAAAGAGGCCCTGCCCCCGGCCTGTCCATGTGACCCGTCGCATCTGACATCCGTCACCTCGCATCTTCAACGCGAATTCGAATAAACCCGATTGTGAGAGAAAACAGCTGCCCCGGCGCCGGCAGAATGATCATACCCCTGGTGACACGGCCGGCGCCAAGTAGCGTGCGGCAAGAGCCCTCGATTCGGGTGTGTGATCGGGAACGAATCCTGACATCTTTGTTGTTTTCAAGGAAGATATGAATGTCAGAAAATCAACTGCCGCAATGGTTTTGTAGAAATTGATCGGCTTTCCATAATCTGCATCCGTGTATGCTCCATGTGCAATGCCATGCCTGTTCGTCCCGTCTGTCAGGGGATACCTCTGAGAATCCGAAAAGAAATAATCTGCAATGAAGCAGAGGAACGAATCGAGCATATTGACGATTTCTTCAGTAGCTCCAATTCGCCGCGCTATAACGTCATCTTTTGCGTAGGCCGCCAGCTTCTGAAACACTTCCCTGATCGGCGTTCCTCTCCTGGCATCGAGGCCTCGCTCATTTGCGAGAAGTCTTCCTGCTCCTTCGACAACGGGAATCAGCCCGCCCACCGCGATGTGATGCAGTCCCGAAAAATGCGCCATCGTTGCCTCTGAGATGGTCTGGGTAAAAAGCATTATGACCGGCACGAGAGGGTATCGGCTGAGAACCATCGAAGCCATGCGTTCTGCATCATAGACGCGAGCGAGCACTCTCTCCAGATCGCCCTGGCTAAACTCTCCATTTCCGCGGGCAATAGTCGATGCGACCATGTCTAGAAAACCGGAAGACATGTAAGGCGGTAAAAACCACCCGACACAGTTAAGCCTATCTCTCACGTCGTCCAGGTTTCGCAGTAGCATAAGGTTAAATGGAATCCTATCTAGCAAACTGAACGCCGCCACTCTCCCTGGCAGCCTTAGTGAGAGGGAAGTCCACACTTTGATCCCCGAAACGGGTAAAACCAAGATTCACGCGGCCGCCAAGAGATGAGAGCTTCTCAATAGGCGGATACAGGCCGAGATATTCCTGGCCGGTGAATTCCGAGTCAGATTCGGACACCAAGGGAAGAATCCACACAAACGCGGGTTTGAATCCGTCGAAGTAGCCAAGCTCCCACGGCATCCATGACGATGCCCCCGCGTTCGCGGAGTGAGCATAAACCAGACAAGACGAAGCTCTCATCCTCTCTCGCAACACTTTGGCCGTACTCCTGGTCACTCTCCCGCGATCAAGACCGGCATCGTCGATCCAGTCTACATAGACGGTAAGGCCCTGAGCCTCGATAAGGCTTTTAACCCCGAGGATTACTTCACCGTCCTTGTACGCATGGGAGAGGAAGATGTCATAGCGATCCGACGATGAAAAGCGCCGCGAATCCTCAGTCAGGATCTCGGACGCGCTCTTGCTGACGTACGACCGCACGTTTTGGCTGGCGGTTCTTGCCTCTGCAATCCGAAGATAAGGCATCCGTCACCCCCCCGCCGGTTCTATTTCCCGGCTTTTTTCGCCGCCGCCTCAATCCAGGTGCCTAGATTCTCATAACCGTCATCATCTGCCCAATCGTAGGTCGGATAGATCTCGGAGAGAAGGACCTTCTTGCTGTCACGTTCGACGTGCCAATTGCTGAGAGGATTTGCACCCTTAGAATCTGTTTTGCTGTTTGGGTCCTTCATGTCGTGGATATATATGCCGAGCATGCCATTTCCTCTGTTATGGCTCTGCTGGATCTCATACCCGACATACTGCCGCGTGGATGTTTCGGCCCCTATGAGAACAACGGTGACGGACGTACCCACGAGCTGTTCGCCGATCCACTTTTCAATTTCGGCGTCGGTCTTCTTTTTTACCTCTTCCCACGCGGCGGCGTCCCAGAAGCCAGCGCTCTCACGGTCTTTTGTCACCCAGCTGTTTCTGACCTGCCCTGCCCTCCAGCTGTCCCGTTCGTAGTGGAAACTAAAAAATGCTCTTCTTGCCATTATGTAAACTCCTTATTGCGGTTTGGTGAAAACCTACGAAATCCATGAGCTAAAATTCTGATATCCGTTATCTCCGACCCAGTCATAAACGCGGAGCCAATGCGAAAGCTGCAGATGTTTTCCCCGGTTCGCCGCAGGTTGCTGAAGAATTGAGAACGAGCCGAGATCATCGTAATAAATCCATTTTCCGCCTTTCCATTCAGTCGGCTTCACTCTTGTGCCGTCCGCGTTGATTTCTACCCCGACGTTATCGAACGGATTGTTGCCGAACACCTTAGTTTGCTTATCCTTGCCAGTGATCCCATTGATGTGAACGCCGATTACCTGATTTCCGCGCTCGATGCTCTTCATAATCTCGTAGCGCACCCACCGTCGCGCCCAGGTGCCTGAACCGATGAGGACGGCTGTCACCGAGGAGTTTTCCAATTCAGCGTTAATGAGGCGCTTCAGCGCCAGGGGATTGGTATTCTCCGCTTCTTCCCAAATGGAATGGTCGTAGTATCCGGCCGCCTCGACACCACCGGTGAAGTTGTGGTTCCGGACTACATTCGCGCGGAAATCCTTTACGTCCTGATAGTCAAAGGCGAAATAGACACGTCTTGCCATTGCTTACCCTTTCTGGATTTGCTCAATGAGCCGCTGGAGGATCTGCAACAGCTCGTCGGGACCGACCGAGGAATCGCCGAGTTTTTGAAAGTCGGATTGGAAACTGGCGCTCGCGCCAGGGAAATACTTCGGCATGTCGCCGTTGACCTCTTTCCAAAGCTCCTCTGCCATGAATCCAGTCGCACCGACCGGAACCGGCCGGACACCAGCCTGGACGCACAGCTCAAATTCTTCGCGCATTCCGTTGGAGGGAATCACAGTGCCGCCGGCATCGCGCTTGTTGCCGAACACGAAGATTGCTATCCCGGCGTGCTCGATCATTGCTTTTCGGTATTCCGTCCATTGCGCGGCCAGGCTGGTGGTGCCAGTTGCGACTTGAGGAAATGGCCGCATCATGATTTCCTCGTCGGAAATCGTTTTTCCCGCCTCGTTTAGGTAAGCGAGCGCACCGTTAATGACGGCACTCCCCACCCCGAGGCCAAACCCGGTAATAATGCGGTTCTTCTTCGCGGCAGTTTGGTGGCTGAGTTTGTGTAGAAATGTATCGGCCTGCGCCTGCGTCCAGGCGCCATACTCGTGAGCGGCGCCCGATATAAAGACGGATGCCCGCTTGTAAGCAGCGGCAATCTTTTGAAGCAGAACGGGTAGTTCGCCATAGTCGTCGATCAAGACGGTATGCACGGCAAAGCGCTTCAGGTCTCGAATGAAATAGTCCTGCTTGAGCTGCCGGTACTTGAAGTCGGCATCGGACTCGCCGGCATCCTTGGAAATGCGCTTCTGGATGCAATAGTGATGGCGCTGGTGCTGCTCGTACTGGACGCGCACGCGGCTGAGAATGTAGTCGATATTCGGATCGGTAAAGCTGAAGCCCAGGAACAGAAATGTCTTTTCGACAAGGTCGCCGCGCAGAGCCGACACGAAGGCGTTCATCTTTAATGGGTATGATTCGTAGTCGTCTTTTGAAATGACCGCATCGGCGGGATGATCAACATCCCCATGCATCTTATAAAGGGATACGTCGCGAAACTGGCGGGTCACGGACAATTGCTTGAGCGTGTACTTCACGTCCGGGACCTTCTTGGCATCCTCCAGCGCTCTTTCAATCAGCTTGTCGTAGTTCGTCGTCCAATAGGTGTAGATAGGTAAGCTCGCCAGGATGCGGTGGTTTAGGGTGGGCGTTTTAGTCGGCTTAAAATAATCGAAAATCGTTTGCGTGAGAGCGGCCTTGCTGCCTCCGGCCTGATTGCAGTGGTATTGTGCAAGTGTGACAAGGTCGTGCTCTTTGTCGGCGTCGAGACCGAGATCCGCGATCAGTTGCCTAAGCAGTCCTCGCCAATCGACGTAGCCTGAGCCCATCGACAAACCGGCGCCAGCAAAGACTGCAGCATTCTTGTTGTGCAACTCGCGGGTGTACTCACGGATTAGAACGGTTTCCGATATAGCATCTGTGCTCATAATCGATTCCTACGCAAATCATCTGCTCCAGTCGTCCGATACGCTCAGGTGAGGCTTAGAGAGCGGTACGCGTCGGTCCATTCCAGCCGCGTTGTGGTGCCTAAGAAAAAGCGCAGGAAGGTGTCATAAACCAGTCTGCGCATCATTTTTCCCCGCGAAGACTTAATGTCCTTGATGAGCTCCTGGTACTCTTCCAAGCAGAGCGGATCTTCATTCGGTTGCTTGAGCAGAAGAATGAGCTTCTCCAAAGCTCCCTCCAGCATCTTCATGTTGTTGCGGTTGCGGACGTACCCGCATGCCGCTGCAAATCCGGTGAGAAATGTCCCACCCCCTGAGAAATAGAATTTCTTACCGGACTCATTCTGGTAAACCAGCAGCATCAAGGGATGGACATCCTGGGCCACACGCTTGAGCATGTACACCACATCCGCGATGTCGCCGACATCAACACCTGCGGAGGTGTAGCCGCTGTCCTTCTCCAGCAGATCTTCGGCGATTTCCTTTTGGGAGGTCTGGGCGTTGTTGGTGATGAAGGCCTCGGCCGCAACGGCGATGTCGGAAGCGGCGAACTGATCCCTGGGTTTTTGAGTTTTCCCGGTTGCTTCGACATCCTGGGTATCCCGGAACACCTTGATGTTGGCGGCGGCTTCGATCTCATCGATAAGGGGTTTGCGCATGATTTCGAGCTGGACCTGGAGGCTCATGCGCCGCTGCGCCGTGTTGAAGGTCACCATGTAATGCAGGAGGCCTTCGAGGTCGATGTTGTAATAGATTTCGTAACGGATGGTTCTGCCGAGCAGAGTGCGACTGGCCGTCTGGGCGTCACCGAGCTTTTCAATGAACGGCCGGAAGTAATCCCAGGCCTCCACCGTGATGCAGCGGTCGGCAACGAGTTTTTCCCGGTGAAGGGCAAGCAGCACCGTGGTGGAGTAGCACCAGGAACGCTGCAGGCCGTCGATGATGCTGTAGTTGATGTCGCTTTCATCTAGCGAATGGATGCGGCCGCTGAGATCGCGCAATGCGGCGATTTTGACCTCGGGCATTTGTGCCCCCTGAATGAAATCGCGCATCAATCTCCGGTAAATCGGGTCGGCGATGTGGTCGAACGGCGGACGCTGGGAGAGGTTGTCTTTAATGGAAGTCCGTTGCAGATACACTGCGAGCGATTCTTCTGCATGACCGATTCTCGCCGTCGTTTTCTCGTCCACGACTTCCGGCGCGACAGGCTTAATCGGCAAAAGGGGGGTCAGCACGTCGTTGAATCCCTTTGCGGCGAGCTCCTCCGACAGGCCCACGATGCGGTTTTTTAGGGCCTCCTGGCGCTCAAACTTCTTCGGTGGTGGCACTGCTTTGGGTCTTCTTCCGCGCGGCATTTTTTTCTCCGTCTCGTCTGCTGGGATTATTAAATAAGGAAGAGAAGACTGGCTGTCTTCGGACTGGGTAGGCGCTGTCTCTGCTTCATCCATGCTTGGCTCCTGCTCCGGGCTCTCGTTAACGGGCATGGGTAGCATAATTAAATAATAGGCTTGTGTTTGTCAAGCCTATTAAATTGTGGAGCCATTTATTTTATGGAGCCCTTTAATTTTAGTGCGATTAGTGTCTTGTAATCAACACAATACAAATAGATTACAGAGAAAGTTTAGGTGGGAGAAACGAACATCAGGCGCGAAAGGCAAGCTCTCGAACAGGTTCAGGACACCTATCGCTGACGGCCTTGTCGAGGACGAATTCAAGAAGACGGCTACTTTTGTGTTGGAGGGTGCTGAGCTGCGTTGCCAGGCGTTCGCATATCGCCATCAATTCATCCACCTTGGCGACGATGCGGTATTGCTCCTCTATTGGAGGAACAGCAACCAGAAGGGTTTCGACTCCACCAACGCGGAGATGTTGCACCGTCGCCCCTACGGGTTTGTCCTGAACGCGGTCCATTAGGCTGGGGTCGCGAAGCGAATAAAGTAGGAAACGTGGATCGAGTGTATTCGGGACAAGACGCGTTAGCATCATCCGTTGTCCAAGGCAGATCCTCATTCCTTGCGGTACGATGCAAACCTCTCCCATCGGTGCTTCACGCGTAATCAATATGTCGCCTGGCTCAGGTTGGCAACGAGCGCTCCACCGGGTGTAGGTTTGCTCATCGACAAATTTCGGCTCATTCAAATTCAGCCGGCCGTCGCGGATGTTTGTTGTCCGCAGGAGAATCACGCCGGAGTTTGAATACGGTGCGGTCTTGTTATGGCAATCAACCACGAGTGCGGAGCACTGCATAAGCGTCGCCCACTGCCAACCCCTCGGAAGAGGCCCAATGTCCTCGGGGAGAAGCTGCTTTTGCTGTTTCAGTGATTGAGTACGCGCTTCGCTCGGATTTGGATAGGCTTGGTCAAGCAGCTTAGCTCGTCCCTGTGCGATCCGAGAGAGCAAAACCGATGCTGGCTCATCATTTGGATCTTGGGCTACGAGCTGCCCCCGAAGAGCTAGGCGCAGAATGGTCTGACGAACTCGAACGATCTGGTCAGGTTGGCAGGTGAGTGCCGGCAGATTGCCGAGATAGAACCGACCGTACTGAAGATAAGTGTCAGCACCCACAGCGTTGTTCAAGTGATAATTAGATGCCAACGTCAGACGGTTACGTCGCGTTTCTCGCTCGCGCTGTGCGGTCTCCAAACGATCACAGAGCGCCATCAATTCATCTATCTTGACGACTATCCGGTGTTGTTCGTTAGTCGGCGGAAGAGGAACCAACGCCGGGGCCATACGCTTCAGTGTGACACGTGTGATCGCGGCCCCTTTCATAAAGCCACGCATCTGCAGGTAGAAAAATGGCGAACGCAGAAACTCCACCAAGAGACGATTGGAGACAACGCGAGAGGACTTCAACAACGCGACGCTCGACAGCAGACTGAATGGTTCATCAAGATTGTTGACGGTAACGACGCCAGTGGTAGCGCCATCCTTAATGTAGAGGATGTCTCCTTTTTCCGGATTGCAGCGTGCATAGATTTCTTGATGAACATCTTTCGAGACGTAAGTAACGTCCTCAAGAGACACGCCTTCAGGTTTTATGTTTTTTGCCGTGATGTACTTGAACTCCCCTTTGGCAAAGTTCGGCGGCGAATGGTGTGTTCCGTCGGTGAGCTTGAGCAAAAGGTCAACCAAGCGGACCCATTCCCAGTTCTTGGGTATTGCGAACGGAATTTCAGAGGCACCAACTCGGGACAATTCTGGCGGCCGCCTCCTGTCTCCGGTGGCTCCCAAACGTACTTTCTCGATCTGAATCCGCTTGAGCAATTCTGATGCTGGTTCTTCCTTGGGTTCTTGCTCGACGAGTTTTCCGCGCACTGCTAGGTCCAAAACGAACTTCCTGAGGCGCGGGACGGCGTCCGGCGAATCGCTGATTCGGCTGAAATGTGTGATGAGCAGCTCTGCAATCATCGCAGGAGCGCCTCTGCCAGAATTGTCTTGAGCTGATCACGCAGGGCGTTCGCCTGGCCCTCCGCTTCCGTGAGCTTGGCCAGCAGTTCCTCAGGGTCACCGTGGTCATCCTCGACGGTGTGTGGATTTTTGAAGTCGAGATTGTATCCGCGTCGCCTTACCTCATCTGCATTGACTTTCCATGCGACTTCGGTCTCCACCCTCCCCTTGCGCTTAGGCCCTCCCCACCAATCAACGCAAGACCTCAGATACTCAACACGGATGGGCTTGGTCATCGAGTAGGCCTTCTGTCCATCAGGAACGTGGTGTTCGTAGAACCAAATTTCCTTTGTCGGAGTGCCTTTTTCAAAAAAAAGAAGGTTCGTGCCAATGCTCGCATAGGGCTTAAACACGCTATTTGGCAGGCGGACGATAGTGTGGAGATTGCATTCCTCCATCAGATGTTCTTTGAGCCGAGTCTTCACACCCTCACCGAAGAGAGAGCCATCAGGAAGCACTACGGCGGCGCGGCCTTCAGGCTTAAGAATGCGAATGATCAAAGCTAGGAAGAGGTCGGCCGTCTCGCGCGTCTGAAAATGCTTGGGGAAACTGCTCTCGATGCCATCCTCTTCTCGACCACCAAAGGGAGGATTCGTGAGAACAATGTCTACGCGGTCGGCAACACCGTAACTGATGTACGGACGCGCGAGGGTGTTGTCATGGCGCACGAAACTCGGATTCTCGATTCCATGCAGGAGCATGTTGGTAACGCACAACATATGGGGGAGTTGCTTCTTCTCGACGGCCCGCAGTGCCTGCTGCATGGCTTCCTCGTCCTTAACCTTTTTCACATAATGGTCTCGCATGTGCTTTATGGCGCTTGTGAGGAAGCCGCCAGTGCCGCATGCCGGGTCGAGCAGAATCTCGCCTGGCCTGGGGTCGATGCGCTCAGCCATGAACGTCGTTACAGCGCGCGGCGTGTAGTATTCACCTGCATTACCAGCGCTTTGCAGGTCGTTGAGGATCTGTTCGTAGATGTCGCCGAAGTGCTGTTTCTCGGCCAGATTGTTGAAATCGACTTCATTGATTTTGTTGATGACCTGGCGCATGAGCTGGCCGGACTTCATGTAGTTGTAGGCGTCCTCGAACACATCGTGCACAACACGCCGGCGGTCCGCCTTCTCTCCCACGACGGAAAGTTCCTTGAGTTTGGGGAAAAGGTCCGTGTTGACGAACGTTAGCAGTTCTTCGCCCGTGATGCCTTCCGGATCGGCAGCCCAGGAACGCCACCGGAATTGTTTCGGAATCGGCGAGCGGTAGCCCTCCTGCATCAGCTCCAGCTGCTGATCCTGGTCATCAACGATTTTTAGGAAAAACATCCAGCAGAGCTGCGAGATGCGCTGGGCGTCGCCATCAACGCCGGAATCCTGGCGCATGATGTCTTGTATTGCCTTGACAGTGTTGCGAACGGACATATCTTCAAGCTTCCATCTGGTACAAGGCAGACTGCATTTCGTTTACCGCAAACATGAAGTCCGAGCGAGTACCGAATTCCTTAATCAGTTGCACAGGTGTTCCCATCGTATCAAGGGGCGGGATTTGCAGGATGCGCGGGTCGCCGAGATCGATGACGCCCTGGTCCTGGTATTTCTGGAGAAGCGCTTCGAGCACAGCGCGGGCCTGCGGGCCGTACTTGGTGAAGACATCACGCTTGCGGACATTGTCCGCGCGCTCGCGGCGCGTCAAAGCCGGACGGTCAAATACCACATGGCAGATGAGGTCGAACGGGTCGAGGTCTTTTCCTACCTCATCAGCAAGCGGCTCCAGCGATAGCCCTTCGTTTTCGAGCTCCTCAATGATGGCCTGCTTGCGCTCGGCCGATTTCCAGCGTTTTAGGAAATCATCGACGCTAACGAAGCGTTTCCTCAAGGCCTTTTTCGTAAAGTCTCTCAGGCTCTCGGTGATGAGCCTGCCCTTTTCATCGAGATATTCAACGCGCTCGGCGACGATGGTGGCCCCTACCCCATCGACATAGATCTTGCGCGGCTTTTGTTCTTCGGGGTTGATGCTGACATCGGGTTGGACGACGACAACCTCATCTTCACCCGGTGTCGGCGGAATGGAGGCGTCACCTTCGGCACCGGGCTCGTCCGGCGGAGTCATAGGATCGTTTGCGCCGGGTTCATAAATCTGAACCGGCTCACCGTCGAAATCCGGGTCCGCGAAATGATTCGTCGCGCCCCTGAAATCAATCAGCGTGAAATAAAACTTCTTGGTGTCCTCGTGCACACGAGTTCCGCGGCCGACAATCTGCTTGAATTCCGTCATGGAGCCCACAGTGCGGTCGAGCACGATGAGGCGGCAGGTCTGGGCGTCCACGCCGGTGGAAAGCAACCGTGATGTGGTTACCAGAACCGGATATTTGGCCTCGGGGTCGATGAAGTTGCCAAGCTGTGCCTGCCCCTCCGTATCGCTTCCGGTGATGCGCATGACGTAGCGATGGTTCTCGTTGCAGAGATCCTTGTTCTCATTGACGAGCGCCTGGCGCATGCGCGCGGCGTGTTCTTCATCGACGCAGAACACGATGGTCTTCTGGAAACGGTCGCCGCTTTCTTTCAGGAAATCAGAAACTTTCTTGGCGACAAGCTTGGTGCGGTCATCGATGACGAGAGTTCGGTCGAAATCTTTGGTGTTGTAGATGCGATCTTCGATTTCGTTGCCGTCGCGGTCGGTGTCTCCCCTCTCCGGCCGGTAGCCGTGCACGTCCACGTCGATATGGACCTTGATGACCTTGTAGGGAGCCAGGAAGCCATCTTCGATGCCTTGTTTGAGGGAATAGGTGTAAACCGGCTTGCCGAAGTAATGGATATTCGAGACGTACTTGGTTTCCTTTGGTGTCGCGGTCAGGCCGATCTGGGTGGCGGCGGAGAAGTGATCGAGGATTTCCCTCCAGGCGGCATCTTCAGCGGCGCTGCCTCGGTGACACTCGTCGATGACGATGAGGTCGAAGAATCCAGGCGAGAATTCACGGAACAACTTCTGGCGGTCCTCGGGGCCGGTGATGGCCTGGTAAAGGCCGAGATATACCTCATAGGCCGTATCAATGCGGCGCTTTTTGTCCAGCGCCAGCGTGAGTTCCACCTCAGTTCCGTCCTCGCGCTCGATGGTCTTGGCACCAGTACTGAGCTTGGCCATCGCAGGTCCGAAGGGCCGGAAGTCATTGACCATCGTTTGGTCCACCAACACATTGCGGTCGGCAAGGAAGAGGATGCGTTTCTTGCGTCCCCCTTTCCACAGACGCCAGATGATTTGGAAGGCTGTATATGTCTTGCCCGTGCCGGTGGCCATCACCAGTAGTACGCGGTTCTGCCCCTTCGCGATGGCCTCTATTGAAGCATTGATGGCATTAGTCTGGTAGTAACGCGGAGCCTTGCCGCTGCCGTCATCGAAATAATCCTGCAGGATGATTTCCTCTTCGTCCGGGGTGATGCTTTTCCACTTGCAGTATTTGGTCCAGAGCTGCTTGGGGCTTGGGAACTGGTCAAGCGTGAGAGAGGCTTCCTTCTCAGCGCTCAAGCCCGTCCGGTCGTGAAAGACGAACCCGTCGCCGTTGGATGAAAATACAAATGGGATATTGAGGGTTGTGGCATAGTCCAGCGCCTGCTGCATGCCGTCGCCCACGCTGTGATTGTTATCCTTCGCTTCGATGATGGCGATCGGGATATTGGGCTTGTAATAAAGGATGTAATCGGCGCGCTTCGCTTTTCCCCGCGTAACCATTTTTCCGCGCACGATGATGCGTCCTTTTGTGAATGCAACTTCCTCACGGATCTGCATCATCCCGTCCCAGCCCGAGCGTTTTACGGCTGGGCCAATGAACTTGGAGCAGATGTCGCGTTCGCTAAGGTCTTTCTTGTTGATTGAGCTGTCGACCGTATTCGCCCTCTCGCAACCGATTCTTCACAACCGCATTTCACTCCGGAAGCTTCATTTCGTGCCAATGTTCGAGGAATTCCGCCAATGTCCCGTGCGCAAATCGGCGCAACCGCGCCCGTTCGTCTTCATCGATCGTATTCAGCTCGAAAATCGCATACTGCGACGGGCCGCGGTGCTCAGGGGTCCGGAAATGGGTTCGTAGATGGTTGATGGCGACGGGCACGTCCGGATGATTGATGACTGGGCTCTCAGCTATTCGTTCAACACACGATCGAGGTCCCTGTCTGTACGCATTCAGCGTCCAGACAATGTCATAGGAATCCTTGCTTTTGTTCCTTTCGTCGATGGCAAAGGCCTTCAAGACGACGAACGGGAGAAGATTTCCCACTCGCGCGATCACCGCCTCCTGAATGCCGCCATGGTCCAGTAACTCTCCGTGCAGCGTGACCTCAAAATGGTCTAACGCAGCCAACTCCGCTCCTCGCGTGCGCACTGCGCTGATTTTGGAGCCTATATTCTCTCCCGGATTTCGCAGGAGTTGACCGGCTTGACCAGTGCCTACGGGACAGAAAAATTCCAGCAAAACCCTGACACCATCTACATTGCGCTCCCAGCGGAAAGTTTCCTCCTGACCGGTATCTGGATTCCTCGCCGGTGCGAACTGAGATGCCCTGAGATTCTGTTGAAGAGTCCTATAGGCTTCCGCCTCTTCTGTCGCTAGGCTCACGCCGACCACGATATCCAGATCGGTGCTACCGATGTGTTCCCTCATCTCTTGCGGTACGGTACCGACGAGATAGCGGGGAGTCATGCCTCCGATTAGGAATAATCGAGTACCCCACGGTCCGATGTTTGTCAGGATTGTTCGAAGCGCCTTCTCGCACGCAGCTAAGGCTTCCGGCGTATAGACTAACCGGGGATTCGTGAACTCAGGAGATGCCATTGGAGATGATCCTTTGGCGGAGGTTTTGCGCTACTTCGGGTCCACGGCCCGCTGCGTTGATTGTTTCGATGTACGCTCGTGGACGAGAAATGATCCGAAGATTCTGAGTCGCGAGATCAGCTGCAGCATTCGTAGGAACCCATAACGACGCATTTTCAAATACCAGATCGTTTTTGGATTGTAGGATTTGCAGATTGGCTCCTTTATCAACGATCTCACCGCCCAAAGCAGTAGCAGCTTGTCGACTCGAAAATCGAGATTCAATCCAAATGATTGGATCGGGAGATGTTGTAAGCGTCGGAGCGTACAAGTTGGCCGCAGCTGTCCCGGCCAATGCCCAACGTCCGTTGAGTTCGTTAAGCTGGGGAATCTTCTTGAGTAGTTCTTGCGGTGATCGACTCCAGACGTAAATACCGGTACTTGGCACATCAGATTGTTCTTCTGTTGCCCATAGGTCCAACAGCCCACCAGCATTCGAGATTTTCCAGAAACGATGGGGACCAGCGCCATGTGTATCCAACAACTTGAGTCCGGAAAGGCGGGTAAGAACACGGCTCGCCAATGCAGTGGACACGTGTGCTTGCTTCGCAAGATTTGTGAGGCGAATTTCCTTGTGAAGGAAATTCAATAGCAGAATCTCTGCTACAAGACCTGATCGATCGCGGAGGCGAGCGCGAATCGCGGATTCTTTCTGCTTTGCTCCTTCGACTTTGACATCAACCAACAGCCCCGGAGCAGATAGTCGACAAATTCCTGTCCGTCGCTCAACCCAAGAGATGCCATTTATACGCAGCAATTCCCGAGTCGCTAAAGACGACTGTTGAGTCGCGATCAATCTGTTCGGGCGGTCGATACCGGGGCCAGAATTCTGCCACGCACGAACGAGTTCGTCGGCTTTTTCCTGGCTCAAGATCGGAATGGAGAGGATCTGAAAAGTTGTTTGACGACTACCGTTGGCGGTCACGGAGAGAGAATCGGGCGCGGAGCCGGGATGTGCGTCAAGCCCTTCAACCCGCTGCAATATGCCAGACACCCACTCGGTCGGGGATTCTTTGGCGCTAGGACTCACAGGTCTAAATTTACTCCAAAGCCAATATTTACAGCAACAGTAAATATTTGCCTTCGAGTGTATTTGACTTTATATCAATATCTTAGCGCCTACGATTATCGTTGGTGTTGGTTCGTACGGCGCCGCGGCGATCCTCCAACACACCAGCCGCAAATCTTCCACACACACCGCCCACATCCGCCGCCACCTCCTCATGCCGCGGTCGCCGCCGCCGTCGTCCGCCTTACCCCACTCCGCTGAGACTCCTTTCCCACAACACTGCATCATGTTGACGTTGACATAATCACTTCCAATACGACGACTACGACGACCATGAGGACTGTCGCCACCACCATCATGGCCATGGCCACGACCATCACCATCACCAACTCTACAGCCGGACCAACGATGTATGGCGTCAGGACAACATTCTGCAGACACCGTCTGCAAGATTGCCTTCGCGCCGTTTGCGCGCATGTGAGTGCGGGGCAGGTGACTCCAGGAACAAAAACGTGGTGCGGGCGGAGGGACTTGAACCCTCACGGGCCGTTTAAGCCCTGCGGATTTTCATGCCGTCTACGGCTTTCGCCGCCCGGATGTGAGGCCGTTAGAGGGCTCACGCCAGGTTTGCGGTCTGGACTATCCCTTCACCCTACCCCGGAAGATCCGGAGCTTAGGTGCTGCCCGTCTAGTCTCTACACCTTCCCGGCTGGTATCTCACCGGTCTTGGCTCGGGATTGCCATTTAAGGGTTCCCCGAATTTGAGCAGTTCTGCATCGCCGGTTTCCCAGGCGTGCACTCAAGTTTTCCTTAAGTCCGCTGCGTATGCCATTCCGCCACGCCCGCGTGGCTGTCTGACTGCCCTTCTATAATAGGGCAGGTCTGCCAGATTTACACGTACGTCTCCCGGTCAGAAGAGTCTTAGGCGCTTCAAACGGTCAAACGCTTACCCCTTCTCGACTATGACGCCCAGTTGACCTGTCTCGTCGTCAATCATGTTTCCAGCATGAATGGTGTACTCAATTGCAAATGGGGACACTGAATCCCATGAGTCGAAAGCAACATACAGTGGTTCAATCTTCCGTGAAAACCCGTGCTGGAGCTTCGGAAACTCAAACGTTACGTCATAGCTGTTGGTCTTCCGAATTTTCGGGAGTGAGGGGTTTCGCAGGGTTGGCAACCGACTTATGTCAGGGAATCCCGATAGTGCCGATATCGAGGGATACCAACTTGCTTCCTTTGATGGTACAGCTGGTTCGTCTAATTCCTCGGGAAGGTGCTCCTCGTCATAGAGCGTGAACCCATCTGGAAAATGCAACAAAAGATGTATATCCTCCGCCGGGCAGGTACCGCCATTCACAAGTTTCAACTCGATCATGATCGCTCTCGTTTCGAGCACCTTGACCCATGCGTTGTTCCGCAGATACTTTTCGTAATCCTCATAGTACTTGCATACCCGACGGTTGTATTCTTCAGAAAATTGCCGCGCCATCGCGTCAAAAGCACTCGCCGTCTTCTGTATCTCTCCGAAGATTGCAGCAAGCGGATGATTTGGATTTACCGACTGTGATAACCCCGGCACGACAAGTGGACACTTCTGCTTTGCTGCCGCAAGCTTTTCTTGTATTTCCGGCTCTGGATCTGATGCATCGATGGGGTGCTTGAGTCGCAAGCGTACGTGTTGATCTCCATCAACGAAGCGTAGCGACAAGTCTGGTTCACGTGATTTGTACCGGAGCAGTTCCGCCTCAAGTTGTCTATTCTTCTTCTCTAGTGGGTCTGGTTCTGGCGGCAGTTGAAGTGACTCACCGAGCGACACGCACTCGATCTGATAATGATTGGCTTTCACCGTCAGCGGTAGATCGTTCGTGACAATCACACAGCGCGTGTTTGGATGCTCGTCACGGTACATCAGGAACGTTCCAATTAACCAGTCATCCCCAAGTTGCAGGTTGAGACCGCGAGAAGCGGCATACTCAGCAGTCGGTTCCTTGATTAGGAATTCCAGCGTAACTCCGTCGCGAACGAGCGTTCCTCCAACGTACTTGTATAGAAGCTTCACAGCACCGGCCGCACGCTCCTTCAGTTTGCGCACTTGATTCACGGTCTTCTGTTCTTCCAGTTCTCGCGTTACCACTGGCGCAATCTTGAGATCCACCGTGGTTTCATGAAGCAATGAGCACCAGTCAATCTCATTGACTGGACGGAAATGCAAGAACACATTCGTATCCGGGAAAGGCGCTATTGCCTGCATACTCATGGGTATTTCCATATTAACCGCCGCTGGGTAGCGTCAGTAGCCACCATCGCGCAAATTAGGTCCCGGCAGGCATGCCCTGTTCTGCAGCTGAAGCGCTCTTCAAGGCATACAAATCAGGAATCACAGAATCAGACCACGTGAGGTAGAGTCGGCTGGAATCGGCCTTCTTCACGCTACGTCCGTTAGGTTAACGTCTTTTGACTTTCTCTTCTTCGGTCGCATGACGTTGATTGCAACGGCATCGAGCGAAGTTTTAATGTGTGACGCGTAATACTTCTCGATCATCTCGACACTGGTGCGGCAGTTCTTGGCGATTTGGTAGATATCGGCACCTTCCATCAAACGCAAGCATATGTATGTATGCCGCAGGCTGTACGCCGTGCGCGGTTGGCCTTCACGGTCGATGCGGAGATTTTCCTCGTCGAGGATCGTTTTGAAAAGCTCTCGCTGCCACTTGGGAAAAATCAGATCCGTAGGTTCGGGCGTGCGCCATTCTCCGCTCAGAACAGGAGATGTCTCGTACGTTCCAGTGGGCGCGTTCGCGCCATAAATGCGCGCCGGGCGGAGCCGGCTTCGAAGTCGCTTGAAGGGCAACACCGCACCCGGCATGCTCTTGCAATATCCAACTCCACGTTTTCCCCGGACCTCGATCTCCAAAATCGTCTTTTTCAAGTCGTCGTCGAAAACGATCGTGACATCGCGGAACTGAAGGCGCCAGGCCTCGTCTGGCCGCAGTCCGGTATTCACTGCGAAGAGGACATAATCGTGGAGTTGCTCCGCTTCCCATTTGAAGCCGCGTCGCTTCGGCGCTTGGGCACGGGATCGTGTCGCGTTGTAGAGTTGTTTGTATTCTTCTGGTGAGAACCATGCACGATGCGAGATTTTGGAAGATTTCCGGTATGGCTCAGAGAAATCGGGAAGACGATCCAGCCATCCATGGCGCAGCGCCGTTTTTAAGGTTTGGCGGAGCGTTACGATTTCTTGGTGCATCGTGCTATGGCCTGGTGGTTTGCCAAATTCCTTAAGAGCTTCTTGGTACCTGTGAAGTCGATATTCCTGGATCTTTCCAGCGGTAATCTCGGAGATGCCCAAGTTCCCGAAGAAAGGAACTAGGCGTCCTTCAGACCGCCAGTGCTGGCCTTCCACGTATCGCTGGTTGCGTTGTCCCTGCGTCATGATGTCGAACTCGCGCAGGTAGTGCTCGGAGACTTCGCGAAAGGTCTTTTCGCTCTTGATCTCTCCGTTGCGGAGTTTTCCGCGTAGTCGGAGGTACCAATCCTCGGCGATTTCCTTGGCCCTAGAGAGACTGTCTTCCTTCGTACTGGTGCGGCGATTCTTGCCCGCGAAAAAACTTGAGCATTGCCAGAGGCTGCTGTTCGGGCGTTTGTAGACGTGAACTTTGCCGCCCAGGATGATGTGGTGTTCCGTCATTTTCGTTCCTCCGCGAAGTGGCGCGAAAAACCCGAAAATGTGTAATGAGTGTGAAGCTAACTCCGGCTAGAGATGATGTCAATAAGATTATTGCCTACAGCAAGATATCGTGAAAGAGTATCGATCCTATGGAATTTTAAGTCCGCTGCGTCTGCCAATTTCGCCATCCCGGCGCGGATCGCATTGAGCTCATTCTAGCCTAGCGGTGTGTCAGCGGAATCCGTTGCGCATGCGGGAATTTCGGATGTCAGGCGTGACGGAGTCTGGAAGGATGCTAGGCAGAAGCGCCCGCGGCAGCGCTGTTCGCACTGGCGGCGGGGATGGCGCGCTGTTTGTGTAGCGCTTCTTGGAAGGCTTCGCTGGTAAGCGGCTCCCCATAGAAAAGCTGCAGCAAGGGATCGTCGTGTTCCGAAGCTGGCGGCTTGACCGGGAGCGGCTCCGATTCGAGTCCTTCCGGTTCGACCAGCAACTCCGGCAGCAGCGTGCGATTCTCGGAAAGCACGCGCAAGAATTTTTCCACGTCGGCGCGATGCTCCGCTGTGGTCTGGGTGAACTCCACTCCCATGCCTTTATCGGGATGCATAACCCGCACCAAGCCCTGCGCCCGAAATTCCACTCCCGCGGCGCGCATGGAGAGCAACACGCGGGTCGACGCCGGGAATGGGGAAGCCATTTCGAGGTAACACGCACTCAGACTCAGGTCGGTAAGGCGGCAACGAATGGGCGGATCGTCCTGTTCCGCCTCAGGAGAATTCTGTTTGAGCCACTCGCGCAACTGGCGCGTAGCTTCAGGAGAAATCTGCTGAAAGCGCAGGCCGGCTTGCGAGCGTGTTCCTTCCCAGGCGAACTCGGCTGGCAGCTCAAGAGCGGTATCGGTGCCGGGCAAGGTGAACACGATCTGCCAGCGTCCGGTGGGGCGGCGGCGTTCGGGCGCATGCACCGCCATGCCGCCTTCGCTGAGATCAACGGTTGTCACTTTCAGATTGGCGCCGCGGTCGAGACTTCGCATGACGACGGGAATCTGCACCGCGACGCGAACGTTGCGGCGGCGCTCACTTTTCATCAGAGCACGCGCGGCGCGAAAGCTCGACTTGGCGCGCTCGGTCGAGACCGGCTTGTAAAGGACAAAATGTGCTCCGATCTCGAACACTGCCTTCAGGCCCACGATCGGTTCAACAATCGCGACCGCGACCGCTTGCTTGTTGCAGGGCGCGCTGCGGGCGCTGCGCAATACTTCCGACGAACCTTCGTCGCTGCAGTCGACAATGATCGCTTCAAATCGCTGGCGGGTGAGCTTGCGGAGAGCGGCATCGGAGTCACCGCAGAGTTCGACGGCGATATCGAGATCGCCCAGGGTGCGGCGCAGCACTCTCACGATCTTGTCGTCCGAACACAAAACCAAAGATTTCAGACTCATGGCGCGGCCCATCGCGATGCAGCGGGAACTCGAGAAGTCTTCAACCGCGAAGACCCCTTCTTTGAACTTTAGGTCGATTGGACCGGGGGATCAATGCCTTCGACGACCCGAGGTGTTACGAGCGTAATCGGGGTGGATTTTCGACCATAAAGCCAGCACCCGATGCACCCGCACCAACGGTGAGCAGATTCCAATTAACTGGCTTGCTTACAATTGCTTACACGGCAGGAAGTGATCTTCTCGGGAGCGTTTTTAGGTTGACTTTCTGGCAGAAATGATACTAAGATACGGAGTTTCCGATTATCCTTGGGCGTATCTGCGGACTCCTGATCTTAATTGCAGGCTTGTCTGAACCAGCGGTTGTGACTCGTCGTGAATCCTGAGGTTCGCTCGGAGAATCAAACAGTTACGTAGCTTTTTGATGGTACCAAGTTCATCCCCTGCAGTGGAAAGGCACTTTTCATGGCTAAGCGACGCGGAAATCCGAACTGGGGCAAGCCCGAGCCGATCGGACCGATCACCCCGACGATCACTGAATTCGAACAGGTTGTGCGCGAGTACAAACTGACCCCGGACCAATATTTGCGGTCGACCCGCCTGCGCGAGTGGGCGCGCCGCAACAAGAACTCAAAGTATATTCCTGAGCCGTTGCTCGAGGCCTGGGGATTTGAGATCGAGTCCACGCTATAACCGTAAGTGTGCCATCGAGTTAAGGGTCGCTTCGTAAGTAAAATTGGAGCGGCCCTTTCTGTTTGCGGAAGAACTTTGTTTGCAGAAGAGTTCTGCCGAACGCGATTTGGCCTGTCGCTGAGGTTGCGAGCCGAGTGCTGGACCTGTTGCACATCCCGCCAGGTGAATTGTTTGCCCTGCTGACAGCCATTGGCTTCGCAGCCGGTCTCAATCTTTACGCGACGGTTGCGGTTCTCGGGGTTTTGGCTCGTTTTGGACACCTGCCACTGCCCCCGGGGCTGCAACTGCTCGAAAGCTGGCCGGTAATCGTCGCCAGCGCCGTGCTGTTCGGGATCGAATTTTTCGCCGACAAGATTCCCGCCTTTGACCTGATCTGGAACGCCTTACACACCTTCATCCGTGTGCCGGTAGCGGGACTGCTGGCGTATCAGGCGACCAGCCAGCTGTCACCCGAGCGGCAACTGCTGGCGACTCTGCTAGGCGCTGCAGTGGCCCTGGTTGCTCATGGTGGCAAGACGGCAGTCAGAGCTGCGGTAACGCCATCGCCGGAGCCGCTGTCGAATGTCGCTCTGAGTCTGGGCGAGGATGTTCTTGCCATCGGCCTGACGTGGCTTGCGACGCGGCACCCTTACATAGCCGGCGCGCTGGCCGTCTTGTTGGCGGCGGTCATCGTGCTCATGTCGCGGCTCGTAATCCGCGCGCTGCGGACCTTGTTTCGCGGGGCCGAACGGGAACTGGCCAGCTGACGATTAAAAATGTTGCCACCCGCCGGGCAGGTGGTAGTCATAAGCTTCTAACTTGACTCCGCGCTATGCGAAATAGCACGTGCGGCGGCGCGAGCTGGGGAGATCTATTGTCGAGGTACTTCCAGTGCTCTTACTGGTCGCGTCCGCGTATCCTCAATATGGTGTTGTTATGCGACGTTACATGGTGGTCATGTGCTTTGCGGCGGCTTGTTTTACTTCCCGTGCCTCCTTGAGCCAGAGTTGCGAGCTGACGTCTTCCACGGCAGAGATTCTGGAACAAATTCAGATACCGTATGACGCGCATCTGCCCGCAGCGCAGCGCCGCGAATTCAAATTGGACTTGCTGCGGAAGGCGCTGTCCGCTACGCCCTCCGACATTGCTCTCCATGAGGCATACCAGAACGTCCGCCTCGGCGGGATGGAAGTCAACCGTCCTGATCTGATCACCGAGTACGAGCAGCTTCTGGCGAAGCACCCGAACGATCCCAGATTCCTGTATCTCGCGGCGGAAGCACAAATGGGCCGTAAGACGAAGGAAGCCATCACTAATCTGGAGCGCGCGATTGAGCTGTCTCCTACTTTTGGATCGCCGCACCTTCTGCTGGCTCAGATCTATTTTGCGCACGCTTACGAGAACACCGCAGAAGAGACCCGTCATCTGGAGAGATTCGCCGAGTTGTGCCCAACTAGCGTCCGTGCATTACCAAGCTTGCGATGGAGCAAAGACAAGGAGTTGATCAGGCGCGAGGCCGCGCGATTGCGCAGGAACATTGAAGCGCGCACAGATTCCGAGGCCGTCGCCGCCTATCAAACTCTCTGGAGTTTCGAGGCAGCTCTGGAAGGCTCAGACCAGCAGTCCGAAAATCAAGCGCGCATGCGCCGCGACATTGACCGGCTATTCACGCCGGAGTTCACCCGCAATTCTGCGTGGCTGGCCACCATTCAGGCAACAAGGTTCTTCGACGGAGCGCCAGAAGGCGTCGGCCGCAAGGCACAACAAGAAGTCGCGGCCCTATATCCCGACTCCGACGCGGCCTTGCACGAGGAATACGCAAACGCAACAGCCAATGTCCAACGCCCGAAAAGCGGTTCGCCGGGGCAGATTGCCGTTTTTTGGCATCAGGAATGGAATGCGGTCCTGCCCATTGCGCGCAAATGGCCAGCCACGCAATGGGTGGCTGGCGATGCAGCAAGGGCGGTTGCTGAGGACCGCTCCGCCACGCCGCAGCAAGTCACAGAAGTGATTGCGCTCTTCCAAAATGCAATTCGGCAAGATCCAGACGGCAGTCAGTCTTCTCCTCCGTTGCCTATCTCGGTCGCACAGGCGCTTGTCGACCGCGGTGGCCCGTTCGACGCTGTGCCTGACCTTGTGCTGACTGGTTTCTCCGCGACCGAGCGTGAGCACGGAGCCGATGCCATTAACGATGTCACCGGCGCTACTGCTGATGATGTTGCCTATCTCCGCGACATTTGGTACATGATGGGCTATCTTCCGCTGGCCGAGGGCTACGTGCGCCTTGGACGGTTAGCCGATGCCAGCGACGCTCTGTCACAAGCTGATTCGAAACTCCAAGCCTTACGTCCTTCCGAAAATGCCAGCGCCACTGACAGAACACGGTTTGCAGACCTGGCTGCGCCGTATTGGTTTGTGCGTGGCCTCTACGCCGAAAGGGACGGGCGAAAAATAGACGCACTTGTGGATTACCGCAACGCACTTGCATTGTATCCGCCGCGGCGTCCGCGCCCAGACCGTCGCGATGAGGTAATGGTTTCCGCAGAGCGGCTTTGGAAAGAATTGGGCGGCACGGCTGAGGGGTGGAATGACTGGGCTGCGCAGAGTTCCCTCACTGGTTTTTATGCGGGCAGCGGAGGAAGCGAAGCTTGGTCTAAACTGGCGCAATCATCCCCAAACATCCTCTTGACCGATGCTCTCGGCAATCGCTGGAACCCACAGGATCTCGCGAAGAAAACGACTTTCGTGACGATGTGGGCCAGTTGGTGTGGCCCCTGTCGTGCTGAATTGCCATACTTAGAAAGACTCTACCAGCACTTTCGAGACCGCAACGACATAGCGATTTTGGCCTTCAACGTGGATGATGATCCTAAGGCTATGACGACAGCTCTGCAGGAGCTGAAAGTTTCAATTCCATCTATCGCAGCCCGCAATTTTGCTTATTCGATTGTTCCCGAGATGGCGTTACCCGCAAACTGGATCATCACTCCTGGGAAAACCGAGATGTTCGCCGGAGACGATACCTCGCACGAGGCGTGGCTAAAGAGCGCTGTTAGCGCGATTGAGAAAGCGGCGGGAAAATGACGGCCCAACCGGCGCGATTAAATATGATCTTCGGGCGCATGGCAGACCTTTACCGATCAAGAGCTACGGCCCCAAGCCTGACCTCGTCTGCTAAAATCTCCTTCAATATGTCTACCCAGCCGCCATTTACCGATGTTCCCGACGCAATCGAGGAAATCCGCGCAGGCCGGATGATCATTGTCGTCGACGACGAAGACCGCGAGAACGAAGGCGATTTGACGCTCGCGGCGGAGAAAGTCACACCCGAAGCGATCAACTTCATGGCCAGGTTCGGCCGTGGACTGGTGTGCCTCGCCATGACTGAAGAACGGCTCGAGCACCTGCGCATCGGTCCGATGACGCAAGAGAACACTTCGCAGTACGGAACCGCTTTCTGCGAAGCCATCGATGCGCGGCAAGGCGTCACCACCGGAATCTCGGCCTACGACCGCGCCCGCACGATTCAGGTGGCGATCGATCCGGCCACACGGCCTACCGATCTGGCGCGCCCCGGACACGTCTTCCCCCTTCGGGCGCGCAAAGGCGGCGTGCTGGTGCGCGCGGGTCAGACTGAAGCGTCCGTCGACCTGGCTCGTCTGGCTGGCATGGTTCCCGCCGGCATCATCTGCGAAATCATGAAAGACGATGGCAGCATGGCGCGGGTGCTTGACCTGATCGAATTCTGCCGCGAACACAAGATGAAGATGCTGACTGTGGCCGAACTCATCCGCTACCGCATGGCGCACGAACGCTACGTGCATCGCGTGGGCGAGGCGCTGGTGGATACGCGGTTTGGCGAGTTCCGCATGATCGCCTATGAAAGCGAAGTCGACGGCGGCGAATCGCATGTGGCCTTGGTTAAGGGAGAAATGCCGAGCGGCGACGTTGAGCATAGCGAGACGCCGGTTCTGGTCCGGATGCACGCGCACTGCCTGATGGGCGACGTGTTCGGAGCGACGGGCTGCGAATGCCACGCCACGCTCGAAGGCTCGCTGCGGCAGATTTCGCAGGAAGGACGCGGCGCGCTGATTTATCTGCATCAGACGTCGCAGGGATTCTCGGTCGAGAAGCTCGGCGAGCGCAATGCGCTCAGCTTCCACCGCGGCCGCACGCTGCCTGCGCTATATGACGAGAGGCAGGTGCAACGCGAGATCGGCATCGGGGCGCAGATTCTTTCCGATTTAAACTTGCGCCGCATTCGCCTGCTGACCAACCGTCCTAAGAAAGTTGCGGCGCTGGAGGGCTTCGGGATTGAAATTGTGGAGCAGGTTCCGGTAGAGCTAATCGATGCTGGCCACTTGAAATAATCGAGCGCGGCTAGAACGGTTTGCGCACTACCACTTCAGCGTCGCGGATGAAAAACTGGGCGGAGCAGTGCTCGGAGCCGCAGATGACAGGCAGCAGGCCGTTGATCTGTTTGCGCGTGATCAGGCCCAGCATGCCGCACGAAGGACACGAGAGCACGGCCCAATAGGGATCTTCTTTCTCGCCGATCTCGCCGGCGTTTTCCAGCACAAAGACGGTACCTGGCTGCATCTGTTCGGGAATCCACTCGTTCAGGATGTCCAGCTCTGCGACCATGTTTTCCTCCCCGTGTCCCTACTTCATTAACGCCGCTGCTCTGAAGCGAAACCGTTTCCTATCAGGCTTTTCTAGCACGCCGACGGTACTCGGACGAAGTTACCGAAGTATTCGCCTTTCGGGAGATGACCTCGGCGCGAACTTGCCGCACCGCGTCGCTCAGGCACACTCCCAGAATGGGCTGATTAGAATTCTTCAGGATGTCGACGATCTGCTTCGCCGAAGTCTCGAGATAAAGATGCTTGCCGTCGGTCAGCAGGTGATAGTCGGAGTTGCGGCCGACAATTTCGGCCAATCCTTTGCCGAACTCTCGATCGAGAAAGCGCATGACTTTGCGCACACCCTGCAGCGAGAATCCCTTCCGGCGCAGTTCGCAGATGACAGCTACTTCGGTGAGATGCTGCAGCGAGTAGAGGCGGCGATGGCCTTCCCGGTCCGGCTTGACCACGCCGCGCTCGTCCCACCATTGCAATTGGCGCGCGGTGATGCCGGTCAGGGCGATCACGTCTTGTGATGTGAAGCGGCCTCGCATCATCCCCCAAATCTGCTGGAAACAAAATCTAAGCCAAATGTTTCAAACATTTTAGGCACGAGGCGCTGTGGATCAAGCAGAGAATTGTGAAGGGAGGGTGACTAAGAGAGTTCCTGCGCAGCCGGATCGAGCCCGCCGCCGACGAAGTGGACGACTTCCAGTTGATCGCCGTCGGAGAGTGCGGTCGCTGCCCAGCGGTCGCGGGGCACGATGTCGCGATTGAGTTCGACGGCCACGCGGTCGGGCTTCATACCCAGCGATTCGATCAGCAGGGCGAGCGTGAAGGGCGCGCGAACGGCGGGGAAATCGCGCTCTTCCCCATTGATGTGGAGTTTCATCTCATCGAAGTCCGAATCAGCGGAATCGCGGCGGAGCTTTGTCTTTTGGAGAACTCTCGCACCCACGCCAATTGCTCGGGGGTCTCGGGCACGGGCAATCCGCGGGCTTCGCCGATCACCTTCAGTGCGTCTTCCGGCGCAGAGCCGCACTTTATAAGCAACGCAGCGGCAATCATACCGGAGCGGCCGATGCCCTGCCTGCAGTGAATGGCCACATTCCTTCCCTGCCCCAGCATCTCGCCAGCCTTGGCAAGGGCGCGCGCAGCGTCATCCCAGGAGGGAGGCACACCACGATCCTCCACCGGGAGAGCCACAAAACGAAGCCCGCTAGCCTGGGCAAGGCCCGACTCCGCAGCCAATTGCAAATCTTCGTTTTCTTGCGGCGTGAGAAGGGAGACCACAGCATCAATTCCGGCCTTTCTCCACCCCGCGATCTCGTCTTCGAGCCAGTCCCCGCCGCGGGGGCGGGCGGAAATCGCCAACTTGCCCGGCCAGGGCCCATTGATCCAATAGAGTTTGGGGTTCATTTGCCTTTCAGATCCTGCTCGAAATGGCGCGGCTCCGTCCTATTGTCTCACGATTATTTCCCGAGGAAGGGCGTCAACGTCGACTCCGCGGGCTCTCAGAATCTTGATGCGGTGGTGTCCGTCCAGCATGGTTCCGTCAGGGCGGGCCTTCAAGGAATCTTTCTGTCCTGGCAGGAGGGAATGAAGCAGAATCTCAGTGGGGACGCGGCCGATCAGGTTTAGTTTCGCCGGACTCAAAGAAGTGTCGGGGTGCAACGGCTTTAGGGGCACCGCCACGCGCCACTCCTACTCCGCTTTGCGCAGCATGAACTTTCTGGTTGCGGTGCGTCCCTCGAAATTGGCTTGCACCAGCAGAGAGGAATCCGGCAATTGGGCTTCTTCGACTTCGATTTTGATCTCGGCCGCGCCACCGGAATCAGCAACCGCCTGCGTATAGAAGGGCGCTGCCCCAGGACGCGCGAAGCGGAAGATCAGGCGCGCACCGGAAGCTGCCGTGCCGCCTTCGGTCACACGCAACTGCATCGTCAGATTGCGATCGGCGTGAATGGATTCGGCGTTGAGCCACTGCACTTCCAACTCCTTGACCGTAGCCAGAACTTCCGGCTCCCCGCGGTCCAGGGCCTGGTCAAGCTTGCCTTCGCGGATGGCGTCGAGCACCAGCCGGTGCTGTTCACGCAGTTGCTGCTCTTTCTGCGTGTCGCCGAATTGGGCGGACTTGCCGGCGTAAGAAGTCGCCTTCTTGCCGATGCACCGGCCGCGCACGAAGACCTGCGTCTGCAGCAGAAGTTCGCTTTCACGCGCTTCGCTCTGCACGTGATAAATCGTGTCACCATGCTTGACGTCGGTGTTGAAGCCAAAGATCATAAGGATTTTGTAATTTCGGAGTTGTGTAATTGAGTAATCGAAAAACCAAGAAACCGCATCAGTGATCCAGACGGCGGCTTCATTTTCATATTCTCAAATACCAAATTACACAATTTCGAAATTTGCTCCTCGTTCGCTTGACACTGTTGAGTGTAAGCCCATAACCTAGAATGTTTAAGCATCACTTGGCGCGAATTATATATACCTCGTACTATGCCCGACAATTACTTCGCACGCTACCTCCCCTTCTTGATCCATATTCTTATGGCGGGCGGGATTGCGACTGCGATTGTGGTGCTTTCCTGGCTGATCGGCGTCCGTAAACCCACCCGCGCCAAACTTTCCCCGTATGAATGCGGCATGACCCCGGTGGGCGACTCCCGCGAGCGCTTTTCGGTCAAATTCTATCTGGTCGCCATGCTGTTCATTCTCTTTGATATTGAGGCGATTTTCATCTACCCCTGGGCCATCATCTTGCGCGATCTGAAGCACTTCGGTCTCTGGGAGATGTTGGTGTACATCGGCATTTTTCTGGTCGGATTCTTCTATGTGTGGAAAAAAGGAGTGCTCGACTGGGGTGAGACCGGGAGAGGGCGAGGCTGATGCCGCTGGCGCCGCCCATCACCGATCTGGAGCAGTTGAAGGGCCATCCGGCGATTGCTCGCCTGCTCGCCTGGAATAGCGCCGTGGTGCAGGGTGTAAAGTTCGATCGCGACGAGATGACGATTTACGTGGCCCGCGAGAATATGCGCGAGGCCTGCGCGGTTTTGAAGGAAGATTCGGCGTGCCCGTTCAATTTCCTGTCTGACATCACCTGCGTGGACTGGTATCCGGCGGAGCCGCGGTTTGAAATCGTCTACCACTTGCTCTCAATTCCGAAGAAAGAGCGGGTACGACTAAAGGTTCGCCTGAACAGCGACAGCCCGGCGGTCGAGTCGCTGACCTCGGTCTGGCCCGGTGCGAACTATTTCGAGCGCGAAGTTTTCGATCTGTTCGGAATTCGCTTCACCGGCCATCCTTATATGCGGCGCATTCTCATGCCCGAGGATTGGGAAGGCCACCCGCTGCGCAAGGATTATCCCGTGGAGGGCTATCGCTAGACGAAATGGCTCATCTGACGCCCACCCCCGTACTCGAACCCGGCCAGGATCGCACCATGATCCTGAACATGGGGCCGCAACACCCGTCGACGCACGGGGTGCTGCGCGTCTTGCTGGAGATTGACGGCGAGACGGTAGTGCGCCTTATGCCCGATATCGGATTCCTGCACACCGGAATCGAAAAGACCTGCGAAGCCAAGTTTTACCAGCAAGTCGTGCCGCTGACCGATCGCATCGATTATCTCTGCCCGATGACCAACAATCTGTGCTACGTGCTGGCCGTGGAAAAGCTGCTGGGGCTGGAGATTCCGCCGAAGGCGCAATGGTTACGAGTTTTATTGAATGAACTGACGCGCATCAACTCGCACCTGGTGTGGCTGGGCACGCACGCCATGGACATTGGCGCGCTGACCGTCTTCTTATATTGCTTCCGCGAGCGTGAAGAAGTGCTGCGCATGTTTGAGATGGTCAGCGGCCAGCGCATGATGACTTCGTATTTCCGCGTGGGGGGAATCGCGCTGGAGCCGCCGCTGGGATTCTTCGACCGGGTGCGCGATTTTGCCGGATATTTCCCCGAGAAGGTCGACGAATACGAGAATCTACTGACCGGCAATCCGATCTGGGGAATGCGCACCAAGGGTGTGGCCGTGATGTCGGCGGAGGACGCCATCGCACTGGGCGCGACCGGGCCGACTCTGCGCGGGAGTGGAGTGGATGTCGATCTGCGGCGCGATATGCCGTATTCGAGCTACGAGAAGTTTCAATTCAAAGTGCCGGTGTCGCAGGAGGGCGACGTGTTCGCGCGATACATGTGCCGGGTGCAGGAGTTGCGTGAATCGATCGGCATCGTGCGGCAGGCTCTCGACGGAATGCCCGAAGGGCCGATTAAGGCGGACGCTCCGCATGTGGTTTTGCCGGACCGCGAGAAGATGAAGACGCAGATGGAATCGCTCATCTACCACTTCAAGATCGTCACCGAAGGATTTGCAGTGCCAGCGGGCGAGGTCTATCAGGCAGTCGAGTCGCCCCGGGGTGAGATGGGCTATTACATCGTGAGCGATGGCACGGCGAAGCCGTACCGGGTGCACATGCGCAGCGCATGCTTCGCGAACCTGCAAACACTGCCCACAATGTGCGAGGGACGTCTGCTGGCGGATGTGGTCGCGGCAATCGGCAGTATTGATATTGTGCTGGGAGAGATCGACCGGTGAAATTTTCCGAAGAATTCGAGGCTCGCTTCGCGGAGATGGTCCCGCACTATCCGACCAAACGCTCGGCGCTTGTTCCGACTCTGCTCTACGCGCAGGATGAGATCGGCTTCCTGTCCGACGAGGTCGTCTCCGAGATTGCAGCCCGCCTCGATCTGACCGAACTCGAGGTGCATAACGTGATCAGCTACTACTCTATGCTGACCACCAAGCCGCGCGGCAAATTCAACGTCCAGGTTTGTACCAATATCAGTTGCATGGTGCGCGGCGGTGAAGAAATTTTGCATCACTGTGCGAAGAAACTGGGCATTGGCCACAAACAGACCACCGCGGACGGGCTGTTCACGCTGGAAGAAGTGGAGTGCATCGGGGCCTGCAGCTGGGCTCCGGCGGCGCAGGTGAATTACGATTTTCACGAGAACCTGACCACGGACAAGATGGACAGGATTCTCGACGAGTACAAGAAATTGAATCATTGAGTGATTGGCTCGTTGAGCCACTCGTCGATCTCAGTTTTCGATGACTCAATGATTCAACCACTCAATAAATAAATAAAATGGCTGACTTGGTCTCCCATCCCGACGAGGTAAAAGTTGTTTCCCGGCGCTTCGGCCTGGGTGCGACCAACCTCGATCGCTACCTAGAACTCGACGGCTACAAAGCCGTGCAGAAGGCGCTCGGCATGGAACCGGACGCGATTATTAATGAGGTCAAGAATTCCGGGCTGCGCGGGCGAGGCGGTGCAGGATTTTCGACCGGGATGAAATGGTCATTCGTTCCCAAGCAGTCGGCCAAGCCGAAATATGTGCTGTGCAACGGCGATGAGAGCGAACCCGGAACCTGCAAAGACCGGCTGATCTTCGAGCATGACCCACATTCAGTGATCGAGGGCGTAATGATCGGCGCGCTGGCGGTGGGCGCGAAGAGCGGATACATCTACATTCGCGGCGAATATCGATATCTGTCGATCATCATGCAGAAGGCGATTCGCGACGCCTATGCCAAGGGATTTATCGGGAAGAACATTTTCGGCAGCGGGCGCGATCTGGATATTTACTGGCACGGCGGCGCTGGCGCGTACGAGGTCGGTGAAGAGTCGGCTCTGATGGAATCGCTCGAAGGCAAGCGGGGCATCCCGCGGATTCGTCCGCCGTTTCCAGCGGTAGTGGGGCTGTGGGGCGGACCTACGGTCATCAATAATGCCGAGACGCTGGCCAACGTGCCGCACATTATTCTTGGCGGCGCGGACTGGTACGCGAAGTTGGGCACGCCGAAAAACGGCGGCACGCGCCTATTCTGCCTGAGCGGGAATATCTCCAGGCCCGGCGTCTACGAACTGCCGATGGGCTACAACTTGAAAAAAATGATTTATGAAGTTGGAGGCGGGATTCCGAACGGGCGCACTCTGAAAGCGGTGGTTCCGGGCGGCGCGTCGTGCCCGTGTCTGACCGCCGACGAAGTGGACGTTGCCATGGATTTCGATTCGGTGGCGAAGGCTGGGTCGATGCTGGGGTCGGGCGGCGTGGTGGTCGTCGACGACGCGCAGTGCATTGTGAAATTCGCGTTGCGGACAATGAAGTTTTATCAGCATGAAAGTTGTGGATGGTGTATCCCCTGCCGCGAAGGAACCGACTGGCTGAAGAAAACTCTGATCCGCTTTCACGCCGGCGGCGGTGTGAAGAAGGATATCGACAACATGCAGTACCTGGCGGAGAACATGTTGGGACGGACGTTTTGTCCGCTGGGTGACGCCGCCGCTATGCCGACCATCGGATTCGTGAAGAAGTTTCGCAAGGAATTTGAAGATCATTTGGATGGCAAGCTGTGCCCGTTTGAGAAGGCTGGAGTTGAGGAACCGGCGTTCGCGCACTAAAGAAACACAGAACCCCAATGCCTGACGTAACACTCACTGTCGACGGAAAGAAAGTCACGACTCCCGCGGGCACGCTCCTGATTGAAGCCTGCAAGAGCGCGGGGATCGAAGTGCCTTCGTTCTGCTATTACCCCAATCTTTCTTTGCAGGGCGCTTGCCGCATGTGCCTGGTGAAAGTCGAGAAGATGCCCAAGCTGCAGACCGCCTGCACGACCGTGGTCGGCGAAGGCATGGTCGTCACCACCGACAGCGCCGAAATCAAGCAGGCGCGCAAGTCGATGCTGGAGATGCTGCTGGGCAACCATCCCCTCGACTGCCCAGTTTGCGACGCGGGCGGGGAGTGCGAACTGCAGGACATGACGTTCACCTATGGCGCCGCCGAATCGAAATTCATGGAAGCGAAGAACCACAAAGAGGAGCAGCAGTGGTCTCCGGTGGTGTTCTTCGACCGGCCGCGGTGCATCTTGTGCTACCGCTGCGTGCGAGTATGTGGCGAGGGCATGGACGTTTGGGCTCTGGGCGTGCAGAACCGCGGGGTAAGCTCCATCATTGCGCCGAATCAAGAAGATCATCTGGAGTGCGAAGAGTGCGGCATGTGTATCGATATTTGTCCGGTCGGCGCGCTCACTTCCGGAGCGTATCGCTACAAGACCCGGCCGTGGGAAATGAAGCACGTGGGAACGGTGTGCACGCACTGCGGCGACGGCTGCAAGACCACGCTCGGCGTGCGCCGGTCGGACACCGGCATGGAAATCGTGCGCGGCGACAACCGCGACAAAAGCGGCACCAACGGCGACTTCCTCTGCATCAAAGGCCGCTACGCCTTCGACTTCGCCAATCACGAGGAGCGGCTGACCCAGCCGCTCATTCGCAAGAACGGAAAATTGAGTCCCGCAACGTGGGAAGAAGCCTTCGAGCTGGTTGGAAAGAAATTCGCCGAGGTCCGCGATCGAGACGGAGGCCAGGCAATCGGCGTGATCGGGTCGACGCGCACGAGCAATGAAGAAGCATACCTACTCTCGAAGTTTGCCCGCACCGTGTTGAAGACCAACAATGTCGACCATCACCGCACGGCCGACTTCCCTGCTTTGGCCGCAGCGCTCCGCGGCAAGCCAGATGCAACCGCCAGCATGGCGGATGTTTACAACGCTCCTGCAATTTTGCTGATTGGCAACGATCCCACTGAGCAGCATCCCCTGCTGGCCTGGCAGATTCGCAACAACGTGCGACTGCATCGCGCGAAGCTGTACGTGATCAATTCAAAGGTGATCAAACTTCAGCGCCAGGCGACGGGATTTGGATTGATGCCGCCGGGCTCTGAGCCGAAGGCAGCTGCCTTCCTAGCCGGGGACGACTCTGTGTTGGCATCACTCGTCGAGCCAGCCAAAACCGACGGGACGGTCGCCGAGGCATGGAAGCAGTTGCGAGAAAGGATCCGCGCCGAGAGGGGTCTGGTCATTGTATTCGGGGCCGAACTGCGCGGAGGCGATATTCAGAACCTGGTCAATTTTGCGTCGACGCTCATCGGCGCGAAGTTTATCTGCCTGGCTGACTATGCCAACTCGCGCGGGGCCGCGGATATGGGCTTATATCCTGACCTGTTGCCCGGTTACCACTCGCCAGCGGGAAACAACCAATTTGCCGAGGAGTGGACGATTCCTCAAACTGCGGGTCTCGATCTCATCGGTATGGTTGAAGCGGCCAAAGGCGGAAAGCTGAAAGCGCTTTACGTTGTCGGATCGAATCCGATTGGCCGCCTGAATCTCGATCCCTTCGCGTTTTCGAAAACATTTACCGTCGTGCAGGACATGTTCTTGACCGAGACTGCAGTGATCGCCGACGTAGTGCTTCCGGCCGCGAATGCCTATGAAAAATCCGGCACTATGACGAACACCTGCGGCGACGTGCAGCTGGTCAAGAAGGCCGGCGAAATTTCGGGCACGAAGACCGATTTCGAAATGATCGTTCGCATCGCCGACGCGATGGGCTTCGAGATTCGCAAACTGGTTCCGTTCGGCAGCGGCACGCGCGCCGACATGGGCCAGTCGCGCGGCGCGCAGTCGGGAGAGGCCGACCGACATGCCGTCTGGCTTGAGATGCAGGGGCTGGAGCCAAAATTGAGCCCGCTTGATCCAACGGCGATTCTTGACGAAATTCAGCGTTTGGTTCCGGGCTATGATGTCTCGCGGGCAAATCTGCTGGCGGGCAATTCCGAACATACGACGCTCGCTGACAGCGGGCCGGGAGCGGCACACAAGGCGGAACTGATTGCTCCGGCGCACGACACACTATTTACGTCGGGCACGCTGGGGCGCTACTCGCGCGCGTTGAAATCGGTGATGGAAAGTCACGAAGTGAAGCAGTCCGAAGTCGCTGCAGACTGAGTTCCCCGGAATTATTGTTGACTGTTTGAAATTGCGAAATCTCAGAGAGGATGCGGCGTTGCCAATCTGGATTTACATTCTGGCCTCGGTGATCAAGTCGGCGATCGCCCTCGGCGTCCTGCTCACGGCGGTCGCGTATACGGTCTGGCTTGAGCGCAAAGTCGTGGGCCACATGCAGAATCGGTGGGGACCGACGCGGGTCGGGCCGTTTGGTCTGCTGCAGCCCGCGGCTGACGGCATCAAATTTCTATTCAAGGAAGATCTCACGCCGCCGCACGTCTACAAGCCACTCTATATCGCGGCGCCGATGATTGCCGTGATTTTCGCGCTGACATCGATCGCAGTGATCCCGTTCGGCAATGCCATCACACTCTTTGGCTACAGCTTTCCGCTTCAGATCACGACAGATGTGAACACCGGGCTGCTGCTGATTCTTGGCGTGACTTCGATTGGAATATACGGCGTGGCGCTCGCCGGCTGGTCGTCGAACAACAAGTATTCCCTGCTTGGCGGATTGCGGGCCAGCGCACAGATGGTCAGCTACGAGATTTCGCTCGGCTTGTCGCTGGTCGGTGTGCTGATCATGGCCGGCAGCTTAAGCCTGCGTGACATTGTCAAAGCACAGCAAGGGCATTTTTGGGGATTCATTCCGCATTGGTATGTCCTGCCGCAGCTCGTGGGATTTTTCTGTTATCTGATGGCGGCCTATGCGGAAACGAATCGCATTCCGTTCGACCTGCCAGAGGCTGAGACTGAACTGGTCGCAGGCTATCACACCGAGTACAGCGCGATGAAGTTTGCCATGTTCTTCATGGCTGAATACGCCAACATGATTACCGTGGCCTGCGTGGCCACGCTGCTTTTCTTTGGCGGATGGAATGGGCCGCTCTTCGGTCCAGCAATTCTGCAGGCGATCTTGCCGGTCTTCTGGTTCGCGGCTAAGGTTTTCGCATTTCTGTTTTTGTATATCTGGGTGCGCGGTACGTTGCCGCGCTTCCGTTACGACCAACTGATGGCATTTGGCTGGAAGTTCCTGCTGCCGCTGGCGCTGGTGAATTTGATTGCGACCGCGATCGCAGTGGCGTGGTAGAGCAAAGGTTCTCAGTTTCCGGTTCTCGATTCTCAGTGAGAGCGCACAAGCAGCTTGCTGAGATGCCCCGCGCCACGGCTTTTATTGAGACTTGCGAACTGAGAAGCGAGAACTGATCTCATGAGTGTTCATCTGATTCTGTTTCTGGTCTTCGGGGCCGTATGCGTGGCGGGAGCAGTCAACCTGTTGGCGCAGACACATCCCATTAACAGCGCGCTCTCGCTGATTACGGTGATGGCAGCGCTGGCGGGCGAGTACCTGCTTCTGGGTGCGGAGTTCGTAGCGGCCGTGCAGGTCATCGTGTATGCCGGCGCGATCATGGTTCTGTTTGTCTTCACCATCATGCTTCTGAATGCAGGCGTCGAAGAGCGCACCAAAGGCAGCCGCGTCGCCGTAGTGATCGGCATTCCGGGAATGCTGGTCGGGAGTCTGCTCGTCGCCTGGGTCGTTCTGCGGCATTCGGGGACTGAGGCCGTCGCCGCGGGCGCTCTGCCGGGCGCTCCCAAGACGATCGGTATGCTGCTGTTCCACGACTTTCTGCTGCCGTTTGAAATCACTTCGATTCTGATTCTGATCGCGATTATGGGCGCGGTGGTATTGGCCAGCAAGCCTGCCGCTCCGAGTGGCACAACAGGAAAGGTGCAAGGGTGAACGACTGATGGTCCCGCTTTCGTACTATCTGGTGCTCAGCGGAATCCTGTTCGCCTGCGGCGTGACCGGATTCCTCATCAAACGCAATATCATCGCCATCTTCATGTCGATTGAACTGATGCTTAATGGCGTGAATCTTTCCTTCGTCGCCTTTGCCGCGCACTGGCATGCCCTGGCTGGCCAGGTTTTTGTCTTCTTCGTGATGGTGGTCGCCGCGGCGGAGGCCGCAGTTGGGCTCGCCATTATCATCTCGGTCTACCGCACGCGCGAAACGTTAAATGTCGACCAGGTGAACCTGCTCAAACTATGACCCAGAACCCTTATCTCTGGCTGATTCCGACGCTCCCGCTTGCCGGGGCCGCGATCAATGGCTTTCTGGGACGCCGGTCGTCGAAGCGCGCCGTCACGACCATCGCGCTTGCATTCTCCGGACTGGCCTTCGCGCTTGCACTGTGGATTGCCGTCGGATTCTCCTCCGGTGCCGCACCTTACATTTTCAATCTAGCCCACTGGATCCGGTCCGGCAGCTTCACCGTCGATTTCGCTTTCTATCTCGACCAACTTTCTCTGGTCATGCTGCTCGTGGTCACCGGCGTGGGATTCCTCATCCACATCTACTCCGTCGGCTACATGTCGGAAGACCCCAGCTATTACCGTTTCTTCTCGTACCTGAACCTGTTCATGTTTTTCATGCTGACGCTCGTTCTGGCCAACAACTACCTGATGATGTTCATTGGGTGGGAGGGCGTGGGGCTGGCGTCGTATCTGCTGATCGGCTTCTGGTTCACCAAAGATTCGGCGGCATCCGCGGGAAAGAAAGCGTTCATCGTCAACCGCATCGGCGACTTTGGATTCCTGATCGCTCTGTTTCTGATTATCCAGCATTTCGGCTCGCTGGACTTTACCAAGGTCTTCGCGCAGGTGCAGCCTATTGCGCCGGAAACGGCGGGCGCCGGATTTCTCACCGCGATCGGGCTTCTGCTGATGGTGGGCGCGTGCGGCAAGTCGGCGCAGATTCCGCTTTACGTTTGGTTGCCGGACGCGATGGAAGGTCCCACGCCGGTTTCGGCGCTGATCCACGCCGCGACCATGGTGACGGCCGGCGTCTATATGGTGTCGCGCTCGCACGTGATTTTCGAGCGTGCGCCGATGGCACTGACAGTCGTGGCCGTGATCGGCACGCTAACCGCATTTTTCGCAGCGACGATCGGCATTGCGCAGACTGACATTAAGAAGGTGCTCGCCTACTCGACGGTCTCGCAACTTGGCTACATGTTTATGGCGTGCGGCGTGGGCGCGTTCTCGGCAGGAATTTTTCATCTGATGACGCACGCGTTCTTCAAGGGCCTGCTGTTCTTGGGCGCAGGGTCGGTGATCCATGCCGTCGGCGGCGAGCAGGACATGCGCAAAATGGGCGGCCTCAGAACCTATATTCCGGCCACGTTTGGGACGATGCTGATCGCAACCCTCGCCATCTCCGGCATCCCGCCGTTTGCGGGCTTCTGGAGCAAGGACGAAATTCTCTGGCAGGCGTATCAGTCGAACTGGGTGTATTGGCTGATCGGCCTGATCACTGCCTTCATCACGTCGTTTTACATGTTCCGACTTTTGTTCATGACATTCTGGGGCGACTACCACGGCGTTCAAGTGGACGAGCACGGTCACAGTTCCCACAGCCACGACGATCACGGTCATGGCGAACCACACGAGAGCCCGATGGTCATGCTGGTGCCGCTGATGATTCTGGCTTTTCTCTCGTTTGTGGGCGGACTGGTCGGCATCGGCAATCACTTTCAGCACTTTCTTGATCCCGTGTTCGGCTCCGGCGAGGCTGCACACGCCGGTGAAACCGCCGGCCGGGGGGTGGAACTTCTGCTCATGCTGGTCTCGGTGTCGCTGGCTGCGTTGGGCGCGATTCTGGCTTGGGTTCTGTACGTGAGCAAGCCCTATCTGCCGCAGAAAATCGCCGCTGCGCTGAATGGCTTCTACACGGCAGTTTTGAACAAATACTACGTCGACGAAATCTATGCCGCACTGTTCGTCAAGCCACTGATCGAGGGCTCGACCAGCATTCTGTGGCAAGGCGTCGACCGCAAGGTGATCGATGACGCCATCAACGACGCCGCTGATGGCGCTCGCCACGTCTCCGACGAAGTGCGGCACATGCAATCTGGAAATCTGCGCTCCTATGCTGGTTGGATCGCCGCCGGAGCAGCCTGCTTGATTGCCTACATGATCTGGCGGGGGGTGGGGCAATGAACATCGACAGCCTCAGCCCTTACATTCTGACGTTGGTGACATTTGCGCCGCTGGTGGGTGCGCTGCTTTTAACCGTGCTGCCGCGGCGCGATCGCGACATTCGCATCATCGCGCTGGTCGTCTCGCTGCTTACGTTCGTCCTATCGCTTCATCTGCCGGTTTATTTTCATCGCGCGCAGACCGGCTTTCAGTACGAGACCGATAAGCCGTGGATCTCCAGCCCCAACATCCACTACCACATGGGCATCGACGGCATCTCGCTGTGGCTGGTGGTTCTGACCACGTTTCTCACGCCGCTGTGCGTGCTGATTTCGTGGAAATCCGTACATGACCGGGTGAAGGAATTCTTCATCATCCTGCTCATTCTTGAGACCGCTCTGATCGGCGTGTTCACGTCGCTCGATCTTTTCCTCTTCTATTTCTTCTGGGAAGCCACGCTGATTCCGATGGCTCTGCTGATCGGTATCTTTGGCCACGAGCGCAAGGTTTATGCCGCGGTGAAGTTTTTCATGTACACCATGATTGCCTCGATCTTCATGCTGGCCGCGATTCTGTGGCTCTACGCACATACGGGCAGCTTCGATTTTGTGGAGATTCGCGAGCAGATCGCCCGCGGCGCGGTGCCGAGTTTCCCGGCCGCGGCTCAATGGCTTTTCCTCGGATTCTTCGTCGCCTTCGCGGTGAAAGTGCCATTGTTCCCGTTTCACACCTGGCTGCCCGACGCGCACGTCGAGGCTCCAACTGCCGGCTCCGTGCTACTGGCGGGCGTTCTGCTGAAAATGGGCACCTACGGAATGCTGCGCTTCAACCTGGGCCTGTTCCCCGAGCAGGCGCGGCACAACGCCTGGTGGATCATGATTCTGGCGCTGATCGGCATCATTTACGGCGCGCTGGTGGCTCTGGTGCAGCCCAATATGAAGAAGTTGATCGCCTATTCGTCGGTCAGCCATCTCGGATTTGTCGTGCTCGGTATCTTCAGCTTCACGCAGGCGGGTTTGAACGGCGCAATGTTTGTCATGCTGGCTCACGGCGTTTCCACGGGCGGACTGTTCATGCTCGCCGGAATTCTGCACGAACGCCGCCATACCTACGAGATCAGCGAATTTGGCGGGCTGGCTTCGATCACGCCCGTGTATGCCGCTTCCTTTCTGTTCATCGTGCTGGCATCGGTCGGCCTGCCCTTGCTCAATGGATTCATCGGCGAGTTTCTCGTGCTGAGCGGAGCGTTTCAAGCGCGCGCCGTCTATGGCGTTCTTGCCGCCACCGGCGTGATCTGGAGCGCGGGCTACCTCTTGTGGATGTATCAACGTGTGTTTTATGGCAAAGTCACGCATCCGGTGAACAATTCGATCGGTGACATGTTAAGCGTAGAGAAAGCGGCGGTCTGGCCCTGCGCCGTCGCGGCTCTGGTCATGGGCGTGGCGCCAATTCTCTGGCTGGGCGCAATTGACCCGGCCGTCCACGCCGCTCTTAATCCGGTGGCGCAGATGATGAGCAAGGTGGTCGGCTTATGAGCTTGCTCACCTTGAACTTCCCCGCCCTCTTGCAGTCAATGTTGCAGGCGATTCCACAAGGCGTGGACTATGTCCGCATCCTGCCGGAAATCGTTTTATCCATCTTCGGCATCGTCGTCATGGTGCTCGATCCCCTGGTGGACGAAGAGAAGAGCCAGAAGAGTCTGGGCCTGATCGCGCTGGTCGGCGCTATCGGCGGGATTCTGGCGACCTGGTACGCGGCGCAGTCTCCCGGACTCGCATTTTCGAATATGGTCCGGGTCGACACGTTCAGCACCTTCTTCCACTTTCTAGTCATTGGCATCGCCGCTGTCGTGATTCTGAGTTCGTTCGAATACATGGCGGTGCAGCGGATTCGCGCCGGCGAATACTACGCGCTGATTCTCTTTGGAACGGTCGGCATGGCGCTCATGTCGTCCGCCGTCGAACTGGTGCTGATTTTCATCGCACTCGAAATCTCTTCCATCTCCACCTATATTCTGACCGGATTCCGCCGGAATGAAGCGTCGAGTAGCGAAGCATCGCTTAAATATTTTCTGCTGGGCTCGTTCGCGACCGCGTTTTTCCTCTACGGCGTGGCCATGATGTTCGGCGCTACCGGATCAACTAACATCGACACCATTACTCAGTCGCTGCAGGCTGGGCCCGTGCAAGTGTTAGTTTACGTCGCGATGGCCTTGATGTTTGTTGGCCTTGGCTTCAAAGTCGCCGCCGCGCCCTTTCATGTATGGTCTCCCGACGTTTACGAAGGCGCGCCTGCTCCCATCGTTGGCTTCATGTCGACCGCCCCCAAGGCCGCAGCTTTCGCGGTTCTGCTGCGCGTCGTCTACGTCATCAACGCCCCCGGGCGCTTCTGGTTTTTGTGGGTGGCCGCGGCGCTCTCCATGACGATTGGGAACCTGGGCGCTCTGGTTCAGACCAATGTGAAGCGCCTGCTGGCGTACTCTTCGATCGCTCACGCCGGCTATATCCTCGTAGCCTTCGCCATGACGAGTTCGGACAATTCCTCGACCGGAATTTCTGCGGTCATGTTCTACACGGCCGCTTACGCTGCCATGAACGTCGGCGCGTTCGCGGTAGTGAGTCATTTCAGCGGCGCAGGCGAGCGCTACGTGACCCTGCGAGACTACGAGGGCCTTGGCCGCAGCTCTCCGCTTCTGGCGGCCACGCTCACGATTTTCCTGCTCTCGCTGATAGGCATCCCGATGACGGGTGGCTTCTTCGCCAAGTTTTACGTCTTCAGCGCCGCCCTTAAAGCCAACCTGATCTGGCTCACCGTCATCGGCCTGCTCAACAGCGCGATTGGGGCCTATTACTACCTGCGCGTCATCGTGGTGATGTACATGCGCGAGGCGCGCACAGAGATTCCGGTTGCTCGCATTCCGTTTGGATTGGGCTTGGCGCTCTCGATCAGCGTGGCCGCCACCCTCTATCTCGGCATTATTCCGGATCGTGTGCTGCAAAATGCCCAGCAGTCGGCTAGAGACTTGCTTATGCAGCCGCTGGCCAGCCCTGGGAGCCCCGTTCAGGCCCGTTCCGAAGCGACTCAGCGCTACTGATCCTTCCTGTGGAAATCCTGAAACGCGCGATTGACAAGCCCCTTGCGGCGCGTGCATTATGTCTGCACCAAGTTCCCTCCCCTCTCGAGGAACTGAAGAAGATCCTGGAGGAGTACATGCTCAAACTGATACAGAGGCTTTGGTCGGAAGATGCGGGGCAAGACATCGCCGAATATGCGGTTATGCTGGCGGTGATTTTGGTGCTGGTTGTCGGGACGGTTCGATTGATCGGATCGAACGCCAACACCGTCTTCTCCAACGTAGCCAGTTCGATCCAGTGACCTGCGCGAATAGCAATAGCCCAAGGGCGGTTGCGGAATCGCCTTGCGCTACAATACAGAAATCTATGACACGATTTACTCCGAGCACCGGGTTTGCCGCTTACTGCTGGTTTTCGAGCAGCGCGGCTGCGGCCCAGCTTGGAGCAGGGGAAAGATGAGCCAGTAACGGACACTTAGACCCGACAAGCTTAGCCGCAAGCCGCGATCGAAGATCGCGGTTTTTGTTTTTTACGCCGAACCTTGGAAGGAGACATCCATGATCGTCAATATGTCAGAGAAAGCAACCGAACAGGAAATCAACCACGTGATTGAGCGAATCCGCGAAGCCGGATACCAGCCTCACGTCACCCGCGGCACCGAACGCACCATCGTCGCCGCCGTGGGCAGCGGACGCCGTCACGAGATCGAAGCTCTGCAGGTCGCGCCGGGCGTGGATAATGTGGTCGCTATCGCCCAGCCCTTCAAGCTGGTGAGCCGGCAAGTGAGGCCTGAGCGATCGGTGATTACGATCAATGGGGTCGCCATCGGAGGACCCGAAGTTGTGGTCATCGCAGGCCCGTGCTCGGTCGAATCGCGCGAGCAACTGCTCGACACCGCGCATGCCGTCAAACGCGCCGGGGCATCGATGCTGCGTGGTGGGGCCTACAAGCCGCGTACGTCGCCGTACGATTTTCAAGGGCTTGGTTTGGAGGCGCTGAAAATCCTGCGCGAAGCTCGCGAGCAAACTGGCTTGCCGATCGTGACCGAAGTGATGAGCACGGAAGATATCGACCTGATCTGCGAGTATGCCGACATGCTGCAGGTCGGCGCACGCAACATGCAGAACTTCGCCCTGCTGCGGCGACTGGCCACGGTCAACAAGCCGGTGCTGCTCAAGCGCGGTCCTTCGGCCACCGTGAAAGAATGGCTGCTGGCGGCGGAGTATCTGCTCTCGGGCGGGAATCATCAGGTCGTTCTCTGTGAGCGCGGCATCAAGACTTTCGAAACCGAGATGCGCAACACCATCGACTTGGCGGCCATCGCACTGGCGCGCGATCTCTCGCACTTGCCGGTCATCGCCGATCCCTCGCACGGAACCGGCAAGCAGAGCTTGATCGCGGCCGTGTCGCGCGCGGCCGTTGCCGTGGGCGCAGATGGATTGATCATTGAAGTGCATCCCTGCCCGGAGCGCGCACTGTCGGATGGTCCGCAATCTCTGGACTTCGCCGGATTCGGCAGAGTGATGCGGGCTCTGGGAGAACCGCTGCGGGCAACTGCCAGCCTGCCCGCTGCCGTAACGGCAATTTTATGAGTGCTCGCCGGAGCTTTTGATCCGATCGAGCGGATCGAAGGCAAGTTGCAGCGGCGAGGACCAGCGACGGAGGATTCAAAAACTTGTTTGGAGCCAGCGGAATCAGTTGTGTTTGAGCCGCCTGGAGATTGATGTATATTTGCAGTCTTTCCTCCGGCACTGGCGTTGTCGAGCCGGAGACGCAAGAATGGGACGCATCCTCTATGTATTTATTCGGCGTTTATCTTTGCCCCTGGCCGTACTGGCGGGCTTCCTGGGGATTTGCGTTGTCGTTTACATGCGTCTGGAACATCTTCGCCCGCTGGATGCGCTGTTCTGGGTCATCCATGCGCACTCCATCGATTACAGAGTGGTGCACAAGTCCACCAAAATCTTTGCCCTGTTCGTTTACGTAGGAGTGTTCGCATTCCAGATCTGGATCGCCGAGCGCGTCCTGTTGACCATCTTCAGCCATCAAGGCATGGAGGCATGGAAATCTATGGTGAACGAAGTAAGCGTCGATCGACTGCGGGACCACTTCATTATTTGCGGATACGGCCAGGTCGGCCGCACGGTGGTGGATCAACTGGAACGGCTGGAGATCCCCTTCGTCCTGATCGAAACCAATGAAGGCCTGTACCGCGAACTGCTGAACGAGCGAACTCCCGTGATCCAGGGCGACGCCAAGCGTCACGACATTCTGCTGCAGGCGGGAATCGAGCGGGCGCGCGGCATCTGCATCGTCATCGATAACGACGCCGACAATCTTTACATCACCGTAACGGCCCGTTCACTTAACCCTAAGGCCAAGATCATTACCCGTGCCGGGCAACAGCGCTACGCCACGGCGATGCGGAATTCAGGCGCGGATGAAGTCATCATCCCGGAATATGAAGGTGGGTTAATGACCGGCAGAATGATCCAGAAATATTATCCTGCGCAGATGGCGATCGAATGATGGCTAGCGAATCGCGAGAGCGTGGCAGCCCTACTGTAGCGCCGCCTGCGTCAATTTCACTGCACAATAAGGATTTGCCGTTCCCTTGGTTACATTGCACTTCTGCCCGTTGACCGACCCGGCTCCCAGCGTCGAGAAGTAGATGTTCGTCCCGCCGTTCGAAACCTGGTTGTCGATCACTATCCCGCTGGTACCTCCCAGGGCATTCGGGGCGGTTACGCAGGTCGAGGTCGGGGTGCCCGTACAATTCGGCGTCGTCAGCGACGTAGTAATCGTCGAGCTTTCCAGGTACGAGGTCTTGTTCGAAATGCCCACACCAAAGAACATCATGTCTGATGTTCCGTTGTAAAACTCGGTGAGCGGCGAACATTCCTCTCCCTTGGTGGTGTTGATCTGGAAGCTGGACGAACCCGTGCTGGTGATGACGTTGCTGGCAAAGGGAAAGAAGTACATCTCTGGAGCCGCTGGTGAGCCTCCGTCATTTACGAATCCGCATGCAATCATGTGTCCGGATGCTGACCCATTCAGCCAGAATGTGTTATCAAACGTTCCCGAGTGCAGGTTGTTACCGGTGCAGTTCCCTGTACCGTCCGACGATCCCAGGTTCACGGTATTGCTGGTTGTGGGTGCGCCGGTGGTGAAGGTGGCCGGAAGCTGGGTGATAGCCCCCCCGATGCCCACCACATTGCTGCATCCGGTAAAGGCAAATACCTGATCGGTGGTAGGATTGGCGGGATCGGTGACCGCGATGGGCGGATCCACAATCCCTGTCCCTGCTCCATGCGTCGCCCATCCGATGGTCTGCTGCGCTGAGTACGTGCCACCCGGGCTGGTCAGTTTAACCGAGTATAAGTATCCCTCCCCGTCTCCGATAAAGATCAGGCCCGCTGTGTCATCAACAACCGGAGCGGTCAACACTTTGGTGGTCTGAGTCGATACCGTCACCGGCCAGCCCCCACTGCTAACCAGGGCAGGCGTGCCTCCGCCAAAGACGGGCGTGATCTTGTAGAGCAAGCCGTTATCTGCGCCCACGTAGGCGGTATCGGTGTTGTAGTCTATCCAGGGCGAGGAGTTCGAATCGGTCGCGCTGGTTTGGATAGCGAGAGTTGTCATGCAGCCCGCCGTCGTCGGCTTCGTGCATGAGGTCGGCGTCGCCGGACTCAACACGGTGCCGTCCTGCGCCGGTGGCGTGGGAATTGGACTGGGCAGCACCAGCACGTGAAAGTACGAACCACTGCTGGTGCTTTCCACAAAAGCCACCTTCGTCCCATCCTCTGACAATGCGGGAGACGTTTTGATCTGGCCGCCGGTCTGGGTCACCGTGTTATAGGCAAAAGCCACCCAGGGCGATCCACTATTGCACTCCGGCGTGGCTCCCGTGTACAGGTTATTGATGCCAACCAGGTTGGCCTGGGTCGACGCTCCCGAAGACAGCGTCAGCCCAAACACAATGTAATCGGAATTGCAGTCCTCCGTGGTCACGTTGAACTGATATTTGGCCGGAAATTGGTTCTGCGGCACATAACCATTCTCCAGCGACACCGCCCAATCGATTCTGGTCTGGCGGGGCATCGGTATTCTGTGCCGGAGATTGTCGATCGCAACTTGCCGCATCACCATGTTGTAAACATAGCGCGGGTCATGGTCGCCGGCCGCCAGCACGTCATCGGCGCGCATTCCCGGCATCAGCAGATGCGGCGAACTCCAATCCTGCGGATATCCCAGGTGGACTGGCTGGCCCTCATCTCGCGACGAGGCCGCATCTACCGCCGTTTGTCCTGCCAGCGGAATCCCGAGCAACAACCCTGCTACCACCCCTAACCAACACAACGAGCGCCGTCCCATCGCATTCCATCCCCGAATCAGTAGTGGTGCCAATCCCATTCCCATTTTTTATGTTCGCTTAGATTTTGGGAATGCGGGACCTAACTTTCGTAACGTAACGCAATCGAGAGGATCCTCGACTGGTTACCGACGTGCCCGACATTCGCCTTCAGGCTGGAAGGACGGTCTCTTCTCCCGTAAAGGAGCCGCCTTGCCCGGCGGCTAGGCTTTGAATTTGTATCAGCGGTCCTGCGGAGCTCGCTCGCGTTTTTTTCAGCATGTTTGCCGAGGGGATGCCGGTTCGCTGGAAAGATTTCTGGCAATCGGCGCTGGAAGGTCCCAGCATGCTGCCCTCCATATAGGCGAGTCCGGGACAACGAGTGCAGGTGCCGACATGCGAGCACGAGGAACAGGTCGTCAGATGCTTAGCCCGGATCGAGCGGACCTGCTTGAGTTCCGCGGAGTCGCGCCAGACATCCATAAATCTCTGCCTGCGCAAATTTCCGCTCGGAAGCGGAAACGCGATGCAGGGAAAAACTTCGCCATAGGGCGAGATGTAGCAGGAGGTGTGCCCCGCACTGCAGGGGTAGCCTTCCATAACATCGTCATCGGGAGGCGGTGGCGGCGCACAGAATCTTGCCACGTCGCCCACCAGAGCGGGATCGTGAAATACCTGACTCAGCATCGACTCTTCCACGCTGAGTTGAAGAATCGAGCGATCTCCGTCAATCTTGGGCGTGATGGTGGGATCAACGCTATACGTAACCCCCAGTTCTTTGGCCAGGGCAATCACGCCCGCATAGTCCGCCGAATTCCCCGCCATGAGCACGTTGGCGATCGCAACCTTCACGCCCTGAGAACAAAGCAGGCGAATCCCTTCAATCGTGCGCTTCAGCGATCCGGGCAGTTTCGTAATCGCGTCATGCACCTCCGGACGGTGCGAATAAACGCTGATCTGCACCTGTTCCACACCCAACTCGCGAATCCTCTTCGCTTCCCACTCTCGAATCATCACCGCGTTCGTCTTTAATTTGACATTGAAAAGAAGGCCGCGCGCGAATTCCAGGATTTCAAACAGATCGCGCCGCATGAAGACCTCGCCGCCGCTAATCGTAAGCAGGAAGACTCCGGCTTCCGAAAGCTGGGTGAGAACATTCTTGATCTCAGCGGTGGTCATCTCCCCGTGATCGTCATGATCCAGATAGCAATGCACGCAGCGCTCATTACAACGGTACGTAACATCCAAGTGCACGCTCATGGGCACGCCCAGCTTGAGCGCCTTCTGGTTCATCTCGGCCAGCAGACTCATTGAATCTCCTGTGGTGCTTGGCCAGCGCGCACGGGCTGGTCCGAAATCAGCAGAATGCCGTGGGCTGCAAGCTCATCCGCAAATCTCTCCGCGTCCCGAATGGCGGTTTCCAGGCTGACATCGAACTCGGTGCAAATTTTCCTGGCTACGATTTCAGAAAGAGAAGCTTGTCCATCCGCGGCCTGCCATATGGCTGTGGCCACCGGGTCCAGAGTAAAAAACGTCGAGTCCTTCACGGACATGATCATCATCTCGTTGCCCATCATGCGGGCCGCGATCGCAGAACTCCTCATAATGTACTTCTCCGGCATTCGCGAGCTGTCCTTTCAAGTCTGCTGGCCGAAACTCTGCCGAAACGAGTGCATATGCAGGCAAACGCTCCGCAGACGGTCCCAGCGGCAAAGCATCCATGCAAATAACCGGGACCCCGGCAACGGCTTACGCCGCGGAACGATCCTGCGGCGATTCCGATGTATGCACGAAACCTTCCCCAGCAGGTCGGAAGCTTCCACGGGTGGATCGCTTTGAGGCACGGCATCTCCGCGCGTGACCCAGAGAATACGGCCGTCGCAATTCAGCACTTCTTTCACGCGATGAATGCAGGGTTGCTGATTCCGCAGCGCGAGAACAATGTCACCGGGGACAGGCGCAATCGCCGAGGATCCTTCTATCGTCAGCACGTCCCCCGGCCAGACTGCGGGGAGCATGCTGCTGCCGAGGGCACGCACTTGCACCGTAGCACCGGAAGCCAGGACTTCGGCTGCAAGACTAATCCCGGCAAGGGCTCGAACATCTTTCGTTTCAGACATAGGCAACGCCTACGAACTGTGGCGATGAAAACGACACTGAAACTGGGTGGCGCTTATCTTGCCGCAAGACAAAGCCATGGTTTCGAAAACCCGCTCGAAGCGGTAGGTGGGCTTGCCGTACGGCTTTTTCTGAGTCTGCGAGTTCTCGCTCTCGTCGCTTAAAGCGCCGCCCGCTGGAGTCGCAGGACGATCATCGAAACTGTTCCATCCCGGTTGCGGGGTCGCCGCCTCGAAGGATGAAACCCGCTCTTTGTCGTCTCTCATCGTTGCGTCACCTCCATCAACCCTCGCAACCGGCGCGATCAGTCCGCCCCGGATGCGCCCAGATCAAGCTCCCATCTAAGACCAGCGGGCGCGACCGTGACGCGCCCGCTGCACCGTCTTTCCCGCCCCACTGGTCGTTGTCCTTCAGTCGCCAGCCATGGCCACAACGGCCGGAACCTCGACCAGACCAACAGATTTCATCGCGGCGACGAATTCCGTCACATCGCGCTCCGCCTGCTCCATTCCCACTTCATATTCCGCTGCCAGAATGGTCGCCAATTCGGGCATCGTGCGGGGCAGTTCCAACAGTGTCCAGATCAAGGCTCCGGTACCGTTGAAGCTGTAGATCGTTGCCAGGTCCCCGACTTTCGCGTTCGCCGGAACGATCAGGGTTTCTTCGGCGACATGACGCGCCACCACTGATTGCGAACGCACAAACATTTCCTCTCCTGATGTGGTTGGCAAAGTGCAATCTCCCCGGTTCCGGATTTCGTAAAAAACGTTACTCTTCGAAAGCCGGTACCTTTCGTCCCAACTTGAGATTACGGCAACCTCCCCTTGTGGAAGCAATCGGACTTTTGGGCAGGTATTCGGTTGGTTATCACCCCAAATGGTTCCCAATCCTGCACAAAAACAGGCGTTTCCGTGTTGTCGGGGCCGCTTTTGCAAGGTAGAACACAGTCGCGCTATTCTGCGGAGCCGCAACGTCTCGCGGAAACCAGCCGTAACATTTCCAGTGGACAAACGAAATAAAACGCTATAAAAAGAAATGCTGCAGTTCCGGTCAGACTCCTGTGCTTAACGAAGAACGTCGTCGCGCTATTATCGATCTCCTCACGCATCAGGGTCGTGTTCTGGTCACCGAACTCGCCAGTCAGTTTGAAACCTCGCAGGTTACGATTCGCAAGGATCTCGAAATCCTTCACGCTCAGGGCATGGTGCACCGCACCCACGGAGGAGCCCTGCCGTCGCGCGACGGCGCTCTGGAAGATCCGACGCTGCGGGAAAAGGAAAAGCTGCACCGCCAGGAGAAGATGCGTATCGCGGAGAGCGCCATGTCGCAGGTGAAAGAAGGGCAGGTGCTGATTCTCGACTCCGGCACCACGACCACGGCGATTGCGCGTGCGTTGCGCAACTTTCAGAATCTTACGATCATCACCAATGCGGTGAACATCGCCGCCGAACTCGCCGGTACCGCGGTCGAAGTGATTCTCACCGGCGGCACGCTGCGCAAGAATTCGTTTTCGCTCGTCGGTCCGATCGCGGAAGAAACTCTGCGCCGGCTCAGCGCCGACTTGCTATTTCTTGGAGTCGATGGCTTCGACGTGCACTATGGGCTCAGCACGCCCAATCTATTGGAGGCAAAGGTGAATCGCGTGATGGTTGAGGTCGCAAAGAAGACCGTTGCGGTCTGCGACTCCAGCAAATTCGGGCGCCGCAGCCTGTCTTTGATTGCGCCACCATCGGCGTTGCAGGCCGTCATTACTGACCGCGGCGCTCCCAGATCTGACCTGCGCGCCTTGAAACAAGCTGGAATCGAGGTCACGCTGGTCTGAGGCGCCCAGATTCAGGTTCGAATGATCGTTCTAATCGATTTGTCATCTTGAGCGGAGCGAGAGCGAACGAGCTCGTGCAGTCGAAGAATCTTCACCTCACCGGAACTCTCATGCCCCGTTTCGACGTTACCATCGCCGGCGAACTGAACCTTGATCTGATTCTTTACGGGCTTCCGGAGCAGCTTCCGCCGGAGCGCGAGTTGCTTGCCGATCGCATGATGCTCACGCTCGGCTCATCCTCAGCAATCGTGGCCCACAACCTCGCCGCCCTCGGCAGCCGCGTCGGTTTTCAATCTCGCATTGGCGACGATCCTCTTGGCAAGATCGCTCTCGAACGGCTCGGCCAAAGCGGCGTGGATGTATCGCTCGTGCGCCGCGTCGCTGGCTCAACGACTACCGGGCTCACCGTCATTTTGCATCACGAAGCGTGGCGCAACATTCTCACCTATGCCGGAACGATTGCCGAGTTGACCTGGGACGATCTGGATTTCGACTATCTCGCCGACTCGCGTCATTTTCATTTTTCGTCTTATTATCTGCAGCGTGCTCTGCGCCCGCGAGTCAGCCAGCTTTTTCAGCGGATGAAGTCGCGGGGACTGACAATCTCTCTCGATACCAATGACGACCCCGACGACCGCTGGGAAGGAGATCTTCAAACGATCCTGCAACACGTGGACATTTTTCTGCCCAACGAACGCGAAGCCTGCAAAGCAGTAGGGACGGAGAATCTGGAAGCCGCGGTCCGCAGGCTCTCCGCGCTTGTTCCTGTGTTAGTGGTAAAGCTCGGGCGAAAAGGGGCCATGGCGGTGCGCGGTGGACAGAGATTCATCAGTCCGCCACTGGAAGTAACGTCGGTGGATACGGTGGGCGCCGGCGACAGTTTTGATGCCGGCTTCCTGCACGAATATGTCGGCGGCGCAGATCTCCCAACGTGCCTTGCCAGCGGCAATCGCGCTGGCGCACTCTCGACCACGCGCCCCGGCGGCACCGAAGCCTTCCGCGACGCCGAGCATCGGGAGAAATTCCTTCACGAACGTTAGACGAAAGCTGTGGAGACGAACAAATTCATCCGTCCCACCAGCGCGAAAACACGGCGGAACATATCATCAGCATTCCAAACTCACCGCGCGCTTACCTCAAGTAACAAATGCTCGCTAAACGCGGCTTTCAACGTTGCAGTCCCGCCCGCATCGGCCTGCACGGTGCCCAAATCCCTCCCGTCAACGTAATCCAGCACGCGATATGCACCGGGCTTCAGCCCGCGCAACTCAACCTCGCCCTTGAACGGCACTTTGTCCGAAGAGGCAAAAAATGCGTAATACATCTTCCCGTCTTTCGCGATCGCATATCCCTCTGGCACGTCGTACCCATAGACGTAAAGATCGCGAAACTCGCCCTTCGACAGCATCTTGTCGTTGTAGAGTCCAATCCATTTACGCCAGTGCTGTTCTTTTTCGCTGGTCAGCGCCACCGGCTTGAACTTTGGTCCCATATCCGGCCAAACAAATTTCGTTCCCGGCACACCACCAACGCCCAATGTTGAGGCGAAATCATCACCATGCTCGCTCCAGTTGCCCCCTCCTAACGGCGTCATCGCCGAAAGTTCAACGTGATCTCCATACACCGCCGCCTCCGGTCCGAGCAGGGCTTTATACATCTTGATGCGCCGGCGCACCTGGACCGCGCCCACCGGATCCGCCGTCACCGCCTGATCGATAAACGGGAGCCACGCCAGCGACGGCGGCGTCCCGCACGGACACGCCTGGGTCACGCTCTCCGGCTTGATCGCCCGGGTCGTCTCAAAGATGGTTTTATAAACCTCGCCCATCGCGTTGACCGACTCCTGCGGTGACTTGTGATGGTGCGCCGGGTTATAACAAGCTGGGACGCTGTAAATATTGTCCAGCTTCGATCCATCGAATCCCCAATCGCGAATGAATTTCTCGGTGAGTTGCTTGTAGTAAGCCTGCACCTCCGGGAGCGATGGATCGAGCACCGCGAGATCGCGCGTCATGCGCGCATGTTTGCCGTTCTTGTCGAGAATCAGCCAGTCCGGATGCTCCTGCACCACCTTCGACACCGCATACTTATGCGACTCGTATTCGCCCTGCCCGTCTTCCACCCCCAGCGGCAGCCACCACAATTGCACCAGCCTTCCCTGTTTATGAAATTCATCCACCATCTGCTTGATCGAATCGCCGGGAAACGTATCCGTCCGCGGATTCCAGTCGCCGTAGGTGTCGAACCAGCGATCGTCGAGCGTGGCCCACTTGATCCCAAGTTCTTTCAGCTTCGGGATCGTTCCGACCATCTCCGCTGGCGTCACGTTGAACTCATAGCCCCACCCGCACCAACTCACGTTGTAGGCTTCATTCGAGGGCTTTGGAATTTCCCACCCCTCTTTCTGCAGAACGCTTGACCACATGCGCAGCGGCTTGTAGAAGTCCCCGCTGTACACGGCCACAAAACTTCGCGGCGTCGAGTAACTGTCTCCCGGCTTGAGCACCGTGTTGGCCGGAATCGTCAGCTCGGTATTCACCCGTCCATCCTTTCCTACCTTCACCGGAATCGACAGCGTCCACGGCAATGTCTCCACATGCCCGATCGCCTCGCCCACCGACGCCGTCCAGAACGCCACCACCGGAATCCCGCCCCCATAGCCGCCTTTCACCATTTCGCCCATCGCATTGGGTTGTGCGGAGACTCTCGTCAACTTCTGTACCGTGTCTCTGCCCCAGTCATAACTCGATCCCTGAAACGACCACATGTCGTAGGGCTGGGCCTTCTCATCCACTTCCTTCGCATTGAATCGGTGCCGCTGCGTCACCACTTCATCGAGTGCGAAGTCCGACGTCCCGGTGTTCTTGTAGGTCACGCTCCCGATCGCTAGATTCGGAAAGTCGTCATACACCTCGAGCACAATCGTGCGATCCAAAACCAGTCCCGAAGGGGCCAGCGGACGCCCAGGAATCTCAATGCGCTTGCCCGGTCCCAACTTTCCCTCTGCCTCCGTTACTTTCGCTTGCCCAAAGTCAGGGATGAATTCCAGATCCTTCCCTAGCTGCATGATGTAGCCGCTTCCTGAAGCGGACCCTACTTCGGGGTCGTCCAGCGTCAGCCGTTTCCCATCCTTCAACAGAGCCGCCTGCAGATAGCCGTCGGGAAGAATCTGAAACTCCGCGGTACCGGTCCTGACCACAACCGGACCGCCATCGCGCACTTCGACCTTGATTTCGGAAAGCCGGGACGCCGCCGCTTTCGGCTGGGCCGACTTACTGCAACTGAGCGTCAGGCAAGCGATGCCGGCAGAAAATAGAGCAAGGACGGAACGGACAGAAGGAAGAAAGACTGTTCTGGACGCACGTTTCATGATTCGCCCTCCCGCAGCATAGCGAAAGAAAAAACAAGCTTTCGTAACTATACAGCAGAGGCAGGGTCTTCGCTGCTTCCCGTCAGCGTATCTCTTTTCAGCGGATCTTTCTTCAGCGTATCTCCGCCAGCGAGTGTTCCAGCGCTCCGCGCTTAGGCGTGGGCATTGCACCCACTTCGCTGGCCACCCAGGCTCCCATCAGATTCGCCACTTCGTTCATCAGATCGAGCGACGCGCCGTGCAGGTACTCGTGCACCAGGCCTGCAGTAAATGCGTCTCCCGATCCCACAGTATCGGCGACTTTCACACGAAAACCGCGGTGCTCGCTGGCATCGCCGCCGCGGAGCAGCAAACTGCCTCGTTCCCCACGAGTGATGCAGACCATTTTCAATTCATAGGCATCGAGCAGTCGTTGCGCCGACAACCGTTCATCCTTGTGCGGAAGTTTGCACAGGCTCATGACGCGCGGAAGTTCTTCGTCGTTCAGCTTGACGATGTCGGCCAGTTCCATCGATTCCGAGATCGTCTCCACCGAGTAGTACGACTGTCTCAGGTTGACGTCGAAGACTTTTGCAGTTCGCGCTGACGTCGCCCGCAGAAATCGTCGAATCGTGGCTCGGCTCTTCTTCGAGCGCTGTGCCAGGGATCCAAAGCAAACCGCGTCCGCCTTTTCTGCCAGCCGCTGCCAGTCCGGTGTCCAGTCCAAATTATCCCACGCGACCGGATGCGCGATTTCGTAGTGCGCGATTCCCTTCCCATCGACGTTGACCTGCACGCGGCCGGTGTGATGATCACGATCCGTCTGCACATGGTCAATATCAAGTCCCAACCCTTCAAGGACCCGCAGGGCTTCGACGCCGTGCGAATCTTCTCCCACGCGGCTGGCCACGATCCCCTGATCGCCCATCAACGTCGTGATGTAGGCAAAATTCGCCGGCGCTCCGCCCAGGCATGTCCGGCCCGGCAAAACGTCCCAAAGCACTTCCCCCAGCCCGACGACTCTCTTCTTCATTGGCCGCCCACCGGAAAACCCCCGGCCTCATTACCTTACCAGTCGCTTCCGATCAGATAAAAAGAGGGAGAGCCGCTACTTTAATCCCTGCACCAAATACAAATCCGACAAAGTTCGCACGTAGCTGTACACATAAGCCTTGCCGTCGGCCGAGACTGTTACCCGCCCAATCGTGTCGATACCCGCCGAATCCGCCGGTTCCATCGACTTCCACAGCGTCCTTCGCCCACTCACCAGATCCACCAGGTAAACTTGCGCCGGAACCTGCCCACGCGCCATCACATAAACCGCGCGCCCGTCTCCGGTCCAGCCACTCACCATTTCAAACGGCTGCAAGTTTGGAACCAGTTTGGGCTCGCCGCCATTGACCGGGAACAGATAGACCTTCTCGTCTGGTCCCCGCGCCGCCACCCATTGCCCGTCGCGCGACAGCACAAGTCCCGAACTCAAGCCTTCCATACTGAACGGATGCGCCTTGGGATTATCCAGCGATTCCGAATACAACCGGATCCCGTGCCCCGGCTCCATCCCGCTGAATACGAAGCGTTTTCCATCCGGCAAGAACGCCGCGGAAATATGATTCAGCCCATCGTCTTTCAACCGCTCCATCTCCCCCACTCCCGTCGGATAAAGGACCAGCGGCGATGGCGTCACATTGAGCCGTGAAAGCGCCCACTTTCCATCCGGAGAAAGCGACAATCCACTGCCTTCGCCTAATCGAATCGCCGGCGAACCGTCGGTGCCTCGTAAATACACCGCGTATCGTGGACCGCCGCCCTCACCCGCTTCTTGGAACAAAATCTCCTTCCCATCGGGCGACAAACCTCCAGGCACACTCCAATCCAACCACGACAAATCTTTTTCCTTCGTCTCGCCCGGCGCCAGCCCAATAATTCCCGCGCGATCATTTCCACGTGTCAGCAGAACATGCCCGTCTTTACCCACGTCCAGGATCGTCAACTCCCCCGGCACTCGCGCCAGCAATCGAACCTTCCCCGCCAGATCTGTCGCGTAGAGCGACCGGTCGCCTCCGGTACGTGTGGCCGTGAACCAGATCTCGCTTCCATCCGGCGACCACGTCAATCCCTGAATACTGTCCCATCCGGCGGACAGAGTTCTCTTCTTGCCCGATAGGTCGACCACGGAGACCGTGCCGCCATCGTCCCCGGGCTGCGGATGATCGACGAATGCTACGATCTTTCCGTCTGGACCCACGCGCGGATTCCCAATCCATCCGTCCGCCTGATACAGCACCTTGCCCAGCGGAAACTCAAGCCGCTTCCGTCCATCCACTTCGTGAACAATTGCGAAGTTCGTGCCATCCGGCGCCCAGTCCGCCCACTCCACGTCGTTCAGAATTTCGCGTGGCGCTCCACCCACCAGCGGAACCCGCGCCAGCGTCCCCGAGTAAAGAAACGCATCCCGCGGCTTGCTGCGCAGCGCCAGCAGCATTTCTCCCGAGCCAGAGATCGCCAGCACCTCCGCGCCCTTCGGCTCCATCTCCTGCGACTGCGGGCTTTCCGGCCGCGTCGTATAAAGATCCAGCGGCTTGCCTTCCCATGCCGCGCTGTAAATCACCGTCTTCCCGTCGGGCGCAAACCGCGCCGAACGCACAATTCCCCGCCTGAACGTGAGCGGATGATATTCGGCAAACTCTGGCTTCGGCGAGCTTCTCAGCAGGAGCGCGCCCACCGCTAAACCTGCCACCAGCGCCAGCGCACCGACAATTGCCGCGGTTCTCCACACCCGTCGACGTGGCGCCGGATTTCCGTACGGCGGCACGCTCGCGCTCGAAACCGCGGCAATCCCCGACCCGCTCGCCGCCCGAATGCGCGAACTCTCCAGCCCGCGCTTGATCCGCTTCAAGTCGCCGCGCAACTCCGCCGCGGTCTGGTAGCGCATCTCGCGCTCTTTCTCAAGCGACTTCACGATCAGTTCATCGAGTTTCTGCGGAAGCGCCGGATTCAAACTCGCCGCCGGCACCGGCGTGCGATTCAGAATCGCCTCAAAGATCACACCATTGCTGCTCCCGGAGAACCCCATCTGCCCGGTTGCCATTTCATACATCACGGTCCCGAACGAGAACAAATCCGTCCGCGGATCCAACTCCTCCGCCCGCACCTGTTCCGGCGACATATACGCCACCGTCCCGATCGTCGATCCAGGACTGGTCATCGCGCCTTCCGGCGTCGTCACCGTGTGTTCCGTACTCTGCGCCAGCTTCGCCAGCCCGAAGTCCAGCAACTTCGCCTGCCCCCGCTTGGTCACAAAAATGTTTGCCGGCTTGATGTCGCGATGAATAATTCCGCGGCTGTGCGCCGCATCCAGCGCATCCGCGATCTCAATGCCGATTCCCAGCAGCGTCTCCACATCCATCGGCCGCCCGGCAATGCGATGCTTCAGCGTCTGGCCGTCGAGAAACTCCATCGCGATGAACGCACTCCCGTTGTGTTCATCGATCTCGTAGATCGTGCAAATATTCGGATGGTTCAGCGCCGACGCCGCCTGCGCCTCCCGCTGAAAGCGAATCAGCGCCTGCGGATCTTTCGCCACATCATCAGGAAGGAATTTCAGCGCCACGAAGCGCTTCAGCTTCGTGTCCTCAGCCTTGTAGACAACACCCATCCCCCCGCCGCCAAGCTTCTCCAGAATGCGGTAGTGGGATATGGTTTGACCGATCATTCGCCGGGGATCGTCGTATCGATCATTCGCCAGAGGTCAGTTGCAGTGCAGCTATCTTACGAGCGCCCAGCCTTCCACGCAAGCGACTTGAACCCAACTCGGAAAGTAGTCCGAGTCGCAAATTTCATAAATCGAGATTGAATCGTTCGGCCCCCGCCACCTCCACCACTATTGACACTTTCTTAAGGGTTTTCTAGTTTCGGCCGCACGCCTCAGGCCTTGCGTTGAATCTGAAATAGCGCTTCGGGATCTTTCGCGGACGCAACGCCCGCCCAGATCCAGGCGTAGCGGCTCAACAACGAGCCAACCAGGAAGCAAATTGCCGCGCCCCGGCGTCCGGCAGTCGAGTCTGCGATCAGACGCAGCAGAAGTGCTCCTGGACCGGCCAGTGCACCAGCGATGCGAAACGTCCATGCGCTCTTACCGCGATGCAGCGGCGCGTTCACCGGCAGGCGGCTCAGTTCGAAATGAACTCCCAGCAACGTTTCTGCAACGGCAGCAACCAGTCCGAGGAACTGAGTTGCCGGGGTTAGGAAGCCGATCAGTTCTAGAATTCCCGCAGCTCCTCCGACCGCGGAAGCCAAAAAGTGCGGGGGCAGGGCCCGGCGATTATGCGACCACACCGGATTCGCCGTAGCGCCAATCAGCACTCCCGTATACGCTGCAAGAATCAAGCCGGTCAGTGCTCCGGTGAGCTCCCCAGCCCAGCTGATTCCGATGGTAAGCGGACTCACGTAACCACGGAAGATGAGTTCATTTCCCACCAGACCGACAAACACGCAGCCTGAAAACGCGACCAGAGTCCACACCCCGACCGACATGGGAGATTGGATTTTGGCAACTCTCAACATGGCCAGGAATCGCGCCGGCTTTCCCAAGTCCGCAATCAAGAGAATCGGGCAGATCGCAGATCCAAGAAAGGCCACCCATAGAGCGGACCGGATCAGCGCTGGTTCGCCGCCGAATATCTGCGCCGCGAGGGCCGCGACTGCGGAGACGCCGGCGATGCCGCCCACGAAGAAGTAGAGCGGGATTTCCCAGGTCCAGACCGGCGCCTTCAGTACCGGAAGGCCATAGTAGCTGTCTTTCCCGCGAATTTGCGACGGAGGCATCGCTGGCCTGCCATCGTGGCCGGCAGGCGGCGCCTTTTCCGCCGCAGCTTTGCGAATTTCATCAAGACGCTCTTCGGTGGCCTTCGGGTTAGATAGTGGCACGGGATCGACTCCGTCAAATTGCAAAAGCCACGCAGACAATCGCAAAGACGACCGCGGCAGAGATCAGCGCCGAGGTCCAGGCGCTCTTCAGGTACGCCGACGGCGCTTCCGGCGCCGGTGGAAGATTGTAGTTTTCCGGCTCACCCAGAATCACGAAAAAGGCGTGCACACCACCCACGCTCGTTTCCCGGGGGTCATAGAGCCGCGCATCGTGATAGCCGCGCTCGCGCAGTTCGTGCACACGATTCTTCGCGCGCTCCTGTAGCTCTTCGAGTTCGCCGAACTGGATCGATTGTGTCGGGCAGGCTTTCGCACAGGCAGGGATCAGGCCGGCCTTTTGCCGGTCATAACAGAATGTACACTTGAAGGCGCGCCCGTCGTTGGGGCGGCGGTCGATCACGCCAAATGGACATGCGACCACGCAATATCCGCAACCATTGCACACGTCGTTCTGCACCAGAACGGATCCCACGTCGGTGCGCATGATTGATCCCGTAGGACAAGCCTCCAGGCAGCCCGCATTTTCGCAGTGCTTGCAAACATCGGAAAGAAAGACCCAGCGGAACGGGTCTTTGGTGTCGGCAAGCTGCGGACCAGCCACCTGGGGCTGCTCCAGAAACATCACATGGCGCCAAGTCGAGGCTCCCAAACTCTGCGTATTGTCATAAGAAAGGCCGCTCCACACCATGCCGTCGGCGGGCACTTCGTTCCATTCCTTGCAAGCCACTTCGCAGGCTTTGCAGCCGATGCACACGGTCGCATCTGTGAGAAACGCGGAGACGGTCATTAGGCTTAGGATTCCCTCCGTACTTCTCTAAGTTCTTCGCGTAACTCTTTCACGGCCTGCACATTCTTCGAATGTCTGCCGCGCAGGAGGTTGCACAGCAGCCCCTTAGATTCCATGATACGAACGTTCGGCTCCTCCGAAATGGCCACAAGATCATTTCCGATGTCGCCTTTCACCAGTCCAGAATATCCCCAGTGAAACGGCAGCCCGACTTGGTAGATGAGTTTACCCTCGATCTCCAGTGTCTGCACTCGAGGTGTAACCAGGGCATGCGCTTCGATGGCAGACCGCTGGGTAATTACGGTCACCCACTCTCCCGGCGTGATGGCGAGATCGTTGGCCATTTCCACAGAAATCTCGCAGAACATTTCGGGCTGTAGTTCGGCCAGATGCGATAAAGTCCGCGACATTCCCCCGGCGGTGTGATGTTCGGTGAGGCGGTAGGTAGTCAGAACATATGGAAACCGCGCGTCAGGCGACGACGCGTACTCATTGCCGAGACGATTCTTGCTGCTGGCCACAGGATTCACCTGCCGCTTAGGGTAGATCGGATTTCGTATCGGCGACTCAAATGGCTCGTAGTGAGCCGGCAGTGGTCCGTCGGTCAAACCGCTCGGCACCCAAATCCAGCCGAGACCGTCGGCATGAAGAATGAATGGTTTGTCTCCGGCCAGCGCGTCGTCACCCTCCGCATTTTCTCCGGGCACGTGATCTGGCGGCTTGGTAGCTACAAAGTCGGGTACATCGTTCCCCGTCCACTTCTTGGCGGCGCAGTCCCACCACACCAATTTCTTCCGTTCGCTCCATGGCTTGCCGTCGGGGCGCGCCGAAGCCCGGTTGTAAAGGATGCGACGGTCGGCGGGCCAGGCAAATCCCCAGCCGTGACCATAGAAGTCTTTCGAAGCACGCTGATCGGCGCGATTTTCGCCAGGCTTGGGAAAGACACCAGAGTAGATCCACGCTCCACATGCGGTTGAGCCATCCGCTTTCAGCGCAGTGAAACCCGGCACCATTTGCCGGTCCGCCACGGTGTAGCCGTTGATTTCCTGCAGAATTTCCTCGGCAGATGGCTCCCGATGCGGCCCTTCAATGCTGTAGTTCCAAGTCAGTGCGAGCAGGCCCGCGTTTTTCGGTTGCGGATCTTTTCTGGCTTTCTCGCGCAGAAGGTTTCCCAGGTGAAACATGAACCAGTTTTCGCTGCGGCTGTCGCCGGGAGGATCCACAGCTTTCTCGTGCCACTGCAGCAACCTTTGCGTATTGGTAAACGTGCCGTCCTTTTCTGCGTGGCCGGCCGCCGGCATGAGGAAGACTTCGGTCTGAACGTCCTCCGGCCGTACTTCGCCGTTCTGCACTTCCGGAGCAGAGCACCAGAAAGAGGACGTTTCGGTATCCACCAGATCGCGAACCACCAGCCACTTCAGCTTGGCGAGCGCGCGGCGTTCCATCCCCGAATTCGGCCCAGCGACGGCTGGATTTTCCCCCATCACAAATAGCCCGTCCATCTTGCCATCCATCATGTCGAGCCAATAACCCTGGTGGGAATGATCGCCGGTGAGGCGCGGCAGCCACTGGAAACCGAATTCGTTCTGCGGTTGCGCGGCGTCGCCGTAGTATGCCTTCAGCAGGCTCACGATGTATTTGTCGAAGTTTCTCCACCAGCCGGTTCTGGGCGTGTTTTGCGCGATGTATTTCGCCAGACTCTTCGACTGTTCTCCGAACCGGGGCATGTTCAGGTATCCGGGAAGGATGTCGAAGAGTGTCGGGATATCAGTACTACCCTGGATGGAGGCGTGCCCGCGCAACGCCAGAATGCCACCGCCCGGCCGACCCATGTTGCCCAGCAGGAGCTGCAATATTGCGGCACAACGGATGATCTGCACGCCAGAGGAATGCTGCGTCCAGCCTACCGCGTAGCAAATTCCTCCAGTCTTCTCCGGGCCGGACGCCTTGCAATACGCATCCGCCACACGCAGGAAGGCTTCCTGAGAAACGCCGCAGTATTTCTCCACCACCTCCGGCGTGTAGCGCGCGAAGTGGCGCTTGAGGAGCTGAAAGACGCACTTCGGATTTTGCAGCGTGTCGTCTCTCTTATAAGTATTGAGGTCGGGAATCGGGTTGGCTGGAGCTTCTCCCCCGGGGACTTGGCCGCCTCGCTGTTCTGACCCTTCGTACCACCATGTTTTGGAATCGTAACAATTTTGCTCGGTCTTCCAGCCGGAGAAAATTCCCTCGAGTTCTTCTGTATCGCGAAAAGCCTCCGAAATGATCAAAGGCGCGTTGGTGTAGTGCAGCAGGTACTCTCGGAAGAAAAGCTCGTTCTCCAGCACGTGGCGGATCAATCCACCGAGGAAGATGATGTCCGAACCGGCGCGGAGCGGCAGCCACATGTTGGTTACTGCCGACGTTCGATTGAAGCGTGGGTCGACGTGAATGACCGTGCTTCCCTTCTCCTTTGCTTCCATCACCCATTGGAAGGCCACGGGATGATTCTCCGCCATGTTCGATCCCATGATGAGGATCACATCGGAGTTCAGCATGTCCTTGGGTGCAGTGGTGGCTCCGCCTCGCCCGTAGGTTGTGCCCAGACCGGGCACGGTGGAGCTATGTCATATACGGGCCTGATTGCTGATGCATACCATCCCCAGGCCTGCAGTGAACAGCTTCTTGATCAGGTAGTTTTCTTCGTTATCGAGCGTAGCGCCGCCGAGGTGACCGATGGCAGTGGTCTGCATCAGCGTCTGGCCGTCCCGGGTTTCGACGAACGTGCGCTCCCGGCTCTCCCACACCCGGTCGGCGATCATCTCCATGGCTTTGCCAAGCTCGAGATCTTCCCAGACTTTGGAAAAAGCTCTCCGGTACTTGACCTTAGTCAGCCGCTGGGAATGAGTGAGCAGTTCGAAGCTGGCCGAACCCTTCGGGCAGAGGCGCCCGCGTGACAATGGCGATTCCGGATCACCCTCAATCGAGATCAGTTTTCCGTTCTTGTGAAAGGCAAGCTGCCCGCAGCCCACCGCGCAGTACGGGCAAACGGACCGGGCGACTTCGGCTCCATGATTCTTGGGAAGCAGGTTCCGCGTCTGCTCGCTCATGGCTTCCGGGCCGGTACCATCGCCGCCATGAAGAATCTGACGAACTAGCGGCCAACGGAGCGCGAAATCTTTGATCATGCGAAACCCCCGTCGCGGGCCCACGTATTCCCTGCGGCCAATATCATAATATCGGTGTGCGATATATTACGCGAAGCTTGACAGCCCGAAACCGTAGGACTATATGTATCGCGTCCCACCCGTGTCGGGTCACGCTGTATTGCGTCATGCCAGGTCGCGTCACACAATAAGGGATTGCCTGTATCCGGTCAAGCGGACGGGCCGATTGCATAATTGCAGCTCAAGGGGAAGAGAACGATGGCAGAGCAACGTCTTCCGAATCGCTGGGGAATTGCAGTCGCTGCCGTACTTATGCAGATCTGTCTGGGCGCGGTCTATGCCTGGAGTGTTTTCGTCAAACCTCTGGTCAACACGCAGCACTGGACGCTTACCCAGGTGTCGCTGTCATTCACCATCAACGTTTTCTTCATCGGCGTGGGAACGGTGATTGGCGGATTGTGGATGGACAGTGCCGGCCCGCGAAAGGTGGCCACAGTCGGCGGCATAATCTACGGCCTCGGCTACACCTTGTCATCGGTTGCCGCGTCGCAACATTCGCTTCCGCTACTTTATCTCTGTTACGGCGTGCTGGCGGGAACTGGCGGAGGCATGGGCTACATTTGCCCGGTGGCGACCATCGCCAAATGGTTCCCAGATATGCGCGGAGTGATGACCGGCCTCGCGGTCACGGGCTACGGCGCTGGGGCTTTGCTGATGGGCCCGATCGCGGCTCGCGAGATCGCTTCGGCTGGCGTCTCTACGACTTTTCTCACATTCGGAATCGTCTACCTCATCGGAGTGGTTGTAACCGCGCAGTTCTATGCGAACCCTCCCACGGGCTGGAAACCTGAGGGCTGGGTGCCGAAAACCGCAGTCGCCAAAGCAGCCGGCTCTTACCAATACAACGTGAAGGAGGCTTTTGCGACGTGGCAGGCCTGGATTCTGTGGCTGATGTTATTCCTGAACGTTTCTGCCGGGATCATGATCATCAGCCAGGCGTCGCCGATCGGTCAGCAACAGGTACATATGACCGCCATAGCGGCTGGAACCATGGTGGGCCTGCTCGGCATTTTCAACGCGGCCGGCCGTTTCTTTTGGGCCTGGATTTCCGACTATCTCGGCCGCGCTCGCGTCTATTTTCTGCTCTATCTGATTCAGGCGGGAATCTTCTTCTATTTGCCCCGGATCGATACGGAAGTGACGCTGTTCATCGCCTTCGCCATCATCTATTTGTGCTACGGGGGAGGCTTCGGCACCATGCCGTCGTTTACCGCGGATTACTTTGGAGCCAAATCTATGGGCGGCATCTACGGATGGATCCTGCTGGCCTGGGGTATCGGAGGAGTGGTTTCGCCGATCATGATCGCTCGCCTGCGCGAGGCTACCGGCCAATATTCGGCCGCAATTCACATTATTGCGGGTGTCATGGTGGTGTCGGTGATCTTACCGCTCGTGGTGCGGCGACCCAAGGGAAAGGACATCGTACAGGCAGAACCCGCGGCGCGCGCCTCATAGAAGAAGGGTCGGACACCTGGCCACGAAATTCGCGCACCACTAAATGCTCTGAGAAAGTTGTTACGGGCGGCGTCTGGTGGCGAGTCTGTCGATGAAGCCGGGGTTATGGTCTCAGCATCTGATACCTATGATTAGAATCTCCTCTCATCTCACGCCGCGCTAACGAGCCACGTTAGCATCGGCGCCCCCGACCAACGTCGGCGACGAAAAATACCCGCCACGCGCCAACCAGCCACTTTTCCCATGGCCTCTTTTTGTGCTTGTTCATTTTGCTTAACTATGGTTAACTAGTTGCTATCATCCGTAGTTAATCATGGCAGACAGGAATCATCCGAGAGAGATACTGCGGCCGGGCCATTTCGCGCTTCCGTTACTGATGGTTCTGTGCCTTCTGCCGGCAAAGGCGCGGGCTCAAGGGGAGACGACGAGCGCCATTGTGGGACAGGTTCGAGATACGACTGGCTCCGTCGTGACCGGTGCCACCATAACCATCGCGAATACCGACACGGGACTGCGGCGCAGCGCCAAGACCGATAATTCGGGCCGCTTCGACTTCCCGCAGTTAAAACCTGGCACTTACTCGGTTAAAGTGGAAGCGCAGGGCTTTGAAACACAGCAAAACGGCAACGTTGTTTCGAGCCTCGGCCAGAAGCAGACTGTGGATTTCACGCTGAAAGTCGCCCGCTCGAGGGAGACGGTCGAGGTCAGCAGTGAAGCTCCGCTGATCAATCCAGCGGATGCCAACACCTCAACCACCCTGAACGCACCGGCGTTGGAGAATCTACCGAATCCTGGGGGCGACCTGACCTACCCGCTGCAATTTTCGCCGGGAGCCCTCATCAACACTGCGGGTAGCGGAAACGACTTTGTCGGCAGCAGCAATGGCTACGGCAACGTGGAATTCAACGGACTGCCCGCCCTCTCCAACGGCTATATCGTGGACGGACTCGAAACCAACGACCCGCTCACCAACCTCAACAGCGGTCTCTCGACCAATCTTGTATTGGGATTGAATTCGATCTCCGAAGTGACCGTCAACACTCTTTCCTATGCAGTCGATCAAGGACGGTATGGAGCGTCGCAGGTCAACTACGTCACCAAGTCCGGCTCGAATCAATTTCACGGGAATCTGTACGAACTGTGGAACGGGGCGCTGCTCAATGCCGCCGACTACTTCACCAATGCAACGCCGGGAAACCACAAGCCCGGATCGACCGTGAATCATTTCGGAGGCAGTCTGGGCGGCCCGATTGCCCACAACAAACTGTTTTTCTTTTTCGACAGCGAGTGGGTGCGCATTGCCTTGCCAATTGTCACTCCAACCATCGTTCCCAGCCCGGCGTTCCAGCAGTATGTCTTGCAGCAATTGCCTTTAGGCCTCACGGGCGCGGAGGGCGACGTCATCTATCCTGCCGCCCCAGAGGAAGTTCCGTTCTATCAACAAATGTTCTCCCTCTATGAAAACACGACCGGCGCACCCACGGCGATACTCGGCTGCCCGCTCACAGAGGTGAACGCTTGCGCCAACCGGCAGAGCGTGTCGCACTCCAGCGACGATCACGAACAGGTGCAGACGGCGCGCATCGACTACAACATCAGCCAGAAAGATACGGCGTGGTTTCGCTTTCAGTCGGACACAGGACTGCAAGCCGCGTGGACGGATCCGATCAACCCGCTGTTCGACGCTTTTTCTCCGCAACCTCTGTACTCGTTCGCAGCAGGACACACGCACGTCTTCTCGCAGAACCTGGTGAACTACTTCAATCCGGCATTTTCCTGGTACGAAAGTCTATTTGGGCCCAACAATTTTCAGCAGACACTTGCAACTTTCCCAATTGTGCTGCAAGGCAGCGGCGCGAATCCCTTCACGCCGATTGGCGGGCTGGATAACACCTGGGTGCAGGGCCGCCGCGCCACGCGGTTTTTCATCAACGACAATCTTGCCTGGAGTCATGGCGCTCACGAACTCAGATTCGGAACTAACACCCGCATCTTCCGCCTGAACGATTTTGACTTCGGAGAAGGCACGGTTCCGACCGTGACCTATGCCAACTTGCAGCAATTTATCTATGGAGTGGCGAACACCGCGTCGCAGGCCTTCCCTTCCAACGCAAACGAGCCTTTCAACTTCCTCAATCTCGATGTCTATGCACAGGACACCTGGAAATTAACTCCGAAGCTGACCTGGACGTTCGGTCTGCGTGACACCTTCAACTCCAATCCACGAAACCCACACGATCAGGTCGCCCGGCTGAGCGGCGCCTTCAGTTCCATTTCGCACGACGTCAATCAGCCGCTGAACGCCGCGATTCAAACTCATCTCGGCAATCTTTTTTCATCCACACCTGTTGCGATTCTGCAGCCGAGAACCGCCATTGCATGGCAATTCGAACCGAAATCCGTGCTGCGCACGGGCTTCGGAATTTTCAGCGACATCCTGCCTGGCAGTGTGGCTGACCTGATTGGCACCAATCCTCCATACGACAATACTTTTCAGGGAGGAGTGCTTGGCACCGTGGGCACGCGAGCATCGTCAGGGTGTGACCCAGTCGTCGGCTGTACTGCTATCGCCCCGAAAGTCGCGAACAGTGCAGTGGACGCAACTGTTGCCGCAAATCAGACCTTCACTTCAGGATTTCCCATGGGCCAGCTTTCCTGCGCATCTTCGCAAGCAAATCCCACTCGCTGTATTCCACCGGTTGCGATGACGGCGATTCCAGATGGCAAGCTTCATGCACCCTATTTCATGGAATGGAGTCTGGGGTTGGAACGTCAATTGGGAACGAAAGCAAGTTTGCAAGCGCAATACGTAGGCACGCGGGCTGTCAATCAGCCGTACTCGACACAGGTCAACGGCTACCAGACCGTGTGCGAAGGATGTTTTGCGCCATTTCCTTATCTGCAACCAACCGATCCGCGATTCGGCGCGGTAACGCAGTTTTCCACTGGCGCCAACAGTCACTACAACGGCCTTCAACTCACCGCGATGAAGCGCTTGGGACACGGACTGCAAGGGCAGATCAACTACACCTTGAGCCGCTGCATGGATACCGTTTCGAACGGAGGGTTCCTGCAGTTCTCCGCGGGTGGAATCCTTTCTCCTCTGCCGGGAGAACTGGCTCGCGATTACGGTCCCTGCGATTACGACATCCGGCAGAATCTCAACGGCCAGTACATGTATCAACTGCCGGTCAAAGTGCGGAATCATTCTCTGGGCTACGCGCTCAATGGCTGGCAGATTTCTGGAACCCTGTTCTGGCACAGCGGCGTGCCGTTTTCAGTGCTCAGCACGCCGTACTCGGCAAATGGAGACGGCATTGTCCAAGGCAGCGGGCCGCAGTTTGCCAGCATCGTTCCGGGCGCTTCGCTCTACCAGCGTCATCCGATTGGCGGTGTCACTCAGCCGGGAACGTTACAGTGGCTCAATCCGAATGCGTTTGCATCCGCCGTTGATCCGGCCGCGCAGACCATTAATATCGATGGCCAACCCGTCAACCTTCCCGCCGGATCCTGCTATGGCGGCGACAGCCCTCAGAATTGTCAATTCGGAAGCCTTGCCCGCAATGCCCTCCGCGGCCCCGATTTTCTGTGGAGCGACTTCTATCTCACAAAATGGTTCCCAATTACCGAGCACATGAAGCTGCGGATCGAGGGACAGTTCTTTAATGTCTTCAACCATCCAAATTTTGGTCTCCCGAGCGTCGTGCAGGCCGGCATTCCAGGGCAGCCCTCCACGCAAACTGGATTTGGTGCACTCACCTACACAACTTCTCCACCGACAGGCTTGCTCGGCGTCGGGTTAGGCGGTGACAGCACTCCCCGCATGATTGCGTTTCAGGCTCGGCTAGAGTTCTGAGGACTACCGGTATAAAGCGCCTACCCCTCCTGCCTTGAGATTTGTTCTATGCTGGACGAGCGATCAAAATCTAAGCTGGGCCGAGGAAACCATGGCAACGAAATATCGCGTCGTTCAGGTGAAGGGTGCGAAGCCGGAGACGTTCATCGTTGTAGGAATCGATTTTGCGCAAGCTACCATCACCAGCACTTCGGAATCGATGGCAGAAACTGGCATGCGAGCTTATCTGAAGAAAGCGGGAGCATCGGAGGCGGACATTAGCTCCTGGATCGAACAAGCTCGCGAGTATCCGAGCTAACCTCCGTCTCCGTAAGCTCCGTTAGCGACCACCGTGGCCTCCGCCACCTCCGAAGCCGCCGCCCCCATGGAACCCGCCGAACCCTCCACCACCGTGGAAGCCACCACCGTGGAACCCTCCACCACCGCGGAAGCCGCCGCCGAAGCCACGCGAACCGCTCCTCATGGCCGATGTAGAGTGGAAGCCGCGGCCGATCGAACCGGCTCCACGATAAATGCCGTTCGTGTAGCGACGGCTGGCGACGTAAGAGTTGCCCGGACCCCAGTTGTGGTAGTTGGTGCTGAAGTGATGTTGAAAATGGCGGAATCCATAGCCGCCCCAGCCATAGCCTCCGTAGAACGGAGCGCCGTAGACCCACCACGGAGAATAGAAGCCCCAGCCGAACGGGCTATAGAAAATTCCGTCTCCGGGGATGAAAGTGAACGCGTCAAACCAGGGATCCCAATACCAGTCGGCGCCCCACCAGCCGAATCCCCACGGGGTTTCGTCATACATGCTGGCGGCGTCTACGTTGGCTTCCGCCAGGTAGGCTGAACGCAGGCTGCTCCAGCGATACAGGTCTCCTTGTTCGTACGAGTCCTTATTGAATTTCTCGGCCTTCGACGAATCGCTGTTTTCGAGATTAAGTTCGTGCCCGCTTTTTACTATGGTGTGTCCGCCCCCTTGCTCGACGACGGCCCTTCCGTCAAAAACGCGCACCGCATCCTGAGGCTGGTTGAAATCGTACAGGCCGGTTTTCAATAATCTCACCGTCGTCGCATCCTGCGTGATGCGAATGTCGTTTTCCGGATGAATCTCCGCCACCTCAACCATGGCGTGCCCCTTCTCAAGTACAAGATGGGTGTCGGTGAGGTTGGGGGAGATCATCCTGACGGAACTGTTGTCGCCGACCCGCAGAAAGACTCCGGGAGTGAGCAGGATTTCGGCTTTTCCCTTTTCTGTAGTGAGTGTCTGACCGGGCTGTAATTCTGCCGAACCGATCGACTTCGCAGTCAGAGCCTGATCTCCGATTGCGACTTGACCTTCAACGTAATTCACCGTTCCTGGTAGCGCAGTATCTTCACGGGAATCCATTCCCCGTGCAGGCGCCGATAGAATCGCGGCCAGGAAGAAGCAGGCTGCAAAGCTGATCGCTCCCTTCATATTCGCCTCCTCCGACCTTCAATTCATTAGATGAGGCGCAACCAGCCCACGATGCTCCTCTGGCGCCCGCGAAAACGGCGCAACGACTTTTGTATCGTCACCCGATATATAGCATTACATTAGACCGCGCTGAACCAGGCAACCCGCGGACGATTTGCCCCATTCCCACCTATAGAGACTCCGCTTACCTAAGGAGCATAAGTATGCGAATCCACAATGCAATTGTTCTAATCTCCGCTCTTCTATTGACATCGGCGGCCTTTACGCCGCTGGCACGCGCCGACGAGTGGAATCAAATGACAGAATTTTCCTTCAACAACCCGGTAGAGATTCCGGGCCGAATCTTACCCGCGGGAAAGTACTGGTTCGTCCTGGCGACGAATAGTTCCGATCGCAATATCGTTCAGGTGTTCAGCGCTGACTGGTCGAAGCTCTATGCGACGGTGCAAACCATCGCGACCTACAGAAGCGAGCCGACCGTAGACACCGAGGTTCGCTTCGCCGAACGCCCCAGCCGCCAGCCCGAGGCGCTGCTCAAGTGGTATTACCCCGGACGACTGATAGGCCATCAGTTTCTATACCGGACAAAGAATGAGAGGGAATTTGCGCGCGACGCAAAACAAGACGTGGTCGTGACCTCGCTACTACAATCTGCGGCGTGAGGCGGCGCACCATCCCCCAGCTGTCAGTCCACGAAGCAGGCCGCCGGCAGGGTAGTTACCTCCGGCGGCCATTTTGTTAATCGACACGCAGCAGCATCCCGCTGCCCGCCCGGATATTCAGATTACCGCGCTCCGCTTGCAGCGTGATCTCGCCTATTGGGTTGTCCCTGCCGGCATGCGCCAAAGTCACATTGGGATAGCCGTACGCTCCGCACGCGTCGGAAGAGAACAGCCAGAGGGCCTGCGGCCCGCGGTCGCCGTCGACAACGCCACGACACGCTGCACCTGGTTGCGCCGACGCATTGACCATCACTCCCCCACCCAGCAGGGCATGCCCCACGATGTCGGATCCCTGAGTCACAGCCGCTCCGTGATAGGCCACATCGCCGCCGATTTGCTCCGTGACCCAATCCGCTTCCGAGCTCCCGCGGTCGCTCCCCATTTCAGGAATCTGGGCCTCGTCGACATCCATCATCGACGCCAGTGCCCGCAGGTTGGTGGTCACGGGCAAACGGCGGTTTCCTTCTTCCACGGTGTCAAAGCGGAGTGTGATCTCCGCCTTGCGCGCCTGGGTTGCGGATTTAACCGCAACTACGTGCCCGATCACCTTTGTTCCTGACCGGATTCTGGAGCCCGTAGCCAAGGGCACATCCTGCATCACGCGCGCGCTGATCGTTTGTCCTGGCCGGACCTTGCCTGAACGCAGCGAAGAATTCAACTCAACCGGCAGGATCGTCCCAGGGGGAATCGCAACCTGCGCGAACGATGCCGCCGTCAACACGAACACGGCGAGCCCGATGGTCTTCATCATCTGCGAAATGAGTGTTCCAGCAACTTGTTTTCTCATGGCATTCTCCTTTCTCCCTTCCAACTTTTCAACGCTCCTCTCGCCTCTTCCATTCAAGTGTCAGCCTTCTTGCTCCACTGATCGGCAAAGTCAGAAAGTTTATTCTGCCCGCCTCAGCGTGACCTCAGAAGTCGCGAACGTACGCGCCGATGCGCTGAGGCTGGCATTTTTCTCCATTTCCTCCTGGCAACGAATGCACAGCTGCGTCCACGGCAAGGCACGAAGTCTTCGCACCGGAATGTCGCGGGCGCACCCGACGCACGTTCCGAACGATCCGTCCGCGATTCGTTCGAGCGCTGCATCAACCATACGCAACAGAGTCCGGCGCTGGCTGCGGCGTTCGAACAATGACTCTTTCGACAGGTTGGCAACGCAACGATCTGCGCTGTCCTGCGTCGAGTCAGCCTCCAGCGAGCGCGTCTCTTCTTCGAGTGCGCTGAGAAAGTGCAGGATTTCGTGTCGTTGAATTTGTAGTTTTTGTCTGAGCTGTTCAACATCGATTCGGTCCATAATCTTTCCCTCCCTGGTTTTCCGCTTTATGCCGTCTGCACAACTCCGCATCTTGCGCGCGGCCGCTTGCTTCCTACGCATCCATGTCCTGCAAAGCCCATTCTGGCCGTTGCGAATGACGTAGATAGGAATCGAAGAAGCGAAGCAAGAATGGTGTCTGGCTGCCAACCCCGGTGAATAACAGCACCGGGACGTCGGGCTTGATCCGCTTCATTTCAGCCCGCAGAGAACTGCCGATCAAATCGGGCAGGTCATACTCCAGCAGGACGCCCTGGACATCGAGCTTCTTGAACAATTTCAGCCCTTGCAATGCCGAGGTCGCGCAGACAACTTCGTATCCTGCCTCTTCCAGCATGTATCGTAAGGCGTCCAGATATTCGGATTGGTTCTCCACACAAAGAACTTTCAGTGCGCTCATGATCTCTCCAATTGTTCTTTCTCCTCATCGAACCGGAGTTTCAACGGTATCTGACGTGGCACGGCCCGCCAGGCAGCGCCTCATTTGTGCGCGCAGCGGCCTGCCGCATCTTGCGCGGCCCACGATGGAATCAATGAAGGATTTAGCTGACCGGGGGAGGACGGTTGTAGTGGAAGCCTTTGGCTTGCCGCCCGTAGAAGAGTAGTACTACCGGAGTCAGGTGAGCAGACCCCGCCTGGGGCGGGATTTGGTGGAAATTGCTGACCGGAGCAATCCACTGCGTCCCATTATTGTCGAAGCGCGGCCTCTGGTCGTGCGGTGAACGGCCTTGTTCGCTGCTGCTGATGGTGGTGCGAGCCGAGGCTAGCTTTTCGAACTCCGGCGGCACGCTGCGCGCCACGACCAGCGCACCAATCAGGCCACAGAACCCCGCCAGCGCGAACGCAGCCCGGACCCTCACGCCTATATGATTGCAGCCCGGCAAAATCGGATTCCGTAATTTCGAACCCACCGGCATTAGACTCCGTCTTTCAGATGGGATGATTGCATGCCGCCATTTGGTTGGACACTTCCACTTTTCTTTTCTGCGGGATACAAAGAATCCGGGTGCCAAAGATTTTAGACCGTGCCAACGGATGGTCAATTTGAGCTTACGGAGGGTAGCCAGACATTTTTGTTGAACTTGACGGCAGTTGATGAACCTTTTTCGGCGTCCTTGAATCATAGTTGTTATCAGATGTGCGTGAGGTGAGTTATCCGTACACGTGATCACCATCCGAGATGTTCAGCGTTCGTCCTTGCCGCCTTTGTATTGGCGACGATTCTAGCCGGTGCCGGTCGGCTCACAGCTCAGGGCGCCGCTCCGGAAGATCAGGACCAGGCTTCCTCAAACCAAGCTCCGTCAAATCAGACCGCTTCCGATCAGGCGCCCTATGCGAATCTATCGCTCGAACAGCTCGACCGGTTGGTCGCGCCCATCGCGCTTTATCCCGATGCACTGGTGGCGCAGGTTCTGGCGGCTTCGACTTTTCCTTCGGAGATTGTCGACGCCAACCAGTGGCTCGAGGCTCACCCCGGACTGAGCGACGCCGATCTCGGCAAGCAGGTCGATCAACAGCCGTGGGACCCCAGCGTGAAGGCACTGGTGCAATATCCGTCTGTCCTGCAGAACCTCAGCAAGAATCTCGGATGGACATCGGAACTCGGCGACGCTTACTACAACCAGCAAGCCGACGTGATGAAAGCCGTGCAGGAGATGCGCAAGAAGGCGCAGAAGGCCGGCACTCTCAAGCCGACGCCGCAGTTGAATGTCGAAGACAATAATGATCAGGTCGATATCGACCCGGTCGACCCGGATGAAGTTTACGTTCCGGCCTACGATCCGTGGCTTGCCTACGGATATCCCATCGCGCCATGGCCTTATTGGGTGGATGTACCCGGCATCTGGTGGGGCGGACCGGGGCTCTATTTCGGAATAGGTTTTCCCATCGCTCCGTTTTTCGGATTCGGCTGGGGATGGCACGCCTGGGGCATCGACTGGTTTCACGGGGGATTGTTCTTCAATCGAGCACCCTATTTCCCGCACGGCCCCGCATTTTTCGACCGCGGCGCCTACTATGGCGGCCGACCAGGCTTCGGCCGTGTCGGAGGTTTCCGGGGGGAACTGGGCGGTAGGGACGCGTATCGAGGCTATGAGGCTCCCCGAGGTGGAAGTGGAGTGCGATCGGGGGCCTTCAGCGGAATTACGCATGGCGGCGTATCGCGAGGTTTTTCTGCGCGCGGCCAAAGCAGTTTCGGTGGCTTCCACGGTGGAGGGTTCCACGGTGGCGGCTTCCATGGTGGTGGCGGTGGCCGGCGTTAGTAGGTTATTAGAACGAACCCACGACGAGAAGGTGCGAGCATGTTACGTAGTCTGAGTCAGTGTGCGAAACAATTCCCTACAAAGTTGACCTCAGTTTTCGCAGCTTTCCTGGTCTTCGCGACAACCATGGTGTGCCTGCCCGCTCAGTCGCAGCAGGCCAAGACGGCTGAGACCTCCTCACCCGCAGGAGCGCCGAAAGGTAAGGCGTTCGCCAAGCCGGCAGATGCGGCCGCAGCCCTCTACGCTGCCGCGGTCCGGAACGACGATCAGGAACTGCTCGTGATTCTTGGACCCGATGCCAAAGACGTCATCACGTGGAGCGACGATGCCAACGAGCGGCGCGAGCAGCGTGAGCAGTTCGCACAAAAATATAACCAGATGCACCGTCTGGTGAGAGAACCGGATAACACTGTCGCACTTTACGTGGGGGCCGAAAACTGGCCGCTCCCCATTCCAATCGTGGAGTACCACGGCGCGTGGTACTTCGGCACAGTTATGGGGAAGCAGGAGATCCGTTATCGCCGGATCGGCCGAAATGAAGTTGCGGCGATCGAAGTGTGCCGCGCTCTTGCGGACGCGGAAAAGGACTATCGCTCCGAAGCACACCAGTACACGGCGAAGTTTGTCAGCGACACCGGTTCACACGACGGTCTTTACTGGAAAAGCGCGGACAATTCGAAGAAGAGTCCGATTGGGCCGTATCTGGCGCACGCCGGTTTGAGCGCATCTGGCGCAGTAAATTCAGAACCATATCACGGCTATTACTATCGAATCCTGCTTCACGGCTCCGACGATTTCGCGATCCTGGCATTCCCCGCGATGTATCGTTCTTCCGGCGTGATGACGTTTCTGGTCAATCCGGATGGCACTGCCTACGAAAAGGATCTCGGCGATCGGACCGCCGTGCTGGCCAAGGAAATCAATTCGGACCATCCCGACAGTACCTGGAAGCAAGTCGACTAGGGGGCGACTCCAGCGCTGTAGCAACCCATCGTTCGCCGTGTTTTGCCGTTCACCCGCAAGAAAGCAATTGCGAACTCCCAGTCAGGACGTCTGTCGCGGTCTCGCTCTGGTACACTGGCGCGCATGCACGCAACGTCACGTCGACAATTCTTAGGCCAGTGCGCAAGCGTCGTCGCCGGAACTTGGCTTCTGCCGGGGTTCGCGCGCGCCGGCGATTCCCGGCCTTCGGTGAAATTCCCTTCCAACCCACGCGACCGCGTCGCCGTCGCCGCTTACCCGTTTCGCGAATTTATCGTGGGATGGAAAGGCTGGGACGGCAAGACTCCAAGCTCCGTTCCGGCAGCGCAACAGGTCGAGTTGAAGGACTTCGCGGCGCACGTGGCCGAGAGGTTTAATATCCACAAGATTGAGCCCTGGAGCCCCGTCTTCCCGTCGACCGATCCGAAGTATCTGGAGGAGTTTCGCCTGGCGGTCGAGAGGGCTCGCTCCGCGGTTGTGGACATCGCCGTGGACGAAGAGTACAGCCAGTATGCGATCGACGCAGCCGAGCGCAAGCGGGCTCTAACGGCAAGTGAACGGTGGGTAGACGTGGGCGCTGCCCTCGCTTCGCCCAGCATTCGCACCCACGTTCATGCCGCCAAAGATTCGAAGCCCGATGTAACGCGGGCAGCCGACACGCTGGCGCGCGTCGCCGACTACGGCGCAAAGAAGAACGTCGTCGTACATCTGGAGAATGACGATCCAGTGAGTGAGGATCCCTTCTTCATTGTGCAGGTCATCGATAAGGTAAATAGTCCATGGCTGCGCGCCTTGCCCGATTTCGGCAATTCTCTGGCCGCCCACGATGAAGACTTCGCCTATCGCGCCATTGACGCCATGTTCGCGCACGCCTACGGCATCTGCCATGTGAAAGATGGAGAGGTCAACTCACAAGGCAAGGCCGTGCACGTGGATCTGGCGCGGACGTTCGCCATTCTGAAGAAGCACCGGTACAAGGGATACTGCTCCATCGAGTACGATGCGCCCGGCGATCCGTATAAACCAACGGCGGAGTTGGTGGAGAAGACAGTCGGATTCCTTTCCGCCGCTTAAGGCATATCTTTATCTTTAGCCGGAGATGACAATCTCAGAGCCATCGCCGGTCTGCTGGCGGAGGGCTGGCCAGCACGCTCTTGGCTGCGTTTCGCTGATGGTGGTAGTCTGCAGGGCGACTTCTTATCGCAAGGAGAAACATGAAACTATCAAAGATGTTTGTCGGAGTTCTGTTTCTTATCGTCTGCGTTGCGTCTACCGCCGCGGACCGTAAGTACATCTCGAAGCCGCGCGGCGATGACTTAAAGGCCCTCCCATTTAGTGACGGGGTCCTGGTTGGCAATACGCTCTACATCGCCGGTCATATCGGGCTCGAGGCCAAAACGAATTTGCCTCCGGCGAGCGCAGAAGAGGAAGCTCATCTGGTCATGGAAGGCGTCAAGGAAACGGTAGAGTCGGCGGGATTATCGATGGACGACGTAGTCTCGCTGCAGGTTTTCTGCACCGACTTGAAGCTCTACGACACCTTCAACTCGGTCTATAAGACCTACTTTCATGGCAACTATCCGGCGCGGGCGTTCATTGGAATCGATAAACTGGTGCGGGGAGGAAGATACGAGGTGATGGGCATCGCCGTGAAAAGGCGGGAGCAGGGTTAGCACCGAAGCAGGATTATTCGGGATTCATGAAAAGAATCGTTGATTCGTTTTTTATTCGCCCCATAGCGGCTTTTTGTGGTAAATGTATAGACCATGCAAAAGGCCGTCAATCACCTTAAGAAGAGCGATCCGATTCTGCGCGCCATCATCGAACGAGTCGGGCCGTGCCGCATGGAGTTCGGGCCTCCGGAATTCTCCAGCTTGGCCGAATCGATCGTCTATCAGCAACTCAACGGAAAAGCGGCCGCGACCATCTTCCAGCGCTTCGCTGCACTCGCCGGCGAACCGCTCACTGCGGAAGGCATTCTCAGGCTCACCGATGAGCAAATGCGCAGCGTCGGGTTATCGAAGCAGAAGGCCGCCTATCTGAAAGATTTGGCTAAGAAGACCGCCGTCGGACTGCTCGATTTTGCCCGATTGCCCGATTTGTCAGACGAGGAAGTCATCAAGCATCTCACGCAGGTCAAGGGCATCGGAGTGTGGACGGCGCACATGTTTCTGATGTTCACGTTGAAACGCCCGGATGTTTTGCCGACTGGCGACTATGGCGTGCAGGCGGCTATCAAGAAGCACTACAAGAAACGCAAACTGCCCAAGCCGCACATCATGGAAAAAATCGCCAAACCCTGGGCGCCATATCGCAGCGTCGCCTGCTGGTATTTGTGGCGAAGTCTGGACATCAAAACCATGTGACGGAGAATCGGGGAACCTGGCCTGTATATCTCTGTGATCCCCTGAGCCCTCTGTGGTTAAATGGTGTTCGATGGCTGACCTTAAGATTCGCGTGCTGGTGGCGAAACCCGGCCTTGACGGGCATGATCGTGGCGCCAAGGTAATTGCCCGCGCCTTGCGCGATGCTGGAATGGAAGTCATCTACACCGGCCTCCGCCAGACTCCGGAAATGATTGTGACCGCGGCGCTGCAGGAAGATGTGCAGGTGATCGGTCTCTCAATCCTCTCCGGGGCGCACAACGCCATCGTGCCGCGCGTGATGGACCTGCTCAAGAAGAACAAAATGGACGATGTGATCGTGTTGGTGGGCGGGATTATCCCAGACCAGGATATTGCCGGGTTGAAGCAAGCCGGCGTGGCCGCGATCTTCCAGCCTGGCACCGCCATGGACGACATTGTTCAGTTCATTCGCACGCATGTGAAGGGCCCAGGCGTACCCGCCACCGGCTAATTGCATATCTCTTGACCGCCAGGAACATTGCACCCATCAGCGGACCCTCACTCTTCAGTCTGGAACGCACTGAAGGAAGCCTGCTGCTGCGTTTGTGTTCCCACGACTCCACCAATCGATTGACTCGCAAGGTTGTGCTCGCGCTCATCAAAGAAATTCCACAACTCGCCGCCGCGAATCAACCCCTGGTCATCGCTGGCAATGAACAATTCTTCTCCGCAGGCGCGGACCTGAAAGAAATCGCTGCCCTCGACGGTCCGACTGCATTTGAATTTTCTAAGATGGGACAGAGGCTGATGCAACTGATCGACGAATTCCCTGCCCCTGTGACGGCTGCGATTTCAGGCTACTGCATGGGCGGAGGCGTCGATCTGGCGCTAGCCTGCCGTCGCCGCATCGCCTCGCCCCACGCCGTGTTTGGCCATCGCGGAGCAACTCTCGGTCTGATCACAGGATGGGGAGGCACACAGCGCCTGCCTCGCCTGATCGGCAAGGTACACGCCCTCCGAATGTTCACCGTGGCTGAGAAAGTTACAGCATCGAGCGCGCTGCAAATGGGATTGGTGGACGCAATCGCCGCCGACCCCGTGGCCGAAGCGCTCCGCATATACGGCAAGTGATTTGAACCTCTGCCCAGAACGCTTTCGTGAAAGGCAGGCTGTTTGCGCGCGTCCCGCCTCGTGGTATACCGTAAACATTCGCTTCTTCATGTCTTGGACTCATGGCTGAGCGCAACGAATCTCCTACAATGAACTCGTCTGCACCGGCCAATGTGTTGACGACCAAAGTGGATCCCACCTCGGCGCGTTACGAAGCCAACATGCGCTTCTTGGCGGACTTGATGTCGCAGGTTCGCAACGAAGCGGAGAAAATCTGCGAAGGCGGCGGGGCTAAGGCTATCGAAAATCAGCACGCTAAAGGGCGGCTAACCGCCCGCGAGCGCATCGAGCGGCTCGTCGACCCGCAGACATTTTTCGAACTGGGGCTATACACCGCGCACGGCATGTACGAGGAGTGGGGCGGAGCTCCCGCCGCAGGAGTGATTACCGGCTTGGCGCGCATTCACACCCGCATGGTGATGATCATCGCCAATGACGCAACCGTGAAAGCGGGTGCGTTCTTCCCGATGACTTCGAAGAAGGTCATTCGCGCGCAAAACATCGCCATCGAAAACCGCGTTCCGACGATTTATTTGGTCGATTCGGCCGGCGTCTTCCTGCCGCTGCAGGAAGATGTCTTTCCCGACACCGACGATTTCGGCCGCGTATTTCGCAATAACGCCGTCATGTCGGCAATGGGCATTCCCCAGATTGCCGCCATCATGGGCATGTGCGTGGCAGGCGGAGGATACCTGCCGGTCATGTGCGACACCGTGCTCATGACGGATGGCAGCGGTTTGTTTCTCGCCGGTCCCGCCCTGGTGCAGGCGGCGATCGGGCAGAAGGTTTCGGCGGAGGATCTCGGCGGATCGCTCATGCATTCGGCGATCAGCGGCACGGTTGATTTCCGCGAACCGAACGACGAGGCCTGCATTGCGCGCATTCGTTCGATTGTCGAAAGATGGGGCTACCGGCGCCTGTCTCCGTGGGACCGCAAGAAGCCGGTTGAGCCCGCGCTGGCCGCGGAGGAAATCTATGGGATTTACGATTCATCTCCCGCGCGTCCCTACGACATGAAGGAAGTGCTCGGCCGTTTGCTCGACGGCAGCCGCTTCGACGAATACAAGCCGGAATACGGCAAGACGTTGGTGTGCGGCTATGGACGCATCGGCGGCTTTGCCGTGGGAGTTGTCGCCAATCAGAAACTGCACGCCCAGCAGACCGATCCTGAAGGCCACAAGCGCATGGAGTTCGGCGGCGTGATCTACACCGAATCCGCCGAGAAAGCCGCGCGCTTCATCATGGACTGCAATCAGAATCTGATTCCCTTGATTTTTTTTCATGATGTTAATGGATTCATGGTCGGCCGCGACGCGGAGTGGAGCGGGATCATTAAAGCCGGCGCGAAGATGGTCAACGCCGTTTCGAATTCCGTGGTCCCGAAGATCACGGTAATTGTCGGAGGATCATTCGGCGCCGGCCATTACGCCATGTGCGGAAAAGCCTACGATCCGAGATTTGTCTTCGCCTGGCCAACAGCCCGCTACGCCGTGATGAGCGGCGATTCGGCTGCCGGAACGCTGGTCGAGATCAAAATCAGGCAATTGGAACGCGGCGGCAAGAAGCTCAGTGAAGAAGAACGAAGGGAACTTTTCGAATCGGTGAAGCGCACCTACGACGAGCAAACTGATCCGCGATATGGCGCAGCTCGGCTGTGGATCGACAAGGTCATCGATCCCCTTGAGACGCGGGACGCGATCACACAGGCCCTTGAAGCCGCGTCGCTGAATCCGGAGGTGCCGGAGTTCAAGATCGGTGTGCTGCAAACCTGATTCACCACGGAGATACGGAGCAATTGCCGATTGTCGATTGCTGATTGAAACAACGCGTCGAGCTAAAGCCGGGTGCCAAATGCCAATCGCTGATTCTGTCAAATTCATCGAGTGTCCTCGCGATGCCTGGCAAGGGCTAAAGGGATTGATCCCTGCCGACTTGAAGACTGATTACTTGAAAGCTCTCATCAACGCCGGCTTCAAGCACATCGATGCCGTCTCTTTCGTCTCTCCGAAAGCCGTGCCCCAAATGGCTGACTCGGAAGACGTGCTCAAGGAACTCGATCCGCCGGATGACGTCGAAATCATTGGAATCGTTGTGAATGAAAGAGGTGCTCAGCGCGCGATTGATACTCAGGCCGTTTCCACTCTCGGCTTTCCCTATTCAGTTTCAGAGACATTCCTGCGCAAGAACCAGAATCAATCGGCTGTGGATGCGCTCGACGAGCTTGAAACTATCCAGAAGAAAGCCGACGCCGCCGGACTTGGGGTCGCGGTTTATATCTCGATGGCCTTCGGCAATCCTTATGGCGATCCTTGGAGCGTCGACGAAGTAACCGGCGCGATCGAACTCCTCGAGGCTGAAGATTTTCACATGATTTCGCTGGCGGACACCGTCGGTATGGCCAGCCCGCAACAAATCGGCGAACTGGTCGGAGCGGTAAACGCGAGGTACGACTTCCTGGAGATTGGAGTTCACCTGCACAGCCGGCCGGAGCAAGCCGCGGAGAAAATTCTCGCGGCATACGACGCTGGCTGCCGCCGCTTCGATTCGGCGTTGGGCGGCCTCGGCGGATGTCCCTTTGCACAAGACGCTCTGGTTGGTAACATCCCCACGGAGAAAGCAATTGAGGTGTTGAGCCGGCGCGGAGCGGAGATGCCGCAACTAAAGCCGCTGGATACTTTGCTGAGAGCTGCCGCCGGAATCGGAGCAAAGTTCTCGACGTCCCATGCCGCAGACTAGTTAGCGAAATGACTTACAAAACAATCCAACTCGCATATGAAGGCGCCGTCGCCACGATTACCTTGAATCGCCCCGAAAAGCGGAACGCGATCAGTTTCGAGTTGATCGATGATCTGCTGCGCGCGCTTGAGGAAGTAGCGAAGTCAGAGGCAATCGTCCTGATCCTGACCGGTGCCGGCAAGGCTTTTTGTTCAGGGATGGATCTCGACAATCTGAAAGCGCTGCTCGGCCGGACGCCGGAACAGAATCTGCAAGACTCGCACACCATGGTGCAACTGTTTCGTTCTCTCTATGAATTTCCCCGGGTCACGATCGCGGCCGTGAACGGAGCCGCAATCGCCGGCGGCACCGGCCTGGCTTTGTTGTGCGATTTCACGCTGGCGGTTCCCGAGGCAACGTTCGGATATACGGAGGTGCGAATCGGATTTGTGCCGGCCATCGTCTCAACGTTTCTGCTGCGGCAGATTGGCGAGAAACAGGCCCGCGATTTGTTGTTAACCGGAAGACTCTTCGATGCGGACGAGGCTGCGCGCATGGGACTGGTCACAGAAATCGTCCCTGCAGGCACGCTGATGACTCGTGCCCGCGAACTGGCCGCGTTGCTCATGGCAAACAGTTCGGCGTCATTGCGGGCCACCAAACGCATGCTGACCAATCATGCCCGTGCGGAACTGGATGCGCACATAGAGTCAGCCGTTCGCGAGAATGCTGCGATCCGCACCACCGCCGACTTCCGCGAAGGAATTTCCTCGTTCCTGGAGAAGCGAAAACCGGTTTGGACAGGAAAATGAACGCCAACCACCATCAGCCTACCAATGAAACTCGGCTACGCGTGCGCTACGCGGAAACCGACCAGATGGGAGTGGTGTATCACTCGAACCATTTGATCTGGTTCGAAGTGGGCCGGGTGGAATGGATGCGGCAAATGGGATTCTCCTATCGCGACATGGAGCGGGACGATGGCCGCTTCATCGCCGTTGCCGAGGCTACGTGCCGCTACCGCGCCCCGATCTTCTACGACCAGGAGGTCGTCGTGCGCACCAGACTGAAAAGCGTGCGCGAGTCTGTGGTCGTTTTCAGCTACCAATTGGTTCTGGCTGACGACGGCGCGCTCCTCGCTGAGGGTGAGACCACTCACATCGTCACCGATTCGAATATGAAGGTTGCCGCCTTACCGGAAAAGTATTTGGCGGCATTTCGCGCTGCCACGCGGAAACAGAGCCCGGCCACTGGAGTCTCTTGAACGCACTTCACATCACGGGAAACGATCTCACGCTGGAAGCGGTTCGCGAAGTTGCGGTCGAGCGCCGCGCGACCCTGCTCTCGCCCGACGCTCGCGACACCGTCGTTCAGGCGCGCGCCGTGGTCGACGAGATTGTCGCCAGCAACAAAGTCGCCTACGCCATTACCACCGGCGTAGGTAAGTTGAGCGACGTGCGCATCGCCAGCGAACAGATTCGCGAGTTGCAGGTGAACTTGGTCCGCTCGCATGCGGTCGGTGTTGGCGAACCGCTCTCGATTGCGGAAACTCGTGCCATGATGCTCCTGCGCGCCAATTCGCTGGCCAAAGGCCACTCTGGCGTGCGCGCCATCGTCATCGACACGCTCTGTGAGATGCTCAACCGCGGGGTCACGCCCATTATTCCTTCGCAAGGCAGCGTTGGGGCGAGCGGCGATTTGGCCCCCCTCGCGCATCTGGCTCTGGCTCTGATTGGCGAAGGCGAATGCTTCGACGAGAAAGGCGGCCGCACTCCCAGCGCAGACGCCTTGAAACGCGGACAGATCAAGGCATTGGTTCTTGAGTCGAAGGAAACAATCTCCCTCATCAATGGCACCCAGGCGATGCTCGCCATAGGAACGCTCGCGTTGCTAGCCGCGGAAACGCTCGTAGATTCCGCCGACGTGCTGGGCGGCCTTTGCTGCGACGCGCTCAAAGGAACGGACACAGCCTTTGACGAGCGCATCCATAAGGCACGCCCGCACACCGGACAAATAAAGTCCGCGGCCAATCTGCGGCTTATGCTCGAAGGCAGCCAGATTCGCGAATCGCATCGCACCTGCGGCCGTGTGCAAGACGCGTACTCGTTGCGCTGCATTCCGCAAGTGCACGGCGCCGTGCGCGACACACTCACTCACTGTCGAGACGTATTCGAGACCGAGGCGAACTCCGCTGTCGACAACCCTTTGGTCTTCGTCACCGACACGAAAAGCGCGGCTGGCGATGTAATCTCCGGCGGCAATTTTCATGGTGAGCCCTTGGCCTTCGCGTTAGACTTTCTCGCGATTGCGCTGAGCGCTCTGGCCGGCATCAGCGAACGGCGGATCGAACGACTGGTGAACCCGGCATTGAGCGAAGGACTGCCCCCGTTTCTCGCCCCGGGCGCGGGCCTCAATTCCGGCTTCATGATGCCGCAGGTCACCGCGGCGGCGCTGGTCAGCGAAAACAAAGTGCTGGCGCATCCCGCATCGGTCGATTCCATCACCACCTCGGGAAACAAAGAAGACTATGTCTCGATGGGCATGACGGCGGCCAACAAACTTAAACGCGTCATTGATAACACGCGCAACGTGCTGGCGATTGAAGCCATGGCCGTGGCTCAAGCCCTCGATTTTCTGGCTCCGTTGAAGCCTTCGAAACGCGGCCAGGCTGCCCATGCTGCGATCCGATCTGTGTGTCCAACAATGGAAAAAGATCGCGTCATGTATCCCGACTTCGCCCGCATCGCAGCATTGATTGCAAGCGGCAAGCTGGCTGAAACAGTGCGATAAATGATTAACGGCTCCAAGCTTCCTGTGGAATCTCGAAAATGAAGACCCTGACCGAATATTTGAAGTTCCACACCAAGACCCACCGAGCGTACATTCACATCACTCCGCAAGTGGAGGAGATCGTTCGCCAGAGCGGAGTTAAAGAGGGCATGGTGCTGGTTTCGGCAATGCACATCACGGCGGGTGTATATGTGAATGACAATGAGAGCGGCCTGATCGAAGACATCGATCAGTGGCTGGAGCGTTTGGCTCCTTTCCGTAAGAATTACAAGCATCATGAAACCGGCGAGGACAACGGCGACTCACATCTGAAGGCTCTGCTCATCCATCACGAAGTTATCGTGCCCATCACTGCCGGCAAACTCGACTTGGGCACATGGCAGCGGATCTTTTATGCAGAGTTCGACGGGCAGCGTGACAAGCGGCTGATCGTGAAAGTTATGGGAGAGTGACCACATGTCGGAAGAACTGAACGAATTGAAGGAACACGCGGAGCATGCCAAGGAAAACCCTGCGCTCGCGCCAGTCTCCGTGACCATGGCCATTCTGGCCGTGGTCGTGGCCGTGGTGTCGTTGCTTGGACACCGCGCCCACACTGAAGAGGTCGTGCTGCAGGCGAAATCTTCGGATCAATGGGCCTACTATCAGGCCAAAAACATTCGACGTCACACCGACGAATTTTTCACCGACCTCACCTCAGTGCAGGCCACGACAGACGCTGCCGCTCTAGCCAAGTTGCGGGACAAATATTCTCAGGAGGCATCGCGCTATAAAGACGAGCAGCAAGGAATTGAAGACCAGGCCCACGAACTGGAGGCCGAAGTCGCGACCGAAAGAAATCGCGCCGATCGCTTTGACCTGGCCGAGGTATTTCTGGAAGTCGCCTTGGTGGTCACTTCCATCACGCTGCTCTCCGGGCGAAGACTGTTCTGGGGACTCGGTATCGTACTGGGAGTTATCGGCATCGCGATCACGGTCACCGGCTTTCTCGTGCATTGAGCCGCGGCGTGCTCTCAAAACCGTATTGCTACGAAGTGCCGTCATTCTGTCTTTTCGAAGCGGCCAATGCTTCCTCGTTCTTCCCTGTTTTCACCGCGAGGAATGGGCCGATGGCCAGCACATCCATGCGAGTCCGCTGAAAACAGTCGATGGCCTCTTCCGGCGTGCACACGATCGGCTCATTCTCATTGAAACTCGTGTTCAGAATTACCGGAATTCCCGTCTTACGTTGAAAAGACGAGATCAAATCGTAATACATCGGATTTTCCTCGCGCGTCACAGTTTGCAGGCGCCCCGTGTCGTCAACGTGATTCACTGCGCACAACTCCTTGCGCTTCTCCGGACGAATCTTGTACACGTGCAACATGAAGGGCGAAGGATGGTCATGTTCAAAATACTCGTGCTGATATTCAGCCAGGATCGACGGGGCAAACGGCCGGAACCACTCGCGGTGTTTAATGCGCGCGTTGAGCACGTCTTTCATGTTCGGCAGTCCCGGGTGCGCGACAATCGAGCGGTTGCCCAGCGCGCGTGGGCCCCACTCCATGCGCCCCTGGAACCATCCCACCACGTTCCCGGCGGCGATCTGCTCAGCCGTTTCGTCAAGCAGCGCCGCGCGTTCCAGTTTGCGGAAAGCGAGACCGGCCCTCTGCAGCGCCGATCGAACATACGATTCGGAAAATTCCGGACCGAGATACGACTGCTTCAACTCATGCCGCCGCGGCTGTTTCAGAACGGAATGATAGGTGTGCAACGCCGCGCCGATCGCCAATCCCTCATCGCCCGCCGCAGGCTGAATATAAGTTCGCCGGAACGGAGTATCGCCGAAAATTTTTCCATTGGCTACGCTGTTCAAAGCACATCCCCCAGCCAGCGCAATATCGTCGAGCGGAACGCGTTTGTGCAATCCATTCAGCAGTGAGAAGAAGATATCCTCGAACCGCTGCTGCAACGCGAATGCCAGGTCCATGTCGCGCTGTGTGATGTCCGCGTGTGGACGCCGCGGCGTGCCGAATAGCTTTTCCATCCGATTGGAGAAATGCCGCGCCAATTGAACCGTTCCATCCGGCAGAACCTGCATTCCCTGATTGCTGCCGAGCGGTTTGAAGTAGCGGAGGTCTAGCTCAAAGCCCTCGTCTTTGGCCGCAACAATTTTACCGATCTCGTTGCAGTAAGTGTCTCTGCCATACGGGGCAAGGCCCATCACTTTGCCTTCATCGCCATACTTTGTATAGCCGATGAACTCGCAAATCATCGTATACAAGCTGCCCAGCGAGTGCGGAAGAAATACGCGGTCGAGCACTTCAATTTCGTTGCCCTCGCAGCGTGCCATCATCGTGGAAACGAAATCGCCGGAACCGTCATAGCTGAAGCCGGCAGCCTTCTCCCATGGCGAACAGTAATAGGCGCTCGCGATATGAGCAATATGATGTTCGAGATGATGTTCTTGAAAACGCAGATTGGAGGAATCCGCCTCGAGCGCCTTCGCCAGCAGCAAGCGCACGTCGCGCATCGCCTCTTTGCGCTGCCGCAGCCGGATGAAATTTAATATCTTGGCAGGGTTAGAGAGCGCATACCGAACTTTCTTGGCCAAGTTCGCATCGCTGTCCTGCCCCACCGCTACATGTTCCACGTCAGAAATCTTGGCGCCTGCCGCATCCAGACACGCTTTGACCGCCAGTGCGGGAAACCCGCCGAAGTGCTTGCGGCGATTTAAGCGTTCTTCGGCGACAGCGAATTTCACTTCGCCGTCGAGCACAATCGCTGCGGACGCGTCGGCGTGAAACATGTTGAGCCCTAAGATCAGCATGAAGCTAGCTTGTCCCCTGGGAAGTTGAGATTCGAGACGAAATCATACGTGCAGGCGTTCAGGCCGGGTTTACACCAGACTCTCTTAACATCGCGTTGAGAAACTCAGCCGTATCCACGGCAAGAGGTCTTCCGGTTGAGATTGACTCGTCGATGCGAAGCGTCGCCAGCGTTGAGCCAACGAGATCCTCGAAACCGATCGGCGCTTCCGCGCGTCGCTGCACGGATTGCGCAAATGCTGCCCACTCCGCCCGGTGTCCTTTGTCCTGTCGCCATCGCGAATGAGTTTTCTGTTTGTGTCCGTGACGCACAAGTTCCAGCCGGCGAAAATCCTCTAGCACGGCAGCACAGCCTCCGCCAAACACTTCGATGCGCTCCTTTGAAAAAGCTCGGTCGCCGTTGGCCAGATAGCTGATCGTCCCTTGGGAGCCGTTCGCGAACCGAACTGAGACGATCACATTGTCGCCGCTGTACCGGCCCGCGTTGCCGAGCCCACGGCCCTCGACTTCGACGATCGACGAAGCCGCCAGATACCTCAGCAGATCGACAAAGTGACAGACTTCGCCCAATATCCGTCCGCCTCCCTGCTCGCGATCATTCAGCCAATGATCTGGGGGAAGGAAACCAGCATTGATGCGGTAGTGCAGGGCCAACGGCTCAGAAATTGGCGCGAGAAAGGATTTCATCCGCGCGATCATCGGTGCGAACCGCCGATTAAAGCCAACCATCAAAGTCGGCCGATGGGACGAGACCATACCCAGGTATGCACGGGCGATCGCGCGCAACTCGTCTTCGGTCAGGCATAGCGGCTTTTCGCAAAAGACATGCTTCCCCGCCGCAATCGCCGCGAGCGCCTGGCTTGCGTGGAGATGATGGCGAGTAGCAATGACGACGGTATCGATTCTCGAATCGTGAATCAGTTGGCTTTCGTCGCTAGTGCAGGAACGAAATCCGAATTTCTTCGCCGCATGTTGCGCGTGCGCTCCTGTAGCGGCGCAAATTGCGACTAGCGTCGTATTGGAAGACGCCTTCAGAGCGGGAAGAAGTGTACTCGAAGCGAACACTCCGGCGCCGAGCACCCCAACGGAGACGCCTGTTGCGGAAGCCCTTGACTGCGAAGTTACCTCCGCCACAGACTTTGGCGCGAGAGAAAGTGTCTGGGACTCATCGCACTCGCCGGCATATTGAATGACCACTCCGAGGAAGGGCTCTCGCGACTTCCCCGCAATCAAATTGTAAGCAGCCTGCGCTCGCTCGACGGAAAAGCGATGCGTGATGAGCGATCCAATATTAATTTTCCTCTCCGCCAGCAATTGCACAAACGCTTCCATATTGCGCGTTTCGGTCCAGCGCACGTAGCCGATGGGATAGTCGCGTCCCTTTTGTTCATACGCCGTATCGTAACGGCCCGGCCCGTACGAGCGCGAGACTCGAAAATCCAGTTCCTTTTCGTAATAAGGTTTTCGCTCAATCTCGATGCCGACCGTCCCCACAGCGACGACGATGGCACGGTGCCGAGCCACGATCCCCGCCAGATTGACCGGCTCGCTGCTCGCGGTCTCGGCGGTAATAAGGACGGAATCAACCCCCGCGCCGCGCGACATCTCCGCGCACAAATCCTGGAACCCAGAAGCTGAGGCAGCCGCTGCATCTGCTCCCATCTGCCGTGCCAGGTCCGCGCGAGCTGCATCGATATCCATTCCGAGAACGCGGCAGCCGGCAGCCTTCAATAACTGAACCGTCAACTGGCCCAGCAGACCGAGGCCAATGACCGCAACCAGATCTCCCAGCTTCGCTTCGGCGGTGCGAATGCCGTGCAGGGCGACCGCGCCCAGAGTCGCGAATGCGGCTTCCTCGAAGGGAACTTCCTCAACGTTCGCATCGCGCGCCGGAATGCGCGCGACCAGCAAGCGCGGAATGCACGCGATCTCAGCATGAACCGCGAAACCCGCCCCGGCGCACGCCACGCGATCCCCCGGACGCAGATCGTTGACGCCTTCGCCAACTGCGACAACCGTTCCCGCACTGCTGTAGCCTGGGCTTTGCGGCTGATCGAGGCGGCTGCGCACCGCCTGCAGCGCGGAGAATATTCCGTCGCGCTGCACTTTGTGAATTACCTCACGCACCAGATCCGGCCGCGACTGCGCCTTGTGCAGCAAGCTCTTCCTGGCAAATTCTGCCGACGCGCGTTCCGTCCCCGCCGAAACCACCGACGCCGCCACCCGCACCAGCACGCACCCCGGCAGAACCTGCGGCGCGGGAACTTCTTCCACAGCGATCTCGCCCGTGCGTGCGTCTTGCAGAATCTGTTTCATGCCGTCGCCACTTGCCTCGCCGGATTCGCTTCAAACTCAAATTTCCCCGCGCCGCCATCCAGAAATGTCTGCATCCACAGTTCGAGCGTAAGGAACTGCCAAATCTGCATCGACCAATCCTGCCGGCCGCTGCGATGCTCATCGACAAAACGCCGCACCGCCGCGGGCCGAAACAAACCGCGACTGCGCAATTGCGACTCCGAGAGCAGATCGTCGGCCATCTCCCTCAGATCGTGCGCCAGCCAATAGTCCACCGGAGCGGCGAATCCAGCTTTCGGTTGTTGCAACACTTCACGCGGCAGAATACCTCGCATCGCCTCTCGAAAAATGTGTTTGGTCGTCGGATTCACAAATCCCTTCAGCTTCAGTCTCGGCGGCACATTCCAGGCGACGAACTCCGCCAGTTCTCGATCAAGAAAAGGCACGCGCACTTCGACCGACGACGCCATGCTCATCTTGTCGTTGTACGTTAGATTCAGGCTGGTCATGAAAATCTTGGTGTCGAGATACAGCATCTGGTTCAGGAAGTCGGCATCGCCCACGCGCTCGAATGCAGCGTGATGCTGCGTTGCGGGATCTGCCCCCAAAGCTTCTGCCGCAAAATCAGGCGCATAAAGTTCCGTTTTCTGCGTATCGTTAAGATACGTGCAGTTAGCCACAAAACGCTCCACCGGACTCAGCCCAGCGCTGCGCGCCATCTTCCTGACCAGACGAACCCTCCCCTTCAACGGAGTTCCCCGCAGGCTCGGCATCGCACCCAGCGCCAGTTCACCCGCCCGGCGCGCGAATGAAGGAATTCTCCGATACGCCTGCGCCCAATAATGCGCGACATGTTTGCGGTATCCCGCAAACAGCTCATCGCCGCCAACTCCAGAGAGCAGCACCGTGGCCTGCTTGCGCGCCTCCCGGCAAACCAGATAAGCGGCAATGATCGCCGGATCCGCCGTCGGTTCATCCATGTGCCACACTAGCCGCGGCAGCAGATCGACAACATCCGGTTCAACGACGATGCGTTGATTGTCGCAACCCACATGCGTCGCGAACCGAGTCGCAACTTCAGGATCGTCGAGCGCATTTTCGCCGACACGATATTTACGCGGGAAAGTGATGGTGTAGGTGCGCACAGGCTGCTTCGTCGCTTTGCACATCATGGCGACGATGCTTGACGAGTCCAGCCCCGCGCTTAGAAAGGCGCCAATCGGAACGTCGCTGACCATCTGCGCCTCAACCGATCGCCGGAATCGCTCGCGCACTTCCTCCGCAAGCTCGGCTTCCGACCGCGCATACACCTGATTCGCCCGAGGAAATGTCAGATCCCAGTACTGCGTCAGCTTCAACTCCCCGTCGCGCAGAATCCCGTAATAACCAGCCGGCAGCTTCAGAATTCGCCGGAACATCGTCTTCGGATCGGGCACCCATAGAAAAGTCAGATACTGGTGCAGCGCTTGCGGATCTAGCTCCGCTTCGACTCCCGGAATCTGCAGCAGCGCCTTGATCTCCGACGCAAACGCAAAACGATCCCCATCATGGAAATAATAGAAAGGCTTCACTCCGAAATGATCGCGAGCCAAAAACAAGGTCGGGCTGCCCGAGCGAAGGTCGCAAATGGCAAACGCGAACATACCATTCAACCGCTTGACGCAGTCCGGGCCTTCCTGCTCGTAAAGATGCAGTACGACCTCGGTATCGGTGTGGGAAACGAAGCGGTGCCCCTTGCCTTCCAGTTCCCGGCGCAGTTCTGCGAAGTTGTAAATCTCCCCGTTGTACGTGATCCAGATGCTTCGATCTTCGTTACTCATCGGCATGTGCCCGAGCGGCGAAAGATCGAGAATGGCAAGCCGCCGGCTGCCTAGACCAACATACGAACCATCGGGAAACCTCCGCTCCCACAGGCCGAAGTCGTCGGGTCCACGATGCGCCTGAACCTGCGTCATCCGCGCCAGCGTCTCCCGATCTCCGCAATTCACCACACCGCTAATGCCGCACATAAGCCGCTAATTCCTCTGGGCTAAGAACTCTTCTTCAAGACTTCTGCATCCGCTCTCGCCTTCAATTCGCCGGTCCTTACTCTTGCTGTTTCCAGCCTGGGTGCATCCAGTTCAGACTTTCCGCGCTCCCGCGCTCGCAATTCGAAAATCTTGGCTTTCGTATGAAACATCTGCACCGCCTGAAAACCGCAATAGATTAGACCGGGCACGCCATCCAGAAATCCGAGTCGGCCGAAATAGCGATAAAAAAACAGCAGCACCGGAGAACCCGGCGCCGCAAAGAGTTTCTTCTTCAGCCAGCGCCGCCGCTCCGCTTGCGTGCCGAAAAGCCTCGGCGCCAACTCGGTGCTGTTCCCTTCGCCCCGTAACAGCACGCGCGACTCCCAATTGGAATACTCATCATGCTTCTGGATATAGCGCGAAAGCGATTCCACATTGTGATGAATCAGCGGGTTGCCGAGCCGTGCCGTGGCGCCATCGACCACCACATGCTCATGCACTTCCATATCGGCCATTGACGCGTCCTGCTCGCGAAGCCGGCATTCATAGCGGCCTTTGCCGCGCCGGAACAAAGCCAGTTTCCAAAAGCTCGCATCGCCGTGGCGCAGAACCCTTCCCAGAAAATGCATACGCAGAGAAATGTAATAGCCGTTGATCTCCGGATTCTCCAAAGCCCGCCGAATTTCTTCGCCCAGTTCCGGAGTAAGAGCCTCGTCCGCGTCCACCAGCAAAATCCAGTCGTACGCCAACGCCAGATTCTCCATGGCCCATTGCCGCTTCTTCGGCCAACCGCCCTGATAGTGAAACTGCACCACCTTTGCTCCGAACGAGCGCGCAATTTCCGGCGTCGCGTCACTGCTTTGCGAGTCGATGACATACACTTCCCCCACCTCGCGCAGCGCTTCCAGACATCGCGGCAGATTCTTTTCTTCATCGCGCGCAGCCACGATGGCGCTGACCGGAATTTTGCCAGTCGTCATGGCGAGCGGTATCCCGGCGGCGGCGTCAACATCTTGCATTTGATTGAGCGTTACAGTTGCTGTTCACACCAACGTTGCAGAACAAATAAAGCCCACGGGCGCGACCACGAAACCGTGCCGTCAAGAAAATCCCGCCAGATTCGCTGCACCTGGTTTCCCTCCAGCACTCCACCAAGCGGCCCACCATCAATCCGTTTTGCCTGCAGCACGGGCTCGATTTCCGCTCGCAATTCCTGCCGCATCCAGCGCTCAAACGGCAACGTGAAACCGCGTTTACGCCGATGCACGATCTCATCCGGCAGCGACCCAGCCAAAGCCCCTACCAGAAGTTTTTTCGGCGTGCCGTTCACTTTCCACTTTCCGGGAAGCGCCAGCACTGCCTTGGCCAATCGGTGATCGATTAGAGGAACTCGGACCTCCAGGCCCTGAGACATGCTCATAACATCAGCGTCGCGCAACAGTGTATTGAGCATATAACACCGAGACTCCAGATAGGAAACGCGATTCAACGGGTCCAGGGCCGCTGCCCGCTGCAGACTCAGCCGCTGAGATTCCGTGGCTGCGGCGTCAGATGAGTCGACAACGGAACCCTCTAAAGATGGCAACAGACGGTCGCGCTGTGGTGTCGTGAACAACATCCGCGCCAGAAAATAAGGATGCAGCAACCGCCCGTTCCCACTCGCCAGCGAAACCAATTTGCGGTTCTGATCGTTCTGCGGCGCCAGCGCCGCAAATGCTGCCGCTAACGATCCGCGAAGCACGCCTGGAACATATTTCCATATGTGAGCGAACCGCTCCATGCGCGGGACAGTCGAGAAACTCGAGTATCCCGCAAACACTTCGTCCCCGCCCAGGCCCGACAACGCAACTTTCACCCCCGCCCGCCGCGTTTCACGCGAAACGAAGTATGTGTTAACCCCGTCCATGGTTGGCAAATCCATCGCGCGAAGCGCGTCCGGAATCGCCGCCAGCAGATCTGCCTCCGACACACTGATCTCATGGTGATCGGTTCGAAACTTCGCTGCAATCTCTCGCGAGTATTGCGCCTCGGAAAACTCCGCTTCGCGAAAGACAATCGAAAACGTGCTCGGCCTAACGCCGCCGCGGCTCAAAATGCTGACCAGCGCGCTCGAATCGATTCCGCCGGAAAGAAATACTCCTACCGGAACATCGCTCACCAACTGCAGTCGCACAGCCTCTTCCAGCATCGGCTGCAATTGAACTGCGGCGTCTTTTTCGTCACCACCAAAATTCTTCGCCTCCGCATCCATGCCGTCATCCACCAGATCCCAATACCGGGATATTCGCAGGGCCCCATTCTCCCAACTGAGAGTGTGCCCCGGAGGAAGCGCCCGAACTCCTTCGATCAGCGTGAATGGGTCGTAAGCAGATCCAAAAGTCAGATAGTTGATCAGCCCGGCTTTGTCGACGAGGCGCGGCACAAGCCCGCTCCCCAGAAGCGTTCGCACTTCTGACGCAAACAGAAAATACGAATCCGATTGCACATAGTAGAGCGGCTTGACGCCCATGGGATCGCGAGCCACAAACAGTCGATGCTGCCGCGCATCCCAAATCGCAAACGCAAACATTCCCCGTAACTTATCGAGGCAATGTTCACCCCAACGTCCATACGCCTTCAGCAGAACTTCTGTATCGGAGTGGCTGGCGAATGTCGCGCCGGCAAGTTCCAATTCCTTCCGCACGTCACCGAAGTTGTAAATCTCCCCGTTATAGACAATCCAGTTGCCGGTTTCAGCATCATGCATCGGCTGATGGGCAAGAGGTGACAGATCGAGAATCGCCAGCCGCCGGTTTCCCAACCCAATTTCAACCGGATTCGGAACCGACTCGCGCAGCAGCACGGTTCCCGAGTCATCCGGTCCGCGATGCGCCAGCGACTTCGTGCCGCGCTCCAACACTTCAGGCGCGATGCGCACGTTCTTGCCGACAATGCCAAAAATGCCGCACATTCAGGAGTCCGCCCCGACCAACGAATAGCTTCTATGAAAACCTCTTATGAAGCAACTGGAGCTCCCTCGAGACGCCCTGAATCCAGGCCCCGAGTTGATGACATCTCGATTCTGTTGTATCGTCCGATTTAGTAAGGCGCGAATGGCTGACACTCCCATCAAAGTTCCGTATCTCGACTTGAAGGCGCAATACCACGGCATCAAGCTGGAAATCGATGCGGCAATTGCCCGCGTTCTCGAGAGTTCTCAATTCGTTCTCGGTGCCGAAGTCGCCGGCTTTGAAGACGAATTCGCATCCTATTGCGCAGCGACCGACTGCATCGCTCTGAATTCCGGCACCAGCGCTCTCCATCTGGCTTTGCTGGCCGCCGGCGTCGGGCCCGGTGATGAAGTTATCACCGTGCCGTTCACCTTCGTCGCCAGCGTTGCCGCCATCGACTACACTGGCGCGCGGCCCGTGCTGATCGACATCGATCCCCGCTCTTTCACCATGGACATTTCGGCGATCGAGTCAGCGATCACGCCGCGCACCAAGGCCATCCTCCCGGTGCATCTGTATGGTCATCCCGCCGACATGGATCCGATCATGGACGTGGCGCGCCGTCACGGCCTGGTTGTAATCGAAGATGCCGCGCAGGCCCATGGTGCAAAATACAAAGGGCGCCCTGTCGGCAGCATCGGCGACATCGGCTGCTTCAGTTTTTATCCCGCAAAAAACCTCGGAGCCTACGGCGAGGGCGGCGCGGTCACCACCAGCAATCCAGAATATGCTCGCACCATTCGCATGCTGCGCGATTGGGGACAGGACCGCAAATATCATCACCTGCTGCGCGGATACAACTACCGCATGGAAGGCTTTCAGGGTGCGATCCTGCGCGTGAAGCTGCGCCACCTCGAGAAATGGACTGAAGCCCGCCGCGCCCTCGCAAAGAAGTACAGCGGATTGCTGGCGGATTGTGGCTTGCAACTGCCCGTGGAAATGCCGTGGGCTCGCCACGTCTATCACCTCTACACACTGCGAGCGGAAGATCGAGACGGGTTGCAGGCAGCACTGCGAGCGGAGGGAATTCAGACCGCCGTGCACTATGCCATTCCTGTCCACCAGCAGCCCGCTTTCGCTGACCTTGCATACCACAAAGGCTCTCTGGCACAAAGCGAGGCTGCCTCGCAACATGTGCTTTCACTCCCCATGTATCCCGAACTCTCTGAGCAAGCGGTCCGCGAGGTCGCCCAAGCTGTCAGAAAAGTCTCGCGCAAACAGCCGACCGCGGTATGAGCAGCGGAGCCTCAGCATCGCCTGACAGATCTGCAGGCAATGAATAGGCCAGCCGTCTAATCAGCCCGACGTGCCGTGATGTAAAGACTGTCGGCAACCTTGGATAAAAGCGGGACTCTGCCGCTAATCCGGCGCAGGCTCTCGGAAGCCCGCACCAGGGCGCGGTATCGAGCGGGAAGCAGGTGGATGTCGTTCGGTTGCACGTTGAGCGAGAAATATCCGTCCACGCTCAGCTCCGACGGGCCGATCCGCTCGTCGAAGGCCGAAAGCAGTTCCTTGGGTTTCCAGTACCGAACCTCGAACTCGCGGCCATCGCGGAACCCGCGCCGAATCTGATGATAGAGGCACCGCATCCCGAAGACGTTCGGCATTTGAACCAGTGCGCTTCCTCCGCAACGCAATGCACGCCGGATTTCCGAGAGCGTGGCGCGCGCGTTCTCCCGCGAGAGATGCTGCAGCACGCTATAGGAGAAGACCTGATCAAAGCTCTGATCTCGAAACGGCAGAAAGCGTCCATCAGCCACAACGTAGGAGGCTTTGATACCCAACTGCCGGGCCACACGATTCGCGGCTCGGATGCTCTTCAGCGAAGGATCGATGCCCACCGGCCGATACCCCGCGCGTGCCGCCGCAATGCACCACCGCCCCCAATTGCAACCCACTTCCAGGAACAAACGATTCTCTCCCGGAGGAAGTCGGAGATGCGGGATGGGGTACTCACTGAGCTTGCCGACCAGATGCGCATAGAGTCCGCCGTTGGTTGCCCCAATCACATTGCGCACGAAGGGATCAATTTCGTCCGCCCCGACATTGAACTGCGGCAGCATCGATGCGTCGCCAAACTCACCAATGGCCAGCGCGCGCGTGCCCTCGATATGAGTTTGTTCCGCCTCGGAAACCAGCAGAATGGGGATTCCCTCAATCACGGCATAGCTGTGTCCCCGCTCGCACGCCAGGCGCGGTCCCTCCGGCCGCAGTTCCTGCTTGTCTCTGGGGCAGACGAGCAACTCGCTAAGCTGCGATTGCTGTGCCATCTGAGTTTCGTCTTGGAAATCCGGCGCGCCCACGCAATGTATTCTCCTCTTGATCAGTAATCAGAGTCTATCTACGACATGGCGTCAATGCGAGGCTCCGTCTCATCGAATGAGCTTACGCGTTTGCGCTGAACCAGCGTTCCCGACAAGTGCAGCAGTTCGTCGACGTGCCTTTTCCAGGAGAAATGGCGCGAGCGCTCCTCGCCCAGGGTCGCCATACGTTTTGCAGTCTCCTGCGAACCCTTCACTTGCAACACGCGTTCGGCCAGCTCCTCTGAAGAAAATCGCGGGAAATAGCTTGCTGCATCTCCGCAGATTTCCCGATGAACGGCGAGATCGGACGCCACCACGGGCAAACCGCTGGCCATCGCCTCCACCAATGGATGTGCAAAGGTTTCCGTGTAAGCCGGAGTGACGTAAACGTCAGCCCGGCGATAAACCCGATGAAGCTGCCCGTAAGGGATTGTTCCGAGTTCGATCACCGTGTCCCCCACACCTAGTTCCCTTAACAGCTTGGCCGCTCCCGTAGGGTTATACGTGCCAGGATTTTGTCCCGTGAGCAGCCGGCATGTCAGCAGCAATTTGACCGGCAGGCCCTTCGAACCCTCGCGGATGACCGGCAACGCGCGAATCAGAGTTTCGAAATTACGGTAGTAGTTATAGTGGCTGACAAAAAGAAGCCGCAATGAGCCTTCTGCACTTCGCAGTTTCTCTTCGACTTCCGTCGCCAGCGGACTGGCGTCTCGCGTAAAAATGTCGCGGTCAAATCCATGATGGATGGCGCGGACCGCCTTCCCCGTCCAGCGCGTCAGTTCGCCGGCGAACGCCTCGCTCGGCGCAACCGTCGCATCAGCCCAACCGATCGAGCGCTTGGCCAGCGCCGCTCTCAACCGTGTATCCAGATAAGTGCGGTACTCGTGCCGCTGCAACAAATCGCGATAATAGTCAGCCGACGTGTAGATCGAATTCCGCGAGAGCAACATCTGCGGCACAGGCGAATTTCTCACCGCGAAATTTCCCGCGGAAAGCAGAACCTCCGCCCGCGAACGCCGAATCAGATCCGGCAGTTGCACTTGTTCGAACCAGAAGCGTCGTCCGGCGGGAATTTCCAATTCGATGAAGTCAACATTCGTGAATTCGCGAAACTCTTCGCGCAAACCGGGCGCAAGAGCGACTGTTGCCTGCAAGTCCGGCGCAGCCGCCAGATGCGGAAGCACGTTTCGAATATAAGTAAGCCCGCCCCCCGCGCTGGCGGCAAGAGAGTTGATGAACAAACGCATCATCGGATCGGAGAGAAACTGCTAACTCGCGCCACCCTCGGCCGCCAGGGCGCGGAAAAGCTGGGAAGCGGCACCCACGGCGCAAAGTCCACCAGAATAAACGCAAGACTCCAAAAGAACACACACAGATAGTAGCCGGGCGCAAATAACCAATCTTCGAACCCGGCGTGTATCAAAGCGGCAAAGATGACAATCGCCAGAGGCACGGCTGGGTGCGACGGACTGCCGGTGTTCAGCATCCACAACAACGTGCGCACAACCCGTAACAAAACCGCCAACAGGAGTAAGAGAAAAGGCGCCACGCCCACGAATCCAACCCAGGTAAGAATCGTCAGATAGCTGCTTCCGTTTTCCCGGGAAATGCTTTCATTGGTCTCGAACGTGCTCAAATGCGAGCTCGCATCCTGCCCGTTGTCAGTGACGCCAAATCCCGATCCAAACCATGGGTGCTTGCGAATGCTGTCCTCCGCCCCTTCCCAGGGCGACTCGCGCGAGTGAAGAACACCAAGAGTCGGATCCTTGCCCTTGTACAGGATCGAATCGACAATCGAGGGCAAGACTTGCGGATCTAAGATCGACGAGGCGGCTACCAGGATCAAGATCAGGCATACTCCCTGCGCCAGCAGCTTATACCGCCGCAACGCCACGCACAGCAGTCCGCAAGCGAGAGTACCCGCTACAATGCCGGCGCGCGACTCACTGTAAAACACCAGAAACATGGCGATTCCGAAAAACACAAAGCGACGGTGACGAACCGGGGGACTGTCGTCCAGTAACCCTCCCCACAACAAAATCGGAGCCGCGACCACACCCATCACCGCACCCAGCGAGTTGGGATTGCCCATGATCTCGATGCCCGCGAGGTAAAACAGCGTCGTAGCCCCAACAAAAATCTCGCAGCCCGTCAACAACCCCGAAAAAAATCGGCTCTCACGCCCCGCCACCGCCAGCCGGGCTCCCGTGGCCGTGTACGCAAACAACAACAGCAGGCTGAGCACTTTCAACAACGAGAAGCCGGTATAGCGGCACACGGCCGCCGAAACCAGACCCGACAGCACGGTAAAAATTGCCAGCGCATGGAAGCCCCCAATGCGATGGTTGCGGTCCTTCAGCATGATGACCGCACCCGCCAGTGCTCCGACGCCAAGGAACACCCAGCGCCCCGCGACCCAGAACGAGTAAAGCGGCAGATTTACTCCGGCAAGCAGGAAGGCCACGATCACCAGCGGGAAAAATACCCTGCGGTACATCCAAAGGGCCGCAAACAGGAACTCCAACAGAAACAGACCGCCCAGATAGATCTGGCTCGTAAAATATCCCGGACGAGTCAGGGCAAGAAACGCGAGCATCAGCGGCGCGAAGACGAGTCCGCAAATTGCTACCAGTTTGGGAATACGATCAGGCAAAATGCCTCCCGGTTGCGGCAATCGCTCGCCCAATTCCCGATGACCATGCCGCCGCCGAATAGCCCGAAATATGGTCCGAACTATTGGCACCCATTTTCGCACACATGTCCGGGTGATCGAGCAGACGCTGCAGCGCGGCAGCCAATCCCGGCACATCCCCAGGTGTTACCATGGCTCCGTTCCAGTTCTCTCTCACCAGATCGAGGGCGCATCCCGCAACCCGGCTCACCACAACCGGCAATCCGCAGGCCATCGCTTCGTTCACCACCAAGCCCCAGGGATCGGAATAAGTTGGCAGAACCAGCATTTCAGCCAGCCCGTAGTATGTCCCCAGCTGTTCGCGTTGGGCGAAACCGGCAAATACGACGGCTCCCGGAATGATCGCTCTCGATTCCTCCTCTAATTTTTCCCGGCAGGCGCCATCCCCCACCAATACCAGGCCCACCTCGCGGCGTAGACCCGAATCCAGCCTGGCATATGCCGCCAATAAATCGAAAACTCCTTTTTCTGGCACCAGGCGGCCCACAAAAAGAATGTAGCGCTCAGGCAGGCAAAATTTCGCCCGCAATTGAACCGCACTCTGGCGCGCTTTTGTAGCAGCCTCGGCAAACAGCCGGTTGTCCACGGCATTCGGCGCAGTAAAAATGGAACCCTCCTTTATTTTGTGGCTCCGAAGATACTCCAGGGCCGACCGTCCGGGCACGACAAATCCGCTGCAACCCCGCAGAAACTCTTCTTTCAATAATTCGACCAACCCATATCCCCGGCGCCGATCCTGCAGGTTGCTCTCCGACCAAAGAAGAAATGGAGTATCGTGAACTCGGGCCCAGCCCAGCGCTTGCCACGAGGCCACATAGTTATAGCCTCCGCACAAGATTACATCCGGAGCCGCAGCGCTCAGCGCACGGCCGACTTCCCGGTTAAGCAGCAGGTTATACCGCCCCACGCGCTTCCTCCACGACTGCAAGACTTGGTAGGAAAACTTGATTTCGTCCCGGTAAATTTGCCATTGCCGCAGGTTCGGATCGGTCTCTGCCAGAAAAATCACGTGCAGATCAATCTCCGCATGTGTTGCCAACTCGTTAAACAGCGGTATGCGATAAGGAGAAATAATCTCGGTCAGAATCACCAGCCGGCGCCGGCTCATGCCGCCGACTCCCGGTAGATTCGGACCAGGTTCTGCGCTTGCTGCGTCAGCGTGAATCGACCCAGAATCGTATCTCGCGCAGCCGCTCCCAGCCTGCGGCGCAGCGCCTCATCCCGCAGCAGCATGGCCAGGGCCAGATTCAGTTCCCGCTCGTTGTCAGGCCCAATCAGAAATCCGTTTGAGCCATGCTGGATGACCTCGGCAATCCCCTGCCCGCGGCACCCAATCACCGGCTTGCCCACCGCCATCGCCTCAAGATAGACGCACCCCAAACCCTCATACCGGCTGGGGAGCGCGAACACTGTGCATCGGCGCATCGCGTCCGCAACCTGCTGCCGCGACTGCCTCCCCAGAAAGCGCACACGATTTGCAACTTGAAGTTCCTTGGCCAAAGCTCGCAGGCGCGGACCTTCCGGCCCCTCGCCGACAATTTCCAGAGCGAGCGCCGGAAACTCCGAAGCCAACGCTGCAAGCGCGCGGATCACTAAATCATGCCCTTTAATCGGAATTAAGTTCCCGACGCTTAGCAGCAGCGGCGCATCGGACGCGCTCGCGCTCCCAGGTGAAAACAGCTCAGGGTTGACCCCGTTATAGACCACTGAAGTCCTGCACCCCCGTCCGGTTCCTTCCAGGACCTGTTCGCGAACTCGCTCACTGATGCAAATCACACGATGCGACGAAAAATAAACACGCAGCGAGACGCGCCGGCACCACTCGCCTGCCCGTCCCTTCACCTGCTCGGTCGAAAACGCGTCCAGACCATGCACTGAGATCACATACGGAATTTTCAACTCTGCGTTAAGCAGCATCGCCGCATGTCCGCAGGGTAGCGCGCCATGCGCGTGGACGAGATCAATTCGGTGCGACTGTTGCAGCTCTCTCACCTTCGCCACGATGCGCGCGAAAAGAAACGCGCCGGCGCTCGGAAGCCCGAATCCACCCGGCAGAGAGAAATAGCGAAGCCACTGCGCAGGTATGCCCGATCGGCTTGCGCGAACCCTCCCGCGATAGACAGGCCGCACTGCGAAAACCTTATTGTCTACTCCAGCCCCGGCCAGTGTCCCGAGTGCCTCGAGCGGTTCGGCGACAAAGCAGCCCCCGGCATCGTCCTGTTCGCTCGGATAGAACGGAGTCAGCGTAAGCACATGAACTGAGCTGCCACTCGACGGCTCTGATCTGGATGAGCTCATGCGGGTTCCGCGCGCCAGCCAGGCGATCCTAAGCGCACAAATATCTCTTCCCATTGCCGCGCAATCGGATCCCAATCAAAGCGCTCAGCGAGCATCCGGGATGCCCGTCCCATTTCGCGGCGGAGTTCGCTATTTGCGATCAGCTTTCCCAGATAGCCAAGAAGTTCATCGTCGCTTCCTCCAAGGCAGCCGGTTTGCCCGTCGATTACAGTCTCCGGCTGGTAGTCCTTGCGAGCGATCACCGGAAGCCCGCATGCTGCCGCCTCCAAGATGACTTTCGGCGAACCCTCCCAGCGTGACGGAAACAGAAAAATATCCGAGCCCCGATATTGTTCACACAGCGCGTCATTGTCCAGGCCACGCGCGAAGGTCACGTTGGCCAGCCGCTCCGCCTGCACCTGCGCCTCGAGCTCTCGAGCCATGACGCCGTCTCCAACAATCACGAACTCCGCCGAAGGAAAACGCGAAGCCGCCCGTACCAGCAACTGCGGGCCTTTGAACGGGCGCAGGGATCCCACAAACAGAACTCGAACACTGGCATTCGCGGGACGCTCCCAATCAGGAGTGAAAAACTTCGTGTCCACGCCAGTGGGCACCACTTCGCTCGCCAGCCCATATTCCTTCTTCAAGCTGTCTTTGACTGACGACGAATTACTGAACAGAAAATCGCTGCGGAGAACAGTCCGTTCCCAAAGTCGAATCTGTTCCGGCTTGACGGTCGGCTCGTTGCGAAGATCGGATTGCGATTCGACGGTGCCGATCACTACCCGCCGGTCCAGCCGCTTCGGACGCAGCGCCAGGTAAAGCTTTGCGGCCGGCGATGGTTTCACATAGAAAAGAATGTCGTGCCGTCCCCAGACGAATTCGTTGAAGATTCTGGTGGTCTGGCGATGCGGTGGCAATTGGATGAGGCGAGTATTGGGCCGCCGGACCAAACGCGCATCGGGAGCGCGGAGGGCAAACGTGCTGACGTGAAACCGGGCCGGATCAAGCCGGCACATAATCTCGCGCGCGCTCGTCATTTGCGCGTTGTACCCCTCAGCGTCGGCGAAGCTGTCCACCAGAACTCGAATCGGTCTCATGCGCGGGCTCGCTCGGCATCGAGTTGATTGCGAACAGCATCCGTCACCGTCTCTTGCGGGCTCCAATCGAGCGTGAGTAGTTTCGCATGAGACACCCATTGTTCCTCGACCGAGGAGCGCTCTCCATCGCTGGGAACGGTTCTGACCTCAATTGGCTGAACTTGGGCCAGACTTAAATAGACTTCCACAATGGTCGCGATCGAAGTAGACGCCCCGCTGGCTATGTTGTAGATTGCCCCGCACTTTCCACGCTCGGCAATCTGCCAGAGCCCTCGCACGCAGTCGAGCACCGAGATGAAATCTCGTTTCGGTTTGAGGTCTCGCAGCGTAAGGACGCGACCGCTGCCCCGTTCAATCTTCACGATTTGCTTCGCGATCGTTCCACAAAGCAGTCCTGCGGGCATACCGGAACCGACGGGGTTGCTCATGCGAGCGATCGCAATCCAGCCACCAGCCTCAGCATGGCGGCGGGCCTCCCGCTCCGCCGCGTATTTGCTGGCAGCGTAAGGCCCGCGCGGAAGCGTCGGATAATCCTCCGCCAACGGCGCGGCAGCGGTTCCTCCATCCCGATACACGGCGGTTGTACTGCCCAGCACGATCCTCGCCGCCGGTGCTTCTTGCCGCACGGCCTCCAGCAGGTTGACGGTGGCTAAACGATTGTCGCGATCCAGTTCCGCTTCCGACCCGCCGATGCGGCCGGCAAGATGAAAAATCCTGTCTGGCTGAAAGTTTTTCAACAGCGAGTGCAGTCGGTCCTGGTCTCTGGAGAGGTCGCATTCCGCGCGCCTCAGGTTGCGCACCTGGAGCCCGCCAATCGTTTGCTGATAAGCGGATAGATGTCCGGCGAGAAAACCTCCGCCTCCCGTGTTCAGGACCCGCATGCCGAATTGCCCAGAAATTCCGCGCGACGCTGCTCAAAGATTTCGACCGCGCGCTCATAGTCGGCCGGACGCCCGATATCGAGCCAGAAGCAATCGCTCTGGTAGCACTGTACGCGCTCGCCATGTCCCATCAACTCCACCATCAGTTCCGGAATGTCGAGGTAACTGTTCGGCCGGACATGTTTCAGCACCTCCGCACGAAACGCGTTCACTCCCATGCTCACGTTGTAGTTCTGAACCGGCTTCTCGACATAGCCCAACAGGCGATGGTCGTCGCCGATTTCCAGCACGCCGTAGTCCACTTTGTTCTGCCGGCTATGCGTCGCAATTGTGGCGATCGCTCCGTGCTTGCGGTGATACTCCATGAAGCTCCGGTAATCGAGGTTCGTCAGCGTGTCGCCATTAATGAGCAGAAAATCCGAGTCTAAATTGGCGACGAGTCCCAGCGCGCCGGCGGTTCCGAGGGGACTCTCTTCCACGACAAATTCGACGGGGCCGCCAAAGCGCTCTCCATCGCCGATAAATGCCCGGAACAGATGCGGCAGATAACCCACCGCTAATACCAGGCGATCAAATCCCGCGGCGCGAAGTTGCCTCACGATAACCTCGACCACCGGCATGTCGCCGATCGGCATCAGCGGCTTTGGCAGGACGGTCGTGTAAGGACGAAGTCGCGTGCCCTTTCCACCCGCCAGAATCACCGCCAACATTTCCGCTCTCCCCTGAATCGAAGCGCTGAACTACACCGCATAGGTTCCCACGCGGTAGGCAACTTTATTGCCGCCAATGTACTCTGCCACCCTTTGCAATCCTTCGGTTAACGATACTTTGGGCTCCCATTCCAGAATCCGCTTCGCAAGGTCCGCGTTCGCAACCAGCAGCCGCACTTCGCTGGCCTCTGGACGAACCCTTTCTTTATCCTGAGCAATCGGCACTTCGCGGCCAACGATCCCCATGATCGAATGCGCCAGGTCCCCGATGGAGATGCCGCACCCAGTTCCCAGATTAATCGCATGGCCCACGGCCTGTTCCGCCAGCCCGGCGCGAAGAAAACCGGACACCGTATCCCCCACATACAACAGGTCGCGCACCGGCTCCAAGGAACCCAGGCGCAGCACATCTACTCCGGCGACCAATTGCGAAATGATCGTCGGGATTACCGCCCGCGCTGACTGCCGAGGCCCGTAAGTATTGAACGGCCTCACCGTCACTACCGGCAGCGCAAAACTCAGGTGATAGCTCTCCGCCAATTTATCGGCGGCGATCTTCGACGCGGAATAGGGCGATTGCGCCTGTAGGGGGTGCGCTTCGTCGATTGGAGTGTACCGCGCCGTTCCGTAAACCTCGGACGTGGACGTAATCACCACCCGTCGTACCCCCGCATCCCGCGCTGCCTGCAGAATGTTGAGGGTACCGCGGACATTCGTCTCCAGGTAACTTTCGGGCGCCTCGTATGAGTATGGAATTCCAATCAGGGCCGCCAGATGGAAAACAACCTCGCAGTCGCTCACGTGTTTCTTTATGCACTGCGCATCCCGCACATCTCCCAGAACAACTTGCAGTGATTCGCGAATCCGGGGTGCGACCTGCTCCAGATGGCCCCAACTTCCCCGGCTGGTGTAGCGCACCAACGCTCGAACCTGAGCTCCAGCATCGACCAGCCCCTCGACTAGATGGCTGCCGATGAAACCGCCGGCTCCGGTGACAAACACACGAAGATTCTTGTATTCCAACCCTGTATTCATTGGGCTCTGGGATCCAGATGCGCTATGTTGTCGGCGCGTTGTGGAACGGGCCGTGCCCATTCTAGCCGAAGTTCTCGCAGACGCGTCTGGGTGCGCGCCCGCTGATTACTGACTTGCGGGTCGCTCGCAGCGCGCAGATGCTCGCGAGCCGCTTCCAGCAAACGCCGCCGCACTGGCCTCTGAGCCTCAGACGCCAGCGGAACCCGCTCTCCCGGATCGGCCTCGAGGTCATATAAATACTCCGTCGCAGGATCAAAATGCAGCAAAAGCTTGTAGCGGGCATCGCGCACAGCCAAGACCCGCGGCCCCATTCGGTTCTCGCGCCAGAAGGGATTGGTGCAACCCGCCACACACTCCGCGATGGCGACCTCATCTGCCCCGGCCTCCATGTCCGGCCAGAAGTTCCGCCCCTGAAAAGTCGCCTCGGCCGGCACTCGCGCCGCTCCCAGCAGCGTCGGAGCCAGATGCACAAGGCTGAACGGATTTTTTCCCAGAACTTTCTTTGTGCTTCCCGGCACCCGCACCAGCAGCGGCACATGGATCAACTCCTCCATCAGCCGCGACGGGGGATGATACCGTCCACCATGATCGAGAAATTCCTCTCCATGATCGGCCGTGAAAGCGAAGATGCAGTGATCCCACTGCCCCGACCCGCGCATCGCGGCGACCAGCCGCTCCATCTGCGCATCCACCCATCGAATTCCCGCATCGTAAAGCGCAACCACCTCTTCGCTATGCCGCGCCAGTCGCCGTGCTCCCAGATCCGATCGATTCCAATACGAGTTCAAGTACTGCGCCCGCGAAGGTGTGACCCCGCTTTGCCCCATCATCGCAAGTGCATTTTCCTTCGGATAGTAAGGGCCATGGGGATCCATCAAATGTAGCCACAGAAAAAATGGACCGTCCCCCACCGAACTCAGCCAGCCGCAGGCGCAGTCCACAATCTCATCCGCCGCCGGAAATCGCCGCAGAGCATCGATCGACCCCGGCACCGGTAAGACGCGCTGGCAATACCGAAAATACACTTCGTCATAAATGAACCTGAAAGGCCCCAGCGCCGAATTTATTTTCTGCAGGCTCAAGTTCAAACGGCTCGCCCAACCGTTCCCCCCACGCACATTCACCTGGAAGTCAGCAAGCGGCGCCGGTTTCTCCTCCAGAAAATCGCGGAACGTATCAAAACCCTGCTCGTATCCAAAGCGCCCGGATATATAGGGATTCGCCGCAACCAAAGCCGCCGTCGCATAGCCGGCATCCTTCAGCACCGACGCCAGTGTCGGTTCCTCTGGAGCGACCCCCAGCACGTCGCGCCCCAGGGCCAGCGGATACCGCGAAGCCAGAATCGCCGGGAGCGAATAATAAGTTGGCGCGCCCGCCACAATCGCGGCCGGAAAAACAAAGCTCTCCGCCGCCAGCGAATCCAGAAACGGAGTGGTCGCCGGCTGGTAGCCCATGAACCCGGTGTGATCCGCCCGTAGGCAATCCACCGTCACCAGAACGATTGATTTCTGCGCCGCCATTTACGCTTCCCTAAGCTACTCGCCCTTTGATGAAGGTCCTGCGTCGAACCTTCACAGCCACCCGTTCTTGCCGAGCCTGGTAGGAACCATTTGTTACGATCTCACAAAGCTCCTCATCACGCAGATACAGCAGATCGCTGTGTTTCGATTCCAGCACCGTCAGGAACTCGTCGAGCAGTTGCAGCGTGCGGCTGCGGAAATCCCGCACTGTCGAATGAAAATTAATCGAGTGTAAGCAGACGATCGCAGGAATTCCGCGTTCGAAACAGCCCTCCGCCTGCCGTACACAAGCCTCGACCGATAGATCCATCTGCACCGCCGGTTCAAACTCAATCGTGCGGCACACCTGCAGAACCCCATCCTCGAAGTGCGGCGGCAATCGCCTTCCTGGACCATTCTGCGCCACCCGAATTCCGTGCTGTGCCCACGCCCGGTTCGTCTGATCGTCGGCCCGATACCCCGGAGCGCAAGCCGAACGCGGAAGCGTCGCAAACATTTTGGCAAATCCCCCTACCGCCTGCCCGATCAAGCTCCTCTGTACCTCGGGCGAAAGAAATCTTTCGTCGTCCGGTTTTTCCGGATCCCAGTACTCATACCCAATCCACGGCATACGCCAATGTATGTACGGAGCTCCGGCCTGCCAAAGTGTGCGCAGAAGGACCGCGCGCTCGCCCCCTGCCGCCAAATTACGCTCCACCGCCGCCTGACAAAAGTGCGTCATCCCGTGCAAGGCAGCGCAGAATACTCCGTCGGCAATTCCTTCGCGATACGCCTCCAGGAGGCCCGGACGGTGCCAGCCCGCAGGCAGTCCCTCGGCCAGAGAAAGCATACGAACCTTCTGGAACCCCTCCGCACTCATCGTCGGGAAATCGAGATTGCCGAGAATAAAATTCATTTCCAGGCTTGGACTCTGCCCCACTGAATCATGATGCCGCTTCAGCGTATCGCTCAGCGCGCCCAAATCGTCGGCAGTTTCCAGCGTATAAAAGTCGTAAGCCCGCTCGCCCAAGGCGATCCCCGCCCGCCGCAGTTGCTCCAGTCCCTCCTGATCGCGCAATCCAACCCGGCCCCAGTCATCGCTCTGCAATAGCACCAGCGGACGATCAAACTGAAACCCCGCAGTCGGAAACAAGTCCCGGCCTCGTCGCCATAGCTTGCGAGCCAATGTCACTTCGCCGTCACCCACGATCCGCGAAGCGCGTTCCCTGCGCACGATCCATTTGTGATCAACCCGGATTGGAGAATGAACTGCAAATCGTCAGGCACGCTATTATGTTTGGGTTTCGCCTTATCTCACTGCAGCCGGGCGCAAGCTCTCAGTCAATCCGCAACCCAGTCCGTAACTTTGACACGAGGTTGGAGAGCTTAATCCGATTCGCGCTGAGGATCCGCCGCTGAGCTGGCGGAAAATGCACCAGGTCGTCACAGAAGCCCTGCTTGAAGAAAGCTGTGCCGCTGTCCGCGCCCTCGTGACTCTCGCCTCCTGTAAAGTCATACTCGCGGCAGCCCTGTCTTTTCGCCCACTGGATTGCCCGCCATTGCAGCAGATGCCCTGCATTGAATTTGCTGTCTTTCGAGGTTGCCCCGAAAAGATACCAGCAACGAAGTCCGGAGCGCACCATCACGATTCCCCCGAGTAACCTTCCGTCCTTGCGCGCCAGCAAGAGCCCCCCTCGATCTGCCTCGCGCAAAAGCCAGCGGAGCACGCCGCGGATCTGCCCGCAATCCCCCGCGGCAAAGTGCTTTTCCTTCGCCATCTCAACAAAAAGCCGCAGCCATTCATCGCACTCGCTCTCGTCGCGCGCCATCCTCACTTCAACTTCTTGACGTTCCGATCGTCGAATCTCGTAGCGCGTCACTTTGCGGAAATGGCCCAGCAACTGGTCGAAGTCAGGGCTCAGGTCCAGACGTAAGGAACTCCTGCCGGCGGAAAGCAGCTCCCAACCGTTGCGCGCCAGCATCTCGGCCGCGGACTCGGCAAAGTCGCCCGTCCATTCCGGGTCAATATCGATGTAGATAAAGCCTCTTCGCCTGCCCACTTCCACCAGGTGTCGAAGTCCGGCCCCGGCCAGATCCGGATCATCGCAGACGGGCCCTCGATTCAAGATGAGCGCCCGGATGGCCCGCAGGATTCTCCCGGCCGGGTAAAACACCGAACACGATGCCACCCACCGAAGCTTCCCCCGCCGCCGCAGCAGGGCTGCGTAGGCTTGCGGGCCCGCCCATTGCGGAAACTGGAAGGGATGTGACGTGTTCTGGGTTTCGAGAAAATCCACGATCTCCCGGAGCAAGGGTCCGCCGCATTGCGCTACCCGAACCATCTGGAAGTCCAGAGCGTCCACAAGCCGCATTGGCTCGTCCGCGGGATTCGCCTGCCGCCACGGGCTCTTATACGCCGCCGCGGCTGAGTGCGAACTCGCTGGGGGAGAATTCCCCGGGCTCGGACTCATAGATAGCCCAACTCGCGCAATCTTTCTTCGATGATGCGCCGCTCCTCCTCGTCCTTTACGGCAGCCTCATCCCTCGTCAGATCGCGCAGCACATATTCCAGGAACGGGCCCAGGCTGCCAAATTTTTTCTCCGCCAGCGTGCATAGCTCAGCCGGCAGACTTATGGTGCGCATTTCAGTCAAGACTGCATCCCCTCCATGCTCGGAACCGACTGCAGGACACGAGACCACAAGGCGCGGGCCACCAGGCGGTCATCTTCGTCCAGCCCCATGGCCGCGACGGCTCCTGCGAAAACAAGGTAGCTCCCAATCAAGCCGGCTGCAATCGCAAACCAGTCGGACCGGAATATGCTGCCTTCGAACCTCAACCCCAGCGCAGTCAGCAATGTAGCCATCGTCGGCACCAGCAATCGCAAATAACTCCGGCTGAAGGGCGAAAAGCCCAGCACTCTCCGCACTTCAAACAGGTTCCAGGTATTGGTTCCGGCATTCCCGATGGCCGCCGCAACCGCCGCGCCAACGATTCCCCAGAGCGGAACCAGCGCAATGCCGGCAACCGTCATCACTGCGGTCATCGCCACTTGCACCCGCAGCAAACGCCGCTGATTCCCCGACATGAACAAAAGCAGTCCGACCGAGCCCACCCCACAGTTTACCAACTGACCACACGTGCCGATGATCAGGATAGGCCAGCCCGCCTCAAAGTCATGCCCGAAAATGCGCAAGAGCGGTCTCGCGTAGACCATCACGACGATGGCCAGCGGCAGCGTAAGCCCGACAATCCACTTGGTGAGTGCCCGATACAGCCGTTCCAGCATGGCGTCGTCTTTCCGGCTATGCAGATCGGCGACCACCGGGGAAAACACCTGGTTCACCGAAGTCAGGATGAGACTCACGTATGCCACCACAGCCGCGGCAATCGAATAGATGCCAACCGCGCGCGCACCTCGGTAAAACCCCAATGTAATTTTGTCCACCTGGCTCATCAGGAACTCGAGCAGCAGAATGCCCACCGCGGTGGAGGAAAACGACCACACTTCGCGCTCCAGCGGCGGCGGCCATCCTACGCGCCGTGCCTCAGGAGGTGTGAGCTTCCACACGTAAGCCAGTAGAAGACAAACTACCAACACTGCACTGAGAACCTGCGCCAATAGGTATCCCCGCAGACCCCACCCCAGGCTTAACAGAAGGATCGCGATCAGCATGGTGGCCGGAGTTCCAATGAAATTGGTGATCAGCGTGCGTCGCCCCACTTGCTGGTATCCGGCCAGAATCCTTCCGTAGAAGGTGCTGATCGCCGCCAGTGCCATTAGGCCCGCAAACCACGGAATATATCGGGCCAGCGCCGGAGAATGGTAAAAGTGCCGAGCTACCGTCCCCCCCACTCCCAGGAAGATCACTCCAAAAAAGACGTTTGCGGCTAAGAGCAGCAACCCGCCTCGCCACAGCAAACCCTGCAACTGCCGTGGCTCTTTGGCGGCTCGATACACTCCGGCAAACCGCACCGCCGACTCCGACAGCCCGAGTGAATTGAATGCCCCAAGGAATCCAATCAGCGTGATTCCCAGCGAGTAAATGCCCAGAGCTTCCGCTCCCAGCACGCGTGCCAGATAGATCTTGAAGAAATAGCCGATGACCACTGTAAAAATGGTGCCCGCAAACAACGCGCCCGAGTGCCGCGAGATGTGCCCCACCTGCGATCGAAACTGCTGACTCCCCTTGGAAGCGCTGTCGGTCTCGATCTTGACTGCCGGATCGCTCACCGGCCCAACCTCGCGCCGCATCCCTCCGCCGCACCGCAGCCCAACCAGCCTTGCAACTTCGTCGCATCCGCCGTGATCGACTTCCACGACGGAGCAACCCGGCCCGCAAGCGCCGCCAGCCGCGCCGGAATCTCCCTGATCTGCTCCGCGTTCTGCAACTCTTCCCCCACTCCGAAGCGGGCGTACTGCTGCACATATTCGTAGGCAGACCGTTGCAGCCATCCACAAAGAAAGCAGCCGATCCCGCGCTCCACACAATCCATCACGGTAGTCGACTCCACCGTAATGCCAAACCACGCCCTCGACAGCAGTTCCTGCGTAAGCGGGCCATCCACGACCGTCACCAGCTTCCGCTCTTCCGGAGTCACAATTTCCCGAACCATCCTGATCCGTTGCGCTCGGCTCTCGAACGGGTGCAGTTTGATGACCAACCCGCGTCCGTTCTCCCGCACCACGCCCAGAAGCGGAGGCAACAGCTCGCGATACACTTCCTCGGCGCGCATGCCGAGCACTTCGTAAGGCTCGGAAAATAAAACCGCCGATGTCCCCTCCTGCCGATCAAAGTCTGGCGTCGCGACGGCCGAGTCCCTCGTCCCGGCTCCTATCGACGCCGGCGCCCCCATCACAACCCGCTTCTCCGGCAGCCCACAAACCCGCAGCAGATAGTCCCTCTCCATCTCGTTCTTGGCCAGATAAAGATCAGACGGTAAATCCTTCATCAAATAATGACCATTCAGGGCTCCGTGGTGAAAATCGACAGTCGCGATTTTCCGTTTCGCCGCCAGCAGCACCGGAAGCCGGGTATACATGTTGCTGTCGTCGCCGCACAGGACCCCGCACACCGGCTCATGCTCAATCGCTTCCCGCCAGGCATTCCTGACACAGAGACCGTCGCGGAACCAGGCGGGAAACGCCTCCAGAATTCCCCCCGCCAACAGCATCCGAAATTCCGATCCCCCGCACAGATCCTCTTTCAGCCGCTGCCAGCCCTCCTGCAGAGCTGCATTCTCTCTCGCCGGATATTCGCCGCCCGCATAAGCCGCGAGCTCTCTCACCTCCACATTCGGCGTCGGTGAAAACTGCTCCGCGCTCCAGCGCGTGGTAATCATCAGGAACCGCTGCTCCGGCAGCAGCCGCGCGTAAGCGGCGGCCATGCGCGACACATTTTCATAAGCGCTGGGCAGCAACACCACCGGCTCGGTCGAGCGCTTCGGCCGCGCCGAAAAACGCGAACGCCACCGGTAGTCGGCATCGTATTTATCCAGAAAAATCTGCTTGATCTGCGCCGCGGGGAAACGCCGGACGACCGCAGCGTAATGCCTTGCCTGCTCGGCCGCCGCAGCCAGGCCGCTCTTTCCAAAACTCCGCATTTCTCGATTACACGCACCACCTAAGACAGTCGCCTGCCAACTTGTCCGCGTCGTCCAAAGTTCGGCCTCCGCCTTGATTTCAGCCGCGACCCGCCGCAGGATCAGAGCCGACAACAGCTCGCCTGCGACCCTCAGATTCGTCAACTCCCACCAGTCGATTCCCTCCTCATCCAGCAACCGGCCCCGGCCCGTGAAAAGCAACTCCCGCACCCTCCGCGCGTCCGCCACCCCCTCCCCGAAGGCATCCGCGCGCAACACCGGGCAGCCCAGTTGCGCACTCCATCGTTGTTCCGAAAAGCGCGCAGACTTGCCCAGATCGACAATCAGATCCCACCGCTGCCGCGACCACGGACCGCTAACCGCCGAATCTTCGGCATGAAGAAGGAGAACGCGCATAGAGATAGAGATAGAGATAGAGATAGAGATAGACGAAGTCATCAACTCCGCAATTTAGAATCGCGCCATACCCTGTCATTTCAAGCGCCGCAAGCTTGCCCGTCGAGTGCAATCTTGTGCAGTCAAGCCCCTGCCTCTCGCTGACAGTCACTCCGCCCCAGCCTCCCGCCGCGGAGTCTTCCTCTTGATCCGTTGCCAGCCCAACAGTCGCTCGCGAACCAGCGAGTACCTCCTCTGAAACCCGGCCTTTTCCAGCCCGCGCACCGAGGCCGTATTGCTCGCCGCGCTGAAGATCCACGGCCGTTTTCCCCGCTCCCGCAACCTTCCCGCGATCCGGCTCACAGCCTGCCCGTAATACCCGTGGCCCCGCCACTCCGGCGGAGTCCAGCAATCGAACAGCATGACACAGTCCGCCGCGGGCGCATCGACCTTGGCATTGAGTTCCGTTAAAAAGAATCCATCGAAAGGCGTGGCCCAAGCAAAGTGTACCGGCCTTCCCTCGTCGTCGATCAGCACAAAGCCTTCGGCATTTCCCTGGCGCAGGCGCATGGCGCAGCGCAGCAAGTATTGCAGCGTCTGCTCATCGTCGTACGAGCGCAGAGCCGCTTCCCCCAAAACTTCATAGCTCATGGGACGAATGCAGCACCCCTCCGCCGGCTCCCGCCCGGCGCTCCCGTCTTCGTAGAAAAAAACCTCTTCCCGCAAAAAGATCAAGCGCAGTAGCCGCGACCCCAGCCAGCCCAGCGTTGGCCCCATCCCGGACTTCCCAGCCCGAAGCCTCAGGCCCCTGATTCTCGCCCGCAGCCTTCGCGCCACCCGCTCTACGCGCGGCCGAGCCGTAATCGCCGCCGCCATCCGGTAGCGCACCGTCTCCATCCAATGCTTCACCAGCGACCGGTGCAGCGTCACATACAGGGTCCGGCGGCTCGCATTGGCGAACGAATCCTTATACGCCTCCGTCCCCACGCCGAGATCCGCCGTCTCCATCGCAGGATCCAGCGCCGCCGCTTCAATCAGCTTGAACAGCAGCACGAAGCCAGGAGAGTGCTTCTCGAGATCATTGACGAAAGTAAGCTGATATAGCGACCATCTGCCGTAAAACCTGAATCCGTAGTGCCAGGCGATGGTTCGTGAGCCGGCCCTCATCTGGCTGAAACAGAGCCACCCTGTAGACGACAGCAAGCGCGTCAGCTCACTCAGAAACTCGCGCCGCTCCGGCCGGAGCAGGTTGCTGATCTTCCCATTCATCAGTAATCGCGAAGCCTGCGCGTGCCTCAGCTCCGGCAGCAGCGGGCCAATAGCCTCGAAGGACGAGTGATGATCGATCGTCACCGGGCCGTCGCGGCCCAGGGCCTTCAACGAGCGCTGCACCATTCGCTGCCGCGGCAGCGGACTCTTCGCGCCAGCGGGCACCCTCAGCTCACTCAGTCTCACCTGGGCGCACTCGTATGCCGTTCGCGCGTACGTGCGAAAGCCCGCCCTTCTCGCCGCCTGCCTGAGCGCGGCAAACGATGGCGAGTCCTCGGGAAAATTGGTCAGCGCGATGTCCCTCTGGCCCGACTGCCTGAGAGCTGTCATCGCTTCCTTCACGAAAGTCGCGGCATCCCCCTCGCTCACCACGAAATCGCAATAATCCCCAGTCGCCGCGCACAAAAACGACACTGGACCCGCCCCATTGGATTCAAGCGCCGCTACGCCGCGGAGATGGCCATCGTCGTCATAGCCGAGAAACAGAATCGGCCGCAGCGTTGCAGCGTAGGCCCGCTGCACCGCCACAGCCCACTCCCACGTGTAGAAGACCTGCGGGCCGCGGGTCCGCAATGCGAGCGCATTCCACTGCGCGCGCAACTTGGAATCATCAGGAATGTGATCCAGGACGCTGATGTGCACGGGGAGACCGGGAGCTAGCTCTCAGTAAGGATATACGACGATCGCCCAGTTCCCGATACCCAGTTCCCGATACAAAGACTGCGAGTGGCACGATCTCCCCAGCACGAAGCCGACAAGCCTCGTTTCCTAATCGCAAGTTGTATAAGGGACAGGATTGCTCGGCAGAGTTCCGTATTGCTCCGCATAGACCACGATCGAATTGCCGCACTCGGCATCGACCGCGGTCACCGTAATCATGTTTCCGGTTGCACTCGGGCTGCTCATCCAACCAGGGCCCCAACTGTCGATGGTTGGGTTGGTGCAATCGCAAAGCACCACCTGCGGCCCCGACGTCAATGGTCCGGCCCCGAAATAGCTGCCATAGACGGTGAACTGCGTCCCCGCAGTGATCAAGCACTGTTGAGCCGACTGGCCGGGGAATATACTCGCAAAAGCCCCCTCAACCTGATACAATGAATATTCGTGCCCAGCCTTAAGCCGTGCCGCGTAACCACCCAGCTCAGATCAAAATCTGTCCCGCAACTCCTTATTTCACAATATTTTACCTCTAACCCATTGGCGCTCAATATTTTAGCGGGAAAGCCGCAGATCACCGCGTCTAACTCAAACAAAACAGATACCTTAGCCGGAGGCCCTAAAAAAAAAGCGGGGGGTATACCCTCACCCGGACACCGACTGACGCAGCTGCCGGTAGAAGCCCGACACATGCGCCTCCAGCTCCGACAGGCTCATCTCTGAAGTGACATGAATCCGCGGCAGCGCATAAGCCGGAAGCTGCGCGCCCAGCCCTCCGCCATAATTCAGAAACGCGGCTGTGTAGCCGGCCTGCTCCGGCAGCGCCATCACCTCCGCAGTAACCGACGGCGCATCGCCAAAGGGATAGGCAAACGCCCACACTCTCTGTTGCAGAGCCGCCTCCAGCCGCGACCGGCTCTCCGCAACTTCAGCCCGCGCCAGTTCAACCGGCAACTGCGCCAGAATCGGATGGCTCATCGTGTGCGCCCCAATCGTCATCCCAGCCGCCGCCAGCCGTCGCAGTTCTTCGCCGTTCATCAACCCGAATCGCCGGCACGAAACGGAATCCTCCGGATCGCGTCCTCTCGATCCCAGTCGTTCCCGCAAGGCGCTCAGAAACGAGCCACGCGTCTCCGCATCCACCTGCGAAAGCCGCATTACCGCAGTCCACCACATCGCCCGCCTCTGCTCTCGCGAGCCCAACTCACTAGCGATCGTGATGCCGCCGTACGAAACCTCGAACTGCCCAGCCGGCGCACCCAGTATCAGCAGGAACAGTTCCTCGTACCACAACCTGCTCCGCCCTTCACCCGTCGAAGCCTCCGCGACCGCGTTTCCCGTGATGAAGAACAGGCACTTCACTCCCTCTTCCTGCAGAACCGGCAACATGTCGGTCAGGCAGTTCAGCAGTCCGTCGTCGCAAGTCAGCAGCACCGCCCGATGGGGAAGTTCGCACTCGCCCTGCCGCCACGCCAGCACGTCTTCCGGGGAGATCACGTTGTAACGCGCCTTCAGCCGTCGCACTTGTTGGCCCAGGCTCTTCGCGCTAACCAGATTCCCATCGAACGCCGCGTCCACCGGCCGATATCCCGGCGGCACAACACCGTGATAGGTCACCACTGCCAACCCACCCGCGGCAATACGGCGGAACACACCGCTCATCGCCAGCGTGGGATACACCACCTTCCTGAGGAACGGACTGACCAGCCTCACGCGAGTTCACGCCCGTTGGCCGCGCGAAACGCGGGGGCAGAATGGAGATGGAGTAGAAGTAGGAGTAGGAGATGGAGTAGGACGGCGCTAGCCATGATCGTCGTCATCGTGCGACCCGCGTGCCAACCAGTTGCTCATACATTTCCAGAAGTCTGGGGAAGTTCCGGTCCCAATCCGCTCGCTCTTCCACAATCCGCCGGTTGCGCTGCGAGAACTCCTCTCGCTCTTCCGGACCAAGTTGGGCGGAGCGCAGAAACCGGTCGGCAAACTCCTCCGCCGATCCCGCCGAGGCAAGCCACCCGTTCTTCTCCTCAACCACCCACTCTCGATTCGAGGGAATATCGCTCACCACTACGGGCAGCCCCGTCGCCATCGCTTCCAGCAGCGAAACCGAGGTTCCATCCGACTGCGAGCAGCTGACATACACATCGGCAGCGCGAAACCACTTCGGCATTTCGCTCCTCCCGATGCAACCTGGCATCCGAATCGCATGCGTCAGTCCGTGGGCCCCGATGAAGCCGCGCACCCGTCCCGCACCCGACCCGCCTCCCAGCAGCAGCAGGCGCAACGAGGAGTTGGTTCGATGCGCCAGCCCAAACGCTTCCAGCAGCACATCGATTCCATACACCGGCTCCCACGACCGCGTGCTGATCAACACACAGGTTCCGGGCTCGCGCGCAAACTCCGCCGGCCCCGCGCCCTCCGGCGTAAACGAGCCCCTTCCGATTCCCCACGGCAACTGGACAATTCGCGCGTCCGGAAGCTCCGCCAACTCTTTCGCCCGTGCGCGAACCGCATCGCAATCGCAGAAGAAGCCATCCGCACCGGCAAGCGCAGTCTGCACCGCCTGCTTCCACTCTGTTCCCTGCTCCGGCGTGAAGAGGACGTCCGAGCCCCACGACGTGAGCAACCACGGATGAAACTCCGAAAGCGCGGTAATGTACCCGCAATTCTGCGCGGGCCCGGCATGAACCAGATCGGGGCGTATCGTATTGATCCAATGCTGCAACTCGGGCAGAAACCCGGCACACTCAGCCGGGCTCGCATCTCGACGCATCTGCTGCCGGGATTGAATCCAGCGAACTCCCTGTGGCAGCCAGTTCTCTGCCAGACGGTCACTGGCATTCGACCCAGAGGTTGGGTCAAGGAACCAGATCTCATGGCCGGCCTGGGAAATCCTTTCCAGGAATCGCCGGTTGTGGTCGGACGTATTGTCAGAGAAATACAGGACCCTCATGCCGCACCCTCGGCATCCCCGACAAAGGTCCATTGCAAGTGCTCGCCCTGCGGCAAATCGCGGACCAATCGCTTGCCGATTACGCGGCCCAGCTCGAAGGGCATGATCGCGCCTTTGGGCGCGGGACGCAAAGCCTCCAGCATGTCTTCGCGCAGGATGGTTCCAGCTTTCAGGTCGGCGGTCGCCCTCAGGCAACGCCGCTGCACTACCACCGTCTGCTGTTCGTTCTGCGCAACGAACTTCTGCGCCGAACCCAGCGCATACTCCAGTTCCCGGGTTCGATCGACCATGTCCCGCCACGAAGCAGCAGTCATCGAGAAAGGATGGTCCGGGCCATCCCGGCCATTGTCGTCGGTAAAATGCTTCTCGATCACGCGCGCGCCCAGCGCAACCGCTCCCAGCACGGTCGCGTGTCCCGGAGTGTGATCCGAAAGGCCGAGCAGAGCGTCGGGGAAACGTGCGTGATAAGTTTCCAGCACCCGCAAATGAATATGCCGAAAGTTCTCGAGACTGGCGGTGTAGTTGGTGTTGCACTGCATCAAGACCAGGTCCGGATTGATCGTCAGTATCTCCTGCACTGCGCGTTCCACCTCGCCAATCTCAGACGCGCCCGTCGCCAGCAGCACCGGCTTATTTTTCGACGCCACCTTGCGCAGCATTTCCGGCCAGGTAATATCCCCCGAGCCGATCTTGAATAGATTCACATAAGGGTCGAGCATGTCCACCGCCTCAAGATCGTAAGGCGCAGAGAAGTATTCAATGCCACAGGCTTCGCATTCCCGCAAAAGCTCCGGCGTCCACTCCCATGGCAGGCTGGCTCCCTGATAAACCTCAAAGACGCTCTTCTTCCACTTCGACTGGTGCGAGAGCTGTCCTCCCAACTCCTTGAAGCCCCGGTCGCTGACAATCCTGGGCGCGCGAAAATTCTGAAATTTCGCCGCATCGGCGCCGGCCTCCGCGCAAAGCCGGATCAGGAGCTTGGCGCGCTCCAGATCGCCGTCGTGGTTGGCCGAAATATCCGCCACAAAATATGTCGGGTGACTTTGGCCCACCGTCTTCTTTCCCAACTTCAGCGATATCAACTCCGCACCCCCGTCAAATGCCCGCGCCGCCGCTCCACGTATCCACCGGACTGCAGTTGGGCAAACCGGCGCAGCCCGGATTCCACGTCGGGCATGGCTCGCCCCAGGGCAGCACAAATCTTCTCCGTGTTCAATGAAGTATTCCGCGGCCGAGGCGCTTTCAGATTGGACTCAGCCATTCGCGTAGAGATAACTTTCTCGGGATCGAAGCCAAAGGTCAGCGCAACCCGCCGGGCAAATTCGTACTTGCTGACCGGTTCAGAGCCCGCTACATGATAAAGACCGCATAGTCCACGATCCACCATCGCCAGCAGAATCTCCGCGAGATCGTTGGCCAGGATCGGGCAAAAAATCGCATCGGAAAATCCGGGCACAACATCGCCCGCAGCCAGCCGCTCCAAGATCCACTCCGCTAAACCGCGCTTGTTCTGTGTATTCCATCCATACAGCGTGATGCGGGCGATTGCTGCTGAGGCGCGGCTTGCGAGCACCGACTGTTCGCCCTGCAATTTCGTCCGGGCATAGACATTCCGCGGAGCAGGGACGTCGGTTTCAGCATAGTGGCCGCGAGAGCCATCGAACACCGAATCGGTTGAGATATACAGCAATCGTGCGTTCGTCCGCGAGGCGAACTCGGCAATTCTAGCTGACGCCGCAACATTGATCTCGTGCGCCGCTTCGGGATGCTCCTGGCACCAGTCCACATCGGTCGCGGCGGCGCAATGAATCACGCTTTCAGGCCGGACTTCTTCAAAGATCCTCTGAATCTCGGATTCTTTCGTCAGATCCGCGGCCAGCAGCGCCGCGCCCGGCAGATTTGCGGAATGACGGTGATACAAGCCGACCACTGGGCGGCCGAGCGCCCGCGCCCGCGCAACCACGCTGGCGCCGAGCAATCCACTGGCTCCCGTAACAAGGATCATGGCAATAGCGCACAGACTACCACGCGGTCCAGCCTCCATCCACGGCCAGATCGACGCCGGTCACATACGAGGAAGCGTCGGAGGCCAGGAACAACAGCGGCCCCTGCAACTCGCGCCGGTCGCCAGTGCGCCGCATGGGGACCTTCGACGCTAGACGCTCCTGGAATCCCGGATCGTTTTGCAAGTAGCGCGCCGCGGGAAACGGACCCGGACTGATCGAATTGACCCGAATCCCGTCCGGAGCCAAATGACAGGCGGTGTAGCGGGTCAGCTGAATCAGCGCTGCCTTGGCCGCTCCGTACGACGGCGGACTGTTGGCGCCGCTGGCTGCATAGACCGACGGATCAGGACTGACAGATCCATACATCGACGCGATGTTCACCACCGACGATCCCGCTGTAGATTTCGCCGAAGCTCTCAGCAGTGGGACGGAAGCCCGCACGATGCCAAACGCGGCCGTGACGTTGACACGATAGAGTTGCTCGAAGTCCTCAACCGTCGTGTTCTGCATATTTCCGGGACCGCTCTGGCCGGCGTTATTGACGACGATGTCGAGCCGACCGAACTCTTCACCGATGACCGCGATGTTCTTCAACACAGCAGCCTCATCCGTAACATCAAAGCAAGCAGTGGACGCCCTGAGACCGCGGTCTTTCAGTTCCGCGCAGAGAGCGTCGAGTTCGTCGGCTCCACGCGCATTCAAAACTACATGAGCCCCCGCTGCGGCCAAAGCTTCAGACATCAACCGCCCGAGATGCCCCGTAGCGCCAGACAGAAATGCGACGCGTCCGTCGAGGCGAAATTGCCGCAGAACGTCGTCGCCGTCAGCGCCTTGCCGCTTGCTCATGAGTGTTGTTCCATTTCGACGGATTAAGAAAACTCTGTGGCGCATGGGGCAATTCCCGCCGTACTTGCGCGCACTGTTCGGGGCTGAGTTTGCGAGTCCGAAACAATCTCAAATTCTCTTCGAGCTGATCCATAGTTTCACAACCCACCACAACGCTGCCTACCCAAGCGAGCGAGCGCACGTAGGCCAGACAAAGATCCGTGACGTTCTCGCGCTCAAACTCCGCCGCAAGCTTTTCCAGAATCTGGGAACACTCCAGCGCGCGACGACCTTCTATGGCGGGCCACCGATTAGCTGGATGCGCTAATATGCCTTGCAGCAGCACGCTGCGTGCGTGCACTACAACTTCGGGCCGGCTGGAGGCGGCCCGATCAACTCCCGCAGCCTCCCAGCGCCAATCGAGAACATTCGTTGGGACCTGGAGGTGCTGGACCGCGGGATCATCGAGTGCTTCGAGAGCTTCGCTCGGTTCATAAATAGAGGCTCCCACAAGGCCAACCCTCCCTGCTTCGCGATGCTCCAGCAACCGCTGCCATGCAGCGCCGTTCCAGGAATGGTGGTCCTGCCAGCGATGCAGCAGAACAACCGCTAGGCGCGACACCCCAAGTGCCTGGCAGGACAAGTCAATGCTGCGGTCAACCTCGGACCGCACTTGCGCCTCACTGGCATCTGCCGGCGGGCGCGAGAGGTCGAGCTTGGTAATCACTTCGACCCGCGAACTCCCCGCTCCGCTGAGAACCATGCCGAGCACCTCTTCGGCCGTGCCGTAAGCACGAGCGGTGTCGAGCGCGGTGACGCCATGAGCGATCGCACGCCGCACGAGCGCGACGGCCTGCTCGACCGACGGCTTGCCATGGTCATTGACCACGCCATACTCCATGCCCAGCTGTGCGGTTCCGAGAGTAAGTTCGCTGCGCAGGCGCCTGCCGATGATTCGGCACGGAATATGAAACGATGGTCCCCCGGGAAGTTTCTCCAGTTTGTGCAACAAGTCTTGCCAGGCCACACCGACAGGATCAGCGGTTTCGTCGAACAAGCGCAGGATGCGGCGATAATCTTCCTCGTCGTCGATGGTGCAACGTAGGTGACTGAAATCCGCGCCCGCCAGCGCCGAAGGACGATAAACCGTCGAACGGCAATTTCTCTTGATCCATGGTCCGACGTGCTCGCGGTCGCTAGCACTCGTGGCCTCCCGATTCGCCCGGCGTAGCAAAGCCACAGAAAACGCTTCTCCATTCAAACCATAGGGCAAGCCGCTGAACCCCCAGTCGGTGCCTAAGTAGTCCATTCCGGACGAAAGATACGCTTCAGCCAGTTCACCGACGAAGCGTCCATCGGGAAGGATATTATCGGCGGTCAGGCGGATCACGACGCAACTGTCTGGAAGATCGGCGCACGCGAGATAAAAACGGCCCAGAACATCGTCCAGAGGGCCGCGAAAAACGGCCAGGCCATGTTCGCGGGCCTGCCTTGCCAATTCATCATCGGAGGAATTGTCGGAGGTTGCGAAGATTGTCTCGTGGCGCTGATTTGCGGCTCGCAGCGTAGCCAGCACCGCGCTGGAATATCCCGCTACCGGCAACAGAGCCTTCGCTGGCAAGCGCGAGCTGCTGGTTCGAGCCTGCATGATCGTGACCGTTCTCAACTGTCACCTGGCTGACAAGAGCTTTCTCCACGAGTAAAGCACAACAGAACTTTGGTTATCGCGCCAATGACGTCTTCGACATCCTGACCGGTCATGCCGTGAAACATCGGCAAACTGATCAAGCGCCCATAGGCACCTTCGGCTACGGGAAATTCTCCGGCTCTGGAACCAAAACGATCGCGGTAGTACGGATGGTAATGCACCGGAATGTAATGCACGCTCACGCCAATATTTTCCGCTCGCAGGGCGCGGAAGATTTGCTCGCGATCGGCCGTCAGGCGTTCCAAGTCCAGGCGAATGGGATACAAATGCCACGCCGGGTCAGCTTCAGGCCGCACGGCCGGCGGAATCACGGCCGGCATCTCGCGGAACGCGGACGTGTAGTGCGCCGCGATTTCCCGTCGCCGCGCAAGATTCGCGTCCAGCCTCTTCAACTGCTCCATCCCGAGCGCGCAAGCGATATCGGGCAAGCGGTAATTGAATCCCAGCAACACCATCTCGTAGCGCCAGTCGTCAGCCGCCTGACGCTGGCGCGCTTCGCTGGAGATTCCATGATTGCGAAACCGCCGCAACGTCTCCGCCAAGCTCGATCTGTTGGTGGTGACCATCCCGCCTTCGCCAGTGGTGATGTGTTTCACCGGATGAAAGCTGAACACCGTCATGTCGGCAATACTGCCCACGCGCTCACCGTGGTATTCGGCGCCCAGGGCGTGACAGGCGTCTTCAATCACCGTCAGGCCGTGCCGCTGTGCAATCTCCAGAATCGCTTCCAAGTCGGCCGGATGCCCGGCATAGTCCACCGGAAGGATCGCTCGCGTCTTCGCAGAGATTCTTCTTTCAATTTGTTCGGGAGCGAGATTGAGCGTGTCGCGGCTGACATCGGCAAATACCGGAGTCGCTCCCTGATACAAAATGCAATTCGCCGTCGCCGCAAAAGTCAGGGGAGTAGTGATGGCTTCGTCTCCAGCCTTGAGCCCCGCTGCGAAAGCCGCGGCGTGTAGAGCGGCTGTGCCGGAACTGAAGCTCACCGCATATGCCGCGTTCACTCGCGCCGCAAAGGCTTCTTCAAATTCGGCAACCTTCGGCCCGGTCGTCAGCCACTCAGAACGCAGAACTTCAACCACCGCTTCAATGTCGGAATCGTCCACTGACTGCCGGCCGTAGGGAAGATAACTGGCGCGCGCAGGCTCGCCGCCATTAAGGGCAAGAGTGTGTGGGCTGATCAGGTTGGTGCTCATGATCGGGAATCCTACGCTGGAATCCGCGCCGGAACCGGCTGAACATCTGTCGCGTCCGGCTCGGACGGCGCGGGCGATGAGATAAGATCCTGCAACTCCCGGCCGCTCAGCCAGTGCTCGTTGCTGTCGCTGGCGTAGCGGAATCCTTCCGGCAGCGGCCGCGCGTTCACCCAGTTCTCACGCCGCCACCAGGAATGCGCCGGCTGAATGATGTAGCGGTCTTCAACTTCGACCGCATTGCGCGCTTCGTCCTCTGAAACCAGCACTTCGTGCAGCTTCTCTCCCGGCCGGATTCCAATGGTCTCAATGTCGCATCCCGGCGCGATCGTTTCCGCCAGATCCACCATGCGCATGCTGGGAATCTTGGGCACGAATATTTCCCCGCCATGCATCTGCTCGAGGCAGCTCACCACGAACCGCACGCCGTGCTCCAGCGTCAGCCAGAATCGAGTCATGCGCGGATCCGTCAGCGTGATGCGGCCGCGCCGCCGCTGTTCTTGAAACACCGGAATCACGCTTCCCCGGCTGCCCACGACATTTCCATAGCGGGCGCAGCTGAAGCGCGAATCCTGCACGCCCGCATAGGCATTGGCCTGCACAAACATTTTTTCCGCGCACAGCTTGGTCGCGCCATACAGGTTGATCGGATTCACCGCCTTGTCGGTGCTCAACGCCAGAATGCGCTGCACTCCCTGGTTAATGGCGGCGTCGATCACGTTGCGCCCGCCCATAATATTGGTTTGGATGGCTTCGAACGGGTTGTACTCGCAGGCCGGAACCTGCTTGAGAGCGGCCGCGTGGACCACGATCGTTACGCCGGAAAATGCCCGCTCCAGCCGCGGCTGATCCCGCACGTCGCCAATGAAGTAACGCAGGCTGGGATGATCCAGCCCCGAGGCCCGCATTTCGTGCTGCTTCAGTTCGTCCCGGCTGAAGATCACCAGCCGCTTCGGCCGGTGGTCCTTCAGCATGATTTCGACAAACTTCTTCCCGAAAGATCCCGTCCCGCCCGTGACCAAAACCACCTGCTCCGACCAATTCATCCCATTCGCCTCATGCCAGATGCTAAGGAGTCATTCCAAACCACGCTCACTTTCAAAATCGCCGCCAAGCCAGCGGCTGTGGGCTGGACCTCACATCGCCGCCTAGTATAGCGGACTTTCACCGCTAAGCCGAGCACCATCCCACTTCATCCAACTCAGTTCAGTCCCGCATGGTTGTAGCACGTTTAAATTTAAATCCTCTTCTTCCCATCCAATGCTAAAATGTGCAACGAACTCTCTGACGGAAGTGCAAAATAGTTCCCTGCGCGACGAACCAGCCTCTTCGAACCGGGACGCGGCCTTTGGGAGAACAGTGCCCTGTGCGGGCCTGGTGCGCTCATGATTTGGTGCGCTCATGATGATGTACCCCCAATCGGTGAGTACGTCTATTGGTGCATTCATCCAGAAGTTTGTTCATAGAAGAGTTGTATTCATAAATGGTTGAGGAGCAGGCATGGATTTCGGACCCCTAGTGCAGGCGAATCATCAGATTGTTCGCGAAATGCAGCCCGGCCAGGGCTTCGACGCGGGCAGAGCGAACGTCCCGCACATCTATCCCCAGCTTCCTGCTCACGAGTCCAGCGCCGGCGAATATGTTCGCGTCCTGATCAAACGCAAGTGGATCGTACTGGGTTGCCTGCTCACAATTTTTTCCGTAGTCACCATCGCCAGCCTCAAAATGACACCGGTTTACGAGGCGGGCGGCAGTATCGCCATCAACAAGCCGGACACCAGTCTCAATTTTCAGAACTCGGCTACTTTCAGCCTCGACTACTTCGATCCCACCGAGCTCGAAACCGAAGTCAAGATCCTGCAAAGCGATCTTCTGGCGCTGCAGGTCATTCGGTTATTGAACCTCGACCGCCGTCCCGAGTTCGGCGGGGGGTCTTTGCCCGCGCCCTCTCTCGACCTCGCTCCTGACCCTTTGCAGGTCGACCCGGCCAAAGCCTCTGCCATCCTTGGCGCATTCAAGGGCAACCTGAAAGTAACCCTGAGCCCGAATTCCCGCATCATTGAGGTCCGCTATCGCAGCGCCGACGCCCAAACCGCCGCCATGGTCGTGAATACCCTGATGCAGACCTACGTCGAGAACAATTTCAAGGCCCGCTTCGAATCCACCATGCAGGCCTCCGACTGGCTGCAGAAACAGCTCATCGACATGGAGATGAAAGTCGAGACCTCTCAGGAAAAGCTGGTGCGCTATCAGAAAGAGCACGAAATCCTGGGCATCGACGAAAAACAGAACATCATTACCGCCAAGCTCGACGAACTCAACAAGGAGCTCACCGAGGCTCAGATGGAGCGCATGGACAAAGAGTCTTTTTACCGGCTGGTGGAGTCCGGAGATCCCGACGCCATCGCCTCCAGCGCCGGCGGAGTCGAGGGCGAAGGGTCGGGCTCGCAGAGCGGATCCGGACTGCTCGATGTCCTGCGCAACAAGCAGGTCGACCTGAAGGTGCAGATTGCCGATTTGAATACGCAATTCGGGCCCGCCTATCCCAAGCTCGCTCAGTTGAACAATCAACTGAAGGAAGTCAACGCACAGATCCAGAACGAGATGAAGAAGATCGTCAGCAAAGTGCGCGGCCAGTACATGACTGCTCTGCAGCGCGAGCACTTGCTCTCCGACGCTCTCGAAAGACAGAAGACCGAAGCCAACAAACTGAACGAAAGCGCCATCCAGTACAACCTGCTCAAGCGGGATTCTGAAACTTACCGCCAACTTTACGAAGACCTGCTGCAGAAACTCAAAGAAGCGGGAGTTTCGGCCGGACTGAAAGCCAACAATTTTCACATCGTCGACACCGCCCGCCCGCCTTCGACCCCCATCGAGCCCAATATTCCGCGCAATCTGCTTTTCTCCGTTCTGCTCGGTTCCGCCACGGGCGTGGGACTGGCATTCCTTCTCGAGGGTCTCGACAACACCATCCGCACCACCGAACAGGCGCAGATGATTTCTGGGCTGGCTTCGCTGGGCATGATTCCTTTGGGCTCCAAGTCGGCGCGGGAGGGTCCCAATCCCAAGCGATTGGTGATTGCGACTTCAAAGGAAGCGGTCGAACTGGTGACCCAGGTCCGGCCGCAATCGCAGATGGCGGAATCCTATCGCGCCCTGCGCACGTCGCTGCTGCTCTCCAACCTGGGCTCGCCTCCCAAGGTCATCATGGTTACCAGCGCGCTGCCCCAGGAGGGCAAAACCACCACCAGCATCAACTGCGCGGTGGTGCTGGCGCAGAAGGGCGTTCGCGTTCTTCTCATCGACGCCGATCTGCGGCGTCCTAGCATTCACAAGACGCTCGGCATGGGTCCGCGCAGCGGATTGAGCAACGTCCTTACCGGCAGCACCACGCTGGAGCAAACCATCACCCGCACGGCAATTCTTCCCAATCTGTTCATCCTTCCGGCAGGAACTCCTCCGCCCAATCCGGCCGAGTTGCTGGCCTCCGCCAATATGCGGGACGTGCTGGCCCAACTGCGCGATCAGTATGACCACATTGTGGTCGACACTCCTCCATCCCTCTCTGTCACGGACGCCGTCGTGCTATCGCCGCGCGCCGACGCCGTAGTGCTGGTCATCCGCTCCGGCCAGACCACCAAGCAGGCCCTGCGGCGGGCGCGCGACATTCTCGCTCAGGTCAACGCTAAAGTTGTCGGTGTTCTGCTGAACGCCGTCGATCTGAGTTCGCCGGACTACTACTACTATTACGAATACCAGGGAAAGTACGCCAGCTACTATCGCGACGAATCATCGGTGCAAGAGGATGAAGAACACGAGGATGTGGAGGAAGGTTCCTCGTCCTCTTCCAGCACCGCATAGGCCGGCGGAAGACAGCAGCATCCAGACACCATGAAGATTGCACTTAATACGCCTGCTCGTAAGCGGCTGGTCGGCGGCATTGCGATTGTCTTTGCCGGGATGTACCTGCTGCTGGCGGCGCGCCTCCTGATCGCCACCTGGCTGGGAGGCCGGGTCGAACTGAAAAGTTTGCAGCGCGCGGCCTGGCTCGATCCCAGTAACGCAGATTTTCGCGATCATCTCGGTCGCTACTACGACCTCGTGGTCCGCGATCCCGCCACCGCGACTGGGTATTACCGTGCCGCCGTACAACTCAATCCCCATTCCGCGCGCTTTTGGTTCGACCTGGCCAGTGCCTACCAGGTTCTCGGCGACACCCCCAACCAGACGGGATCCCTGGAGCACGCCATCGCTGCTGACTCCATGACCCCGGACGTCGCGTGGGAGGCCGCCAACCTCTACCTCGTCCAGGGCCAGAATGAAAAGGCCTTGCACGAATTTCGCGTGGTGATGGCCAACGACTCATCCTTGGCCGCCTCCGCCATCCAGTTCTGTTGGCGTATTGACCCTGACGTCGATGCGCTCCTGCGCGACGTAGTGCCAGAAGACGCCAATGCCTACGTCGCTTTCCTCTCTCTTCTCGAAACCAAGCACGAAACTGCCGGCACCTTCAAGGTCTGGAACGCCTTGATTCGCTCCGGCCAGCCTTTCGAAGTGCGCGACGTCTACGACTACGTCCAGTACCTGGTGAAGCACAAGGAAGTCGACGAGGCCGTTCTGGTCTGGCAACAGTCCGTCGGCCGCTTCGGACTCTCTGCCTACCTGCCCACCTCCGCCAACCTGGTCGTCAATCCCACATTCAGCCTTGACGTCATCAACGGCGGCTTCGATTGGCAATACGGAAAGCAGTCTGGAGTCACGCTCACCCTCGATCCCAGCGACTTTCACGCCGGCCGGCGCTCTCTACTGATCGCCTTCGATGGTCCCGGAATCGACGACGCCGGAATCTACCAGTACATTCCGCTTCAGCCCAGTACCACCTACGATTTTTCCGCTTACTATAAAAATGGACAGATCGAAGGCGCCGGTGGTCCGCATTTCACCATTCAGGATATGTATAGCCAGGCCGTTTACTACGAAAGCGATGAATTGAAAGAAGCGGGATACTGGAAGTCGGTAGACGGGGAATTCACCACGCCCGCGGACTGCAAACTCGTAGTGCTTCACGTGCGCCGCCTTCCGGCGGGCAGTCCCATCCGTGGTAAGCTCTGGATCGACGACTTTCGCCTCTCCCGAAAACCGTCTTAGCTGCCGGCAAAATCCGCAGGGCGACGCAATCAGGAATGACCTCAGGAATGACTTCAGGAACCACAACGACAAAGCGAAAGAAAGACAAGAGTGACCCGCGCGTGCTGTCGGCCCGGATCGGCAGCATCCTGCTCTACGGCACCTTCGCCTTGCTGATGTTCGGGCCGCTCGCCTTCGGCGCGGTCGAGCCCTGGTCGATCTTCACCATCGAGGCTGGGTCGCTTCTCCTCACAATACTCTGGCTGGCTAAACAATGGCTGGATGGCGAATTGACCATCCAGTGGAACCCCCTGTTTCTGCCTATGGCGGTCTTTGGACTTCTCATCGCCGTGCAGGTCGTTTTTCGCGCCAGTGCCTACCCGCACGACACTTTTTCTGAGGCGCTGCAGTATGTCGCCTACGCCATGCTCTGCTTCCTGGCCGCGCAAACGCTCCTGCGCAGCTCGCAGGCCCGGACCTTGGCTCCCATCTTTACGGTCTACGGCTTCCTTCTCGCGTCGTTCGCCCTGCTGCAAGGCATCGCACCCAATGGCAAGCTCTACTGGCTTCGCACCCCGCACATGGGCGGCTGGATTTACGGCCCCTACGTCAACCACAACCACTATGCGGGGTTGATGGAGCTCCTCATCCCCATTCCTCTGGTTCTGTCGCTGACACGCCTGGCCGAAGAGAGGGAACGGCTGGTCGCCGGAGTCGCCGCCGCCATTATGACGGGAACGGTTTTCCTTTCCGGTTCTCGTGGCGGAATGCTCGCCGTTTTCGTTGAATTCATCGTCCTGGCGTTGGTGCTGGTTCGCAAAGGCAGAAAGAGCATTCGCGTTGTCATCGCCTTGGCGGCATTCGCGGTTGTGCTGTTCACGCTTCTCACCTGGCTTGGCGGCAAGGAGTTGACCACGCGCGTCACCAGTATTTCCACCGAGGCTCGCACCGAGATTTCCGGAGGCACCCGCCTTTCCATCGATCGCGATTCGCTTCGCATGATCCGCGCCAAGCCCGTGTTTGGCTGGGGACTGGGAACCTTTCCCATCGTCTATCCCCAGTTCCGCAGCTTCTACACCAACTTCTTCGTCAATGAAGCGCACAACGACTATCTGCAACTGCTGACGGAATTAGGTCTGCTGGGCTTCGGAACCATGCTCTGGTTCCTGATTGTTTTTTATCGCAATGCGCTGAGCAAGATCGGGAACTGGACGTCGGAGGTGACCGGAGCTCTAAGTCTTGCCTGCATCCTCGGCGTCACCGGAATCCTGGTTCACAGCCTGTTCGACTTCAATCTTCAGATTCCCGCCAACGCCGCTATCTTCTACGTGTTCTGCACGCTCGGCGCCGCCCCCCGGCTGCTGCAGCGCTCGCGCAAGCGCCGCCCCGTCTCCAGCCCCGAACCCGAAATGCTGCCCGCCTCGGAAGTGGTGTGACTTGTGGAATTTCAAGGCAGCGGAATTTCAAGCGGAAGCAAATCGAGCACAACGAGCCCGACCCTTCGACAGAAATTAGCCAACACGCATACCGAAGTGTGAAGCGAGGCGGAATGATGCCGAGGCTCGACGTCCCAGGTGAGACGCCTGCCGATTAAGGCTGGGAAGGACTGGCGGGATTACTGCTCTGGAGGAGCACCCAGGTCGTAACGCCCACGATAGCCGCCGCTCCGATGCCGATCGCATACGGCGAACTCAAAATGCCGCCGCCTGCGGCTGGCGCTGCTCCCGGTTCCTGCTTCTTCTTTTTTTTGCCGTTCTTGCCGTTGTCGGGCGTGTTCTCATCGCGCGTCGTCTCCTGCCCTTGTTGCAGCGTGACGACTCCATTGCCATCGTCAATCATCAGATCGCCTTTTCGCGCCGCGATCCGCACCACTCCATCCACGTCCACCACATTGAATTCCGTCCAGGAAAACGAAGCCGGCATCACTTTCACACCGCCCGCCGTCGTCCCAACCCCCTTCGACGTGGAAACCGTTACTCCGCCGTGCTCGATCTTGACCGACGCCAGATCGAATTTCACCAAGGAATCGGCATGCACTGTGATGCTCGAACCCGCCTCATCGATGTTGGCCACCGAGTCGGAGCGCGTCTGCAGCAGGTCTCCGGAGAAGATCGCGGAAGAGGAGCGGGGAACATGCGCGCCGTTTACCCAGGCAGCCCCATTGATGTAAAGCATGGCCGCGTTAGAATCGGCCGCGAACAACGAACCGGGAAACAGGAGTAGTAGCACGCAACTAGCCATTTTGCGCAAAGCGAACCTGCCCATTCCCACACTCCGTTATTAACTAAGTTGGTGACCTTGCTCGAAATCGTACCCTCCTGTAGTTGCGCAGTCAATCCCTTTTGTGCCGTATCTGCGGATTTCCAGTGGAAAACTTATCTATCACTTTAAGCCGCTGGCGCCTCCCCGCAAAGGAATGCGATGAAGATTTTCACCAGCCGCAGTCTCACCGCCAGCGGTCGACCGCGTTCCACCACAGCAGCCGCAGCCATTCGTCCACACAAGTTTTGGCCCACTGCCGGTGCGTCCACCAGCGGACTCCAAACTGCGTGTCGTCGCGCGCCGCGGCAACCGAGAACGATTCTCCCCGCAGCTCGTGCCGAAAAATGCTGAGCGCCCGGCGCGTATGAAAATCCGAAGTCACGATCAGAATCTTCGCCTGATGCTGCCCGACATGATCCTGCGCCAGGCATTTTTCCGCATCGTGTGACTCATCCCGCGTCGATAGTCCCTCAATCGGGCACACTTCCACCGACGCCGCTTGCGGAAGGCTCTGAATATATTTCTGCGCCAGTTCGATCTGCGTGAAGTTATAAATCTTCGCCGCCGCCGGAACGTCAATCATCACTTTCCGCCCGTACCCCTGATCCAACAATTCCAGAGCCCGCGCCGGACGCCGGTCTGTCTCTCCCGCCAGCACCAGAATTACATCGGATCGCTCCGGCGCATCCACTACCAGCAGTCTGCCGGCATTCGCCGCAAACCCTACCGCCAGCGCCGCCAGCAGGATAAACACCGCGATACAGAAGCGCTTCCGTGATCCGGCATGATTCATCGATCGAATCCTTCGTATCCTTGCTGCCCTTCGTGGTTGCTGGTTTTCTCTTCTGGCGTCAAATTGACCTCAAAAGCCACGTCGCATCAGCATGTTAAAATCGAATCTACCTTCATGCATCCGCTCCACGCTTCATCCTGGAAAATTTCATGACCACTTCGTCGGCGGCCAGCACCTCTTTCGACCAACTCAAAGCCAAGATTCACCAGCGCCAGGCCCGCGTCGGCATCATCGGACTCGGCTACGTCGGGCTGCCGCTGGCGCTGCTCTACAGCGAACAGAGATTCGCGGTCACCGGATTCGACATCGACGCCCGCAAAGTCGACACCCTCGCCAAAGGCGGCTCATATATTTACCGTATCACCCCAGAAGAGATCCACGCCGCCCGCGCCAACGGATTTACTGCGACCTCCGACTATTCGCAAATCACCGCCATGGACGCCATCATCATCTGCGTCCCTACCCCGCTCGACGAATATCACGAGCCCGATCTCAGCTTCATCACCGGCACCACGCACTCCATCGCGCCGCACCTGCGCGCCGGCCAGTTGGTCATCCTTGAGAGCACCACCTATCCCGGCACCACCGAAGAGGTAATGATTCCGATTCTCGAGAAAGAAAATCTCGCAGGCCTCAAAGCCGCCCGCAATGATGCAACTGGAGACAAAACTTTTTTCGTCGCCTTCTCGCCGGAGCGCGAGGATCCCGGCAACACCACCGTGGCGCGCCGCGACATTCCCAAAGTCGTCGGCGGTCTGAACCCGCAAGCCGCTGAGCTTGCCGGCGCGCTCTACGGCGCAATCTTCAACCGTACCGTTCCCGTCTCCTCGCCGGCCGCTGCGGAAATGACCAAGCTCCTCGAAAATATCTACCGCTGCGTCAACATCGCCTTGGTCAACGAACTCAAACTGCTCTGCCTGCGCATGGGACTCGACATCTGGGAAGTCATCGACGCCGCCTCCACCAAGCCTTTCGGCTTTCATCCGTTCTATCCCGGACCGGGTCTGGGCGGCCACTGCATTCCAGTCGACCCGTTTTATCTCTCCTGGAAGGCGAAAGAATACGACTTCCGCACTCGCTTCATCGAACTTGCCGGCGAAATCAACGTGAACATGCCGTATCACGTGCTCGCGTCGGTCGGCACCGCTCTCAACCGTCACAAGAAATCAGTGAACGGGGCCCGCGTTCTGATCTTGGGCGTAGCCTACAAGAAAGACATCGACGACCTGCGCGAGTCCCCCGCGCTCACCATCATCGAACTGCTCCAGAAAGACGGAGCCCAGGTCAGCTATCACGATCCGTACTTCCCTTTCATCGGTAAAGGCCGCAAATACGACCTGCAGCTAAAATGCGCCGACATCAAAGACCTCGCGCCCTACGACTGCGTAGTCATCGTCACCGACCACTCGGATTATGACTATCGCCGCATCGTTCAGGAATCGCAGTTAGTAGTCGACACGCGCAACGCCACCCGCGGCATCGAAAGCAGCAAGATTGTTCATTGCTGAGGGCTACGTGCGGGCTTGGCTTCAAGAATCGAAGAAAACTATCCGCCAGGCCAAAACCTTGCCCAGGGCAAATCTGTCCTTAGCCATGTAGTTTCTTGCATGATAGAGTCGGAAGTCTCTATTCCGATTTTTTCGGCTGAGCGGCTAAAATACTGATCCCTAGACCTTTGCAGTTCCTCCGCCAGCCCTGGGATTGGCCTCTCTCGTGCATACTTGCACTCGGAATAGTACACTTTTAGTGGGGAACCAAACTCCCAACGCATCCCAGCGTTCGCAAAAAACCGAAGAACTTTTACACTGTAAGTTGTGTTTGGAATAGAGACCGGCCGGAAATTTGAGTTGACTATGCCTCTGCCCGCTTCCCAATCAGGCCTGTTCTCCATGCTGCCCAAGCGGAGAATGCCGTGGTCTGAGTTTGTCCTGAGCTACGGCGTCCAGGCGATCGTGGTCGCGATTTTGGTATGGATTCCGGTGCTTCACCCCGAGATCATTCAGGAAGACAAGCACGACCGCCTCGCCATTCAACTGGTTCCGACGCCTGTCCCCGTAAACCACGAGCCTCAACGACAGCTTCCGAAGCCCGTTCTCCTGGCCAGGCTCGATCCAAAGCTCGATCCTCCGCCCGCGGCATTGCATCTGCCCGCGCCGCAGCCGCGGCCTACACCGCGAGCCGAAAACGCACCCGCGCCGGAAGTAAAGATTGCCTCGAAGAATCTGGATTTGCCTTCAACAACCGCGCCGATCCCTAGAGTCGTGCGCACCAACATTTTTTCCACCGGAAGTTCGGCGCCGCAGACCATCGAGCGCTCTCCGCAAAAAGTTCAAACCGGCGGTTTCGGCGATCCCAATGGCGTTCCCGCGAAAGCGAGCCAAGGGAGAGAAATCAACATCGCTCAAGCTGGCGGATTTGACATGCCCGTCGGACCCGGCGTAGGCAACGGCACTGGCGGAAGCAAGGGGGCGCGCGGCGTTGTCGCCAGCGCTGGATTTGGCGGCGACGTTGCCACTTCCGATCCGCGTCCGGCAGCCCGTGGTACCGTCCATCAGGCTGGCTTCGGCAATGCCGACGTTGCCGCTCCTCCCACGGTTCAGTCGCGTCCCGCTGCCGTTGTGGCCAACATGGTGCCCGCGGAAATTATTTCCAAGCCGGTTCCCGTTTATACCGATGACGCTCGCCAGAAAAAAATTGAGGGGGAGGTGCTCCTCGAAGTCGTTCTTGAAGCCACCGGCAAAATACACGTGGTGCGCGTAGTTCGTGGGTTAGGACATGGTCTGGACGACGCCGCCGTGCGCGCCGCCGAACAGATTCGCTTCAAGCCCGCAATGAAGGACGGCCAGCCCTCGGACTCGACCGCCGTCGTACATATTATTTTCCAGTTAGCGTAATCTCCCAGAAGGTTCTTATGCGAATGGCTGTTTCGGGTTCTGCAGTGCTTTTGGTGGTTTTGAGTATCTTGTGTCCGGTGTATTCCCAGGACTCGTCCGCTTCGCCCGCGGATCCCGTGGGGAACCCCACTCCCGCTTCTGCGACTGGGTCGACGCAGGTCCCCTCCACGCTCTCGTCGGCTCCTGCAACGTTCAATGACGTTCTCGATCGCGTCGTGCAGCGCGAGCACTTTTTCCTGGCGCAGATGCGTCACATGCACCCCATGGTGGAAACCTACCTGCAGGACCTGAAGAACGACAAAGCCGACGGCGGCGGCAACACCATCCCCGTCGGCGATCAGTACTATCTCGGACGCCTCGACATGTCCGACAGTCCCAGTCCCGACGACGTCTCTTTCCTCGGCGAGCCCGGTTTCGGCCGCCGCATGCTCCACAAACTCACCGGGATCTATTCTCTGCACTTTCTTCCCATGGGCTTTGCCCAGATGGTGATCCTCGATACCGATTTCCAGAAGAAGTATTACAACTTCACTTTCGTGCGCCGCGAATTTCTCGGCGAAGTACGCTGCCTCGTCATCGACGTTCAGCCCAAGCCCGGCCAGAAGATCGCACGCTTCGAGGGTCGAATCTGGGTCGAAGATCAGGATTACAACATCGTTCGCTTCAACGGAACCTATTCCCCGCAGCCCCGGAACGCCAACTTCTTCTTCCATTTCGACAGCTGGCGCCTCAACATGCGGTCCGGCACCTGGCTGCCCGCCTACATTTATTCCGAGGAATCAAACCTCAAGACCGGCCTGACCAAGACGCTCCATTTCAAAGCGCAGACGCGGCTCTGGGGATACGACCTCAAGAGTCTCGGCAAGAATGAAGAGTTCACTCAGATCCTGATCGACTCGCCGCAATCCGTGAAAGACCAGACGGACGCCGGCGCAGATGCGAATCCTGTCGTCGCCGAACGCATGTGGGAGCGGCAGGCGGAAGACAACGTCACCGAGCGTCTGCAGAAAATCGGCTTGCTCGCCCCTCCCGGGGACGTCGACAAACTCCTGTGTACCGTGGTCAACAATCTGCTCATCACCAACAACATCGATCTGCAGGGAGACGTTCGCTGCCGCGTGTTGCTGACTTCTCCTCTGGAGTCGTTCACCATCGGCCATACTATCGTCGTAAGCCGGGGCCTGCTCGACGTTCTTCCCGACGAAGCGTCGCTCGCCATGGTGCTGGCCCACGAACTCAGCCACATCGTCCTCGGACATCGCCTCGACACCAAACTGGCCTTCAACGACAAGATGTTTTTCCCCGACCAAGATTCTTTTAAGCGCCTCGATTTCAAGCGCAACGCCGCCGACGAAGAAGCCGCCGACACCAAAGCAATCGAGTTGTTGAAGAACTCCCCATACAAAGACAAGCTCGGCAGCGCCGGACTGTTCCTCAGAGCCTTGCAGGAGAGGGCGCCCGACCTGCCCAACTTGATTCGTCCGCACCTCGGCAACAGTTTGGCCCAGGGCAAGAGCATTCGTATGGAGCCTCTGCTCGAAGCGGCTCCCGCTCTCGACGAAAAGCGCTTGGACCAGATTGCGGCTTTGCCGCTCGGTGGCCGCATTAAAGTCGATCCCTGGACCGATCAAGTGGAGCTATCCAAAGCCAAGCCCGTGGCCCTGGCCTCGGCGAGCGAGAAGATGGAGTTCGAAATCACTCCTTTCTTCCCGTTCCTCACCCGGCTCTCCACTGCTGGCGCGGAAAAAGTCGCGCTCTCCACCACCGAGCGTTCCACGACCGAACAAAAGTAGTTTTTCAGGGAAACAGGAGAGAGTGTAGCGCTGCGACGAAGGTGCCTGCCTGAAACGCACAGGCTTGCCGGCGCTCTAGTTTCTTCTCAGGGTTTCGATTACTGGATCGCGCTGCCCACTTGCGAGAACACAGTGTTGGCGTTCGAGCCGATGAGCCGGACGGTTCCCACGACAATTACTAGAATCACAGCCAACATCACCGCGTACTCTGCGATGTCCTGGCCGTTCTCATCGTGCCAGAGCTGCTGTAGAATTTTTGTCAAGGGGCTCCCCTTTTCAAACTTCTCTTAGAATCAGTGGAAAACACCGATTCCGCACCAACACCTAGCGTTTTCCAAGGCTCGTCCTATTCGCCCCATCATAGTTCGCCGACACACACAAAACCAATAGCACCAAAGTGCCACTGTTGGTTACCTTTATTACCTTGTTCTTAGGCGATGCTTTTGAGAGGCAAGGCTTGATTCACTGCGAATAACGCCAGTTCCAGTCGCGTCGACACTCCAAGCTTGTCGAAAATGTTGCTGAGATGGTGTTTTACCGTGTCCTCGCTGATTTTGAAGTATTCCGCAATTTCCTTGTTCGAATACCCCGCCACCACCGCCGAAACAATCTCCAGTTCGCGCGGTGTCAATCCGAATTTCTTTTGCCGCGCTTCATCGTTCGACGACTGCATCAGCGTGCGCAGATACTGGACCAGGTTCGAAACACTCTCCCGTCCCACCCAATATTCGCCCGACATAACCGTCTGGATCGCCTTCAACAGCAACTGCGTCGCGGAATCTTTCAGCACCACTCCCCGCGCGCCCAGTTGCAGCGCCTCGACAATCTGGCTCTTCTCCGCTGCCGCCGTCAGCAAAATCACGCGCACCGGAGTCTGGTTCGCGGGCACACTCAAATCGCGCAGCGCCTCCAGCCCCGGATGCTTTGGCATCGCCAGATCCAGCAGCAGAATATCCGGCTTCAGTTGCCGCGCCAGTTTCACCGCTTCGGCTCCATCGGAAGCTTCGCCCAGAACCTTCAGGTCCGACTCGGCTTCCAGCAATCGTCGCAGGCCATCGCGAAAAATCGGATGGTCGTCGGCAATCACAATGCGAATTGTCTGCGGCTTTCTAGAATTCATGCGCCACCTCTCCACTGCGAGGCACCGTGACATCCAGTCGCGAGCCCTGTCCGGGATTTGATTCTACCGTGAGTTCTCCCTCAAGCAAACGCACACGTTCCCTGATGATCATCGGCCCCTTCCCGATTTCGTCCATCTGCTGCTGGTTCAATCGCCCCGAGAACGGAAATCCTTTCCCGTCATCTTCGAGAGTTAAAGTCCATTTCCCGCGGCCTGATCCCAGCCGCACCAGCGCATGGCGCGCGCCGCTGTGCTTTCTCACGTTCACCAGCCCCTCCTGCACAATTCGCAAAAGTTCGCGGCATACTCGCTGCGGCATGTCCAGCTCTTGCAGCTCCGTCACGAAGCGCGTGCTGATGCCTGTCTCCCTCTGAAATCGCTCCACCGTGTCGTGCAGCACCCCCAACAAGCGTGGCGCATCCACGTCAATCGCTTTCATTTGCTGCATCAGTTCCCGCAGCTTCAACACTTCTTCCCGCAACAATCCCTGAATCCGTCCCAGTTCTCCGGTAATCGGCCGCTCCGCTTCGGCCTGCCGCCGCAACACGTCCACCTGCATTTCCACGGCGATCAGCGACTGCACCGCGCCATCGTGCAACTCCCGCGCGAACCGCGCCCGCTCCGCCGCGCTCGCCCGCCGCCGCAAACGGTGCAGCAGATACACGTTGTAAACCGCCGGCCCAACCTGCTGCACCAGATTCAGCAAAAAGCGCAGTTCCTCCTGCTTCTCCCCCCGCCATGCAGGATTGAACAGGAAAATCCGCCCCCTCCACTCACTGCCAAAGAGAAACGAAACCGTAATGAGCGACTCGAAGTTCTGCGACTCGCGCAGCCGCGAAATAGGCGCGTCATCGGCCGCCATCACCGGATTGCCATCATGATCCAGTGCCAGAATCGACGGCCGGCCTGCATTCGCCGAGGCATAACACACCCCGCCCGGAAAATCCTCCAGATACGTCTTCGCATCGCGCGGGGCCGAGTCCAGCCAGTGAAACTCCGACGGCGCCGAATTGCCCGATTTGCTCAGTTCCCCGACAAATACTCGGTGACTGTGCGCCTCCTGCGCCGCTACCACCACCCGCGACGCACCGTACATCGACAAACATTCGCTGAAGATCTGCTGAATCGTTCCGTTGAGTCCCGCCTCCACTCGCACTCGCGACAACAGTCCGGTCACTACCGCTTTTTCCGCCCGCAAATGTTTCTGCTGCTCTGCCAGGTATCCCAGCAGCAGCCCCATCACCAGCAGATACACCGAGAGCATGAAGAGGCGCTCGGGGATGAACTCCGGGACATTCGCTTTCAGGCCCGTAAAGGCGCTCAGGCGCGATGGGCCCCCTGGTTCGCCCATGATATGCAAAACCCACAGACTCTCCATCCACAGCAATGCGACTTCGGCCGCAGCCGTGCCCAAAGTCTCCCAGAGTCCCCAGCGATAGGCGGCTGCCGCCAGCACAAAAAAGAAAAAGAGAAAGAAGGGAGTTCGCGGAGCCCCCGCGAAAATGGAAATCAACGCCGGCCAGACCACATCGCCGGCATGAACCAGCAGGCGAAACGCGGCCGTGGACCGCTGCCGCCTTCGCAACAGCATGATGATCAGAATGCCGTTCGCCAGGTAGAAGACAAACAGCCCGTAAGCCGCCCACGAATGCCCCAGCTCTTCGGGATCCATGCGGATCGCCACCAACGTCGAAATCGCCAGAAACACCCGTGCCGTCGCCAGCCACCTCTCAATCCGGCGCGTCTCCCCCGGATCGGGAGGCACTCGCAGCCTCCAGGAATCTTGATAGCGTTCAGTGGGACTATTCAATCGAGCCAATCTCCACCGAAGTGGCGGCTGTTCCGCATACCTTTGAATGTCAGAAGCTTACAACAACCAGGCCTCCCCGTGTGCGCCTCCTGCAAATAAGGATCACCCAAGGCACAACGGTTCCTTCGTCTGCTTTCGCGCCCTTCGTGATTGTTGGTCTTGTCTGCGGGTTTTGCCTGCGGGCCTTGTTTACGGGTCGTGTTTGCGCAGCAAATCGAGCCGCCATCAGGAATTGGCCAATGCCTCTTGCGCTTCCGGAGCGGTGGTTACTCTGGTAACCACCCCGCTCCGCGCTTCCACTCTAAAATGGTTGCTGAGGCTGTGTCTTGAAGCGAAACTCCAAAATCTGGCTGGCCGCGGCAACCGCAATATTAGCCGCTCTGGTTCTGGCAGCCCTCGCTTTGCCTAAGTCTTTTTCTCTGACTGCCCTCAGCGACATCGTCCAGTGCCTGCTTCTAGCCTCGGGAACGGCCGCTTTTATCCCTCTCGCTCTTCGTTCTCAAGGCCGCCTGCGGCTGTTCTGGGCGCTTATCTCCCTCGGCGTAGCCTTCTGGTTCCTCTATCAGCTGCTTTGGACCTACTACGAAATTGTCCTGAGACAGGACGTTCCCGCGCTGTTCGACGGCGACATCATTCTCTTCATGCACATCGTCCCGCTGATGGCAGCCCTGGCGCTGCGCCCGCACGTTCCTCGCGACGAATACTCGGCCCGTGTCGGCCGCCTCGATTTCGCCCTGCTCCTGGTCTGGTGGTTCTATCTCTACGTCTTGACCGTCTTGCCCTGGCAGTACGTCTTGGCCGACGAAGCCGCCTATAGCCGCAACCTGAATGCCGTCTACCTTGCCGAGAAGGTCGCTTTCCTCGCAGCCCTGGTCGTCTGCTGGAGCGCCAGCCAGGGACACTGGCGCAGCCTGTACGCCAACTTGTTCGGCATGGGGCTGTGTTACTCCGCCAGTTCCTATTTTGCCAACTGGGCTCTTGCCCGCCATCTCTATTACAGCGGCAGCCTCTACGATATTCCCCTGGCAATCTCGATGGCCTGGCTCACCTGGATCGGACTGCGCACTCGCGCCGATGCCCCAGACGGCAGCGTTCACCAGGCATCTACGGTCTACGGTGTTTGGGTCGCGCGCTGCAGCATGATCGCCGTTTTCTCGCTGCCGCTGCTCGCCGTCTGGGTCATGTCCAACGCCGCTGCTCCTGCTCGCATCCGTTATTTCCGTCTGGTCCTGACCCTCGCCGCTGCCTTCGTCATGGGCTTGATGGTCCTGATTCGTCAGCACCTGCTCGATCGCGAGCTCATCCGTCTCCTGAACCGCTCACAGGAGTCCTTTGATAGCCTCAAACATTTGCAGGCCCAGATCATCCAGTCGGAAAAACTGGCCTCCATCGGCCAACTGGTCGGCGGCGCTGCCCACGAACTCAATAACCCGATCACCGCCTTGCTGGGATATTCCGACTTGCTCCTGAGTACGCCGCTCACCTCGGAGCAGCAGCCCCTCGCAGCCAAAATTGGACAGCACGTCCGCCGCACCAAATCTCTGGTCGCCAGCCTCATCAGCTTCGCCCGCCAGTCGCCCACGCCCAGAACTTCCGTTGACCTCAACGTGCTCGCCCGCACTGCCGTCAAACTCACCCAGAGTCAATGGCAGGCGCTCAAGGTTGAGGTCTACACCGAGTTCGACCCTAATCTGCCGCGGGTGCTGGGAGATTCCAACCAGTTGCTTCAGGTCTGCCTCCAACTCGTAGGAAATTGCTTGCACTTCATGAGCGAGCAGGGAGGCAACGCGTTGCAAGTCCGCACCGAACTGCAGCACGGGACATGTGTCCTGGAAATCGCGGCCGCGCCCTCTCACGCGGCCGCCGCCGTCTCCGCGATCTCGTCTCTGGGCGAAGCCGAACCGGGTCTCGGACTAAGCGCCTGCCAGGGCATTCTGCAGGAACACCGCGGTCAGCTTTCTTCTGAGGGCCGCGCCGATGGCGCCCTGCTCCTGCGGGTCGAACTTCCCGCCACCGATTCTCTTCCGGCAAAATCGAAGGAGTCTACGGTGCCGGTGCTGTGGCAATCTCGACCGTTCGCTTGAGTTGACCGCAGGCCGCAAAAATATCCCGCCCTCTCGGCCGCCGCACAAACGCCGGAATCCCCGCTCGCATCAACACCTGCTGAAAGTCCCCCACCCGATCTTTTTCCGGAGTCAAAAAATCGATTCCCGGCCCCGGATTCAGCGCAATCAGATTCACCTTCGCCCGCATCCCGCGCAGCAGTTCGACAACTTCTCGCGCGTTCTCCGTCGTATCGTTCACGCCCTTCAGCAGCACATATTCAAACGTGATTCGCTCCCGGTGGCGCAGCGGAAACTCCCGCGCTACCGCCATCAATTTCTCCAGACTCCACTTCCGATTCAATGGCATCAGCCGCGTCCGCAATTCCTCATTCGACGCGTTCAGCGAAATCGCCAGCTTAGGACGCACTTCCTCCAGCCCGAAGTCGTGAATCCGCGGCACAACCCCCGCCGTCGAAACCGTCATCCGCGATTCCGCAATGCCCACTTCCTCCACCAGCAATCGCACCGCCTTGATGAAATTGTCATAATTCAGAAACGGCTCGCCCATCCCCATAAAAACCAGATTGATCCGATCCTGCGGCGGCGAAACTTTCTGATCTCGCAGCACTGCGCAAACCTGCCCTGCAATTTCCCCGGCACTCAAATTCCGCTTCACCCCCAGCAATGCCGTCAAACAAAACTGGCAATCCACCGCGCACCCCACCTGGCTCGACACACAGATCGTTGCTCTATCAAACTCACGATTGTGTGGCGACGCGCGCTCTCGCCCGTCCTGCATTGAGCTACCCTGACTCGCCACATCGCCAGCTTCCGTTCCATCCCCCGCTTCTCCGCCGTCGCCCTCCGGCATCCACACCGTCTCCACACTCTGCCCATCGCCGAATCCAATGAGATATCGCACCGTCCCGTCCGCCGAAACAAATCTCTTCTCGATCCCCGGCAAGCCAACCGCGACACCCCGCTCCGCCAGCCCCGCCCGCAGCCCCTGTGGCAAAGTCGAGATCTCCTCTACCGATTCCACTCGCTGCCGGTACACCGCCTCCGCAATCTGCTGCAAACGGTAAGCCGGCTCGCCCGCTTCCTGCACCAGAGCGGCGAGTTCTTCTCGGTTCATCCCAAGCAACACGGTTTGTGGCACGGCCTTCATCTGTCGGCGATCCTAGGATTTCTTTAACCTGCTGATTCTAAAGCATTAAACTATTCTCGCACGACCCCCGAGCCATATGTCAGAATAGTAAACGGGTTCCACTTAGCACCTTTCCTGGCGATATCATCATCTTTCATAGCAGGTCGCAATCATGGCTCAGGAAGTACGCAATATTCGCCGTCAGACCCTCCCCAACGGGATGACCATCATCACCGAGCAGATGTCTCACATCCGCTCGGCCTCCATCGGCATCTGGCTGCAAACCGGCTCGCGCGATGAAGCCCCGGAGTGGAACGGCATCTCCCATTTTATCGAGCACATGGTCTTCAAAGGGACCAAGCACCGCACCGCCGAAGAAATCGCCCGCCAGGTCGACTCCATCGGCGGCAACATGGACGCCTTCACCGCCAAGGAATGCATCTGTTTCAACGTCAAAGTTCTCGACGAGCACGTCCCTACCGCCCTCGACATTCTCAGCGATCTCGTCCTCAATCCCGTCTTCGACGCCAACGACATCGCCCGCGAGCGCGGCGTCATCATGGAAGAAATCAAGATGGACGAAGATAATCCCGACTATCTCGTCCACGAAATCTTCACCCAGAATTTCTGGAAAGATCACCCGCTCGGCAAGCCGATCCTCGGTACCAAAGAAACCGTCAAGCGTTTCGAGCGCGAGCCCATCCTCGACGCTTATGCCCACCGCTTCGCGCCCGGCAACATCATCGTTTCCGCGGCAGGCCATCTCGATCACGACCGCTTCGTCGAACTTGTCACCAGCCACTTCCGGCAGATGAAGCCCATGAGCAACGGCTTTCATTCCACGCAGCCCAAAATCGTTTCCCGCATCGTGCTCCGCAACAAGAAGGCTCTCGAGCAGGTGCAACTCTGCATCGGCGTCCCCTGTCATCCCATCGCTCACGAAAAACGCCACGCCGGCTACATTCTCAACACGCTGCTCGGCGGAGGCATGAGTTCGCGCCTGTTTCAAAACATCCGTGAGCGCCAGGGCCTCGCCTACTCCATCTACAGCGATCTCAACCCGTACCGCGACACCGGATGCCTCGCCGTCTACGCCGGCACGTCTCTCGCCTCGGCCGCGAAAGTGGTGCAGTCCGTCGTCAGCGAATTCCACAAGCTCAAAACCGAACCCGTCACCGAAGAAGAACTCCGCCGCTCCAAGGCCCAGCTCAAAGGCAGCCTGATGCTGTCGCTCGAATCGAGCACGGCTCGCATGTCGAATCTCGCCCGCCAGGAAATGTATTTCGACCGCTACTACGATCTTGACGAACTCATCGAAAAAATCGAAGGCGTCACTGCGGAAGACCTGACCAGCCTGGCCAACGAATTCTTCAAAACCGAATCCGTCGCCGTCACCGCTCTCGGAAATCTAAACGGCCTGAAAATCTCCCGCGATCAGCTAGCCTGCTAAAACGAGTTCCCGCTCAAGCCTCCGTGCGCTTCTGTGCATTCTTTGGTGAAAACTCTCGCCCTTGTCATTTGCGTTTGTAACTTCCCGCCTTCGGGCACATCCCATCTGTGCTCGCAGGAAAAGCCTGCCGCAAAGACCGAATCCAAACTTTCCTAGAGGAGACGACCATGAACAAGCTTTTCAGCACCCTAACCCTCGCCTGCATTCTCGCCGCTCCGCTGGCCACCTTCGCCCAGGACGCGATGAAGCAAGACACCACCAACCAAAACAGCATGAAGCAAGACACCATGAAGAACGACTCGATGAAAAACGATCAGATGAAGCCGGCCCCGGCCAAAAAACCCAAGACCAAAAAGGCCGCCAAAGATCAAATGAAAAACCACGACATGAAGAAAGATGACATGCAGAAAGACGACATGCAGAAAGATCAAATGAAGCACGATCAAATGAAGAGCGATCAAATGAAAAACGACCAGATGAAGCAAAACTAATGTCGACCTTCACCAATGCCCATGTGGAGACGGCCGCCTCGGCCGTCCCGCCAGGGCGAAGCCCGGCGGCCCGCAATGCACACTAGAAATTGCCTTTCGTCGCGCTTCTTCGCGGCTTCTCCGTCGTGTTCTTCGCGGTAAAGGCTCTTCTCTATCCACCGCGCCCGCTTCACTGCCCACCCCCCTGCACCGCATCATCGTCATCATCCGTATCGGCTTCGTCCGGCGTGTTCACCCCCGGATGCCCCACCCCCGCCATCTCCAAATATTTCCGCAGGCATCGCGTGCACGGCGCGTACCCCTCCTTCAGCGCCTCTTTCGCTGTCAGCGTCCGCACCTGCTTTCCATGAATAAACGGACAGCCTGCCACATGGAAAATCTTGCTGTTCGCGGTCACCAGCACCACCATGTCGGGAGGAATATTCTTAGCCGCCTGCTCCATCTGCGATTTAAGCGCGTGCTGCCTTGTCAGCGAATTTGTCAGCTGTAATCCCCCCGCAATTAAGACCAGCGCCGCCACCGGCGCCAGCCACGCCGACCAGCTCGACCACCGGCCCGCGCTCACCCGCGCATTCTGCGCCAATCTTTTTTCCAGCCGTCGTCCAAATCCCGCCGGCGCCTCCATCATCCGCTCATCGCCATATAACCGGATCACATTCCGCGTTCCCTCCAGCACCGACGAGCAGCGCTTACAGACACGGAAATGTTCCTCCATCGCCGTGCGCAATCCAGCCTCCACCTCGCCTTCGAGATAGTTGGAGATCTCCTGCCACACCAGCTCGCAATTCACCGCTCCGCGCTTCACCTCGTCGCGATCTACCATGGCTTCGTTCCCTTCTCGAAAGGCAACCGGCTGAACCATCCCTTCTCCCACCCTCCGGCCAGCAGATCGCGCAGCATCAGCCGCGCCCGCAGCAGCCGCGTCTTCACCGAGGCCACCGAAATTCCCAGCGCCTCCGCCGTCTCCTGAATATTCAGTTGTTCCATATCGCGCAACACGAACACCTCGCGATATTTTCGATCCAGCGTCGCGAGCGCCTCGGCCAGCTTCTGCCGCACTTCCTTCCGCTCCAGCGCTTCGGAAGGAATCTCCCGCCAGTCCGCGAAATCCCGCGGCACATAGTCGCTCTCTTCATCGCGATTGCGGCGCTCGTCGATGCCTTCCATGACCACCGTCCGTTCCCTTCTTCGCCGCATCAGCGCCTCATTCACCGTGATCTGAATCAGCCAGGTGCTGAAGCGCGACTCCGCGCGAAATTGCCCGATGTTGCCGAACGCCTTCAGCATCGCCTCCTGCGCCACATCCTCCGCGTCCGTCTCGTTGCGTAAAATCGCCAGCGCCGCCGCATACACCCGCCGTTCATAAGGCCGGACCAGTTCGTAAAATAATTCGTTCTGCCCCCGCTGCACTCGCGCAATCAGATCCTGCTCGCGCGTCAGGCCTGCCTGCTCCGGGTTGTTCACGACGGCGTTCGATACCATTTCTTGGTTCCGGCGCGAGTCCCGCGATGCAGGGACGCGGGCTTGCAGCTTTCTCAAAAAATTCGACTCTTAAGCGTCGCGATTTCGGTGGCGCAATCTCGAGCCCCGCGATTTTGGGTGGCACAGCGCTTCTCGCGCCGCGGTACAAGCCTTCCCTCATCTGATCTGATGGCTTTAAGGCTCTGAGGGCCTGCCCGGCGTCAGTACTCCGGATCTTTTTTCCAACCCGTCAGCATCGAAACAAAATTACTCCAGCCATGCAGAACCACCATCACCAGATGTCCAAACACAAACGCCAAAATCGCCCACATCACCGCGAAATGCCAAACCCGCGCCCAGTGAAACCCGCCCATCAGCCACGCCAGCCAGGAAAACTGCACCGGCTTCCACACCGCCAGCCCCGTCAGCACCGAGAGCACACCCAGCCCGATGGCCAAAGTGTAAGCCTGCTTCTGCAGCGGGTTATAAGCCTCGCGCAGGGCCGGTTTCGGCCCAAAGAAAAAATAATGCCGCACCATTGGCCAAACTCCCGGCACATCCCTCCGCGTAAACAATACCTGCCGGTAATTCCCGCTGAAAATCTGGTACCCCAGATAAATCAATCCCGTCGCCATATAAATCCACATGAACGTCAAATGCCACTGCAGCGCCCCGCCCAGCCATCCCCCAATCGCAAACGCCTTCGGCCAGTTCAGCAAATCTTTCTGCGGAATCTTCGCCCCGAAACTCGGAAACGCCCGAAAAATCTGCAGCCCACTCCCCACCATCACAAACAGCGAAACCGCATTCACCCAGTGGCAAATCCTCACCACCAGCGGATGCTCATACACCACCCGCCCCACCGTCTGAGTCTGGTCACCCTCAGTGCGACTAATCTCGATAGCAGAACCGCTCATGCCAGTCTCCAGGAATTGTTCATTGGGTGATTTTTGATTGCTGATTGGGCACACGGTCGAACGGTTTTTCAATCAACAATCAACAATCAAAAATCACCAATTAACAATTACCTTTCTCACAGCCCATAAAACTCTGAATACCCCTGATCCTCCCAATACCCCACCTTGTCCAGAACATTCGTCACTTTCAGGTCGGTCAGATATTTCGCCTGCTTGTACCCAATCTTGGTCGGAATATTCAATCGCAACGGCGCTCCATGCTCCCGCGTCAGCGGACGGTCATACATCTCCCAGCACAGCAGCGTCTGCGGATGCAGCGCCGTCGCCATATCCAGCGACTCGTAATAATCGTCGGCGCATTTCACCGCGATGAACCGAGCCGAAGTATCGGCCCCAATCATGTTGAGGAAATTCGACAGCCGCGTCCCTCCGAACCGCCCAATCACGTCCCATCCCTCAACGCAAATGTGCCGCGTATTCTGCCGGGTGCGCGGCAGCGCCTGAATCTGCTCCAGTTTGTAATCCCCAGGTTTCTGCACCGCCCCAGTCACAGTCAAAGTCCAGTTCTCAAAAATTACGCCCGGATCATCCACGTCGTAATCATTGATCGGAAATTTCTCGAACGGCGTCAGCTCCGAATCTGCAAACGTCGGCGCCAGATGATTCCGCCGGAACATCGCTCCCGAAGCCCAGTCGCTGAATCCCAGTCCTTTTTTCAGCAGCCATTCCTGCGCCCCGGGAATCGCAAACGCCCCCAGCACCAGCACGGGAGCCACTTTCAGCAACTCGCGCCGCGAAACCTGTCCAAACCTGCGCTCGCTCATCCCCGCGGATACAAGCTGCGACTCAACCGTCTTGGCCTCAACCACCTTCGACTCCACAGCCTTCGACTCGACGTTCTTCGACTCGATGTTCTCCGGCTCGACGCTCTCCGCACCTTCAACCTTCAGCTCGTCGGCCTTCGACTTCTCGTTATCCGGCTTCCTCTCGTCCATGCCCACACTCCCACACCCGTAACATGCCCATTCATGCGATTCACAAAACTCCGCAAAGTTACGCCCCACTTACAACTTAGGCCAAAGATAGCACGACACAGGAACGTCGCCGTCGACCGTTCCGCAATCCGCGATCTTCAACGGTCCATCCGCGTATTCGGATTCCTTCTCGCCGCTGGCCTTTCGCTCTCTTTCAAGGCATACTATGCCCACCGTTTCCCCAGGAGAAGAGCAGTCAGGTTCCGAAAGCAGGTTCCGAAGCCACGTTCCGAGGCCAAGTTCCGAAACCAAGTTCCGAAACCAATGTTCCGCATGTCCGAGCCCATGTCACAGCACCCTCCGGAGCCGAAGCAGCGCCAAATGATGCTCGCCGCTCTCGCCCTGCTCCTCGTCGCCCTCGGATTCGTTATCTACCACGACCGCGATTTCTGGTTCCCCAATCCGCAAGAAGCTCTTGATCAGGAACAACCCATTCCCGCTGCCCCGTCTCCCGCACAGCACCGCGCGCAGCCATCAACTCTGCCGTCCGCCGCAGCGCCCGCAATCCACAAAAGTTCTCGCACCCACAAGCCGCAGGCTATGCCCAAGCCAGCACCCTCCGCGTCATCCGACGCTGCCCCCATCACCGCCACCACCGAGCGCACAGTACTCCCGCCCCTCGCCGTCGAAGTCGTTGCCGGTGACATTCATCGCACCCTGCAGCCCGGCTCGAACTCCGTCCACGTCGATCTGCAACCCGGCTCTCCTGCGACGGCCGCCTCTGAAACTCCCAACGCCGATGCCGCAGCCGCCGTCACCAACGCCGCCGAGCGCGTGCAAATCTCCGCCGACACCGCGGCCGTCGTCACCCATTCTGTCCAGCCCGGCTATCCTCTCCTCGCGCGCCAGATGAAGGTTCAAGGATCCGTAATCCTGCAAGCTCTGATCGGACGCGATGGCGTCATCCAGGATCTCCGCATTCTCAGCGGTTCTCCCATCCTGGCCGGCGCCGCCAAAGATGCCGTCCGCCAGTGGCACTTCAAGCCGCACTACCAGGGAGCTGACCCGGTCGAAACCCAGGCTCGCATCACCGTCAATTTCACCATCTCAACCAACTGAATTGTTCGGAGACAACTTGAACGCACACTCACTCTTCGTACCCAACTCTCAAACATCGCAAAAAAACTGCTGGCCCCTGCGCGCAGTCGTCGCCTGCATCGCAATCATCCTCGTTGCACTTCTCGCATCGCGGTCTGCCGCGGCGCCCGCGCACTCTGCACCTTCACCCGCCACAGACGCCGCCGCGTCCTTCACCATCTCCAGCCCAAGCTTTCCCAATGGCGGAGACATCCCGAAAAAGTTCACCTGCGATGGCCCCGACATCTCACCCAAACTGGTCTGGAACGATCCTCCTGCCGGAACCCTGGCCTTCGCGCTCCTGGTCGACGATCCCGACGTTCCCGTCGGCAACTGGAATCACTGGACGATGTGGAATTTGCCGCCCGCTCTACGCGGCCTTCCCGAAGGTGTCAGCAAGCAATACCGCCTGCCGGATGGCTCCGCGCAGGGTGAGAACGATTTCGACAAGCCCGGATACAACGGCCCCTGCCCGCCTGAAGGCGCGCCGCATCATTACTATTTCAAGCTCTTCGCTCTCGATGCCAAGCTTGATTTGAAGCGCAGATCGGGCAAGAAAGAACTTGAAGCCGCCATGCAAGGACACATCCTCGCCCACGCGAAATGGATGGGCCGCTACGGCCATTGAAACCTCCGGCAGCGCAGCGTGAGCAACAACTAAAGATGGGCGTTAAGTCCGGTACGAAGCCGCTTCTCAGGCGGAGCGAAGGATCTCGCGAGTAGCTGGTCGGTCCACAAGCACACGGTCGTTCCCAAATCGGCTGACCTGAAATATCACCCCAAAAAATAACGAGCGTCCTGAGATCCTTTTCGGATCCAGGACGCCCGGGCAGCCCTCCCCCAGAACTGCTCACCGATGAAAATAAACTTGCGTCGCTTTTCTGCCTATGGCACTTCCGTGCCATATCCCACCCACCTTCGAGCCATCCCCCTATCTCACTGAAAAATCAACCCGTTCCGCCGAACTCCCGCAGCATTCCCGTCCCCACTCGCGCTGGAGTGCCGGTCGACTCTTGCCGATGTGTCCCTAGCAGGAGCGGCTTGATTTCGCTCGGAAGCGCAAGCAGCCGCCGCGAATGACACGCAGTCACCGCAAGGAATCTCTATTAAGGAATTCCTTCGTGATCCTTGGTGTCCTTCCTGGTTGTTGGCTTCCCTGGCGCTCAAGTTGAGCCATCCCCTGGCAGGCATACCCAACCACCATGTCCACATTCCACGATTTCGAACTCTGCCGCGGCATCCTGGAAAGCCTGCCCATCGGCCTCTGCGTCATCGACGCGCAGAAAAAAATAATCTTCTGGAGCGACGGCGCCGAACGCATCACTGGTCATCCCCGCTACGAAGTCATCGGCAAGTCCTGCATCTCTGACGCCTTGCTCTACTGCGATCAGCCGGGATGCGAATTCTGCGGCGAGACTTGTCCTCTCGCCCAGACCATCAAAACCGCCCGCCCCACTGACTCCCTCGGTTTCCTCCACCACAAAGCCGGACACGAAATTCCCGTCCGCGCCCGCGCCGTCCCGGTCCGCAACGCGCACGGCTCGGTCATCGGTGCAGTCGCCATCTTTGAAGACCAGCACGAACCGATCGCCGCCGATCAGCGCGAAGATCTCACCCGCCTGCCCGGCTGCGTCGACGAAGCCACCGGAGTCGCCAGCCGCACCATGATGCAATCCCACCTGCGCGAGACTCTCGGCACTTTCAACGACGTACAAGTCCCCTTCGGCGTTCTCTGTTTCCGCCTCGAGGCTCTCCACCATTTCCGCGCCAGTTTCGGACCCGAAGCCGCCTCATCCTTATTACGTGTCGTCGCCCACACCCTCGAAGGCGCTCTCTGGAAAACCGACTTCGTCGGCCGCTGGACCGACGATCAATTCCTCGTCATCCTCAACGGTTGTCGCGAGGAAGCTCTCTACTCCGTGCGCGAGCGCATCCGCCGGATGTTGGCCAATGACGCCATCGAGTGGTGGGGCGAACGCCGCTCGCTCCCCATCTCCATCGCCCAAACCACCGCCCAGCCCGGTGACTCGGTCGTCTCTCTCATCGATCGCGCCCAAAAATCCCTCGACGCAGTCTCCGCAGCCCGCGCCGCTTCCAGCAACTCATCCTCTTCGCTCAAAACATTCTCGAACCCAGCGGGCGGGAGCTAGCATGTTCGCGATTATCGGTATCGTCGTCGTTTTCGGATGCGTCGTCGCCGGCTACCTCATGGAGCACGGCAATCTCAAAGTCCTCATCCAGCCCGCCGAACTGGTCATCATCGGCGGCGCCGCCGTTGGCACCGTCCTCATCGCCAACCCGCTCCACATCATCAAGAAAATTGTCGGCGGAATCGGCGGCGTTTTCGGCAGCTCCAAATTCGGCAAGCAAACTTATATCGATACTCTGAAAATGATGTACGACCTGCTCAACAAGGCCCGCAAAGACGGGCTCATGGCCCTCGAAGCCGACGTCGAAGAACCGGAAAAAAGCTCCGTCTTCTCCAAGAATCCCGCCTTCATCAAAAATCACCACGTCTGCGCCTTCGTCTGCGATTCCCTGCGCATGGCCATCACGGGCGTCGATGCCTTCGATCTCGACCAGATGCTCGACCTCGATCTCGAGGTTCACCACCACGATGCCACCGAACCCACCGCCGCCCTCGGCACCATGGCCGATTCCCTTCCCGGCCTCGGCATCGTCGCTGCCGTGCTCGGCGTCGTCATCACCATGGGCGCGCTCGGCGGCCCGCCCGAAGAAATCGGACACAAAGTCGCCGCTGCCCTCGTCGGAACTTTTCTCGGCATTCTTCTCTGTTACGGATTGATCGGACCCATCGCCGCCAACATGACCAAAGCCGCCGAAGAAGAACACGCCTTCCTCTACGTCATGCGCGTTCTTATGGTTTCGTTTCTGAAAGGCAGCGCGCCCATCATGGCCATCGAAGTCGCGCGCCGCGCCGTCCCCGGCCACGTTCGCCCGTCCTTCCAGGAACTGGAAAAAGCCTGCCGCGGTGGAGGCGCACCCGCTGCCGCCGCTGCCGCCGCCTCCGCCTGATCGAGCGCACTCATGGAAAAAACTCGCCCTATCATCATCATCAAGAAAAAGGCCGGCCACGGCGGCCATCACGGCGGCGCATGGAAAGTCGCCTACGCCGATTTCGTCACCGCCATGATGGCCCTGTTCATCGTCCTCTGGCTGCTCAACTCCAGTAAACAAATTCAAGAAGCCGTTGGCGGATATTTCAAAGATCCTACCGGAACTTCCAAAAAAGTCGGCTCCAATATGGTCGGCGTCGGTGAAAATTTCGTTCTCACCAAAGACAACATGCCCAAGCTGAAAGACCAGCTTCAACAGGCCATGAAGCAGATGTCCGACTTCGAGAAACTCAAGAACCACATCGAAATGACGGTCACCACCGAAGGCCTCCGCATCGAGCTTTCCGAGTCCGCCACGGGAACTTTTTTCGACAACGGCAGCGCCAAGCTCAACGCCGACGGCCGCGAACTCTTAGTCACCCTCGCCCAGGAACTGGGCAAACTCCCTAACAAACTCTCCATCGAAGGCCACACCGACTCTAAGCCCTACGCGCCCTCCGCCACCTACGGCAACTGGGAACTCTCCGCTGATCGCGCCAACGCCGCTCGCCGCATCATGCAAGCCAACGGAATCCGCGCCGATCAGGTCACTCAGGTCCGCGGCTTCGCCGACCAGCGTCTCCGCAAACCCGAAGCCCCCCTCGACCCCGCCAACCGCCGCATCTCGCTAATCGTTCAATACATCTTGAAAAATTCTGATGACGAAGACGCGAAATCCGGCGAGGCCAAGCCAGAAGCAGGCAAACCCGCCGCAGCGCCCGAAAGCCCCGCCGCAAAACAGTAATCGCAGCGCAGGATCTCGCAACCTGCATGAGCCACAAACTCACACCGAGGCGCGCAATTCTAGTCGTCAGATTTATCCGTGTGAATCCGTGCAAATCCGTGGCAAACATAATTGGCAAACATGGTTCGTAAACACGACTGGCAAAGATGGTTTGACCCCGCCCAAAAGACTGTGCCACACTTCTCTCGGTCATGCCCGCGCGCAAACCTACGCTTGTCATCCTGTCTCTCTATTTATTTTCATCCGCCGTCCTGTTCGGCCAAGCCACATCCCTGCCTTCGTCGCAACTCATCAACCCCGAAGACTTGGTGAAGGTTTTAAAGTCCACAACCGGGGACAAGCCGCTGATCCTGCAGGTCGGTTCCCGCGTTCTCTTCGAAGAGGCGCACATCCCCGGCTCCGAGTATGCCGGCCCCGCCGGCACTGAGGCCGGGCTGCAAACCCTGCGCGGCAAAGTAGCATCGTTTCCCAAAGCCAGGTTTATCGTGCTGTATTGCGGTTGTTGCCCCTGGCCTCACTGCCCCAACATCAAGCCCGCGGCCGACGCCCTACGCACGCTCGGATTCACACACGTGAAGGTGCTTTACATCGCCAACAACTTCGGCGCGGATTGGGTTGACAAAGGCTACCCGGTCGCGGCCGGACAGTAGAGACCTTGCCGTGCGCAGAAACATTCTGATCGGCGCAATGTCGCTCTTCGTCGCTGCCGGCTTCTACCTCAAAGTTCATCAGGCCAGCGGGCAGCCCGCGCCGCGGCAACTCGCCGCCGCTCCCGACTTTTCTTTGCCCCAATTGAACGGCCAGCCTCTTCAGCTTTCCAGCTATCGCGGAAAAATAGTCCTGCTCGATTTCTGGGCGACCTGGTGCGACTCTTGCCGTGACGAGACTCCTCACCTCGTCGAACTTCAAAATAAATACCGCGACCAAGGCCTTCAAATCATCGGCATCTCCATGGACGACGGCCCCGAACCAGTCCGAGACTTCTGTCGGCGCTTCCAAATCAATTATCCAGTGGTCATGGGCAATGCCCAGATCGGCAAGCTCTATGGAGGCATTCTCGGTCTTCCGATAGCCTTCATCCTCGACCGCAGCGGCCGCATCTACAAGAAGCACATCGGAGCAACCGCACCGTCCGTATTCGAGAACGACGTGAACGCACTGCTATCGAAATGAAACCTTCCGGTGAAGTCCTTCGTGATCCTTCGTGCCCTTTGTGGGTTCATGCTTTGGCGAACCACCCCGAGAATGCGATCATAAGAATCATGTTCTCCCCGCAACCCATCGGCTACGTGAAAAGTCCATATCACGACACAAAACAAATTCCCAAAGGCCTCCACGCCCAACACAACGCCGATGGCACTCTCGAAATCCTCCCGCAATTCGAACCCGGCCTCACCGACATCGAGGGCTTCTCCCACCTGTTCGTCCTCTGGCTCTTCCATCGCTCCGAAGGCTTCGATCTCATCGGCACTCCTCCCATCGACAACCGCCCGCACGGCGTCTTCTCCACCCGCTCGCCCCGGCGTCCCAACCCTATCGGCCTCACCGTCGTCGAACTCCTACGCCGCGATCGCAACATCCTTCACGTCCGCGGCCTCGACATGCTGGACGAAACACCCATCCTCGACCTCAAGCCGTATCTCTCCAGCATCTCCGCCGAAAAACTCCGCCGCGGCTGGCTCGCCGAAGCCGAATCCCGCGCGCGAGAATAGCTAAGCCGCGAAGCGGCGCCATGTGAAAGCCCGGCACGGAAGTACCGGGTGCGGGCTACCAAGAATCCGTGGAAATTACCGTGGAAGAGCGGACCCTTTAGGGCCGCGTCAGAGCGGAAAATCTTCGGGCTTTAGCCCCTGTGGTCGTATCCGGTCCGCGCCCTACCCCGCCGCCCGCGTCGGCGTCTTGAACGCTTTCTGCACCAGCGTGTACCGCGCCGCCCCAATCAATCCGCAATCGTCATTCAAAATAATCCGCACCGGCATGTCCCGTAACAGCGTCTCCATCCGCCCCTTATCCAGAAATGCCTGCATAAACACCGGGCCTTTCATCCTCTCCACATTCTTCGCCGCAATCGTGCCCCCAACAAAAATCCCCCCGGTCGTCATATACCGCAGCGCGCAATTCCCCGTCTCCGCTCCAAACACGCTGACAAAAACCGCCATTGCCTGCTCGCAGATCGCCGCCTTCCCTTCTCCCGCCAGCCGCGAAATCAATGCCGGCACATCGTTCGCCCCGTCGATCTGTTCCCGCAGCCACGCCGGCTCTTCCGCCTTGTGTGCATCGCGCAGGAATTCATAAATATTCCGGATCCCCGGCCCCGAAAGCACCCGCTCGCAACTGATGCGCCCATATTTTTTCTGCAGATAACTCAGCAACTCCGTCTGCAACTCGTCCCGCGGAGCAAAATCCGCATGCCCGCCCTCGCACGCAAACGGATGATGCCGGAACCCATCCCAATACAGCCCCGCCACTCCCAGCCCGGTCTTCGCCGAGATCACCGCGCGGTTTCCCTCCGCATCCTCCGCCCCCTCGCTCAATGTAACGAAATCCTTCGACTCCAGTGCATCGATCCCGTAAGCGTAAGCCTCCAGATCGTTCAGCAGCCCCACCGAATCTAACCTGAGTTGCTTGGCCAACTCCTTCGAATCAATCACCCACCCCAGATTCGAAATCTTGCTCCGCCCGTTCCTCACCGGTCCGGCCACGCCAAACGAAGCCTGATGCACCGGTATCCCTTCCCCGCGCACGAACTGGCCAAGAATTTCTTGCAGCCCGCCGGGCGCGCTGGTCGCATAAACTTTCTCCACCACGCACTTCAGCAGGTTCCCCTCCGTCTGAAAGGCTCCCAACCGGACGTTGCTCGCTCCAATTTCTCCCGCAAGAATCATGGCTCAATCTTCCTCCACTCCCGTTCGTCGGCTTCCAGCAACCGGTCCGCCTCGCTCGGCCCCCAACTCCCCGACGCATAGTTCGGAAACTTCTTCGGAGGCAGCGCCCTCCACACATCCAATACCGGATCCACCACGCTCCATCCCGCCTCCACCATATCCGCCCGCTGAAACAGCGTCGCATCGCCCATCATGCAGTCATAGAGCAGCACCTCATATCCGGTGTAAGCATCGGCTCCAAAATATTTCGAATACTCAAAACTCATATCCACCGACCCCACCCGCAGCACCGGCCCCGGAATCTTCGCCCCAAAGCTCAACGAGATTCCCTCCACCGGTTGTATCTGAATAATGAGCGTATTGGTGTGCAGCTTGTGAAACGGCGCGTTCCGGAACAACTCAAACGGCATCCTCTTGAATTGGATCGCAATCTCCGTATGCCGTTTCGCCAGCCGCTTCCCCGTCCGCAGATAAAACGGCACGCCCGCCCACCGCCAGTTATCAATATTCAGCTTCAACGCCACAAAAGTTTCCGTCCTCGACTCCAACGCCACACCCGGCTCAGCCCGATACTTCGGCACTCGCTCCTCGCCGATCGTCCCATCCCCGTACTGCCCGCGCACGCTGCGCTCCAGCACATCCTCCGAGTTCAGCGGCTGCAACGAATGCAGCACTTTCGCCTGCTCATTCCTCACCGCGTCCGCCTGAAACGACACCGGAGATTCCATCGCCGTCAAACTCAACAACTGCATCACGTGGTTCGGCACCATATCCCGCAGCGTTCCCGCGTTGTCGAAGTAAGCCCCGCGCCGTTCCACCCCGACCGTCTCCGCATTCGTAATCTGCACATGATCGATGTACCGCCGGTTCCAGATCGGCTCAAAGATCGCATTATCGAAGCGGAACACCATGATGTTCTGCACCGTCTCTTTACCCAGATAATGATCGATGCGATAAATCTGATTCTCCTGCAGCACCGCCTTGATGTCCCGGTTCAACGCCTTCGCCGAATCCAGATCGTGCCCAAACGGCTTCTCAATCACCACCCGCCGCCAGCGCCCATCTTCCTGCTTCGTCAATCCCGCCGCGCCCAGCTGCTGCACAATCGCCGCAAAAAACTTCGGCGCCGTCGCCAGATAAAAAAGATAATTCCCCTCTGTCTGCCGCTCGGCGTCAATCTCCGCCAACCGCTCTCGCAGCGTCGCAAATGTCCCCGCATCGCCAAAATCCCCACGCAAATACAGCAACCTTTCTCGCAGCCACTTCGATTCGACCGAAGCCCCTTCCCCCGCCGGAAGAAATTCGCTTACCTGATCTCGAAACGCATCCACGCTTAGGTCGTCGACCGAAACTCCCATCAGCGCAAAATTCTCTGGCAGCAGCTTCGCCTTCACCAGATTGAACAGCGCCGGAACCAGCTTCCGCTTCGTCAGATCCCCCGCCGCCCCAAACAGCACAAACACGCACGGTCCCGCCATCTTCCCCGCAAACTCAATCCCCGCATCCGCGTCCATCGGAATCGTAGCCGCCATCTCCACCCGCCTCTGGATGCACCACAGAATAAAGAAGAACAGAAAAAAATCATACTCCGTGGGGTGCCCCACTTCTGGCCGCTTTTGCCAGAAGTGGGGATTTTGATCTACCTTCCCGAAACCCCAGGCCTTAGACCTCCGGTCTTGAAATCTTCCCGTGGTCGCCTCTCCGCTGGAATCCCAGACCTCCAGGGTGTACGATGCTGCTGGTCTCTTTAGAAACCGGCCTTATCGCAGTGCACCAAGGCATTTCACAACCGATCCGATCGCACGCGGAGCCGTTTCGACGATACAGAGTCTCCCGAATTCGGTTGCGATAACAACGAGGAGGAGCCATGTCGCTCATTCTGACTTGTTCACCCGCCCGCAATCACTTGCTCCACGCCACACTCGCCGTACTTCTGTGCGTCTCTCCCGCGCTCTCGCAAAAATCCGCGCCCGACGCCGCCGCGTCTCCAAAGTACGACCTTCAGGCCGAAACCAAAACCAAAGGCATAGTCGAAGAAGTAAAACTCTTCACTCTCGGCAAGAGAACCGACTACACCGAAGTCCTCGTCAAGAGCGGCGACGCCACCGTCCAGGTCTATCTCTCACCGAAGCCATTTCAGGACGAGATGGGAATCGCCTTCGCCAAGGGCGACGAAATCGCCGTCACCGGCTCCAAGGTCAAAGAGGACGACACCGACGTAATCCTGGCCCGCGAAGTCGTCCGCGGCACCGACACGCTCATGTTCCGCGACGGCAAAGGCAAACCCGTCTGGGACGAGCGCACCGGCAAGTGATCCAGCACAACTCATCCAGCAAATGATCTGGACATAGAAGAGAGAAGGCGAGACGAGAACAGAGACGAGACCGAGGAGCGTGCCCTATGAAATTCTCTGACACCGTTGCCATGCTGCTGAAAGCCAAAGACGCCGCCCGCGTCATCTCGGTCAAGCCCGACCAATCCGTCTACGAAGCCATCGAAAAAATGGCCAAACACGGTGTCGGCGCCCTGCTCGTCCTCTCCGAGCATCGCCTCGTCGGCATTCTCTCCGAGCGTGACTACGCCCGCAAAGTCATCCTCATGGGCCACTCCTCCAAAGAAACTCAAGTCCACGAGATCATGACCAGCCCCGTCGTCTTCGTCACTCCCGGCCACTCCATCGACGAGTGCATGTCCATCATGACCGCGCATCATTTTCGGCATCTCCCCGTCGTCGACGAAGACGAAGTCGTCGGCGTAGTCTCCATCGGCGATCTCGTCAAGTGGATCATCTCCGGCCAGGCTCAAGCCATCCAGGAACTCGAAGGCTACATCGCCGGCGCCTACCCCGGCTGAGCAACGCATTTCTGTTAGAAGCAGCCCCGCTCTGTTAGAAGACGTCATCCCCAGTTAAGTCATCCCCAGTTAAAACATCCCTGTCATCCTGAGCGAAGCGAAGGATCTATGCAATCTGCCGGCGCCACCAAACTTTAAGCGATAGCTCGAAGTCAATCTCCAGACGCGAATTTCCGTATCAGCCTCTACTCCAACTCCACCTTCATCCCCAGATTCCAAGCCACAAACGCCCACTCATCCGCTGTCTCTTCAATAATCTTCGAGATCGGCTTCCCCGCTCCATGCCCTGCCTTGGTCTCGACGCGAATCAATACCGGCGCAGTCCCCGCCTGGTCCGCCTGCATCGTCGCCGCAAACTTGAAGCTGTGTCCCGGCACCACCCGGTCGTCATGATCCGCCGTCGCAATCAGCGTTGGCGGATATTTCGTCCCCGGCTTCAAGTTGTGCAGCGGCGAATACGCATACAGCCACTTGAAATCCTCCGCATTGTCCGACGATCCATAATCCGACGTCCACGCCCACCCAATCGTAAATTTCTGGAAGCGCAGCATATCCATCACGCCCACCAGCGGCAGTGTCGCCCCAAACAAATCTGGACGCTGCGTCAGCACCGCCCCCACCAGCAGCCCGCCATTACTTCCACCGCGAATCGCCAGCTTCGGCGTCGACGTATATTTATTCGCAATCAGCCACTCCGCCGCCGCAATAAAATCGTCAAACACATTCTGCTTGTGCGCCTTCGTCCCCGCCAGATGCCATTCTTCCCCATACTCTCCACCGCCCCGCAAATTCGGCTGCGCATACACTCCGCCCATCTCCAGCCACACAATCGTCGGCACCGAAAACGCCGGCGTCAGCGAAATATCGAACCCTCCATACGCGTAAAGCAAAGTCGGATTCTCCCCATCCAGTTTGATCCCCTTTTTGTAAGTCAAAAACATCGGAATCCGCGTCCCATCCTTGCTGTTGTAAAACACCTGCTTGGTTTCATATTTCGAAGCGTCAAAATCCACCTTCGGCTGCTTGAATACCGCGCTCGTCCCCGCCTCCGGGTCGTACCGGTAAATCGTCGTCGGAGAAATAAAGCTGGTGAACGCGTAAAACGTCTCCTTATCCTTGCGCTTCCCCCCAAACCCCGCCGCCGTGCCAATCCCCGGCAAATCCACATTCCGGAGCAGCTTTCCCGTCAAATCAAACACCCGCACTTCACTCTTGGCGTCTTTCAGGTAGCTCAATAGAAACTTGTCGTCCACCACATTTGACGATTCCAGCTTGTCCACACTCTGCGGCACCACCGTCTTCCAATTCCCCCGCTCCGGATGCCGCGTATCGATGGCGATCACCCGCCCGCGCGGCGCGTCCAGATCCGTTTCGATCCAGAACACCGGCCCATCGTTGTCGATGAAGTTATACTTCGCGTCGAAATCGTCCAGCAGCTTCACCACCGGCGCATCCGCCTGTGTGAGATCCTTGTAGTAAAGCCGGTTCTTCGGCGATGTCCCCTGCCACACCGTGATCACCAGATACCGCCCGTCATCCGTCACCGCGCCACCAAATCCCAACTCCTTATTATCCGGACGCTCATAAATCAGCGTGTCCTCTGCCTGCGCCGTCCCCAGCCGGTGGTAATACAGCTTCTGAAAATAATTCGCCGCCCGCAGCGTCGCCGTCCCTGCCTTCGGTTCGTCATACCGGCTATAGAAAAATCCTCTCCCATCCTTCGTCCACGACGCCCCCGAAAACTTCACCCACTGGATCAGGTCCGGCAAATCTTTCCCCGTATCCACATCGCGTACATGCCATTCCTGCCAGTCCGATCCCGACGCCGCCGTGCCATACGCCATCAACTTCCCGTCATCGGTAATCGCCGTCCCCGTCAGCGCCACCGTGCCATCCGCCGACAGCGTGTTCGGATCCAGCAGCACCCGCGGCTCCGCGTTCAGCGACTCCGCCACTAGCAACACATTCTGATTCTGCAGTCCATTATTGTGCTGATAAAAATAACGTCCTCCCTGCTGCAATGGCGCCGTGAACCGCTCATAGTTCCACAACTTCGTCAGCCGATCCCGAATCGCCCCCCGATACGGAATCTTCTCCAGATACCCAAACGTCAGCTTGTTCTCCGCCTCCACCCACGCATGGGTGTCGGCCGAATCCGTATCCTCCAGCCACCGGTAAGGATCGCTCACCTTCACCCCGTGATAATCGTCCACCTGATCCACCGTCTTCGCCTTCGGATAGATCAGCGCCACGCCACCGCTCTGCGCGACGACCGATTCACCAATCGCAAGCAAAACCGCAACCGCCAGCCAGGACGCGAACCCACTCAACCATCTCATCGTCAACTCCTCGCCATCGAGAAAATAAAAGCGAAATTCGGGAAGGCCCTATTCTGCCTGAGAGCAACTGCCCAGCACAAACTCAACGCCCGCGTTGCCGCACGATTCCATCGTCTAACTTCGCGTCCTTTGGGTTTATCGCTCTTGCCTTTCTGACGCCAAATTTGACCCTTGCCGTTCTCTTGCACAAGAGTCGCAAACCCCTGCACATGCCGCGCTGCTACCGAGTTTCCAGCATTGACTCACCCACTCGAAACCGTTACCATTTCGCCCATTCACAATCGCAGTGATCGGTGGCTGTTCTCTTCCAATTCCGGCCGGGCGCGGCTCCGATCGAACGACAATGCAACCGGGTTGTTGCCTCTTCCAAAAAAAATAAGCACCGTGCGTTCCGGAACAGTGGTCGCTTCGGACAACATTTCCGTTCCGCGCTCAATCAGGCTCACCGAATTTCCCAGGAGGAATGCAGTGGAAAATGAAAACTTCGTGACCCTAACACAAGTGTCCAGCCGTCTGCGGACTGCCGGACTATGCCTCATCGCCTTCACTCTGATCGCAGCCCTCGCGCTGCCCGCGGTCGCCGCCTCTGGCGCTCTCATTCCGCACAACACTCCCAGCTACGTAACTTCGGCAAAATATTTGGGCGCCGAGGATCCCACTAAAACCATCGAAGTCAGCATCTGGCTCAAGCCTCACAACAAAGCCGGCCTCGACCAGCTCGCCCACGATCTCTATGACCGCACTTCCCCGGTTTATCATCAATGGCTGAAGGCCGCCGACATCGGACTTCACTTCGCGCCCACCGCGGCCGAAGCCAAGACGGTGCAGGAATTCTTCGCCTCCCACAACCTGAAAATCGTTAGCGTCGGCCCCAACAACTTCTTCGTCAGAGCCCGCGGCACCGTCGGCGATGTCCAGTCCGCCTTCCGCATTCAGCTCAACGACTATGAAGTCCGTGGCGAAAGCATTCGCGCCAATGATCGCGATCCCTACGTCGACGGCGATGCCGCCCCCCTCGTCCAGTCCGTGGAAGGACTCGACAGCGGCAAGTTCACCCACCCGCTCGCCCAGCGCCCCACCAAGCTTCCCAACGGCCAGGCTCTCCCGGCTTTGAAAGCAACTCCGGGCTCCAGCACCTTCTTTTCCTCGGACTGCTTCCCGGGCACTACAACGGAGACCTTCAGCACCAACGGGACTTACCCCAAAGCTGCCTACAGTGGCAACGCTTATTTCGCCATCACCGACAGTCCGGGCTGCGGCTACACTCCTCCGGAAATTTCCACCGCCTATAATCTCACCGGCCTCTACAACGAGGGCTACAACGGCGCGGGCCAGACCATCGCCATCATCGACTGGTGCGGTTCGCTCACCATCACTGCCGATGCCAACGTCTTCAACAAGAAGTTCGGCTTGCCCGCCCTCACCTCGTCCAATTTCCAGATCATTCAGACTCCGACCAAGTCCACCTGCGCCGGTCCTGATCCGGAAATCAATCTCGACGTCGAGTGGTCTCACGCCGTCGCCCCCGGAGCCAACATCGATCTGGTCGTCCCTCCCTCGGCCAGTTTCCAGGACGTCGACCAGGGCCTTTTCTACGCCGTCAACTACGGCCTGGGAAACGTCATCTCCGGCAGCTACGCCTCGGTTGAATCGCTCACTCCCACTTCCATCCTCGACACCGAAAACCTGATCTGCGAGATCGCCGCCGTTTCCGGCATCTCCACCGACTTCGCTTCCGGCGACGATGGGGACTACACCAACTACGGCATTCCCGCCACCATCAGCGCTCCCGCGGATTCGCCCTACGCCACCGCCGTCGGCGGCATCAGCTTGGCCCTCACCTCCGGGAACGCCATCTCCTGGCAATCCGGCTGGGGCAACGATGAAACCTTGCTGAACGACGAGGGCTACTTGTTCGATCCTCCGCTCGACTTCGGCTTCGTCTACGGTTCCGGCGGAGGCGCCAGCGGCTTCTTCCCGCTGCCTTCGTTCCAGTCTTCCATCGGAGGCAGCTGGCGCCAGGTGCCGGATATCTCCTGGCTCGCCGATCCCTTCACCGGCGCCGTCATCGCTCTCAGCGAGCCCGGCGAAACCGTCTCCTACTACGCTTACGGCGGCACCAGCCTTGGCACCCCGATGTTCTCCGGTCTCTGGGCCATCGCCAACCAGGAAGCGGGTACGCCCCTCGGCCAGGCCGCTCCTTATCTCTACACTCTGCCCTCGGGAGCGATTTACGACATCACCCCGCTCAGCTCCAACACCAACGTGACCGCCACCATCGAGCAATCCAGCACCGTCACCGACTCCTACAACGCCGACGAAGTCATGGGCCTCAGCGGAACCTTCTACAGCGGCCTGTGGAACTATCCCTTCGTGCAGGACTACCTCTTCGCCATCTCCTTCGGCACCGACTCGAGCCTCACCACCGGCACGGGCTGGGATAACGTCACCGGAGTAGGAACCCCGAACGCGCAAGCCTTCGCCGATTCCTTCGCCGCATCACCCAAGAAGTAGAAGTAAAGAAGTAGAAGTAAAGAAGCGAAGAAGTAAAGAAAAATAAACCGACAAGGTCGAGCATCACCCTTCCAGGTCAACCCAAGCCTCCGACGCTTCACTCAAGCGTCGGAGGCTTTTTAAGTTTGCGGCACCGTATATCGATCAACTTTTCCTGCAGCAACACCGTGGAACCACCCAAAACCCGCGGAATTTAACTTTGCCGCACTTCCGCGCCACCAAAAACCCGGCAAAGCCATGCTGCCCGACATTCAGCAACCCATAGTACCTTCGGGCCACTCCCTCAAACGATTGGGCCATTCCTAAAGTGCCGTAATTGCTCTAAGGTAATACCCTTACGGCGCTGGCATTTGATTTGGAACGGACCGGAGTTCGTTCTCGTGCCTCCCCCGCTAGTCCACGGTCGCTTAGCTGAGGCCGCTCGGCTGACGCAAGTGGGATTCTGGTGCGCTAGTCGTGAGGGAAGGAGAATTGAAACAGAATGTCCGACGAGATCGTGCGTTGCCCCTATTGTGTTGAGGGCGGCGAATTCCGGCCTATGCTCCGGCGATCTGTTCCCCGTCGATCTGTTCCCCGTCGATCGAATCGCTTCGTCTGCCTGTCCTGCGGCCACACCGCCTCGCCGGAGGATCCCTACTCAAAGTGCCTCTGCCCGAAGTGCCGGCAGATGACCCAGCTCGCCACTCGCTGCCGAAGCTCCGAAGAACTGCGCCAGCGTCCGGCAGTCGATCTTCGTGTTCGCCTATAACCCGGAACAGTACCACCGCCCGGGTGCCCCGTTCCAGCCGCGTTCTGTGCGGCTGGAGCGGGGACTTTAACTTTCAATCCAGCACGATTTTTCACTCAGCAGGAAGGAATCACCAACCCGGAGCAGATGCGTTGGGTGCCCCGTTCCAGCCGCGTTCTGTGCGGCTGGAGCGGGGACTTTGACTTTCCGGAGTCAACCGAGACGCGTAGCCCAGCCGCGAAGCGGCGACATGTGAAAACCCGCCACGGAAGTGCCCGGGGGCACTACCTAACGACCGACGTGTCCTTCCCCCCCACCTGCCACCACAAAAACGAGTACAAATCCGTGAACTCTTCAATCTGCTTCACCACCGGCTTCCCTGCCCCATGCCCCGCCTTCGACTCAATCCTCAACAAGATTGGCCGAGTCCGGCTCGTTCCGTTTTTCGCCGAAGCCTGCATCAGGGCCGCCATCTTTTTCGCGTGCATCGGATCCACCCGCGTATCCGTATCCGCCGTCATAAACAGCACCGCGGGATACTCCACCCCCGCCTTCACATGGTGATAAGGCGAGTAAGCATACAGCCACTTGAACTGCTCCGGATTTTCCGCCGACCCATATTCCGGAATCCACAACTTCGCAATCTGAAAATTCTGGTAGTGCAGCATGTCGAGCAGCGGCACCTGGCACACTACCGCGCGAAACAGATCCGGACGCTGCGTGATCATCGCCCCCATCAGCAATCCGCCGTTCGACCCTCCCTGAATCGCCAGGTGCCGCGCATCGGTATACTTCGCCGAAATCAAATGCTGGGCCGCCGCAATCATGTCGTCGAACACGTTTTGCTTTTTGTCCAGCATCCCCGCCCGATGCCAGTCTTCCCCAAACTCCGCTCCCCCGCGCAAATTCGCTACCGCATAAACTCCGCCACGTTCCATCCACAAGTAAGCTGTGCGGCTGAACGTCGGCGTCAAACTCACGTTGAACCCTCCATACCCGGTCAGCAACGTCGGATTCTTCCCGTTCTTCACCAACCCTTTCTTATGCACCACAAACATCGGCACCCGCGTCCCGTCTTTCGACACAAACCACTCCTGCGCAACTTCGTAAGCCGAGGGATCAATCGAAGGCGCATCCACTTTCGTCCACAGTTCAATCGGACCGGGATGGGTGCCCCATGCAAGCCTGCCTTTGGCTTGAGTGGGGTTGTTGTCCGACATTGGGTTGGGAAGGGCACGGCTTCCAGAATCTGGCTTGCCCTGAGCGAGTGGAGGGAGCCCAGGCGTGGCGCCAGAATCGGAAGATGATGAGGACTTCACCCCCTGAGCTTCGCCCGCCGCAACCAGAGACTTGAGATCAACCCGATAAATACTCGGAGGCACTGTAAACGACTGGAACCCGAAAAACATCTCATCCCGATCCCACCGCCCGCCCGACCCAAACACCGTGCCCAGAGCCGGAAGCGCGATGTCACTCAACTTTTTCCCGTCAAGATCGAAGATTTTCAACTGGGAAGACGCATTCTGCTCATACTGTGCATAAAGCTCCCCGCCATAAACCGCCACGCCCTGCAGCACCGCGTCCGACTGCGGAATGATCTCCTTCCAGTCCTCGCGTTCATAATCTCCCGCGTTGGTCACGAACACCCGATACCGCGGCGCATCCTCATTCGTCGTGATGTATACCTTCCCGTCATAAACTTCCGCGTGATAAAGAAAATTTTTTCCCGTAGTCACCCGAGTCGGCGGAGTTCCTTTCCTCAAATCCATCAAAAACAATTCCGACTTGGTCCATCCCTGCTCCACATCGATCACCAGCCAGTTCCCGTCATCGGACAAAGACACACCCGGCCAATCCTCCGGATCGCGCCCCTCCCCAAACACCGGATCGTCCGTATCCGGATCAGTCCCCAGTTCGTGATAAAACACATGCCGGTTGTACATCTCCTCGCCCGGAGCCACATCGCCCTTCTTCGGATAGCGCGTGTAATAAAACCCATGATTGTCATGCAGCCACGCTATCGAAGCCGCCCGCGTCCGCTCGATCGTGTCGGGAAGAATCGTCCCGGTCCGCGTCTGGATAATGTGCAGCGTGCTCATCTCCGACCCGCCCGCCGAAGTTCCGTAAGCCACATACTTCCCGTTGTCGCTAGGCTGAAACCAATCCAGCGCAATCGTCCCGTCGGCAGCCATCGCGTTCGCATCCACCAGCACCCGGTCTCCTTCTTCGCCCGCCCCCTCGGGTGCCCCACTTAAGTCGGGTGCCCCATTCAAGCCGGTTTTTGGCTTGAGTGGGGATTTTGCCCGCACATAAAGCACCGGCTGATTCTGCATCCCCTCTCGCCTTGTATAGAAGTAGTACCTCCCCGCCATCACCGGCGGCGTCACGCTCCCAATCGCAAGCAACTCCGTCAACCGTTTGTGAATCGCCTCCCGCCCCGGCAAAGGATCCAGCACCGACCGCGTGTAAGCCATCTCCTCCGCAACCCACTTCTTGGTTTCCGGATCGTTCGCCTTTTCCAGCCACCGGTAGTTATCGATGACCTTCGTCCCGTGAAAGATCTCCAAGGTAGGCACAACCTCCGCCACTGGAGGAGCCATCGGAACGCTCCCGGAAGAAGCCTGGGAAGAAGAGGAAGAAGAAGAAGATTTCGAATGATCGGCCGCAAACACAGCGGCCGCGACTAACAATAAAGATGCAAGACTCAGGACCAAACGCAGACCTCCTGTCATAACTCCTCAACCATACGCGGATAAACTACAGAATGAAACCGCCCTCAGGTGCTCGGGTGCCCCACTTCTCCCTGGTTTTGGGAGAAGTGGGGGTTTTCCGTCCGCCAGAATCACCCTTGAAGCGACGCTCTGCCCACCCTCATGCGGTTCTGGCAGCGATAAAGGTCAGAAATGAATCGGGCATTTGCCCCCGCCGTGGCCTTTTCCCGAAGCATTCCATCCGAACAGAACGGCTCCCACGATTCCCGAACGCGAAACCTCTTCAAATCGGGAACCATCCTTCTAGATGCATACCAACGTGATCTGGGCTGCACCCTCCAACCGTCGCTATTCTGAATTCGCGAGACACGCGCTCGCCCCCGAGGTCACGATGAGCACTGCGTTTCAGTGGAAAGACAGCTACAGCGTCAAAGTCATGGCGCTCGACACCCAGCACAAAAAACTCTTCGACCTGATCAACGAACTGCACGGCGCCATGAGTCAGGGCCACGGTAAAGATGTCGCCGGCGACGTGCTGCGCCGCCTGATCGACTACACCGTCAGTCACTTCTCCGCCGAAGAAAAGCTGATGGAAAAACATAACTTCCCCGGTCTGGTCGCCCATCGCGCCGAACACAAAGCCCTCACCGACAAAGTGCTCGCCTTCAAAAAAGAATTCGACGCCGGCCAAACCAACGTCACCCCGCAACTCATGATGTTCCTGCAGCAGTGGCTGAAAAATCATATCCAAAGCGTCGACCAGCAGTACGGCGATTTTATGAACGCCCACGGCGTCCATTAGCGCCCACTGCCCACCCCCACCGGTGCGGTCCCAATTTTAGGGCAATACCACGCCACTCGATGTTCCCAGGACGCAGCCTTCGATGCTATGATGAAAACCGAAACCCGAAGGCCGGGCGCTTCGCGCCCGCCCCTCCACACTCCTCAGTAGCTCAATGGCAGAGCATCCGGCTGTTAACCGGAGGGTTGTAGGTTCGAGTCCTACCTGAGGAGCCATTCTTTTGCCCGCATAAAACCTGCGTAATCTTGACTTCGCCTCCGAACTGTCCCTACGATTGTCCCTAATCCCCTCGGAACGGGAGAACCATGACGTTCAGAATCTATCGGCATCACAACAGGGCAAAGTGCGATAGCAAGAACCCCTACGAGCCGCGATGTGGGTGCCCGTTGTGGGTGCAATTCGTGTGGAAAAACGGAGATGCGGTTTTCGAGGGCAAGAAACTCATTTACCAGAACAAGTGGTCTTTGGGCACTCGAAGCTGGTCTGAGGCGCAGTCAAATACGAAGGACTTGGAGGAGCGGCTGAAGGATTTTGCCGAGGGAAAGGTAGTGCCCAAAGGCATGACAGTAGAAGCAGCATTGCAGGAGTGGTACGAATTCCGTGACCAAGATGGCTTGGACAATACCAAGGCGAAACTGATGGGCAGCAAGCTCGTGGAGTGGTGCGAGAGCAACAACATTTTGCTCCTAACCGCTCTCACGACCGACAAAGTAATCAAATGGCGTCTGACACTGCCGTTCCGTAGCGGTGACAGCAGCAGCTTGAGCGTCCATTGGTCTGTGATTAGTGGATTCTTTTCGTGGGCTGCGGGGATCGGCTACATCGAGAAGTCTCCAATCCCGAACCCCAAGGTGAATCGACAATTTCGCATCCGCTACAAGAAGGCGGAAGTTAAGCCGCCGACGAAGAAGCAGGTAGAGAAGATTCTGGCGACCGCCACGGGGCAAGTCCGCCTCTTGTGCCAGTTGATGCGTGAGACAGCGATGGCACTCGTCGATGCCATAAAGTACGGGATGTCGCAAGAGGACGCCGAGGAATTCGGAATGTCGAAGCCGGAGCGTCGTCCAGCGATTCAGGACAGGGTCGTTCGGGGCAACCGCACCAAGACCAACGAACGCTACCGAGTGCGCATCAGCGAGTCATTGTCGAAACAGCTTGAGGCTCTGGGCGAACCTGCGTTCTCCGGTACGTATACGCAATGGCGTGAGCGGGTCAACAAAGCCATCAAAGATGCAGGTGTCAAGACGACTCCACATGGTTTTAGACACTTCAGAATTACTGAATGGCTTTCGGCTGGTGTGCGTGTCGAGGATGTGGCGGATATGGTGGGCACCAGCCCCGACGAGATTCGCAAGACGTACCGTCATTGGATCAAAGAAGCCGAAGATCGGTTGGACGAAGTACAACGTCAGGCGTGGTTGAAGATGGGGCTGGACGAGAACGGGAATCCCAAGAAGAAGAAAGGGCGGCAATCTTGACCAATTCTCACCGTCGTATCCCGCATGGAACAGTAGAAAATACTCTCCGAAGAGTTGCGTCTTTCTCACGCGGACTTTTTCTTGGCAGCCTTAATCTTCGCCCACCGCGCCCGCTGTGCTGCGGCGATCTTCCTGCGGGCGGCGGCTGACATCGTCTTCTTCTTGGGCATCGCGACAACGTTCTGTTTCTGTCCACCCTTTGCTCGCACCTTCGCCCAGCGTGCTCTCTGCGCCGCCGCGATCCTCGCCCTTCCTGCTGCTGAAATCTTGCGCCTACTTCCAGTTCGTCTTCCGTATGAGCCGCCATCGAGCGCGGCGAGTGCCGCGTCCAGTTGTTCGACCGTTCTCGCCGCCTGATCCCGTTCGTTCCGCAACTGCTGGACAACACCAGCCAAGTTTGCCATTTGCATGCTCCTCGCGGGGGATTGTACCAAGATGCCATCAGGAAGCCGATTCTGCGGTGATTTGGCTTGCGCGGGGTTGCTCGGAGAGTGTTCGCAATGCTCGTGACTTCCTTGATACGATGCGCCATGCCCAAGCCTCTGCCGCTGACTGACTTCCGATCTAGGCGGACTGTTCTTGTACGCAGCGATTTCGGCTACGCTCCGAAGCTGGCACCCCGCCCGTCAGACATCATCGAGCAGGAAACGTGGGACAGTATTGTTACCCTCCCGGATGATGTCGCTGTGCGGACTTCGAACTACCATGGCACAACGATCCGGCAGCTACATGATCTCTGGGGAGCGTGGATCGACTGTGTTGGAGAGAAGCAAGACTGCATGTTCCCCGTCATGCTCGAAGCTGGCGACGATTTCCAAGCCGCGACCTACGCCGCATTGACGGGTTTCTATCGCCTGTCGGTCGCCTCCTTGCGAAGCACACTGGAATTGACCACGATTGGAACTTGGGCTCAACTCTGTGACAAACAGAAGGAGTTCCGCAGTTGGCGAACCGGGAAGTCTCCCCTCTCGTTCGGCCAAGCCTGCGACGGGCTCTCCGGCGCGACGACGCCTTTACGGGCGCATCTGCGGGCAACCGTGAACGACAGCCTCTTCGATCAGAGAAATTCCACGGACGAAGGCGGTTTCGCCAGAAGGATATACAACGGCATTTCGGAGTTCGCGCATTCACGTCCTGGACACGCCGATAGCGACATGCGCAAGAGCAACGGGCCGATCTATGTGGCCTCGGCGTTCAAGCACGTGACATGGATGCAATTCGAAACACTCAGCCTGTGCTTCGTACTGCTTCTCATTGCCCGCCCAACGCAAGTTCTACCAGAGCCAGCAATTGAACTGTTCCGAGACGTGAAGCGGGTGAAATCGAGGGTTACCCGTGCGGCGTTTCAGTATCTGTATCCTGGTCCTCGTTCCCATGAAAACAAGAAATCGGCTGCACTCTGAAGAGAAATGTCACGTGGAACTAGGGGCTAGGTTTCCTTTCCGGCCCACTTCTTCAAGAAAGGGCGGTATTCCTCTTCGATGCGCCAGTACCCCACCGTGTCCCTCGACATGAATCCTGTTTTGCCTTCAATGGCATCGAGAACATTTTGACCGACCCTAGCTTTTCCTGCCCTAGCAATGCGTCTCAATTCCGATTGTTCTTGGGGGCTTAGCTGATTTATTTTCTCCATGACCTCGTGTTCCCACGAAAGAACACCCTTGGCTTCAACAAACTTCCACACTAGGACTCCAACCGCGATGCTCGCGTAGGATATGCAGAGAAAAAGGATGTCGGTGATCGAGCTTCGGTCCCCCCGAACCCACTTCAAAGCCCAATAAATCACCGGGATGCTCCCGATTACGATGGCACGAAGTCCAAAGAACTGGACGGACATCGCCACAGCCTTTCGGACACGAGGAAATTTACTCATGGCACGGACAACCTCGCTATACGCCCGCACTGCGGGCATTCGATATCGAATAAAGGAGGGCTTTAGAAGGACTGCCGAGGATCGCCTCGGCCACCCGTACCGACACATAGATCACAGATGTGCAAGCCTCGCCCCGGATCATTCGGGCATGGCTTGAGGGGCGGCACAGGTGCTCTCTTCTTAGGCTGTTTTCCTCCCTTAGCTTTCATCCTATTTTTGTCGAAGAAGTGTGGGGTATACGTGCGTTGTTGCGCGGACGGCTGACCTTCTCGGTTAAAGAGTGAAGCTCCCTTGTCGAGATAGAACTTGATTAGCTGCTTCTCGAATCTCAGAGCTTGGTCCGCTGTCATCTTCCGACGCACGATTTTGACCCATTGATCGGGTGTGATCCCGAGATTCTGCCAGTCTCGTACCTGATACCAATGATCGTCTGACCGAGTGCCTCGCCGACTCCACGCCCGATCATCCGTTCCTTTACCAACGTACATGACGTAACTGGGGTCGTCGGGATGGTCTGGATGGAAATGAATGTAGACGTAGTGCTTGGGGTACGGGAGAAGCCTGATCCTGTACTTGCGCTCAGTCATGTTTTGAGTCCAATGCGGAACAGCTTTCCTTGCCGCCGGATTGTATCAACATACCCGCTCCGAAAAACCGCTTTGGGGCAATTCGGCTACCGGGAAGGAGTTCCGGTCGGCTGGGTGGGCCGTTTCAGAAGTGCTGGCAGCCTTTGTGACCACACCAGCGACCGTGCTGTTCAGCCCCTCTTTGCCAGTGCATTCAGAAGATTGAATGTGTAGCCAGCTATCTGTTTCGGAACTGAGACTTTAGGAATGAATACCTGCTCTTTACCCCCATCCTTAAAGACTCCGAATGCGTCAGCATAAGGCTGGAATCGGACGATACTCCTGTATGAAATTCGAAAGCTAGTATGTCCACCACCAAAATAGATCGCATGAGACGTAATTGAACACTTGCCAGTGTCAACACACTTCAGCCCTGTTTGGGATATTGTCTGATATTCTGTGTGTCCCTGCGCCCCCCCGAAGTGATACCACAATCCCGGCATGATCCTGACACTTGGTCCGCCATAGCCGCCTATCCGATCAGCGGTACGCTGTGTAGTTGTCACCTCTTGACAAAGCAAAACATTGTCAAAGTTCATCACAGCCATTTCATCTCTGTCCTTTAAGACAAACCATGATAGTAGTGAGCTATCTGCTTCTAAGTGGTTGTTCACGGCCTGCCAGATTTTATTGCTGAATACTGCCGCAGCACCGCCTTCAAGCGTTCTAGCATAATGGCGAATATAATCGACATTCGTGGGCTGTGAAGAGAATGGAAGCATCTGAAAAACAAACATGATGTTTTCATACTCGGCGGTACTTAGGGGCATTCTCGCACGTTCCTCTGCTCCCTCACTCCATCCCTCCTTAATTGCTTGATAAGCTTTCTCTGTCTTGCCTGCTCCCTCAATCATTTTTCTCAGAGCTACCGAAGATGCACCCAGTTTTATGGCTAGGTCCGTGGGCCGTGCCGCTACCGTGATCTGCTTCGCGAACGTCTTGATTGGTTCAATAGAGTCTTCCCTTAGAGGCTCGGGGTCCTTTTCGTGCTTAGTCGGGCTCTTCTTCAACCAATCTGCTAGGCTCCCGTCTTCCTCCTTCTTGAACCAATCCAGTATGCCCATGTGCCCTCCTCATTTCCGTGTGGCTGGCCGGAATTATCGCACGTGCGGCGTGGGCTGAACGGAGAATTGGGGCTCTCAAAGAAAACGGAAATGGGCCGCTCACTTTCTTCGTCCACACCGCTACCGCCCGATGGTCTCTGATGGTTGTTGAGCCTATTGTTGATCCCCTATCTTCGTCGTCCGCTTTTTCAGAGCAAGGATACGCTCCGGGCCTAAGTCTGTCCGGCCCCAATACCAAGTAAAGAATCCGAAAAACAGTGTGAGCAGAGTCACGATAATGTGCCATTTGTAGACTCCATAATTGGCACACGTGACTTTTGGAAACGAGCGAGCTATCAGACAACCCCAAATAACCAGTGTGAAGGAACTGACCCATTGGTTCAATTTTGATACGGAAAACCTTCCGGGACCCGTGATAAATGCTTCAATCAGGGTAGGCTCGCTCTTCGGTCGAACAAGCACGGTCTTATAAAGCGGCCCAGTAATCTCGTCTTCCAGCATGTCAACGTGGTTCTCCCAATTCTCTTGCCAGAGTTTGCTCCCGCGATTCGCGAGGCACCATGCCCATGTGAAGAGCAGACCGATGCAACCCACAACATGTGCCAGAAACTCTTTGTCGGGAAGATGCTCGGCACTCAAGATTGCGAAGTAACCTGCAAAAGCCGCCGCAATGCCGAAGCGTGTAGTGCCGACTCCGTATCCACGAAGACGGGTGCCCTGCTGTACAGCTTCAAAGATCGTCAAGGTGAATACTATGGTGGGGAGGCGTTCCCATTCGCGCTAGTCCGTTCTCCGAAGCTGGCGAGGATCGTCTTCTACCGTGCAGCCAAGCCACAAGTGAACAAGATAGCTATGGGGTGCCTGTTTCATCGGCTTGTGATCGTCGGACGCGGACTGACGGATTTGGATGAGGCGACTGTGGTAACGCATTCCGCTAAAGCACAACCTGCATCGCAGCCGATATAGTCTTGGCAACCGAAACCCAGCAGAATCAGTGCTGGTCAAAAAGGGCTGCGCCACAGCAGCCGCAACTGAATCATTCTATTGACGCGAAATTTTCGAATTCACCAATCCGCCCGATATACCTTCGAACCAGCCAGCCTGACTGGCTCTCCAAGGGGTCGGGGGCGATCATGTTCGACGCCGAAAGGGGGCACGGAGTTATTGGAACACGAACTCCGTCCGCTGCCATTTTGATTTGCCTGACCGTGCAACGAGGGCCTGAAACTGTTCATTCTTGCGTTTGCTACAGAAGCCTATGTGAACCTGCCGCAGTGTAGGGTTGTTCAGTAACTCTTCGTACTGCCGTGGCATGAAGCCCTGAGCAGCGATGTGTATGAACTCTTCAAGGGCTGGTGCCTTGTCAATTGCATTCACGTCCTTCAGCCCCTTCATATTGTCCAACAAGAGCCTTCGCAGCTTCGTCAGCCGCGAAAGATTAGGAATGCTGGTGACCTGACGCAGTGCTTGCAGGAAAAGATATTGCAGCCCTGAGAGTGACGAAATAACGCTGATGTCGGATAGTCCTCTGATCTGCCAAAGTTCGAGGTACTTGATGCTTTCCTTACCCGCAATTGCTGACAGGTTTTGGATGCCGCCGAGCTTGATGTCCAGAGACCACAACCGTGGCAAACGGGCGACATATTCAATGCCGGGAGTGCTGATAGACCTGAGAGTCACGTCTTCGAGTTCCTGAAGATCGGCAATCACTTCGATACCGTTTTGCTGCCCTTCGACGTACAGCTTCCTTAATGAACGGAATCGCCCTAGCCCGTCTAGTCGTGGCTTCCTTGACTTCGTGGCACCCAAGAACAACGACTTGATGCCCGCTGGCAGCGTGCTAATGAAGTCGAAGTTGTCGAGAGCGAAAATACCGATAGAAAGCTCCTCAAGGTTTTCCAACTCCGCTAGATGTTCGATCCCCACAGCCCTCATCAGGCAATCGGCTGAAAATCGGCGCACGTTGCTCATTCCCTTGACGAAAGCCAGATCGCACGTCGAAGAATAGAAACCGTAGACCCTGAGTTCGATGTCGGGACGCAGTGCAAATAGATTCTGGTTCAGTAGCTCCCACGTGGGGGACGACACAGGCCTAGCAGTCTGTAGAACCCGAAGATTAGGATTCGATGCCAGTTCATGCACTTCCTTCGGCGTGAGACGATCAAGAAACTCAACTCGATCTTTGCCCAATGGCTTGTCAGTCGCCAGCATGTGATTTTTCTAGAGGTCGTGTCGGGAACCATAGTACAACGCCGAACTCATATGTCTAAAACTCCGGCAAGATCGTTGGGTTCATACGATCCACAGGTGGAGCCGTCCACCGGGTGCTAGTATGCGGAGCTTCGTTCTTAAACACAAAATCCTGACTGCCTCGATTGCCGCCCTTCCGGGATTGATTCTGTGGCAGGCGTTTTGGTCATTTACGGCATCGGGCCGAGGGGAGATTGTGGCTCGCTACGACATATCTCGTGGGCACCACGACGTCTTGGGCTACGGGCTTCCGGTCGCATGGAGACCTGAGTACGCCCGTCTGCTTCAAGAGCGATACGGGGTCAAATTCCGCCCCGTCGCTGGGTGCATCGTTTCAACGGGGCTGGTCGCCTACGTGGACAGCTACAACAGGGTGAGCACCGCAGCAGTCAATCGCAAGCTTGGGCACGATGTCTTTAAGGAATGCTCAGATGAGGCCCGCAGGAAATGGCTGGACATTCGCAAATTGGCGAAGGAATGATCAATGGACTGAGGCGTGGTTAAAAAAAGTAATCTTGCAATCTCCCAACGCTGGCGTAGATTCGGGAATGAGAGTGAGCAATTTATTCCGCAAAACGGTTAGGACGGCTGTCGGTGTCGTCGCAGGACTGTTATCCTTGCCGTCGCTCGTCTTCGGCTCCTATTTCGTTTGGTGCTGCTATCGCATCCACACGAGCGATGCCTATTACGTGCAATACCCATACTTTCTAGCTGCGTGCGTGCTCTTTGGCATCGGGCTGCTGAGTGCTTCCTGCGCTCTCTATGGCGTTCGACGCAGGAGCTTCTGTGGGTTGATTTTTATCATTCCGTTCTCAGTCGGCTTCGCAACACTGGTTTACATTCCCGATGGGACGCCACATGTTCAGCGCAGTATGATGGATGACACCAACTACCTGAGCGACATCCATTCGTTCTTTGAAGTCTGGTATGGAGCACACCACAGGTTTCCAAAGGACGAAGCTGAGTTTCACGATGCCCTCAGACAGGGGCCGGCTGCATGGCAGTTCAGGGTGAGTTCTCCCCCGGTCAATAGTGACTACGCCAAGAATGGCGAGCGGTTGCCGTATGAAATTATGGTGATCGACGGTGCTACTGGGCCGAAATTGGATGCACTATCCGAACGGCCCGGAGTGATTTACTACTGCGTATCAGCGGACAATCAACAGTTTTGGGTCACAATGACTGGGTTGCGTGAGGACGTGTCGGCCAAGGCAACCCTGAAGACAGTCGCCGACCGGCCAGATGATAAGCCGTGGCTCATCACAGCATCGGGCAAGGATTATGCACCCGATAAGCGATGATGTCTGCTGGCGGGGCAAAGAAGGTCAGTACACAGAATCCCGCGTGATGTCATCGTTCCTTCCTTGGAGAATGCAGGATAATCAGTTATGTCGCCCAAACGTTCGCTGCTTGTAGTCGCAACCTGCTTAATGTTGGTTCTGCCTGCTTGGTGCGGTCACACGTTGACGCAACAGGAACAGAAGGTTTTCGACGCTTGGTTGTCGCAGCACTCCACGTTTCGTGCGGCTACCGATGCGGACTGCAATTGTTCGGACGACATTCAGCAAATGAAGACCGGATATGGCGGCAACTGGACACCGTACCCTGATTACCACCCGTATGTTGTCACCGGGGATTTCAACAGCGACGGTGCGAGAGATTTTGCGGTCGTAGTAGTTGACCGTTCAAAAACTACACAGAATTTTACGTTGCTGATATTCAACGGGCCATTCGGCTCAAAACCGCCAGTCCCAGCCTATGTGGAGTCAGGGCTTGACCTGCGAGGAGAAGGCATGTCATTCGGCCCGCCACGACCGAAGCCCTACCGGATCGTCGTTGGGCCTTTCGAGAGTGACAACACATTCATTCTGGTTCCGAAGGGAAAGACATACAAGGTACAGGTGAACAACGGTGACTAGCGAACAACAATTCTCGTCTCCTCCGCCAGTGCTCGCTTCTGCTCGTGTTCTCTTCTATGCCAGCGTTGATGATTCATTGAAATTCGCAGGACGATCTCTTCTCTTTGTTGACGGAAAAGAGCTTGGGAAGGTTCCGTGTCTTGCAATCTGCGACGAGAAGAAGTCCGGTGAAGTGCTGCTCTTCCACTGCGACAGCGAGTGGAATGTTCTGGGGTGTTCGGCATATGTCTCCGTTGACAAAGCGAAGGCACGAGCCGAGCGAATATACGCTGGGATTTCTTCTCGATGGGTTGATGCAAAAGTGTCGCAGGAGATGGCCGACACCTATATCGACGAGAACAGGAGAGCTTTGGAGATGCGATTGAAGACTCTCCGACAAACAGCTCGCTGTAGTTTCTGCGGACGCAAGTATGAAGAAGTTCCTGACATACGTGTCAATGAGGCTGAGGATGCCTTCATTTGCAGACTTTGCGTCGAGGAGTTTTATCAATCAGGAGCGAAATGAACGAAGATGACTAGGAGTCTGCCGATCCGCACCGCTCTCGCTCTGGTACTCCTCATATCCGCAACCAGTGGACTTGGGCAACAACGTCCATGTACTCAGGCGGAAGCGATGCGTGCTCTGGATGAAGCGGACTCAATTCGGACTTGGGATGCCCTGTACAAATCGTACCGTACATACCGCAAATGCGACGACGGTGCAATCGGGGAGGGATATAGCGAGTCGGTGATACGCATTCTGGCAGACCACTGGGGCACATTGCCCCGGCTCGACAAGCTTGGGAAGCAGAACGCTGATTTCCGTCGCTTCGTCATAAGACATGTCGATGCAACGCTCAACGCTGATGATGTCGTACTGGTTGAACGCAAGGCAAAGACGACGTGCCCAAACAGACTGAACAAACTCTGCTACGACCTTGCGAAGCAGGCTCAGGCGGCTTTAGAAGATGCCACTTTCCCGTAGGTAACTGCGATGCAATCAATCAAAATCATCCTTGCGTGCATCGTTGCGGCCATTCTGTACGGCATTGTGCATGACGAGATTACGGCGCACGTGTGCGTCCAGTACTTCACGGTCTTTCACGAAAAGATCATTACCAGCCAATCACCCACGCTACTGGGACTCTCTTCAGACCGTTTTGCCACTGAGCATCGCGATCTGCTCCAAGCCCACGCGCAACCCGTCACATGCAATGGGCAGTTCGGAGCTTCAAATTTGGAGGTTGGATTCGCCAGTGAGTATTTAAGGGTAGACATCTCGCTCAGTATTTAGATGAGAGTGATCTTGAAGAGGAATTCTAATGGGCACCTACTACCAAACCTGCAAAATAGCCATCGTGATTGGAGAGACCATCGCTGGTGTGAACAACTTCGGTTCCATCAAGGTCTGGGACGGTCCTTTGGAGTTGGATTCCACGGACGGCAGCCGCCTCTGGCTAGTGGAAAGGCTGGAGGACGGGACGCCGCATATCTGGCGATCCTGCGACATTAACCGCCTGCGGCGTGGTCTGGTGCCAAAGGTCAACAAGTGCGAAATGTGGTATCGGCACGCAGACACGAAAGATGAGGTCGAGCAGCAGATGAAAGAGTTTTACGAACCAGCGATGGCGTGGGCGGAAGCAACGCTCAAGCGTCTTAAAAAGGAGAACCTATGAACCACGACTGCGAATTCAACGTCGGTCCTTCTTCCGCTGCTTATCGCCCGTGCGATAAGCCTGCGGTCACATGGGTGCGGGGCGATGCAGAAGAAGCCCCGTTCTATCTGTGTGCCGAGCACTATGACGCTGTTGTTGAAAGATTCCCCGAATTAGACGGGACGATATAACCCGATGCTCATTGCGCGTCAATCGGACGCGACCTCGCCCGCGAACACGATGCCCTCCACCGCGCTGCCATCGGGTTCCAGCAGGTAAGCCCTGTTGTCCCGCCACTCGAATTCAGCCGAATCGAGGTCGGTACTGGCGGTCGGGAACCACCACCACCGCCCGGCGAACCAAAGCTGTTGATCCATATCTGTGCTTACCATGCGTCGGATTCCTTGTGGCTTAGATCGGCGGATACGCCGACACTGGGGTCAAGCCAAGACGACGGGCGAGTTCCTCGTGCCGGGCAAATAGCCTTGCGTAGTTGCGTCTGGCATTGGACACCGAACAGTTCGGATACAGGTGCGGGCTGCTTCCGATCCGTGCCCAGCGGCGAAGCTTGGCACACAGAATCCGTTCGCGAATTTCTGGTCTTGCATGCATTTCTGGATTTTCTCCTGCGGAGCCTCGCATGGTTTCTGCAAACAAACGTGGCAATTCCGCTGATCCGGCAACTTGACTGATCCTGCCGAACCCGTGAGAACTCCGCTCCATGAGAGGGATTTGAAAGTTCAGGAATTGTGCGCGAGTGTGCGGGAAAGCGTCCCTGTGGAGCAAGAAATAGAACGATTCCGGGGATTTTGAGCGTTATGGGGATTTAACGTCAACTATGACGCTCTACAATGCATGGCGTTATTCGTCCCACGGTCCCGTGTCAACGCGGTGATCGTGATCTCCACTATGACCGACCGGGAGAATGCAAAACATCTCCAGGCCACTCATGGGATCAAAAATCTGACAGTCGCCACAAATCTCGTAGTCGAGACCTTTTTCCCATTCTTTCCAGCCTTTCGACCGCGTCATATGGCCACCTCCCGCCAGCATTATGCTCCCGTCGATTGGCGTAATCAGATTTGACTCAGAACCACCAGCCGGGGGATTTTGAGCGTTAAGGGGATGTTTCAGCAACTAAGTGTGGAGCAGCCGAGTGAGGATTTCGACGGTTTCTTCGACTGAGCGACCAGTCAGGCGGTCGCCATTCTCGTCCGTCTCGACAAGAAAAGGGCACATGCCATTCGCCGACTCTATTTGGACTTGAAACTCGCTTGCAGGTTGGCCGAAATACCAAAGTCCATCGTCATCTGCTCCGGGATGGGACACACGAAGCTGCTGAACGTCCACAGCAGGACAGACTTCCCTCACCAACTGAATAATCCTGTCCACGTCGCGCATGCAGCGGTCATTCTAGCAGGCGATTTCGCTCATTGACCCGCGCAAGGGCACGAATCTTCGCTAGAAGCTCACGGGCTTCCGCAACGGTGCAGCCCATGCGGGTGTCAAACTCGCCCTCAAGATCAATGCCGTTGCAGACTTCGTTCAAAGCGTTATTGATAATGCCCAGTTCGTCCTTAGTGAGTTCCACGATCATGCCGGATATTTTCTATCATCTCGTCAACTTCTGTTAACAGGCGATGTCACTCAAATTTCGACATCTTTCGATTGAATTCACATCTGAGCGTTTGTGACGGGATTGCCACCGAGGTCCGAATTCACGAAGCTCCGACAGCTTGGTTGCCTGCGCCGCCGTTTCGATTGCCACCGGGTGGAACGAACCAGTTCCCGGGCGGGAGTTTCACCCGCTGAAGTCCAGCGACGCTCAACGGTCTGTCGGCTCTCTTCCGATCATCCGCAAGCCTCGCTGCGCGACCGGCGGCTAGCTCATCTCGATCTCGCCTTTAGGCGTTTGAACCACCAGTACGATGCGCGGCAAGCTGGATTTGCGCACGTCGGCTTGCATGGCGGCGGCGTGCAGGATGCGATGCAGTTCGTCGGGCTGTGGAGTTTTCAAAGCGCAGCGACTTCGCGGTGCCGAGCCGAGGCGAGTCCGACGACCGATGCGGCGATCCCGCTTCCCATTGGATAAAAAATGGAACCAGAGGCGTGCTCTGCTCGAAACCCAGCATTTGCCAGCGGAGCAGCTTGCCATCCGGACGCTCGCGAGGCGTGCCACTAACCAGCGGTTGCAGGTTTCACCGGGTTTCATGAAACCGCCATTTCTTATACTTTTATTTTGGTTCTTCTTCGTAGAAGAAGTTCCAATACAAAGTTTCATGAAACGACCTGAAACCCGAAACCCTTAAAGCTCTGCTTGGTCGCTCATTCCGCTCCCGACGCCGCGCTCAACCAAGGTAAATAGGCGCAAGCCTACCCATACGCGGGGCGTCTTGCCGTCGCGTTTGATCACTTCTGCTTCGTAGCCCTTGCGCTTCATTGCCTCGCTGAATTGCCTGTCATTAACGCCTCGCGCTTGCTTGGTTTCGTCCGCCCAACGGGTAAACACAGGGAAGAGGTCTGACTTCTTAACCATCTGCTGCTTGTCCTGCGTCTGCTCTGTATGCTCTTCGAGGAATCTCGCCAACCAGTCGTCGCGGTCGCGCCATTCATCTGCCGCTTCCTTAACTGTCTTCGGGTGCTGCAACCCGCCTTGCTGGTATTGTTCCAAGCCCTTGAGCATCCAGTTTAGAATGCCCGATCCTTCTTCTCTCACCAGCACTTCGGCGTAATCCTTGATCTGCTTGTCCGTGCCACGGAACTTCACCGTGAACGGAATGGGCTTGGCGCGGTCCCAAAACGCGTCGTCATCGGCGCGGGTGGTCGGCGCGTCGTTGGTCGCGAACCACAACTTCCACACGGGCACGAATTCATACGGCTCGCGGAACTTGTAGCACGCTTTAATCGGGTCTTGCCCGACCATGCGCTTCAGCTTCGCCGTCGCGATTCTCTTGCCCTCTTCGGTTTCAATCGCCATCAGCATGCGCACGCCCTCTAGCCCAGCCATGTCGAACGGCTGCCCGCTGTCGCCGCGCTTGACCATGAACATTTCAGGGTCGGCTGTGGCGCAGTAGGTGCCGAGGATTCCGCGCATGACATTAAGGAAGGTTGACTTGCCCGTCCCGCCCGGACCCCAGAGAACGAAGAAGCATTGCTCGCTTGTGTCTCCCGTTAGGGTGTAGCCGCAGCAGCGTTGCAGGTACGCAACCATCTCTTGGTCGCCGCCCATGATGTCCAGCACAAACTGCTCCCACTTGGGGGATTTGGCTGCTGGGTCGTAATTGACGTTGGCTTGCTTGGTTTGCAGGTGGTTCGGGTCGTGCTTTACGAATTGCATAAATTTACTTCTCCGTTTTTCAGGTTTAATACTGTGGTCAGCGCGTCGAAGTCTTCGTAGTTTCGCGCCAGACCGACCAGCGCGGACGCACGCTCAAGGCTCGCGTTGATCTTGCCGTTGGACTCGGATCGCTTCGCCCAGCCGATGCATGCGTCCTGCATCTCCTCGTCGTCGTATAGCTCGACTTCCAATTGAATCAGCCGCACTGTCGTGTGCATCGCACGCTCCACTGATTTGCCGTCATCCTTTGTCCAGACTCCGTTCTCGTAAGCCAGCCACTCGGTGTTCGCCGTCCACACGAATTTGCCCTCGTTGCGCCACTGGAAGCGTTCCGCGTTGCCGAGGTCGGTAAACGCGAACCGCTCGACGGGCTTGCCGCTTTCTTTGATCTTCTCGAACGCAGCGAGGTCTTCTGGCGTGATTTTGACTATTTCCGCCCGTCGGATTTCTTCCTCCGCTTTTTTCACCAGACGCTTACGTTCTTTGTCTGAGATGTGGTACTCACAGAAGAAAGACGAACCTTCGACGCAGGGTAAACCGCAGCGTTGACCGTATTCGCTTTGCCTACAGGTTTTTGGTGTTGTTGCCGTTTCGCTCACATCGTCTCGCTTTGTCGTCTTTGCTTGTTGAGGAGCGTTGGTAATTAAGTGGGGCGGTGGAGACGACGCCGACCGCCCCGATCTTCTCGCGAAGACCCAACACTATCTATTACTGAAGTCCTCCGATTTCGTATATTTGCGCTTCGGCAGACCAAGTTCGGCTATCCATTCATAGACCAACGACTTGCTCACCCGGAGCCTTTTCGCTGCCTGCCGTCCCCTCAAGCCTTTTTTGATCAGGACCGGCAGCATCTTCTTTTGCAACTCAAGTGGTTTTCGTCCGCGTTTCATAAATGTCCACACAATCGGTTTCTATAGTCCACAAATGTTGACTTTCGCTTTCATTGTTAGAACGACAAACGCCGCCCTCGGTAAAGGTGCGGCGTCTGGAGCTACTTATGAGTTACCTATCTGATACTGAATTTGATCCCGAAAGACCGTTTGGCGGCGGTTGCACCTGCAAGGGTATTGACTACGAAAGTGACTGCCCTGTGTGCGGTCCCTTGCTCGCCGAATCCCAAGCCTACCGTCCGATCTGCGACACCCACTTGTGCCGCGCCGAGGCGATCTATACCTTGGTGTGGGAACGCGCCGACCGCCAAACACGCTATGCCTGCGAACGCCACAAGGAACAGAATCCCAAGCCTTACACAGTCTCGAAGCTGCTTGGAATCATGGAATGAAGAGATTGACCGCCAAAGACGTCCGCATCGCCTTCAGCCGCTCTCCTTCGCGAAGTTGTGCCATCAATCTGGGACGCCTTATCCAAGAAGAAGTGTCAGATGATGATGATGCCAAAAAGAAGAAGAAAACGATGAAGGTCAAGATTCGCCAGTGAAGATCGTGAGCCGCCGCTTCACGAGTTGGAGCGGGAGCTTGGGATCGAACCAAGCTACCTCCGGGGGTACCGGAGGCGTCGCCTTCAACACTCCCGCCTACATAGAGCCGTGCGCTTTGCGAGTCTTCGGTTCGTTCTCGCGCGCCTGCTGGACAGGCTTCTTGGTGTTCTCGGCCATAGCTTCCCAAGCAAGTTCCTCCGCAATCTCTTTCTCGTTCGCTGGGCGCACTACCTTGCCGATGTCTCTGACGTTGTAGGTGCCCACAGCCCGATGCTTGAATTGGTGCTTTTTCCCGAATGCACCAAGATACTTCGCAATGATCGGCTTTCCGTCCTCGATGCCAACATGCACGAGATAGTAATTACTGATCGTGAGCTTCGGAGCCTTCAAGTCATCGTCATCCACGACGAAGTTGCTGCCCGGAGTTCGGGACATTTTGTCTTGAGGTGTTTCAGCCTTTTTCTCGGTTTCGAGCATCTTGCTTGCGAGTCCGAGTATTTTCTTGCCTTCGGGAGTGTCACGACGGATTGAGCTTGAGCCGTCCACGACGGCGTGGGCTAGGTGCAGCCCCATGTTGTACAACTCTTCTGATTTGATCCTCCGTTCCCTTTGGAGTTTGTCGATAAGAGACTCAGCACGCGGCTGCGGTTCAGGGACCAGCCCAGACAACTCTTCCGTCTCCAGCGACGACAAGAAGTCGTTCGCATCAGGGTCTTTCGGATGCTTTCGAGCAAGCCTGATAGCGGGTTCGGTCGCTGCTATCAGAGCTTCGGCAGGCTGCCGCCACTTGCGGGACTTCTTCCTTTCCTTCTCCGGTCCGAGAATGGCGGACAAAGCACGGTTCACTGTGCGAACGTCGCAGGAAAAGTGCTCTTCGCACCACCGCTGCCAGCCTTCGACGCCGCCTCGCCTGCCTTGGGCATTCAATCTGTAGCGCAGTTCTTGGAAGTAGGGCAACTCAGGTTCAATGATCGCACGTGCGGACACGAGGAACTTGCCAGCCTTCGCGGCGGCGCGGGCGCAACGCCTTTCGAGTTCGCGAGGCGTCATCTCTTCGGCGTCGCGGACGGCTCTTTCCCACTTTCTGCGCTCTTCGCTTACGCCTAGATAATCCCTCGGCGGACGTCGGAACGAGATTGTGTCCGGGTTGGTCGCCATCCTAACATCATAGAAACGCTGGGCTGCGCATCACCAGATGACTAACGTAAGCAAGCGAACCGGAAGGATTCACGCCTCGAACGTTACCGCGTTGACCTTCTCGTGCACCTTCTTACTCTGAACGCGCCAAATACATCGTCATGGATTCGAAATTCTTCCCGGGCAGAAACAGTTCCGCCAGACCGCTGGTTGCGTGAATTGAGGGATTTACCACGATGGGAGGACCGGACACCTCCGATTGCTCTTACTGCAAGAGCTTACTCTCGCGTCTTACTTCTGAGGAACGCCAACAGATTCTTACCGCTGATGCGCAGCTTCCTCTTGCCCCGCTTGTATCGGCGGGTCGGCGTCCCTAAGTCCACGACACCCTTCATCTTCTGCATGTACCGCAACGCTGCGTCGTAGCTCACGTTAATGATGGCTGCGACCTGCTTCGGCTCGTACATCGTATCGTCTGCCTTGAATTGCACCGCCTGCCTGCGTGCCCGTTGCTTATAGCCCCGGCTCCCCGTGCTAGTGAGCAGTTCGTAAACGTCTCTCCCCACCTTGCGCAGCGTGGTCTCGCTGTATCCGTGAAAATGTTCGTAGAAATTGGTGGTGATGGGCATCGACCTCATTCTACGAATCGCATCTGGGCTGAATGTGCTCATCTTCTCTCGTCCCGCTGTCCCTAAAATTGTCCTAAGAAAATATGAAACAGTCGAAACCCACGAAATACGCGAAATCTTCTAGTACGTATTTTCAACTACTTACGTGTTTTCAACATGTTACGGAAGTGCTGCGGAGAACGAGTCCTACCTGAGGAGCCATTCTTTTCTAAGCTACTGACTCCGCAAGGCTACAACGTTCCTTTCTAATGTTCGTTCTAATGTTTCGCCCCGATTCTCTCAAAAACTCAGTATTGAAGGAGAGAGGTCAATGCGGGTGAACAGAAGAGTGAGCATTTGGAAGCACGTGCGTCTCGCGGACGGGAAGTGGCGATACTGCCGCCCCGTTCTGGATGCCAAGGGAAAGATCGCCCCCGATATGGTGATCGTCAACGGGCTGGAAGAGCGACACGCGGAAGGCACATACTGCATCTGCTTTTATAACCCGAGGCTGACTTGGCGGACGTGCGGACTCAAACCTGCGGACGCCGTCGCCGCTGCGGAACGTCAGCGAGCACTATTCAAAGCCATGGAGCATGGCATCGTGCAGCGGCCAAGCCGAGCCCAAGCCATGGGCACGATTGAGGAAGCGGTATCGGCGTATCTGGAGGAACTTGAGGCGAAGGTCAGCGGATAACAATAGCGTCGATCGCTGAGCTGAAACTCTTCCTTGTAATCGGTGCACCAGAGATCATTGGGAAGCAGGCCATCGGACAAGGGCGTGCCTTCCGCCCGATTGCGGCGCGGCCCCATGGGCTGGACCAGCCCATGGCCGCTTCCACCGATTCGGGTAATTGGTTGGCATAGCGAAACGGCCGGCGCGCTCGGTCACTTAACCCTTCCAGTCCGCATTGCTGGTAACGCTCGAAGATCTTATAGCCGGTCTTGCGCGAAATACCGAACTCCCGGCACAGCGAAGCCATCGTCTCGCCGTCCTTCAACCGGATCACAAACCGCATTCGCTCGTCCATCACAGAACGCTCCTTCCATGGCATCTCCTCTCCGCCCCCTTCGGGCCGAAAAGTGTAACCTATGTCTCCGGAACGTTCTGTTACCTATGTCTCGAAACGGACATTTGCGCAGGGTTGGTGATTTTGCTGACGTAGCGGCTGAGGGGCGAGAGGCCTGGCAATCCGGACGATGGAGTTGTCGCAAATGAAAAAAGCCGGACGGGGCAGGCGCCCCGTCCGGTCGTGGAAGCACAACTAGAAAATAACCTTCGCCGCAAACTGAATCAGACGTTCCTGCGCTGCCACACCGCCTGAAATGGTTGATGTAATCGTGCCGAACCCATTTGCGGTCGGGCTGCCGGCGTAACCGGTTGCGGGCTGCGAGAAAGGCGGGTGATTGAAGATATTGAAGAATTCCGTGCGGAATTCAAACCCAACTCTCTCGGTAATGTTGGTCCTCTTAAACACGGCGAAATCGAAGTTGTTAACTCCGGGTCCGCGCAGGTCGGAATCGACTCGCGATTCGTCCCCATATCCCCACTGCGGAGGAGCGGCGAAGCAGCTGGTGTTGAAGTACTCAGTAAGTTCCGCGCCTCCAGCTTTCTTGTTACATCCCGGAACTACGTCGGGTCTAATGTTTGCAACTCCGAAACTGCCGCTCTCCAATGAGGTTGAGGGGCCAGCCCAGCTAATCTTCAGAGGGAAGCCGCGTTGGAAGGTAGTAATGCCGTCTACACCCCAACCGGAAACCACTCCATTCATCAATCCGGTGAAGTTCGAGGCGAACATCCTGCCGTGGCCGAAGGGCAGGTCAAGAACGTAGCTGATTACCAAGCGCTGAGAAACGTCTTGGGCAGAGAGAGATCGCTCTCCCGCCAGATTGTTCCAGTCCTGCACTCCAGGGACACCACCGGTTGGGCCTTCGAGCCAACTGGTGAGGGTGTCGGTGTTACTCATCAGTTTCTCGTTGGTGTAGGCGACCAGCAGCGTGCCGCCGCCCTGGAAGCGGCGAGTGACGGTAGTTTGGAGGGAGTTGTACGTGCTTCCGCAACAACCATAGCCCCCCAAGCTCATTCCGAGGTACTCGGGATACGGACGGTCAAGTTGGCCCGCGTACGAAAGCGTCGGGAGCGCGAGGGTCGCGTTGGGACTGCCGACGAGCGGATTGGCTACAGGTTGATCGATCGAAACAGCGGTGTTTGCGCACGCAACCGGGTTCGGCGCCGAGGAGCAGCCGGGAAGGGCGGCATTGTATTGGCTCGCAGCTTGTGCCACGAAGGAGTCAGGAATTTGGTTGATATTGGTCGAATACTGCTGGAGATGCACTCCGTGCGAGCCGGCGTACGCCACGTCTGCGAAAAAGCCAGCAGGGAGTTGGCGCTGGATGTCGAGGTTCCATTGCTGGACGTATCCGAATTCGGGACCATTGTGCCCCGTAGTTCCGTAGTAGGGAGCGAGGGTTGGGCCGTTTTGCGACGCAACGAAGCTCGAGACGCTGGGGGTAGCAGGCAGTCCCGAGAAATTGCGGCCGGGCGGCAGAATGATCCCGCCAGAACCAAATGGGCCGGGCTGGTCGCAAACCGGAGCGGTTCCGACCGCAATCTGGCAGTTAGGATGGCCCCCAACTACGTTGGGTGTGCTCGTTCCATCCAGCGTGCTGAACGGCAGTACGTACCCGTCGGTAGTTGCCGTGAAATCCGTACTGGCGAGATTGACCACGTCATTGTCGGGATTCAGTCCGAACGAGACGTAGTTCGGGATGAAGAAGATGCCGTAGCCGCCACGGATTGACGTTTTCTGGTCCAAGCCATAGGCGAAGCCTAATCGCGGAGAGAACGCCTTCTTGTCCATGGGGATGTTGTTGCGGCTGCTGTTGCGCCCGGTTTGCACGAGGAATGCATCTCCAGGGCAGGCCCCGCTCGGGCAACCGGTGACCGTCGCATTGGTTGCGGTGGGATCAAAATAACTCAGCCGGTTGTAGGCCTCGGACCAAGTCCCCTGTAGTTCATAACGGAGACCAAGGTTGAGGGTAAGCTTGGGCAGAACATGCCAGGTGTCGTCGACGTAGAAGGCGCGATACACCTGCAGGCCCTTGGTCTGAGCCGGGACCTGGGCCACGCCTTCGGTCTGGTTTCCTGCGAAAGTGCCCTGGTTCAGCCCAAGCCCCAACAGGAAGTCGGCAAATGGAAATCCCGAGCCGTCGGTAGCCGTTGGGGAAGACGAAGTCCAGTTCCCCTGAAAGCCGAACGCACCGCTGGCGATGTTGGTTTGCAGGTAGTTATCCAATCCGTACTCGAATTGAAGACCGGTCTGGATGGTGTGTTTGCCCCGAATCAGGGTTACTGCGGGCGTTATGTTGTATTGGGTATTGTCGTCGTTGATCGCGCTGTTGCCTTGCGAATGGCCGACGTCGTTGGGGAACGGGAATTCCGGGGTTGGCGGAGTCCGGATGGCGCTAGGCGGAGAGTTGTAGGTGGATGGCCAGCCCAGTTGCGTCAGGTCGTAGCCGGCAAGAAGCGGCTTGCGTCCGTAGACAAATCGGGTGCCGCCAAAGTTGACGTCGAGAATCGACGTAGGAGTGAAAGCGTGGTTTATGTCGAAGACGAGGAGTTTGCTGTGATATTTTTCCGCGCAACGATCAAGACACAGGCCCGTGCCCAGCGGGTTCACAGGGAGATCGAGCAAGCCGAAGTAGGAAAATCTTCCGAACATGCGCGTATTGCTCGAAATGTTTTGATCTCCGCGTGCTACGAACTCGTTGGTATTGCCGCCAGCGGGTGCGACGCTTTCATAATTTCCAATCACGCCAGAGAGGTTTGGCGCCGGGTAATACTTCTGCCACAACGTAGTCCCAGCCGTGCTGAATTCGCCGGCGGGAATGCAGTTCCCCGGGCAGTTCGGCAGATCCGTTGCGTCAGTCCCGTAGGGCGTCCGAGGGCTCGTGCCGGCAGAACCGACTGAGAACGGGTCGTAAATCTGGCCAGCCGGGTTGCTGCATATGCCGCTGGAGTTAAACGTGCCTCCTGCGCCGCCCTGCGAGGTCGGGGCGGTGCAAAGAGAAGAAAAGTCACCGCTCAACATCGCGTTCGTTCCGGTCACGGGCACGGTGGTATTGAACGGAGAAGCCGTGCGCTGCCGATATTGCTCCCAGCTGACATAGAAGAATGTTTTGTCCTTGATCACCGGTCCGCCGAGCTGGAACCCATATTGGTTCTGCGTCCACGGTGGACGACTGTTGGGCTCTCCATTCGTCAGTTCAGTCTGCTTGTTGAAGTATTCGTTAGCGTTCAGCACTTCGTTGCGGAGGTATTCGTAGGCCGAACCGTGCCAGGCGTTGGTACCGGACTTGGTGCTGAGGTTGACGACGCCGCCGGAGAACTTGCCCCATTCGGCACCCAGATTGTTGTATTGCACTTTGAATTCGCCGACGGAGTCCTGAGTCGGAATGATGATGGGCAGGTTGATGTAGCCGATGTTCAGCGGCTGACCGTCGAGGTATTGGGCACCCTGATTGGCGAAGGAACCTCCGATCTGGTAGTTGCCCCAGCTGAAAGGATTCTGGCCGACGGGGGAACCGCCCGACCCGCCTTGCGCGACGGCGGCGGGCGAAACCGTAATCAGATTGAAAATATTGCGGCCGTTCAAGGGCAATTCGTCAGCCTTGCGCTGGTCGACGACCTGGCCGAGAGAGGACGATTCGGTCTGCAGCAGTGGAGTTTCGCCTGTGACTTCGACGGTCTCGCTGACCTGACCGATGGTGAGAGCGGCGTCCACGCGCGTATCGAGCTGCACTTGAACCACTACTCCCGGACGGCCAAAGTGTTTGAACCCAGCCTTCTCGACGTCGATACGATAGTTCCCTGGGAACAGGTTGACGAAGGTGTAGAGGCCGTTGTCGCCGCTGGTTTCGGTGCGCTTCTCGGCGGTCCCGGTGTTGGTAAGAGTGATGGTGGCGCCGGGAACCGCGGCTCCTGTGGGATCGGTGACCGTGCCGGAAATCGAGCCGTAGGTCGATTGTGCGTTGAGGTACAGGGAGGGAACGAAGAGAAGAACGCAGAGTGACAGTACTGCGACACAGAACCGACGAGACGACATGGTCTCCCCCACAAGGTTGGAATGGAATTCTTGACTAAACGCCCGAAAGGTTCCTTGGGTTACACGAATCCGAGGATTCCTTCTGAGTGTCCCCAAAAACAATTACGCGGCAGAGAGAGGATCTGTACCAATTCGACAGAATTAGTAATCAGGAGCGGCATTGAGAGTGGCTGATCCGTGAGTTGGCGAGGTGATGCACCGGAATGGCGGTTCGCCTGTCATCCGTAATAAGCGACAGGCTGGGCTTCAAGTTGACGAGCTGCGCCGGGAACGTTTACGCGCGGGGACGCGGCTATGGATGATTTGCTTCCCTTCGCAAGAGTGCATACAGGAAGGGCTTGCCGGTCGGCTTCTGGCTGCCGCCCTGAGGTTCCACGGTAACGAAGACGGCATCAATTTCGGCGAGTTGTTTAGGATCGTCGAGGCGCAGAACCCAGCGGCGATTGGATTCGCTGTCCATGTAGAGGATGCCGAGATTGGTGGCGCGATTTTTTTCGCCGGACTCGGCGTCGCGCTGTCCCCAGACCTGAAAGGCGCTGGCGTTTTTGACTCCAGGCTGGCGATCGAGGTCGAAAGCGTAGAAGATGAGCGATTTGCTCTCGGTGTAGAAGACGCGGCCGAAAGGCTTGCGGGTGCGGCTGCCGCTGTCGACATCGAAGACGTCGGCGATGTAGAGCTTGCGTGCGCCCATCAATTCGCGAATGTCGCGATCGGAAGCGAGATATTGTTCGTCGTCGCGGAGGCGGTGATCCTGATCGCGGGCGGAGGCATTGAGCTCGTCGATTTGGGACTCGAGGGAGGTGGTGCGCAGCAGGACGCGGTCATGCTCGGCGCGCAGATTGGTGAGTTCGGCCTGCACGATCTGGTAGGACTGTTCGGCGTCGCGGAGCTGGCTGGAGAGCTTGTCGCGTAGTTGGAGCAATTGCTGAACTTGAGCGCCGGCGCTGGTATTGGCGGCGGTGAGCGTGGCGGAACGAGCGTCGGCGGCGCGCAGGGCATCGCGCAGGCGAGTGATCTCCTGCTGGCCGGTGGAGACCTGAGTTTGCAAGCGGGATAGTTGCGCGTTCTGCGAGGCGATGAGATCCGCGGAAGTTTTCTTGTCGAGAACGAGGCTCTGGATTTCAGCCGCACTCGCGTAGGCGGATGGTTGCTGGGCCTGGGGCTGCGGCATCCGGGCGTGGCCGCCGAGATGATAGGCTCCCACGGCGACGGCCAGCAGAATGGAAGCGGCGAGGGCGGCCCACCGCAAGGTCAGGCTCCTAGGGACGGAAATCGGATTGCGGCGCACCAGTTGAGGCGCGGGACGCGAGGAGGCGGGCGCGTCCGATTGCCGGGTCTCTTGCCGGACGTCTTGCCGGAGTTCTTGTTGCCGGAGTTCCTGGCGAGTTTCCTCGCGACCTTGTTTCCGGACTTGGGCGAGGAGCTTGTCGCGGGTAGGGCGATCGTCCCAGGTTCTGCTTTCGCGGGCGAAGCCGTAGGCAGCGGCAAGGAAGCTCATGCCTTCGGTGGCGATAAGGGCGTATTCGTCGCAGGCCTGCCGGCAGGAGGCGCAAATCTGCAGGTGACGATTCAGTTCCAGCCGCTCGTTCTTGGTCAGCGTTCCTCGTTGCGCCAATGCGGCTAATTCTTTGAACTTCTGGTGGTCGTCTTTCTTGTCTTCCAGCCGTTCATTTTTATTCATGGAGCGTTTCCTGGAGTCTCTTTACAGCAGGACTCTTGCGCAGGCGTTCGAGACCTCGATAGAAATGGTGCCGCACGTTGCCGAAAGGCTCGTTGAGCTTTTGGCTGATCTCTCTCAATTCGAGACCCTGAAAATAGAATAACTCAAGCGTGGTGCGCTGCATCTGGGTAAGGTCCTCAAAGGCAGCGAGAAGATGGGAGAAATCGATTCTCAGGCCGACTTCGCGCTCGATGTCACCCTGCCCCTGTAGAGTATCGTCCAAAGCATCGATATCTGTACCAGAGTAAAATCCGCGGCGGGAAAGATGGGCCCTGCGGTCGCGGGCGCGGCTGAAGGCGATCTGCACGACCCAGCTCTTCGCGCTTCCCCTGGCCGGGTCGTAGAGCAGAGCTTTCTGGTAGAGGGCGAAGAAAACTTCCTGGACGACCTCTTCGGCTTCACTTTTGTCGTTGAGGATGCGGATGGAGATTCCGAAGACGAGCCGGGAATAACGGCTGTAGAGGAGTTCGAGGCCTTTGGAATCCTGAGCTTGCATCCGGGCCATCAACTCTTCGTCGGTGGGCGAGGAGATTTCGGCGGGCTGCGGGCCGGGGATGCGGCTTTCCTTTGCAGTTCCCCAGACCACGGGAAATGCCAGCGCACGGCCATTCGGAGGAGAGCTCATGCTGAGATGGCAACAGCCTGAAAAGAATCACTTGCGGGCAGCAGCGGAAGAAAATTATGATCCGCCGGCCCACACACACCAGCCGGGAACATACATCAGAAGGTCGGCGACTTTCCAGAAGAAAAACGCTATTGCAGAATCGGAAAAGGAAATCCCGCCGGGGTTGGTACAGACTTGCGGCGAGGAGCGTATCTATTGGGCGGAATACGTTCGAGAATTTTGGTTCGTCCGTGGCGCGCGAGTTGTGCTAGCTTTCGCTCTTTGCCTGACCGTCTCGCGGAATTCGGGTCGGGATCAATTTGCGTTGTAAGCAAGAACGATAACCACGAAGGGCACGAAGGTTCACGAAGGAATTCATTGGCAACACGGTATCATGCAGGTCATCAGGGCCCTCATGCGTAGATTGTTCTCAGCTGTTCTTTTTCCCTTGTTGCTGGTCGCCGGGGCCTATGCGCAATCCACACATGCGTCGCTCACCGGACGGGTCACCGATCCGAAGAAGGCCGTCATTCGCGGGGCGAGCGTGACCGTCATCAACACGGGCACGGGCATTCACTACCAGGGGCTGACCAACGAAACCGGCGAATACTACGTGACCGATCTACCGCCCGGAAGATATCGCATTGAAGTGGAAAAGCTTGGATTCAAAGCGGTGATTCAGTCCGGGCTGATTTTGCATGTGCAGGATGCGCTGGAAGTGAATTTTGAAATGACGCTGGGATCGGCTTCGGAGAGCGTGACGGTGGAGGGCGAGCCGTCTCCGCTCGACACCGAATCGTCGACGGTGGGTACGGTGGTGGAGCAGCGGCAGGCGAACGAACTGCCGTTGAACGGGCGCAACGTTTTCAACCTGATTGTGCTGGCCCCGTCGGTGATTCCGCAGGGCAGTTCGACGGGAACGCCGGTGGGCGTGAATCCGTTTGGCTGGGGGAACTATCAGGTAAATGGATCGTTTGGAAACCAGAGCGCGGAATATCTCGACGGCCAGCCGTTGAATATTGGCTACATCAACTTGCCGGTGCTGATTCCGACGCAGGACTCGATTCAGGAATTCAAAGTTCAGACCAGCAATCTGGGAGCGGAGTGGGGCCGATTCGCGGGCGGTGTGACCAACCTGAGCACGAAGGGCGGGACGAACTACCTGCACGGCGAGGTTTATGAGTATGTGCGCAACCGCATCTTCAACGCGAACAATTTTTTTCTGAACGCCGCGGGAAAGCCTCGGCCTCCGTGGGTGCAGAATCAGTTCGGAGCGGAGGCGGGCGGACCTTTGTGGCTGCCCCACTACAACGGGCGGAATCGCACATTCTGGTTTGCCAGCTGGGAAGGCTTCCGCCTGCGAACCGGCGAACCGTTCACGGCTACGGTACCAACCGCGGATGAGCGCGCCGGAAATTTTTCGACGATCAACATTCCGATCATGGACCCGTGCGCGGGAACGGTGAACGCGCAGGGCGCATGTCCGGGGAGCAGCGCCGCGCCGGTGCCGTTCTCCGGCAATAGCATTCCACAAGGGCGGATCAATCCCACGTCGGAGGCTCTCCTTTATCTTTGGCCGGCGGCGAACAGCCCCGGAGTGGTGACGCCATCGGGGACGATCAATAACTTCAATACGGTTGCGCCCACGGGCGGCGATCAGGATCAGGTGGTGGCACGCGTCGACCAAGACCTTACGATGCGGCAGAGGCTGTTCGTGCGCTACAGCCACTGGACGGTAGGAGACCTGCCAATCGATCCGCTGGGGGATGGGTTATGCGCGGACCGATGTTCGGAGCATTATGCGACGAATGCCGCCGTCGCAGCTTACAACTACAACATCAACGCGACCACCATTCTCGATTTCTACGCCAGCCTGAGCCGATTCAAATACAACCGCTCGCCGAAGAATGCCGGGTTCGATTTGACCCTGATCGGCTGGCCGGACAGTTATAACCAGGTGGTGCCGTCGATCATGCGAACTCCGCCGACGCCCTGCGTGGCGAACTTCGCCGACAATATTATGTGCACGCAGGGGCAGAGCTACATACAGGATCGCGACACACAGTACAACCTGACGCCCAGCCTGACGCTGCTGCGGGGACACCACCGCTTGCACTTTGGGATGCAGTGGGAGACGGATTACGACAACTATGCGCAAACCAACGTGGCGACAGGGGCTTTCGATTTTTGCGCGTACAGTCAACCGTGTTTCAGCGGATTTCCGTTTGCCGACTTTCTGCTGGGTTACGCGGACAATTACAGCAACTTCGAAAATCATTTCTTTGCGCAGGCGGTGGTGCCGGACTTTACCGCGGGAAAGCAGGTGTATCGCGCTTTTTACTTTAACGACACGTGGCATGTAGCCGAGAACCTGACGCTGAATCTGGGCCTGCGTTATGAACTGCAGAGTCCGTGGACGGAACGATACAACCGGCTTTCCTATTTCAGTCCCGACGTGTCGAGCTACATCAACCAATTTCTTCCAACCGGATCGAAGCCGGTGCTGGGCGACGTTTTTCTGGTGTCTCCGGAAACGCGGAGCAATCTGCCGCTGCCGAAAGACAATCTCGCGCCGCGGATCGGGTTGGCCTACTCTCCTACTTCCAAGACCGTTATTCGGAGCGGGTACGGAATTTTCTGGATTCCGAACGATGTTTCCTTCGCGCTGAATCCCATCAACGACATGGTGAACGCGCCGGGCACAACGTACACGGGGACGGTGGATGGGGCTCATCCATACAATTCGATATCGCTTCCCTTCCCGAATGGGATTTCTGCGCCTCCGGGCCGCAGTCTTGGAATTGAGGGCACGCAGCAATTTCTGACGCAGGTGGTGCAATCGATCACGGAAGTGAACTCGTTCAATCACCCCGAAGGTTACGTGCAGCAGTGGAATTTGAGCGTGGAGCGGCAACTTCCCGCCGGATTTTCGCTTTCGGCGGCGTACGTGGGATCGAAGGGGACGCACCTGGAACAATATTCGCAGCAGACGAATCAGATTTCCGATGGGCTGCTGGACCAGGCGGCGAGGCAGTTTGCGGCGGCCGGGGATGCGGGGGTCACGCTGCTGCAGTCGGTGCCGAATCCTTTTGTTGTGAATGGGCAAGCGCTGGCGCTCACCGCGCCGACGACGACGGTGGGGCAGTTGTTGAGGCCCTATCCGCAATACCGGAGCGTAGAACTGGCCGGGCAAGGCTCGTTTGACAGCATTTATCATTCGCTGCAAGTCACGGCGCAGCGGCGATTCGCGGGAGCCGGCTCTCTGCTGGTGGCGTACACAAATTCCAAGCTGATCAGCAACACGGATACGTTGACTTCGTGGCTGGAGACCGGGGTGGGAGCGATTCAGGACAATAACAATCTGAAAGCGGAACGATCGCTGTCGTCGCAGGATGTGCCGCAGCGGCTGGTGGTCAGTTATGTGCTGGATCTGCCTTTCGGACAGGGAAAGAAATTTCTTTCCAACGTCAATGGCTCGTGGAACACGGTGGTGGGGGACTGGGGAATTGACGGAGTGACGACGTTTCAACGCGGCTTTCCGCTGGTGTTCGGCAATGGAGTGGCGAACGATGCGACGCTTTTCGGGGCAGGCTCGCGGCCGAATGTGGCGGCAGGATGCGAGAAGATGTCGGCGGGAAGCGCGGTGACGCGGCTTGGCGGATGGTTCAATACGGCTTGTTTTGCGGCGCCGCCGGATTTCACTTTTGGCAACGAGTCGCGCGTGGATGCAAGCTTGCGCGCGGACGGCGTGAACAATTTTGACTTTGCGGTGTTCAAGAGATTTTTCTTCGGCGAGGGAGGAGCGGGGATTGAATCGCGAGTGGAGTTCTTCAATCTGATGAATCGCACGCAGTTTGGTCCGCCGAACACGACATGCTGCACGGCGAACAACCCTAATTTTGGGTTCGTAACCAGCACGGCGCCGGGGACGAATCCGCGGCTGGTGCAATTTGCAATGAAGATATTTTTCTGAATTGGCGCTGAATGAGACTGACGAGATCTTGAGCTTTCGAATCGATGCTGGATCGGTTCTTACAATTCGTTTTCGTGGTGGCGCTGATCGCGCCGGTGACGACCGGCAGCGGGCCGCTGCTGCAGCTTGAGTCTCCGCGTGGCCTGGACTTCACGCTGGAGAATTCACCGACGCCGCAGAAGTATCTGATCGAAACCATGCCCGGGGGAGTGGCCCTGCTCGATTACAACAACGACGGGCTGCTGGATATTTTCGTGGTCAACGGCGGGCGTATCACGAATCCGATGACGACGCCGGAAAATTTCGACCGGCACGATCCGCGCTACTGGAACCGGCTTTACCGCCAGAATCGCGATGGGACTTTCACCGACGTGACGGAGCAGGCGGGGCTGGCGAATGCCGGCGATGGAAATTACGGCATGGGCGTGGCCGTGGGGGATTACGACAACGATGGATATCCGGACTTGTATGTGACCAACTACGGGAAAAATATTCTTTATCACAACAACGGCGACGGAACCTTTACCGACGTCACGGCGAAGGCGGGAGTGGCGGCGGGGGGGTGGTCGGTTTCCGCGGGATTTGTGGATTACGACAACGACGGCAAGCTCGATTTATTCGTGACTCGCTACATGGACTGGGACACGAAGCACAGCAAGGATTGCGGCGGGAATTTTCACACGTATTGCCCGCCGGGTGAGTTTCCGCGGACGACCAACATTCTGTATCACAACCGCGGCGACGGGACGTTTGAGGATGTGAGCAAGAGTTCGGGGATTGCGGCGAAGAAAGGACACGGGCTGGGCGTGGCGTTTGCCGATTATGACGGCGATGGATTGACCGACATCTATGTAGCGAACGACGGGATGCAGCAGTATTTGTTTCACAACAACGGCAATGGCACGTTCACGGAAGTCGGCATGGAGGCGGGCGCGGCTCTGAATGCAGACGGGGGACCGCTGTCGGGCATGGGAGTGGTGTTTCAGGATTACGATAACGACGGGCGTCCGGATATTATCGTGACCACGCTGCCGCGGCAGACTTACGGCGTGTTTCACAACGACGGGCATGGATCGTTCAGCGATCAGGGGCTGCAAACGGGAGTGAGCATGCTGTCGGGAGTGACTTCGGGGTGGGGCGTGGGGCTGGAGGATTTCGATAACGATGGGCAGAAAGATTTGTTTGTGGCGCAGGGACATGTTCTCGACAATGTGGAAAAGATCGATCCGTCGCTGCATTATTTAGAGCCTCCTCTGCTGGCGTTGAATCGCGGCGGGCGATTTGAGCGGGTCGATTCGGGGACACAGGAGCTGTTCCCGGCCAGGGGCGCGGCTTTCGGGGATCTCAATAACGATGGTTCGATCGACGTGGTGATGACCGTGCTGGGCGGACATCCTCAGGTGTTTATGAATCGGGCGGAGAGTCACTCGGAAGCGCACTGGCTTACCATCACGTTGCGGGGGACGCGCAGTAACCGCGACGGGCTGGGAGCCCGAGTGGTGGTAAACGGGCAGACGCGCTTCGCTACGACCGCGGGAAGTTACGAATCGGCGAACGACAAGCGGGTGCACTTCGGGCTGGGCGCTGCGAAGACGGCCACGGTGGAGGTATTCTGGCCGTCGGGCACGCATCAGCTGATAAATGAGGTGAAGGCCGATCAGTTTCTCGAGGTGCGGGAACCGGAGCAGAAATGATTTGTGTGGAAATGATCCGTAGCAGAGGGTTTTCTTGGTGGAATCCTCGGGCGCCGATGGTATGCGCGGCCGTGATGCTTTGCCTGGCGTGCGGAAATATCAGCGGGCAGGCGATTTCGGCGGAAGCGACGGAACATTGGAACGCGGGGCGGCAGGCGGAGACGCAGAAGAAGTTCGATTCGGCCGCCGGCGAATACAGGAAAGTCACGGAGCTTGAACCTGGGTTTGCGCTGGGATTTGTTGGGCTGGGCCAGGCGTTGATGGAAGAGCACGACTTCGGCGCGGCTGTGGGGCCGCTGAAACATGCGCTGGAGCTGGATTCGAGCCTGGTTCCGGCGCATCAGCTTCTGGGGTACGCGCTGCTGGCGGAGGGATATGCGGCGGAGGCGATTCCACATCTTGAACGCGCGCATGAATACGGGGCGCTGGGAATTGCGCAGGTCCAGACGGGACAGTTCGCGGAGGCGATAACGAACTTGCAAACCGCGCTGCAAAAGCGGCCGAACGATCCGGATTTGCTCTACTATCTCGGGCGGGCGAGCGGCTTGCTCTCGAAGCAATCGATTGACACGCTGCTGGCGGAGTATCCGGATTCGGCGCGGGCTTACGAATCGATGGCGGAAAACTATTTCGTGCTGCGGCAGATGGGCGAGGCTGAGAAACAATATGAACACGCGCTGCAATTGCGGCCCGATACGCCGAACCTTCACCTGGAGTTAGGTCAAGTATTTGCGATGACCGCACGCTGGCCCGAAGCGGAGGCGCAGTTTCGCGACGAAGTGAAGTTGCAGCCCGGAAACGCCGAGGCCGCGTACCGCCTGGGTGATGCGCTCTTGAATGAGGGCAAGGCGCGCGAAGCGCGCGAGGCGCTGGAACGGTCGGACAAGCTGCAGCCGCAGATGCCAGAAACGCTTTACGCACTGGGCAAAGCAGCGTCACTCGAAGGGGATGCCGCCGCGGCCGAGCAAGCGTGGGTGAAATTGCTCTCGATTGAAAAGGAAAGTGAACTTGCGGCGCAAACCCACTTTGCGCTGGCCGGGCTCTATCGCAAGCAGGGGAAAGCGCCGCAGGCGGAGCATGAAATGCAGGAGTTCCAGAAACTACGGAGCGCCCATCCGGCGCAACCGGCAACGCCTCCGCAGCAGTGATTCGTTCCGGTGTGACTAATTTCCGCTGGCCGAAGCGGGCTGCGGGCCGGCGTAGTATCCGCTCTTGGTGCGGACAATCATTTTGCCGTGGCCTTTGGCTTTCGCTTCGACGCGAATCTGGCGGAAACCGCCAGTGGCTTTGGGATTGGTGGGTTTGTAGCCGATGGTGTACTGGGTGCGGATATCGCGCGCCACGGTCCTGCTGATTTCATCGACTTCGTCGAGCGTCTTGGGAAAGAAGGCGATGCCGCCCGTGCGCTGGGCGATGATTTCGAGAGCGCGGCGCGCCTTCTTGGGATGTTCTTCATCGCCGAGAATGCCGATGGCGTAGACGGATGGTCCGTTTTCTTCCTGCAACTGCTTTACCGCCTGCTCCAGATTTTCGTTGCTGGCGTTGTCTTCGCCGTCGGTGACGACGAAGAGAACTTTTTTCTCGAGACGCGCATCGCGCTTCAAGTGTTCGGCGGAGGCGACGATGGCGTCGTAGAGAGCGGTGCCTCCGCGGGCGTCGATTTTATCGAGCGCATCTTTCAGCTTCAGCAGATCGTTGGTGAAATCCTGATCGAGATAGTATTCGTCGTTGAAGTTGACGATGAAGACCTCGTCACGCGGATTGCTGGAGCGCACCAGGTTGAGCGCGGCCTGATTGACCTTGTTTCGTTTTTCGCGCATGGAGCCGGAGTTGTCGATAAGAATGCCCATGGCGACGGGAATGTCTTCGTGGTGGAAAGAAACGATGGTCTGCGGCTTGCCATCTTCGAAAACGGTGAAGGCGCTTCGATCGAGGTTGGTGACGATGTGCTGCTTGTCGTCGATGACGGAGGCGTGCAGCAGGACTTCGTCGACATCCTTCTTGAATACGAAGATGCCTTGGTCTTCAAGCTTTTTGTCTTCCGGATTCTGGGCTTGGGGCGGTTGGGCTTTTTGGGCCGGGGGCTTCTGATCTTGCTGGGATGCGGCCTGTGCCGGGGTGGTCGAGCTTTGCTGGACAGGAAAGCAGAAAGCTTTGCCCACAGAACCCAGATAGGAAACGGCAAGAGCGAGAAGAAGAAAAAGCTTCGGGGCCTTATTCAACAGGCGCGTAATATCCCGTCCTGGCATACACCCGTAGGGGAGGCAGTCCTTTCGGCGGCAATAACTTCACTTTTATCTTACGCCATTTGCCGTCGCGGACGATTCGGTTGGGACGGTATCCCAGGACATACTGGTTGCGCAGCTCAACGCCGATCTTGGTGGCTACATCGCCCAGATCGTTGGGATTGTCGATGGTGAAGGCGCGGCCACCGGTGAGTTCGGTGATTTCGCTGAGCAATTCGGGACCGAGGCGCTCTTCCTGCGAGGCGAAGTAGCGATCGTAGATGCCGATGGCGTAGATCATGACGTCGGCTTCCTTGACCACCGATTTGATTTCGTTCTCGGTGTAGCGGCTGTGATTGTCGCCGCCGTCGGAGATGATGAGCAGAGCCTTCTTGGGATACTTGGCCTGCCGCATTTTGGTGATGCCCATGTAAATGGCGTCGAGCAGAGCCGTGCGGCGGCGCGGAACGGCGAAGACGAGCTTGTTCTGGATTTCGTCGACGGAACTCGTGAAGTCGGTAATTTCTTCCGGCTCGTCGGAGAAAGTGATCATGAAGAATTCATCCTGCGGGTTGGCGGTCTTGAAGAATTCCATGACGGCGTCTTTGGCGCGATCCATCTTGCTGCTCATGCTGCCGCTGGAATCGAAGATAACGCCGAGAGAAACTGGAGCGTCTTCGCTGGAGAAGGAGCGGATTTGCTGTGGGGTGTTGCCCTCGTAGAGCTCGAAGTTTTCTTTTTCGAGGCCGGTGACGAGGCGATTCATGGGGTCGGTGATGGTGACCGGAACGAGCACGAGGTCGACGTCGACTTTGAGCGGACGAATGTGAGCGCCGAGGCTGGAAGTGGCGATGAGATTGGGCTTGGCAGGCTCGGAAACTTTGTCGATGTCACGCGGGTTGACGTGAACGTCGTTGACGTCGGTTTGGGCGAAGGCGGGGAAGCATAAGCAGACAGCGCTCAGGGCGACGAGCAGGAAAGATCGCAGCTGCGGAATCGCGGCGAAAGCTGCGCTTGAGCTACGCTCGACCGGACAGCCGAAGGCGGCTGCCCCTCCATCAACCAGATTTCGGCACAGCTCTCGAACCAGGGCCTCAGGGCGAGATGACCGGCGCCCTTGATCACGCGTCAGGCGGGCCATAAATACCTCAATGCGGCGGATGTTACCACAGGTTTGGCTCCGCGGCGAAAAGGAATTTGTTGAAAACGGGTGACGAGCTCCCTAAATCGAACCTGCGACCCGGCGGCCGGATCGCCCGATTAGCAGGCAGTCCGGCGGCGCAAGGCTAGGCCAGTTCAGGCCGCCATCTTCTTCACAAGCGCTATCTTGTTAGAATCAAACGTTCCCTATGGCCGACATTCGTCCGTTTCGCGCGCTACGCTACGACCTGGAGCGGGTTGATCCTGCACAGGTTGTGACCCAGCCTTATGACAAGATCACTCCGGCGATGCAGGAGCGGTATTACGATGCCAGCCCTTACAACCTGATCAGGATCATCCTGGGACGGCGCGAGGCGGAAGACAATACGGCGCGCAATGTATATACGCGGGCGGCGGCGTCTGCGGCGGAGTGGCGCCGGGAGGGGATTCTGCGGCAGGATGCTGCTCCCTCGGTTTATGCGTATTCGCAGACTTTTCGGGCGCCCGGGGTGGGCGGCGGAGGACAAACTTTCGAGCGCCGGGGATTGATCGCCCTGGGGCGGTTGGAGGATTACTCCGCCGGGGTGATATTTCGGCACGAGCAGACTCTGGCCAAGCCCAAGGCTGACCGCCTGGAGCTTTTGCGGGCGACGCGAGCGCACTATGAGCAATTGTTTTTGTTATATGAGGATGCGGGGGAGATCGATTCCCTGCTCCGGCCGGAGATGAGCGGTGCACCAACGATTGACGTTACGGATGAATATGGAGTCGCGCACCGGGTGTGGCAGATCTCGGATGCGGCCGTAATCGCGGCGCTGCGGGAGAAGATGCGCGACAAGAAGCTGGTGATTGCCGATGGGCACCATCGCTATGAAACGGCGCTGAATTTTCGCGATGAGTGCCGGGAAAAATCCTCACTTCTGGCAAAACCGGCCAGAAGTGGGGCGCCCGGAGGTGGGAATTCTTCCGCCGAAGCGGAGGCGGCGCATGAGTTTGTGATGATGACGCTGGTCAACATGAACGACGCGGGATTGCTGGTGCTGCCGACGCACCGCGTAGTGCACTCGCTGCGCGCGTTTTCGGTGGAAGATTTTCAGAACGCTTGCCGGAATTATTTTGCAGTAGAGGAGATTGATCCGGCGCTTGATGAGACGCAGGCGAGAGCGCTGTTGCGGGAGCGGGGACGCACGGGAACGGCGCTGCTGGGGGCGACGGCGACCCGGGCATTTCTTTTCCATTCGCCGATTCATTCACCCAAGCATTCGCCGAAGCCTGCGGAATCGCCCTTGCTGGCTGGGCTTTCGGAGCGGCAGCGGGCTCTCGACGTGGTGCAACTGCACAAATGCCTGCTGGAAGGTGTGCTGAAGCTTTCGGAGGAATCGATTCGCAACCAGCAGAACCTTTCTTATGTGCGCGAGGCGTCCGAGGCGCTGGGGCTGGTGCGCGGCGGGAAGGCCGATATTGCGTTTCTGATGAATCCGTGTCCGGTAAGCGCGGTTCGCGATGTGGCTCTTGCGGGAGAGGTGATGCCGCAGAAGTCAACTGATTTTTATCCCAAGCTGCTGAGCGGGTTGACTGCGTATGCGCTGGACTGAAACTTGCTCCAGGTTCGGGATTGCGCGGGCGGGACGCTTGCTCCACAGGCGGGACGCCGGCGTTACTCTGGCGCTGGTGCTTTTTTGCGCGCTGTGGCTGTCCGGAGCCACACCGGAGAAACATCTTTCCGTGTATTCGGTGGCGGCGAATTATTCGGTGGCTATTGTGCAGCACGATGGGCGCGATTACGTGGGACTGCTGGAATTGCTGGAGCCTTTGGGCAGAGTGAGCGCGAAATCCGACGGATCGCGCTGGCGGCTGCGCTACAACAATGTGGAAAGCGAGTTTCAGGTAGGTAAGAATCATGCTCGGGTTCAAGGGCGCGAAGCAGACCTGGGTGCGAAGTTCGTGGCCCGCAACGATCGCGGGCTGGTGCCGCTGGCGTCGCTCGGTTCCCTGCTGCCGCGTTTTCTGGGCGGTCCGGTAACATTCCATGAAGAGTCAGCGCGTCTGTTTGTGGGGGGAGTGGGGACTCACTTCACGGCATCGCTGGCGGGGGAAAATCCTCCACGGCTGATTTTTCATTTCAGCGCCCCAGTGAATCCCACGGTCGCGACCGAGGCGGGCAGCCTGCGGATGATGTTCACGCGCGAACCGCTGGTGGCGCCGGCCTCGCCGACGCTGACCTTTGGCAACAAGACAATCTCGTCGGCCAACTACAGCGAGAGCAATGGCGCAGCCGTGGTCACGGTGAACGCGAGCGTTCCGGTGATGGCCAGCTTTAGCAAGGATGGGAGAACCATCACTATCGCTCCGACCGGCGCTGCGGGGACCGAGGCGGCGCAGAGCGGCAATCCGGCGACGCATGAAATATCCTCGCCCGCAAGTTCGGGGACCGCGACATCGAGCAACCAAACTTCGGCGGGTTCAGCGCAGACGCCGGCATCGGCCTCAAGCCCTGCCGCTCCGGCGGCGCGGCGTTATTTTGCGGTGGTGGACGCGAGCCACGGCGGCGACGACCACGGAGAGACTCTGAGCCCGACCCTGCTGGAAAAAGACGTGACCCTGGAATTGGCTCACAGCCTGCGGCAGGAACTGGAGAGCCGGGGCATCACCACGCTGGTGCTGCGCGACTCGGACACAAATATTTCCCTGGATCAGCGGGCGGTTTCCGCCAATGCGGATCGTGCGGCCATTTATATCGCCCTGCATGCGGCGTCGAGCGGGCACGGAGTGCGGGTCTATACGGCACTGCTGCCCTATGGCGAGGACGACCGGGGACCGTTCCTCTCGTGGACGACGGCGCAGCGTGGGGCGCGTCCGCTGAGCCAGACTGCGGCTTCGGCGGTTGCCGGCGAACTGCAGAGACGGCAGATTCCGGTGCGCACGCTGGAGGCGCCGTTGCGCCCGCTCAACAACCTGACTGGCGCGGCGATCGCGGTGGAAGTCGCGCCGCTGGGGGCGGATGTGTCGCAGCTGACGGCACCGGATTATCAGCAACTGATCACCAGCGCGGTGGCGACGGCAATCGCGGCGAATCGCGATCAACTGGGGAGTGCGCAATGAGGCGACGCGTATGATCCCCAGGCATCTGGTGATTGCGACGGCGGTGCTGCTGGTGGCGGCGCTGGGCCTGAGCATTTATGCGTGGCACGTGCGAAAGACGGTTGTCTCCGCGCCGGTGAGCACCAGTGATGCGCGGCCGCTGGCGCCTCCGCTGGCGGGGCCGACGCAGCGGGTTACGCTGTACGTGGCTTACGATGAAGATGGCAGCCTGCGTCCGATGTCGGCGCAGATTCCCATGCCTTCCGGACGGCAGCAGGCGGCCGAGGAATTGCTGCGGGCGCTGCTCTCGATCTATCTGGACAAGAATTCGCCGCACCCGCTGGGCGCGGGCGCGGACGTACGCAGCGTTTTTCTGGTCGATCCGGGAGTTGCGGTCATCGATCTGAATTCGGCATTTGCGGACACCCACCGCTCCGGCGTGCTGGTGGAGGAACTGACCGTCGCCTCGCTCATTCATACCATTTCAGCGAATACGCCGGGAATTCTGCGAGTCAAGATACTGGTGGATGGAAAAGAACGCGACACTTTGGCAGGGCACGCGGACTTGTCTTCGTTCTATGACGTGACGGCGGTGAATCAGCTGGCGGGTCAGTTGCAGGGCGGCCAGTAGCGACGGCGGTCGGAATTTCTTTGGAGGAACGCGAGAATCCCCACCTCTCGCAAAAGGCAGCGAGAAGTGGGGTAGCCAGCGCTGGGCTGGCTTCACGGTGAATTATTTCTCGAGCGAGTCGATCTCGTGTTTCGTGCGTTCGAGAATCTCGCGGATTCTGTTCATTTTGGCCGAGTCCTCGTAATGGCGGGAGGCCACGCGGAGGGCCGCTTTCATCACAGCGGCGGCCGGACGAGCAATTTCGCCATTCTCCGGTCCAATCAGCCAGCCGCCTGCCTCCTGTGCGCGAAACCAGATTCGCTTCACGGTTTCGGCTTCTCGCTGGACCTCGGCTCTGCCAGCGTCGGTCAGCGAATAGGTGCGCTTGCCCGCCGGCTGGTCGGAGGTGACCAGGCCTTCATCTTCGAGTTGCTGCAGAGCGGGATAAATCGCTCCCGCGCTGGCTTTGTAAATGCCGCCCGACTTCGATTCGAGCTCTTTCATCAGCTCGTAGCCGTGCTTGGGACCGCTTTCTAGCATGGAGAGCAGCGCCAGGCGAATTTCGCCCGGGCCGAAAAAGCGTCCCCAGCGGCCACCCCGGCCGAAGGGAAATCCTCCGCCCATAAAACCCGCTGCCATGCCACCACGAAACCAAGTTCCACATCTTCCGTACATATTCGAAACTCCTTCAGAATTGTTTTGCACAATCTTTTCGACGATCGTCCCGCCAGCTGCAGTACGGGGAACCCGAACCGCAGAATGGTTTTCGAGCTCTCGCAGCAGAATCCGGTCGGTATGACTGTCGATCATGCTTTATGTATATCTATAGATATATCTGTTGTCAAGCACTCCATTTCCTTCTGCTGCAATGATTTACAATTTCCAGATGTTCTACCGGTCCGATAACCGCTCTCCCGATCAACTTCGCCCTGTCGTCATCACGCCTGAATTCATTACCACGGCCGAGGGTTCCTGCCTGATTGAAGTGGGCAATACGCGGGTGATCTGCACGGCTTCGATTGAAGAGACGGTGCCGCAGTTCATGCGCAACTCAGGCAAGGGATGGATTTCGAGCGAATACAGCATGCTGCCGCGCTCGACTCTGACGCGTACGCCGCGCGAAGTCTCGAAAGGACGGCAGAGTGGACGGACCCATGAAATTCAGCGGCTGATCGGGCGATCGCTGCGCGCGGTGACCGATCTGGCGCGGCTCGGGGAGCGCACGATCTGGATTGATTGCGATGTGATTCAGGCCGACGGAGGGACGCGGACGGCGTCGATTACCGGAGCGTTCGTGGCGCTGGGGCTGGCGCTGGAGAAATTAGTGGAGGCGGGAACCCTGACTTCGGTGCCGCTGAAGGATTTCGTCGCCGCGATCAGCGTGGGAATTGTGGATGGAGAGATCCTGCTCGATCTCTGCTACGAAGAAGACTCGCGCGCCGACGTCGACATGAACTTCGTCATGACGGCGGGGCACAAGCTGGTGGAAGTGCAGGCGACGGCGGAGCATCAGGTGTTCGACGACGCGCAACTGGGCAAGATGCTGGGACTGGCGCGGCAGGGAGTACAGGCGCTGATCGCCAAGCAGCAGGCAGTGATGAGCGCGCTGACGCTCAGGCAATAACGCGATGGTCAGCCACTGACGACGGCTTCGGCAAATTTACTCTGCCAGCAATCCAGCCAGCAGCGCGTGCCTTTTCGCCGCAAATGGGTTCGTCACAGTCACGCCGCGCCAGGTAAATCCGTCTCGCATATCTTCGGAGAGGAGCAGGCGGCATTGCGCGTCGTCGGCGGCCGCGAGGATGACTGCGTCCCAGATGTTTAGATCGTGACGAACCGCAAGTTCGATCCCCGCCAGCAGAGCGGAGGGCGTAGTTTCGATCATGGGGAATGCATCCTGCCAGCTAAGAATCGCTGCCCGGGCCTGCGCGCGAGACCAGCGGGCCTTCCTAATCAGAACGTTGAACAATTCCCCGAGCACTTGAACGGGCATGAAGGTGCTCTCCTCGGGAAGCTGTTGGATCAAATTGGCAGCGATTTTCTTTTTGGCGTCGCCATTGACTCCTTCTACGCAGGCGAGAATGTTAGTATCGAGCGCAATTCGCATAACGTCGATCGTGCGGCAACGTTTTCACCCACCAAACGAAACCCGCAGCGGTACAGTTCCGAATGGTTAGTCATCGTAAAGCTCATCGCGCGTCCAGCGACCGATGTTCTGCACGGGCTGTTTCTTGATCCGCGCCAGCAGCGCAGCCTTGGCCTTGCCGCGGCGCTGCGCGGTAACCGGCTCGATGCGGGCGACGGGCCGGCCGTGGCTGGTCACGATGTACGTCCGCCCTTCTTTAACTCCTCGGAGCAGTTCGGAAAATTTGCGGTTTGCCTCGGCGGCGGAGATTGCCTTTTCCATCGCATCCTCAATGTAGTTATTTTAACTACTTTGACCGGACAGGCGCAAGTTTGTTCGCCTGTGCCATTTTTGCTCTTTCCGGTACTGGGACCTCGCCGCGTCAGTTCTTGGTTAAGATTCGCTAAGGTTGCTTTACTCTTGCGGCCATCGACGCTAGGGTAAGGCCAGCGATGGGCATTGCGAGTCCAGGCATCCGAAACGAGCTGGACCACGCGCCGCTCCCCAAACCTGCGGCCTGGCTTCTCGAAGTGCCCTCGATGGTGAAGATGACTGTTGCTACGCGATCCAGACGGTTTTCGCGTTCAGGAACTCCCTCATCCCGACTGTGCTCAGCTCGCGCCCGTGGCCTGACGCTTTTACTCCCCCGAAGGGGATGCGCGGGTCCGATGCGACCATCTTGTTGATGAAGACCATGCCGGCCTCGATCTCGTTGATGAAGCGTTCGCGCTCTTTGTCGTCGTTGGTCCAGACGCTGGCGCCGAGACCGAAACGCACGTCATTGGCAATGCGGATGGCTTCGTCCTGATCTTTCACCCGGAAAATTGACGCTACAGGACCGAAGAATTCTTCCCCATACGCGGGAGAATTCCTGGGAACATTCGTCAGCACGGTGGGAGCGTAGTAATTTCCCGGGCGCTGGATGGGATGGCCGCCGGTCAGCAGTTTAGCTCCGGCCTTTACCGTTTTCTGCACGTCGGCGTCGAGATCTTTTACCGCGTCCGGTGTTGAGAGCGGGCCGAGTTCAGTTTTCTCATCGAACGGGTCGCCGATCTTCAAGCTTTCCATTTTCGTCACGAAGCGGCGTTCGAATTCATCCGCGATCGGCTCGGCCACGATGAAGCGCTTGGCGGCAATGCAGGACTGGCCGTTGTTTTGAATGCGGGCGGTGACGGCGGTCGTGACGGCTGCGTCGAGATCAGCGCTGGGCATGACGATGAAGGGATCGCTGCCGCCCAGTTCGAGCACAACTTTCTTGATGCGCTTGGCGGCGGCCATGCCGACCTGGATGCCGGCCTGTTCGCTGCCGGTCAAAGTTGCGGCGACGATGCGGGGATCGTTAAGAAGCGCGTCGACCGGGCCCGAGCCGATGAGGAGCGTCTGAAAGACGCCTTCGGGAAATCCGGCTTCGAGAAAAATCTGTTCGATCGCCAGCGCGCATTGCGGAACGTTCGATGCGTGCTTGAGCAATCCGACGTTGCCCGCCATCAGGGCGGGAGCGGCGAAGCGGATCACCTGCCAGAAAGGAAAATTCCACGGCATGACGGCGAGGATGGGGCCGATCGGGAGATAGCGGATGAACATTTTCTTCGCGCCCTCGTCGACAACTTCGTCAGCCATGATTTTTTCGGCATTTTCGGCGTAGAAGTGGCAGGCGGTCGTGCACTTTACGGCCTCGGCGACGGCGGCCTTGTAGGGCTTGCCCATTTCGAGGGTCATGAGGTGAGCAAACTTATCCTTGTCGCGCTCGAGAATTTTGGCGGCTTTCAACATGCGTTCGGCGCGGACAGAGAACGGCGTCGTGCGCTCGGACTTGAAGGCGCTAACCGCGAGCTGCACTTTTTTTTCGATCTCGGATTCGGAAAGCGGCTGAAAGGTTTTGAGGACTTCGCCGGTGGCGGGATTGGTCGATGCAATTGCCATGATGACGGTTCCTTTCTCTAATTAAACGGGTCGTTTGATGTGAATTTTAGCGCCATCCAAAGAACTGGCCGGGGATTGCGGCGGTGCGCGGTAACCCACGATAGCGCTCGTACTACTCTAACAGCCCGTCCACTAACCTTCTTTCTCCAGGCTTGTCGCCGGCTCTTTGCTTGGGCTTTCTTCTGCTGCTTCGTCACCCTGACTGGCCAAAACATCTGCGATGATTTGAGTTCGGTTCCTGAAGACGGAATCTCCAGCTGTGATTCGGTGGCTCCGATCCCGCCTTTCCTGAGCCCTTGGTTTACAATGGTCAGTACTTCCTGCATTCATCTCATCCGCACTGAGGAGGATTCTCATGAAGCTTACCCCCGGAAAACTCGCCGGTCTCAAGCGAGTATCGAACGAACGCGGCGTCATCGCGGCTGCGGCCATGGACCAACGCGGCTCGCTGCAGAAATCTCTGTCGAAGGAAAAAGGCGGAGGCGAAGTGACCAACCAGATGATGGAAGAATTCAAGTCGCTGGTCACCGAAGTGCTCACGCCGCATGCCTCGGCGATTCTGCTCGATCCGGAGTGGGGACTGCCCGCATCGAAGCGCCGCGCCAAAAATGCCGGCCTGTTGCTTGCCTACGAAAAAACCGGATACGACAAGACCGGCCCCGGACGCCTCGGCGATCTGCTCGACCACTGGTCGGCGCAACGACTGAAAGAATCCGGCGCCGACTGCGTGAAGATTCTGCTCTACTACTCGCCCAACGATCCCAAAGACACCAACGACAAGAAGCACGCATGGGTGGAGCGCATTGGCGACGAATGCCGCGCCAACGATATTCCATTTTTCCTGGAATTCGTCGGCTACGAAGAGGGCGCCGATGAGAAGGGTCTGGAATACGCCAGGAAAAAACCGTACATCGTGACTGAAAGCATGCGCGAGTTCAGCAAAGACCGCTACGGAGTCGACGTGCTCAAGGTCGAAGTTCCGGTGAACATGAAGTTCGTCGAAGGCGTGAACTGCTTTGGCGGGCAGAAAGCCTACACCAAGAAAGAAGCCATCGACCTGTTCCACCAGGCCGCGGGCGTCGCGACCAAGCCGTTTATCTATCTTTCGGCAGGCGTCAGCAACGCGGAATTCAGCGAGACGCTCGAACTCGCCGGAGAATCGGGAGTCAAGTTCAACGGCGTCCTGTGCGGGCGCGCGACCTGGAAAGACGGCATTCCGGTTTATGCCAAGCAGGGTGCGGCGGCGTTCCGCAAGTGGCTGGAGACCGAAGGAGTAAAGAACATCAACAACGTCAACGATAAGCTGAAAGCCGCGACCAGTTGGCACTCCATCTACGGCGTGGAACTGGTTCACGCCTAAGTCTTAATGAATTGTGTGGCGCGGGCGACTCGCCCGCGCCTGTTTAGTCCCCGCGTTTTTCACGTGTTGCGTGACCTCGGTCCCGCTCCGATTTAAGATTCTCCCCATGCCCTCCCTAACGGTTCTCATCACCGGCGCTTCCGGCGGCATCGGATATGAACTGGCCAAGCTGTTCGCGCGCGACCATCACAACCTGGTGCTGGTTGCGCGCAGCGGAGACAAACTCGCACAAGTTGCGCGCGAATTGCAGGTCCACGGCGTTACGGTCAAGACGATCGCCCTCGATCTTGCCGCTCCGCCGGCGCCGGCATTCTTGTTCGATCAGGTGCAGCGCGAAGAACTCGCTGTGGACATTCTCGTCAATAATGCGGGCTTCGGCGTGTTCGGCGAGTTCACGCAGATGCCGCAAGAAGAAATCCTCGGCCAGATTGACCTCAACATTCGCGCCCTCACCGAACTCACGCGGCTCTTCCTGCCGCGGATGATCCGGCGGGGCAGCGGGAAGATTATGAACGTCGCGTCAACAGCCGGCTTTCAGCCCGGTCCTCTGCTGGCCGTTTACTATGCAACCAAGGCGTATGTGATTTCGTTTTCCGAAGCCATTGCCAACGAACTGCGCGGCACGGGCGTTACGGTGACCTGTTTCTGCCCTGGAGCAACCCGCACCGGCTTCGCCCGCCGAGCCGGCATCGAAAAGTCGCGCCTGTTCCAATCCATCGGCGCAATGAGCGCGGAGAAAGTTGCGCTCGACGGCTACCGCGCGGTCATGGAGGGCCGCACGCTGGCCATCAGCGGAGCGCACAATTGGCTGGTGGCGGAGTCCACTCGCTTCGCGCCGCGCAAAGTGGTCACGGCGATCTCACGTTGGATTTCCGAAAAGGCCGGTTCGTAGAGGAGCGGCTGGCCGCGCCCCTTTGCTGTCCTTCTTTTGCTACGCTTCTGCTGCACTTCTTTGATGTGCTTCCTAGTTATGCTTTCCGCTATGCCCCCAAGAACCTCGACGGCCCTGTTGCGGAATTCATCAGGCCCGTCGTCCTGCGCGCGGTTTACAAATCCCTACATTCTTTTTGCAAACCTTTACCTGCAAGCTCGATACCTTTCAGTAAACTCGGAGAGTCCAATCGGGTGAAGGCAGTATTTCCCGAAGACCGCCTTCGCAATCGAAAGCGCCATTCACAGCTTTCGAGAGAGGTGCCACATGACGTTCCGTCGTCCCTGTCGAAGCGTTTCGTCAACTTCATCCTCTTCCACAATCAACTGGGCCGCGATTCTGGCGGCCATGCTGATCACTGTTTTCTTCGCACTCAACGGCATGGCGCAGGAACAGGAAAAAAATCAGCCGCCGGCCAATGCTCCGAACTCTCAAAACAATCCGCCGCTGGCCGATAACCGCGGTGCGACCTTAACCATCCCAGCGGGCACGACTGTTGCGCTGGTGCTGACGCAACCGGTGCAGACCCGGTACCTTCACCGCGGCGATGACGTGTACGCGCAAATCACTTCGCCGGTAAATTCCGGCAACCAGGTCGCGATCCCGCCGGGCACGTTCGTCGACGGCAAGCTGGACAAGCTGGAACGCAAGGGCGGACGCGGAGAGTTACGTCTGCAATCGATGTCGATCACCTTCCCTGACGGGTACGTGGCGGCTATCTCTGGACCGGCCACGCTTGAAACCGGAGAGGGTTACGCGCTGAAAGATCCGGGACAAGGCCGCTTCATCGCGGCATTTGCCATGCCGGCCGGAGGAGCGGGAATTGGCGCGTTGATCGGCCACTCAGTCGGAAGTTCGACGTCGACCGTTACCAGCACGCTGCCGCCAGGGTGCACCGGTCCGCCGCCGGGCTGCCTGACTTCGAGTCTGACCGCGCCCAACGCGGGCAAGAACACCGCGATCGGCGCTGTGATCGGCGGCGCGATTGGCGGCGTCGCCGCGCTCACCGTGCTTGGCACCTCTCATCATTACTTTCTCGACGTAGGCTCGCCGGTCGAGATGACGCTGCGGCAGCCGGTTACTCTGCAGCAAGATGAGGTAGCCAAAGCCGTGCAGCAATCGGAACAACATCCCGTGGCCGAACAACCGATCGTGGGACGGCCGGTGCCTCCACCAGACTGGTCCTCCAGCCGCGGCACCTGCTTCACGCCGGGAGCGCCGGGCACTCCGCCAACGGTCATTCCCGGAGTGCCGGGCCCCGACGGCATCCCTGGACCGCCGACGGTGATTCCCGGCACGCCGCCTACGCCCGGAACGCCGTATCCGTGCCCGTAGCATGGTGTTCGTTTGGGGGAATTGTTGATGAGGCGCATCTTGCATGCAGCGTGTTGGAATGCACATGCTCTAATGAAGATGCGCCTCAACTCCCGCTCAAACCGGGAAAATCAACTTGAAGGTTTGTCTTCAATTCGCAAAATCATGCCGACACTGATCGCCCAACCCACCCGCATTCAATCCGCCGGAAACAAACCGAAGCTCATCGACGAATACGTGGGCCGCGTCAATTCGAAGACATCAGCGACTAGCGTGGCGCACATGCGCAGTCCTCAGGGATGGATTGAGCCCGGCCAGACTCCCGAGTTCGACGAATTCACCATCGTGCTGAAGGGCATGCTGCGCGTGGAGCATAAGCAGGGTTCGCTCGATGTCCACGCCGGACAGGCTGTGGTCGCTCATGCCGGCGAGTGGGTACGCTACTCTACGCCAGGAGAAGCCGGCGCAGAGTACATTGCCGTGTGCCTGCCCGCGTTCTCGATGGAGACCGTGCACCGGGACCAGGAATAACGATTCTTTCTCAATACACAAAATAGTAGAGTAGATACACATTGGAGGGCGGGTTTGCTGGTCCAAACCCAGCGATCGACTGCCTGATTGCTACCTTCTGCATCGAAGGCGGGCACGCTCTTCTGCATCGGGACCGCGAGTTTGATCCGTTCGAGGATAGGCTCGGGTTACAGGTGATCCACGCATAGCCGTCGATTGGCTTCTGCCGCTACTCCTCTCCGGCGTAGTAGCCGGCGCGCGCGTCCACGTGCAGGAATAGATTGTTCAGTTTCCGGGGCAGGCGCAGCTTCACGCTGATCTTGTGCCACTTGCCGTCGTGCGGCTTGGCTTGCGGCTCATAGGCAATCACATATTGGTGGCGCAGTTGCGTGCCGATCGCGCGCGTTACCTGAGGCATATCCTTCGGATCGGTCAGGGTGAAGGTTCGCCCGCCGGTCACGCTCGTGATGGAACGCAGCAGTTCGGGTCCAAGCAATTCTTCCTGCGTGGTGACGTACCCGTCGTAAGTGCCGATCGCATAGATCATCACGTCCGCTTCTTTGACCGCGGCCCGGATGTCGCGCTCGCTGTAGCGACTGTGGTTGTCGCCGCCGTCGGAAATAATGATTAGAGCTTTGCGCGGGTAGCGGGCGCTGCGCATCTTGCGCAAGCCCAGGTAAATAGCGTCCAGCAACGAGGTGCGGCCATGCGACTGCACAGTCAGCAAGTCGTTCTCGATTTCCTCGGTGTTCGTGGTGAAGTCGGTCACCAGGCGCGGGGCATCGGCGAAAGTGATCATGAAAAATTCGTCCTGCGGATTGGCGATATTGCAGAACTGGATCACGGCATCGCGGGCGCGTTCCAGCTTGTAAGCCATGCTGCCGCTGGTATCGAGAATGATGCCGACTGAGATGGGCGCGTCGACGCTGGAGAAATCCTTGATCTCCTGCGGCTTCTTGTTTTCGAAGACCTGAAAATTTTCCTGCTCCAGGCCGATGACCGGACGGTTGAAGTCGTCAGTAATGGTTACCGGAACCAGAACGAGATCGACGCTGGCACGAATGAGGCTCGCCGCCGGCAGCCGGGCCCGATTGGCCGAGGAGATCGCGACCGTCCTTTCCCGCGGCGTGACGTGCACCTCGTCAATGGAAGTTTGTGCGAGAGCAACAGCGCTAAGGATTAGAAAAGACAGAAACAGTACGCGGCAGCAGAGCGAGGGGGCCGAGCGAGGCATGACTTGCACCTTCCAAATTGCGATCCGAACGGAAAGCAGATCGGCATTTGGTTGCCTGCGCTTTAATTGCAGGTTGTAGGAAAAATCCAGTAGGCGGGCGGGTAAGACACTTTAGACTGGCCGCTCTACTCCCACTCGATTGTCCCCGGAGGCTTCGAGGTTACGTCATAAACCACGCGGTTCACTCCCTTTACTTCGTTCACGATGCGGGTGGAAATCGTCTTCATCACTTCATGGGGCAGGGGCACCCAGTCGGCGGTCATGCCGTCTTCGGAACTGACGGCGCGGATGGCGCAGGTATAAGCATACGTCCGCATGTCTCCCATGACGCCGACCGACATCACGGGCAGGAGCACAGCGAATGACTGCCAGATTTTGGTATACAGTCCGGCTTCTTTAATTTCGCTAACCACGATATCGTCGCACTCGCGCAGCAGGGCCAGACGCTCAGGCGTCACTTCTCCGAGCACGCGCACGGCGAGGCCGGGGCCCGGAAACGGCTGCCGCTGCAGGATTTCTTCGGGCATGCCGAGGTCGCGGCCGATGCGGCGAACTTCATCTTTGAACAAATCTTTCAGCGGCTCGATCAGCTTGAGCTTCATTTTTTCGGGCAGGCCTCCGACGTTGTGGTGTGATTTGATCACCTGCGACGGCCCACGCACCGAGCGCGACTCAATTACGTCGGGATAAAGCGTACCCTGCACCAGCCATTTGACCTTGCCTTCGGTTTTTTCGATGCGGCGCGCTTCTTTTTCGAAAACCTTGATGAACTCATTGCCAATGATCTTGCGCTTCTTCTCGGGATCGGAAACGCCTTTGAGCTTTCCCAGAAAGCGCCCGGTGGCATCGACTGCATCGACGTGCAGGCCAAGCTTGTCCCGCAGCGTCTTCTGCACTTTTTCGAATTCATTCTTGCGCAGGACTCCATTGTTGACGAAAACGCAGGTCAGGCGCGACCCTTCGGCTCCTTTTAGGGCACGCTTGCCTTTCGCATCGCGCAGGGCGCGATCGACCAGCACGGCGGCGACGGAAGAATCCACCCCGCCCGACAGCGCGCAAATCGCCCGTCCCGTGCCGACCTGCCGCTTGATCTGTTCGATCGTTGATTGAATGAAGTGCTGCGGCGTCCATGTCGGCTTCGCGCCACAGATTTGAAAGATGAAGTTTTTCAGAATCTGCGTGCCCTGTGGTGTGTGGTGTACCTCGGGATGAAACTGCACCGCGTACCATTTCTTGGCGACATTCTGAATTCCCGCGACCGCGTAGTGCGTCTTCGCCATCAACTCGAAGCCGGGAGGAAGTTCGAGCGCTTCGTCGCCATGCGACATCCAGACGGCGAGTTTTTTGGCGAGACCTTGAAAGAGGATGGAATCGGAGACGATATCGATTTCCGCGTGGCCGTACTCGCGCTTGTCGGCGGGACGCACTTTCCCTCCGAGTGTATGCACCATGAACTGCAGGCCGTAACAGATGCCGAGCACGGGCAGGCCCAGTTCGAAGACCCGCGCGTCGGCGGGCGGCGCGTCTTTGTCATAAACCGACCAGGGCGCGCCCGAGAGCACGATGCCGACCGGCGAATAGCTTTTGACTTCGTCAAGCTTCGCGGTGCACGGCAGCACGATCGAGAAAACATTCTGCTCGCGGATGCGGCGCGCGATCAGCTGCGTGTACTGCGCGCCGAAGTCGAGGATCACGATGCTTTGGCCGACGATGCTTGGGCCAACGATGCTTGGGCCGACACTGGACTGGCTGGCTAGGGACTGTTTCTGCGGGGATTGGGTCGCCACAAATCAGTTTCTCAGATTCGGGCGGCAGACGTAAAGCCGTCATCGAGGCGCCGGCGATGTGTCGCTCAGAATCAGTTCGTCACGATCGACAGTGGTCTGGACGGGCGAGGCCGCGGACGGCTCTCCAGGTGGCTGGGGCAGGGGTTGCGACGGCAACGGCACGAGCATTGCTTCCGGCGTTTCCGCGATGCAGACATATCCTGCCAGGCGCGCCGTATAGAGCCAGTCGGCGACCGCGAAGTAGGCCAGCGCCACGAGGATCATGGCGAGCACCACCAACCGCCATGGCAGCAATGGAACGAAGCCGAGCGGCGTGGAGACTGCAGTCACCGCGGCCGCGAACGCGACTAGATGCGCGAGGCCGGTCCATGTGCTGACGGCGGCGACAGCACCGGTGCGCTCGCGGCAGAAGCCGACGGCGGCGGAAATGGCATCGACCGCTTCGGCGCCGTCACGGACGGCAAACATGGCGGCCAGCGACAGCAGCCAGTTCAGTCCGAACCATGCGAGACAGATCAGCGCCGCCATGGGAAGAAATATCAGGAACGCCAGGCCGGGCCGCGGATTGTTATCAGGCGAGGCAAAGCCGGCCAGGATCGCCGCACCGACGAGCCCGAGGATTGCAGCCAACGCTGCAATGGCGCGCAGGAAGTTCAGGCGGAACAGCGAGCGCAGCGGGCTGGGCTCCGAAGCTTTTTCGGTAGAGACGTTGTGGCGAGAGACGTCGCTTGCGACGCTCCAGCGAAAATGTTCGATCATGGCGCGGACGGTGGCCATCCGGCCGACTGCTCCGGCAACGATCCATATCAGGACCAGCACCAGGACGGCCAGCAGCGCGGCCGCTACGGCGCGACCGAGGCTTCCACGCAGAATGTGCGCCATGGCCTGGCTCACCAGATACGGCTGCCGCGAGCGCAGAAAAAGCAGTTCGCCGCTGGTGACTGGAAGCGAGTCGAGATAGGCGACGAGGCCGAAGAGGAAAAGCGCGGCCGTGGTCGCGCCGGTCACCCAGCGCCACGCGATTTCCGCGAGCGCCAGCGACGGCTGGCGGAACGCGGTGCGGAAGCCCTCGGCGGTGGGGGAAATGGCCATGCAGGGTTCAGGATAACTCAATCGGTCTGCGGCGAATGCTGTGCACCGCTCGTCGTCCTGAGCGGAGCGAAGAATCTATGCACTTTGCGCTTTGCTGGCAGCGCCTCGTCGCAGGCAAGCTGCACAGGTCTTTTGCAGCCAACGCCGCTCAGGATGACAAAGCTGGAGTGGCAAGTGGCAAACAGTTAGGTCATTTCACTCACGAGATTGACCATCTTGCCGGACACATAGATTTTCTTCACGATCTGCTTGCCGGCAATCGCAGCCTGGACTTTCTCGTCGGCGAGCGCGCGCTCCATCACTAACTCCTCCGTAGCGTCGGCGGGCACAAGCACGCGGCCGCGCAGCTTGCCATTGATCTGCACCGGAATTTCGATCTCTTCTTCCTTGGCCAGCTCGGCATCATACTTCGGCCACGGCGCGCGCAGCAGGCTTCCCTTCTCGCCCAGCATCTCCCAGAGTTCGTGCGCCAGATAAGGAGCGAAGGGCGCGAGCAGCAGGACGAGATCGCGCTGGACTTCGGCAAGAAACCGCGCCGGAACGGCCTTACGGGCGATCGCGTCTTCGGCGCCATACAAAACGTTGACCAACTCCATGATGGCCGAAATGCAAGTGTTAAAGTGCCAGCGTCCCTGGAAGTCGTCGCTGACTCGCTTGATCGTTTGGTGCAGCTTGCGCTGGATGGCGCGCGCCTCGGGCGACAATCCCGAAACTCCGGACGAAGGCGCCGCAGATCCAGCCGACGCGTTGCGCACCACGAACCGGTACACGCGTCCCAGGAATCGCTGAATGCCTTCAATGCCAGAATCCTGCCAGTCGAGATCGCGATCCGGCGGCGCGGCGAAGAGGCTATAGAGACGCGCGGCGTCGGCGCCGTAACGCGCGACCATTTCGTCGGGCGAGACCACGTTGCCCAGGTTCTTCGACATCTTCCGCCCGTCTTTGATCACCATGCCTTGCGTGAAGAGGTGGTCGACGGGTTCGTCGTTGGTGATCAGGCCGAGGTCGCGCATGAACTTGGTCCAGAATCGCGAATAAATCAAATGCAAAATCGCGTGCTCGACGCCGCCGATATATTGATCGATCCCTCGTTCTCCAAACCAGTACTGAGCGGTCTTGCTATCGAACGGGGCGCGATCGTTGTGCGCGTCGGTGTAGCGGTAGAAATACCAGGACGAATCCACGAACGTGTCCATAGTGTCGGTTTCGCGGCGTGCCGGTCCACCGCACCTGGGACAAGTCGCTTTAACGAATTCCGGCACGCGCTCAAGCGGCGAACCGCCGGTCAACGTAATGTCGACATTTTCGGGCAGGATGACCGGCAAATCTTTTTCCGGCACCGGCACGATGCCATCTCTTTCGCAATAGAGCATCGGGATCGGCGTGCCCCAATAACGCTGCCGCGAGATGCCCCAGTCTTTCAGGCGATAGGTAACCGTCGCCTTGCCGAAACCTTTCTGCTCGGCGTAGGCTGACATTTTCTTGATCGCGTCGGCGCAGCTCAGGCCGCCGTACAGACCCGAATTGATCAGCATCCCGTCGTGCGTGGTAAAGGGCAACGGCGGCTCAGCCATGGTTTCTTCGGGATCGTTTGAGACCGGAAGAATCACCAGCCGGATTTCGAGCTTGTATTTCTTGGCGAATTCGTAATCACGCTCATCGTGCGCAGGCACGCTCATGATGGCGCCCGTGCCGTAGTCCATGAGAATGTAGTTGGCCACCCACACTGGCACCCGCTCGCCGTTGTAGGGATTGGTCGCGTAGCGGCCGGTGTTGACGCCGTGCTTTTCGATCTCGCCGATGTCGCCGGCTTCTTTGGCTTTTCGCTGCTCGGCGATCAACTGATCGACCTTGGCGCGCAGGTCGGGATTCGCCGCGGCGAGATCGCTGACGATGGGATGCTCGGGCGCAAGCTGAATCGAAGTCGCGCCGAAAATCGTGTCCACGCGCGTGGTGAAAACCGTAATTGTGCCGCCGGCAGGTCCGAAAGTTGTGTGGTTTTCTCCGTAGTCGAGTTTGAAGTCAACCAAAGTCCCTTCGCTGCGGCCAATCCAGTTGCGCTGCATGGTGCGGACTTTTTCCGGCCAGCCGGGGAGTTTGTCCAGATCGCGTAACAATTCGTCGGCATAGGCCGTGGTGCGCACGAACCACTGTTCCAGTTCGCGCTGCTCGACGACCGTGTCCTCGTGACGCCAGCAGCAGCCGTTGACGACCTGCTCGTTGGCCAGCACCGTCGCACACTTCGGGCACCAGTTGACTTTGCTCTTCTTGCGATACGTCAGCCCGCGCTCGTAAAGCTTGAGGAAAAACCACTGGTTCCAGCGGTAGTATTCCGGGAAACAAGTGGTGACTTCGCGCGACCAGTCATAGGCAAAACCGAGGCGTTTCATCTGCGCCTTCATGTTGGCAATGTTGCGCAAGGTCCACTGGCGCGGTGGAGTATGGTTGGCGATAGCCGCATTTTCCGCGGGCAAGCCGAACGAATCCCAGCCCATGGGATGAAGCACGTTGTAACCGTTCATCCACATGTAGCGGGCCAGCGCGTCGCCGATGGCGTAGTTGCGCACGTGGCCCATGTGCAGCGCCCCGGAAGGGTAAGGCAGCATCTCAAGGGCGTAGAATTTCTTTTTGCTGGAGGCCGGTTCAGCGGCGTAGAGCGATGCATCCTGCTGCCAGCGTTCCGACCATTTCATTTCGACGCGCTGCGCGTCGTAACGTTCGTCGTTGAGGCGAGCTTCGTTGGGCCGGGCTTCATTAGGACGATCGGCGTGGATGATCGTGGCCTCCGATTTTTCTTCAGGCGACATAGTAAGGATCGGGACTGATGAATAATCCTCAATTCTACAACGTGGACCCAAATGGCGCGCACTCCCAAGGCTGGCGTGGCAGCAGCTTCGTTTTGGATTTGGCGAATCCACAGATTTGTTCGGGCTGGCGGCTACAAAGTTCGACTGGAAGTGTTATTAGTCTTTCATGCAGCAAACGTCCACCGTTGACGGCTCGGTGAACTCGGTCGCCTCGGCCTCGCATCCCGGTCACGCTTACCGCGAATATATCTGCTACACAGTCTTGTTCCTCGTGCTGGCCGTTTTTGCCGCGGTCCGGTTCCATTTTCGCAACCTGCCGCTGGAGCGCGATGAGGGCGAGTACGCCTACATGGGTCAACTCGTGCTGCGGGGCATCGCTCCCTACAAACTCGCTTACACCATGAAGCTGCCGGGAACGTGTATGGCATATGCGGCGATCATGGCGTTGTTCGGGCAAACTCCGGGCGGGATTCGTCTCGGCATGATCGTCGTCAGCACGCTGTGTTCGCTCCTGGTTTTTATGCTGGGCAGGCGCTTGCACAGTCTATTGGCGGGGACCGTGGCGGGAATCACGTATGCCTTTCTCGCCATTCGCCCCGGCGTGCTCGGCCTGGAAGCGCACGCAACGCACTTTGTGGTACTGGCGGCATTGATCGGAATTCTGCTGCTTTTGCGCGCCCTGGATGGGAAAAGACTTACGCTGTTCTTCGCGAGCGGCCTGGCGTTTGGTTTCTCCTTTCTGATGAAGCAGCCGGGAATTTTCTTCGGCTTCTTCGCCGGATGCTATTGGTTATGGTGGGAGCGGAAAACCGGCTGGCGCTGGAAACACGTGCTCCCACGCGGCGCCGCCCTGATCGCCGGAACCGTGCTGCCTTACGCGGCCGTTGTTTTGTGGATGTTGCAGGCGGGAGCGTTCCACAACTTCTGGTTTTGGACCTGGACTTACGCCCGCTCCTACGCAACGATCATGAGCCTGCACGACACCTGGGAGCGCAGTCTACGCTGGACGCTGCCGTGGGCCGTGCGGCCTTTCGTCTTATGGGAGATCGCTGGCATTGGCCTTGCCGCGCCCTTATGGAGCCGCAGCGCCCGCGCGAACGGCGGATTCATCGGCGGCTTTTTTCTGACTTCTGCGCTGGCCGTTTGTCCGGGCTTGTATTTTCGTGCGCACTACTTCGTTTTGCTGTTGCCCGCCGTTGCTTTGTGCGTGGGAGTTGCGGTTGGGTGCGCCCGTCACGAACTGCACAGACGCAACTGGACTCGTGCGTCAGCCGTGCCGGTGCTGTGCTTTGCGCTTGCCTTCCTGCTTTCTGTTCGAGGACAGTGGAAGTCTTACCTTAGCCTCACCCCAACCGACCTGAGCCAGAAACTGTGTCACGATGGCCAGGCATGTGCCGATAACGAAATCGTCGCCAGTTCCATTGCCGTGCGGGCTGCGCGCGGGGATCAGATTGGCATCATCGGCTCCGAGCCGGAGATCTGCTTCTATACCCGCCTGCTCTGCGCCAGCAGTTATCTCTACACGTTTCCTCTGATGGAACAGCAACCGTTTGCCGGCCAAATGCAGCGTGACCTGCTGGCACAACTGCAGGCTACGCGCCCGCGTTTTCTGATCTATGTTGACGATGAGCGCAGCTGGGGTTGGAACTTTACTCACACGCTGGATCAGAATCGCCCATTCTTCGAGCAAGCCTGGAATCTGGCGCACACCGGTTACGATCTCGTGGACGAGGTGCCAATCCCTGATCCCGGCCACTATACGGATCATCTGCGCGGCAGTGAAGCGACGTTTTACGTGTTCCAACGCAAGGGCGACTGAATTTCTCCGTACCTTCATCCGGATGCCTGGGCATCTGCTCACTCTTACTGATTTAGCGCTCGGGATTGCTGCGCCTCCTGTGGACGCTCCTCATCTAGCGCATCCCTGCGGTTCCGAGACCGACCTGTACGTTTCTGAACGCCGCAAATAGCGCTCATTTCCTGTTTTCATTCGGCCCAACGGCATCCTAAGAGTGCGGGCGTGTAAACTTCACGGCATGAGTATCGATTCTTGGGCTGGAACAACAGAACCAGTAACAAAACCGCAGAATTTAAAGTCCAGTAAGTTGGCTGTTGTGGTTGTAGCGGCGGCGTTCGTTGTCTACGCCGCTCGGATGTTTTTTCTGATCTCGCGTTACGCGGTAAATATCTTCTTTTCCGATCAGTGGGACTTCAACGACGCTACGCTTTTTCACCACCACTCGCTTTGGCAGATCTTCACCTGGCAGCACGGACCCCATCGCCAGGGTCTGGGCGGGCTGTTCGAAAAGCTGGTCGATCCGATGTTCCACTGGAACAGTCGCACCGAGTCTTTCTTTGTTGGTGGAGTGATCGTAACAGCCACAATATCGGCTCTGTACCTCAAACGAAGGCTGTTCGGCGGGCTGTCTCTAACCGACGTTATCATTCCCGCAGTTCTCTTTACACCCGCCCAGTGGGAGACTCTGTTCGTAACCGCGAACTTCGCCCATGGTCCCTTCCCGCTTCTCCTGCTTCTTCTTTACTGCCTGTCGTGGACCCTGAGAAAACGAGCGCTGCGCTACCCGCTGGTTTTGATTCTTAATTTTGTCACTATCTATACGGGCTTCGGCTTTTTCTTGGGCGTGCTCACGCCGGCTCTGCTTGCTCTCGATTATTGGTCGGGAACTCCGGCGACTCGGCTGCCCAGGGCCTACTTCGCGACTTCTCTTGTCATCGCTCTGCTTTCACTCGGGTCTTTTTTCCTCGGTTACAAGTTCAGCCCGGCTGTCGATTGCTTCTCGTTTCAACCTATGCACTTCAAGGTCTACGCGGCATTCGTGGACCTGATGCTCGCCAATCTATTTTCAATCAAGGGCACGCACGGTATTTATCTGATCCTCGGCGGCATACTTTTGGCAGCTGTGCTAGCAGCTCTGACAATTGCCGTTCCGCGGTTACTGCGGCGCCAGACGGGCCCAATGGCGGGATCCGGGTCGACGCGGCAATTGGTCATCCTGGCAATGACAGCCTACAGCCTGCTGTTCTGCCTGAATGCGGCCTACGGCAGGCTGTTCGGCGGATTGGTGCTCGCGTTATCGTCCCGATACGTGATCTACGTAGAGCCCGCCCTATTGGGCTTGTATTTTCAATTTCTGAATGTTCGACAACAGTACGTGCGCAAATCGCTCCTGTTTGGATTCCTGTTGGCCGTTGTGGTGGCCTCCTTCCGCGCTGACCGGCCACAGATGGACCATATCCGTAGCATCAAGCAGACATGGAAGGCATGTTACCTGCAGACCGAAGATATCCAACGGTGTGACAAAGCGGCCAGCTATCCGATACACGGGCTGACGCCCATTGAACCAGGCCATTTACAGGAAAAGCTGCAGTACCTCAAACAAACACGGCAGAACCTCTATGCCGATATCCCGACGCCAACAGGCCGGTGAACTAATAGACGAAGTGGGAGTGGAATAAGTCGCATCTATGGGGCAATCAGCCCATGCTCTATGTCTTTGAGCGCACGGACTCGCCAACCACCGCCCCGTGATGCCAGAGGGACAGGCAGGCGAGCCCGCGCCGAGCGATGCCCGGCATCCCCGCAAAAAATCCGGCGGCCCCATGGTAGCGGCCGCCGGATCGCGAGCAAGCTTCGAGCAGTCTCTATCAGGCTTCCTGTAGGACGCCCACCTCAGCCCGCCGCGCCTGACTTGCGTCCGGCGTTTTGGCGATATTCAGTACGACCCGTCCGTTCACCTTTCCGCGCTTCATGCGGTCGAAGATGCTGTTGATTTCGCCCAGTGGCAGAGTTTCAATCGTGGCTTTGACTTTGCCCTCGGCCGCGAAAGCCAGCGACTCTTCCAGATCGAGGCGAGTGCCCACGATGGAACCACGCACGGTGAGGCCGTTCAGGACCAGATCGAAGATCGAGACAGGAAACTCTCCCGGAGGAAGTCCGTTCAGAACGCAGGTCCCGCCGCGGCGCAGCATATTCACCGCCTGTTTGAAGGCGATGGTGGAAACCGCCGTGACCAGCACTCCGTGCGCTCCGCCGATCTGCTTTTGAATCTCGGCAGCCGGGTCCTTCTCTTTCGCGTCGATGGTGATTTCGGCTCCCAGCTTGGCAGCCAATGCCATCTTTTCCGGGCCAAGGTCGACCGCCGCCACATGCAGGCCCATGGCCTTGGCGTACTGGACAGCCACATGGCCGAGTCCGCCGACGCCTGAGATGACCACCCACTCGCCGGGGCGAGCGTTGGTCTGTTTCAGTCCCTTGTAGGTCGTAACTCCGGCGCACAGGATCGGCGCTGCCTCCACGAAGGAAAGCTGGCTGGGGATGCGTCCCAGGTAATCGGCCAGCGCCAGTGCGTATTGCGCAAAGCTGCCGTTGATCGAGTATCCGGAGTTTTTCTGCTCGGGACACAGAGTCTCCCAGCCCGCCAGGCAGTACTGGCAGTGCCCGCAAGCGCTGTGCAGCCAGGCGATGCCGACCCGGTCGCCGATCTTCAGATGAGTTACTCCAGGTCCCAGGGCAACGACTAAGCCCGCGCCCTCGTGTCCGGGAATGAAGGGTGGAGCGGGTTTGACCGGCCAATCTCCTTCAGCCGCGTGAAGGTCGGTGTGGCAGACACCGCTGGCAATCACTTCGACCAGGGCTTGTCCGGGCCCAGGCGTAGGTACAGGAACTTCGCGGACTGCGAGCGGTCTGCCAAACTGCTCAACCACCGCGGCCCACATTGTTTTTGGAATTGACATGGAAGCTGACCTCCGAAAATGAGATACAAGTCACCTTATTCCGTGGGGAAACGCGGTTGTGTGTCGGCAATCACACCTGCTTGTACCAAGAGTCACAAGCGATAGCGCCCTAACGTCGCAATTGCGAGGCAGTTGCCGGGGCGGTAGACTTGATGGGCGGCTCGTCTTCTCTGTTTTTGCGGGCAGCCGCGGTCGAGTTTTCGCTCGACAAACGGGCGGGGCGCCCGTCGACACATTAGCCGTCACACATTAAGAGTCACACATGCAGTTCCCAGGATAAATCTATGCTGGTTGTCATGAAGGCGCACGCCACCGAAGAGCAGGTGCGCGATGTTTGCCAGAAAATCGAGAAGATGGGCTATCGCGCGCATTCCATGCCGGGCGCGCAACGCACTGCTATCGGCATTACGGGCAACCGTGGCGAGGTCGAACCGGGCACGCTCGAAGAGATGCCGGGTGTGCAGGAAGTCATTCAGGTTTCAAAACCCTACAAGCTGGTCAGCCGCGAACTCAAAGAAGACAATACCGTCATTCGTTTCGACGGCACCAACGCCGCCATCGGCGGGACGGGGCTGGCGATTGTGGCCGGGCCGTGCGCCATCGAGAGCCGCGAGCAGGCCTTTGCCGTCGCCGAGCGCGTGCATCGTGCCGGGGCGCAGTTTTTTCGCGGCGGGGCTTACAAGCCGCGCACGTCTCCGTATTCCTTTCAGGGACTCGGCGAAGAAGGCCTGCGCATCATGGCGGAAATTCGCCAGCAGTTTGGCCTGAAGATCATTACTGAAGCCATCGACAACGAGTCGCTCGATCTGGTCGAAGAGTATGCCGACATGATCCAGATCGGCGCCCGCAACATGCAGAATTTTTCGCTGCTCAAGCGCGCCGGACGCGCCCGCAAGCCCGTTCTGCTCAAGCGCGGCATGTCGGCCACGCTGGAAGAATTTCTGATGGCCGCCGAATATATTCTGAGCGAAGGCAACTATAACGTCGCGCTGTGCGAGCGCGGTGTACGTACATTTGCCGATCACACCCGCAACACCCTCGACCTGAGCATCGTGCCTGCGATTCAGCGCCTGAGCCATCTGCCGATCCTGGTCGATCCCAGCCACGGCACCGGCAAACGCAACAAAGTCACGCCGCTGTCGCGCGCCGCGGTCGCCGTCGGCGCTGACGGGTTGCTCGTCGAAGTGCACAATCAGCCCGATCAGGCGCTCTCCGACGGCCCGCAGTCGCTCTTCCCCGATCAGTTCGACGAACTGATGACCCAGGTGCGCCAGATCGCCGCAGTGGTGGGCAGAACCGTTCCGGGGATTCAGGTCACCGAAACCGCGGTCGTGAGCAAGTAGGTCTGGGACAAGACCAGCACGCGGTCGTCGCACTCTGTGGAATATTGGCCTGATTCCGCAAAATCTGATAATCTGATTCTATGAAAAAGCATATTATTTCAGTCACCGAGGCCGCGCGGAACTTTGCCGACTGCGTGAACCGCGTCCGCTATCAGAACATGACGTTCGTGCTGGTCAAAAACGGCACACCCGTCGCCCGCCTGGTCCCAGACGGCAAGAAGGGGTGCACAGGGCGGGAATTAGCAGAGGCATTGAGGAAGGTGGACCTGTCGGAAAGCGAGGCCAGAGCTTGGCATCGGGACCTGATGGCGGCACGCAAAGAATTGAAACCTCCCAAAGATAAATGGCGATAATTCTCGATGCCGATGTGATCATCAAAGGCGAGAAGGGTAACTTCGACCTGATCGGATGGCTGGACGCACAGAACGGCCAAGATCTGGAAATCGCCGCCATCACCGTCGCCGAACTATGGCATGGAGTTGAACGCGCGACAGCCCCACATCGTGCGAAGCGCGAACGCTATCTCCACGCAATTGTCGAGAGACTTGAACCCATACCCTACACCGAAATCACAGCTTTGATTCATGCCCGGCTATGGGCAGAGCTTGAGTCTTCCGGCAACATGATCGGGGCGCACGACTTGATTTTGGCGTCGGCGGCTTTGGAGCGCGATAGCGTAGTGGCGACTTTGAACCAACGGCATTTCAACGTAGTTCCGGGTCTTAGGGTCATCGAGCCGAAGTGAGGTTTTCTGCAGGCATCTTCTGCTAATCTTTCTCTTCCCCTGAGTCGGAACCTCTTGAGAAAACTCCTCCTCATCGTTGTGCTGCTTCCCATCCTGGCCGGGATCGGCTGGTGGTACCTTCGCGAGCAGGCGCTGCCGGACTACGGCCCTCTCTACCGCGAGTACGCCTACGTCACCAACGGCAGGAGCAACACCGTCAGCGTGATCGATCTGCGGACATTTGCGCTGGCCAAAACGATTCCAGTCGGCAGCGAGCCCACCGGCGTCGCCGCCAACAGCAAGAAGAATGAAATCTACGTGGTCAACACCGGCTCGAACAACGTCAGTGTGATCGACGCCGAGACGAATAAAGTTGTGGCCACCATCGGCGTCCACGGCCGGCCTTACTTCATCGACGTGTCCGAGGATGGCAAGCGCGCCTACGTGGCTAACTCCGGTTCGGCCAACGTCAGCGTCATCGATCTGGAGAAACGCCTGGTGATTGGCAATGTACGCGTGGGCGCTTCGCCGGGGCTGGCACGGGTTTCGCCGGATGGCGCGACCGTGGTGGTATCGAACCGCGGTGACAATACCGTATCGCTGATCGACGCCAAACTTCTGCGCGTGCGCGCCACCCTGCCCGTGTGCCAGCAACCCGAAGACATCGCTATCCTGCCGGATTCGAGCAAGGCGTTCGTCGCGTGTTCCGGATCAGCTCAGGTGGCATCGATTGCCCTGGCCAACCAGACCCAAGGCGGGGTCCATAATGACGGGGTTCATAACAACGGGGTTCATAACGATGGGGTTCATAACAACGACCGGGTGCTCGCCCTGCTCGACGTGGGCCGCACACCGGTCAGTCTCACGCTGAAGCCCGACGGCGGCGAACTGATCGTGTGCAATTTCGATTCGGACAGCATTTCGATCATCGAGACCGGGAACGACGAAGTCGGCAGCAGCCAGGAGATCGGCCAGCATCCGTCGCATGGCGTGGTCACTCTCGATAATTCCCGGCTCTACGTGTCAAACTTCGGGTCAAACAGCGTAGCCGTGTACGACATTGATATGGGCCGCCGGCTTGCCAGCCTCACCGTCGGCAGCCGTCCCGACGCCTTGGCGCTGACTCCCGACCAGAACTATCTGCTCGTGGTCGACTCGCAATCGGGAGATGTCACGGTCGTCCAGAAGCGCACGCCGCGCAAATTGGAGCCCACGGAATACTCCCTGCTCACGCTGATTCCGGTCGGCGTGCAGCCCAACGCGATTGTGGTGAAGACCTTCCTCCTCAGCAAACCTCAGCAGAAATAGCGCACTGTACGAGCGCGCTCAAACCGCAGCCGGCTTGCCACATAATCTGTCGAAAGCCGCTTTCAAATCGGCGGCGATGGCCGGCGCTTCGCGCCTTTCGATGTCGCTGCGGGGCATGAGATATACGAGCTGGCCATCGCGCAAAATTCCGATCGACGGCGACGACGGCGGATGTCCGGTGAAATATTCGCGGGCGCGCTCGGTCGCTTCTTTCTCCTGCCCGGCAAATACAGAGTACGCGTGATCGGGCCGGACGGAATTCTGCATTGCCATGCGGACAGCCGGCCGCATGCGTCCGGCGGCGCATCCGCAAATCGAGTTCACAATCACCATCGTCGTGCCCGGACGGTTCTTCAGCGCCTGATCAACTTCCTCCGGAGTGCGCAGTTCTTCCACTCCCAGGCGCGTCAGTTCCTCGCGCATCGGGATCACCATAATTTCAGGGTACATCGCCATATCAGTCCCTTCCTCTGCATTGATTCTGTCGCAATTGTAACCCGTAACCCTCTCGTGTCGTCTTCAGGATGCTGGAAAAGCGGACGCGCACAAACTCAGATTCGAGAACCTCGCCGAAACACCCGCAATGTGTATATTGGGGACACCAATGCTCCTGCAGGAAAATGTCCCGCTCGCGCCGCTCACCACGCTGCAGATCGGCGGCCCTGCCCGATTCTTTGTCGAAGCCCGCTCGCACCCTGAAGTCGAAGAAGCGGTCGCCTTCGCTCAAACCAGGAACCTGCCTTTTTTCGCACTCGGCGGCGGCAGCAATCTGGTGGTGGCTGACTCCGGTTGGCCCGGACTCACGCTCAAGGTGGCCATCCCCGGGATTGACCGGCGCCCCGCACAAAACGGCGAAGGCAAAATTCTATTTGACGTGGGCGCGGGAGAATCCTGGGATCGCTTCGTCTCGCAGGCGGTCATGGCCCAATGCGCCGGCGTGGAGTGCCTGAGCGGCATTCCGGGCAGTGTCGGCGGCACGCCGGTACAGAACGTTGGCGCCTACGGACAGGAAGTCTCCGACACCATCGAGTCGGTCGAAGTCTTCGATCTGCGCGACCGACAGGTGCGCGAGCTATGCCGCGAGGCCTGCGGCTTCTCCTACCGTTCGAGTATTTTCAACACGACCGAGCGCGGTCGCTTCATTATTCTGCGCGTCGCTTACGCGCTCACGCCCGGCGGTGAAGCCCACCTGGAGTATGCCGACCTGAAGCGCCATTTCGAGGGACGCGAGACCCGGCCCAATCTCGCCGAGACGCGCGAAGCGGTGCGTCACATCCGCGCCCGCAAGGGCATGCTGATCGTCACGGGCGATCCCGACTGCCGGAGTGCGGGATCGTTCTTCAAGAATCCGGTGCTCACCGAGGCACAGCACGCAGACCTGGAACGCCGAGCCAGGGCAAAGGGATTCCAGATTCCCAGCTACCCGGCCCTCGAGCAGCGCAAGAAAGTTTCGGCGGCGTGGCTGGTCGAAAAGTCCGGCTTCGCCCGCGGATACGGTTTCGGCCACGTCGGCATTTCGAGCAAGCATGCTCTAGCCATTATCAATCGCGGTGGCGCGACCGCCGCCGAGGTGCTTGCGTTGAAAGAGCAAATCCAGCACCGGGTTGAAGAAATCTGGGGCGTGAAGCTGGAACCGGAGCCGGTGATGGTGGGCTTCTAGAAGCAGTGGTCAGTGATCAGTGATCAGTGATCAGTGGTTAGTGATCAGTAATCAGCAATCCGGATGCAGCCAAGCCTCACGAAAAATGAAACCGACTGACGGTCACTGACCACTGGTCACTGAACACTGGCCACTATAAGGTCTGCAAGCCACGCCTCTGCCGACGTTCTCTCTCAGAAATTCCTGAACACAATCGGCTTCGAAGCGGTCTTCATGATTGAGGGCAGACAAGTGGCGGCAGGAGGGGCGATCCTGAGTGAAGCGGCGGCGAGTGATCGCACTGACCCCGATCGCACCAAGATCGACCGCAGCAACATCGAGAGCAGCAACATCGAGAGCAGCAACATCGAGAGCAGCAAGATCGATCGTAGCAAGGCCGATCGTAGCAGCGCCGATCGCACAGTCGCCGAGGCCGTCGAAGCGCTGGTCCGGGAGCACGGCCGGCTGGTCTACCGCATCGCCTATGCGGTGCTGCGCAGCCATCATGACGCAGAAGACGCCACCCAGGAGACGTTTATCCGCGTGCTGCGGTACAGCTCGAAGCTGGCCGCAGTCGAGGATGCGAAGTCGTGGTTGGCGCGGATCGCGTGGCGCGTCGCCGTAGATCGCAGCAAGACGCAAGGACGACAGCGGGAGGTGCCTCTCGAGGGCGACGATCAGCCGCTGGGAGAAGTCGCTTCGACCGCCGCGCCGGCAGATGAGACGCTCCACGGCACACAGGTCGGCGCTGCTCTGGAAACACTGATCGCGGCTCTGCCTCGAAAGCTGCGCGAGCCGCTGATCCTGTCGACGATCGAAGAAATGTCGCCGCGGGAAGTCGGCGCGACTCTGGGCATCAACCAGGCCGCAGTGCGTTCGCGACTCTTCCGCGCCCGCCAGATTTTACGGGAAAAGCTCGAACAACGAGCGGGCAGAAGATCAAGATAAAGATTAGAAGGTAAAGATTAGAAGGTAAAGATTAGAAGGTAAAGATTAGAAGGTAAAGATTTAAAGATGAAAGATAAAGACATTTTGGACCTGAGCATGGCAAAGAAAAGTCCGAATCACGACTGGAAAGTGGAGCACGATCCGCTGGATCGCGAACTCGAAGCTGCGCTCGCGAAGTACTCCGCGGTCGAACCGCGAGCAGGGCTGGAGGAACGCGTTCTCGCGAATCTCCATGCCGAGCGCGGCCGTAGTCCGCAGAGCCTGTGGTCGCGCTCGAACCTTGTCTGGGCAGCGACTGCAGTCGCAGCGACCCTCGTCGTGGCAGCGGCTTTGGTGTTGCGCACGAACATGCGGCGCACTCCGGTGGTCGCGATCCACCCTGCCACCCAAGCTCCAAGTATCAACCAACCCAAACCACGGGTTGCCTTAGCGCGCGAGAACAACGATCACACCGCCGCACTCGTGCCTGTAATACACCACGCCGCGCATCGTCCGCATCCCGCGGCAGTCGCCCAGGCATCTCCCAGGCTCGATCAGTTCCCGTCGCCGCGGCCGCTGAGCAACGAAGAGCGGCTCCTGGTTCGCTATGTCCAGGAATTTCCCGAGGCAGCCGTCACAATCGCAAAAGCACAGACTGAATCCGAAATGGAAGTCGAACGACTGATCGCCAATCAACCTCCGGCCGAGACCCCGGATGAACAGCAAGACCAACAGGAAAGGTGAGTACTCATATGCGGAAAATAATGACCATGTGGTTGCTTGTCTCGATGATCGCTTTATGCTGCGCCCTAAAACCGGCCAAAGCGCAGGACTCTGCTCCTAAAGCAGACGAAGGCGAAAAAACGCTGCATGCCTACCGTGTGGATTTTTCCCTCAACGAAATGGAGGGAGACAAGAAAATCAATACCCGGCACTACACCATAGATTTGGCTGACCGCGGCGACAGAGAAGAGGTCAAGATCGGCACACGCGTTCCGGTAGTCACCGGCTCGTTTCCGGCAAGCGCGGCAGCCAGCGGCACGGTGAGCCCGGTGATTAACACCCAATTTCAGTATATCGATATTGGCACGCACATCTGGTGCGCCTTGAAGGAGCATGGTGACGCGCTGGAACTGCAAGCGGGAAGCGAGATCAGCAATATCGACGCCGGAGCAGGTCACGAAGTTGACGGTGTCTCGGAACCCGTTATCCGCCAGATCAAGATCAGCGGGACCACCATCGTCGTCCCCGGCAAGCCAATCGTTATCGGCGGCGCCGACGACCCCACGTCCAATCGGCAGTTTCAGCTGGAGGCAACGGCGACGAAGCTGCGATGAACCCATGTGTAGCGCAAGCGCCGCCCGGAATCGTAACCCTGAGCTCTTGGCTGTGGCCCCGTAGAAGGGGAAGGTTCAGCGCTCCGGGCGGCGCCTTCATTCACTGATCGGCAAATTTTGCCGCCCGCTTGAATATCTCCACAAACATTTCTCGCGTCAGTTTCCCGGTCTGGGTGTTTTGGTTGGAAGGATGGTACGAAGCGAGTAACACCTTACCGTCGGGCAAAGAGTAATGCGCGCCATGTTTGAAGAGATAGGATTTCTTGCTCACGATCGAGCCTCCGCGCTGTACATACTTCAGATAAGCATCAAATCCAATCTTGCCGAGCGCAACCACGACCTTTATCTCTTCTAATCCTGCCAATTCGCGATCGAGAAAAGTCGCGCACTCGGCCAACTCCTGCGGCAGCGGCTTGTTGTCCGGCGGAGCGCAGCGCACCGCCGCCGTGATGTACAAATTTTTCAACTTCATGCCATCGTTGCGATCGGTCGCCGTCGGCTGGCTGGCAAATCCCGTCTCATACAACACGGGATACATGAAATTTCCGCTGGCATCCCCGGTAAACGGGCGCCCGGTGCGGTTCGAGCCATGCGCCCCCGGTGCCAGCCCCATGACAAGCACGCGCGCATGAGGATCGCCAAACCCCGGCACCGGCTTGCCCCAATATTCCCAATCGCGGTAAGCCCGCCGCTTCTCCCTCGCAACTTCCTCGCGATAAGCCACCAGCCGCGGGCAACGCGTGCAAGCCACGACTTCGCGATTCAGAACGGTCAGCCAGTTCAGGCGTTGAGTCAAATCGTTGAACGATCCTTCTTAACTTAACCATCTTTCGCCGTCTGTAGCGGTTTGCAGTGGCGCCGGATCCAATCCAGGATTCGAGGGAAGCGAAATTCGTGTCGCTCCATCGAGCCGTTGATGAATTCATATCCGGCAGCAGCTTTGACTTCGATGTACAAGCCGTTGCGGCGCAGAAAGACATCGGCGGCGGTGAAGGCGATGCGCTTGTTGCCGTCGAGGAAGCCGTGGTTGTTAGCAAGCGACTCCATCAGCGCGGCAGCCTCTTCTTCCAGCGAATTATAATAGCCGGTCTGTGGACGGAAAACCGCAGCTTCAACCGCACCCTTGTCCCGAACGCCGTGCAGGCCTCCGAACAGGTCAATGAGTCGATGCTGCATCTGATAGATTTCCGCGACCGTCAGGTATTCGGTCATCGCATCTGCAGGACGCTACTTGGCAAGGCGCTGCAACAGATCGCGGTTCGCGGCCACCGACTGAGCGAAGGCATCCATCACGTCGCTCCGTACCAAGTGCTGCGAAGGCACAACGTTGTGCAGATAGAACGCGAGCGCCTGTTCCAGAATATAGCGCTGGGATCGGCCGTTCTGCTTCGCGACAGAAACGAACTCGTCGTAAAGCGTAGCGTCGATTTCAGGAGTGAACTTCTTAGTAGTGGCCGTCATAAGGCGAACATACGTCGATCAGACTTTTATCCTAGCCGCACCGCCATCAAAAATCAAGGTAAATCTTGATTTGTCAATACTTGGATATGAATGGCTCCAAGAGCCTGCCTTCCTCCGCGAAACCGTGAGAAAGAGGACGGACCCATCTATCGATGGAGCTTCGCGCGCTGGAGGTTCGCGTCTAACACCAAGCGCGAGCCCTCTGTGCTTCAGACTCCTGGCACTGAGATCCCCACCCCCGTTTGACGCTACTCTCCCTCAGTCTTTACACTCAAGATTAACGTTGTGTGAACGAGCCCCGGGGGGTCTTTGCTCGCAGGACCGTTCGGCCTGGCTACGCGCGCACAGCGGCGAACCGAAAGGAAAACGTGAGTCTCACAGGTACCATCGGCGCACGGAACGCCGAAAAACAGAGCGCCGCTACCAGCGGCGAGACCGTGAAAGACGGCGTCAAGCGCGAGATTTCTGTCGAGATTCCCGCCGACGAAGTTGCGCGCGAAATGGAAGTCATCATCCAGAAGTATCAGAAAGTCGCGCGCCTGCCGGGTTTCCGCTCCGGCCATGTGCCGGCATCGATCATTAAGCAGCGCTTCAAAGAGGATCTCAAGAGCGACGTGGTCGAGGCGCTCGTTCCCCGCTACTTCCGCAAAGAAGCCGAAAAGCTCGGCCTGATTCCCGTCTCCCAGCCGCGCGTTACCGATCTGCACATTCACGATGGCGAACCGCTGCGCTTCAAGGCCAGCTTCGAGATCATGCCCGAGATCAAGGTCGAGGGCTACAAAGAGCTGCGTGCCGACCATCCTGAGATCGAAGTAAAAGATGAGGAAGTGGAAGAAGCGCTGAACAGCGTCCGCGAGCAGCATGCCACCTTCACGGCCATTGAGGGATCGTCGCTTTCCGAAGGCGATTTCGCCCAGGCCTCCATGGATGGCCGCCCGAAAGACGTCGACGACCAGACCAAGCCCGTCCACATGGACGAAGTGCTGATCGAGATTGGCGGCAAAAATACGGTTCCTGAATTTTCCACCAATCTGCGCGGCGCCAATGCCGGAGACACACGCGAATTCGAAGTCGTCTATCCCGAAGACACCAACGACAAGCGCCTTGCCGGAAAAACCTTCGTCTACACGGTGAAGATTCAGGCCATCAAGCAGAAGAATCTTCCTGAGTTGAACGACGAGTTCGCCAAACAACTCGGTGAGTTCACCTCGCTCGATCAGGTCCGCAAGCAAATCCGCGAGAACATGCTCGCCGAGCGCAGGCAAACGGCCGAGCGGGAAGCTAAAGATAAACTTGTCGCCGAGCTGGTTAAGCGCAATGATTTCGAAGTGCCGGAGTCGCTCATCGACCGTCAGATTGATCTGCGCCTCGAGCGCGGCCTGCGCGCGCTGGCGTCGCAGGGCATGAAGATGGAAGACATGAAAAAAATGGACCTGCCGCGCCTGCGGGCAGGCCAGCGCGACCAGGCAGTGCAGGATGTGAAGTCGTCGTTGTTACTGGAACGCATTGCGGAGCTGGAAAATATCGACGTCGGCGAAGACGAATTGAATCGCGAGCTCGATTCGCTGGCCCTGCAGACAAAACAGACTCCGGAAGCGGTCCGCGCTCGTTTGACACAGGATGGGGGCCTCGATAGAATTCGCAACAGAATCCGCAGCGAAAAGACCCTCGAATTTCTGTATCACCAGTCCGCCTGATCCGGAAAATTCCCGGAAAAATTGCGGACCACTTTCGACCCTCCCCATGCAAGGAAAACGTTGCGTCGGGGCGGAGTGTGGCAGGTGAACGTGAAAAATAATAATGATTCCCGAAATGATCCTCACATGATGCTGGTCCCCATGGTGATCGAGCAGACCGGACGGGGCGAGCGCGCCTACGACATCTATTCCCGCCTGCTCCGGGATAACATCATTTTCATCGGCACACCCATTGACGACAACATCGCCAACCTGGTCATCGCCCAAATGTTGTTTCTGGCTCAGGAAGATCCGGAGAAAGATATCCAGCTTTACATCAACTCTCCCGGAGGCTCCATCACCGCCGGCATGGCCATTTACGACACCATGCAATACGTGAAAAACGATGTCATGACGCTCTGCGTCGGCCAGGCGGCATCCATGGCGGCGTTACTTTTGGCATCAGGTGAACCCAAAAAGAGATTGGCACTTCCGAATTCGCGGATTCTAATACATCAGCCGTCTATGGGCGGATTGTCGGGGCAGGCCACCGACATCGATATCCACGCCAGAGAAATCCTGCGCATGCGCGAGATAACGAATCAGTTACTCTCCAAGCACAGCGGGCAGAAACTGGACAAAGTGGAGAAAGATGTCGAGCGCGACTTCATCATGAACGCGCAGCAGGCTAAGGAATACGGAATCATAGACGATATCATCTACAAGACGGCAAAAGCGGTATGATCGGCCTTCGCGCCTGACGCAAGTCAGCGCGGAAAAAACGGCGGGACGGGTCGAAGACGCTGGGGGGCCTGGTCGCCGCAGAGAGATGAAGGAGTAAAGCCGAGTGAAAAATAAGTCGGGAACCGACGAGATTCTACGCTGTTCGTTCTGCCACAAATCGCAGGACGCTGTAGCCAAACTGATCTCGTCGCCCAGCGATTATCCCCGCGCCTACATTTGCGACGAGTGCGTCGCGGTCTGCAATTCGATTCTCGAAGACGACCGCACCGCCACTCCGCCGAGCAGCACTCCCAACCAGCTGCCCAAGCCCCAGGAAGTCAAAACCTTCCTCGACGAATACGTCATTGGCCAGGAGCAAACCAAGAAGAAGCTGGCGGTCGCCGTTTACAACCACTACAAGCGCATCTTCATGAACCGGCAGAAGACCGGCGACGGCATCGAACTCACCAAGTCGAACATCATGCTGATCGGCCCCACCGGAACCGGCAAGACGCTGCTGGCGCAAACCCTGGCCCGCATGTTGGATGTGCCTTTCGCCATCGTCGACGCCACCACGCTCACCGAAGCCGGCTACGTCGGCGAAGATGTCGAGAACATTATCCTGAAGCTGCTGCAGGCGGCCGACGGCGATGTCAGCCGCACCCAGACCGGCATCATCTACATTGACGAAGTCGACAAAATCGGGCGCAAAGACGAGAATCCCTCGATCACCCGCGACGTTTCCGGCGAAGGCGTGCAGCAGGCGCTGCTCAAGATTCTCGAAGGCACCATCGCCAACGTTCCTCCGCAGGGCGGGCGCAAACATCCGCATCAGGAATTCACACCGGTAGACACCACCAACATTCTGTTTATCTGCGGCGGTGCGTTCGTCGGGCTCGATAAGATCATTTCGCGCCGGATTGGCAAGAAGTCGCTCGGCTTCCGCTCGACCGACGACGCCGAAAAAGAAGATTCCCTCACCCTGAAGAAGCGCAGCCAGGAATTGCTTCAGGAAGTGCAGCCCGAAGACCTGATCAAGTTCGGATTGATCCCGGAGTTTGTCGGCCGCCTGCCGGTCGTCGGCATGCTCGAAGATCTCGACGAATACGCGCTCATCGAAATCCTGACCCGCCCGAAAAATGCCATCGTCAAGCAATACCAGCGGCTGTTTGAATTCGAGAACGTCCGCCTGAAGTTCTCCGACGATGCCTTGCGCGCCGTCGCGCGCCAGGCTATGGCGCGTAAGGTGGGAGCGCGCGGTCTGCGCATGATCCTCGAAGAACTCATGCTCGACTTGATGTTCAACCTGCCCAGCCAGAAGAAAGTCAAAGAATTCGAAGTCACGCGGGAAATGGTGGAGAAGCGCACCGCATCCTTCGCCACCATCATGGAAAAGGCCGGATAGTTCCAGCCTCCGGCCAAAGGCGTCCCGGTATTTATTTGAAAAATGGCCACTAAGAGCCATGTCACCGGGGGCCCGGGCAGAGTAGAATTGTATCGGCGGTCGGTTGGCTTTTATTCCAGGGAGACTCTGTGACCACATCCAAGGAAAAGTTCGAATCCAGAAAGTTGCCCATGATGCCCATCCGGGACGTGGTCATCTTTCCCTTCATGATGACGCCCTTCGTCGTGGGCCGCGAATCCAGCGTGCGCGCCCTCGAAGAAGCTCTGGCGGCGGATAAGAAAATTTTCCTCGCGACCCAGCACGACGCCTCCATCGACGAACCCAAGTCCAACGAGATCTACCAGGTCGGCACGATCGTCAATATCGTACAAAGCCTGAAGCTGCCCGACGGAAACATTAAAGTTCTGGTCGAAGGCATCGAGCGGGGCAAGATTCTGCAGGTCGTGGACACCGAAGGCTTCATGCAGGCCACGGTGCGAGTCGCCCGCTACACGGCCGAAGGCAACCCCGCGCTGGAAGCCGGTATGCAGCGCGTGACCTCGCTCTTTGAACAATATGTCAAGCTCTGTCAGGCTTTGAATTACGAGACCATGATTTCGGCCGTGCGCATGGAAGATCCGGCCAAGCTGACCGACGTGATCTCCGCCAACTTGCAGCTCTCGATCGAAGAAAAGCAGGAATTGCTGGAAATTTTCGATCCCTCCGAGCGCCTGACCCGCATCGCCGACGTGCTCGACATTGAAATTGAAAAACTCAACGTCGACCGCACCATCCAGTCGCGCGTAAAGCGGCAGATGGAGAAGGCGCAAAAAGAGTATTACCTCAACGAAAAGATTAAGGCCATTCAGAAGGAACTGGGCCGCGGCGAAAAGAGCGAATTCGACGAACTGAAAAAGAAAATCGAATCCGCCGGCATGCCGAAAGAAGTCAAAGACAAGGCGCTGCAGGAATTGAAGAAGCTTGAAGCCATGCCGCCCATGTCGGCCGAATCCACCGTCTCGCGCAATTATCTCGACTGGCTGCTGGCCGTGCCCTGGAAGAAGCGTTCCAAAGAAATCCGCAATATTTCCCGCGCCGAAAAAGTTCTCAACGAAGATCATTATGGCCTGGAGAAAATCAAGGAACGCATCCTTGAATTTCTCGCCGTCCGTCAACTCGTCAAGAATCCCAAGGGCTCGATCCTCTGCTTCGTCGGACCTCCGGGCGTGGGCAAAACCTCACTCGGCATGTCGATCGCCAAGGCCACCGGCCGCAAGTTTGTCCGCATGTCGCTCGGCGGCGTGCGCGATGAGGCCGAGATTCGCGGTCACCGCCGCACTTACATCGGCGCCCTGCCCGGCCAGATTATCCAGATGATGAAAAAGGCCGGCACCAAGAATCCGGTCTTCATGCTCGATGAAGTCGACAAGATGTCGATGGACTTCCGCGGCGATCCGTCCGCAGCTCTTCTCGAAGTTCTCGACCCCGAGCAGAACTTCATGTTCGTCGATCACTATCTCGACGTCGAATACGACTTATCCCAAGTCTTCTTCGTCGCCACCGCGAACGTGATGCATACGATTCCGCCGGCCTTGCAGGACCGTATGGAAGTTCTCAGGCTGCACGGCTACACCGAGCAGGAAAAAGTCGAGATCGCCAAGCAGTTCCTGGTCAAAAAGCAGATGCTGGCGGCCGGCCTGTCGGAAAAGAACATCAAATTCTCTGACGATGCCATCACCCAGCTGATTCGCTCCTACACGCGCGAGGCCGGAGTCCGTAACCTGGAACGCGAGATCGGCAACGTCTGCCGCAAAGTCGCTCGCAGAGTAGTAAAGGAAGGCGAGAATTATACGGTTGCCATCACCGGCGAAAACGTCAACGACTTCCTCGGCGTCATCAAGTTCCGCGATACCTTGGCGCACGAAAAATCCGAAGTCGGACTGGTTACCGGCCTGGCCTGGACCGAAGTCGGCGGCTCCATCCTGAGCACCGAAGCCAGCGTAGTCGACGGCAAAGGCAAACTCACGCTCACCGGCAAACTCGGCGACGTGATGCAGGAATCCGCGCAGGCCGCCATGTCCTATGTCCGCTCGCGCGCCCAGCGCCTGGGCCTGACCCGCGACTTCTACCGCAACCTCGACCTGCACGTGCACGTGCCCGAAGGCGCGATTCCGAAAGATGGACCCTCCGCCGGCATCACTATCGCCACGGCAATCTCCAGCGCGCTAAGCAAAATTCCCGTCCGCCGCGACCTGGCCATGACCGGCGAGATCACCCTGCGCGGCAAAGTTCTGCCCATCGGCGGGCTCAAAGAAAAACTCTTAGCCGCTCACCGCGCGGGCCTGTTCGAAGTCATCCTTCCCAAGGACAATGAGAAGGATGTTGCCGAGGTTCCCGAGAACCTGCGCAACGCGATGAAGTTGCATTTCGTCGACACCATGGACCAGGTCCTGGCCATCGCTCTGGAATCTCCGCTGCCCAAGCTGGACCCCAAGCTGGACGACGAAGTCGCGCAGCCGCTCGCTCCGCCGCTGACTTCGGGCGGCACCGAAGCGCCGACGGCACATCAATAGGCGCGGGGCCCAGAAATTCCTTCGTGATCCTTAGCGCCCTTTGTGGTGGATGGTTTCGCGTCGGCGGTTCGCTTGACAGCGTCTTGCAGCGCACTTAGATTAGGAGCACTCCAGCCCGCAACAAACCACTGCAGGATTGCCAGGTCGCCAGCACACAGGAGTCAGAATGCCCGGTACCGAAACCAGGAGCGCGGAAGTGGCGCTATTTCCGGAACTCACCAAGGACGAGCCAGAGGCCCGCACCAAGGGCATTCTCCCCTGCCAGGAAATCCGGCAACTGATCCACAACCGGAGCATCCTCGCAACTCCCGGCATTGAAGAAGCGCACATTCAGCCCGCCAGTCTCGACCTGCGGCTGGGCGACATCGCACATCGCGTGCGCGCCAGTTTCCTGCCCGGTCCCAACAGCACCGTCGAATCCAGAATCAAAGAGCTCCGCATGACGCGCGTTGACCTGACCAGCGCGGCGGTTTTCGAAAAAGATTGCGTCTATATCGTCCCTCTCGTGGAGGAGGTAAACCTTCCCCCGGAAATCTCGGGAAAAGCCAATCCCAAATCCACCACCGGCCGCCTTGACATCTTCACCCGTCTCATCACCGACTATGGCGTCGAATTCGACCGCGTGCCGCCGGGATACAAAGGCAAACTCTATGCCGAGGTCGTTTCCCGCACCTTCACGGTCGCGATTCGCGCCGGCATGAGGCTCAGCCAGCTCCGCTTCGTGCGCGGCAATCCCGACACACGCGACAGCACCCTTAAAAAGCTCGACCAGGAAGAAACGCTCGTCTACATGGACGAGGACAGTCCAGTCAAAGCGCTGCTCGATCGCGGGCTGCGCATAACGCTAAATCTTGAGGCCGGCGAGCAAGACGAAGTCATCGCGTATCAAGCCCGGCGAAACGCGCCTGTCATTGAGCTCGACAAGATCGACCACTACGCGCCCGCCGAATTCTGGGAGAGTCATCGCCAGGCCGCCAATAAGAGCCTCATCCTTCATCCCGGCGACTTCTACATTCTGGCCTCGCGCGAGCGAGTGCGAGTCCCGCCCGACTACGCCGCGGAAATGGTTCCTTTCGACGCCTCCGACGGGGAATTCCGCATCCACTATGCCGGCTTCTTCGACCCCGGCTTCGGATACGGCGACAGCGACATCAAAGGTACCCGCGCCGTGCTCGAAGTCCGCGCCCACGAGGTTCCGTTCCTCATGGAACACGGCCAGCTCGTCGGACGGCTCAACTACATGCCGCTGCTCTCCCGTCCCGACAAAATCTACGGCACCAACATAGGCTCGTCGTATCAACAGCAAGCCCTCACGTTGAGCAAGCAATTCAAACGCTAGACGTAGCGGTGAAAGCAAACCCCCAGACCACAACGCTTCGCGAAGAAGGGCGCTGCCGACGAAGTCCTTCGTGGCACTTCGTGTCCTTCGTGGTTTAAGGTCTCCTGGAGGGCTCAAACGACGTCGCCGCTTGCCAACTACTCCCCTGCCATTGCAAACTTGAGCATGAGAGTTCTTTCCCGCTTCCTGGCGGCGGCGACCCACGTCTCCCACTTCCCTGCTCCCACGCTGCCGGAGATCGCCTTTCTCGGCCGTTCCAACGTCGGCAAATCCAGCGTGATCAATTCTCTCGTCGGCAGCAAGCTGGCGCGCACCAGCTCCACTCCCGGACGCACCCGCAGCATCAATTTCTTCGAGATTCGCTGGCCGGGCAAGCCGCAGCCGGAATTGATCTTCGCCGACCTTCCCGGTTACGGCTACGCCAAGATTTCGCGTGAAATCTCACAGGAGTGGCCAACCTTCATCGAGCCTTATCTCAATGAGCGGCCCACGCTGACTCTTTGCGTAGCGCTGGTCGACACCAGCATTCCGCCGCAGCAAAGCGACCGGCAGCTCCTCGAGTTTCTCACCACTCAGGATCGCGACTTTCTGTTGGTGGCCACCAAGAGCGACCGGCTCTCGAAGCCGCAATTGCAGAACTCCCTCCGCACCCTCGCCCAGGAATACCCTGCCGCACGCTTGCTTGCCTACTCAGCCAAAACCGGCGCCGGCCGCGACGAACTGTGGAAACAGATCCGGCAGGCGGCCACCCCCAGAACCGCGGCGGCTGCCGAATCCGGCTCCTCGCATTAGAAAATTCCCACGAGAGAAAATTTCCACCAGCCCATTCTCCTCGTCACCGCCTAATGCCGGTAGGGGTTTCTCCCGATAGGACTAACGGGAGCTCCTGTAAAGGCTCACCTGCAGCGCGTGCAACGGGACTCTCCCGAAATCAGGCGGAAACGCTTTGCTCCGCATCAGGACACCATGGCACACGGAAAAGACGAAGGTATCGCATATCTGACCGCTCTGAAAAGATCGGACAGTACTGGGAGCGCAACCGCGACTGCGCCCGCCCCCGAAGCCAGCCCGGAACGCAATGCAAAATCAGGCGAATCCGGTTCGCAGCTGCCATTTGCCGGCGTGGAGAAGCGGCGCAGTTCGCGCTACCGTTGTGAGGGAGGCGTAGAGATACAGGAAGAAGGCTGCGACGTGCGCACCTGGGCCTCGTTCACCGACATCAGCCTGCATGGCTGTTACGTCGAAGCCCAGGCCACCTACCCCCCTGGCACCATTCTCCGTCTGAAGATGGAAGCCAATGGCATCCACATCGAAACCAAGGGCGACGTTCGTGTCGCCTATCCTTACCTCGGTATGGGAATCGCCTTCGTAGAAATGTCGGAAGAGAACCAGATTCGCCTGAAGCAACTGCTGGGCGTGGTCTCGCGGCCGGCGACGATCATGGGACCGGGACTGGTTTCGCCGCTTCCCCCGACGGCTCCGCAGCACGGTATCCCTCCGATTTCCGATGCGGCCGCAGCCCTGCAGTTGTTGACCAAGTTCTTCGAAGAGCGGCACATGTTAACCCGCGAAGATTTCGTCGAAATCCTCCGCAAGAGTCAACCTGCGCTGAACTCAAAAACATAGGCGTTCGACCGCTCGGCAATACTCGAGCGCGAATCCACCAGTCCAGCCGGCGAACCCGCTCCTTCTTCTTCCCTCCCCGACTGGGCGGCCTCGTTCCAATCAAAGCGCGGCACTGCAGCCGCACAGAATTCCCTTCATTCGCTATCATGAACGAGACATGGCTCTCTATCTCATCACTGGAGTGGCAGGCTTCATCGGATCCTCACTGGCACGGGCGCTGCTCGCTCGCGGCGAACAAGTGCGCGGCGTCGACAACCTTTCCACCGGCAAGCGCGAGAATCTCGCGGACATTCGCGATCGCATCGACTTTCGCGAGGCCGACATCGCCGATCTCGACGCCATGCACAAGGCTTGTGCCGGAGCGGATTTCATCCTGCATCAGGCCGCCATTCCTTCCGTGCCCAAGTCGGTGCTCGATCCGCTGGGCAGCAACCGCGCCAACATCGACGGCACGGTCAACCTCCTCGTCGCCGCCCGTGACGCCAAAGTAAAGCGCGTAGTCTACGCCGCATCCTCTTCCGCCTACGGCGACACGCCCACGCTGCCCAAGCACGAGGCCATGACTCCCGATCCCATTTCTCCCTACGCCGTCGCCAAGCTGGCCAGCGAGCACTACATGATTTCGTTTTACCGCTGTTACGGCCTCGAAACCGTCAGCCTGCGCTACTTCAACATCTTCGGGCCGCGGCAGGATCCTTCATCTCCCTACTCCGGCGTCCTGGCAAAATTCATCACGCAGATGCTACGCGGCGAGCAGCCCACCATCTTCGGCGACGGCGAACAGAGTCGCGATTTCACCTACATCGACAACGCAGTCGAAGCTAATCTGCTCGCCTGCCAGGCGCCAGCCGCCCAAGCAGCGGGAAAAGTCTTCAACGTCGCCACCGGTCGCCGAGTCACCCTGAACGAAACTTTCAAGCTCCTCCAGCCTCTGACTTCCTATTCCGGCCATCCCAACTACGGCCCCGAGCGCGGCGGCGACATCAAACACTCCCTCGCCGACATCTCGAAAGCGGGCGCAGCACTCGGCTACAAACCCAAAGTCGACTTCGAAGAAGGCCTTCGTCGCACCGTGCAGTGGTATCGCGGGAGGTGAGTACGAGCACCGGATCTTAGGCGTTTCAAAACGTAGCCAGCATCGCGCTATCACGGCTCTAACACGCAAGCCAAACGGCGCCACTACCCGGCCACCCCCGAAGACGCCTGTGAATGCTCCTTTTCATCTTCCAAGCGGCACTGGTGCGCACGCCCGCAGCCCGACGCCCGCCATTACGTTAGTTATCTACGTCACCATTACCGAAACCCCTACAGTGATGCACATGACACTTTCCTCGATGGTGGTCTCGCGCGACTGGCAGGAAGTCAGTGTTCTGGAGTGCATTCTCGGCGGTCTCCACATGGATGTCGAAGTCGAAGCCGAACCGGCGCGGGCTCTGGTGCGCCTCAACAAAGCAAAAGTCGACGCGCTCATCGTCGACTGCGACCTCAACGGAAGCTCGCAATTCTTGCGCGAGCTGCAGGCAGCCGACCATCCGCCCAGGACCGTTCCCCTCGTCATCATGGGCGCGCCGCAAACCACGCAAAGCCTGGAGTCGACCGGCGCGCTCTTCGCCTTCGAGAAGCCGATCTCAGTTGAGCAGGCGGTACGCACGCTCTCGGCGGCGCGCAACATGATTCTCGACGGCCGCCTCCGCTACCATCGCGCCGGCCTCGAAGTCCCGGTGTCTTTAACCTCCAGGGGCCAGAAGCCCATGGACGCATTTCTCATCAATCTGAGCCAGGGTGGAATGCAGATCCATACCGACGATCGCTGCGAGATCAGCAAGCCCCTGCAGGTTGCCTTCGACTTGCCCGGAGCCCGATCCGCCTTGAAGGCCCGCGCAGAAATCGCATGGCAGGATCAGCGCGGCAACCTCGGCATCCGTTTCGTGAAGCTGCCTCGCCAGCAGCAGCGCACCCTGCAACTCTGGCTGGCCCAGCAATATTTCGCGCACTAGACCGCGCTGTCAAACGCGCTCTCTTGGCCACTGAAAACTCCAGCGTTGTCATCCTGAGCGCAGCGAAGGATCTATGCAATTCGCCGGCAGCGCCTCACTGCCGCCAACTTGCCTGACTCCTTCGCCTTTGCCGAGGCGCTGTACTCAGACGCTTTGTCCGCATGACAATGGAAAACAGAGGCAACCCGCGTTCCGCTAGCGGAATCGGGCCATCTCCTCTTCCTCTTCCAGATCATATCCAGCCATTCGCGCCAGTCTTCGGCCCGCGCTCATGCCTCCGAAAAGCTTGAAGAATCCCCAATAAAAACCGGCCACGAACGCCGTCGCCCCGCCGGTCATGGCAAACGGCCAGCGCGGAACTTCGCGGGTCACCACCAGAAACACCAGCGCGAAAAGCAGCAGCCCGGCAACAATCGCCAGCGAATTCACCGCCAACGCTAGACCGCTGCTGGAAAGCGGTTGCGACAGCCAGTCGAGTTGCGCCGGAAGCTCGGCCACATGCTCCACGCCATCCGATTCAATCTCACCATATTCGCCCTCGCCGGATTCGCTGTCAGGAAAAAGTTCCATCTCACCCGGCATCAGCGCCCGCTCGGGCCTCGCCAATTCGATCACCTTCAGCGGTCCGCCAGAAACCATCAGCCCGTCGTCCTCTTGAGTCGCGCTGCGCTCACTCGCTTCTCGCAGGCGCCGCGCCGTAACCGACGGCCATCCCCCTGACGTCGGCTCGACCAATCGCAAATCGCCGGGTCTAGTCTCCGTCGGTATTGTCCGGCCGTCATTCCCATGCAGAGCGGCTCCGTCGAGCAGATTCCCAAAAATCCATTCGTTGATCTGCCGGGCCAGCCGCGGAGACAAATCGAGGAAGCGGATGCCGCACTGGCCCGAGAACGTTGCCCACATCACCTCGCCGCGGGTTTCCACGCGCAGCCGCGGATAGCGCAATTCGAAGCGCACCCGCAACTGCTGCCGCGGCCGCACCGCCGCCACCGCCTGCACGCCGATCCCTTCATGGCTCAGGTTGCGGACAATGCCGCCATTCGCTTGATCGAGCGTGACGTAGGTCAGAGTGCGGAGTTCATGCCTGTGATGAGCCCGCGCTTGCCGCGCGGGAGACAGTCCTGCATCCATACACGCACCGCCGGAGAATCGCTGGTCGACCGAGGGCCTATCCGAGAATCTTAGTCTCCTGGCCGGTTATCGACTTAGTAACTCCGCTGGTTCGCCGGGTTGATGCTGGCTCAGCCTGAAGAAATGGAGAAGCGACGTTCTCCGTTAGTGCGTATTCCGCCCCTGCAGCGCGGGGATTTTCAAGGCATGAGGGTCTATCGTCGGATGACTCTGTCTGATCGCAGCGTGCACCGCGAGAGGATTGGTTCCCCCGCCGCTGAACATCGTCTCGATGAGCCCACCGGACTATCCCTCGGCATGGTTGCGTCCCCGCAGTGCCCGCTTCCGTTTCGCCCGGCAAGATCATTCTAGCTCCGCCGCACCATGCGGTTCTCAACCTCCGGCTGGCCCCTGATTCCACCAGAACCGAGGAACGGCCAGACCCGAATCGTGAGCGCGATCTGCTGTCCTCAACACTTAGCCTGAATTTCCTTGAAAGACAGGCGTAAACTGCTGTCATGAAAGCGCTCTTCCTCTGTCTCCTCGCGCTGTCCGTGATCCCCACCACCGGTCAGGAGGAATCGCGGATGAAGGAGATGTACCCACGCTGGGCGAAGGCGCAAAAGTACGCGGCAGAGGGATTTAAACCTCTTGATTGCTTTGCCGGACAGGTAAGGATTCGTGGAAGGAAGGTCACGAGGGAGCCGTTTTCGGTTTTCCTGCCAGACCCTGACAAGAAGTGTTGCGGACCGCTTGTGAAGGGTGGGAGGACAGACGAGCACGGACACTTCTTGGTCGAACCGATGCAAGAGGGCGAGTACTTCGCAAAATTTGAGTTCAAAGGGGTTCAGTATACGGAGAACTTCGCCGTAGTTGAAAGCTACCGGCGGTGTGACGGAACGCATGTAGAAGTCGATTTCTCGGACGTGAACACAGCAAAGCTTCAAACCTATATAGACATCAACGATTCTGACGAACCTTGCCGCGAGAGCCAACCGCAGTGTTACCGGAAGTAGCTTTGACGGCACAAGCGTTGAAATACCCCAATATCACCCATCTGCTGTGAGTCAAAATAGCTTTCCTTGGCGGCGGCTAGCCGCTTCGCTCCTCACGCGGCTTGCTGGCGGCGATTCTGGCGCTCCTGTCTCGCGGCTTCCAACTTGCAGTCCCGTTCCGCGTGGATCTCCCGCTGCCCGGCGAGATCATTCTAGCTCCGCCGCACCATGCGGTTCTCAACCTCCGGCTGGCCCCTGATTCCGCCACAACCGAGGGCCAGCCAGACCCGAATTGTGAGATCGCCTGCTTACGACAGTTACGCGGGTAATCGTGCCGAAGCGGAATCACTTGGTGTCCAATAAAACATGAGCGACATCATGTTTCGGCTTAACAGAATAGTCCGGTACGCCCTGTTAATACCTGCTCTCGCCTTTCCGCCGTTGTCTAGTGCGCAGGGTTGTGAAAGCCCTAAAATGGCATCCGCCGATGAAGCCGTCAGCGCTGTGGACCATGGCGATATCAGGACAGAATTTTGCGCCCGCGTAGCGTTCCGGCTGATAGAGCGGTTACCGAAGGACGAGGCGATTCCAATTCTGATCCGGCATTTGGGTTTTCGCGAGCCGCTCACAAACGCTCCACGTGGTTGGGAGTCGCTATACCCCGCGGTTGACTCCCTCTACAATGTCGGGCTTTCCGCCGAGCAACCGCTGATCGAATTCTTGGCTCAGAATCCGAACGAGCGCAGCATCGAGCGCGCTAACGCGATTGAGGCTCTGGGCCTGATTCGGCACGGGGATGTGGTGCCCACAATCAGGCTGCTACGTCAAAGGAGTGCGGCATTGGCTGGTACCCCAGGCGCCGAGCGTTTGGACGCCGCCGCCCGGGCGATGCTGAAAGAATGGTGCTGGTCAAAACAGCTTCGCCAGCGATGTGAGGAGCGGTTGCGACAACCGGATTGAGACGAAACAAATCCTTAGTTGTCGCAACATCCGGATATCACTCATCTGCTGCGGGTCAAAATAGCTTTCCTTGGCGGCGGCTAGCCGCTTCGCTTCTCACGCGGCTTGCTGGCGGCGGCTCTGGCATTGCTGTCTGGCGGCTTCCAGCTTCCGGTCGCGTTCCGCGTGGATCTCCCGCTGCCCGGCAAGATCATTCTAGCTCCGCAACGACCTACTGTTTCCCAACATCCGTTTGGCCCATGATTCCGCCAAAACCTAGATCGGGCCAGACCCGTATCGTGAGTCCAATCGCTGATTTGAACAACTGAACGACAGTATTCAGCGGCTACGAGGACGGGGCAGATCGAGGTGCCTCAATTCCTACTCCCGCCATCCATTTAACATCCCTTGCATCATGGGGCCGTTTTCTCACTTGAGAAAACACGAGTCGTCCTGAACTTCCATAACCACAATACGATTTCAAGGATGAGCCATGCGCCGATCAGAATATCGCCAATGCTGAACCCAGCGAATCTATCACAGAGAATCAGCACGTGGTCGCCGGGCCGGGCCGCTCGCCAGACACTCACCGGAGACCCGTACTTGCCGAGAACTGGCATCTTACCGCCATTGGCAATCGTTGCGACAGCATTGCATGCGGCTCCGGCGAAACTGAGCAAAGCCCGTCGGCTCTTGGGTCGGTCCAGCCACAGAACGAGAGCCCAAAATCCGATGCAGCACAATAGATTCGGGTAAATCTGCCAGATGATTCTGGCGAGTAGGATCAGCATCTTTTTGCCGGATTCCGTCCTCGCGTGCACGTGAACAGCTCATGCATGTGGGCCTGCCGGTAAAACATTCGCAGCCCGAGCGTACTCTCTGTCCGACACAGTCCCAAGTAAGTGCCGCGAACCCACGCAGCCGCAGATTCGCGCTTTCCGACGTACGGATTTTTGTCCCGTTTCCGATTCTACAGCTTGTGAGCTTGTGCCCAACTCGGCCCGCATCCGCTCAAACCGGCGCGTATGCCCCGGTGGCCTCAATCCCCACCAGCGCCGGCCCGGACTAAGTAAGTCGAGAAAGCACTCCCTTCGCCATCTCGTTCTTGAGCCAGCGCGCTTGATCAGGTCGCCCGCCTCCCCATTCCAGCATCGACGATCTGTTAGTAACGCGTATGCAAATCAAGGGCTTACAATCTCCATGTGCTCGGCTCCTTTCCTTCGAGCCTTAGCTTACTTGAGCGCGCTGACTCTGCTCGGCCCGTTTGTAGCCCGGCACGATTATCTAATCAGCCAGCCTCAGAAGTTGTGGATCAGAGAAGGCGAAGCGGGTGAACCGCCCGTACCGATCAAGGTGTGTCTGTTGGAAACAGTCGATAGTCGGGCTTTTCTACAACTCTGATCGGAAGATGCAGCTCCCATCGATAGATCTTAATTACAGCAATAATCACCGTTCCGTAGACAAGCGCCCATATGCCGAGAATAATACTCTCGTGGCCTTGAAGATAAGCAACCACTACACCTATAGTGAGTGAAACTACCGCATATACCCAATTCGCCTTGTGGAATACCTGTAACTCTGCTTTACAGCTAGGACAAACCGTCGGACTGACGCGAAGTTCGTCCACCCTGAGCGGTGCATCGCACTTGGGACATCGCCCTCTAATCGACACCAGAGCGAATGCAACCGGTTCCTTTCCTTGGGACGGCATAACCAGCCAGAATTATAGTCCGAATGCATTCGCTTTTCAGCGACTTGTGCCAGCGCTCAACCTTGCCATTCGACTGTAGATAATAGGGCGAGGTTCGGACGTGTGTCATGCCCGCGATGCGAATGAACTCCTTGAAGTCGCGAGCCATGAACTGCGGGCCATTGTCCGAGATGATTCGCGGCTTCGCCACCCGGGTACTTCTCCTGGGCTCGCTGCAGGCATCTTTCCATCCGAAAAGGCCTCGTTGAGTGGCCGTCCCGAAACCTGTGCAATACAAACTTTCGGAGACTGTTCAGAAATGCGAAAACGGCGCAGGATGTACTTACCAAAGGACATGTCCAAAGGGTCATCCGGTGGTAATTGAATCCGTTGGAAAAGGTCGTTAACTTACAGGTAAGCCTCATTTAATGGCAACAACCACGACGAATCCGGAAATCGAACGACAGACTGCCCCGGCTGGCGCGGGCGGGGCCGCATGGCCGCGCGATCCCAGCCTGGTTTCGCATTCCGGCGAGCCGTCTTCAGACCGTCCCTCAGGACAGCCCGCGCCCAGGTCTTCTCAACGCGACGCGCTGCAGGCGCTGCTGGCCTTCTCGGCGCTGCACGAACAGGTGCGGCGCAGAAGAGCGCTGGCGGTCAAGCACAAAAACTTTGATGGAAGCGTTTCGGTTGCCGAGTTTGAGCCGCCGGAACTTTTCGTTCTCGATGAAGTGTTGCAACTGGTCGCCGAACGGGCCATCGCCATCACCGGCGCCGACGGCCTGGCCATCGCGCTCGCCGAAAACAACGAGATCGTCTTACGCGCTTCCGCCGGCATGGTGCGGCCCGATGTAGGCGCGCGCATCGACCGCGACTCGGCGTTCTCCGGAGCCTGTTTCCAAAACGCCCAAGTCATCAATTGCGACGACACCGAGACCGACCTGCGAGTGAACGTGCAGGCCTGCCGCAAGCTCGGAGCCCGCTCCATGATCGCGGTCCCGCTCTGCGGCCGCCATCGCGTCATCGGAGTGCTCGAGGCGTTCTCCTCCTGGCCCTTCGGATTCAACGACAGCGACATCGGCAGCCTCACGCTGCTCGCCGAACTGGTAGTCGCGGCCTTGAAGCCCGAGGATGAAGACCGCTTCGCCCACTCGGCGGAAGTGGCAGCTACCACGCTGCAGGCGAATCCGCTGCCCAAGGCCTCGCCAGAGAAGATCATCCCGGAAAAGATTCCGCCGCAACCGGCTGTGGCTGCGCTCGCAGCGCCGCCTGCGATTCCGTCCGCGAAAACGGCAGAAACAAAACCCGCCGACTCGCAGCCGGCAGAAGCAAAGCTCGCGGCAGCAAAGCTCGCACCAGCGCAACTCGGACAAGAAAAGCTCGCACAGGCAAAGCCCGCAGCCACAGCCGCGGAAGAAACTTTCGTTCCCACTCCGTCGACGGCGATTCTGGATGTACCTGCGAGTGAACCCGAGAAAGCTCCGAAGAACGCCGGCGAAATCGCGCTGGCCGAAAAAGATTCGCCCGAGCCTCAACTCACTTTCGGCCAGCTCGAACCCGAAGGTTCGAAACCCCGCATCGGAATGTTGGTCGCTCTGATCTGCATCGTCGTCGTCGCGGCCTTCGCCGGTGGCATCTGGTGGAAGCTGAAGACGGCGCAACTCGGCAGCGCGATGGTGCACACTGAGAACGCGCAGACGAGGACCAGCGAGTCGAAACCCGCAGCTACCGAGAAAGATCTGACCGCTGCTCCCGTGCCCGCTGCTCCCAGCGCAGACTCCGCGTCTCCGGCGCAGTCCAGTTCCGAAGCGAACGATGACGACGCCAGCGAGCCCGACAATTCGCCCGCCACCGCGGAAGAAATGTCGAAGTTTCCCCGCGTCACCGGAATCCGCCACTGGTCTTCGGCCGAGTCCAGCACGGTGGTGCTCGATCTGGAAGATCAGGTGCAGTATGAAGAGCACCAGATCTCGAATCCCAATCGTTTCTACTACGATCTGCGCGACACGCAACTTGCGCCCGGACTTGCCGGCAAGTCGATCGAAATCGGCGACTCGTTTCTCAGCAAGATCCGCATCGCGCAGCCCATGGCTGGCATGACCCGCGTCGTGCTTGAAACCAAAGCTGGCGCCAACGTGGGCCATCCTGGGGTGAGCCTTGAGCCCGATCCCTACCGTCTCGTCATCGAAGTGCGCAAGCCCGGCACCGAACCGAAAGCCGCGGTGAACCTCTTCCCGAACGCGCCGGAAGCGGCGAAGAGCAAACTGGCGATCGTGATTCCGCCTCCGACGAAAGAAGACTTGCAACTGCGGGCGCGCGTGCCCAAGATGCGCATCGTGGTTGACGCCGGTCACGGAGGATGGGACCTGGGAACGGTCGGCCGCCGCGGACTGCTCGAGAAGGATCTGGTGCTCGAGATCGCGCAGCGGCTGGGCAAGTTGCTGGAGAGCCGTCTGGGCGCGGACGTGATCTTCACCCGCAACGACGACACCTATATTCCGCTCGACCAGCGCGCGGAAATCGCCAATCAGGCGCAGGCCGACTTGTTCGTCTCCGTGCACGCCAACTACAGCGATCTGCCTTCGGCGCGCGGCGTGGAAACCTACTACACGAACTTCTTCTCGGCTCCAGGCTCCAAAGATGCAGGCTCCAAAGATGCAGGTCAGAAAGACGCTGACCCGCGCCTCAGCGGCGTGAAGCCTGCGGTGATCCCAACACTCTCAACCGCTGATTTGCACGAGCGAGTCGAGCAGTCGCGGCGGCTGGCGGCCAGCGTGCAGCGCTCGCTGTATGGAACGCTGTCGGCGCAGAATCCAGGCTTGCGCGACCGCGGCGTGAAAGAGGCCGGATTCGTCGTGCTCACCGAAAGCGCCATGCCCGGAATTCTGGCCGAAGTCAGTTTCGTCAGCAGTCCTACCGACGAGCAGAAACTCCGCTCGGACGGCTACCGCGAGGAAATCGCCGAAGCGCTTTACAAGGGCATCGCGCGCTATGCGGCGAGTTCGAAGGGCGTGAAAGTGGCCGCGAAGCAGTCGCTGGTGGTTGGCCGCTAGTGGCTCGCACTGCTTCGCGCGTGCCGTGTTAGAAGTAAGGTGCTGCGAGACTCGACGTAGGATTCGCACAGCAGCTCCTAACGGAACGGATTCTCGATCTGAACACCGTCGATCTGGCGCGCTCCTTGCATATCTTCCGAGAAGAGCACGCTGCATCCAGCCTGTTTCGCCGAGCGAAGGATCAGCGCGTCCCAAAAGGAAAACCTGTGCAGGCGATGCAGGTCGATCGCGGCCAGAACGTCGGCAACCTCCGGAGCGACCACGTCGAACTCGGCGAGCAGTTCGACCTTGCGGCGGGCGACGCGAGCGTCCACCTGCAACTTCCGCGTGGCCGTGACGAAATACTCCTGCAATACCTGCAACGAGACGACTCCTGTCCGCGCGCGACGGTGCTCGGCCACAAGTTCCAGGGCTTTCCGCTGCTTCGCCGGTGCGTCCTTATCGTCCGCGTAGACAAGGACATTCGTATCGAAGAAGCTACGAGCGGGCATTGTCCCGGAGAATATGTTTTTGGTGGGAATGATCCCGCGAATGAATCTCATCGCGGTCGAAACGCCATCCGCGGGAACGGCCTTGACCCGAAAGTTGCTTGAACTCTTTGATGCTGCGCTCGGGATCGTCCCCGCCGGCGAGCGTTTGCAGGTAGTCGCGGATCAACTGGTTAAGGCTCTTGCCCAGAGCCTCTGCCTTTTTGCGGGCGCGAGCTACGAGCTGCTCGTCAATGGAAAGGGTGACGTTCATAGCCACATAATACGTGTACACGTATACGGTGTCAACGAGCGAATCCCCTCAACTGCAAGGACGCATGTCATTGTGGCTTCTGCGCGATTGCCAACAGCCAATCCCTCGCGAGGCTTTGCACCTGTTTCCGGGCCTTGCCGGCGCTGACATCTGTTGCTGCTTTTGCTTCGTTTTTTGCCCGACTTTTTGCGCCGGAAGCAGCATTGGCCTTCAGCTTGCCAACGGAGGGTTCGTCCTCCGGTTCGGCTTTTCGCTGTTGTTCATTCTCCGACTCATTTTCATTTTCATTTTGCGCCTGGTCTTCATCTTCGGCATCGTCATCGAAGTCCTCTTCAAACCACTGGGGGCCGTTGATGCAGGTGGCGCTGACGGTGTCGCGGTCGATGACAATTTCGCCGATATCCTCCACTTCGAAGTCGGCCGCGCGCAGGTTGATGCTGGCTGTCTGCAGGGCGTAAAGGATGAGGCCGGCGGTTTTGTGATCCATGCGGCCGGAGCCGAGCATTTGAATCACCTTCATCAGCGCGACCTGGACGGCGTTGGCGTCTTCGAGCAGGGGTAATTCGAAGCGGCGCTGGGCGGCTGTATCGGCTGCAATTCTTGCCTGTTCGCTGCGAATGCGATCGTGGAAGAAACAGAGGCGCCGGCGGCGGAGAGCGGGAGAGCCGCACTGCGTCCCGTTGACCTTGACATGCTGGCATCGTGGAACATTTTCGAGGCCCATAAATTTTTTTCGCTTCCTCTCTTCTTAAATCTTTTCCCGGTTCAATCTTTTCCCGGCTTCGGACTTTGGGGCGTCGGAGTGGATTGGGGGTATCCCCCCTCCCCCCTCAATCTTTGGAATGTTGGGATTAGCACGAAATTCCCGGCAAAATCCGCATGGCAAAGAAGTTAGGCATCAAAATCCGTGAAACAAAGGAGTTAGAGCCGGGATGCTACGCGTGTGGGCGAAGGTCGCGGCTGGAGACAGGATTGCGCAGTGGAAATTCTCAGTCAAGGTTGGATGTCACAAAGGGGGCTGTGGAAAACATTGGGCCGCTGCGGTGTAGCCGTCTAGAACGGCTCTCCGATTTCGCCGGTGCCGAGGGGAAGTTCCAGGAACGGACCGGGGTTGCAGCGTGGTATCCTTCTGCGTCAAATCGATGTGGCGGGGGTAGAGATGAGGAAAATATTCGTTACCGTGTCTGGCGGTTGCGCCCAAGTCGTCGAGGATACCGTGCCCCAAGGTTTCGTGTTGGAAATCATCGATTTCGACAACATCGTAGCTGGCGATGGCTTTCCGTCGGAGGAGTCGCGGCAGTATTGCGCCGAACACGATCTCTATCAGCCTGCGCGGTTACTTCCGCAATGAATTTGCAGTGCAGGATTGAGCTCAGCCGTGCCTACAAAGCCGGCTCACAGATCGCCCGTGTGCTCAGCGAGGACTGGTGCGGCCGGGAGCTATTTTGCGCGGCCTGTGACTCTAAGCGCTTGCTACCTTCTCGAGTAAACACTCCTGCCGTTGACTTCGTCTGCCCAGTATGTGACCAGCCATTCCAATTGAAGAGTCTCAAGTCCTGGAATCAGAAGAAGATCGTTGACGCTGGCTACGAATCGATGCTTCGCGCGATACGGTCAGACAGGGTCCCCAATCTGCTCATCCTGCAGTATTCGGATGATTGGCTAGTAAGGAATCTGCTGTTGGTTCCTAGCGTCTTCTTTTCGGAGACGGTGATCGAGAAGCGCCCCCCGCTGGCCTCCAACGCGCGAAGGGCCGGATGGGTAGGCTGCAACATTCTTCTGGATCGGATCCCGCAGGACGGGAAGATTCCTATCGTGTCGGACGGCTCGACGGTGGCTGAGCGGCAGGTTCGAGAGGAATTCTCTCGCGTCCGGAAGCTGGCGGACGTGCCGCCCTCGATAAGGGGTTGGACGCTCGATGTCCTTACCACCATACGCAGGTTAGGTAAGGAGCGCTTCACCCTTCAGGAGCTCTATCAACTTGAGCCCTACCTTCAGCGTATTCATCCACGGAACCAAAATGTGCGTCCGAAAATGCGTCAACAGCTCCAAGTGCTTCGGGACCTTGGCCTGGTCGAGTTCATAGGTCCGGGGAATTACGCGCTTCGCGGTAAATCCTCCTGAGTTTCGCGGGTTCTTACCCATAGTGGGTTAAGAGGTAGATGAGGTCGACGGATTCGTCCTTGATGTGCTCGCGCAGGACGATGAGGTTGTCGCCGTAGTAGAGCTGATTCTTTTCCACTGCGGCGTGATTCTAACGCGGATTTGGGCTGTAGGGTAATTGCTAGTTTGGTATGTGTCTTGAAGAGCCGACCCTCAGGCGCTAAAGCGCGTATTCGTTTAGAGGGCTTAGCGGCACGACTTGAAGTCGTGCCCTTCCCGGGCCCTGCTCGGACAGGCTTTTTCCACAGCCTCCAGAAGCTTCACCCGGCACTTCCGTGCCGGGCTTTCACATGCTGCCGCTTCGCGGCTAGAGTTTCGTGGGTTTGGCCCCACTGCTCTCCCGGAAATTTAGTTCTCACGCGCGCTCTTCCGGGCTGGGGCGGTGCTGGACGGTTGCGTTCCCTCGGCGGCTGAAGCCGTTCGAGGTCTGGTGTTTTTTCGGCACGACTGAAGTCGTGCCCTTCCCGGGCCGTGCGCGGACAGGCTTTTTCCACAGCCTCCGGAGGTCGTGCCCTTCCCGGCACACGCTGGGCAGGCTTTTCGGGCTTACCCCGGACTTAGGTCCGGGGCTATGTTGTGCCGCCCCTCCGAGTGTGCGTGAGAACCCGTGCCGTCCCTGCGGGACTCAGGTGTATTTCCCGCTTCACCCGGCACTTCCGTGCCGGGCTTTCACATACTGCCGCTTCGCGGCTAGAGTTTCGTGGGTTTGGCCCCACTGCTCTCCCGGAAATTTAGTTCTCACGCGCGCTCTTCCGGGCTGGGGCGGTGCTGGACGGTTGCGTTCCCTCGGCGGCTGAAGCCGTTCGAGGTCTGGTGTTTTTTCGGCACGACTGAAGTCGTGCCCTTCCCGGCGCACGCTGGGCAGGCTTTTCGGGCTTACCCCGGACTTAGGTCCGGGGCTATATTGTGCCGCCCCTTCGAGTGTGCGTGAGAACCCGTGCCGTCCCTGCGGGACTCAGGTGTATTTCCCGCTTCGCCCGGCACTTCCGTGCCGGGCTTTCACATGCTGCCGCTTCGCGGCTAGAGTTTCGTGGGTTTGGCCCCACTGCTCTCCCGGAAAATTTAGTTCTCACGCGCGCTCTTCCGGGCTGGGGCGGCGCTGGGCGGTTGCGTTCCCTCGGCGGCTGAAGCCGTTCGAGGTCTGGTGTTTTTTCGGCACGACTGAAGTCGTGCCCTTCCCAAGCACGCTGGGCAGGCTTCGTCATTTCGAGATTACTTTTGCGGGGCGGTGGTCTTTTTCGAATCGGTCTCTTTCAAATAGGACGCGCTGAGGGTGCGTTTGCTTTGGGCTATGGGGAGGAGCGTGGGATAGAACTGGACGAAGGTTGTGTCGACGGCGGCGTGCTGGGCGTGGCAGGTGTAGCAGTCCATGTTGGTGGGAACCATTTTGGCGGTCTTCGCTCCATCGAAGATGAAGAAGGCCCACTTGCCCGGGAAGCGCGCTTCGTCTTTTACGTGGGCCTCGATGCCCATGATCTCAGTGCCCTGGTAGCTGCCTTTCTGGTTGATCGAACCTTTGTCTTCGCCCATGCGGCCTTCGAGCACGAGCACGGTTTTATCGGGCCAGGTTCCGGTTTCGACGAAGGCTTTGTAGGATTCAGGGTTGACGAAGACGTTGTCGAACATGTGGTGGCCCATCGATAGAGTGGGGTTGTAGCTCATGTCGAAGCCGGTGGTGAGGTAAATCCACTGGCGATAGTTTTCGGGCAGCTTGAGTTGGGAGTCGGCGGTGTATTGCGGGCCGGCGACGGGCGGCGGGGCGGAGTTGAGTAACGCAGCCGAGGACAACAGAATGGTTCCGGCGAGTAATAAGGTTGTCTTTTTGTTCATCTTGGTCATCTTTCAAGAAAGTGGTCGGGAATGCGCTTTGGCCAGATTTCCTTTTATTGAGCTTACGCGGAGCTGTGTTCGGGACTATTGTATGCCATGCCTTCTGTATGCAAGCCCTTCTGTTCCCTGGTGGGTGTCGGGGTTTGGCGGTTCCTGGAACGTCAGAGGCAGAGTCAGAGTCAAAGTCAGAGTCAAAATCAAAATCGAGATCAAAATCAAAGTCAAAGTCAAAGTCAAAGTCAAAACCCCCACTTCTCGCGCAGAAGGCGCGCGAGAAATGGGGCACCCTCCGGGGCACCCTCCGGTTTCTGAATTGAATTCGGCTTCGGTTTTGCTGGTGGGTGTCGGGGTGTGGCGGTTTTCCCTGGAGCATCAACGTCAACGTCAAAAACCCACGATCAACGTCAACGTCAACGTCAAAGTCCCCACTTCTCGCGCAGAAGGCGCGCGAGAAATGGGGCACCCTCCGGGGCACCCTCCGGTTTCTGGATTGATTTCGGCTTCAGTTTCCTGGTGGCAGGCCGCCGTATTTCTGGAGCCACTTCAACTCTTCTCTTACTTTGATCTTGCCGTGCCAGGGATTCTTGCTGAGGCTGTGGCCTTCGCCGGGGAAGATCAGCAGGGCGTTGGGGATGCCCAGCGAGTAGAGGGCGTGCTCTAACAGATAGTCTTCGAGGACGGCGACGCGGATGTCGTCGGCGCCGGCGACCATGTGGGTCGGAGTCTTTACTTTGTCGATTTGGAAGATGGCGGCTTCGTCGTGATAGCGCTGGGGGACTTCCCAGGGGCGTCCGCCTAAGAAGTAGGCGTCGTCGTAGGTGGTGTCGTCGTTGCCCCAGTTGGCGAGGTGCTCGACGGCGCCGGCTCCGGTGACGGCGGCTTTGAAGCGCGTGGTCTGGGTGATGAGCCAGTTGGTCATGTATCCGCCGTAGCTGTAGCCGCCGACGGTGAGGTGGTCGGGGTCGGCGATGCCGTCTTTGACGAGGGCGTCGACGCCTTCGAGAATGTCTTTGCCGGGGCGGGAGACGATTTGGGGAACGATCTGCATGAGGAATTTGTCGCCGTATCCGGTGGAACCGCGGTAGTTGGGCTCGAAGACGAGCCATCCGTTGGTGGCGGCGAGCGCGGCCCACTGGTACCAGTCGGCCTCGAAGTGGTTGCCGTCGGCGTCGGCGGGACCGCCGTGGATGAAGGTGAACATGGGCAGGTGCTTGCCTTCAAATTTGCCGGGAGGGTAGATCAACATGCCTTCGACGGTGGTGCCGTCGTCGGCTTTCCATTGGTAGGGCTTGCCCTGGGGGAGATCGCGCTCGGCGAAGAGATGGTTGAAGGAGGTGAGGGGGCGGGCGGTTTCTTCGTCTTTGTCTTTCTGATTCAGCAGCAGGTTCGGGCCTTCGGCGAGATAGACTTCCTCCGGCTGAGCGAGTGAGGAGAAGGTGAATGCGACGCGCAAGGTGTACGATCCTGTAGATACCTCTTCGTACGTACCTTTTTGTCCGGCGAAGATGTGGAGCGAGTCGGCGGGACTGGCGGCGGCATACATCTGGACTTCGGTGCCGAGGCGCGCGGTGACGACGACTCCGTTTCCGTAGGGGTCATAGCTGACGATCTGGCCGGGGAAGTCCTTGGCCCACTGCTCGACTTTTCCCGTGCCGGTGTCGACCCAATAGAGATGCGGTTGCAGATCGCGGTAGGGACCGGAGACGTCGCCGATTTCGACGCTGAAGAAGATGTGGCGGGAGTCGGCGGCCCAGCGAGGGCGGGTTTCGACGGCGGTATTGTGCGTGAGGCGGAGGGGCTGGGCGCTTCCCGAGCACGGCCGGGCTGCGCCCGGCGGACAGCCGAGGGCGGCTGTCCCTACATTTAGATCGATGGTGTAGAGTTCGACGTCGTCGTATTTTTCCTGGCGCTGGTTGATGGCGTTGGTGAGGAAGGCCAGCTTTGCGCCGTCGGGGGAAGCGAGGAGAGCGTCGACGCGGAGAGGGGTGGTGGCGAGCGCGAGTGCGCCCGGAGTGAGATCGTCGGCGTCTTTGTCGGAGCCTTGGTCGGAGCCGGCATCGGACTTCGCGGGCGCGGCGGTGTGGCGGGCTAAGGCTGAAGGCAGGTCGAGGGCGAAGATGGTGTCGCCGCGCTCGGCAGTGCGGTATTGCACCACATCTTTCCAGTCTTTTTTGTAGGCGTCTTTTTGCGACTTGGTCCAGGGCTGGCGCGTGGCGAAGTAGAGAGTCTGCGAGTTGGCGGACCAGGCGAAGGCGTGGACGTCTTCTGCTCCCTGAGTGATGGGGAAGGCTTCGCCGCCGTTGGGCGAGATGAGGTAGAGCTGGGTGGTTTCTTCGTCTTTGTCTTTCGAGTCGGAGCTGGAGTCAGAATCGGAGTCCGAGTCTCCGGATTTTTCGGTCGAGGATTTGCGCTCGGAGAGGAATGCGATCCAGCGGCCGTCGGGAGACCACTTGGGCTCGGAGTCGTGGCCGGATTGGGTTAGCTGAATTAGCGAGCCGGTCGCGCCGTCGTCGTGCGCTTCATTCTTCTTTCCGTCCTTGTGCTTTCCGTCCTCTTTTCCCGGTTCGCGCCAGAGCCAGAGATCTTTGCGGAAGATTTGCTGGTCCCAGTCGGCGCGCTCGGTGCCGATGATGACGGACTTGCCGTCGGGGGAGATTTCGAGCGCGTTGAAACTGACGGCGTTGAAGAATTCGTCGAGCGTCAGTTTGGGCAGAGTTGTTGGCGCGGGCTTGGTTTGGGCTTGAGCGAGAGTTGCGAGCGCGCAGAGAAACGGCATCAGGACAACACAGGCAGTTTTCTGGATTCGGATCTGGATTCGCATAGAGTTCCCGGTGGGAAGAAGCGTTATACAACGCGGGATTCGTTGGGGGCAAGTTTGTGATCCGCAGTTGCGTCCGGTGTAACGGAGCAGCGCCATATCAGCCAGAGCAGCGCGGCGAAGACTGGGACGGAGAGTTGGAGGTGCGTCCAGCGGGACAGGGGGCCGAACAGCGGCAGGATGAAGGCTAGATAGAGAAGGAGGATGAGAGGCTGGGAGAATCCCCACTTCTGGCAAAACCGGCCAGAAGTGGGGCACCCGCTCGTTCTGTAAGTGAGAATCCAATCGGCTAACAGCAGGAAAACCGGGGCGAGGACCAGCAGGTCATAGACGAAGAGATGAGGATTGACCAGGACTGCGGCCAGGACCAGCGCGGAGAAACGCGGCGCGAGATTGGAGGAATGTCTGCATGCGGCGGCGGCGATGGCGATGACGGCGATGGAACTGAGGACGTAGAGGGTCAACGCCGCGTTTGGCCAGGGAATCAGAAGCGTCCAGAAGGAACGGAGCGAGTGCATTTGGATGTGAGAATCGGCAGGCTCGGCTAATGCCATCCAGCGCGACATGTGCAGCAGGGTGTTGAAGTAGGCACGCATCACCGCGGAGCCGAAGATGGCCCAGGTGAGGGTTAGCTGCGCGGCTGCGGAGATGACGAGAGCGGCCAGGGCGCGCCACGCTTGGGCGAGGAGAAAGACCAGCGGAATCGCGATGAGAAACTGCGGTTTGAAGATGAGGAGGCCGAGGGCGAATCCGGCAAGCCAGTCGTGTTTGGCGCGGAATGCGAATAGAGCTGCCGTGAAGCAGGCGAGGAGCAGAGCGGAGAGCTGTCCGCGGACGAAGAAGTGGAAGAATGGCGGGAACGCGATCGCGGCCCAGATGACAAGTCCCGCGTGTCCGCTGAGGTTGGGACACAGGCGCCACGCGAGATAGAGGCAACCGAAGTAAAGCAGAACGCTGAATGCCACCCACAGGCGGGCAGCGGCGGCGAAAGACAGGCGCGTGAAGGGGACGAAGAGCAGTCCAACTTGTGGGCCGTAAACCGTGGGCAGGCGAACACGAGTCGGCGGATGATGGCCTGCCTCGTCAAGGATGGCGCGCATCTCATCGAATGCGGCTTGCTGGTCGAAGAGCTGACTGGTGCGATGCTCTGCGATCAGACGCGCTGAAATGTAGAACTGAATGAAATCCTGGAACTTGATATTTCCGGCGCGGTCGAAGAGGCCGGGCGTGGCGAAGTCGACGGCGCAGACTCCCCACAGGCAGAGAGCGAGGATGATGGCCTGCGCGCGCAGGCGGCGCGGCGTGAGGTAGGTCGCGAGGGAGTCAATCCATGTGATCGAGTGATTGCTCATTGAATGTCATGGCTACCCAAGCGAGTGCCGGCACACGCGGGTGCCGATGCACGCGAGATCCCTCCGCCCGCTCGTAAAAACGCGGGCGTTCGGGATGACGCTTTTAGACATAAGGACTTTACGCCTGCTGCTCACGGAGCAGGCTCGGCGTTTTTGAGCGCGTCTTCGAGCGTTTGCAGCGAATGGGGAGCGCCTTGGACGATGCGCCAGCCGTCGTCATATTCGCGGAATCCGACTACGCTTTTGTAATGAACATCGCTCGAGTAGAGCGCCGCGCCGATTTCGTCGACTGGAACCCACTTCCAGGTAAATTCAACATCGGCGACGGTGCCTTGCTTGCTGATTCCGGTGACGGCATCGAGCGTTCTGCGGGCAACCGGAATTTCGATGGACGGCTTCGTGGTTTCTTCGGCAGGGACAATGGTTCGGACGGTTTCGACGCCGGAGGGAGTGAGTAGGATGTCCCAGCACGGGGCGGGAGTCAGAGTTGGCGGGCAGGCGATGGTGGTGGCGGAGACCCAGCCGTGGTGCTGGAGGACGAGATTTTCCGGAGTGGCGTACTCCTTGTTGGAGACGATGCCGGTTTGCAGGGTGAACTGCTGCGGGGTTTTGAATGGATCGGAAGCCGCGATCAGGTCGGCGGCTAGGCGGCGGGTGAGGAGGTCGCGCGGGGAGCAGGCGGTGAGCAGGAACAGCGCGACTAAAGCGAGGATTCGTTCGATTCGCATGAAATGAGCTGTGGTCGGGCGGCCGGGCTTTCGCCCAGGCCGGACGGCCGAGGCGGCCGTCGCTACATGAGCCGTGCTCCACATGAGTTGTTTGAGCGCCGCAGTCAACGAGTTGTGATTGTAAATAAACGCGAGTGTTTTTGTGGGAGGAAAGGGTGGGAGGTGATCTGACCGTCGAAATTTCTGGCCCAGCGGCCGGGGATTTGCGCGGCACAACTGGGGCAGCGGCCTTCGGGAGTGAGGCGGTAGTTTTCGATGTGGTAGCCGTAGCGGCTGATTAGCGTCTGGCTGCAATTGGGACAGCGCGTATCTTCCCAGTGGCCGACTGTGCCGGGAAGGTTGCCAGCGTAAATGTAGCGCAGGCCGGAGTCGCGGCCGATTTCGGCGGCGCGCAGCAGGTCTTCGACGTTGGTGTTGCGCTGGCTGGTCATTTTGTAATCGGTGTGGAAGGCGGTGACGTGCCAGGGGATGTCGGGAGAAATGGCGGCCAGGAATTCGGTGAGCTGGCGAAGTTCGGCGGCGGAATCGTTGAAGCCGGGGATTAAGAGGGTGACGATTTCGAGCCACAATCCCATCTGGTGAATGCGCTTGATGCTGTCGAGGATTGGGCCGATGCGGCCGCCGAGCTCGTGGTAGTGGCGGTCGTCGAAACTCTTGAGATCGACTTTGTAGAGATCGATCCAGGGACGGATGTATTCGAGAACCTGCGGCGTGCCGTTGCCGTTGGAAACGAATCCGGTGAGCAGACCGGCGGCTTTGGCTTCTTTGAAAACGGCGACCGCCCATTCGCTGGTGATGAGCGGCTCGTTGTAGGTGCTGACCAGAACTTTTGCGCCTTGAGCGAGCGCATCGCGCACAAGCGATTCGGGAGACGCTTCGAGCGGCGGGGAGACTGCGTTGGGATCGCGCAGGGCTTGCGAGGTAACCCAGTTCTGGCAATATCCGCAGTGGAGGTCGCAGCCGAGCATTCCGAAACTGTAGGCGAGCGCGCCGGGATGAGCGTGGAAGAATGGCTTTTTTTCGATGGGATCGCATTGCATTCCGGCGGTGTATCCCCAGGGAACGTAAAGTGTCCCGCCGCGGTTGTAGCGGACTTTGCAGACTCCGGGCTGGCCTTCGGGGATGGGACAGCAGTGTCCGCAGGAAAAACAGCGGACGCGATTGTGGTCGAGCTTTTCGTAGAGCGACGGGTCGGCCTGGCGGACTTGCTGGTCGAGGATGGTGCGGAGGGTGGGCACGGGAGCTCTGTGGATATTTTAGACCCGGTTGCGTGGGCGGCGTCCTGCAAACTGTCGAGCTTCGCTCGACCGGACAGCCGAGGGCGGCTGTCCCTACAAAATCTTGAGTGCGACAGCCGAGGGCGGCTGTCCCTACATAAATCTAGCGGGTATTTTGTTGGTGGGCGGCCGATGGCTTGATTGGAGATTGGTGCTGCTGGAGCCAGCGGCTGGCTTCGAGTTCGATGGAGGTGACTTGATCGCGGGTCAACTGGGCGCTGGCCACCGGCGCGAGAGCCTTGCTGGTCTGGTCGCCGCTGGCGCGGGCCAACGCCATCCAGAAGTAGGCCTGAGTGTAATTCTGCGCGGTGCCGCGACCGGTCAGATACATGGATCCCAGCTTGGATTGAGCCGAGACGTTTCCTTGTTGGGCGGACTTGCTGAACCATTCAAAGGCCTGGTGCTCATCCTGCGGGACGCCCTCGCCTTGTGCGTAATGCAGGCCCAAGTCGTTTTCGGCGGCGGGGTCGCCGTTCTCGGCCATTTGTCTGAGTTGGTCGAGGATTGCCGAGTCCGACACCGTCTCGAGTTGCGGCGCTTGCGAGGAGGCGAGCACGGTTTGCAGGTGAGGCTGGCCGTGCTCTTCGAGCCGGGATTGAATGAATGGCGCCAGAAGATAGCCGAGCACAAAGAAGATCGTGATGGCGCAGGAGATGAGAAGAATGAGAAGCGACCGGGGCAGGTGAATGCCGCCGGAATTTTTCTCCGGCAAATCTTTCGCGGGGTTTTCTTCCTCGGGGATGGAAGCGAACAAAACGCTGCCGGGCGCGGGCGCGAACGGCTGGGCGGGAGCGGGGCGCAAAGGCGGGAGGTTCTCGGCGCGGGCGGCGCGGTTCACCGCGGCGATCACGGTTTCAGCGAAACGCTGCAGCACCCGGCCATCGTTTTCGGTGAAGGTGCTGGGTTCCTCGGAAAGAGCCTCGATGATGCCGATCGATTTCTCGCCGATGCGCACGGGAACGGCGAGGATGGAGCGGATGTTGAGGACACGGCAACTTTCGCGATCGACCCGGGGGTCGAGTTCGGTGTCGTCACAACGAAGGAGGCGGCCGGTCTTCACGCATTCGCCGGAAAAACCTTCGCCCACCTGCAAGCGCGCGTCGATGGGCGGGGCGAGTGCACCGGAACTGGCGCGGCATTGCATGATGTTGGCGTCGGAGCCGGCGAGAGCGATGGCGACGCCGGAAGCGCGGACCAGAGTTTGAGCGCGCTCGGCGATCAACTGGAGAGCGGCGGAAAGATCTCCGCCGAGCGCCTCGACCTGGCGCTGCACGGCGGTCACGGCAGCGAGACGGTCAGTGTAGTCGGGGAGCGACGGAAGGTGCAGCGCGGCGGAAGACGCAGCCAGAGCGGCGTCATCGGCGTTGGCCGCGCCGGCCATGGCATTCAGGAACAACCACTCACGCAGACGAAAAAGAGAAACCGGCGATACGTCGAAAAAATGCAGGCCGGCGAGGCCGGAGGAGTTGGACCAGATGACTTCGCCGGTGGTGAAGATCTGTCCCTCGGACTCAGCGAGATCGAGACACAGATTGACGCGGCGCTTGACTTCGAGAGGAGTGTTGCAATGGATAGCAGCGCCGTCTTCGCTGAGATTGACGATCTCGTGGAGATCGAGCATCGCGCCGCTTTGAGATTCGTCAGTGAAGCTGGCGTAGGCGGGCGTCTGGATCTTGTGCCGCACACGGCGGCGACGATTGGGTAAAGGCGGTTGAAGCGCCGAGGTTTTGGCAGCCATGGGAGGGCCCGAGTACTTTGTTGCTCCCATATTAACGCGGGAATGTGGAAATGTAAGCAGAGAAGAAAAAATCAGTAGGACGACGGGTGGATTCGGGAAGGGCAAGGGTTCAGGGTTAAGTCCAAGTCCGTGAAAGCAGACGAACCCGAGATGGAGAACCGGAGGTGTTCATTCACGAACAGCGACGATCCATTTTTGGACAAGGCGGAACGCCGCAGAGGTCGGCAAATTAAGATATCTCGCGGTAGATAAACGATTTAGGTGTGGAAGGCGGGTTGGCATGGAGAATGCCGCGACTGGCGATATGGCGGGGTGTCTCTAAGGGCTAACATGCATACTCTATTGCAGGATCTTCGGTTCAGCATGCGTACGTTGCGCAAATCGCCGGGATTTGCGCTCACGGCTCTCCTGACACTGGGGTTGGGAATCGGGTCGGTCACGGCGGTATTCAGCGTGGTAGATGCGGTTCTCCTGAAGCCATTCGCCTTTCGCGACCCTGGAAGTTTGATCATCGTTCGGCAAGTGGCCCGCGAGCGGAACGAGCCGCCGGGTCCGGATAATTACAAGCAGTATCTCAACTGGAAAACCAACTCGAAGGCCCTGGCCGATGCGGCGATCTTTCGCAACCGGGGTTACAGCGTGTCGTTATTTGGCAACACGTCTAGCGACACCGATCACCCGAGCATTGTGAGTGGGCTGGAAATCTCTCCTAATTTCTTTTCCGTTCTCGGCGTGCGGCTTCTTCTGGGGCGAAGTTTTCTGCCCGCAGAGACGATCGAGGGGCGGGATCAGGAGGTCATTCTCTCGTGGAGCGCATGGCAGAAATATTTTCACGGGGATCCTGACGCGATTGGGCGCACGGTGCGCATGGGCGGGATCCCACAGATCGTCGTCGGAATTACGCCACGAGGATTCAGCTTCCCGCACATGAAGGAAATGTCGACGGCGGTTTGGCAGCGTGGGGTCGAGCCTTACGAGGTCTTCAAACCGCTCTTGCCCGACATGTCGGACAGCGGCAATCACAATTATCTCGTCGTGGGCCGCCTGCGGTCTGGAGTGGCTCTGGCGCAGGCACAAAGCGAACTGGACGTGCTGCAACAAGCGTATGCGCGGAGCGTTCCGAGCGCCGCCGCCGATACCGGCGTTCTGGTGGAACCGCTGACACAGGAGGTGACTGGCCGGGTGAGCACGGCGCTATGGCTTTTGCTGGCAGCTGTTGGAGCGGTGCTGCTGATCGGGTGTGTGAACCTTGCCAACCTGCAACTGGCGCGCGCTGTGACCCGCGAGCGCGAGCTGGCGGTGCGGGCGGCGCTGGGCGCGGGAACTGGCCGTCTGGTGTGGTCCACATTGACGGAGAGCCTGGTGCTGGGGGTGGTTGGCGGCGCGCTCGGCATCTTATTGTCGTTCACCGGGGTGCAGATGTTTGTGGCCGCCGCTCCTGGGAGCTTGCCGCGTCTGAACGAAGTGCATGTGAGTTGGCCGGCACTGCTCGCGGCGGCGGGGCTGTCGATCATGACGGCGCTGCTGTTTGGGTTGTTGCCAGCGCTGAGATCGATTCGCGTCGATCCGCAGCGGGCTATGCAGACCAGTCCCACTCGCATCGCCAACACCCGCGAAGGACAGCGCACACGAAATCTGCTGGTGGGCGGAGAGGTTGCGTGCACGGTAGTTCTACTCATCGTCACCGGATTACTGGTTCGCAGTTTTTCTCAGCTGCTGACGCAGGAACGCGATTTCGATGCCAGCCATATCACGCTGGCTGGGGTGAGCCTCAGCACTCCCCGCTACGGCAATTCACCAGAGGAAGCCGGCGCAGTGCGCCAGAGTTTCATCGATCGTACGCTGACAAACCTGAGTCAGTTGCCCGGAGTCGAATCGGTTGCTATGACCAGTGAACTGCCGATTGCGGGCGAAACCTGGGTGAGCAGCATCGTCCGCAAGGAGCGCCCCTTGCCTCCCGGACAAGAACCGAACGCCAATATCCGATGGGTAAGTCCGTCTTACATCAGCACGCTGAAGATTCCTCTTCTCGCCGGCCGCGATCTTCAGCCTTCCGACCAGAACCATCCGACCAACGTGCTCATCTCGGAGCAGGCGGCGCGCGAGGCGTGGCCTGGCGAAAATCCGTTGGGAAAAACATTTGAAGTCGGTGGAGAGAACGCTTACACAGTTGTCGGCATCGTGGCCGACGCGCGCATCAATGACCTGAAGCGGACTGCCAGCATGGTGTATGTGCCGTACTGGGATAATCCGTGGTGGAGGGCGTACTTCTTGATCCGCAGCCCGCAGCCGACGGCCGCTCTTGCCGATTCGATTCGCCGGACGATTTGGAACGTTGATCCGGAGGTTGCGATTTCGACGCTGAAATCGCTGGACGATCAGGTGAACGATTCCGTGGCGACGGAACGTTTCCAGGCTATGCTGCTGTCGAGCTTTGGCATGGCAGCGTTGCTGCTGGCCGTGCTGGGGGTTTACGGCGTGCTGGCGTATTCGGTGTCGTTGCGGCAGCAGGAGTTTGGCATTCGCGTGGCGATGGGTTCGGGCAAGACTGCGTTGGTGCGACTGGTGATGCGACAGGCGGCAATTCCGGTGGTGGGAGGGATTGTGGCTGGCCTGGCGCTGGCCTCCGGAGCGACGCGGTGGATCGGCAGCCTGCTCTACGAAACCAAAGCGGGCGATCCGGGCGTGATCATGGCCAGTATCGGACTGCTGTTGGCGGCGGCGTTTATGGCTGCGCTGCTGCCAGCCCGGCGTGCCGCGTCGGTTGATCCGATGCGGGCGCTGCGAACCGAATAATCTTGGGTTCTTAGCTGGCCTTGCGCAGGAGTTGGGCTTGATGGATGGTCGAGATGCGGGAGATGGCGGCGACCATCATGCTGGAAAGAAGTTGCATGGTCGCGACGTCGCGTTCGTCGAAGGCTCCGGGCGAGGAGGACAGAACCTCGAAGACGCCTAAAGTGCGGCGGTAGTGGCGCAGCGGCGAAACCAGAATGGAGCGCACGCCGAGACGGCGGCAACTGGCGAGGTCGACACGCGGGTTGCGTTCGGCGTCGTGGCAGAGCATGACTTCGCCGGAGCGGACAGCTTCGGCGGAGATGCCGGATTCGGTTTGCAGGCGAACTCCCAAGTCTGGGGCGGTGCGGCCAGCGCGGGCGCGGCAGACGATTTCCTCGCCGGCGCGCAGGGCGATGGCGGCTCCGGTGGCGCCGGTCAGGTGCTGGGCGCGCTCGGTGATGGCGCTGATGGCGGGCTCAAGATCGAGTTCGGCGGGATGAATTTCGAATTCTTCGATCGTTCCCCCTTCGATCGTTCGCCCTTCGATCGTTCCCCCGGTGAGGGGTACGGCGCGAAATCCTGAGGCGGGGTGCGCGGCATTGGCTACGCGGAGCTGGCTGCGCAGAGCCACGGACGGCATGCGAGCGTGGTCGAAGTTCGCTAGGGCTGGGTCATGCAGGGCTGGATCAGGCAGGGCTGGGTCAGGCACGGTGCGCAGCAGGTCGCGGACCAGATTATTGAGTTCGGAGTCGGTGATGAGATGCGCCGTCTGCTCGCGGCTGAGCGAGCCGCCGAGGACGCGCGACAGGCCGAGCAGGGCACGGCTTCCGCAGGCGAGGCAATGCGGCGTGCTGCTGGTGCTGATCAGCTCACACTGAACGCAGAAGGTTGCGGACTGCAGCGGAACAAAATTCGCATCCTGAAAAGACTTGCCATAAACAGTCGTGCCAAATCTGGACTTGCCAAACATGATTGCCTGACCTCGCTTCGCATGGGTGCCACTGAAGGTAAACAGATTGCGAAGGGCGAAAAAGTAACAGCAGTGGTTCCCGTGTGGAAAACTGGCATGAAATGCAACAGCTTGCGGGAGAGTGTGCAGAATCTTGCGGCCGGATCGCCTCAGAGGACTTGCTGGATGCCGGGTTTCGGAGGGTTATTTTGTGTGAGTGGTATTGCTTTCCGGGCGAGGGTCAGGCTACACTCTAAAGACGTTGCGGCGCATAACGCCGGAACGATGGGAGAATTAATCATGCAATGGACAGCACCTGCTTTTGAGGAAGTTTGCCTGAACTGCGAAATTAACTCCTACGCCAGCGCCAAGCTGTAAACAAAACGCTCTCCCCTGCTTCACCCTCTTATCTGCCCGTGGTGCGGCATTGTGCGATGACTTACGCATGAATGACTTGCGTAATGATAACTTGTGCAATGCGGTTGGCGGCGTGTCCGTCCCAGAGCGGTAGACTGCGCTGCGTGCGATTCTGATTTAAATCCTGCCTGAGTATTTCTGCGGCTGCGGTTTGCAGGCGCTGCGGATTCCTTCCGACCAGGTGATTGGTTCCCTGCGCGATGGTGATGGGCCGCTCGGTGTTTTCACGCACGGTGAGACAGGGGACGCCCAGAAAAGTGGTTTCTTCCTGAATGCCTCCGGAATCGGTGATGACCATGGCGGCGTGCCGCTGCAGGGCGATGAATTCCAGGTAGGGCAGGGGCTCGACGATGCGCACGCGAGGGTTGGAATCGTATGCGGATCCGATTTCGTTCAGGCGCTGACGGGTGCGCGGGTGAGCGGGAAAAATAACCGTAAGATGCGAGCTCAGGTCGGCGAGCGTGGCCAGCAGTTGGCGCAGCCAGGGAAGATCGTCGACGTTCGAGGGGCGATGCAGCGTGACCAGCGCGTAGGGCGAGGGCAAGCCGGCCGGCAAGCGATTTTCGGTGCGCGGGAGCAGGCGAACAAGAGTGTCGATCATGACGTTGCCGACGAGATGAATTTTTTTGGGATCGACGCCTTCGCGGAGGAGATTGTCGTTGGCGTCGGCGGAGGGAGTGAAAAGTAAGTCGCAGAGCTGATCGGTGACCAGGCGATTGATTTCTTCGGGCATGGAGCGGTCGCCGGAACGCAGGCCGGCTTCGACGTGGGCCAGGCGGATGCCCGGCCTGGCAGAGGACGTCTTTGTCTTTATTTTTGCGCACACCAGTGCCGCGGCCAGGGTTGAATTGACATCACCATAGACAAGAACCAGATCCGGCTTGCGCTCCAACAGAATGGGTTCGAGCGCCAGCATGACGGCGGCGGTTTGCTGGGCATGAGTTCCGGAACCGACGCCGAGGTTGCAGTCGGGCTCGGGCATGTCCAGTTGCTGGAAGAAAATGTCGGACATGGCGGCGTCGTAGTGCTGGCCGGTGTGGACCAGAGTCTGGCGGATTTCGGATTGCGCGGCGAGCGCGCGCAATACGGGCGCCGCTTTCATGAAATTAGGCCGGGCGCCGACGACGTGAAGAACGTGCATGCGGATTTTCGATTTGCGGTTGCCGATTCGCGATTGCGGATGGCTGATTAAAACCTAGCGATGGCTGGTTTTCAATCGACCATCAGGAAATCAGCAACTTGCTTTTCTCTTTGTTTTTCTCTTTGCTTCTCTCTTATCCGGCCTGGGCTTCGATGAGGGCGGCTTCCTGCCCCGGCAGTGGGATCACCTGGGGCGAGTGAACCAGGGTGCGGTCGAGGGCGTCGGCGAGCGCGGCGGGAAAGCCGGTGGTCAGCAAATTGATATCGACTTGCAGATCGCGGGTCGAGTAGAGACGGTTCACCAGAAGGGTTCCGCGGCGGCGCTGGGTGGAGGTAAGCAGGTCGAGCGCGACGGTCCATAGAGGGGCGCCATCAACGACCTTGGGAGCGCCGGCCTTGCTCCAGCGGAAGGAGAGCGCGCTGCGGCGCGCCGGAGATAAATCAGCCATGTCGAAAGGAACGTGGTCGCCCTTTTGCGAGGGCAGGGGATCGAGCTTCAACTCGAAGCCGTCGAAATCGTTGTTGCTGAAGGCGGCAACGAGAATGCGCCGGACCTGATCGTAGTCGCGCGCGACTTTAAGTTCCTCGGTGGCGCGCCGGATGGCGAGGTTATTCACAAAGATCTGGGGCTGATCGAAGGTGCGGTGCGCGACTCGCGCCAACTCGCCGAATTCAAGATAGCCGAGATGCTGCACGCCGATCCAGATGCCGATGCCGAGTACGGCGAGGACTAAGCCCAGTGAGCTTCCCGTGGGCCACAGCAGAAAGAGGCTGAGCATGGCGAACACGGCGGAAACGCCATAGAGCAGAATCACGACCTGACGGTGGGTCATGCCGTGCTGCAGAAGCTTGTGATGGATATGCTCGCGATCGGCGGTGAAAACGGGACGGCCGCTGATCAGGCGCCGAACGATAGAAAGAGACGTCTCGAGAATCGGCAAGCCAAAAGAAACTACGGGGATGGCGACGGCGACGATGGTGGGAGCTTTTTGCGCGCCCTCCAGCGCCAGCGCGCTCAGGACAAATCCGATGAAGAGGCTGCCGGAATCTCCCAGGAAAATGGTTGCGGGATTGAAGTTGTAGCGCAGGAAACCGAGAATGGCGCCCGCCAATGCGATGGTCAGGACCGTGACCAGGGAAGGACCATTCAACAGGGCGACGACGAAGGCGACGAGAGTCGAGAACAGCGCGGATCCGGCGGCCAGGCCGTCGAGGCCGTCGATGAGGTTAAAAGCGTTGGTGATCGCCAGCACCCACAGGATGGTGAAGGGCAATCCGACGAACCAGGGTAACTGGTGTTCTCCGAAAAGCACGGGAATATTGACGATGCGCAGGCCGCCCATGAAGAGCATGGTGGCGGCAATTCCCTGGACGGAGAATTTGAAGTAGGGTCCGACGCCGCGAATGTCGTCAAGAACGCCGAGAAGAAAAACCAGCGTGGCCGGGGCCACGATGGTCAGCAGCGTCTTCAGGGGAAAAGCGGAGTGCATGCGGGGACTGCGCAGGGCCCAGACGCTGGCCAACAACATGCAAGTGGAGAACGAAAGAAAAATTGCGACGCCGCCCAGGCGGGGCAACGGGGTGGAGTGCAGATGGCGCTCCTGGGTCGGAACGGCGACCCAGCCACGAGCGTTGGCAAAATCGCGCACATACCGCGTCAGAATGAACGCGGACAGCAACGCCCAGATAAACGTCCCGAGGAAGATAACCGTCAACTATGCCACCTCGGAGCAGATATGCCGATGAGGCACCGCACTCCTTTAAGAAGTATTGCAGCAATTATTTGCGGACAAAAGTTAGTGAACAGATTCCTATCGCTGATTGAGGGTGTTAGGAATTTAGCAGCACCGGAACGCAACTTTCAATCGCCGGCAAGGAAAAAGCTGTGGAAAACTAATGCCGAAGCGCGCCAATCGCGAGTTTCCGGGCTGCACTGGTGTGCTAAACTTCTCGCATTCTCGCTAGTTAGTCCCAGGGATCGTTGACAGGGATCATCGATAGGGATCATTGATAGGGGTCATGGATGAGGTTTGGCACACCGGGTCTCACTCGCCGCCGCGTACAGTTCTTCCTAGTCTTGGCAACGACGTTGCTGACAGCCGGTAGCGCCTTCGCCCAACAGCCGAGCGCCGGGCAGCCCGCTCAGAGCAGCCCGCCGGCAGTGCTTCCGGCGGCACAACCGATCTCGCAGGCAGCCACCAAAGTATCCGCAGCCGCCTCGCAGGCGAAGCCGGCCGATGCCACGCAGGCTGACAGCACGAAAGACACGAAAGATACGTCCAATGGACCGCTGGTAAAGCTGGGAGAGGGAGATCTGATTGAGGTTAGCGTCTACAACGTTCCAGAGCTGTCGACCAAGGCGCGGGTGAGCAATTCCGGAGACCTTTACCTTCCGCTGATCGATTATGTCCATGTTGACGGGCTGACGCTGGAAGAAGCGCAGTCTCTGATCGAGAAAAGGCTGGAAGACGGCGGATTTGTCCGCAACCCCCACGTGACCATTTTCGTGGACGATGCTGCCTCCCAAGGGGTAACGATTCTCGGTGAAGTGCCCAAGCCCGGCATCTATCCTGATGTGGCGGACCATAAACTCTACGCCATGATCTCTCTGGCAGGGGGGTTTACCCAATCGGCGTCGCGCAAAGTTGCCATCATTCGGCCGGGGAAAGCGGAGCCGATCCGGGTGGACCTGCCGCGCAATCTGGCGGATGACCTGAGCGGGAACGTGGACGTGCTGCCGGGCGACACCATCACGGTGCCGCGAGCTCCGATCATTTATGTCGTGGGCGACGTGGGCCGTCCCAGCGGGCTGCTGGTGGATAATGGCTCGCTCACGGTGCTGCAGGCGCTGGCTCTTGCCGGAGGCACGAATCATACTGCGAAAATGGGCGGAGTCCGGATTATCCGCAAGACGCCGTCGGGGCTGACGGAGACGCGGGTTGAGCTCAAGAAGATGCTGGAGGCCAAAAGTCCTGACGTGACCCTGCGGGCGGACGACATCCTGTTTGTGCCCATCAGCGGAGTCCGCGTGGCAGCGGCCCGGACGGCCGAGGCGGCCATCTCGGCGGCGACCGCACTCTCGATTTATGCGGTGCACCCATAGGCCGAGGCTGGAAGACGTCTGAGGCTGAAAGAAGGCTGAGGCTGAAGGAACTTCACCGGGCAAATCCGATTTCGCGGTCGATTACGACGGTGTAACGAGGCGATCGAGAATCCTGATGTAGTCGGCGGCCGTGCGCTGCCGCGAGAGATGCCGCAGGATATATTCCCTTCCCTTTTGACCTAGATTTGCTCCGAGTTGCGGGTTGTCGGAAAGGCGCAGGATCGCTTGGACGAGATCCGCGGCATTCTCCGGTTCGATGAATAGACCAGCGCCGGCTTCTTCTAAAATCTGGCGCGCCTGACCGTCGACGCCGAGAATTACCGGGCGCGCGCAGGACATGAACTCCAGCATCTTGGTGGGAATCACGGTTTTGAAGACGTCTGTCTTTTTGAGGAGAACCAGGCAGGCGTCGGAGGCGGAGATGAAAGCGGGAATTTTTTCGCGCGGCTGCTGGTCGAGAAACAAAACGTTGGGGAGGCTGCGGGATTGAGCCAGAGCTTTGATGCGCTGCTTCTCTGCGCCTTCGCCAACGAGGAGAAACAGAACGTCAGGCTTTTGATGCTGGAGTTGGGCGGCGGCATCGAGAAGGGTTTCGAGTCCGTGGGCCATGCCCATGGTGCCGACGTAGCAGACAAGAAACTTCCCTTCCGCGCCAAGTTGCCGGCGCAGCGCCCGGTTTGACGAGTCCGTCAACGGAGTGAAGAGACTGGTCTCGACGCCGTTTTCGACGACTGCGATTTTTTCTTCGGGAACGCGCCAGCGCTCAATCAGGTGCTCGCGAAACGCAGGGGTCACGACCACAATGCGATCGGATCGCTCGTAGAGAAAGCGGGCGATGGCGGCGAGCGCGTGGTGCAACCAAGAATTCTCGTTGCCGACGCCGACGGCGGTGAGCGACTCAGGCCACAGGTCGCGCACTTCGAAGACGAATGGAATCTGGCGGGCGAAGGCGAGCCACCATCCGGCGAGTGCGACCAGGAGTTGGGGGGAAGTTGCGACGATGACGTCGGGGCGCGGGAGGGCGAGGCCGCGCAGGGCGGCGGAAATGAAAAACGACGAGTAGTTGCGCATGCGCTCGTGGGCTTTGCGATTGGGCAGGGGCCACAGCCAGGTGCGAAAGACGTGGACGCCATCTATTTCTTCTTGGTAGATCAGGCGGCGAAGACGTGGGCGCCATGCTTCGGGGACCACGCCGGTGGGGTGATTGGGAAATCCGGTGAGAATTGAAACGTCGTGGCCGGCTTGCGCCCAGTGGTGGGCGAGTTCGGCGGCGCGGGCGGCGGGCGCGCCCATCTCGGGCGGAAAATATTGGGAAACGTAGAGAATTTTCACCGAAGCTTAGAGGCTATCGCATAAATGCGAGTTTGGGATAGCGGCGCATAGGAAGGTCATGGTTGTCATCGATTCATGGTTTCATCATTTCATCATTTCATCATTTCATCAGTTCATCCTTTCATCGTTGTGATCGATCTTTAATGGTTGTCATCCTGAGGCGCGCTTTTTGCGCGGAAGGATCTATGCAACTCGCCGGCGGCGCCACGGGCGCCGGCAAAGTGCAGAGATCCTTCGTCGGGAGTCGCTGGCGGCGGGAGGGACACCCCGTGCACAGGATGACAATGAGGCGTCCGGGGCTAAGCCCGCGTCTTTATTTGCTTCAGGCGATTTGCTTCAGGCGATTTGCTCCGGGCGATTTGCTCCTGGCGATTTGCTCCGGGCGGCACGACTCAAGTCGTGCCCTTCCCGAAATCATTTATTCCATCGCTAGTAGTAACAAAGTTTGAACGCGGTCTTGTAGAGCAGGGCGCGGGCGCGGTTGGCGCGGCTTTGGGCGTAGTTTTGCCAGCGATCGGCTACGCGGGCGAATTCGGCTTCGCCGGTCAGGCGGTGCATGATTCGGAGTTGGACGATGTGCAGTTGATGGTAGAACGGGCTGGCGACCATGGGCAGGCGGGTGCCGGATTGTTCGTAGAGCGACCAGAATCCGAGGTCGTAGCGATCCAGATTGCGCAGGATGGTCTGCACTGCGCGCGTGAATAGTTTTTCCGCTTCGGCGTCTTTCGTGGCCAGGAAATAATCGTAGACGCCCCAGGTTGCCCAGATGAATCCGTTGAGAATGTGGGTGGGCGGGGAGACGATGTATTCCTCGAACCACAAATCGCCGCGATCGTTACTGCGATCATTACTGCTGTCATCGTTGAAGGCTACTCCGCCTTCGGCGATGGGCGTGTGGAAACTGGCCATGGCTTGCTGCGCGGCTTCGAGATAGCGAGAGTCTCCTGACTCTTGGTGGGCGCGCACCAGCAGAGAAATTCCCTGCCCTTGCGCCAGCGCGGAATACCACGGGGATTGGAGCGTGTTGCGGTATTCCCAGTTGAAGTGGTGATTCCAGACGGCGAGTCCGTGGGCGTTTTTTTCGAGGTGATCGCGGAGCCAGTCGGCAACGCGAAAGAATTTCTGGCGGCGGGAGGGATCTGCCGTCCGGCGGAATAGATTGTAGTTGCCGAGGCCGTATTGCGCGATGGCGATGGGGTTGTACTGCAGGCCGATGTGGCCGTGATAGTCGAGTTGCGGGATGCCAGAGGGATCGAAGGCGCCGGCGTAGTCGGCTTTTTCGGCGAAGAGCATGTAGTATTCGCCGAGTTCGGCGGTCGTGGCGTTGGGATTCTCTGTGGGAGTTTCGTGCCAGAAGGTGAGATGGCTTTTGCCTCCGACGAGGTAGGCGCTGAAGATGCGGCGGTAGTAGCGGAGAGTGGGCACGGGCGGCGGAGTTTATCTTACGGCACGGGGCGGCTCGAAATCCCCACTTCTCGCAAGGAGCGCGAGAAATGGGGCGCCCAGCATTTCGATCCGACGCCGAAAATCCCCACTCTAGCCGCAAAGAGCGCGGCTAGAATGGGGCACCCTGGGGTTGATTCTTCTCTCCAATTATGTGCTGATTGAATAGAGCGAGGTGGTCGCGTCGTCTGGGGTGACGGCTGCTGTGGTCACGGCTAGATACGGAGTTGTGTTGTTGCCGTCGGGGAGGTAGGCGTTGCCGTACTGGAACAGGCGCGGCGGCCAGAGATCTTTTTCCCAGGCTAGCAGAGGCTGCCAGACTGCTGGAATTTGGTCGTTGGCGTAGATGCGGACTTGGCGGTCCGGGTTGAACTTGCTTGGTTCGACCATGGTGGAGAAGAAAACGCGATCGGCGACGCGGCATCCGTAGATGGAGGAGCTGGTGATGGGCGCTAGTTGCGACAACTTGCCTTGGCGGTCGAGGCGGTAGATGTAGTTTTGTTCGAGCGGCGTGTCGGAGGAGAAATAGAGCGCGTCGGGGGTGGGGACGAACGCTACGGCGCGGGCTTGCTGGTTGCCTTGAAGAATCGGCTCGACCGTGGAGAAATCATAGTTGGCGCGCAGGATGCGGCACTCGCCGCCGTAGTCGCCGGTGAGAATCCAGAGGCAGTTGGCCCAGGGATCGTGGACGATGTTGTGGACGTGACGGATGGCGCGTTGGGGAAATGTGTAGGCGACGGCCCAGGTTGCGCCGCCATCGGTGGAGGCGTAGATGTGGACTTGGTCGCGAGCGGAGTTGTCAAAGTATTCTCCCCAATAAACGCTGCCGCCGGGAGTTGCGGTGAGGTGAAGCGGGCGGGTGCCGCGAGTGATGCGGTGGGTGACGCGGAATTCGTTGTCGCCGTTGGGTTGTAAGAAGTTGGGATGTAAGAATAAGATCGCGCCGGCGACCGCTGCTACCAGGCCGCCTGAGGGCAGGACAGCGAGCGCGTGGAAGCCGTCGCGAAACAGGCGGGCGGTGAGACGGTTTGAAGCAGAGAGTTGGCGGCGCCACGGCGGACGGAAGGCGGCGACTGGCTGCCAGGCGAGATTGTCAGAGGGCTCGTGAATGCGGGCGGACAGAAGCTCGTATCCGCGCGACGCATAAAGAAGGTCGCCGGACCAGGCGAGGGCTCGCAGGTTGGGGAAGCGGGCTACGCGGGTGAGGCTGGCGTTTGAGGGAATGTTCATTCGGGGATGAAGTAGAGGCTGTGGTTGTCGTGGTCCGACATTTTGTCGGAGCCTGACATCTTAGTTGGAAGCGGCGAAAGCGGGCAATTCCTCGGATGGTTATCTGCTGGGCTGCGGTAGTAGCGCATTTTGGCTTACGCGTCAGGCCGGTCAAGCGGGAGATCCTTCGCTCCGCCTGAAGAACGGCTACGCTCAGGATGACATCGAGCGAGGATTTTAGATTTGGACTCAAACTGCGATCCTGCTTCGTTACTGTTGTAATCGGCGTCAGATACGTCTTCTGCTATAATGAATTCAACGCTACGTACCTCAACGTTACGTACCACGGTTTGCTCGCCACGCGGTGGTCGAATTCGACCAGATTCATCTCCGCCTATCCTGCCCGCCGTTTATCTCGCGTTAAATCCAAGCATGTGAGCGGCATAGCGGCTCTCGACGAGTGTCAGAGTGTACCTAACAGTTAGCCTCTCCAGAAAGAAACAATTCGAATGACTACATTTTCAGAACTGCCCATATCGGCTGCGTTGCAGCAGAAGCTTGGGGCAGCTCAATTTATTAACCTTACACCGATTCAGGAACGCGCGATTCCTCCGGCGCTTGAGGGCCGGGACGTGATCGGCACCGCGCAGACCGGGACCGGCAAGACGCTGGCGTTCCTGATCCCGCTGATCGAGACTCTGCTGATCGAGACTCTGAACCGGGAGCCGGCACGTTCGACGATTGCGCTGGTGTTGCTGCCGACGCGCGAACTGGCGATGCAGGTGCATGAGCAGTACGAACAATTGCGATCGAACAAAATGCCGAAGGCCGCGCTGGTGATTGGCGGCGTATCGGAGAAGGCGCAGATCCAGAGCCTGCGCGCCGGGCCGGGACTGGTGATCGCGACTCCGGGGCGGTTGCAGGATTTTCTGAACCGCAAGATTGCCGACCTGCGCAACGTCAAGATTCTGGTGCTGGACGAAGCCGACCGCATGCTGGACATGGGATTTCTGCCGGCGATCCGGCGGATTCTGGCGGTGCTGCCCAGGCAGCGGCAGACGCTGTGTTTTTCGGCGACGATGGAACAATCCGTCGCCGGGCTGGTGAATGAGTACATGCGGGATCCGGTGCGGGTTGCGCTGGGCTCGGTGCTGAAACCTGCCGAGAGTGTGCAACTCACGGCTTACGAAGTGCGGCCGGGAGAAAAACTGGATCTGCTGCGGCAATTGCTGTATGCAGAAAAGGGCCAGACGCTGATCTTTACCCGCACCAAGCGCGGCGCCGAGAGGCTGGCGAAGGAACTGGTGCGCGACGGCTTTGCGGCCGCGATGATTCATGGCGATCGTTCACAGTCGCAGCGTAATGGAGCTTTGAGCGGATTTCAGGAAGGCCGATACCAAGTGCTGGTGGCGACCGATATCGCATCGCGCGGGCTGCATGTGGATGACGTGGCGCACGTCATCAATTACGATCTGCCGAAGATGGCGGAAGATTTTATTCACCGCGTGGGACGGACGGGCAGAGCGGGGTTGCAAGGACGGGCGTCGAGCCTGGTGGCCGGAGCTGAAGTGGTGGAGCTACGGTCGATCGAACGAACCTTGAAGTTGCGGATCGAACGCAGGCAATCGGATGCGGTTTCGGCGGCGCCACCGCGGCGGATGGTTGAAAACACACTGGCCTCGAGGACTTTGACCGCGTTGCCGGGAGAAGTGTTCGTATAGAGATATTTCTTCCAGAAGCTATCTCATAGATGAGCGGGGAGACTCGATCTTCCCCTCGATCTTTCCCTTGATCTTCGCCTCGATGTTCGCCTCAGGGGGCTGAAACGCGGATAGTTTTTGGACTCTGGCGGCACGGCTAAAGGCCGTGCCCTTCCCAAAGCCACGGGGGTTGCAGGAGCGGGGCGTTCCGGCAACCAGGCAGTACGAGTTAGTCGCGTTCGCCGTGAGTGGAGTCGTCGGTGTCCGAATCCTCGGCACCGAGATTGAATAATGCGGCCTGCGCGGCGGCGTGTTGGCGGAGTTCAGCCATCTCGTCCACGGTAGTTTCCGCGGGCTTATCCTGTTTTCGCTGGACCCTGCGCTCGGCTTTGTCTTTTTGGCGCTGCTGACGGGTGTGTTCTTTCTGGCGCTTGGTAAACGTCGATCGGCCTCTTGGCATAGATGTCTCCCGATATTCGATGATTGCGGGCCAGCACGCTTGCGGGCTGGCTGTACGCACTTCCTTTCAATTCTATAAAATCAATTCTATAAAATTACCAGCGCGGTTCGCGCGGCTGCCGGGGATGGCCACGGTAGTCGTCGCGGCTGCCGCCTCCACCACCACCGCCAAAACGTTTTCCACCGCCACCACCGCCGCCGGTTCTGGGGCGGTCCGTCTTTGGCTTGGCTTCGTTGATGGTCAGCGGGCGGCCTCCCAGGTCGGTTCCGTTGAGCGCGGCGATGGCCTTATCGGCTTCGGCGGCGTTGGTCATTTCGACGAAACCGAAACCGCGGGAGCGGCCGGTATCGCGGTCGGTTACGAGGGTGACTTTCTCCACGGGACCGTGCGCTTCGAAGACGTTGCGCAGTTCAGCTTCGGTGGTGCTGTGGGGCAGGTTGCCAACATAAAGATTCTTCATCGCAGTTCCTCTCTCAAGAGATCGTCAAGGGTGGTCGCGGTTGGAGTTCGCTTCGAGGCGCGTCCTTCAGAATCGCGGGGCGGCGAGGGCTGGGAGCGCATGGCCTGGGTGCGGGCGGAGCAGGCGGAGCGGACGGCGGAGATGCGGCGCGAGGCTTCCAGAATGCCCCAGCGCTGCGTGAAGCCGCCTAAGTCGGCGGTGAGCGCGGCCTTGATGTCGCCGGAGACGCCCTGATCGTAACGGTTCGGCGCCGGCAACTCTTCTTCCACGCCGGGTGAATTGGCGAGATATTCCGGCTCGCCGACCAGGAAGGCAAGGCGCTGCAGCGGCGCGGAACTGCGAATCTCTTCGCAGAACTTGTCACGATGGCCCTGGCCGTTTTCCATGTTGATCAGAACGAGGTCATATAAGTCGACGCGCCACCAGGAGCGGGCTTCGCCGATGTCGGCGGCGCAATCGACGTCGATGCCGAGTTTTCGCATGACTTCGGCGCGCAGGTTGCGCTTGTGGGACGATGTGTCAACCAAAAGCACGCGGTTCTTCTTGAGTGGGCTGGCGACGTTGGTCGAGAGCAAGGCGACGAGCGGCGTGTTCATGCCGGCACCGACTGTTGCTTCGCGCGGGCAGAAGTCTTTGCGAAGGACGAGGACGAGGTGTCCGCGGATTTGGGCTGGCTGGCTGCGTGGTTCAGCAGTTCGCGGTTTCGTAGCCGGCGAGCGATCTTTTGTTTGCGCAGGCGGTTGAATCGGGACTTGTCGCCATTCAGTGCGGACATAAGGAACTCCCTTTGGGTGAGTGGATGAACTGCCGGGCTGTCACAGTCGTCCGCGAACAGCGCAAGGAACTGCGTCGGGATGCAGGCTTTCGAGTGCAAGCGCTGGTGGTGATGTGAGATGAAGTGGACGCCTCTCGATCTCTCAATCGCGAAGGCGCGGAGTGCTTTGGTGAACGTATCTTCGAGGTTAAGTATTTCGAGTATACCCTGTTTGGGGGAGTCGTGCTGAACAGGAAGGCGGTAGGAGGTTACCGTTGGGCTGGCTGGGGAAAGGCGACAACCACGAAGGACACGAAGTCGCACGAAGGACGTTGGTGTCCGATTTTCGGTAGTGGCCTGCACCACAGCCGAATTGGCAAAGGGATTATCCTGAAAGCACTCGGAGAGCGGGAGAGCTAAGTTTGCGCAGGGGATTACGAATCGCAGGCAGGTTTGCCGCCGTCGGTTTTGTACTGCCGTGGTTGCTTCTGGCCTTCTACGCCGGAGCTAATCATTTGGGCTGGCGTCCGAGTACGAAGCCGCTCGTCTGTCTTTGCCCTTCCTCGATCGCCGCGCTCGGACTGGACAATGCGTCGTTGATCGTTGGTCTTCTTGGGTGGTTGCTTATCAGCGCGACCAACGCCGTTCTGTATGCAATCCCTGGCGCTATCGTCGGCCTTCTGGCTGGCCTGTGGAAATCAAACTGACGGGCTACCTTGTCGCTATTCATGTTGCCGAATCAGTGCCGTGCGTGTAGGATGTTGACGTGCGTTAGACCGAGTCGGTCGTGAGCAGTTCTTGCCTCAACAGCCAGTAACCTGCCCTTCAGTACCTCCGAATCTCTCCAGCGTAAAATCAATTTGAAAAGGAACAGTATCAACATGGCAGAACAAGGAACGGTAAAGTGGTTCAACGACGCCAAGGGCTATGGCTTTATCAGCCGCCAGAATGGCGAAGACGTTTTTGTGCACTTCTCGGCAATCCAGGCGGGCGGTTTCAAGAGCCTGCAAGAGGGCCAGACCGTGCAGTTCGACGTGACCAAGGGTCCGAAGGGATGGCAGGCGGAGAACGTCCAGGCGCTCTAGGTGCAGGCGTTCCAGTTGGAGAAATTTGGAGAGGCGATTTCCACGGAAATCGCCTTTTCTTTTTTGCGATGGTTTTTGGCGCGCAGCCCTCAGGCGCTGAAGCGCGGATGAATCTTCAGCGAGTTAACGGCACGAGTAGACTCGCGCCCTTCCCGTTCGCGATGAATTGCCAGTTGCGAACGGCTAGTCGCGGACGTCGTCGAAGAACGATTTGAGTTCGCGGGAGCGCGAGGGATGGCGCAGCTTGCGCAGGGCCTTGGCTTCGATCTGGCGGATACGCTCGCGGGTGACGGCGAAGGAACGGCCGACTTCTTCGAGCGTCCGCTCTGAACCATCCTCCATACCGAAACGCATCCTAAGGATTTTCTCTTCGCGCGGAGTGAGCGTGCGCAAGACGTGGGCGGCCCGCTCTTTGAGGTTCAGGTTCATCATGGCTTCGGCGGGCGAGACTTCGTTACGGTTTTCGATGAGGTCGCCGAGATGGGAATCTCCTTCTTCGCCGATGGGAGTCTCGAGCGAGATGGGGACGCGCATGATCTTCTGCACCTTGCGCACCTTGGCTTCGGGAATGTCCATCTGCTGGGCAATTTCGGCCGAGGTGGGTTCGCGGCCCAGGATCTGGACGAGTTGCCGTGAAGTGCGCACCAGTTTGTTGACGATCTCGATCATGTGTACGGGCAGGCGGATGGTGCGGGCCTGATCGGCGATGGCGCGGCTGACGGCCTGGCGAATCCACCAGGTGGCGTAGGTGGAAAATTTGTAGCCGCGGCGGTACTCGAATTTGTCGACTGCCTTCATCAGGCCGACATTGCCCTCCTGGATGAGGTCGAGGAACTGCAGGCCGCGATTGCCGTATTTTTTGGCGATCGAAACCACGAGGCGGAGGTTAGCTTCGATCAGCTCGTGCTTGGCCTGCTCCGCATCCATCTCGCCTTTGATGATTGCGCGCTGGGTGCGCTGCAGCTCGGGGAAGGTCATGCCGACGTCGCCCTCGATGCGTTTCAGACTGAGGCGATGCTGGCGCTGGGTGGTGCGGTATTCCTTCTTGAGTTGCGAGCTGCGGGTGGCGGCAATTTTCTTTTCGAGGCTGGCGATCTGGCGATCGAGCGAGCGCATGCGGTCGACCGTCTTGGTCACGCGCTCGGTGAGGCGCTTGCGCTCCGAGACTGTAATCCCGAGTTGGCGGATGATGCGCGAAATCTGAACCATTTCGCGAGCCAGTTGGCGGCGGCAACGGCGATGTTCGCGCGGTCTTTGTTTCGCTGAAACGGTCCGCAGCCGCAGTGCCAGCCGGCGGGCAGTTTTGTAATGCTGGTGAAGCTGATCGATGCGGCGGGTGACGTCCTTGATCCGGTCTTGCAGAATCTCGTCGGTGAGTTCTTCCTCGTCGAAGACGACGATCTCTTTGATGGAGCGCCGGCCGTGCTTCAGATCGTCGCCCATAGCCAAAACTTCGTGGATAACGATGGGCGAGCGCGAAAGCGCTTTGAGCATGGAGAGTTGACCGCGCTCGATGCGCTTGGCGATGTCGACTTCGCGTTCGCGGTTGAGCAGAGGCGAGGCGCCCATCTCGCGGAGGTAGACGCGCACCGGATCGGTGGCGGCCTCATTGGCCTCCGGCGCCGGAGTGAGATCGATGTCGTCGGCTTCATGGGCCAGCCTCTGTTCGAGAGCGGCGTAGGGCGGCAAAGGCTTCTCCTCGAGCACGTCGAGGCCCTGAGTCCGGATGGTGGTGAGTAAATCGTCCTCGTCGTGGGTGGAGTGGGCGTGGGGCGCAGCGAGATCCAGGTCGGCATCCGGGGCATCATCCTTGCCGATGCCGACTAGCTTCCTGATGTGGTCCATAGCGGTGCGGAACTCCTTTTTTCGATGCCGTCCCGCATGGAGAAGAGGCTTTGTTGATCGGCAGCGGCAGCTTCAGCCGAAAGAGCGGGAAACCCAGACTTACTCATGCTAGCACGATATCTTCTGATCTCCAATTCCTGGTGTAAAAGGGGCGAGGCGGGGGTCGGACGACGGGTCGGCAGAGTGTGCCGAAGCGTCGGCAGAAGCGTCGGCAGAAGGCGGGAGCGGCACGGATCCAGCCTGAGCGGATTGGGCTTAGGCCAAGCTCACCGGCTGGGAAGTACTGTGGCACGGTAGTTGCTGGAGCCGGATGCTCAGCGGGAAGCATTGTGGCCACTGAGGAAGGAAAGATGCTCAGTCACTGCGCGAATCCGAAGTGTTGCAGGCCATTTCTCAAACTGAGAGAAGGCAAGCTATTCATGGTGGAGACCGACCGAAGCAAAGCGGGAGAAGTTGCGGCTTCCATCCTCCGCCCGCGGCATCCGCAGCGGCATGTGGAACACTACTGGCTGTGCGACGACTGCGCTGCGCAGTGGAGCCTGGTTTACGACCGGGAGCGGGGAGTGGCTCTGGCGCCGGTACGTAGGGGCGTATTGGGCGTTGGAGACGCGGGCACTGGCGATCGAAGTGGAGCTGCCTAGCATTCGCCTCTGGCCGAAAAACGGATGGTTTATCGACCGGATACGCTAGGCGTAGCCATCTTTCTTCCAAACCTTCCAATCCTCGCGAACGGCTTCCAGCATGGCTTGGGTGGCCTTGTGCAGCCACTTCGGTTTTTGCTTCTGCAAGTGGCGGAGAATGGCTTTGCGGGCAGTTCGAGTGCCGAGATGGATGTTCGCGGTTTCCCAGCCCATGGCGTGGAGGAGGCGGAGTTCCTGGCCCTGCGCTTTCAGGTCAGCCAGCTCGATGCGCGAGCAGTGCGGGCTGAGGCGACGCACGATCCAGCGGCTGCGCAGCTGAACGAAGGGATCGAGGCAGCGGACGGCGCGGCTGATGATGGCCTGATAGAGAACTTCGGATGGTCCGAGGTGGTCCTTGGCCCAATAGCAGGCGGAGGAGGCCAGAGCCTTGGCTTCGCGGGCGATTTTGCCGCCGCTCCAGTCGGCCAGAGCGACGTAGCGGGCGTGTCCCAGGCTGCCCAGGCCGGCCACGCGATGGGCGACACGGTAGTGCAGATCGCGGGCGGGCATGAGGTGTTCCATGGCGTCAATGGCGCTGATCGGGACGGGCTCTTTCAGCGTGGGCAAAGCGTCCATTTTGGCCCAGAAGTGGACGGGGTCGCGGAGCTCGCTTTCGGCAATCTGACGGAGCCAGGTATGCATTTCCTCGAGAACGAAGGGCCGACCGTGTTCCCGCATACCTGCGGTGTAGCCTTCGAGAATGGCGTTGCAGATCTCGGTGTGCTTGAGGGTTAATCGTCCGGCTTCGCAAGCCAGGTGAGCGCTCACCGCGAGGCGCACCAGATCATTGACGTAGGACATAGGGAAGGCTTCGTCGAAGTCATTGACGCCCCAGATGAGGCGGCCGTCGATGTCGCGCCAAGTGCCGAAATTTTCCACGTGGAGATCGCCGACTGCAAGAACCTGCGGGGCCTTCGCCAGCTCCGGAGACACTTTGGGCCAGACCTGCGCCCAGCGGTAGTACGTGGCGCGCAGGAAGGGAAAGACCGCGGCTTTCATGTTCTGGTGCTTGAAGCGAAGATCTTTTTTGACGATCTCGATGCGATGGCCCAGCCAGTCTTCAAACTGGCTGGTCGCTTTGACAACGTTCATAGCGCGGAACGATAGCGGGTGGGAGGGCGGAAGTCAACGGAACGGGGTCGGCAGGATCGACGGGGGACTAGAACTCCGCGCCCAATCTAACGCCTTCGGTTTTCCCATTATAGGTCTGCAAAGCGGATTTCCTGCGAGGTTCCCAAGGTTTGCGGCATGGGAGTGCTTAGACTTGATCCCATGAAACTACTCGCCACGATTCTCGAAACACAGAGGCATCCATGAAAACACTTGCGTTAACGCTGCTGATATTTGCCCTTGGAAGCACGCTGCCGGCTCAAACCGCCAGCAATGGGGACATTCAAAGGGCCGTCGAGGGCGCAATTCGCCTTCAACGCCACTTTAAGAATCCGTCAGACCTGGTGCTCGACTCGGTTACGTTGGCCCCTGGCAAGCACGGCAATGATGCCTGCTACGGCTTCCATTCCCGCGATCATTTCGATGTGATTGCTCCCAGATCGAACAATGGGATCGAGATTAACACCGCTGACTATACCGCTAAAGGGCAGCTACACATCTGGCCAGTTCATAAGGCGACGGCTTTTCACCAGCGCCCGTGCGCCTATAATCGAGCAAACGCTACCGACGTTACGAAGGAAGTGCGCGAGGCAGGTGGCTTTCTGCCATAGACGCAGGAATGCTTCCTCAGTTAGAGGAAACCGAATGCCATCCCGAAACTCGAGTAGCACGCGGCAGCCGCTCTTTCTCTTTCGCAAAAGCTCTAACGCTGAGATCAGGCTTTGGGCATCACAAGTGACTATGAGGCGACCAGTTCAGCCTTTCTCAACCAACTCCGAGTACGTGAGCCGCTTGCCAGAAAGCCGCGACAGCAGTTCGTAGAACTTTGCCGAGTCGTCCATCGGCTTTTTGTGATTGTTGAGACGATCTTAACGCAGCGCTTACTTCTTGAAGAAGGCCGCGTTTTTCTCCACGAATTCCTTTTTCTCTTCGGGCACATCTTCCAGGGAATGGATTGAATCGGAAGTGCAGACCGGGATGCAGGCTCCGCAGTCGATGCAGCCTTCGGGATCGACGTACATCTGCGTGGCGGCCTCGAATTCGGGCTCGTCTTGTTTGGGGTGAATGCAGTCGGTGGGGCAGACTTCGACGCAGAGGGAATCTTTGATGCAGGAATCGGTAATGACGTAGGCCATAGTCAATCTCCAGGATGAAGTGAACGCAATAGAGACGCTGCGTTCGAAGCTATCGGAAAGCAGTCTAGGGTCTGGGAAGCGGATTGGCCGTGATTCTCGTCACAGGAGGCTGTGCGCCCGCTGGAGCCAGTTTCGACTTGGGGAAGCGCGTTTTGCTGTTGGAGGCGTGGGGAAATCCCTATTGACGACGATCACGCGCAACTGTGATGAGCATCACGGAAATGAAGAGGTGCAGGGGTTAGATTAAGCACAATTGAACTAGGCCTTCTAGTCATAGGATCGCCCGGCTCCTCCCACAGAACCCCACAAGCCGTTTCCCCAGACGGCGGGAGCCGGGCGCTTGAAGGCTCTGGCTGGTGATGAGCCCTCCCCGCGCTTCACCTTCGTTGGCACGATTCCCTACGCGATAAACGTCGTACCGCTCCTCTTGGTACGACGGATCCCTTTCGTACGACAGCTTCCTTTCGTTCGACGCTTCCCCGCCAGCTGTGTACGCTGAGACACACTGTGCCTATCCGCATACTCGACTGGCTCGTCTCATAGAAGCTTCGGCCTTTGTTTTCAATCAGATGTCGTTTGGTTCCCATCCTGCCCTTAAACAAAGCGACAAGTTCAAGGGGGACGAGATGGGAGCAGATCCGAACACCTCAGATCGAGCCAAGACATACTTGCTGGCCGCTATCGCTCTGGGCTTGGCCATCGTGCCCCAGCTTGCGTCCGCCCAAACTGAATCTGCCCAGAACGCGGCTGCCGCAAGCGAACAGGTTCGGCGCGTGGTGCTGGTGAGCATTCCGGATCGCAGGCTGGCCGTGCTTGAGGGTGGGGACGTCGTCGCGACCTTCCCGGTCGCGGTGGGAGCGGCGAAAAGTCCGAGCCCGACGGGCGAATTCGAGATCGTCAACCGCGTTGCCAATCCTACTTACTACCACTCGGGCGCGGTGATCGCCAGCGGCAAAGACAATCCAGTGGGCACGCGCTGGCTGGGGCTCAGCCAGAAAGGTTATGGAATTCACGGCACGAACGTGCCGCGGTCGATTGGGCATGCGGCGTCGCACGGCTGCATCCGGCTGCGCAATCGCGACATGGAGAAGTTGTTCAGCATGCTGCGGGTGGGAGACGTGGTCGAGATTCGCGGCGAGCGCGACGACGAGATTGTGCAGATTTTTGACGGCGGTGAAGTGGAAGCTGATGCGGCTGCGCCGGAGCCATTGGCTGGAAAGTAGCGAGGCAAGAATTGAGAAGTTTGCAAGCTGAAGTTTGCGGTTGAAAGTCAAATTCTTCTTACTGGAGGCGCTTATGCAAATGGCAATCACATTCATGGCGGTGGTTGGAGGGTTGATCTTCTCGCTGGCGATCGCATTGCTGGCGGAGGAATTGATCTTCGGGCAAGTGTTCCGTCTGTTCTTCGGGGCTGGCAAAGCGGAATCCGGCAACCTGGCCGGCAACCTGGCCCGGCAACCTGGCCCGGCAGACGGTGGCCGTAAAAGCGGCGCCAAGGCGCTGAATCAAGCGTACGACTGACAAAGTAGAACCTCGCAAAGGAGAAGCACGATGCTGGCATTGAAGGACTTGCTGATTACCGGTGGCCTCGGGATGATGCTCGTGGCCGTGGGCATTTTGGGTTATGACCTGTACCGCGAACTGCTGTATCGGAGGGCGCTGGCCACGCCGGGTGCGGGCGTGATATCGCCGGCTCCGCAGTGGCGCTGGCGCACTTCGCTGGCGCTGGCGCTGCTGGCGTGGGGGCCGATTCTGCTGGCGCTCAGCATTGTCGTGGTGCCCAGCGGCATGGCGGGAGTTCGCATCAGCCAGACCAGCGGCACGGAGCCGGGGACGCTGTATCCCGGCGTGCATTTTGTGACGCCGCTCATCGAAGACGTGACCCTGTTCGACACACGCGACCAGATTTTTACCACCGGCATGTCGGAAGACGGAAACCATGCGGCGTCGAATGTTTCCAACAAAGCGCAACTGCTCGATGTGCAGGCGAAAGAGGGATTGACGCTGGGGCTGGCGATCACGGTTCGTTACCGTCTCGACCCCAAGCGGCTGGATTACATTCAGAGCAACCTGCCGCGTCCGGTGGAAAAAGAGATTGTTCCGCCGATCGTAGCCAGCGTGTGGCGGGAACTGGTTCCGAACTACACGGTGCGGGATGTATTTTCGGCGAAACGCGAAGAAGTGCGCCAGCGGGCCGCGGGGATGATCACGCAGAAACTGGCGGCGGACGGAATCGTGGTGAAAGAAGTCATGCTGCGCGACATTCAGCTGCCGGAAGAGTACGCGAAAGGATTGGAGACGCTGCTGTTGAAAGAGCAGGAGAACGACCGCATGAGCGTGGAGACGGAACTGAAACAGAAGCAGGTCAAGATTGCGGAGTTGGAGGCGGACGCGGCGAAAGTGCAGCAGATCAAGCAGGCCGAGGGCGAGGCGCAGGTACACGTGTTACAGGCGAAGGGCGAATCGGACGCGATGCAGTACACGCTGCCGCTGAAGGAAAAACAAATCCAGCAGAGCAAACTGGAAGCGGAGGCGCGCAAGGAGGCGACGATTCAGAACGCGGAAGCCGAGGCGCAGGCCAAGGTGATCGACAGCAAGGCGGAGAGCGAGCGGCGAAAAATGCTGGCCGATGCGGAGGCTGACCGCATTCGCGTGACGGCGGTGGCCGATGCCGAACGGATGCAGAGTGAAGCGGCGATTCTGAAGCAGAATCCGCTGCTGATCAATAAGATCGTGGCCGAACGGCTCTCGGACAAGCTGCAGATCATGATGGTTCCTGCCGACGGAAAGTTTTTCATGAACGATGTGCTGAAGGGGATGAACATGACGACCGCTGCGGGCCAGAGTGAGCAAACGGAGGAGCAGCCGCGGTAGATCTTGGAATGGATCGCTTGAGTCGGGAAAATCCCCACTTCTGGCAAAACCGGCCAGAAGTGGGGCACCCTGGGTCTTGATCGGGCACGCAGGCTGGACATTTCCGGACGGTGTCCGAACAGTGCGGTGTCCAAACAGTACAGGGGGAGGGCCGGCGACATGCACGGAGCGGTTTATAATTCGGCCATCCCAGCGGCAATTTTCAAATCGATGCACGGCAGGTTGCGACCCGCCTTCCGCCTCGGCATTTTCAGTCTCTTTCTCTTGTTCATGTTTGAAGGAACGGCCGTGGTGGCGCGCGCCGCGGATTGGAGCCTGCCGGAGCAGGAGCTGGCGAAAAAGATTGCCGCCGTTACGGGACCGGGCGCCGTGGCCTTCACTCTGGAGAACCAGTCGTCGCTGGGGCAGCGCGAGAGCGAGATCGTGGAAAACGGCTTGCGCAGCGCGGTCGCGGGACTCGGGCTGCGCTTAGTGGCGGCTGAGGAAGCGGCTGCGACGGTGAAGATTACGCTGTCGGAAAATGTCGCTTCGTACGTGTGGGTCGCCGAAATTCGGCAGGGTGCGGGCGAGGCTGCGGTGGTAATGGTCTCGACCCCGCGGCCGGAGGGTTCGAGCGCAGTCCGCGAGTCGGTGCCGCTCAGCCTGCGCAAGATTCCGCTCTGGACGCAGGACGATCCCATTCTCGATGTGGCGGTGCTGGAAGAGAATCCGGCGCCCACACAGATTGCGGTCCTCGACCCGGAAAAAGTTTCGCTCTACCGGATGCAGGAAGGAAAGTGGCAAGCGGAGCAGAGCCTGGTTATTGCTCACGCGCGGCCGTGGCCGCGGGATTTACGCGGACGGCTGATTCTGGGCCGCGATCATCTGCTGGAGGTTTATCTGCCCGGCGTAGTTTGCGTCAGCACGGCATCGCCTCTGGGGTTGAACTGCCGCGATAGGGATGACCCGTGGCCGTTGGTGGCGGGAGGGTTGAGCGCCGGAGGGTCTTCGATTTTTCCGAGCGCCGGAGCGAGCAACCCGCTGGCGCTGGTCCCGCAGATGAAAGCTTTTTTCGCTTCCTCGCGAAATTTTTTTACCGGCGCGCTCACTCCGGGAGTCGGCAGGTTCAGCGCGGTACCGAAGTTTTATTCCGCGGCGTTGCTGCCGCGAGATAAATACATTCTCTGGCTTTTCGCAGCTACCGACGGGCAAGTACACATGATCGACGGCATCAGCGATCAGACTGCGAGACTGGGATGGGGAAGCGACCTGGCGAGCGTGCGAAGCGCTTGCGGAGCGGGCTGGCAGGTTCTGGCCACAAGTTCCAGCAATGCAGCAGACTCGGTGCGGGCGTATGAGTTGCCCGATCGTGATCCGGTCGCGGTGAGTGCGGCCGTCGATCTGCCCGGACCGGCTACTGCACTGTGGACGGAAGCGAAGGGCGACACCGCGATTGTGGTTGCGAAAAGTCAAGAGACGGGGAGTTATGAGGCGTTTCGACTGGCGTTGGCTTGTAGTCAGTAGCCTGCTGCTGGCGTTTTCGGCGAGCGCCGAGACACGACCGCAGTATGGCGGTACGCTGCGCGTTGCCATGCGCGCCGCGCCAGCTTCGCTCGATCCGGCGGACGGTTCGCAAGCTGATTCGTTTTCTGGCTATTCGTTTTCTGGTACTGGGTTCGCCCGGCGCAGCGTGATGATGCTGATGTTCGACACTCTGGTCGCCATCGACAACAACGCACGCATCCAGCCTTCGCTGGCTTTGTCATGGGAGTCAGCGCCCGGATTCCGGCGCTGGCAGGTTCATTTGCGTCATGGGGTCAAGTTTGACGACGGCACGCCGCTCACGGCGGAGATTGCGGCCGCGTCGCTGCGCAGCGCCAATCCTTCATGGAAGGTGCACGCGGATGGAGACTCCGTTGTAATCGAGTTCGAGAGCGCGGATCCAGAGCTGTTGGCAGAACTGGCGCTGGCGCGGAATGCGATTGCGAAGAGAAATAATGATGCTCGGCCGAGCGGAACAGGACCTTTTTACGCGGTCGACTGGGAGCCGGGAAAGAGATTGACATTGGCCGCGCAGGAAAATTACTGGGGCGGGCGTCCGTTCCTTGACCGGATCGAAATTGAGATGGGCATGAATTTTCGCGATCAGTTGACGGCTCTGGAATTAGGCAAGGCCGATCTGGTGGAAGCAGCGCCGGAGCAGGTGCATCGAGTTTCGCTGCAAGGGCTCCGAATCGCGACTTCGCAACCGGACGAATTGCTGGCCCTGCTCTTCAGTCGCGATGCGGTTTCACCCGAAGAGAAGACGCTTCGCGAAGCGCTGGCTCTGAGCATTGAGCGGGGATCGATTCGGAGCGTGCTGCTGCAAGGTGCGGGACAGCCGGCGGCGAGCCTGCTTCCGAACTGGATGAGCGGTTACGGATTTGTGTTTTCGACCGACGCCAATTTACAGCAAGCGCGCAGCGACTGCGAACAGGTGCGGGCGACTTTGCATTCCATCCCGACCTGGACGCTGGGCTACGATGGCAGTGACGCACTGGCGCGAGTGATTGCCGAACGCATCGCGTTGAATGCCAGAGACGCAGGATTATCGTTGCAGCCAACAACGGCCGCGACGGCGGATCTGCGGCTGGTCCGCATTCCGCTGGCCTCCGCCAATCCGTGGGTTGCGCTGGGAAACTTAGCGGCGCTGATGGAAACGCCGGTCGCGAAACACATCGGCGGGTCGATCGAGGAGCTCTACGCGGCTGAGCAGTCTTTGCTGGCGGCGCAGCGGTTGATTCCGCTGCTTCATTTGCCGGTTTCGTATGCCGCGGCGGTCAACCTGAACGGCTTGCAGATCAGGCCGGATGGAACCTGGAACCTGGCGGGTGCGTGGTTGGGGAGCGGCAAGCCATGATGTTCCGGCGCAAGCTGCTGACGGTGTTTGCGCTGACGGTGTTCGTATCGGTGGCGGCGGTTGCCGGGCTGGTGCTCGCGGTGACTCGTCCGGCATTCGAGAAAATGGAAGAACAGAGGACGGCCGCACTGGTCTCGCAATTTCAGCGGGCGTTTAGCCAGCAGGGCGAGGAGGTTGCATCGCGGGTGGAAGCGATTGCGCGCTCGGAAGCAGTGGGCCGCATGGTTACGGCACTCAACGGCGCAGCCGCCGATGCCTCCGGATATTTCGACCTGGCGCAGACGATGGCGGAGAGCCATCAACTTGATTTTTTGGAGTTCGTCGACGGACACGGGATCATTATTTCTTCGGCGCAGTGGCCGGCGAAGTTCGGTTATCCGGAGAATGGGTTCGAGGCGCTAGCGGCATCGAGCGGGCAGGGGGCGTTTCTTCGACAGGAAGACTTGCAAGATTCGACTGCGCTGGGTTTGTTCGCGGTGCGAGCGGCGAACGTTGGCGATCGGCCGGTCTACGTGATTGGCGGGAGGAAGCTGGACCGGAATTTTCTTTCCGCGCTCGACCTGCCCGCCGGGATGCGCGCTTTGCTGTACCAGAATCGAAGCGATCATTTTTCGGCCGATTCACTGCTGGACGCCTCGGCAACCGTGAGCCCCGCAGACAGCGCTCGTCCGGCCGACAAACTTGCGCCACTGATCGAAGCGGTGCGGCAGTATAAACAGGAAATGTCGGCGGTTGTGCGGTGGTCGCCGGATCAGGCCGACGACGAAATCTTTCATGCCATTCCGCTGCTGGGAGCGGGCAAAGACCATCCTCTGCTTGCGATTTTACTGATCGGCAACTCGCGCCGGCCCTATGTCGAGTTGAAGCGCAGCATCCGGAACGCGGCGTTGCTGGCCGGCGGCGGCGGAATCGTGCTGGCGATTCTGCTGAGCAGCTGGGCTGCCGCCCGAGTGACGCGTCCGGTGGACCAATTGGTGCTGGCGGCGCAAGATGTGGCGGCGGGCAATTGGAACACGTATGTCGAAGTGACAGGCGGCGACGAGATTGCGCAACTGGCCGATTCGTTCAATCGAATGACCACGGAGTTGCTGACGCAGAAAGAACGGCTGTTGCAGACCGAGCGAGTGGCGGCCTGGCGCGAACTGGCGCGGCGGCTGGCGCATGAATTGAAGAATCCGTTGTTCCCGCTGCAGCTCACGGTGGAGAATCTGATTCGCGCGCGGAGGCAGAGCCCGGAACAATTTGACGAAGTGTTCGGCGAAAGTTCTCGCACTTTGCTGGCCGAGATTTCGAATCTCAAGGCGATCATTGGACGCTTCAGCGAATTTTCGAAGATGCCACAGCCGCAGTGGCAACGGGTGCAGGTGAACGAAATTCTGCGCGGTGTTGCGCAGTTGTTTCAGGCGCAATTTCAAGCTGCGGGCCGCGCGGCAATCGCTTGCCGGCTCGAACTGGAAGAGAACCTGCCGGCGATCGCAGCCGATCCGGAATTGCTGCATCGGGCAATTTCGAATCTGGTGCTCAATGCGATGGACGCCATGCCGGAAGGCGGCACGCTGATTCTGCGCAGCCGGAGCCACGATGGAAAAACTATCGTCGAAGTGGCCGACACCGGTTCAGGGCTGACACGCGAAGAATGCGAGCGCATTTTTACTCCTTATTACACGAGCAAGCAGCATGGAACCGGGTTGGGCCTGGCGATTGTGCAGTCTGTGGTGAGCGATCACAATGGCCGAATCAGCGTGCACAGCGAGCCGGGACGCGGCACCAGGTTTGTGATCGAGCTGCCGAACAATTCTGAGACGCTGCAGAACGCCGCGAGGAACAGTGAAAGCGCCGGGTAGCCACCGGCTGAAAGAAAGCGAGGAGATTTGCCATTCAAAGCGCATCTTCTGATCGTTGACGATGAAGCGAATACGCTGGCGTCGCTTTCGCGCGCCTTCCGCCTGGCGGGTCATGAAGCCACGGTCTGCGACAACGCGGCGAAAGCCCTGGAACTGGCGAAGGCGCAGGACTTCGATCTGATTTTGTCTGACGTGGTCATGCCGGGCAAGGACGGCCTCTCTCTGCTCGAAGAATTGAAGCGGCAGGGAGTAAGTGCGCCGGTGGTGATGATGTCGGGGCAGGCGCACATCGAGATGGCGGTGCGGGCGACGCGATTGGGCGCCCTGGATTTTCTGGAGAAGCCCATCTCCAGCGACAAGCTGCTGCTCACGGTGGAAAATGCGCTGAAGTTACGGCGGCTGGAAAGCGAGAACCAGCAACTGCGCCAGCGGCTGGGCAAGCATGAAATCGTGTGGAAGGGCGAGGCGATGCAGCGGGTGATGGCGCAACTGGAGCGTGTGGCCGCGAGCGAGTCGCGAGTGTGCATTCTGGGCGAGACTGGCACGGGCAAGGAACTGGTGGCGAGAACCATTCACGAACGTAGCCCCCGATCGTCGGGGCCGTTTGTGACGTTGAATTGCGCGGCCGTTCCGGCGGAGCTGATCGAGTCGGAATTATTCGGACACGAGAAGGGATCGTTCACCGGAGCTTCGGGGCGGCATATCGGCAAGTTCGAGCAGGCGAACCAGGGCACGATTTTTCTCGATGAGATCGGCGACATGCCGCTGAACATGCAAGCGAAACTCCTGCGCGTGCTCGAAGAGGGAGAAGTGGAGCGAATCGGAGGCGACAAACCGATGGCAGTCAGCGTTCGAGTTGTGGTGGCGACGCATCGCGATCTCGAGGCGCGAGTGCGCGAGGAAAGATTCCGGCAGGATCTATTTCATCGCATCTACGTATTCCCATTGGTATTGCCGCCGCTGCGCGAGAGGCGCGAGGACATTTCGATATTGGTGGAACATTTCGCCGCGCAGGTCTGCGCTCAAAACGGATGGAAGCCGGTTTCATTTTCCGGGGAGGCGGTTGAAGCACTGCGATCGTACGCCTGGCCGGGAAACGTTCGTGAATTGCGAAATATGGTGGAGCGGCTGATGCTGCTTGCGACCGAGGGTCATGTTGATCTGGCGACCGTGCAGATGGCGCTGCCGAAGACGGCTTCCGGCGGATCGGCGCTGCCTGTGGCAGCCGGATCGGGGCCGCTTGCCGACCGGGTGCAATCGTACGAGCGCGAAGTCATTCTTGCCGAACTGAAACGCAGCCATCACAACATGAGCCTGGCCGCAAAAGCGCTTGGCCTGGAGCGCAGTCACCTGTATAAGAAAGCAGAGCAACTCGGGATCGATCTGCGCGCCTTGCGCCGCGAGCAGGGACCGCAGGATTGACCCTGGGTCACTGTTAAAGCTTATCCTCAAGGCTTATTCTCGGCCCGGAGATTGTCTTGGCGAAAAACGCGTGCATCGTCTGCCTGGTTTTCTTTTTCTCCTGTTCCTTACTTGCCAGCGAACCGCCGTCGCCTCCGACTTATGGCGTGCGCATGGTGCAGGCGTGGATTCCCATGAAAGACGGCGTCCGTCTGGCGGCAACGTTGTACATGCCGGACGGAGCGAAGCCGACAGAAAAGTTCCCCGCCCTGCTTGAATATCTGCCGTATCGCAAAGACGATGGCACGGCCGCCGGGGATTATCCAAAGCACACGTATTTCGCGCGGCGTGGTTATGTGAGCGTGCGCGTCGACATTCGCGGATTCGGAGCGAGCGAGGGGGCTCCGCCGGAGCGCGAGTACTCCGAGCAGGAGCAGAGCGATGGAGAGCAAGTCATCGCATGGCTGGCGCATCAACCGTGGTCGAACGGAAATGTCGGCATGTTCGGCATTTCCTGGGGCGGGTTTACGGCGCTGCAAATGGCGATGCGGCATGCGCCTGGGCTGAAGGCAATTCTCGCGGTCGACGCAACAGGAGAGTTGTTTCACGATGACGTTCACTATATTGACGGCATCGCGCACGTTGACGAATTTGAATTGAACATGGATATGGCCGAGGGCTGGGTGGGGGCTCCGGACTATTCGCTTGACGAGAGAACTCTCGGGCCGCGGTTCGATTCGCCTCCATGGTCGCTGCTCTATTTGAAGCATCAACATGATGGGCCCTTCTGGCGCGATCGCGTGCGTCCGCTGAGCGAGATTACAACGCCGAGTTTTTTGATTGGCGGATTGCAGGATGGTTACCGCGACAATGTTCCCGACATGCTGATGCAATCGAAGGCGCCGATCAAGGCGATTGTGGGGCCATGGAATCATTCGTTCCCCAACGATGCGGATTTTGGGCCGCGGGTGGAATGGCGCGATCAGGCGGTGCGCTGGTTCGATTATTGGCTCAAGGGACGAGACACAGGCGTGCTGCACGATCCACGGCTGGTTATTTATATGCAGCACTGGCATCCGCCGGACCCGAATCTGGCGAGCGTTCCGGGGGAGTGGCGGCGCGAAGATGTGTGGCCGCCAAAAAGCGCGAAGAATACGATGATGTTTCTCCAGCCGAATCACACGCTGGCGGATTCGGTTGCGGCGCAGAGCGAGCATCAGTTGAAATATGTTCCCACCGTCGGCGTGGAGGCAGGTTTCTGGTGGGGAGAGTTGTTGAGCGATCCGCGACCGGTGGATGCGTTCAGCCTGGTCTATGATTCGGCTCCGCTAGAAAATGAGGTCGCGATTCTGGGGCGCCCGCGTGCCCTGCTGCAGGCTTCGGCGACGGCGCCTCTGGCCGACTGGTTCGCGAGGCTTTCCGATGTCGCTCCTGACGGCACGGTGACGCAGATCACGGGCGCTGGAATCAACGGGGCGCAGCGCGATTCGATGAGCGATCCGCGCGATTTGGAACCGGGCAAAGTATATTCGCTGAACATCGAAATGCATCTGACGTCGTGGGTCTTCCCCAAGGGGCATCGCATCCGCGTGGCAATTTCAAATGCGTTGTGGCCGATGATGTTGCCGACGCCGTATGCGATGACAACTTCGCTCGAACTTGGCGGGAGTGGCGGATCCCGGGTGGTGCTGCCGGTGGTTCCTGTCCACGGCGAACCAGCGCCGGAGTTTTCTCCGCCACAACCATCGGAAGAGCGTACCGATATTAGGAGCGAAGGATTTCCCTGGCCCGGCGAGTGGACCGTGGAGCGCGATGAGGCTCGCCAGAAAACCACGGTGCACTGGAAGGGGAAAGATGGCTATGAATATCCGTGGGGCACCGAAAAGGATTTTGAAAGTTTGACTTACGACGCCGACGACGCGCATCCGGAAACCTGCTCGGTGCGGGGAGAAGCCGAGAGCATTTTCGCGTTGAAAGGCCGCACGCTGGTGTGGCGCGGGCATCTTCTCGTCACCACCGATCAGAAAAACTTTTACTACAAGTACACGCGAGAAGTACTGAAGGATGGAGAGATGATCAAGTCGAAAACATGGCAGGAAACGATTCCGCGGGATCATCAGTGAGAGTCGCTAGTCCGCCGCCAGCGTGGATGCGGGCGTTGCTTTCAAGCCGGCGGCGAGCAGACGATGGAACAGCTGCTCACCTGCCTCGCGGCGCACGGAGAGGCGTCCGGCGCCGTAGGCGCGCGACTTGAGTCCGCGCTGCACGTCTTCACAAATGCCGAGATCTTCACCCTGCACGCGGTTGCCAACGTCCACCGACTGCTGGTTGTACTCGCGCGCCGCTTCGCTCACGTCGCCGAAGTAGAAATCGAAAATCACGCGGCAATGATCGGCGTCGATCGGGATCACATAGTTCGTGTCCATGTATCCCTCGTAACAATTGATCATCAGGTTGGGATATTGCCAGAAATACCAGGCGCGGTCGCCCTTGCGGGTGGCTCCGGTGGCGGCATCTTCATCGGAGGAAACCATGGGACTCGATTGCAGGCAATAACGGTCTTCGTTTTCGATGGTGTACTGCTTGTAATCGAGTACGGAATTGAGCGCCTTGTGCAGGTAGGGGACGTGATAGCCGCCGTCGAGATAGTTATCGACGAAGACCTTCCAATTGCAGTTGATGTCGTAGGCCCTGCGATCAAAGTAGTGCAGCTTGCCGATGCCGAGCGGCACGAAGCGATCCACGAGCCGGCCGAGAAATTGGTGAAGAGGCGCAGCCTGAGAATCGAGATTGACGAAGACAAAGCACTCCCAGGTTTCGACGCGGACCGGTACCAGGCCGTTTTCAGCACGGTTGAAGTTCTGCACGCCCTCGAACTCCGGCATGCCTTTGAGCGATCCGTCGAGACCGTATTTCCAGCCGTGATAGGGACATTGCAGGATCGAAGCCTGCCCGCACGCCTGGGTCACCACGGCGGCAGCGTGATGGCGGCAGACATTGTAGAAAGCGCGCAGCACGCCATCCGAGCCGCGAACAACGACCATGGGCTCGCCTGCCAGCCGGGCGGATACAAACTCACCTGGTTTCTGGAGTTGATCGGTGCGGGCGACGAGCTGCCATGTTTTGCTGAAGACATTGAGGCGCTCAAGTTCTGCGATGCGCGGATCGACGTACCACGCAGCCGGAATGGTGGACGCCTCAGATAATGGAGCGCGGTCGTCGTAGCTGGAAAGAATCTGGTCTAGAGATGCGGGCATGGTCGTGTTCTCGAACGATAGAACTTCCAAAAGAATGCTAACGCAACGCGATCGAAATAGGCTGCTCTTAACGCTTTTACCGTCTTACCGGCGACGATCGGCGCGCGCCTGCGGACGCAAGCCGGGCACAGATTTTGCAGACGGAGTGCCGATGGCCCGTTGCAGCACGGCCAAAAACTGCTGAATTCTGGCCTCCTTCTTTTCGGCCAACTCGCCCTGACGGCGGAAAAGTCCAGGATCGAGTTCGGCAGTCAGCAGAGCATCCTGAAACCGCTCCATCATCCAGTCGATGATCGAGACGATCATCTCCACGTCCATGTCCGAGCGCAGGTCGCGGCGTTCCAGGCCGAAGCGGACGAAGTTTACCGTGCCGTAAGGATCCTCAGTGACGAGAAAGCGGTTGATCTCGCGTTTCAGGATGAGGTCGGTACCGTAATTCCCCAGCAGAGAAATGCGGTACGGAATCCAGTCTTCGTGCAGCAGATGATCGGTGCGCACCAGCCAGTAGCGAAGCACTTCGAAAAAGCCGGCGCGGCGAACCTCGGGGGGCGCATCGAGATATTTTGCGAAGGAACGCACGGCGCGCTTGTAGACCTCAAAGAACAGGCCATCCTTGCTGCCGAAATGCTGGAAGATGGAGCCCTTCGCGATGCCAAGCGCTTCTGCGATGTCGCCCACGCGCGCGGCGTGATAGCCGTGCTCGGCGAAGTGCTGCGTGGCCGCGTCGATGATGCGGCCGCGCTTGACTTCGGAACGAGGATGCGCCGGCGTTTGGCGCTGGTAGAGCGGTGGAGCGATGCGATTGCTGGCGATGCCTGGCATAGGAATGACTGTAGGTCACGAGAGAATACAGCAGAGGAGCCTCGATTTCAATTCATTTTTACCGCCTCTTACGTTAATGTTAAGCGATTCAAGTTAGAGTACATGACTTCCGGTCACGCAAGCCTTGCGACAACGAAAACCTACGATGCCATCGTGGTCGGAGCCGGCCACAACGGCCTGACCGCGGCGGCGTATCTGGCTCGGCAGGGGCTTTCGACGCTGGTGCTCGAGCGTCGAGAGATCGTCGGGGGCTGCTGCGTGACCGAGGAAATCGCTCCCGGCTGCCGGGTTTCGACCACTTCTTATATTGCGAGCATGCTGCGTCCGGAAGTTATTTCCGAGTTGCGCCTCGCCGATCACGGCCTGCGCATGATTCCCTGCGATCCGGCAATTCAGGTTCCGTTTCCCGATGGCGATGTTGTGCCGTGGTGGTCGGAACGCGAACGGGCGAAGAAAGAGTTCTCCAGGATTTCGGCGAAGGACGCGGAACGATTCGTACAGGTTGACGATCGACTGAAAAAGCTGGCGCGATATCTGCAGCCGTTTTTCATGGAGCCGCCGCCGGAAGTCGATACCTCGACCATGAAGGGCTGGGCAAGTCTATTTCGCGCCGGGAAACGATTTCGCGGAATCTCCAATGCCGAGATATCAGGACTGATCTCGTTTCTCACCGGAAGTCTGGGCGAGTTTCTCGATCACAATTACGAGTCCGAGAAGATCAAGACGTTATTCCTGGCCAATAACGTCTACGGCAAGCATGGCGGGCCGTATCAGCCGGGGACCGCGATCGGATTGCTCTTCCACCTGCTCAGCGGCGGAGAGCAGGAACAGCAAGGTTTTTACGGGCATGTGATGGGCGGCATGGGGTCGATCACGCAGGCGCTGGCGGCGGCGGGAAAAAAGCTCGGAGTCGAGATTCGCACTGCGGCGCCCGTGGCTCGCATCGATGTTCGCAACGGCCGCGCGCGTGGAGTGGTACTCGAAGACGGGACCGAAATTCGCGCACGCATGGTTCTTTCCAATGCCGACCCGAAGCGCACTTTTTTGAAGATGTTGAGCGCGCACGAACTGCCGGAGGATTTTCTGTTCGCTGTGCGTGGAATCAAAATGGACGGCCCATGCGCGAAGGTAAACATGGTGCTGGCGGAGGAACCGAAGTTTGCAGGCACGTCGCCGCAGGCTACCCCGCTGGAGAGAACCTTTTACACGCTGGTGCCTTCGCTGGAATTCGCCGAGCGATGCTATGACATCGCAAAGTTCGGCGAGATTCCCGAGCAATTATGGGTCGATTGCGTGGTGTCGTCGAACGCAGACGATTCTCTGGCTCCGGCGGGCAAACACATTCTGACTTGTTTTGTGCAATACGTGCCCTACCATCTGCGCGAGGGAAATTGGGATGAGAAGCGCGAACTGCTGGGCGATCGCGTGGTGAAGAAAATTGCAGAATATGCGCCCAATGTTCCGAGTGCGATACTCGCGCGGCAGGTGCTGACTCCGCTCGATCTGGAGCGCACCTACGGCTTGACGGAGGGCAACATTTTTCATGGCGATCTGCGGCTGGAGCAGCTCTTCTTTATGCGGCCGGTTCCAGGGTGGTCGCAATATCGCACTCCGATTGCGGGACTTTATTTGTGCGGCGCGGGTGCGCATCCTGGAGGCGGCGTCACCGGTGCGCCGGGACGCAATGCGGCGCATCAGGCGCTGCGCGATTGGAAGAAGGAACGACTGCAGGCGAAAGAAAGCTGATACATAGGCGACTCACGAAGGAGCGAAGATGAAAAGAAAAGGCATTCTCGAACGATTGAAAGAAGGGCCCGTTCTGGGCGACGGCGGTTATCTGCTGGAACTCGAAAAGCGGGGGTGGGTGCGCGCGGGTCCGTTTACTCCGGAAGTTGTGCTGACTTATCCGAATGCATTGCGCGAATTGCATGTTGAGTTCCGCGAGGCTGGAGCCGAAGTCTTGCAGGCACTGACCTTTTACGCCAGCCGGGATAAATTGGCGACCGTGGGGTTGGAAAATTCATTAGAAGAACTCAACCGCTCGGCGGTTCGCGTGGCGCGGGAAGTGGCTGGCAATCAATGCCTGGTCGCGGGTAATTTGAGCCTCACGTGGATGTACGAACCGGGCAGCCCCGCGGCCGCCGATCGCGTGCGCAAAACCTTCGACGAGCAACTCGCAGTGCAGGTCGACGAAGGAGTGGATTTCATTGTCGGCGAGACCTTCTCATGGCTGGGCGAAGCGCTGATCGCAGTCGAACGCTCCCGCAGAACCGGCTTGCCCACGATGGTGACCATCTGCTTTGAAAATAAAGATGAAACGGCCGAGGGCATCCATGCGGCGGATGCCGCGAAAACGCTGTTTGATGCCGGCGCCGACATCGTGGGGATGAACTGCCTGCGGCCACCGCAACATATTCTTGGCCCCATGGAGCAAATGCGCAACGCAGTTTCCGGATACCTCGCCTGCCAGCCGGTGGCTTATCGCACTCCGGCCGACAAACCGGATTTCACCAGCCTTCCCGAATTTCCTTACGCACTCGATCCTCTGCAGCTCACGCGCAAAGAGATGGCGGATTATGCGCTGCAGGCACGAGATCTGGGGATCAATTACATCGGGGCATGTTGCGGAACCGTTGCCATGCACATTCGCGAGATGGCGCGCGTGCTGAACAAGCTGCCGGAAGATTCCCGCATCTGGAAAAAAGGCGGGGAAAAGCCGATGTCGGCGTACGAATACTACGATCACGATAATCTGAAGGCAGGAAGCACGAAGTAGTTTTCTCAAAGTAAATCAGGCGAGCCTCATGGCGAGGCCCGCCTTCACTTCACAGCCGAGGGAGGTTATCCCGCTTTTCGCACGCCGGGATCTTTGGCATGCACGAGCGGCACGTCGACCAGGTGTTCGCTCAAAAACCAGGCCTCTAGTTCATTGGTGCGCAAAACGTCGCTGACCACAAGATCGTTCGTACCCTGGTCGCCAAGCGTGGCGGCACGTTCCGCGAGTTGCCGGCAATGGCCGATGATGATCTGGTGAGCGTCGAGCAGACGGGAAATCTGCACGGGCGGCTCTTCCCGGCCGCGCGGTGGCCGTGCGATGCGCGTAGTCTCGGCAATGTCGGGCGCCATGGCGAGCGAAATTCCGCCGAGCAACTGGATCCGTTCGGCAATCTCGTCAACGATTTCCGCCTGCTCGCCAAAGTGTTTATCGAACAGCAGGTGAAGTTGATAAAACGTGGGTCCCGCGACCTGCCAGTGCGACTTTTTGTACAGGTCGCGCAGAGTGATGGTATCGGCCAGCAACAGATTGAGTTGCTCGGTCATCTCCAGGCGCACGGCCTCCTCCAACTCCAATGGCAGTGCGTGGGAAACCGTGCCGTAGGCCTGGATTTCACGGGCATTCTGATGCAATCGAGGTTGGGCGCTGATGGTGCTGCGGGCTGCAGAAATATCTCGTTTAGGCATGAGGGACCTCCGGGTCAATAGAGTACTCCGATTGCTCGGGAGTTTGGATGTACGAAGAGTTTTGACCATCACAGTAGTGGGATTTTGGATGCCCTGATTCCGGCCGGGATGCGTGGTTTCTGCAGAGACAATTAAGAATTGGCTGGCAGTGAGTTCAGCGATGCTCTGGAAAGATGGCAAATTCGTGCATTCGGGAGTCGATCGTGGCGGGCGACGGCGTTTGACGGCCCTGAGGCTGGTTGCTATCATCGAAGTGCGGGGTGGAGCAGTCTGGTAGCTCGTTGGGCTCATAACCCAAAGGTCGGTGGTTCAAATCCACCCCCCGCAACCACTTAGCAGATTTTAGGGACTACGGGCATAGTCCCCAATCCAAACATCACTGGATCGCGGCGGTTTCGGGCTTCAAATTCTGCAGGGAAACTTCCTTCGCCCTATCCTTCAATTGCTTTTTGATCGCGGGTGGCAGAACAAGAGCCGCTACCCGGCTGTTGGCCCGGCGCTTGCTTTTTTCGAATGCCGAGCCGTAGGTGTTCATGGTGGTTTTGATGTCGGCGTGCCGCATGAGGCGCTGCTGCACCCCCAGGGGCGTGCCTACATCGTCGATGAGCGTTCGATAGGTGTGGCGAAACGTATGCCAGCCCACTCCTAGCAGTCCGACTGTTTCACCTGCCGGTCGCAAGTAGTCCTTCTGAATCACGTCGCCGTGCACTGGCCGCTTCGTGTCGGCATTCGCAAATAGCCAGCCCTCTGGCGTCGGTACACATCTCTTCTGCCAGTCCTCCAGAACGGAAACTAGCTTGGAATCCAGAGCCACTTCGTCTTCCGAAGCCCCGGTCTTTCCACCGTTCCAGACATACTTGCCCACGATGGATCGCGCCAACGTCAGAATCCTCCGCTTCAAGTCAAAGTCCTGCCATTGCAATGCCCTGATTTCGCTAATTCGCAAGCCCAGGCACATTGCAATCATGACCATCACCTGAATGTGATACGGAAGCTCACCGAGAAGAGCGTGATATTGCTCCACCGTGAGAACGGTCTTTTTGCGAACGCGTTTCGTGACGCCCTTGATTTCAACTAACTGCATGGGGTTCCGCTGAGTCTCCAAGATCTCCCATTTCATCGCATATTCAAAAATGCGATGCAGGAGACCCTTTATGTTGGACTTCGTTTTGGGAGAATGCTTCAATTCCTTCAACCACTGTTCCACCTTGAAGGGCTTTTTCACCTCTGCCAATGGAGCGTTGCCCCACTGCGGCAAAATATGTCTCTTCAAGATCGACGCATAGGACTTCCTGGTTGAATATCGTTCGGGCATTGCTTCGTGCATGTATCGCTTCACCAATGCTCCGAACGATTGGCCGCAAGACTGTTCCATTCGCTGGTGTCGAAATTCCCTCGATCCCTGCCATGCGTGAGCTTCTGTCGGCCATTCCTCTGCGTCTCCCGCCAACATTACGCTGCGCTTTCGCGTAATGCCCATTTCATCCACTTCGTAAAAGCGCCAAACCCAGATATCCGGGCCTCGCGCTTTTTTCTTGCGGATGATCGTTCCGACATCTTGCTGTGTGCGTTTCAAGAAGCTTTCCTCCTTAAAGCGCGCACGGATGACGGTTCTGACTGTACACGACAACGCATGTGGGAAACTAGCTCAGAAATTCGAAAGCGCCAGCGTTTGCGGATTCCGATGCCTATCGCGTGTGCGGGAAGGTACCCTTCCCGAGCCATCTTCTTCACCGTAACCGGGCTGATCCTGAGAAAATCTGCTGCTTCTTCAGGAGTCACGAAAGGTTCGTTGTCTTGTTCTGTGTTCACGGCACTACTCCAGTTCAAAACTTTGTTCTCATGTTCCGACGCCTTCGCCTTGGCCAATAGCCTGAGCCTGAGCGGGTGACGGTGCTGTTCCAGTCTGTCCCTGTCTCATGTCACTTTCGACACAGGCGGCTCGATCATTCGACTCAGCACTGTGTCCATGGCGATCATGCCGATTTGCACTGATTGCCGCACTGTGAGAGTGCTCACGGCTCAGTTGGTCCCCGAGATCAGCCTTGCTGTCGGTGTAAATTTGGCTGTCATAGCGTCCGCGTGAAATCGCGACATAAGCCATTCGGCTGTTTATCAGTTGTGAGCCTGCCTCGGTATCGACGTGGATCAAAACCCGGTCGGCGGTTTGTCCCTGGCTGCTGTGGCTCGTCATCGCATACCCATAGTCGAGATGCGGGTGTTTGCTCACATCAACATCGACCAAATGCCCGGAGTCCGTCCGTATCGTCATCTGGCGATCATTACTGAGACGCTCAACAGTTCCCAGCTCGCGATTCGCAACCTGTAGGTCTTTGGAAGGAGCGGTGAACTGGATGCGGTCGCCTTCGGCAAATTGGCGCTCCGCTGCGCGGTACACGGAAACTCCTTGTAGGCGGCGCGGATCGTAGGTCACTTGCTCGCCATTCTCCCGTTCAACCGTGAGCAAATTCTGTTTGCCATCGATCTGCCCGACCGTTGCATATTCGCCCGCTTTAATGCCCAGCAACTTGCTGCCGTGGGAATACCGGAGCACATCATCGGGCTGATATCGCTCAGCCCACGCTCGATCTGCTCCGGTCAAATCCTGCCGTGGCTCCAAGACGCTGACTGTCTTCTCGTCTGTTCGGACTTGTCCTACTTCTTGCATAGCGCGGTGAATGAGCAGATTCAATTCACGCCGGGATTCATTGTCCGGTGAGACTACAAGTGTGCCATCCGGCCTTCTTGCGTATTCGTTCGCTATTTCTCGAAGCCGTTCGGCATGGCTCTCAATCTCATGCACTCGGCCCTGGCGCTCCAAAGTGCCGATAGCTTCACGAACTTCACCGCGGGCGAGTTGCTCCACTGCTTCTTTGAGCGCCGGGTCTTTTTGCCGGATGATCTCATCGAGATGGGCGGTCCGCATTCCGGCTTCCTGCAACTGGTGGTAAGGTCGCCCTGCTTCGACTGCTTCATGTTGGCGGACGTCGCCAACAAGGAGCACCCGGTCTTCCGATTGCAAACCGCGCAAGAATTCATTGATCTGGCGTGTGCTGGCGAGACTCGATTCATCGAGCACGTACAAGTGCTTGCCTTCGCCTTCCGAGTTGGCACCTGCCGCGAGATGGCGCTGCAGGGTGCTTGCTGAAATGCCAGCTTCCTGGAGTTTGCGGGCTGCACCTGAGGTGGGTGCAAATCCCCGAACTTGATAGCCGTCGCACTCGGCGGCTTCGCGGATCGCAGTGAGGGACGTAGTCTTTCCCACACCGGCTGCACCTTCAAGCCCAGTGATTCGGTCCTGGCAGCTGAGGATCTCCCACACCGCCATCCGTTGACTGTTGCTTAAATTGACGCAATCTCGGTCAATCTGCTGACGTATTTCCAAGCTCACTAGCGAAGGGCATTGATCCTGGCCGACCTGCATCAAGCTGATATTGTCCCGTTCCAAGCTGATCATTTCGTCGGTTGTGAAAAAACGGCCCGGCCGTACGCAGTCCTGATCTTTCGCGACGAGACCGCCGTGCTCGATCTGCCGTTCAAACTCGTGGCGGACTCGGCTAACCGGCGCTTCCCCCATCGAACGCTTGAGCGCATCGCGCAAGAGGTCACGTTCATCTGACACGGCTTCCCGTTCGAAATTCCTCTGAATTGAATATGTGACTGACTGCTGAGCGACTCTCTGGACTCGATTTTCGTTCCGCTTTTCCATCTGTCGGAGGCGTGTCTGCGCCTCATGCACAACGCGTTCCGGCTGATTACCGTACTCTTTCGCCATTTCCCGGTGCTGGCGCTGCATTTGCTCATGACTAATATTCAGCTTTGCTTCGCGCGTGCGATGTGCTGCGATCTGTGCAGGCTCGGCTCCGTTTAGACCTTCCTGACTTAAATGCTCTTTGATTTGCTGGCGGCGAGGACTGCTGGCGTCAAGATAACCTTGCGAATAGCCTCGAATCTCAGGTGCTCCGTGGGTGCTCTGCTCGATCTCGTATCCGAGTTCCCGCAGGAGTAGTGCCAGTTCCGAACGGTATATGGCGGTTGCGTATTGCTGCGAGCGGTAGAGCTCTCTTGGCTGGAGAGCACGCATCTCGCCGTTTTCCCGTTCGGTCATGTTGAAGAACACAACATGGGTATGGAGTTGCGGGGCGGCGTAACCATCCACCGGGCGGCTGGAATCATGCTCAAATTTCGCAGCAATCCACTTGCCTGTTGTCTCCGCTGGATGATTGCCCCCGATGCGGGCCTGCACGTACCGTTCGAGTTCATCAAGAGCGACGTTCACACTCTCCCGGTGGGCAGTTCGCACCCGCTCATCGCCACCCACCAGCGCGGTTAAGCTCACGCTCTTTGGTGCGGAAAATGTCGCATCCCATCCGGCGCGGTGCTCCATCGTCTTTACTTCTTCTCCGCGTTCATTCACGTACTCCATCGCCGCGCGATGCTGCACCAGCTGAGCGCCCGTTAACGGGTGCTGCCCGTCTGCGAGTCGCGCAAACTGCACCTCACCGACCTCACCTTTGAGGCCCCACGGCTCGGCTAGTTTGCCGTGCCACTCCCCATGAACACGGTCACCCTCCGAGTAGTAGTTGTCCCGAGCATTGGCAAACTCTTCTTTGTGGTACGCCTGCGCCTGGCCCGCTGACAGCGGTTTGGAGATGGTAAGCAACATTTACTCCAAGAAAGGCATATCATCATTCACTGCCCGTGGCGATGGTGGTTTCACCTGCTGCTGACGTTGTGGCGGGATCGACGGTGGCAGGCTGCGTTCATGATCGCGTCCATCGCCATTCCCTGGCACAGTTGGCGTTTTCGTTCGTAGTCCCTTTGGCTGCTCTGTTGACAGTTGGCGTGCGATCAGCGCCTCATGGCGCTTCGGTAGCTCGATGTACGGAAAGCGCAGAGGGACTACTAGATTGCCGCTCTTCAAATAAGCATGCAGGTCAGGAAGGCCCTGGATTTCCGATGCCATCACTAGCGGCTCAGTGGTCCGCTCAAGTTGGTAGTTGCGCGAATCCCGCCGGGTAGTGGGAAAGTGGCCTTCCATGCGGCTTTCACGCAGCCGCTCAATCTCTACCTCTCCGATAGTCTGGCTGATCCACTTGGCCGAATTCGCTTCGTCGGTCCGCAAGAAGATTTTTGTTGCGGGTTGAGAAAGCATGGCTTCCGCTTTGCGCCCGTAAAGCTCTTCAAGTTGGCTGCGTCCTTGGAAGCCGAGCACGACAGGGTTTCTGGCCTTCCTGCTCTCTGTGATCGCTGTGTGCAACTGTGGCAACGCATGTAAGCTTTGCAGCTCGTCCAGAATGAACCAAACGGGACGCACACCGGGCTTGCCCTGATTCATCGTGCGGAGCACCAACATGTCCAGCCACATGCTGATGAGAGGACGTTGTCTCTCGCGGAACTCCGGTGGGCTGGTGATAAAGAGCCATCCTCGCCGATGTCGCGCCCACTCGACCGCCGTCCAGTTCGTCTTGGCTTCGTCCTTCCGGGGCAGCAGTTTCAGCGCATTGCTCACGCTATTGAGGGTCGCAATCATGCCTCCGCGCTGGGGCCCCGCGTCGGGATAGATCGCCGCCGCGTGCTCAGTGTCCTTGAGTCTCCTTGCCAACTCGCGCTCGTCTCGCAAAATGGCAAGCAACTCCTGCGGTGTTCGCTTGGGCTGTTCGATCAGGAGGTGCGCGAAAATTTGGCGCGGCACCATCACAAAGAACGGATTCGTGCGGGGATCGTCTTTGAATAGCGCGGCAGCCAAACCCTCGGCTTCCGCCTCATGCTGCACTTCATCGCACGGCGACCAGTAAGGCATACGCGCATCTACCGGATTCAGGATCACGTCACCGCGTGTTGGCTCGTAAAATTGCGGTGTGTATTCAAGAGCCGGATCGTACACAATAGCGGTCTCTCCCCGCCCTTCGACCTGCATGAGGATCTGGCGAATCAGCGATGATTTACCCGCTCCGGTGTCCCCTATCATCATGAAGTGCGAACTCTCCCGCTCACGCGGAACGCGCACCATGTTTCCTTCACGGCGTAACAGGAACTCGCCTAGCGTGCGCCGCTCGTTCGTAATGAAACCGATCCCGTCCGATTGTTGGCTCCGGTTAAACCGCGCGGCAGTTGCGAACTGCGGGCCTTTGGTCCGGCGTCCATATTTGAGGATTCGCCGCCGCTGCCAATCTTTAGGAATGGCGAAGATCATCGCCCACACGAAAACCACCGTAGCTGTGACGAGGGGCCAATGCAGGAAATCACCTAACACTTCGTCCTCGTAAATCCAATGGCGGACGTAGTCGCTTAGTTCTTTGTTTTTGTATTGCGCCTTCGGTTCAAGCACTAGGCGGAGGCCCTGACGCGCGGCTTCGTCCGACAGGATCAAAGGGATTGTGGCTCTCTGCGGCAGAGCACCCTCCCAGGGTGCAACGTCCGTCTCGACGGCTAGTCGGTGGTGTCCCTGGCGGTCCTCTACCTCAAGGAGGCGGTAATCGCTAGCCCCAAAACCAAGACTGGATGCCGCAGACATCTTGAGATAGTTTGGAAGCCAATACCGCTGTAGTGGCGTCCATTGCGCTCTGACCTGATATGCCGCCATTCCAAGGAATGTGAGCATTCCGAAGGCGAAAGCCGTAATTGTCCAGACTGGCTTGTGGCTCGGCCAGTAATTTGTTTCATCTCGTCCCCATTTACTGTTCACTGCGTTACTTCTTTCCCGCCCCAAGGAATCGACTTCTAATTCCAGTGTCCGATCTCATCGCTTCCAAAGTTCCGTCAAACGGCTGTGACGTTTGCCGATTTGTCTGCGCCTGGGCTGTTGCCGTCTGGTTCGCGCAGCCGCTCTCTGGCCTTCCGCCGTTTCTCCCCGTCCACCCGGTCAATGAGCTTCCTCAGTTCGTCGGTGGTCAGTTCGCGTTTCTGCCCCAGGATTTGCACGCTGTTGAGGTAGAGCATCCGCAAAGCTAGGACTTCGGCCAGAATGATTTCCTGGCTGGAATTCACTTGGGCCAGCAATACCGTGCGCGCCCATTCGCCCATACTCTGGCCCGCCGCTGTCGCCAACTCCTGAAGCCGGGCATACTCCTCCTCGGTCACCTTCGTCGTAAGCGATTTCGTGCGGTGAAGCGAGGGAGCGTCGGGAACCATATGTGTCACCACAATTATGTAACTGTTACAGTATATCATTTACAATGACGGGTGTCACCAGCTAAACTTTGCCTATGAACCGCATGAGACTCTGGCGCAGCAGGAAGATGTCCCAGGAGGCCGGCCGCCTGGTCCAGATTTGTGTTTGGACCCCGGAGCGTGCCGCTGCCTTGACCCGCGAAATATGCAATCGGGTGGCGGAACCGAACGCTCGCGGTGAGGACCTGCGCAACACTTTAAGAAAACAAACCGAACGACGCCGGACTGTCGGCTACGAATGGCGCGGTTTCTCTGCTCAGGTTGAAATTGATCGTCCGCTCATCGGCCCTTGGTGGCACTTGATGAACATCGGTGGCCGCATCCTCGGTCCCGACGACACCCACATTGAGCTCTCGCCCGAAGAAGCCCGCGATCTTAGTGAGCGCCTGAGCCGTTGCTGCCAGGGGGAAATCGAGACTTGGCTCGACGAGCACAAACTGCGACGGCAAGTGCGTGATGATACAGGAGTCGTCGTTGGAAACTTTGCCCCAAACGATCCGAACCGTCCCTCTGATGAGGACTCTTTTGCTGAGAATGAAGCAGCCATCGCCAAGGCAATCACGGAAGCGGCTCTTCGGTCACGCAAGCCGCCCGTCAACGATCCTTCGGTAGTCGAGTATGAGGGAGTGAGTGGATTTCCCAGCTTCTGCCAGATCGCGCATCGTAAACAAGGCGATCGCGTCCAGTTTGCTCTGATCCACATGAAAAACGGCGGGACGAGCCCGACCAACATGTTCGAGTCCCTAGCGACTCATCTCCGCCAGCGGTTCTATCCCAACGTGGATGCAGGCAAGATTGATTGGTTCGATGTGTTTCCCGCCGATGTATATGTCTTGATGCCGTTCACCATAGAGTCGGTCGTCATGAAGCACGTCAACGGCGTTTATTCGCACCCGGAATGGCATTCGACTAAGGAAACTCTTTCGGAAGATTGGCGCAAGATTATCACCGACACAATCGCCCGATCTCAGGCGGCGCGAAGTGCCACTGAAGGAAGTGGGCCGAAGAACACGAAACAGAGGGTCACGAGTCTCAGCAATCCGCGCTAGGCATCCTCGTCGGATTTCACAAAGGCACGGGCGAAACGGAGCTAAAATAGCTGGAGGAAACTATGGAATCCGACACCACACAGGAACGCAGACAAGCCCACGCGCTGCTCGATCAGTTGCCGAACGAGAAACTCACCGCCGTAGTTCATCTCCTTCTGGCGATCACCGATCCCGTCGCTCGCAGTCTCGCCAACGCCCCAGTGGACGATGAGCCGGTTTCGGAGGAAGAAGCTCGTGAGATCGCCGCCGCCCGCGCATCCCTCGACCGCGGCGAGGGCATTCCTCACGAGAAGGTTCTGGCCGAGTTCGGCCTCACCCTCGAAGACTTCGAGCGCATGGGCCGCACTCCGCTCGACCCGCACAAGGCGGACCGCTGAGCGTGGGCAAACAAGTTATCTGGAACGATCAGGCCAAGGCTCAACTCCGCTCCATCGACCAGTCCACCGCCCTCCGTATCCTCCGCGCGCTGGCCCGCTACCTGGACACTGGCGAGGGAGACGTTAAGCGCCTTCAAAACATCGACCCGCCCGAGTTCCGGCTGCGGATCGGCGACTACCGCGTCCGCTTCCATGATCACGGCGACATCATCCGCATCACAGCCGTCAAACACCGCCGCGAAGCCTACCGCTGAACGCATCTAACGATACCGGACAGGCACCGAACGAGCGCCAGACATAGACCGGACAAGTTCATTTTTCTCCTCGCGTTTTTCGTAATTGGAAGCACGACAGGAGCGAAGAGGGAGGCGAGTCCAGGCCGCGTGTCTTTTGCGCGTTCATCGGAGCGAAGCGCAGAGCATTGAGTCGGTTCTCGCGCTCCGTATAGTCCAGGCGGGGAAAATGGATCATCGCTTTCCAAAGGCCGCTGATTTTTCCGAATTGAAGCATCACGCCAGCCCCACCCGGTTGCTCACTGCTGTCCTTTTTAGCAAGTGAGCGTGCGGAAACCCAAGTAGCTGTAGAGCTACGGGAATTCCGCAACGTCAGTCTTTTCAGTGATAACCCTGCAGCAACCCTAAGTTGCTGCACAGCACCCTGGCAGGGGTGGCGTGTCAACGTTCTTCCCGCTGCCGAAGGCAGCACCACAAGCACGGCATAGCCGCGCGGAACGGATAGCCCCAAAATCCAGTCAATCCTGCTCGGCAACTGTGGGCCAAAAAGCGGTGATAGACTACCCGCGAGGATAGAGGATACAGGTGCAACATGAGCCAAGAGAAGCTCGAACGCTGCAGCAACGGCTGCTGCTATTTTGTCGATGGAAAGGCAGTCGCCAGAGACGAATATGAGAAAGCGATAGTGCGCCATCCTGGGCACTATCCGGGCATTAAACCGGGACAACGAAACGCGATCCTCGAAACGGTCATCGCATGCCGCAATCCGGTGAAACCCGCCATCTAGGAGAAATCGTGTACAGCGATGTGACTGCTCCCGGGAGGGAGTCTCACTCGCTCTTCAACGCTGAACCGCGCGGCAATCGGAAAAATTCGCCGGGCTTCGCCTTGAAGATCCCATGGCCCAAACGTGGCATTTACTCCGCCTCGCTCGTTGAGCGTACACTTTTATGCCGTGAAAACTTTGCATTTATTTAATCGTCCGGCGGGCGGGTTGGTGGTTGTTTTCATCATCATCTCTGTTGCGCTCGGGCAGAGCGCGCAGCAGCCAGGCATCTACTACGACCAAAACGGAACGCCGGCAGCACTCAATCCTGCGCCATATTCGGGTACGCAGTTTTCCAATAAGGTCGTGAAAGCAAATGTGTCCTGGACTTTCCGGGGCGCTCACTCTCCGCTACAGCTGACCTCAAACCATCCCCATTTTCGTCTCGTGTGCGGCTACGGGACCGTCCAGATTCTCATCCTGTGTCAGCCAGGAAGCTTCCAGCCTAACGACCTGATCGTTGTCCAACTCGACGAAAAGTCGGATCACAGAGAATCGAGAATGGCCTCTGGTAGCATGCTCGGCGGTCGCGGAGGATTCGACCCAAAGAAAACAGTAGCAACAGTCACAGTGAAAAGGGAGGATGGTAGTTGGGACGTTTCCCCCGCACAGGACCTGAAACCAGGAGAATACCTGATCACAACTGGAATGAGTCCGCAGGGCTTCGACTTCGGAATTCAAAAGCGGCCAAAATGAGGGGCTTATGAGAACCGCATTGGTGCTAGCGCTTTTCGCTGCTTTCGCCGTGCCCAGTTATGCGGGCAAGAAACCCGCGATCACTCAGGAAAACCTCGAGAAACTTCGGGCGGTTAAGACGGTTTTCGTCGAGGGGAACAGCGAATCAGCAGACAAGATCAGAGAACATCTGGAATCGCAGTCGTGCTTTACGCTCGCGAACAACAAATCGAAGGCCGATGCGGTTATGACCGTTTCGGAAGAGAACAAGCCGGGAGAAGGAATGCAATGGCTGGTAACTTCCATAACACTGAGCACCCCCAACGGCGATCAAATCTGGTCCAGGAGTAAAGGGGGAGGAGGTTTTGTTCACTCTGGTGCGGGCATGGCAACCGACAATCTTCTGCACGACCTGAGAAAAGATGGTTGCCCTGGATGGTCGCGTCGGAACAAATGATGCCCTTACACGAGAAGGGAAAAGCGAAAATGACCAGCCCGCAACGGGACAGAATTGATGAGCTTCAAAAGGAGCTGAGGAATCGGGGCAAGAACACGAATATAAATTGGAAAGAAAGCAATAGGCCCGAAAGGCTCGGCTTTGTTTTTGGGGTGGTAAACGGCGTCACAGTGATGGTGACCCCAAGAAGGGTTGATGAACATCCCCGCCGTTCGCACCTATCATCCGCCCCGTTATCCGACACCTGTCATTGCAGCAGCTTCCGCGGACGAGCTGTGGGCAAGGCAGAAAGCTCGGGACGAGGCTAATCTTCAATTGGCGAAACGTCGCCGGACAGGTCACCTGGGACCAATTGTTGATCCTGATTTGAAGTGCCGGAATAGTGCTTGTCCCTGCAATCGTGAGGATCAGGAAGTTCGGCGGAGGCGAGAGCGCGGCGGATTCAATACTGATCTGTCTCGATGTTGGTAAGCAACTATAAGGGGCAAAGCGAGCTTGTAGGACCTCGGGGCTGACCGTCGCGTCACATACAAGATCATTCCCTAATAGCCTGATCTTGTTTTTGGCTTGATCTTGTCGTAGACGCTCAAGCCGATGGAATCATCGTCCCAGATCAAGTTACCCTTCGGAGTGAAATGTAGGTGGAATGTCTTAACTTCGTCAGGCGGGTATTCCACGCACTGTTCCTCAGAATATCTAATGCACTTCTGATCCGTGCTTTTCAACACAACAATCGAATATATCCAAGTATCGTCGCCGGCGACCGCCGCTCGTACTTCCTCCTTACTCATGCCCTCGATTACTGTGCGTTCCCTGACGCAGCGTTTCATCTCTCTGTCCCATTGGCTTTTCGGCATTTTACTGGACGCATCATCGGCGTTCTTCTCCTTGTATTGCCTCTCCCATTCGGGATCAATCCCGCCTCTAGTGCTATTTCCGATGGCACCGAGAATTAGGTAAACGAAGCCGATTCCGAGAGAGATCAAGAACAAAGCGAGAAGCACTTTCCAAGTGGTCGAGAATACGTCGCCGAACTTGGGCATCTTTTAACCCTCGCTGTTACCGCCTTTGCGCTTCAGCCGCATGAGATAATCGCACATGGTTCTCCCAAGCATTACCGACAAGATTAAAGCCTACCACGGTGCCGTCAGAGGGCCGCATGATCGAGACCGCTCTTGGGAGCACTGCTACGAACATTTCCAAAGCACCGATCCCACAACGCTCAAGAAGAACCATACGCAAGCCGCACTACAACTTGGTTTCTACTTGGCAAGCTGGGGAATGTACAGAGGGTCGTCGTTCCTTCTTCAATATGCCTACACCATTCATGAAGGAGTCGTTGATGTCGTGCTGGAATCAAAGTTCGCGCCGTTGTGGGACAAAGAGTTTGGTTCCCGCAGCACGGACATAACTCTCGCTTCGCTCATTCTTGAGCTTTGCCAAGAAATCAAGAAAGTGTACCAGCCTTTTGCAAGTGCCATTCACAAAAACGTCTCCGATATACTGCTGACAAAAGTTGTTCTCGGCACTGCCGCTTGCTTTCCCGCATGGGATACCTACTTCCACAAAGGCTACAAGCACTCCGGTTTCAGCCCCCCAAGTGGCCTGACCGTGCCTTTTATTGAGGAGGTCCTACAGTTCTGCTGGCAGCATCTCTCTGAATTCAAGAACGAACAAGCCAGAATTGAGCGGGAACAAAAGATGCCTTATCCGTATCCGTTGATGAAGCTGGAGGACATGTACTTTCACCAGATTGGAGTTGAGACAGAACCTGGCAGCGCCGAGCGTTGATTCGATTTCGCTTCTTCTCTTCGCGCTCGGCGGCATCCCGCTCAGTTTTTCTCGTTTAACTTTTTATTGGCTTCGCCAATCCAGTCCATAGCCTTATGGAGCGATCTAACTTCACCTTCTGAAAAGTTGTGATGTTGGTTGGCAATAATTGTGGCAATCTTGTCGATGAGCTTGCGAGCTTCGTCGTCTTTTGTACTCATGTTCAGGAAGCTTAAGACAAATGCCGAGCGTAGTGTACTGCGCGATGGGTTGCGGAGCATGTAGGGACTCCCGTCCCACACAGATGGTTTCCGAACAACAATTGCTATCTGCACCAGGCCGGACCTCGGGGGCAATGCCCCCGAGGATCACGGCTGCGGTTTGCTGAACGGCTTCCAAACTCTCGCGCAAGAGATTGGCATCTCCGTGCCAAAGCCGGATGTAGTCAGCGGAAGCGGTTCCCGTTTGGAGTCCCACAAACTGGCAGACAACAAAGGCAACGGCCTCGGCTTCGGTCTCGCGAACTGGCTTAGTAGTTAGAGTGCGACGGTCGCCACGATGCAACATTTCATGGGCGATCTCATGCAGGAGAGTCGAGAATTCCTCGGCAGGCTGCATCCCAGAAAGCAGGGTGATCTTCCCGCCGTGAGACAAGCCCTTAGCGGGCGCAATTTTGTCGGAATAGCTCAGCATGATGTTCTGGGATTCCACGAACTTTACCAGCCGTTCGCGATAGCCGGTAACATCGCCTTGGACTTCGGTGAGAGTTGGAAGTTCTTTGCCTTCGGTCTGGCTGATGTCGAATACATATACGGCCCGGAATCCGTAGAGCTGCGCCTGTGACTCTTTCGCATCTTCCGTCGGTTCTGACGCATTGTCGGCCTTCTTGCGGCCAATCATCGGAGCAAGAATCAGAATGCCTTTTTCTCCGCGTTTCACGAAGCGGCCAAGCGAGTTCCATGTGCGAATTCCTGCAACGTTGGTGGCCTGTGGTTTCTGGCGAGCGATCAGCATGATGTTGCCAAAGCTGTAGTTGTGAAAGCGTGCCATTGCCGATAAATACTGCGTCAAGACTTCACTCTGTCCTGACTCCAGTGCCTCGACGAGATGGTTGACTGCATCCTTGGTTCGGTTGTTGATCTCTTCAAATTTCATTTTTTCGTCCCCTTTCGCCGTTGCCGGCCTGTTTTTGTTCTTCACCTGCCGCGATAGCGGACAAAAACAGGCGGAACGGTGAAAGGGACTGAACGGAGCGGAGAAAGGGTGGCAGGGCGTGAGTGAAAGCGCGGAGAGTGCCAAACGTGGTTAGGTTTTGTTTGGCGCGAAACCGGCGCAGTCCGAAACGCCCATCCGAGCCGCACGGTTTAGGCGGCGTCCACCCGATAGAAGCGCAGTGGGGAATGTCCGAAGCTCCTACCTTCCTGGTGTGTTCGTACGTGAGGCAGCTTCGAACTAGCGAATACTTTTCGTCCAATTTCCGATCAGTTGCCGCCGCGGAGAGGCAGGATATACTGGCCCATGCAAAGACACCGGGAGATGATCGAGATCTGCACGCCGTTCGCGGGAGTCGGGTTCCGCCCCGCGGTCACGGGCGTCCTGAAGGAAATCACCACGGTTGGGGTCAGAGGAAGAAACCAGACGCAGTATACCTTTCGCCGCCGTGATGGTAGTTTATTCGCTTTCCTCGCAGAGTGTGACCTTGATCGGATCATCCGGCCCGCGCATATTGGCGAATGGCTGGTGGTCAAGCTCGATGCGTTTTGCTCCCACCCAGGATTCTCCGTTTGGTCTAGCAAGGAAAAGCGATGGCTGAGCGCCAGATCGCTCTAATGAACGGTCGCCTAATTTACTTCATGCTCTTGAGAGCTTCATCAAACTGGCGCTTCTGAATCAAAACGCGTTGCTGGCGTTTTCGCTCACGCTTGTTGATCTGCTGAGGCTGCATCGGGAGCGTGCCCGTGATGAAACGCTTGCTGCGAATCGTTTTTGTGACCGAGCGGAGCATGTGGGCCGAATCGAACACACCAATAGGCTCGGCGAAGTGGCGTATCCACTTTGGCTCAATCGCAACCCCATGAGGCGGCCTGCCGTCAGCGATCCACTTCAAAGCGGCGTTTTTCACCATGCCCGCCAGCAAGTCGGCTGCCTGCAATGCGGGTGTTAGTTTGTCATCAAGCGCCACGGGCGGAGCAACTAGCGATTCACGGATGGTAGGGTGAATAATCTTTATCGCGCGGTGCGCGTCTTGAATTTTCTTTTCGTCGCTCGACTTGTCAATGTAGAAAGCGACGCCGACTTGCTGGCCCGGCGTTTCGCATCGCGCCGTGCACGCAACCTGAAACATCATCTGCGAGTACGCAGGCACAGTCGGAATGGTGCGGTCTTTGTAGATGTGGCAAGCAAACGGGCTGGTCTGGAATATTGCACGGTAATCCTCGATAGGCACGACAATGCCGAATCCTCCCCACCAGTCAACCGACAACAGCACATCCTCTAGATCGGCGCGGAGCGCGTCGGCCTTCTTGCGAGCGGCGGCGAGCGATCCGCACTGACGAATCAGCTTTTGGAATGGCCCGCCGAGGGTCCTGTGGTCCTTGCAACTGAAGTAATCGAGGCCGTTGAGTCGTTTCTTCCATTCATCCTGGATCAGCGCCCAATGGTGCGCGCCAGCGATAATCGCGCCGACACAAAAGGCGTGCTCACACCGTTCATCGGCGCTTTCGTCAGAATAGGAATCGACAATCGGAAGCGGTAAAGTCATTGCAAGTCACAACGTTCATTGGACGGCAAGATTTTCTGCTTTCATCTTATCAGCCAAGCCGGAAAGATCGAAGGTCACGGTTCGTGCCGATTTTTCGTAGTAGCTGAATTCCAGCACCAATTTATTGTGCTGCATAATCTGATTGAGGAATTGCTTTTCCCGGCCGTAAGGGAAGAGCGTGTCATGGCTGTCGGAAATACCCCATGTCTGGCTGAGCGGTTTTTCATCATCAAGTTTCAACCGCACGGCGGTGCTGTACTCCGATTCGTAGCCTTCTGAAGCCAGCATTCCGTGTACGGTGACGCCTACACCGACGTGCTTTCCTCCGCAGAGCTTCCCGTTCTCGAAGCAGATTCTCAATTCCGCATAGTGCAGCTTGCCAAAATCCATTCCGTCTGCGTCGCTGGACTCCAAGGAGACAAACTCGGTCTTTGTGCCGTCAATCGCGTTTGTTGAGACGCCAGAACTTTCCCAATGGGGCTTCCATCCGCAATGCGGATCGGTGTCACGGAGCGATTCGCATGGATCAAAACTAGCCTCTGATTTGGCGGGGTTGCCTGAGACGGGCGCTGCGCTGGCAGCAAAGTCTCTGATATACCACTGATCGCTGAACTCGGTGAATTGCTCCATTTCCTTTTGCAATACGCCAAGAATCCCACCTTCGTATTCGGAGAAAGGTTTGCTCCCATCCATTGCGGTAAGGTGGATGGGAAAGGTCCGAATGGTGTACATCGGGTTCTGCGTGCTGAACTCCTTCCCGAGTTCCTGAAAGTAATTGCCATCGAGGGTAAACTTATGCACACCGCGCGCAGAGAGGATCACCTTCGTGAAATGACGATCCTTCATGGCTTCAGCGTATTGCAGGAACGCGCGAAAGACATCCATGCGCGTGGCGCTTCCTGAAATGCTGGTCAGATCGAATACCAATGTATCTACTTCCACCCAATTGCTGAAGTGTCCCCGCGCGCTTACGACCTGATTGCGCGGGTCAGTCGTCAGCACTCGTTGCAGTGGCCGGTCTGCACTCACGTAATTGAAAACCCAGATGCCGAAGGCTCCAATGACAACGAGTAAGGCACTAGCGCCGATAAGAAGGTGCCGGGATTTCTTTGAAGGCGATGGTTGAACTTCGACGGGTTCGGCTTCTGCCATACGCGAGACTCCCGCTTTGGCTGGAACGAGGAATTCTATCAGGCGGAAAAGCAGCGTCGACCCAACATTACTGCCGTGATTCGACACACGTATTACTCCGCCTCAGCGTGCTTCGCTTCCCCTAGGCTAAAGGGCTAACGCCCCTGAATACTGGCGCCGTCGAACCCAATGCGGCGCGAGACGCTCCCCAGGGTTTTCGTTTCAGTGGGGAACGTTAGGTCACAAGCTTCAATCGTCGTCAGCACATCACCCGTCATCTCCATATTGAGGATACGTGTGGATTGGTTCTCAATTGCCTTCTCAAACACATTCCGAGCGAGGCGTGCATTGCCAAACATTTTGTCGCGAGCGTCGTATGCTGATTGATAGAACGCCGTTATCTTCTCGGTGGCGGAGTCGGTAAGGTGATAATCATTTTGTTTGCAGAAGTGGTTGAAGATCGCGACCAGCTCCGGCGGGGTGTAGTCGTCAAAAGATAAGTATTTGTTGAATCTCGACTGAAGGCCAGGGTTGGAGGCGATGAACCTTCCCATCTCGTCAGGATAGCCAGCAACGATGACCACCAGATCGTTCCGATTGTCTTCCATCAATTTGAGTAGCGTATCGATGGCCTCCTGGCCGTAGTCGTTCCCGTGAGAATCCGCCGGGGCAAGCGTGTAGGCTTCATCTATGAACAGCACGCCGCCGAGCGCCGCGTTTACGACTTCCGTGGTTTTGATCGCTGTCTGACCGACATACGCGGCTACCAGCTTGGCCCGGTCTGCTTCGATCAGATGCCCTTTGCTAATCACGCCCAGTGCCCGGTAAATCTGCCCAATAAGTCTTGCGACCGTTGTTTTTCCAGTTCCCGGCTTTCCATAGAAAACCATGTGATAAGACATGTCCGAAACTCTGAGACCCTTGGCCTGCCTGACCTGGAGCACCTTGACGTAATTTGTCAACTGGCGGACATCTTGCTTAACGCTGTTGAGTCCTATGAGTCCATCCAGTTCGGCCAGAATCTCCTCTAGGGGGCGGGTTTTCGGACTTTCCTTCAATGGCTGTCCCTGTACCGCCGCGCTTGGGGAGGACGTGGTACTTGCTCCTACTCCCTGTGAAATCGCTGCAATTCCAACCGTTGTCCCCATCTTGGGTGTGAATGCCGCCTCAATCTGCGCCGTACACTGCACTTTCGCTTCGTTGCTAGAGCCTTCGGCGGACACGAACATTCTCGCCATTCTCAGCATGAGATCACGATACCTGCTCGCGTATGTTGTTCCTCTCAGGCGATCACTTTGCTGAAGGGCCTGCAAGCCAAACGGAATTGCACCTGCTCTATTGTGAAGGCTTGTCATGCTCTCCATTACGTAGCAGGACGCAGTGACCATGCGATTGTCGGGCATTAAATGCAGAAAGATTTCATGGTAGAGAGTCGCTTCTTCCGGTGAGATTTTCCCATCGGCAGCGCAAACCGAGATCGCTTTCTCAAGAAAAGCCGAGTCAAAAAGCTGACGGGCACTAAACTGATGGGATGTTGCCGTGTTCGAAGCTACAGCCTTTTTTAGGAATTCGGCAAGGATAGGTTCGCAGTCGGAAAACAGAGCCTTGATCTCAAGCGCAAGGTCGCGGGGAGCAGTGCCCAAATTCGGCGCTACCGAACTGCTAATTTGTGCCACGCACGATAGCTTTTGCTCATTTCGCACGCCTTCGGCGTTGGCGAGCAAGTTCGCCATTTGGAGCAAAAGATTGCTGTAAGTTTTCGCGAAGCCCGTACCATGCAACTGATCGTATCGGGCGAAATAGCTCCTCACCGGACTGTTGAAGTCTTTAACGACAATGGGTGGAAGGTTGGCGTATTTTTCCCGTAGGAGCCCAGCGATCTGCTGAAAGTCCTGGTTCTTGAGTTGGAACTGCGGCAGCAAGTCTGCGAATAGGTCGCGAGAGCAAGTTGCCTCCTGCTGTGAAACCAATCCATCTGCGTTGCAGATGCGGACGGCATACGCCCACAGCTCGGCTGTGATGGTTGTAGGTTGCTTCACGCCGTCCTGCTGTGCAATTGACTGCACAATGATCTCTGTATCGTTCGTGAAACTTTGGATTTCACGGCCTAGTCGTGTGGCATCGGACGCTGAAATTTGGGCACTGCCAACTTGTCGACTCAGCGCATCGCTAAACTTCACGCGATAATACCTGCTAGCAGCACTTCCGCTCTGACCCCTGCCCCAGAGTGGGCGCAGGCGATAGAAGAGTTCAACCTGCTCTTCCCAATCGCGCAAATCTGTAATCCCGACAACAGCTATTGGCTGCTGAGTCTTGAACCCAAGGACAGTAGGTAGGATCGAGCCCAACTCCGGTTGCTTCGCGTCCTTGATAAACCCAACGACCAAGCCGCCGCGCTGTGCCATTACCTGTCCCGCAACTGACCAAAATTCATCTGGCGTGGGCATTCGTCACCAAACTTCGATTCAGGCTTTCAGTTTCACTTCTAGCGTGGTACTCTGTTCTCGCTATGCAATGTCCGAAATGCAGCCATCTTGAAGCAAAGAAGCTAAAACCTCTCAACCTTTCTTTTGTGGAGCAGGGATTGGGAGAAGGTGTCGCGAACTTCCTCCGGGTGGGTGAACCAGTTGCCTGTCCACATTGTGGTTTGCTCCTGCTATTCGGGGAGTCGTTCAACGTGCCTCCTGCCGCAATCATCCCTGACCCCGTCACTGCTGCGGGCGAACCTACTGCACCGTAGATTCTGGCAGCCTGCGTTGCGTTTCGAACGAGGCGACAAACGCATTCCAGCTTACAAGAAATCCCTGTAGTCGCTCAGGGCTGGAAAACTGAAATTCTTCCCAGAGTCCGGTTTGACTCTTGAGTGCTAACGAGCCATAGAGCGCGATTGGAATTTGGTAATTGTTGACGAACCGCCTGTCGCGCCCGCCATCCTTGTTGGCCTTAGCCCAAGTCTGTCCGATGACTTTAGAGTCACTTGGAACTCCCTGCTCCTCATGAAACTTTAGGACAGCAGCAGCAGCGTTTACGTCGTGAAAATCAATTACGGAGAATGCTTCCCTTGCTGCTCGATACAAGATGAATCCGGGATACAGGAAGAGTTCACCACCGTTGGCATTTTGCAGGTGTGGGACTTTTTGCTCCCATTGAATCAGGTCACATGTCGAGAGCGCAAAACTGACTCGCTGCCGATCTAGCCGCGTATCGGCCACGGTGCGTTCCCGAAATTTATTCGTCGCCTGACGTGACTTCACGTCCCAGATTGCACCGCACTGGCATAGCGCGGCAAATTCATCCCTCATCCGAAAATATGGTTCCGCCTGTTCCCTTGCAATTTCCAGATGTGTCGAGATAGTTGTCAGCCGAAGCTGCTCCTCTAATTCCGCGACTTTTGCAGCCGCGGTCTCTGATGCCTCTTTTCGCTGAGCAAATTTCTTCTTGAACAGCTTCTTGAATAAGAATCCGTTCTCCCACGACTGATAACGATCTAAAGCGGTCTGTTTCTCCTGTCGTGCTGTATCGAGTTGACCGGAGATGTCTTCGTGTTCCTCATAGGCGGTCTGTATGACACCTTTCAGTTCTTTGAGACTTTCGCTTGTGAGTAATTCCGTGCTGGCGCTGCGAATCTCTTCAATGGGAGCCGAGCTTGGAGGGGGCGACGGCGCAAAAAGCGGGATGTCAGAGACTCCGGGTGAACTCAACGGGGGCGAACTCGGTGAGAGTGGCTCTGGCATGAAAGTTGGATTCGAATCATGGGGAGTTGCTGAGCCACCGATCCGTTGCCGATAAGAAATGCCAGTCCCCGGCAGCGATGCCGTACCATAAACGCCACGCGGTCCTACGTTAAGCGTGAACGGCGCACCACCGACACTGCAACTGAGCCCCGTTTTCGACAGATTGAGCCGCACGCCAGGAATTACCTTGAAAGAATGGCGAAAGCGCCAACCCATACACGAGACCTCGATTCACCGGCAGCAGAATATTCTTGATAACGCAGCAATCGTGGGGGAAGGAAACGGTTATTATACCCCCAGTAGAGATGCCATAGGCCCTCTGCTATTTCGGAATTGACGACACAAACGGCGGAAGGGGCAGCACTAGCACAGCCCGCCGACCCCGTGTTGTTGGCAAGTGCAGAGAGCGAGCATATACTCTCTGGATTCGATATGCGTTGTATACTTGCATTTCTTTTACTGTTTGTAACCTGTACGCTCGCGCAAACGTCACCGTCACCAAAGGGTCGGACTGAACAGCAACAAAGCCCCGAACAGAAAACCGAGCATTCCCAGAACGCCTCCAAAGCTCCCGCTGTCCCTGCGGAGCATCAGCCTGAGTCCGCTGAAAAAACAGGTAGCCCCAATAAGGAATCGGACTGCCTTCTCAAAAAGGCTTTCGCGCCAGATACGTGGGCGAATTGGGCGCTGTTCCTGGCTGCTATTGCGGCTGCAATTATCGCTGTCAGAACTCTGGGACAGATAGAGAATCAGACCCTCACGATGATTGCTGGAAATCGTGCGCAGATAATTGGACTGACTCAGTCCCCGGTACAGAATTTTGGTCTCGGACTCCAGCCCATCGTCTCTATCGAGGTGAAAAATACTGGCGGCACTCCCGCTTATCACTGCTCTTATGAGACGTGGATAGAAGTGCTCGGCGTCCCGTTCCAAGATTTCACTTCGGCCGCGGATTACTACAAAGCGCCCTTCCTGGTAAGCGTCTACCCCAATAGCCCTATGCCGCTCGTTGTGAACGTCACTCTCCAACACCCCCTGACTCTCGCAGAATTTCAAGATTTCCCGCCCGGTAAGAAAAGTCTCTGCTTCCGGATTCGCATTGAATACACCGACGTGTACGGGAAGCGGCGTTGGTATGAACTTGGGCAGGAATTCACAGGTCAGCGCATGGGAGCACTGCCCAAATACAATGACGCGAACTAAAACACAGGCTGCCGAAAAGATGCTGCTTACACCGGAGTTGCTGGGCAAAACCCGCCACCGGGGACTGATTGGGGACTGGGGACTAAATTGGGGACTACGATGTGTTCCCTGCAGTAACTTACAGCCGCTTAGGTGTCATCCGTGCGCGTGTAAGTTGTTTCGTATCAATTTCCCGTTGAACTCATAACCCAAAGGTCGGTGGTTCAAATCCACCCCCCGCAACCAAAACTTCATTGTCCGTTCCGGAGACATGGGTGACGGAATGGACCATTTATTTCAACGGGTTGAGCCCAATCCAACCGTGGGTTCGGTAGCTCTACGCCCTGATTCCCAGCCGAAATTTGATGGTGGGCTACTTTAATCAAAGTAGCCCACAGCCCGAAGTTTCCAAGATTGTTTACGCAAAGATTTGCGCAAATGTGCTCATAGGCACATTTATCGGGCTTGCAAGGCTCTTCACACGCGCCATTCGCGAAGCGAGCGAGATTTTTTCAGGCCCATGCTATCCGTGCTTTCTTGCTGAACCATTCAACCACTTTCACTGCAACTATTCACTGCGAAGCGGGCCCGGCTCGGTTGTGCGATCAACTGCGCCCCAGGGTCGGAGTCGTTTATGCGGGTAAGCGAAATCCGGGTAACTTCAGTTCCTATGCCGAAAGTAACCAGCGCCGGACGATGGCCGACATTCTCCCGGAATCATTACGCTTAGTGATCGGGGGCTGGGCTTGACCTTTGGTTTGCAACAAACATGGGGATTCTGGGTTTTAATGAACACGCCCAAGCAGTGCGGGCAAGACGGGGAGATGTTGCCACTTTCGGGCCCCGATACAAGGAGAAGTGACCATGTCTCTACGTTCATTAACACGCAACCTGCTCGCCGCCGCTTTCATTATGGCGCCGATGCTAACTCTGCCCGCCGCGCAGGCACAGATCGGCGTGGCGATCTCTATCCACATTGCTCCTCCGGCGTTGCCGGTGTATGAGCAGCCACCACTGCCGGCGCCCGGCTATCTCTGGACTCCCGGCTACTGGTCTTACGGGGATGCGGGCTACTTCTGGGTTCCCGGCGTTTGGGTGCAACCGCCCAGCGCGGGTCTGCTATGGACGCCCGGTTACTGGGGCTATGAAGGCGGAGTGTATGGCTGGCACGCCGGCTACTGGGGACCGCATGTTGGATTCTACGGTGGCGTTAACTACGGCTTCGGTTTCGGCGGCGTCGGCTTTGTCGGCGGCGAGTGGCGTGGCGGAGTCTTCGCTTACAACAGTGCGGTGGCAAACTTTGGAAGCGTCCATGTCACCAATGTGTACGAGAACCGCGTCATCGTGACGCAAAACACGATCGTGAACGTCGACCACGTGAGCTTCAACGGCGGCGTGGGCATTCAGGCGCACGCGTCGGCGTTTGAGATGCAGGCGGCCAGCGAGCACCACTTCGAGGCGACCCCTGAACAAGTGCAGCACGTAAGCTTCGCCGCGCAGGACCGTGCGCAGCTGGCGTCGGTGAATCAAGGGCGTCCGGCGACCATGGCGAGCGCGAACGTAAATGCGTATCACCAGGTGGCGCAGCAGCACGCGCAGTCGCAGCCCATCTCGGCGGCCGATCGCTCGGTGGGGCGCAACTACAATCCCAATACGCGAGAGGCTAATCAGGACCAGCGCATCGCCAACGGCTTGCGCAGCGGCCAGATGACTTCCGGCGAGGCAGCGCGGGCCGAGCGGACGCAGTCCAACATCGACCAGCAGGTGCACGACGATCGCGAGGCCAACGGCGGCAAGCTCACAGGTGCGGAGCGTGACCAGATCAACAACGAGCAAAACGCCGCCAGCCGCCAGATCTACAACGAAAAGCACAACGACAATACCGTGAAGCCGAACGAAGTCGACGACCGGGAAGCCAACCAGCAGCAGCGCACTGCGAACGGCCTGCGCAGCGGCGAGATGACTTCCGGCGAAGCGGCCCGGACCAACCAGAACCAATCCAACGTTGCCCAGCAGGTTCACAACGAGCGCACCGCGAACAGCGGCGCCTTGACCAGGCAACAAAGGCAACAAGCCAACAAAGAAGAAAACAAGAACAGCAGGCAGATCTACAACGAGAAGCACAACAACAACAAGACGAAACCTGCCAAGGAGCGCAACTAAAACCCAAGGCTAAAGCGACAAATTGAACGGCCGCCATTGCCGGCGGCCGTTCGATTTTGTAGTTGCGGTCTTCTTCTGGGAGCGATTCAACGATGCTTGATGAAGTCGCCGCTTTGCAGTTCGGCCACGGCCTGCCGCAACTGTTCCTGCGTGTTCATGACGATCGGGCCGTACCATGCCACTGGCTCTTCGATCGGCTTGCCCGAGACGAGCAGGAAACGGATGCCCTCGTCTCCGGCCTGAACCACGATTTCGTCGCCCCGGTCGAACAGAACCAGCGAATGATTGCCGGCTTCGTACTTGGCCGGCGCATCGGGATTGTCGACGTGTTCGGTTAAAACTCCACGCGGACTCGAGGAATCGCGGAACGTGCCCGAACCGGCGAACACGTAGGCGAAGGCGTTGCGCGTGGTTTCGATTTTCAGGCGCTTGCGCTGGCCTGGAGCGACTGAGACATCGAGATAACTTGGATCCGCGGCCACACCTTCTACCGGTCCTGTCTTACCCCAAAATTCGCCGCAGATCACGCGGACACGCGTGCCGTCATCGTCGGTGACGTCGGGGATCGCGCTCGCCGGAATATCCTGGTAGCGCGGGTCGGTCATCTTCAGCGATGCAGGCAGGTTCGCCCACAACTGGAAGCCGTGCATGCGCCCCTTGTTGTCGCCCTTCGGCATTTCCTGGTGCAAAATGCCGCTGCCGGCCGTCATCCATTGCACGTCGCCGGCGGTCATCTTTCCTTTGTTGCCCAGACTGTCGCCGTGCTCGACCGAACCGGCGAGCACGTAAGTGATGGTTTCGATCCCGCGATGCGGATGCCAGGGAAATCCCGCCCGGTAGTCGTCCGGGTTATCGTTGCGGAAATCGTCCAGCAGCAGGAATGGATCGAAATCTTTGGTTTTGCCGAAGCCGAAAGCGCGTTGCAGCTTTACGCCGGCGCCTTCGATTGTCGGCTGCGGTTGAATCATCTGTTTTACTGGCCGGAGTGACATCGCTCTCCTCTTTTCTGCGTTTCTGCCTTTCTGCTGCGCTGGCAGCTGAATGTTCCTGCCGCGCGGCAGATTGCTTAGGCCTTGAGGAACTGGACTTCCAAGGTGATCGTGATCTCGTCGCCCACCAGAACGCCGCCGGTTTCGAGAGTCGAGTTCCAGGTCAGGCCAAAATCCTTGCGGTTAATCCTGGTGGTTGCCGACAAACCCATACGCGTGTTGCCCCACGGATCTTTGGTTGCCGGAGACGGTCCTTCCACATTGAACACCACGCTGCGGGTGACACCGTGAATGGTCAGGTCTCCCGTAACGGCAAGTTCGCCGCTGGCGAGGCGGCTGATCCTGGTGGACTTGAATGACAATGTGGGAAACTTTTCGGCGTCGAAGAATTCGGCGCTCTTCAGATGCCCGTCACGCTGCTCGTCGCGCGTGTGAATGGAAGCCGCCTCGATGGAAGCCTCGGCGTGCGAATTGGTTATATCGGCTTCATTCAGAACCAACACGCCCTGCAAGCGCGTGAATTGGCCCTTTACGTTGGAAATCATCATGTGCCTGACCTTAAACTCGGCGACGGAGTGAACCGGGTCGATGTTCCAGGTAGTGGTGGCGGTTGGAGCTGAGATCGTGTTCATGGTCGATTCCTTTCTACAGGGATTAGATGCGTTATACCGATAATCGTTGCAACAACTATTAAAAGCAAGAAATCACAGCACATGGCTCCGGCAAACCCTCAGGAGTTCAGCCAACGACCGCAGCCGGTCCTTCCCCAGGTGCCCTAATTGTTTGCGATGGGCGGTCTGCACGGGTTCGTCAAGCCGGGCCAAGAGCTTCAGCCCCGGCGGCGCGATGCGGGTTCTGACCGTGCGCCGGTCCTCGGTTTCGCGGCAGCGCGAGATCAGGCCGCGCTTCTCCAGCCGGTCGAGCAGGCGAGTAACGTCCGGGTCGCGGGTAATCATCCGATTGGCGACTTCCCCGCAGGGCAGCCCCTCCGGTGCGCCGCGCAGGATGCGCAACACGTTGTACTGCGTCGACGACAGGTTCTCCGTCTTCAAAACTTGCACCAGCCCCCGGGAAAGCATGTCGGTGGTGCGCAGGAGCTCCAGAAACGCGGATTCCTCCGGCGACCCGACGCGCCGCTTTTTCTGGCTCGACACTATGGCTTGCTTCATTCTTCATCCACATTATATGTTGTAACGACTATTGTCAAGACGCACAGTTTGCCGAGCGGCGCTGCGGGTTTTTCCGCGCGGGAATTACAGTCCTCTAAGACTTTCCCTTCGATGCTCAAGTCATTATTCCTTATTCATTATTCGTTAGCGGCGGCTTGACTGCGGTTGGGCCCTCCCAGAAGCCGGAGCATGGAATCGAAAGCGCGCGATCTGCAACGCAGCTCCCAACTAAAGCTTGCGCACGGCCCCGCCGATGCTAAGTTCAGGGATTCGTACGCCGGAGCCGTCGCCGGTGCTCGTGTGCCCGAGCTACATCAGCCTTCGGTTTCAGGTTTCAGGGCCGTTATGCCGGATTTCATGCCGCATGGCTACTGCTTTCAGTGGGATCCGCTGGTGCTGTGGCTGCACGTCATTTCAGACGGCCTGATCACTCTCTCGTATTACTGCATTCCAGTGGTGCTGATCTATTTCATCCGCAAGAATCGTAATATCCATTTCAACCGCATTTTCTGGATGTTTGCCGCCTTCATTCTGGCCTGCGGCACGACGCATGCGATGGAGATATGGAACGTCTGGCATGGCAGCTACCTGATCGCGGGCGTGATTAAGGCGGTGACGGCGAGCGTATCCGTGCTCACCGCGGCCATGCTCATACCTCTGGCTCCGAAGGCGATGTCGGTTCCCGACCGGATGCAGCTGTTGGAAGTGAATCGCAGGCTGGCGCAGGACATCGAAGAGCGCAAGCGGTTCGATGCCCCGGTCGACATCGCGCTGCGGCGCAGAGTCACAGGCGGCTTCATCATCGCGGTGCTGCTGACGATCTTCCTCGGAGTCGCGTCGTGGGCCGGCGCCAGGGGAGCGGAGCAGGACGCTTACTGGGTTTCGCACGCGCACGAAGTGATGGAGGCGATCCAGCGTACAACCAGGCATGTGATCGAAGCGGAAACCAGCGCGCGCGCCTTCGCTCTGAGCGGGCAAGAGCCGTTACTGACCCACTACTACGCCGCCCACTCCACCATCTACCAGGACGAGGACGCATTGCGCCACTTGACCGCCGACAATCCCAGCCAGCAGCGGCGGGTTGAGGCCCTTCAGTCGCAGGTAGCAGTGGCGCTTGACTTCGCCGACGGCATCATCGCGAAACGGCGCAAGGCCGGAGCATATCCCGGCGGCCGCGACGCTCTGGAAGTTGAGCGGCTGCTCGGGGTGGTCCGCGGAATCACCCAGGACATGTACTCCGAAGAGGCTCGCCAGCTGAACGAGCGGACTCCGAGAATCCGCGCCGGGCAGCGGCTGGCGAGGGTCATCTCAGTGCTCGGGATTTTGTTCGGCGTGGTTCTGTGGGTGCTGGCCAAGGCCGCCGTGAACCGCGAAATCAAGATCAGTAAGCGGGCACGGACTCAACTCAGCACGCTGAACGCGGAACTGGAGCAGCGCGTTGAGCAGCGGACCGCGGCCCTGCAGGCTGAGATTGCGGAACGGGAGCGAGCGCTCAAAGAGCTGGCGGACCAGAAATTCGCGCTCGATCAACACGCCATTGTGGCGACCACCGACGTTCAGGGCACCATCACGTATGTGAACGACAAGTTCTGCGCCATCAGCCAGTATTCACGCGAAGAACTGCTGGGACAGAACCACCGCATCCTTAATTCCGGCCATCACCCAAAGGACTTCTTTCACGAAATGTACCGCGCTATCGCCAACGGGCAGAGCTGGCGCGGCGACATCTGCAACCGGGCCAAGGACGGCTCGATCTACTGGGTGGATACCACGATCGTCCCATTCGTCGACGAAGATGGCAAACCGCGCCGGTATATGGCGATCCGCGCCGACATCACGGAGCGCAAGCGGGCGGAGGGGGCGCGTGAACGGCTGGCGGCCATTGTCGACTCTTCCGACGACGCCATTATCAGCAAAGATCTGAACGGGACCATCAACGCCTGGAATCGCGGCGCCGAAAAAGTCTTCGGATACTCGGCCGCCGAGGCCGTCGGCAAGCCCATGCTCATGCTTTTTCCGCCGGAGCGCATGAGCGAAGAATCCGACATTCTGGCGCGCATCGGTCGGGGCGAAAGCTTTGAACACTTCGAGACCACTCGCATCTGCAAGGACGGCAAAAGCATTGACGTTTCCGTGACCATCTCGCCCATCCGGGACAGTGACGGCGCAGTTGTCGGCGCATCGAAGATTGCGCGCGACATCACCGAGCACAAGCGGGCGGAAAAGGCGCTCACCGCGCTGGCGGAGGAGCTGGCCGGTCAGGCCGTTGAGTTGGCGCGCTCACGGCAGGCGTTGGAAACCCAGACGCTCATGCTGCAGTCGGTGCTCGACAGTATGTCTGAGGGGTTGGTTGCCACCGACCATCAGGGAAGATTCATCCTGTGGAACCCGGCGGCGCAAAGAATCGTCGGCATGGGGCCTGAGGAAATGTCTCCCGAGCAGTGGAACGTCCACTACGGGGTGTATCTGCCCGACGCTGTGACGCCATTTCCGCCGGAGCAAAATCCTTTGCTGCGCGCCATTCGCGGGGAGGCGAGCAGCGGGGAGATTTTCCTGAAGAACCGGAACCTGGTTGGGGGCATTTGGATCGAGATTAACGGCAGTCCGTTGAAGGACAAGCAGGGCGTGCCGCGTGGCGGCGTGGTTGCCTTTCGCGACATTACGCAGAGAAGAGCGGACGAGCGGGAAATTCGCAAGCTGAATGACGAACTGGAACGGCGGGTGGTCGAGCGCACCGCGCAGCTGGCAGCCGCGAATAAGGAGCTGGAGTCGTTTTCTTATTCCATCTCACACGATTTGCGGGCGCCACTGCGCCACATCAATGGATTCGTCCGCATCATGGTAGAGGAATACAGCTCTTCGCTGCCCGAGGAGGCGCAGCACTATCTGCAACGCATCGAGCAGGGCGCTGGCCGTATGGGACAACTGGTGGACGAATTGTTGAACCTCGCCCGCGTGGGCCGGCAGACGCTGGCCGCGCAGGGTACCGGGCTTGGTTCGGTGGTGAAAGACGTCATTTCCATGCTGGAGCCGGAAAGCGAAGGACGGAGGGTGGAATGGAAGATCGGGGAGCTGCCGCTGGTAGAGTGCGACCCGATCCTGATCCGTCAAGTCTTCCAGAATCTGATTGGCAACGCGCTCAAGTATTCCCGGCCGCGATCGCCGGCGGTGATTGAGATCGGCCAGGTCGAAAAAGACGGGCAGAAGGCAATTTACGTAAAGGACAACGGAGTGGGATTCAGTATGAAATATGCCGATAAGTTGTTTGGAGTGTTCCAGCGCCTGCACCGCGCGGAAGATTTTGAAGGAACCGGCGTTGGCCTGGCAACCGTGCAGCGCATTGTGCAGAAACACGGCGGGCGGGTGTGGGCCGAGGCGGAAGTGGATCGCGGTTCGACATTTTATTTCACGCTCGCCGGCCTCGAAAGTTCCGTGCCAAAGAACGCAATCGCCACAGCTGGAGGCCAAATATGAATGCAAGCGTAGACATACTGTTAGTGGAAGACAGCCAGGACGACATCGATCTGGCACTGCACGCGCTGCGCCAGGGAAAGCTGGCCAACAGCATTTTTGTAGTGCGCGACGGCGAAGAGGCGCTGGACTTCCTCTTTTGCCGCGGAGCCTATGCCGAGCGCAGCTTCGATCATCCCCCCAAACTCGTGTTGCTCGATTTGAAGATGCCGAAGGTCGACGGCCTGCAGGTGCTCAAGCAGGTGAAGGGCGACCCGCGCACCAAGGCGATTCCCGTAGTCATCATGACTTCTTCCAGAGAAGAACGCGACTTGATCGAGGGATACAAATCGGGCGTGAACAGCTTTATCCAGAAGCCGGTGGACTTCGATCAGTTCCGCACCACGGTGAAGACGCTGGGAATGTATTGGCTGGTGGTCAATCAGCCGCCGGTCAACGACGAATCGCTAAACAAGGCGGTGACCCATGAGCGCTGAAACTGATCGGGCTCCGGAGGAGACGGCGCCTCAGCCCGGCCCGCTGCGATTTCTGCTAGTGGAGGACAACCCGGTGGATGTGGAACTTGTGCGGCGTGAACTCCGCCGAGCGGGGTTCGATTTCACTTCGGTTGCAGTGCAAACGCCGGAGGACTTTACCCGCGAAGTAAGGGCCCATTGTCCGCAGATCGTTCTCGCCGACTACAACCTGCCGCAGTGGAGAGGCATGGAAGCTCTGGAACTTCTGCGGCGCGAAAATCTGGACGTACCGCTGATTCTTGTTACCGGCGCGCTGGGCGAAGTGAACGCGGTGGAGTGCCTGAAGCAGGGCGCCACCGACTATGTGCTCAAGAGTTCCTTAGCCCGGCTGCCGGTGGCGATTCATCGCGCGCTGGAGGAAAAACATCTGCGGGAACAGAACAAGCAGGCCGAGGAGGCGCTGGCCCGGAAGATGGACGAACTGGCGAGGTCCAATCGTGAACTGGAAGAATTCGCCTACGTGGCCTCGCACGATCTGCAGGAACCGCTGCGCATGGTCTCCTGCTACTGCGAGCTTCTGGCGGAACGCTACCGCGGCAAGCTTGACGAGAATGCCGACAAGTACATCGGCTATGCCGTCGACGGCGCCCGGCGCATGCAGCGGCTGATTATCGATCTGCTGGCGTACTCGCGAGTGGGCACGCGGGCAAAGCCATTGCAGCCCACCGACGCCGACGTAGTTCTGACCTCTGTGCTGCAGGGATTGCATAAGGCAGTGGAAGCGCACCAGGCAGTCGTTGTCCGGGAAAAGCTGCCCGCCGTCCAGGCCGACGAAGTACAGCTGGGCCAGGTTTTTCAGAACCTGATTGGCAATGCGCTGAAGTTCCATGGCCAGCGGCCACCGCGGATTCAGCTGAGCGTCGAAATAGTAGATGGGATGGTACGCTTCGCGGTAGCGGACAACGGGATCGGGATGGAGAAAGAGCACACCGGGCGAATCTTTCAAATGTTCCAGCGGCTGCACACGCGGGAAGAATATGAAGGTTCCGGCATCGGGCTCGCCATCGCCAAGAAGATCGTGGAGCGTCATGGAGGGACAATCTGGTTCGATTCAGTGGCTGGGCAAGGCACCACTTTTTATTTCACCATGCCGCCGGCAGCGCAAGAGGAACAGAGCGACCGCGCTTATTCGACCGTCGCAAGCGGGGGATAGTTCAGGGGATTGTGGATTCACGCGGCGCGGCGTTACACCACAATCTGCAATCGCTCCCGACAGGCGCCGGAATCCGCAGTAAACAATTCAGGGCGTGATGGCAATGACCCGCAGAGGACTGCCCGAGCCGCCGACGATCTTCAGCGGCGCAGCAATCACAATGGCCCCCGTCGGCGGAAGCTGATCGAGATTGCACAGGCTGGCTAATCCAAACTTGCCGCTGCCGTGCATCAGAAAATGGTTCGGGAACGGCGGATCAAAAGTCGCGGCCTGACCGGCATCCGTGCCAACTGTCTCCACTCCCAGGCCGAGCACATCGCGCTCATGGGCAAGCAGAGCGGACGTTTCTTTGGCGAGACCGGGAGTGTGCGGACCATTCTCCTTGGCATTGATGTAGTCTTTTGGGTCCGTCCGGCTCGACCAATCGGTACGCAACAACACCCACGCACCCGCTGGAATCCGGCCGTGTGCCTTTTCCCACTGCTGAATCCGCTCCGGCGTCAGTAAATAATTCGGATTCCCTGCAACCTCCGCACTAACGTCGATCACACAGGCCGGGCCGACAAACTTCTTCGGAGGAATCCTGTCTACAGTGTTGTCCGGAAGATCTTTTCCTGAGACCCAATGCACCGGAGCATCGAAATGCGTACCCGTGTGCTCGCCGGTCTCGAACCCGTTCCAATACCATGCGGGGCCGCGCTCGTCGTAGCGTGAGAGTTCCCAAATCTTGAACGCAGGTGTGTTATTCCACTGGGCCGGCAGTGGAAGCAGCGGTGTCTGCGAACTCAGAGGCTGGGTCAAATCCACGATCCGCAGCCGGCCGGCCGTGAGTTCTTCGAGCAGTTGAGACAAGACCAGGGACATGAGCATTCCTCACTCGTCAGCGCATTTTCAGCGATTGAATGTGTCTGCGGAATTGAAAACGATTTTCCAGCAACGTCAAATCCGTGACGTAGCCCGATGGGCCAGTGGCTTCCACCTTCGCGATGATGGTGGTCAGTTCCCTGCCCTGCATGGCATCGGCCACAGCAGATTTAAAGTCCTGCAACCCGCGCACCGTGAGCGCCCGCGGAATTCCGGCAGCGCGCGCAATCCCTTCCAGATCCGTGCCGGTGCTGGTCGCCGTCGGAAAACCGCCGACCGAAAGCAGGCTTTCGTTATCGAAAACCACGTGGACCAGATTGTTCGGACGATAACGCGCCATCGTGCTGAGGCTGCCCAGGTTCATCAAGAGCGAGCCATCGCCATCGAACACGATCACCGTTTGCTCGGGCAGGCACAGAGCCAAGCCCAGTCCCGTTGACGACGCCAGCCCCATGGCGTGCTGCAAGTAGAAGAAATTCGGACGATGCCCCAAAGACTGCAACTCGGCCGCGACCGCTCCCATGATCGTGACCACGAGACAGTTTTCCAGTTCCGGATAAATCGACCGAAGGCAATCAATACGCAACATTGGAGCGTCACTCCTCCCACATCAGGTCACGCGTCAACAGAAGCGCAACCGGCTGTAGACTGCTTTCGGCCAGCGTCTGCGCCTGGCGGATGCGCTTCTTTACGGACTCGGCGGTATCGAGAAAAAAATAAGGAATGCGCAACCCTCGCAGCACCGGCTCAGTGACGTTGCCGCCCTGCGTTTGCCACGGGTCGCGTTCTCCGATGGAGCCGCGGTAGCTGATCAGCATCAAGAGCGGAATCTTGTACAAATGCGCTAAAGAGACAATGCCGTTGATGGATGCGAGAAAACCGTGGTTCTGCATCAGCATCGCCGACCTGACACCGGCAAAGTGCGCGCCCGCCGAAATGCCGACGGCCTCTTCTTCTTTGGCCAGCCGCACCAGCTTCATCCCGGGGTCTTCATCGGCAAGCCGAACGAGATGCACCAGCCAGGTTTCCGGCAGAGCCGAGACCAGGCGAATATCGCACTCCTTCAAGCTTTCGTAGATCAGGCTGGAACTGGTGAGGGATACGGGCATAGTCTCGCGTTCGGCTCTTGACGAGGGATGCAGCGCAGTATAGGTTGAGCGCAGCTTATACCGCAAGGCTGGAGTGCTTTTTCAGCAGCTCAGGAGAAAAAGTTGCAAGTCAAGTCGCAGGGCGTTCTGAATCCCGAAATTTCGTCGGCATCGAGTTTGACCTTTCCCGTGGACGAAATTCGCCGGGTTTTTCCGGCGCTGCATCGGACGCCGGGATTCATCTTTTTCGACAATGCAGCGGGGGCGCAGGTTCCACAGATCGTGCTGGACGCGGTGAATCGGCATCTCCTCGAATGCAATGTGCAGCGCGGAGGACGCTACTCAAAAAGCCGCGAAGTGGATGAGACAATTGCGCGCGCCCGGCAGAGCGTAGCCGACTTGGTCAACGCGCGCGATCCAGACGAAATCGCTTTTGGCATGAACGCGACCTCGTTCATCCGGCTGGTGAGTCTCGCAATTGGGCAAACTCTCGGCCAGCGGAACGAAATTATCGTGACCGACATGGACCACGAAGCCAACGTCGCCACTTGGCTGGCCTTGGAACGGAACGGAGCCAAAATTCTCTGGTGGAAAATGCGGGATGGGAACCTGCAGGCTGACGATCTCGTTCCCCTGGTTTCTTCCGCGACTCGACTGGTGGCCTGCACCCTGGCATCGAACGCCATCGGCTCGATTGTAGATGTTGCTGCGGCAGCCAGAGTCGCCCATGCGGCCGGTGCGGAAATTTTCCTTGATGCGGTGCACTACGGCCCGCACGGCCTCATCGACGTGCAGGCCTTCGATTGCGATTACATGGTCTGTTCGGGATACAAGATCTTCGCCCCGCACATGGGATTCCTCTGGGGACGCCGCGAACTGCTGCGGCGGCTTCCAACCTTCCGCGAGGATTTCATCCCTGACGAGCCACCGGGGAAAATTGAAGCGGGCACCTTCATCTATGAAAACGTAGCAGGCATGGATGCTGCCGTCGGCTATCTGGAAACTTTAGGCAGGACCACGGCCGCCCCCGATGGAATGGAGAAAACAGAATCAAGACGCGCTGCTCTGCAGCTGGGGCTCGGAGCCATTCGAGCCTACGAGCAATCGCTGTCGCGCGCGATGCTGCAAGCGCTGACCGATTGTGGAGCGGTCGTCTACGGCATCGCCGACCCACAGCGAATTCATGAACGCGTGCCGACCCTGTGTTTCAATTTGCCGAACATCGCTCCGGCGAGAGTCACGGAAGAACTCGCGAAACGAAATATCGGCATTCGCGACGGCCACATGTACGCGCCGCGGCTAATGAAGCGCTTGGGTCTTCCCCTGGAAAGCGGCGTGGTGCGAGCCTCGCTCGTCCACTACAACACCGTGGAAGAAGTGCACCGCTTCGGAAACGCACTGGCCGAGATCAAGAGCGCATGCTGACGCCGCCTCCGGCGCCGCCGGTCGAAGGCCTTCACCGCCGCCTGGGCCAGAGGCAGCTCACCATGATGGCCATTGGCGGTGCGATCGGTGTGGGTCTATTTCTTGGAAGCGGAGTGACCATTCATCTCGCTGGCCCGGCGGTGATTTTTTCCTACGTTTTAGGCGCGGGCATTGCTCTCATCATTTCTTATGCGGTGGCGGAGATGGCGGTCGTCCATCCCGTTGCGGGCGCATTCGGAGTCTATGCCGAGACGTATCTAAATCCGTGGGCTGGTTTTTCCGTTCGAGCTACTTACGGGGCCGCACAGATTATCGCCATCGGCGCGGAAGTCACCGCCGCCGGCATTTATCTCTCTTTTTGGTTTCCGACCGTTCCGCAATGGATTTGGGTGGTTCTGGTTTCCGCCGCGTTGGTCGCTCTCAATTCCATGCAGGTCAACCGGCTGGGCGAGTTTGAATATTGGTTTGCGATGGTCAAAGTCGCTGCCATCGTCGTGTTCATCGTAGTGGGAATCAGCCTGATTTTTGGCGACGGCTCTCACGGCGCCAACGGTTACGCCAACCTCACGCAGCGCGGAGGATTCTTTCCCAAAGGATGGAAGGGAGTCTGGCTTTCTCTGACGATCACCCTCACCAGTTACATGGGAGTAGAAATGATTGCCGTCACGGCAGGGGAGGCCGAGCATCCCGAAGTTACCATTCCCCACGCGATGAAGAATATTGTTTGGCGGCTCATTTTGTTCTACGTGCTCGCGATTGCCATTATGGTGACGATGGTTTCGTGGAACCACGCCGGCGGTTCGTCCGCGCTTTCCGGCAGCCCTTTCGTCACCGCGTTCTCGGCCGCGCACATCCCCTTCGCCGCAGCTATCATGAACTTCGTGGTGCTCACCGCGGCGCTGTCGAGCGTGAACACGAACCTTTATCTTTCCACTCGAATGCTCTTCTCTCTGGGCGAGGAGGGTTATGCCCCAGCATGGATGGGAAAAGTAAGCCGCAACGGGGTGCCCCATCGCGCGCTGCTGGCCTCTACCGCTGGGATTATCGCGGCCATTCTGCTGGCTATCTTCGCTCCGAAGAATGCCTTCCTGAAACTTTACGGAAGCGCGGTCGCGGGAATGTTTTTCGTCTGGCTGGTCATTCTCCTGACGCACCTTCGCTTTCGCAATGCGATCGCGCGCGAGCGCTTGCTGAGCTTGCCCATGCGTCTGTGGGCGCATCCATTCTTTACGCTTACCGGAATCGTCTCAATTCTAGCGGTCTCGCTGACGACCTTCTTCGTCGATGGATTGCAATGGTCGATTCCAGTCTTTCTGGTTTTCCTGGGATTTATTTCATTTTTGTATGCACAGGGCCGGCAGCAGGCACTTCAGGAAAATATGAAATGACCGTGCCCTGTGAAGAAGTTCGCTCGTCGCTCCAGCCAGACTTCAAAGGTGATTTGCTGCGTCCCGACGATGAAGGATACGAACAAGCCCGCCTGATCTGGAATGGCATGGTGGCTCGAAGGCCGGGACTGATTGCGCGCTGCGCGGATGTGAGCGATGTGCAAAACGCAGTCCGGGCTGCGTCCGAGGCCGGAATCCTGCCCGCCGTCCGCTGTGGAGGCCACAGCCTTGCGGGCTTCAGCACCTGCGACGAAGGCCTCGTTATCGACCTGTCGAGAATGCGCCGGGTCACAGTCGATGCAGAGACGCGGCGGGCACGGATTGCCGGCGGTTGCCTGCTGGGGTCGGTTGATACTGAGACGCAAAAAGCGGGGCTGGTCTTTCCCTCGGGCGTCGTCTCTCATACCGGCGCTGCTGGCCTGATCCTCGGCGGAGGTACGGGATGGCTCACGCGGCGATTTGGATTGTCGTGCGATAACGTCGCAGGATTCACTCTCGTCACCGCAGATGGTTCCGTGCTGCGCGCCAGCGCAGAAAAAAACCATGATTTGTTCTGGGCCCTCCGTGGCGGGGGCGGAAATTTCGGCGTGGTCACGGAATTCGAAGTGAAACTTCACCCGCTCACTTCAGTCGTCCTTGCCGAAGGGCTAACGCCTGCGCGTGGCATTCGCCCTCTGTTGGCATGCTGGAGAGATTTCATGGCGGAAGCGCCGTTCGAGTTGAAGTGGAATGTCGATCTGCGGCTTGCCCCGAACCGAAACGAAATTCCCCACGAACTGCGCGGAAAACCCGTAGCCAGCAGTTCGTTGATCTGGACCGGCGACCCCGATGCCGGAAGGCGATATCTGCAGCTACCGCTTTCCCTGTGCGCACCGGATTCCATACGCAGCAGAATTGTGTCGTTTCTCGACCTGCAGACGATGGCGGATTCTGCCTTCCCGCACGGCAACCGGTATTACACGAAATCTGGCTATTTCACCTCTCTGGATGACGGAACCGTCGATTATCTATTAGAGGCGGTCACTGCTCTTCCGTCATCCGAGATTCAGATCGAACTGGCCTATCTCGGCGGCGCAGCAGCGCGGGTCGCGGCCGGCGAGACTGCCTTCGGCGATCGCAGCGCTCCGTTTATCATGAATTTGCTGGCCGGCTGGACCGACGCATCCGCCGACGCCGCCAACATCTCCTGGATTCGCGGACTCTTCGGTAAACTTCGGCCAGCCATGAAGCCGGGCGTCTACGTGAATTTCATGAGCGGCGACGAGCAGGATCGCGTGGCCGAGGCTTATCGCGAACGCTGGGATCGTATGGTCGCCGTCAAGACGCGCTATGATCCCCATAATTTCTTTCGGCTGAATCAAAATGTTCCGCCGCGGCAACAGTAGGGATAGCGATAGGAATCGGAATAGGATCGGAACCGGCTACTCTGTGCTCAAGGGCCGGCCGATCAGGGTCTTTCGCTGAATACCATGAAAAGAAATCTCTGGAGAGCGTTGATCGAGATCGGTTTTATCATTTTCCTGTTTTACTCCAATCTATTGATGGGAGAATTTGAGCGCTCCGGCATGGGGCAGAAAAAAGGGCTGACGTGGGCGCTCGCGGACGTGTTCACGTCTGGCAATTTCGAAATTGCCCTGGTGGCCGCGTTGATCGGCTACATTCTGTTTGAATTTCTACGCAACCGATTCTGAGCAACATCCGATGCTTGCCCGGTCTGAAGAGTCCGTGCGGTGAACTGAATCACGTCGTCAGAACCTGGTCCAAGATTTGCCCGACCGCTCGCTGGGCCTCGAGAATCGAATAGCGGTGATCCATAGCCCCGGCCAGATCGGTGTTGGCAAAAGCGATGCGGCCAAAGGGCGCGTTGCGCAGAATCTCTCGCGGCGCAGGTTGACCGTCGCGCCCAAAGAAGAATCCCGGCTGCGGACTCAGATAGGCGTGTCCCCAACGATTGAGAATGATTCCGGCAATATCACGGTCAGCGTCGAAACCGGCGCCCGCAAACATGTCGTGGAACTGCTCACGGAATTGTCTTTCATAATCCCTGAACGACGTCCCAATGATTTCTGCGCGGCCTCGATTTCCCTGCTCTTCCGTCGAGTATCCCGGATACGCGTACAAAACTTTCAAGCTGAGCACGATCGGCGAATCCGGACCGATCGTGGAATCCTCGAGGCCGGTCAGGGCCAGCTTGCGAACTTCCATGTAGTTTCCGATCCCTTCAAACCAGCGGCAGCCACTCATTCCCATCCTGTAAAGAAACCGCCAGTTTCGTACTGCAACGTTGGCCATCATGCAGGGAGAACGATAGAACTGCGCGTAGGCTGCCCGGTGAGTTTCCGGAAGATCCTTCACGATGTGCTTGGTGGTCCAGCACCCGCCGGCCATCACCACGGAGCGCGCCTTGACCTTGTACAGCTTGCCTTGCTTCAGATATGCGACAGTGACTGAGGGAGCTTTGCTCGCATCGCCGTCGTGCTGGACGTGAATGGCAGTCGCCGACAGGCGAACTCTGGCGTTGCTGCCGGCCACATCGAGCGCAGAAAAGTTCACCGTATTTCTGCTGACTGCTTCCACGCTGTCTGGGCCGTCGATTGCGTTGGGAATTAGACTCTTCAGCAGTAATCTCGCGATGGTCGTGTTTCCGCCCGGAAACATCTGATCCGACCCGCCGTCTTCTTCCGGCAAGGGGCGCAGCATCTCAAAGGCATAGTCTGAGTAAGCCGACAATGCATCGGGACCCAGGCCTGAGCCTCCGCCTTCGACCGGCGAAAGAAACGTCCGCACGGTTTCGCGACTGAGGCCAAAGCGTTCCATGTAATGCTGCTCCAGCGTGATGGAATCGAGATAACGCGAGATCGCATCGCCTTCAATCTTGGGATGCTCGAATTTCGTTTTTTCGACCGGCTCTCCTTTCAGCCAGCGCATCCATTCGACGCGTGTTGCGTCGGAAATCGGAGCACCCTGGAGATTCTTGCCGACGGGGTCGGTCAGCCACATCCCCGGTTTTCGGCCGAACTTGGCGCCAAACCAGAAGCCATACTGTCCATGCTGCAGGCCAACCGCTTCGTAGGGAGTCTTGGAAAGCTGAAATTCTTTTTCACGCCCTGCCCATTTCTGGTAGGTAAGATTCGGGGTTTTCAATCCGATGGAATCGTAAAAACGCGCCAGGAAACTGTGCGGGTACTGAATCTGGTAAATGGCCGATCCCTGGTGAGCGATGAGCCGCTTGCCATCGACAAGAAATTCATTCTGCTTTGCCTCGCCACCGAAAATAGGATGATTCTCGAGAACCAGGCATTTCATTCCCGGACCCGCGTTGCGCTGAAAAAAAAGCCCGGCGGCAAGCCCGCTGATTCCGCCGCCGACGATCACGCAATCGTAGTTCTCGCCGGTATCGACAATGTCTTTGGGAAGCGGATCGTACAGGCCATCGCGGATCGTGTGACCGGCTTGCAGCACTTCCCAGGTGTTGCCGTTCGAACTGCTGTATTCGCCGACGCCGCCGTAGCCGGTGAAGTCGTCGGTCTCGGCGAAGCGGGCTGCGAGCAGATCTGCGGGCGTCCTGCCCGCAAGCAGTGCGGAACCGGACGCCAGCAGCGCTGAGCCGAGGAAATCGCGCCGCGTGATTGCCGCATCCATGCCAAGGGCTGAATCGCCGGAAAGAGCAGGCTTCTTGTTCAGAGTTCGCGAAATTTTGGGCTGATCCCGTTCCATGGTCACGAGTGTACACGCGCGCAACCACCGCGACTCTCTCTACTGGAAACGCCCGCTGTCTCTGATTTTGCGGGCAGCCTCTTCGAGAAAATCGTCGACATGCTGCTGCGGCTGCGACTGCAGGCCAGTCTTGGCTTTGATTCTCTCCGCAATCTGGATCGCCGTTGGCAGACGCACGTTCGGATCCAGCTCCCATCGCCGGTGCAGGTAGGTCTCAATCAGCACAAGTTCTTCGGCGCCCACCGGACCCAGTCTGGATGCGGCCGGACCGGACTCCGTCGTGGTGTTCCACGAGGGACGCACTTCCTCGGTAGGTTTCTCGTGGACCACCACGGTGCCCGCCACAAAGTCGCCCAGGCGGCGGCTTTGGCGATTGCACATCATGCAGACCAATCCCACGCCATAAGTCCCGGGAGGCATGCCGTCGACGGCGCGCATCAGATTTCTTCCAATCGCTTCGAAAGCATTGATCGGCCGGCCCGACTCCTTGATGACGCGAATGCCGGCGTACCGTTTGCCCGGCGTCTGCCCTTTCCAGAAGATTTCGAACAACGCAAAATATCCCCAATAAATCGCAAAAAGAATAAAGATGGCCATGGCGGGCCCGATCAGGCGCGGAAGAAACATGACCACCGAAGATCCCACCGGAAGCGTCAAGATAAAGATGATGGCAGTTATGAGATAGAGCGCGGTTTGGATTAAAGTATCGATGGCCATCGCCAGGAACCGGCTCCCGATTCCAGCCAATGGCAATTCCAGGGCAATTTGCTCTGGCGTATCAATCTTGAGCTGATCAAACGAATTCACGATGATTTCCACTCGCTGGCTGGAGAAGCGCAAGCCGCACTGGAGCAAGCTGGAATCGCTGCTCAATCAGAGCGCCAAGGGCGGCCTCAAGTCGCTCTCCCGTTCCGATCTGCAGGAACTCAGCCTGCTTTACCGGCAAATCGCGGCCGATCTGGCAGCTCTTCGGGAAGATCCCGGCTCGCTGCATTTTGCGCGCTACATCAACCAGTTACTCGTGCGCGCTCACAATACCATCTATTCCGGTCGCAAGGCGAGTGCCCGGCCCATCTTTTTATTCTTCCGCTACAGCTACCCTGCGGCATTCCGCCGCAACCTGAATCAGTGCCTGCTGGCCCTCCTTATTTTCGCCGTGTCCGGGCTGGTGGGAGGCGTTCTGACCTACCAGAATCCTGATTTCAAGGTAAAGCTGCTGGGGCCGCAGATGGTTGAGACCATCGACCGCCACGAAATGTGGACTCATTCCATTGTCGGCATCAAGCCGCTGGCCTCGAGCGCGATCATGACCAACAACATGAGCGTCGGATTTACTACGTTTGCGCTTGGAATTACCGGCGGCCTGGGGACGATTTACATGATGGCTTTCAACGGTCTGCTGATCGGCGTGATCGGCGTGGCTTGCTGGCTCTCCGGGATGAGCCTGCAGTTGTGGAGTTTCGTGGCCCCGCACGGAGTGCTCGAATTGCCGGCGATTTTCATCGCCGGCGGCGCCGGATTCCGCGTCGCGCAAGGATTGTTATTTCCGGGCGTGCTGCCGCGGCGCGATTCGCTGGCGAAAGCCGGCCTTGAAGCGGTGCAGTTGCTGCTCGGGACCATTCCGATTCTGATCGTGGCCGGGCTGATCGAGGCTTTCATCTCGCCAACCGGGTTGGCAGTGTCGCTGAAGTTCTCACTCGCAGCGGCATTGTTTGTGCTCCTGGGAGTCTATCTTTTCGGGGTGGGGCGCGTACCCCCGGGCACTCAGAGTTGATTCCGTTCTTTGATTTGCAGATACGAATTCACGAGCATTGGAGAGACTGCTCCAGATCGGGTTTCAAGCGCCAGCGCCCCACGCTCCCGCAATCGTGCCAACAGGATTTCGCGGCGATGAACGACTTCCTGCGCGGCTGCGACTTGATACATCTCTGACTCGCTCTTCGGAGTCCGCGACGCCAGTTCTCCCAGGTCGGGCTGCCCGATCACGACGAACAGAACCAGATGCCGCGGCATCATCATCGACGCCGCTTCAATCACCTCCGGCGTCATGGCGGTTTCGGCCAGATCCGTAAGCCACACGATCAAACTGCGCCGCTTCTGATCGGACAGCAGGCGGCCGGCCATCTGAAGATGGTCTGCCTCGGAACCTTCTTCGTGTACCAGAGCGAGCCGTTCGATGAACTGCCGCAAGTGCGCGCTTCCCTTCGCCGCTGGAAGCTGCTGGCGGATGCCGCGCCCGTAGGCGACGAGTCCCACGCGATCCCCCGAATACAAAGCGACCTGCGCGAGACTGAGCGCAGCGTTCACCGCGTGGTCAAGTTTGCTGAACTCCCCCACCCGCGCGCGCATCAGCCGCCCGCAATCGAGCACAATCCACACCATCTGGCTGCGCTCGATCTGGTAGATGCGCGTGACCAGCTTGCCGCGGCGGGCCGCCGCCGTCCAGCAGATGTCGCGATACTCGTCTCCCGGCTGATATTCGCGCAGGCTCTCGAACTCGCGACCGATTCCGCGCACCCGGGCGTGGCGTTTCTCCAGCGCGATCTGCCGGCTGCGCAACAGGTAAATCGTGTGCCGCCTCGCCTCTTCGAGGTTCGGATAAATTCGCACTGTCTGCCCCAGAGGCGTGCGCGCCCATCGCTCCGCAATGCGCAGAACACTCTGATAGCGCACGTAGCAGTCCCCGAGCGCAGCATCACCGCGCTGTAACGGACGAATTTCATAACTCGCCCGGCCCTCGCCGCATGCTCCGGCCTTGATCGCGAGAGTCGGCGGCTCGCTGCGCAGCTGCAGTGGCGTCGTATCGACCAGGGTTGCCTGAATGTTTGTGCGCGACGAATTCATCAGGGTGAGATCGACGTGGGAAGACGTCGACAGGGCCGCGGCCGACGACCACGAACGCCTCACCACAAGTTCACCTGGCTTTGGCAATTGCGCCAGATCGCCAAGCCACGCCAGCAGCACCAATCCGTCCCAAACGAACATTGCGTAGACGAAACGCACATCGATAAAGGCCGGCCCAAGCCACACCAATCCCACAAAGAGAAGCATGAAGAACCGGCCGCCAAACGCCACACCAAAGGGTTTGTAAGACTGCGTGGGCGATTCGATCTCGGGCGGAATCAGTCTGGTTGGATCGTTCACTTCAGAGCCTTATCGAACTTTCCCTGGCCTCATCTGCATTTCGGAGCTTCACCCCGGAACTTCATTCCGGAACTTCATTTCGGAACGTCGACCGCGCGCAAAACGTCGTCCACCACCTGATCGGGTGTGATCCCTTCCAGATCGGCTTCGGGCCTGAGGATCACGCGATGCCGCAGCACGGGACGCGCGGAAACTTTCACATCATCGGGAATGACGTAGTCGCGCCCATCCATGGCGGCAAACGCCTTCGATACTGCCATGAGGCTCACCGCCGCGCGCGGGCTGGCTCCGAGCGAGAGCGATGGCCAATCGCGAGTGCGCCGCACAATCTGCACAATGTAGCTGAACAGCGCTTCTTCGACCGTTACAGCTTTAAGTTCCTGCTGCGCCTGCTCGAGCAAGCCAGCGTCGATAGGCGTGAGATTCACTTTGTCCAGTTCGCGCGAGTCAAATCCCTTCTGCACGTTCGCCAGCAAGTGTACTTCGTCCTCAACCGCCGGATAGGGCACCCGCAGCTTGAGCAGAAAGCGGTCGAGTTGCGCCTCGGGCAATGGATACGTGCCTTCGAACTCGATCGGATTCTGCGTGGCAAACACGGTGAAAAACGGCGACAGCGGATAGCCTTTGCCGTCAATCGTGACCTGAAATTCTTCCATGCACTCGAGCAACGCCGCTTGCGTGCGCGGAGGCATGCGGTTCACCTCGTCGACCAGCAGCAGATCGGTGAAGACCGGCCCCTGATGAAGCTGGAACGCGCTCGTCGCCAGGTTCAGCACGTTGGTTCCGACAATGTCGGCCGGCATCAGGTCCGAAGTGCACTGCACCCGCTGAAATCCCAGCCGCAGCAGGCGGGACAGCGTTTTCACGGTGAGCGTCTTGGCAATTCCCGGCACTCCCTCCAGCAGCACGTGGCCGCGGCAGAGCAACGCAATCACGCACTGGTTGCGGAGTTCGTCCTGCCCGATGACCACCTTCCCCATCTCATCGCGGATATGCTGCGCCAGTTGCGAAACACTCGTCATTCAAACTTTCTCCTTCCGTGATCCTTGAAACAGCTTCAATCGGGCCGCATAGTCGTCGAGTTCCTGCACCAGATGCAACGCCTCGGGAGCGTGCAGATAAGGGTCGAGCCTCGCGGATTCACAGCGTTGCATAATCGCGAGGAAGTGATCGTCGGCAATCACCCAGCGGTCGCGCACGGCAGATTGCAGCTGTTCGATGGAGGTGTTGTTGGCTACGCCCAGACGCCGGGTCAGCCAGTAACGAAAGCGCTGGTAGCAGATGTCGACCGCAACCGAGGCGCAACCGGCCCGCTCGTAGAGTCCGCCAAGAGTCTGCACGAATTCGATCGGCGAAAGGCGGACATCGGCTACAGGCGCACTAACCGGACCGCTGCGCCGCGAGAACGTGGCCAGGATCGCAAGTCCGAGCAACGATAGCTGAAGTACAAGCCATTTCACCGGCGAATGCGCAATCGACGCGCCCAGCGTTTCCCGGTAGCCGTGAATGTACTCGTCCCAAAGCACGGTGCTCTTCATACCCGGACTCGTCGCACTCTTGCTCGTTCCACTCTTGCTCGTTCCACCCAGACAAGCCAGCAGGAATTCCAGGTCGCCCGGTTGCTTGAGGCCGGCATTGGTGAGCGGCGTCGCGGAAGCCCACCACAGCACTTCGCCCCGGCCATAGGGATACTCGACCACCAGAGTGTCGTCGCCGTCGCCGTAAAGCGGATAAGCCGCGGAATACGATTGCCACCGAGCCTCGGCGCCCAGAACGATTTCGGGAGCGGCCCGCGTAATTTCAGAGGGCGCAAGAGCCGTCGCTTTTTTCCACGTCATTCCGCCCAGCGGCAGGGGCACGGAATCGTTCTCCGGAAGAAATGTGCCGGCGAACATGCCGGTTGCGATCACGCGGCCGCCGCCGGAAATGAACATCTTCAACTGCTCCCGCTCATCGCGCGTTGGCGCTTCGCCTGGATCCGCCAGAACCAGAATCTTTTTCGCAGATACCGGAAGCTGATCCAGCGGACGTTCCCAGCGCTCCATTTTGTATCCCGCATCGCCAAGCAGCAGATAGGCAGCCTTCGCCCCTCCGGAAGCGCTCGAGTAGCTGCTCGGAACATCGACCTTCGGGCCGGTTTCTCCGCCGAACACCATAGCGCCCGCAATCAGCAGCACGAACACACCCACCGCGCCCAGCAGCAGCTTCCGGTCTCTGGGATCGATGTTCAGCGGCATCCCAGCTTCTCCAATTCCGCGAGCGTCTGCGAGAATGCCCTTTCGCTGGCGTCTCGCTTCGCGTACCACGCCAGTTCGAAGATGCGCGTAAGGCTGGTCAGCGTCTCCCGATACTCGCTCGCACTTGAGAGTAATCGCAGATACTCTCGCGGAGTGCGCGCACGGTCAGGCTTCCAGGCTCCCTGCCGCTCCAGAAATGAGATTCCCGCCCAATAACCCAAATGGATCGCATCACGCCACTTGCCCTGGGCTGCCATGGCGCGTGCCTCGGCCAGCCATACGGCCCACTCTTTCACCGAGACCGGCATATCGACGGGCGTGACCGGCTTGAAATCAGTTCCCCAAACGATGTTGCGATAAACCAGCCAAATCAGGGCGAGAACTGCGACCGCCATCAATCCGTAGACGAAATATTTGCCGACCGTAGGAATGGCCACCGACCCGAACAGGCGGCGAAGCCCGCGCAACAGAAACCCCAGCAGCCATTCCTTTAGCCGGTCGACCCATGTGGGACCGCGCACGTCACTGAATTCAGGACGAGCCAGAATCGAATTCAGATCTGCCCGCTGAGTGGAAACGTCGGCGGGAGGCTTCTCATAACCATCAAGACTCTCGCGCAGGCTCTGGATTCGTCTCCGGATCGCGCTGGCCGTGGTTACATTCTTGTCGGCGTCGTATCTGCGCACGTCTCGGCGGAGTCCTTCCGCCGATATTTCAAAGTCGCCCCGCTCCGTGCGGACATTCCAGCTGCCGGGCAGTTCATCCAGAGGTTGCGGCGTGGGGCGGCCGGAGCTGTCGAGTTCATCGGTCGCCGAAGAGAGCCGGTCCAACTCCGCACGGTACTCAGCGGCGCTGAGCGGTCGGCCCTCGGCCGCATCCGCGCGGCAGGCGAGGGACACGATCAAAAGGCAAACCAGAATGTAAATTTGCCTTGCGGTCATGCGCCTGCTTGTGCGGGGAACGTGGGGGTATTCGAAAGTGTGTTCGTGTCCAGCGTGGTCATCATCAATTGCAGATCAAAAGCTTCCTTGCGAACCCGCTCGTCGTAATAGACCAGCGAGAACGCAATCGTAGCCAGAGGACCGACCAGGCACTCCGAAACAAAAGTCGCCACCAGCAGCGCCACCTGCCAGCCGGGGGCGGTACGCTGCAATGCAAAAATGGAGCTTACGCCGGCCGCGAGTTCCACCGGCCATCGCAACAGCAGGCTCACTCCAATGCCCAGCAAAATGAAGAGCACCCAGATCACAAATACGCGGCCGCGGTCGCCTTTGGTCAGGTCGGCGCTTCGAGACATGGCATCACTGACGCCCAGGTTTTCTAGAACCTTTGCCGGAACAGCCAGGGACCACATGATAAAAAGCAGGACGCCGGGAACGATCAGCAGGAGGCAAGCCGCGCCGGCCGCGATTCCGATTAACAGCGAAAGTCCTACCACGCCCAGAATCTCGCCCTTTACCTTGGAGAACGAGTCCATCACGCTGGCCGGGCGGTCGAGGTAGACATGGGAGACGGCGACCACGGTCGCCGCCTGTGACGCGGCCGAGACTGCCAAGCTGATCAGTCCCGCTCCCACGCTCCATACGGAGGCAAGCAGCACATTTGCCAGCTGTGGATGGGGAGACTGGAACGTGACCCCAACGCACTGATAGGCGAGCACCACCAGATGCGGCAAAGCAAAAATTCCGATAAACAATCCAAAGTGGCTGCGATACAAAGAAAAGGTGCGGTCCAGCAATTCTCCGGTGCTTAAGGGCCTGAGTACGGTCGTCATGGCAGTCTCCCCGAACTCGGACTTTAGCCGGGCATAGTACCACAAACCAAGAGCTGGTCCATGCGCAAACCTTGCCGGGTCGCGAAGTTGCCTGACGGCGGGTATTTACGCGCGTAATCGCCTCGATCTTAACCGGAGAACTCGATCCTAACCGGAGAAAATGTGTCTACACTTCTTTACCTTCACCGGCGCCACCACAGGCTAAGATTCAAGCTTGAGGGGGCGTCTCGCGGACAGGGCGAATTTTCTGCGACTCAAGTCGGGGGCCGGGGCTCGAATACAATACATAATTAAGTTGGACTGGGAGCTGGCCTTTTGATCTGTCACTTTCTCAGGTTCCGTACGAGGACCCGACATGACGCTTGAGCAGCAGGAGCTTCTGAAGGAATTTCAAGACTTCGCCTCGGCCGCTCCCACGGCAGATGCCGTGATGAAGCGCATCGCCCAGCGTCTGCACGAGACGATGACCCGTTATAACTGGGTCGGATTCTATCTCGTGGACTCCGTCGACACTGGAGTTCTGCTGGTCGGGGCCTATGTCGGCAGCTTCACGCCCAACGTTCGCATCCCCCTCAACACCGGACTCTGCGGGGCGGCAGCCAGCAGCGGGCAGACCGTGGTAGTAGATGATGTATCCAAAGATCCGAGGTATCTGGCGGGTTCTCCGTTAGTCCACAGTGAGATCGTTGTTCCCATCACGGTCCGGAACAAGCTCGCCGGCGAGCTCGACATCGAAAGCTATTTCCCCGGCACTTTCACCCGGACTGAACAGGAGTTCGTCGAAGCCTGTGCCGCCGTGGTTCAAAAGTATCTGGGGAAAACGGCGGTTGGTTAGCGTCAATCGGTTCATAGCTCATAGCAAAAGGTTCAGAGATTTCAAATTATGTGGATTGTTGCATTAGCTCTCAGGCGTCCTTACACGTTCGTGGTCATGGCGTTGGTGTTGCTCCTGCTGACCCCCCTTGTAATTCTGCGGATGCCGGTCGATGTGCTGCCCGACATCAATATCCCCGTCATCAGCGTGGTCTGGAATTACACCGGCATGGCCCCCGACGAAATGGCCGACCGCATTGTGTCGAACGCCGAGCGTGGGCTCACCATCACCGTCAACGACATTGAGCATATCGAGTCCCAGTCGTTGAACGGCATCGGGGTGATCAAAATCTTTTTTCAGCCCACGGCGAACATCCAGACCGCGTTGGCGCAGACCACGGCGATGTCGCAGACTATACTCCGCGGCTTGCCACCCGGAACCGTTCCGCCGCTGATTGTCACTTACTCCGCCTCTTCGACTCCAATCGTTCAGCTGGGCTTGAGCAGCAAAACCTTGCCCGAGCAGCAACTCTTCGATCTGGGCAACAACTTCCTGCGTACCCAGCTGGCGACTGTTCCCGGCGCCGCCACTCCTTATCCCTACGGCGGCAAGATTCGCCAAATTCAGGTCGATCTCGACATGCCGCGGCTTCAGGCGAACGGCCTTTCGCCCGATGACATCGTGAACGCGGTCAATGCGCAGAACCTGATTCTTCCGGCGGGCACCACCAAGATCGGGGTGCTGGAATATCAGGTCGAAATGAACGGCGATCCGCAGACCATCGCGGAATTGAACGACCTTCCCGTCAAGACGGTAAATGGCTCGACCATCTACATGCGCGATGTGGCTCACATCCGGGACGGGTTCGCCCCGCAAACCAACATCGTCCACATCAATGGCGTCCGCGGCGCGTTGATGTCGATGTTGAAGGTCGGCAGCGCCTCCACCATCACCATCGTCGAGGGCGTCAAGCGCATGGCCGCGCTGGCCTCGCAGTCGCTTCCGCCGGAAATGAACATCTCCGCCCTGTTCGATCAGTCGTTGTTCGTCCGTGCATCCATTCGGGGCGTGATTATTGAAGGGCTGACCGCCGCTTTCTTAACCGCGTGCATGATCCTGATGTTTCTCGGAGACTGGCGGCCGACCATCGTCATCTCCATCTCCATCCCACTTTCGATTTTCGTCTCGATTATCGTTTTGAGCGCACTGGGGCAAACCATCAACATCATGACCTTAGGGGGGTTGGCGCTGGCGGTGGGCATTCTGGTCGATGACGCCACCGTGGAAATCGAAAACATCGAGCGCAACCTGGCCCAGGGCAAAGAGATGAAGCAGGCCATTCTGGATGGCGCGGCGCAAATCGCGGTGCCGGCTTTCGTCTCCACGCTTTGCATCTGCATCGTGTTCGTGCCTATGTTTTTCCTGACCGGCGTGGCCAAGTTCCTGTTCGTGCCGCTGGCCGAAGCCGTGGTCTTCGCCATGCTGGCATCTTATTTCTTGTCGCGAACCCTCATCCCCACTCTGGTGATGTACATCATGCGCGGCCATGAGCACAAAGCCGGGGGCCCGAAGACTTTCATGGGCCGCTTCCAACGCGGATTCGAGAGAAACTTCGAAAAATTCCGCAATGGATATTACCAGCTGCTGGAAACCACGATCACGCACCGCAAACTCTTTGCCTCGGTGTTTCTTGCTTTCTGCCTGCTGTCGTTGGGATGGGTATTCGTCCTGGGCGAGGATTTCTTCCCGGCCGTTGATGCCGGCCTGATCCGCTTGCACCTGCGCGCCCGCGCCGGTCTCCGGGTAGAAGAAACGGCTCGCATTTGCGCTGATGTCGAGCAATTCCTGCATCAGGATCTGGGACAGGGCGAGATGGTCAACGTGCTCGATAACATCGGATTGCCCAACTCCAGCATCAATTTGTCCTACAGCAACTCGGGCGTGATCGGCACCAGCGACGCCGAAATCCTGATTGGCCTGAACCCCGAGATCCATCGTCCCACTGCGGAGATCGTCCAACACCTGCGCCAGGTGCTGCCTCGGCGCTTTCCCGGGGTTGAGTTCTTCTTCCAGCCTGCCGATATCGTCACTCAGATCCTGAATTTCGGTTTGCCCGCGCCCATTGATATTCAGGTGATGGGCGCGGACATGCAGAGCAACTATGAGATTGCCCAGCAGATTTCCAACCGGTTGCGCCTCGTTCCCGGCACCGCCGACGTGCACGTGCAGCAGATGCTCGGCCTGCCTACGTTGCACCTCGACATCAATCGCGATCTCGTCACCCAGGTGGGCATGAATCCCGTGGACGTTGCCCAGAGCGTGCTGGTCTCCCTCAGCGGCAGCTTTCAAACCGCGCCCAGCTTCTGGCTGAATCCCAGGAACGGCGTGACTTATCAAATGGTGGTGCAGTCGCCACAATACCGCATGACATCTCTCCAGGATTTGATGAATATGCCGGTCGACGATCCTGCCGTCCACAGCCTGCAGGTGCTGGGGAATCTGGTGCGGCTGACTCCGACGGCGCGGCCGGCCGTGGTCTCGCATTACAACGTGCAGCCGGTCATTGACGTCTATGCCAGCACGCAGGGCCGGGACTTGGGCGCCGTAGCCAGGGAGACAGACAAAGTCCTGCAGCCGTTTATGGATCATCTGCCGAGGGGCTCGCGCATCGTCGTGCGCGGCCAGGTGCAGACCATGCGGAGCTCATTTTTTGGCCTGGGCGTCGGACTGCTGGGAGCCATTCTGCTGGTCTATTTCCTGATCGTGGTGAACTTCCAGTCCTGGCTCGATCCCTTCGTCATCATCACCGCGCTGCCGGGGGCGCTGGCCGGAATTGCGTGGATTCTGCTGTTCACTCACACCACCTTGAGCGTGCCCTCGCTGACCGGGGCGGTCATGTGTATGGGTGTCGCCACCGCCAATTCCATTCTGATGGTGTCGTTCGCGCGCGATCGGATGGAGGTCGGCGTGCCCGCCGTGCAGGCCGCGCTGGAAGCCGGTTATACCCGAATTCGTCCCGTGCTGATGACGGCGCTGGCGATGGTGATCGGCATGCTTCCCATGTCGCTTGGCCTGGGCGAAGGTGGCGAGCAAAATGCCCCGCTCGGCCGCGCGGTCATCGGTGGATTGATGTTCGCGACCGTGGCAACACTATTCTTCGTACCTTGCGTGTTCGCGATCGTTCACAGCCGCCGGGAAGCGCGGGAAATGGAGTTCACTGAGTAAGCTCCGAGAAATTGAGCCATAGCTTAAGGGATAGATCTCTTAAGAAGAAATAAAGAGAAATAGATTGACAGATTGAGGAGAAGTCGTTCATCAGAGAGGGCCAAGTCAAGCCATTTATGCAGACCGAACAGGAAACCAACCACTCGACGGGGGAGCCGCACCGCGCGCCGCCACAGGTAACGCCGCCACCGGAACTTCCCGCGGCGTCCCCGCGCAAGGCTGTGATCATCGTTCTGTTCGTGGTGGTTCTGCTTGCCCTGAGCGGAGCGGCCAGCGTGCTGAGCCGCGTCCGGGCTGCCCGGTCGCTGGCCAAAGAAACGGATGCGGACGCCATCGAAACCGTCTCGGTCGTCCATCCTGCTTTGGAGAAGCCCAACGAGGAACTGGTGCTGCCCGCCTCCTTGCAGGCCTATGAGGAGTCGCCGATCTACGCCCGCACCAACGGCTATCTGCTCAAGTGGTACAAGGACATCGGCAGCCGCATCGCCAAAGGCGAATTGCTGGCCGATATTGACACTCCCGAAGTCGATCAGGAACTCTCGCAGGCACGCGCCACCCGCCAGCAAGCGGCTGCGCAACTCGATATCGCCAAAATCTCCGCCGATCGCTGGCAGAATCTGCGCAAGACGGATTCGGTCTCGCAGCAGGAAACCGATATGCAGACCAGCGCCTACCAGCAGGCGATGGCCAATATGGCTGCGGCTGAAGCCAACCTGCGCCGCCTGGAAGAGTTGGAATCGTTCAAGCATGTCTACGCTCCATTCTCCGGTGTGCTGGTTAAGCGCGATGTCGATCCCGGCGCGCTCATCAGCGCCGGCGGCGCGGGAACCGAGCTGTTCATCCTGGCCAAGGTCGATCCCCTGCGCGTCTTCACCAACGTTCCCCAAAATTATTCGCCTGACATTAAAGACGGCATGCCGGCTTACATCACTCTGCCGGAGCTTCCCGGCAAGCAGTTTCCCGGAACCGTGGCGCGCACGGCCGATGCCATCGATCCCACGACGCGCACACTGCTGACCGAAGTGGACGTTCCCAACAAAAACGGCCAATTGCTGCGCGGTTCGTTCGGCGAAGTGCATTTCAAACCCAAAGTCACCGTGCCCCGGGTCACCGTTCCCGTGAACGCGCTGATCTTCCAGCGCGAGGGAGCGCAGGTCGCCGTGGTCGGACCAGACAACAAAGTTCAATTACGCTCCATCACCATCGGCCGCGATTACGGGACCACCCTCGAAGTTCTGGTCGGAGTCACCGCCGACGACCGTATCATCATCAATCCCGAGGATTCCCTCGAAAACGGGCAGACGGTCCATGTGGCTTCCGATAATCAGCAAGGGAAGCATTCATGAAGTGGTTCGCGAACGCCTTGGCGCTCGGCGCCAGCTTCTGTTTGGCCGGATGCGCGGTGGGACCAAAGTATCAACGTGCCCCGATGCAGAGTCCGCCCGCGTGGAAGACGGAAGGACCATGGCGCCAGGCCGCACCGAAGGATGCCATTCCCAAGGGAACCTGGTGGGAGGTTTTTCACGACGACCAGCTCAACCGTTACGAACAGCAGTTGCTGGCTGCCAACCAATCGCTCATCGCCGCCCGCGACCGCCTCGACGAGGCACGTTCCCTGGCGCGCGTGGCGTCTGCCGGGCTGTTTCCCGTAGGCACCGTCGATCCCAGCGGGGCGCGCCTTCGATACTCCGGGAATCGCCCCGAGAGTACTGTTCCTGAAGTTCCGCTCACCCAAGGCCTATACCAGATTCCGTTTGCACTGAACTACGAAGTTGACCTGTTCGGCCGGGCGCGAAAAACATTGCAAGCGGCCAACGCCAGCCTGCAAGGCACTGCGGCGGATTTGGGAAACGTCCAACTGGTGCTGACCGCCGAGCTTGCCGCCGACTACTTCAATGTGCGCGAACTCGACGCCGAATATCAGGTCGTGCAGGAGTCGGTCAAGATTCAGCAGGAAGGATTAGTCCTGGTCAAACATCGCCATGAAGGCGGCGTCGCATCGGGATTGGACCTGGCGCAGCAGCAAACTTTGCTGGACTCGACCAACACCCAGCTTTTTTTGATCCAGCAACAGCGCGCCCAGTTCGAACATGCCATCGCTGCGCTCACCGGCAATCCGGCGTCGACATTCAGCGTGCCAGTCACTCCGCTCACCGGAACCCCGCCTCCGGTGCCTTTAGGCATGCCCTCAGACTTGCTGGAACGCCGGCCAGACGTGGCTACCGCGGAACGATCCATGGCACAGGAAAACGCCCTGGTAGGCGTTGCCAAAACTTCGTTCTACCCGCAATTCACCATCTCCGGCAGCGGCGGAGTTCAAAGCATCACGCTCGGATCGCTGATCAGCGCGCCCAGCGCATTCTGGTCGTTGGGCGGAGACCTGCTGCAGCCGATCTTCAACGGCGGCCGCAATCGGGCGAATTTCGCTGCGAGCAAATCGGCCTATGACGAATCCGTAGCCAACTACCGCGAGTCCGTGCTGGAGGCCTTTCAGCAAGTCGAAGACGGATTGTCGAGTCTCAATTCCCTGTCGCAGGCCGCGACAAGCCAGAACACCGCGGTCGCGGACGCGCGCCGCGCCCTCGATATCGCCAACAATCGCTATGTCGGCGGGCTGACCACCTTTCTCGATGTCATCACCGCGCAGACCGTTCTGCTGACCAACGAGCGCCTCTCGACCCAGTTGCTGGGCCAGCAGATGGTCACCTCGGTTTACCTTGTCAAAGCGCTGGGCGGAGGCTGGAACGCATCTCAGATTCAGAACGAGCAGGTCCATCCCGAAGCCAAGCAGGTCGTCCAGCCTTAGGACTAGATTCCGCCCTCGAAGATTTTCTTGGAGAGATAACGCTCGGCCGAATCAGGGATGATCGTCACAACTCGCTTCCCTGCTCCCAGCTTTTTCGCCACCGTCAAAGCCCCGTACACAGCCGCTCCGCCGCTGGACCCCGCCAGCACGCCTTCTTGCGCAGCCAGCTCCTTGACCGTGGCAAAGGCATCGTCATCGTGAACCATGAGGACTTCGTCGCACACGGAGCGGTCAAAGGTTTTCGGGATGAAGCTCACGCCAATTCCCTCGACTTTATGAGGGCCGGGCTCGCCTCCACAGAGAATCGAACCTTGCGTCTCCACGGCAAACGCCTGCACGCGGGGCAACTTCTGTTTGAGATAACGAGCAACTCCGGTGAAAGTACCGCAGGTGCCGCAGCCGAGAACGACGGCGTCTACGTTCCCTCCCATTTGATCGAAGATTTCGTGCGCGGTGGTTTCGTAGTGATAATCAGGATTGGCAAAATTCTCGAACTGCCCTGCCATAAATGCGCTGGGATCGCCGGCCACGACTTCTTTGGCTCGGCGGATCGCTCCTTGCATGCCCTCGTTGTCCGGAGTCCGGCTGACTTCGGCGCCGAGCGCCCGCATGATGATGACCTTCTCCTGAGAAAAATTCTCCGGCACGAAGAGTCTGACTTTGTAACCTCGGTTGACGCCGATCAGCGCCAGGCCAATGCCGGTATTACCCGCGGTAGCTTCCACGATGGTGCCGCCGGGGGCGAGCTTCCCGTCCTGCTCGGCGCGCCGGATGATCCCGATCGCGGCCCGGTCCTTCACGCTGCCACCGGGATTCAGATACTCCAGCTTGGCAAAAATGTCAGCCGATCCCTGTGGCACCAGCCGCTTCAACTGCAACATTGGGGTTTCACCGACCAGCTGAGTGATGTCATCGGCGACGCGCAGGCGGGACATTGCAGATTCTATTGAGCGCACTTTACAGGGTACGGGTCGGCGCCGGGAATCGTCAATTGTGAGAAGTGTGTTATCTACGACCCACCGTTACCTTCGTCATCCAGCTTAGGATTGTCTTTCCCTCATCAAGCCTTGGGCCGATCTGCCGATCTCTTATCTCAAATGGTACGTCTCGCGTCTTTCTGCGAAGCCTCACCCATGTGGCGCGCCGCCATACTGCTTGCCCTTGGCTTCATGTTCCTGCCATCACGTCTGGCCGCGCAGAGTTTCACCATCGATGGCCGTGAGCTTCAGTTTCACGGATATGCATCCCAGGGCTTCGTGCATACCGATGACAACAACTGGCTCACCATGGAGACGAGCCATCTAGGAAGCGGGGACTTCACCGAAGTCGCTGTCAACGCTTCGATGCAAGTCACCGACAAGTTCCGCGTGGGAGCCCAGGGCTTCGATCGTGACCTGGGCAAGTTGGGCGACTGGCATCCCGAACTGGACTGGGCCTTTGCCGATTACAAGTTCAAGAGTTGGTTCGGAGTTCGTGGTGGCAAAGTCAAAACCACTCTCGGCCTCTACAACGATTCGCAGGACCTGGACTTCGTTCACACTTTCGCACTCCTGCCTCAGAGCGTTTACCCCACCGACGTGCGCGATGCCACCATTGCGCACCTCGGGGGCGACGTTTACGGCACTTTCGGCCTGCGTCACAAGCTCGGCGACCTTTCCTATACCGTCTACGCCGGACACCGCAGCGACAGCTTGCACAGCGGCTACCCCTATCTTCTGTCTCAGTTCGGAACCCGGTTCACCAGTTTTGGAGGTCTGCAATACGGCGCCGATCTGCGCTGGACCACTCCGCTCAAAGGCGTGCTGATAGGCGCCTCCCGGCTCGATCAGGACACCAGCGGCGTGGGCACGGGCGTCAATCAAGTCACCGGCCAGGCTATTCCTTACTCCGAGCATTCCAAATCCGACTGGACTAATCAGTATTACGGTACTTATTCCTGGAAGCATTTGCGGCTGGATTCGGAATATCGCCGCTATCTCCGCGACCAGCTGATTTTCGGTGGCACTTCGGAAGACAAAGCCGATGTGCGCGGCTGGTATTTTGCCGGCGCCTACCGGGTGGTCAAGCATCTCGAACTTGGCTCCTATTATTCGCGCTACACCATCTCCGACGTGGTCGCCGGCGCTCTCGCGGCGGAAGGCTTCCCCAGCGAGACCAACACGAGCCAGCCTGCCAATCACATTTATGACAAGGTCGTAACCGCGCGGCTGGATTTGACTGGATTCTGGAACCTGAAGATTGAAGGCCATTTCATGAATGGCTACGGCGCCAGCACTTATCCCGACGGGTTTTATCCGCAGGAGAACCCGCAGGGATTCAAGCCGTACACCAACGCGCTGGTGCTCAAAACCGGGATGAACTTTTGATCTTGAACTCTTGATGTTGAACTCTTGACGTTGAACTTTTGACGATGAACTCTTGAGCCGCAAGCCAGCCATGAATGTTTGCCGCCACTTTCGAAGCGCACTTTTAGCCGGCATCATCGCAGTCGCGTGTTTGCACGCCAGCGCCGCCGAGGTGAAGATCGTCGCCAATCCCGGTCTGAAGTCCGACTCTATCTCTGCAAGCGAACTTCGCGGCATCTTCCTGGCACAGAGAAATTCGTTGCGGGATGGGTCGCATGTGCAGCCGGTATTCGAAAAGTCGGGCGCGGTGCATCAGGCTTTTCTCAAGGAGTTCCTGAAGGAAGACAACGAAACCCTGCAGGCGCAGTATTACACCCTGGTGTTCACCGGCAAGGCGTCGATGCCCAAGACTTTCAACACCGACGCTGAGGTACTAGCCTATGTGGCTCGAACCAACGGCGCCATCGGCTACGTCGCTGCTTCCGCGAACAGCGAGGCGGTCAAGGTTCTGGAGGTCGTCGAAGAAGGGGGCAGTGCGAACCGGGCCGTCCTGGTTCGAGTCGATCCTGAGTATCCTGAAACCTTGAAAAAGCTGGGCATTGCCGGCATAGTGCGCCTGCAGGTAATCATTTCTCCGAAGGGCAGCGTCGAAGAGGCGTCTCTGCTTGGCGGCAATCCCATCCTGGGTGACGCTGCGATCGCCGCGGTCAAGAAGTGGGTCTACGCTGCTGCCCCATCCCGCACCACCACCGAAGTGACGATTCCATTCGATCCCAGGCGTTGAACCCTCAGGGCTCCCGTCTGACCATCCAAACCTTGCTGGAAAATCGATTCTCTGGCGTACATTCCCGCCCGCGTCGCCCTCGGGTATTTGTGGGTTTGACCCGTGTTATCCGACGTGTTATAAATGCCCGTTTTGCGCAGGGTCGTCATGGACAGAGACTTATTTCTCCAGTCCTATGGCGACGGCGGTTGAATCCCGGCGCAAACTCCGACGCGGCCAAGCTTCAGTACTCCGTCAAGTCTTGCGGTGGAAGCGTGTTCGGAATTCCAGCAACAATGCTTGAAATTCGAGGCGTGCTCTCGATTGCGCGGAGACCGTGCCGCGCCCAGGCTTTGTTGCCGAAGATATACCTAGACACGTTTTAAAAATTCCTGGAAGCCATCTTAATTCGGAGGATTTTATGCGCGGACTTCGGGTGCGCAGAGTCGCTATGTGCACCGCACTGACCTGGAACCAAATTACCACCGCCGCAGCTGCCACACGCCGCGTGGTCCTGAAAATCTCGGCGATGGTTGCACTGCTTGCCACGGCCGGCGCGTCTGCCGCCTTGGCCCAGCCGGCAGAAAGCGCCGGCGGCGAAGCCAGCTTGAAACTGCCCGACCTTTCGCATGTCAGCTTCTTCAACGGTGCTATTGACGGCCACAAACTGCTGCTGATCGGAATCCTGTTCTGCCTGTTCGGCCTGGGCTTCGGCATGGCGATCTACATGCGCCTAAAGAACCTGGCCGTACATCGCGCCATGCGCGAAATCTCCGAACTTATCTACGAGACTTGCAAAACCTATCTGGTTACGCAGGGCAAATTCATTCTGCTGCTTTGGGTGTTTATTGCCGTCATCATCCTGCTGTATTTCGGCGTGCTGCAGCACATGGAGGCGATTCGCGTTGCCATCATTCTGGCCTTCAGCCTGCTGGGCATCGCGGGCAGTTACGGCGTCGCCTGGTTCGGCATTCGCGTGAACACGTTCGCCAATTCGCGGACGGCTTTCGCTTCCCTGCCCGGCAAACCGTATCCCGTGTATCAAATTCCGCTCGAAGCGGGCATGAGCATCGGCATGATGCTGATCTCGGTTGAGCTCCTCATCATGCTGTTCATTCTGCTGTTTGTCCCCGGCGACTACGCCGGGCCCTGCTTCATCGGATTCGCCATCGGCGAGTCACTGGGCGCGGCAGCGCTGCGCATTGCAGGAGGCATTTTCACCAAGATTGCCGACATCGGCTCCGACTTGATGAAGATCGTTTTCAAGATCAAGGAAGACGACGCCCGCAACCCCGGCGTCATCGCCGATTGCACCGGCGACAACGCCGGCGACTCCGTCGGTCCGTCGGCCGATGGTTTCGAAACCTACGGCGTGACCGGGGTTGCTCTCATCACCTTCATCCTGCTCGGGGTGAAGAGTCCGACCGTACAGGTCCAGTTGCTGGTTTGGATCTTCGTCATGCGCGTCATGATGCTGGTCTCCAGTTCGGGCTCCTACTTCCTGAACGGCATCATCGCCAAGGCGAAGTACGGGTCCGCGAATGAGATGAACTTCGAAGCGCCCTTGACCTCGCTGGTCTGGATCACCTCAATCGTCTCCATCGCGCTGACCTACCTGGTTTCTTATTTCGTCATTCCGGATCTGGGCAGCGACGGCTCGCAATGGTGGAAGCTGTCGACCATTATTTCTTGCGGCACGCTGGCAGGCGCGTTAATTCCGGAACTGGTGAAGGTCTTCACCTCGACCGAGTCGCGGCACGTAAAGGAAGTTGTGGTCTCGGCGCAGGAGGGCGGCGCGTCGCTCGGCATCCTGTCGGGGTTCGTGGCGGGAAATTTTTCCGGCTATTATCTCGGACTCTCGATGATGGTCCTGATGGCCATCGCCTACTACATGAGCACGATGGGTCTGGCCGTAGCCGCGGGCATGCTGGCGCCCGCGGTCTTCGCGTTTGGGCTCGTCGCGTTCGGCTTCCTGGGTATGGGACCGGTGACGATCGCGGTCGACTCCTACGGCCCGGTCACCGACAATGCTCAATCCGTGTACGAACTTTCCCTGATCGAGTCCGTGCCGAACGTCGAGGCCGAGATCAAGAAAGATTTCAACCTCGACGTCAACTTTGACCGCGCCAAGCACCTGCTGGAAGCTAACGACGGCGCGGGCAACACCTTCAAGGCCACGGCAAAGCCGGTGCTGATCGGCACCGCGGTCGTCGGCGCGACCACCATGATTTTCTCCATCATCATGGCGCTCACCAACGGCCTCACCGCCAACGTGGACAAACTCTCGCTGCTGCACGCGCCTTTCTTTCTGGGACTGATCACCGGCGGCGCGATGATTTACTGGTTCACCGGCGCTTCCACCCAGGCCGTAACCACAGGCGCGTACCGTGCCGTCGAGTTCATCAAAGCCAATATCAAGCTCGAGGGTGTGGAGAAGGCTTCGATTGCCGACAGCAAGAAAGTGGTCGAGATCTGCACCAAGTACGCGCAGAAGGGCATGTTGAACATCTTCATCGCCGTGTTCTTCGCGACGCTGGCTTTCGCGTTCGCCGAACCGTTCTTCTTCATCGGCTACCTGATTTCGATTGCCATCTTCGGCCTGTACCAGGCAATCTTCATGGCCAACGCCGGCGCCGCATGGGACAATGCCAAGAAGATCGTCGAAGTCGAACTGAAGCAGAAAGGCACGCCCCTGCACGATGCCACGGTGATCGGAGATACGGTCGGCGATCCCTTCAAAGACACGTCGTCGGTGGCCCTGAATCCCGTGATCAAGTTCACCACGCTGTTCGGGCTGCTGGCGGTGGAACTGGCAGAAACGCTCAGGCCGGGCGGCGAGGCGTCCGCCCTGACGATTGGGCTGGCGCTCGCGTTTTTTGCGGTGTCGTTCGCTTTCGTCTACCGTTCGTTTTTCGGGATGCGCATCAAGCCCGGCGGCGAGTAGAACCAACGGACGGGAACATCAACGCCGGCTCTAAACCTCAACGCCATCCGATTTATGCCGGATGGCGTTCTCGTTTGCCGGGAACGCTATTCTTCCAGCTCGCTTTCCTCGGGCGCATCGGTGGGGCTGGAAAACTCCATGCGATAGCCGTCGGGATCGGTAACTGGCACAACCCACAGGCGGTTTCCTACGAACGGGCGTGTCCGCGTCTGAATTCCGCGTGACTTGAACTCGCGGTAAAGACCCAGTGCGTCTTCGCACTGAAAACAGACATTTACTGCAGTCCCCAGTGTTTCCTTCGGCCTGCCTCCCGGCCGGAACTCCTGCAGCATAATGGCGGCTTCACCCAGCTCAAGCCAGCACCAGCGAATTCTCCCGTCGGGGTTGTCTTCTGCGCGATCCGGAATCCATTGGTGCTTCATTTTGAACCCAAGCCCATCAAGATAGAATCGCAGCGAAGCTTCCATGTTGGTGACGCCAAAGAACGGCACCGCCTGCTTGACGTTCACGCTCGTACGAGTTGCGACGGCCATGGTTCACCTCTGCAGATCATTCGACAGTCCTAGTTCGGGCCTCTCATTTTATCTTTTACGCTGCGGGCAAGTTTTTCGATTTCCTCCGCCTTCTTGATCACGTCGAGCGAAAGGACATTTTCATTGGACTTGTCGACGTAGGACTTTAGTTCCACCGACAATTTCAGCAGTTTGTCGGTATCGCTTTTGAGCTCGGCCACGCGTTCCTTGGCGGCCTTCTTCGCCATATCGCTGGCAATGCGAGCTTGGGCTTCATCTTCATCCGTCATGGGCGGGTTGATGTCCCCGCGGTTCGGCACCGGTGGCGCCTGGCGCTGTATCTGGTTCTGCGCGATGGCGGGCAGCGTGAGCAGGCACAGAAGAAGGACGCAGAGAAAAGAAATCAGGATGCAGTATCGGGATCGCACGGCAACCTCGCAGAGAGCCAACGCGCTCGGCTCTAGCGAAATTATACGTCGGAGGAATCGGCGCAAAAAGAGTGCCTGCGCCAAAATAAAACAGGCCAGAGCTTTGAGCTCTGGCCTGCAATGTTTTGTTTCGCCAGCGGCTACAGCGTGCTCATGTTCGCCAGGAACTCGCCGTTGGACTTCGTCTTGCCCATTCGCTCGACCAGCAATTCCATCGCTTCCACGGGCGAGAGCGGGTTCAGAACCTTGCGCAGGACCCAGATGCGCTGCAAATCCTCTTTCGGAATCAGCAGCTCTTCCTTGCGCGTGCCAGACCGCTGAATGTCGATCGCCGGAAACACGCGCTTGTCGACCAACTTGCGCTCCAGGATGATTTCTGAATTGCCCGTGCCTTTGAATTCCTCAAAGATCACGTCATCCATGCGCGAGCCGGTATCGATCAGCGCGGTCGCAATGATCGTCAGCGACCCGCCTTCTTCGATGTTTCGCGCCGAGCCAAAGAAGCGCTTCGGCCGCTGCAACGCGTTCGAATCCACGCCGCCGGAAAGCACCTTGCCCGAAGGCGGAACAATCGTGTTGTAAGCGCGCGCCAGACGCGTGATGGAATCGAGCAGAATCACCACATCGCGCTTGTGCTCAACCAGCCGCTTCGCCTTTTCGATCACCATCTCGGCGACCTGCACGTGCCGCGCTGCGGGCTCATCGAACGTCGACGAAATCACTTCGCCCTTGACCGAGCGCTGCATGTCGGTGACTTCTTCCGGACGCTCGTCGATCAGCAGCACCATCAGCACGACTTCGGGATGATTCGCCGTAATCGAATTCGCGACGTTCTGCAGCAGCATGGTCTTGCCGGCCCGCGGCGGAGACACGATCAGCCCGCGTTGCCCTTTGCCGAGCGGCGTCAGCAAATCCATGACGCGGGCGCTGGCGTTCTCGCGCGTGGTCTCCAGCTTGATCCGTTCCTGCGGATACAGCGGCGTCAGATTGTCGAACAGAATTTTGTTGCGGGCTTCGTCCGGCGATTCGAAGTTCACGGCTTCGATCTTCACCAGCGCGAAATACTTCTCGCCTTCGTGCGGCGGTCGCACCTGGCCGCTGATGGTGTCGCCGGTCTTGAGATCGAATTTACGAATCTGCGAGGGCGACACATAAATGTCGTCCGGCCCCGGCAGGTAGTTGTAATCGGGCGAGCGCAGAAAGCCGTAACCGTCGGGCAAAATTTCCAGCACGCCCTCGGCAAAAATGTGGCCTTCTTTTTCGCTCTGCGCCTGCAGGATTTTGAAGATCAGATCTTGCTTGCGCATACCGCTGGCACCGGGCAGATCCAAGGTCCTTGCGATCTTGGTCAGCTCGGTGATGTTCTTTTCTTTTAATTCAGCAATGGTCATTGATTCACCTGAACCCGTGCACTAGAACGTATTCGTTAGTGTCAGCGGGAGATTTTCAAAGGAGGGGACTCAGGAAAGACGCAAATCACCAGGCAGGGGGGCGGGGCTGGGTTAAGCAGCCCGCCGTTGTGCCTCGGCAAAATTCTCTGGTTCCGACAATACTTCCTGCCGTGGAGAGCCTGCGATCCGATCCAATACACCGTTCATCGTTTCCTGGATTCTGGTGCTGGGCCGATGGAACTTCCGCGTGGCCTTCGAGGCAAGCTGACAGAGCATATAACGGTTCCGCAGAGTTTGTAAAGCATCAAACACACGATCAGAGCGCATGTGCTTTATTTCTCCTTAGTTTATGATTGTGGCCTTCCGCATTCATCCTTTCGCCACGGGAGGGTGACCAAGCCCACAGAGCTCACGTAAGTCACTGATTCCGAGTAGGTTGTAAAAGGAGTGAGCGCAAACCCACTTGAATAGATGCAGACCAGGATACGGAAGATGCTCGATTTTCTGGGCTCTGGCTCCTTAGGCGTTGGTTACACAACAGTTGGCCCAGAAGCTTCCGGACGTTCCTGGAACTCGCTAATGTAGCGGCAAGCGCGGAACAGGTCAAGTCTTTATTTGTAAACGCCATCCCAAACCGGGGGCGATCCTTACCATCTTGGTTCAAAATGTTACATTCAAAGCAGTTAGCGCAAGCACGCATCACCCGTGCAAAAGGAGGAACCCTGGCATGACCGGCGTACGGATGGACGCCTGGCTCTGGGCAGCACGATTCTTCAAGACTCGAACCCTGGCAAAAAAGGCCTGTGACCTGGGAAGAATCGTGTCCAACGGCCAGCCCGCCAAGGCCGCCCGCGAGGTCAGGATCGGCGACATGCTCCGCATCACCAACGATGGCGGAGACTTCGAAGTCGAGGTGCTCGGACTGAGCGAAGTGCGTGGCCCAGCCTCGACGGCGCAAACGCTGTATCGCGAAACCGAAGCCAGCCGCGAATTGCGGCTCAAGGTTGCAGCCGAAAAGAAGGCGGCGCGGCAATTCGAAATTCTCCCCGAAGGCCGGCCGTCGAAACGCGACCGGCGGCGGATCATCCAGTTCAGGGGCCGAGGGTGAGGGGTTTCGGCTTGCAAGGACCTAGCCCGTCTTCCCTGTTAGAGACAGTTACGCGGGTAACGGGGCGACAACTCAATCATGGGTGTCCAATGGTATAGGCTGCCTCAAGCTGCAAAGGAGAGAACCGAGTTGCCTTGGAGGTTGCCCGCCCCGTGCCACAACTTTTGTCCAGTAGCAAGAGCAAGAGCCGCAATGACGCTGACCAAGATCATTTACGCTGCTGCTTCTGCGGCATGTTCCCTGTTCCTGCTGAGTCGCAAGCTCGAAGCTGGGAGATGGTCCGTACTGCTCATCTATTGGCTATTCGTCTGCGTCGTCCCCCTGCTATTTGTCTTCGCCTACCCCCGGTTTCTCTTTGCCGATTCAACGCCACAGAACCGTCGAAAGTACGCAGCCGTCCTACACGGTCTGGGAGCGTTGACGGCCACCGCTCTCTTTCCAGTCCTAGCGGTGCCCTTCTGGAAAAATCCCGTGCGTGATCTTGGCGAGTCCATCAGTGTCATACTCATTCCGCTGTCTGTCTTGGTTCTGTTCCTCGTCGTCGCAGTTTCCCTTTTGCTCAAGAACAGGTCCAGTCTTGTTATTTTTGCGTCCCTCCTATTCTGGCCGTATTGGTTTCTGCTCGCTCTTGTGAACACCGGGCGCTTTTTTGAAGCTACTCCACTTCAAGCGGTGTTTTACTTTCTCTGCTTCGTTTCTGCCGTCCTGTTTGCGTTCGCTGCGGGCACAATCTCGTATCGGCCCACGTTCGCTCATGCTGGTGCGCTCGCAGGTTTGATGAGCGCACCTTGGATTTACTCGAATGCGATGACAGATTCGGGCTTGGGAAATGTCTGGCTCGTGTTCAATGTTCCGGACAATGATCTGGGTGCGTACCCACGTCTGTACGCACAGGTGGTAATTGCTATCGTCGGCTTCATCGCACTCGCCGTTGTCACTGCTGGGTTGCGGCTGCTTCCGGCACAGTGGCGGTTCCGAGGAATCCCGTTGCGCGAACGAACTTGGCCTGCTCTCGCTGCAAGCATTGTCGTTTTGGCCGTCTGGTTCAGCCAATCAGTGCTGCCGTATCGGATTCCGGGGGCGGTTGACTACAGCGATTATCCGGTTCTTCAGATTCTGCACGTCGAAAAACGCGGTCTCCAATTTCACGAGAGATGCTTTAGCGTCTACTGGCAACGGCCTTATCGTCCGATTTCGGTCTCTTTCACTGGAAGCGACCGCCGACTGTTTCAATATCGCTTCCAACATAATGGCAGTTCGCTACAACTGTCGCAGGCTCTCGTCGCGCGTGTTCAAGCCGTGGTTGAGTCGTTAAGTCATGAAAAAAGGCAACGGGATGTTGTCAGACCAATTTGGAATTGGAACGCCGATCGCTGGTATTTTTCAGGTCAAGGTTTCGGTCTCAGAGTGTATGGTGGCTCCGGTGGGTCAAACCCTCCGCAAGAGGTCATTGATCTATATCGCGAACTCGACGGAACCCCCCGGACTTCCAAAACCCACTCGGAACTGAAGGATGTCTGTCTCGGTTTCTGTTATGATCCGCTATCGGCGATGGGTTGGCTCTATTCGAACCATCGGTGCCTCAACGACGGGCACAGCGTCGTGTGTCGGTAACAACCACTGCCTTCACGAGGCTTTCCGTCAGTTGGCGATAAATCTGATTTCGCGAACTACCCTCAGCGTTGCTTTTCAAACGCATCGAGTCTAGCTACCCCGGAGACTAATCGAGAGCGCCATTGGGTCCTATTCATTATTATTGACGCCAGGTCTTATGATCCTCGATGTCCTCCGGGATGCCCTCCGATAGGCCCGTTAGGAAATGGGCGGCGTACAATTGTTCCATTCGGGAGGAACCGCATGATCCTCCAAAAGCTCCGTCAGAGTTGCCTATCCGCAATCCCCACCCTTTCACTTGCTATCCTCGCGTCAGTTTGCTGCGGCTGTGGAGGAAGTGGCAGGGCAACGTCGTCTCCCACGTCCACTAACGAGTGGACCTGGATGGCAGGAAGTGATATGTGGAACGGGACGGGCGTTTACGGGACTAAGGGCACCGGTTCAGTCAGCAGCATCCCTGGCGCGCGGGAACTCAGCTCCCGCTGGACTGACAGCGCTGGCAATTTCTGGCTCTTCGGGGGCAGTGTCGTGCCTCCGGGCGGCAGCGGGATCGCTTCCGAAGGCAATGACCTTTGGAAATATGATGTCACGAGCCAAGAGTGGACTTGGGAGGGCGGAAGCAGCACCCCGAACCAACCAGGGATCTACGGGACGCAGGGCACAGCTTCCCCTTCCAACATTCCAGGCGCTCGGGAAGCCGCCACTAGCTGGACCGACGCCTCCGGCAACTTCTGGCTCTTCGGGGGCATTGGTTACGATTCGATCGGAGGATATCCAGCAGACATCAATGATCTCTGGAAATTCAACACTGCCAACGGCACTTGGACATGGGTGAGCGGAAGCAACGTCAATGCTCTCACCTCGGTTGCGAGGGGCGTCTACGGCACGGAGGGAGTGCCTGCCGCCGCCAACGTCCCAGGGGCGCGGGACGGTGCGGCCGGATGGGCCGACAGCAACGGCAATTTGTGGCTCTTCGGCGGCTATGGCTACGATTCGGCCGGAACGTTTGGCGCCCTCAACGATCTGTGGGAGTTTGGTCCCACGGCCAATACCTGGACGTGGATAAGCGGAAGCAGCACAGTGTTTGCGGCCGGAGTCTACGGAACCCAGGGCGTACCGAGCGCGGCAAACGTTCCCCAGGCGCGGGAACGAGTCGCCAGTTGGATCGACGGCAGCGGCAATTTATGGTTCTTTGGCGGCATCGGTTGGAATACGAATTCGGCAGGCATGCTGAACGACCTTTGGAAATTTGATCCCGCGACTAACATGTGGGCATGGATGAGCGGCAGCGACAGCTTTGATGCAATTGGCGTCTACGGTACCGAGGGCACTCCTGCCGCAAACAACGGGCCTAGCAATGTGTCGTGCAACTCGACTACAGGGATTTGTGTTCCTTCGACGATGATGAAGCCGCGCCCAGCGGGTTGCGGCGCAGCTATCGCGCAGGGTG